>Ga0207874_1000182_pt1 | contig 95510 bp, 93 predicted proteins | sample HigsolmetaAR201D_FD_184833 | JGI IMG/M metagenome (GOLD analysis project Ga0207874, IMG submission 184833) | Ionic liquid and high solid enriched microbial communities from the Joint BioEnergy Institute, USA - AR20-1-D (SPAdes) (version 2) ...
CGACGCCGGCCGACGAGCCGAGACACCTTGCCGTTGCGGTGCGCACCCGTCGCACACACCGCCCCGAAACACGCCCGTGAGCTGCGACGACCCGGACGTGCGCCACCAACTCGAAGGACACCCCCGACGGGATTCGTCACCCGATTCCAGCGATCACGCGTCCTCGCCACACCTGTTGTTGAGTGCGTCAATCAGCAAACAGGCGTCGGGGCCGGCTCGGCGTCGGTAAGGGTTGCCGACGCTGCGCGCCCCGGCTCAGGCCGCGGAGTCGTCGGTCGCGTCGGTGGCATCGCGGTCGCCGGGCTGTGCCGCCGCCGGAGCCGCCGACCGGAACGGTTTGCCGGTCCGTCCGGCACGTTCGGTGGTCGCGCCGCTCTTGAGCACTCCGATGGGCTTCGCGGCACGCTGCGGTGCCGGCGCCACCGCGGTCCGGCCGTTGCCGAACCGGACCCGGGCGTCGCCGGTACGCTCGCCGAGCGCCGTCGACTGCGGCTCGGACTCCTCCCCCGGTGCCGGATCGTCGGGCTCGGTCACGGTCGCGGCCGGCTTCCGGCCCGCCACCGGCTCGCCGTTCTCGGCCGACTGCGCCGCCGGCGGGCGGCCCAGCAGCGCGTCGACGGCGGTCTGGATCGGGTTCGGCCCGGCATTCCCCGCCCCCTTGATACCCGGGATACCGCCGCTGAAGAACGCCTCCCGGATCCCGGCCACCAGCGCGGTGAGCAGGTCCCCGGGTACCCGACGCCAGTCGATGTGGCCGGGGAGCAGACTGAACGGCGTTGGCGTACTGCCGAATTCGGTGTCGAACACCCGCGGGTAGGGGTTGAGCGGGTCGCTCATGTCCTGGGTGACGTTACTGTAGCCGAGGTTGACCAGCAGCTTGAGCGCCGGTTCGAGCGCGTCGGCGATCGGGTTGGTGAAGCCGAACACGCCGCAGGTCAGCACGTTGAGCAGATCGGTTGGCAGCCGCAGGATCTCGAGCAGTGGTAGCGCGGCGGTGTGCGCGGTGACGTAGGCGTTGACCGCCTCGTAGTAGGGCGGATCGCTGGGCAGCTCGACATCGAAACCATGGTCGGTCAGGACGTCCTGGACGATCGGCCGCAGCAGGCTGCGGAGCACCGGGACGGTGAACCCGGCGACCGACACGTCGACGGAGTCGCCGATCGCCACCGATGCCGCATTCGTGACGATCGCGTTCACCAGCAGGTCCTTCACCTCGCCGAGGAACGCGTCGAGATCCACCCCGCGCAGGATGTATGTCGGAAAGAACAGGGCGGCAAGGTTGTTGGCGAGCGTGAAGAGATTCGGCCAGGCCGCGAAGTCCGAGACCGGATCGTATTCGACGGTGGCGTCGACCTTGATCGGCACCAGGGCGGCGTTGCCGTCGGTGCTCGCCCCGCGGTCGCGGGTGACGGCATGGATGCCGAAGAACTCCAGGATCGGCGCGAACCGTGCGACGACCCCGCCGTCGGGCCGGCCCGGGTTGCGCAGCAGCAGCATCGGCAGCACCGACAGGCTGGCGGCCGCCGGGTCGTCCGAGGCGGTACCGCCGGGCTGGGTGGGCAGCGCGGCGACGACCCGGTCGTAGGCGGCGTCGGTGGCCAGCGCACCGTTGCCGAACGCGAGCGCGGCCGCCACCCGCAGGTTCTCGATGCGGACGGTCACCGCGGTCTGCACGGTGAAGGAGCCGACCGAGACCGGCGCCTCGACGACCATGTCGAAATCGTTGTACGGGGCCGCGGCGATCTCCGCGGCGATCGCCGCGGGCCAGGCCGGCACCCAGTACGGATTCGCGCCGAACAGCCACAGCAGGCCGAACGGCCCGCCGGTGATCAGGATGTCGACCGCGATCGGGTCGCCGTCGGGGATGGCGATCGGCACCGGCAGCACCAGCGGCAGCACCGCGTCGACCGGATTCGCCGGGACGGGGCCACCGGCGACGGGCCCCTCCCCCGGTTCGGCCGCCAGCGCCGGTGGCACTGCGCCGCCCAGCGCGACGGCGGTGGCCGTCACCACCGCCGCACCGTACCGTGCCGCCCGCCGCCGCATTGACGCGCGCCCGCCCATTGCAAAACCCCTCTCCCCGCATCAGGTAATTGACGCGGAGAACCTAACAAACCGGCGGCGGCGTCAGCCGCTCACACAGAACTGGTTGCCGTCGGGGTCGGCGAGCACCACCCAGTGCAGGTCGCCGTAGGCGTGACGGCCCAGCTCGGTCGCCCCGGCGGCGGTCAGCCCGGCCACCGCCGCCTCCAGGTCGTCGGCGCGGAAGTCCAGGTGCAGTCGGTTCTTGCCGGGGGTCGGGTGCTCGACCCGCTGGAAGGCCAGCCGCGCCGCGCCCAGCGGGACGGTCAGGAACGCACCGGGCACCAGCTCGACCGCCTCCACCCCGAGCCGTTCGGCCCACCACCGCGCCAGTGCACCCGGATCGGTGCTGTCGACGGTGATGTTCTCGATCCGCAGACCGGCCATGGCTGCTGCTCCGTTCGCTGTTCAGGCGGGCGCCAGGAACGCCCGCAGTGCCGCCGAGTATGCCGCAACGTCGGCCGCCCCCATCAACTCGCGCGCCGAGTGCATCGCCAGCTGGGCGGCACCGACGTCGACGGTGGGAATGCCGGTGCGCGCCGAGGTCATCGGGCCGATGGTCGACCCGCACGGCAGGTCCGCGCGGTGTTCGTAGCGCTGCAGCGGCACCCCGGCCTGCGCGCACGCCAGGGCGAACGCCGCGGCGGTGCGGCCGTCGGTGGCATACCGCAGGTTGGGCTGCACCTTGAGCACCGGGCCGGCGTTGACCTCGATCTGGTGGTTGGGCTCGTGCCGGTCCGGATAGTTCGGGTGGGTGGCGTGCGCCATATCGCCGGAGGCCACCATCGACACCGGCATCCGGCGCAGGAAGTCCTCCCGGCTGCCGCCGGCGGTCAGGGTGATGCGCTCCAGGACGGTGAGCAGGAACTCCGACTGGGCACCGTGGTCGGAGGTGGAACCGACCTCCTCGTGGTCGAACAGCGCCAGCACCGGCAGGTGTGCGCCCGGCTCGGCGGCCAGCAGCGCCTCCAGCCCGGCATAGCAGGTGCCCTGGTTGTCCAGACGGGGCGCGCTGACGAGTTCGCGGTCGGCCCCGACCAGGGTCGACGGGGTCAGGTCGTGGGTCATCAGGTCCGCGCCGAGCACGTCGTCGGCGGCCACCCCGGCCCGGTCGGCGACCCAGGCCAGGAAGGACCGCGTCCCGCTGCCCACCCCCCAGACCGCGTTGACGTGGCGCTGCGGGTTGAGCTCGACGGCCTTGCGGTCCTCGGCGAGGTGGATCGCCAGCTGCGGCACCCGCAGCACCGGTTCGTCGACGCGCACCAGCCGGTGCTCGATCCCGGCGCCGGTGCGCACCGACAGCCGCCCGGAGATGCCGAGGTCGCGGTCCAGCCAGGAGTTCAGCCACGCCCCGCCGTAGGGCTGCAGCGCCACCACCTGCCAGCCGGCGACGAACCGGTCCGGGTGCTGTTTGACCCGCAGGTTGGGGCTGTCGGTGTGCCCGCCGACGATGCGGAACGGCACCCCGGGGTCGTCGCCGGCGCGCCAGGCGATCAGCGACCCGGCCCGCACGGTGAAGTAGTCGCCGGGCGTGGTGGGCCAGCGGTCGCCCTCGGCGAGCTCGGTGAACCCGGCGGCGCGCAGCCGCTCGGCGGCGGTCGCGCAGACGTGGTAGGGCGACGGTGAGGCGTCGATGAACGCACACAGGCCTTCGGCACTCGCGGACATATCGATCATCATTCCCGACGCGCTGACGATATGGTCGATCCGTGCCCGAGGTACTGCCACAACCGGTGCTGGAGCCGCTCACCCCCGCGGCCATTTTCCTGGTGGCCACCATCAACGAGGGCCCCGAGGCCGCCGCGACCGTGCACGACGCACTGCCGGAACTGTCCGGCCTGGTGCGGGCGCTCGGCTTCCGGGAGCCGGCCAAACGACTGTCGATGGTCACCTCCATCGGTTCGGACGCCTGGGACCGCCTGTTCACCGGGCCCCGGCCCAGGGAACTGCACCCGTTCATCGAGTTGAAGGGCCCGCGCCACCACGCCCCCTCCACCCCCGGCGACCTGCTGTTCCACATCCGGGCCGAGAGCCTGGACGTGTGCTTCGAGCTGGCCGGCCGGGTGCTCCGGGCGATGGCGGGGGCGATCACCGTCGTCGACGAGGTGCACGGGTTCCGGTTCTTCGACAACCGGGATCTGCTCGGCTTCGTCGACGGCACCGAGAACCCGGACGGCCCGCTGGCCCGCGCCGCCACCCAGATCGGCGACGAGGATCCGGACTTCGCCGGCGGCTGCTATGTGCACGTGCAGAAGTACCTGCACGACATGGCGGCCTGGAACGCGTTGAGCGTCGAGGAACAGGAGCGGGTGGTGGGCCGCACCAAGGTCGACGACATCGAACTGCCCGACGAGGTCAAACCTGCCAATTCCCATGTGGCGCTGAACGTCATCACCGACGACGACGGCAACGAGCTGAAGATCCTGCGGCACAACATGCCGTTCGGCGAGGTCGGCACCGGCGAGTACGGCACCTACTACATCGCCTACTCGCGCACCCCGTCGGTGACCGAGCGGATGCTGCGCAACATGTTCATCGGGGACCCGCCCGGCAACACCGACCGGATCCTGGACTTCTCCACCGCGCGCACCGGGTGCCTGTTCTTCACCCCGACCGTCGATTTCCTCAACGACCCACCGCCGCTGCCGGGTTCGGAGCCGGCGGTCGAGCCGGAGCCCGAGCCCGGTGCCGCCACCGACGACGACCACTACAACGGTTCGCTGCGCATCGGCAGTCTGAAGGGAGCTCCGTAGATGAACAACCTGTACCGCGAACTCGCCCCGATCACCGATGCCGCCTGGGCCGAGATCGAACTGGAGGCCGCCCGCACCTTCAAGCGGCACGTCGCGGGCCGCCGCGTGGTCGACGTGAGCGAGCCGGGCGGGCCGACGCTGGCCGCGGTCAGCACCGGGCACCTCAACGCCGCACCCGCCCCGGCCGACGGCGTGATCGCCCATCTGCGTGACGCCAAACCGCTGGTGCAGCTACGGGTTCCGTTCACCGTGTCGCGGCAGGCCGTCGACGACGTGGAGCGCGGCGCACAGGACTCCGACTGGGATCCGGTCAAGGAGGCGGCCAAGAAGCTGGCGTTCGTCGAGGACCGGGCGATCTTCGAGGGCTATGCCGGCGGCGGCATCCAGGGCATCCGGGCATGCGCCTCCAACCCGACGCTGACCCTGCCCGACGACCCGCGCGACTACGTCGACGTCATCGCCCAGGCGCTGTCCGAACTGCGGCTGGCCGGTGTGGGCGGACCGTACTCGGTGCTGCTGTCGGCCGACGCCTACACCAAGGTCAGCGAGACCACCGAGCACGGCTACCCGATCCGCGAGCACCTGAGCCGGCTGATCGGCGGCGAGATCATCTGGGCCCCGGCCATCGACGGCGCGTTCGTGTTGTCCACCCGCGGCGGCGATTTCGAGCTGCGGCTGGGCACCGACGTGGCGATCGGGTACCTGTCGCACGACGCCGAGTCGGTGCAGCTGTACCTGCAGGAGACCCTGACGTTCCTGTGCTACACCGCCGAGGCGGCCGTCGCGCTCACCCCGTAGCGCACACCCCCCTTTCCCGCGAGCGACCGTGTCTGCACCCCGACACGCCGGGCGCCGGTGTGCATTCGCGGTCACTCGCGCCCGGGGGCCGGACCGGGAAACGTCACCGGGGCGTCATCCGGCGGCCTCGGTTCGGTGGGGTGCCCGCAGCAGCCCGCGCACCCGGTCGACCGCCCGCCGGTCGGCCAGCTCGCCGCGACGGTCCGGGTGCTGCCAGTAGAGCCGCAGCAGACCCCGCACCGCCGCCGCGTCGGGCGTGAACGCGGCTGTGGCGATGGCGTGCTCGTCGCCGTTGGCCAGGACCACGAACACGGTGTGCGGCTCGTCGGAGTCGGGCTCGGCCCGGCGGATGTCGGCGATCTGCCGCCATTCGGCGCGCCCGGGCACGAAGCCCTGCCACAGCTCGTAGCCGGACGGCGTCAGCCGGATCCGCGCGCACGATCCGCGGGCGGCGAGCAGCACCGCATACGGCGCACCGACCACCGCTGCGAACGCACACAGGATCGTGGTGTAGCGCGGGTTCAGTGCGGGCACCGGGATGTGCACCAGCCCGAACGGGGCCAGGACGGCATCCGCCGCCGACGCGAGCACCAGGCTGAAGACGGCGACCATGAGCGGCAGGTCGATCCGGCGGTCCGGCCGCAGCCGCACGCCGGTGCCGTCGTGGTCGATCGCCGGCGACACCTCGCGGGTGAACGAACGCCGGACCGGGTAGACGACCCCGAGGCAGAACCCGGCGAAGCCGAGGCAGATCGCCGCCGTGAGCCAGTCGCCCTCGGCCGCCCGTGCGCCCGCGAGGACGAGCACCGCCAGGCCGATCCCGCCGAAGAAGAGCCAGCCGAGTACCGCCCGTGCAGGTGTCATCCTCATCGGCACACCAGATTCCCGATCGTCCCGCCGATATAGCCGAACGTCCACGATCCGGCGACGCTGCCGCCCGCGGCGAACGCCGGAGCCAGAAACGGCACCCCGGCCGCCGAGGCCACCATGACACCGGCGGGACCACCGAAGTACCCGCCCACGACACTCCCCGACGCCGCGAACGCCGCCACGCACGCGTCCTGCAGGGTGTCGGCGGTGAAGAAGTCGTAGACCCCGACGGCGACACCGAGCGCGGGTCCGCCGTACTTGCCCACCCGGCCGATGTCGTCGACCACGGCTGCAGACAGCAGCGGGATACCGGCTTTGGCCCGGTACTCCAGCCCGGTGAGCGCGCCACCCACCAGGGTCGGGACCGGATGCGTGAAGAATTCGTCGGGCAGCACGCCGTAGCGGCCGTCGGCCGTGGTCACCTCACTGGAACAGACACCGTCTGCGTCGCAGTCGATCCGAACCGTCGTGCCGTCGCTGAAGTCGAGCACCGTCATGGTCGTGCCGTCGACGTTCCGCTTGTCCTGCATGAAATAGGTCGACACGAGGTTGCCCTGCCGGTCGTAGTAGCTGTCGGACATGGCGGGGGCATCGGGGTTCCACCGGTAGATCTCGTGCCGGCTGCCGTCCATCATGAAGACCGTCGTGCGGTGCTGTCCGTCCTCGGTCGTCCATTGCCTGGTCTCGCGCACGGTCTGGGCGGATTCGTGGTCGTGCAGCATCCGCTGCTGCATCAGTCCCAACGTCGACGACGGATTCGGCACCTCGTCGGCCGGTCTGCCCATCAGCGGGTCGAGTCCCGGCGCGGGTGGCTCGAATCCGTGTTGTGCCGCGACGGCCCGGAGGTCGGCAGCCGTCGTGTCGTCGGCCTCGCCGAGGTCGGCGAGCAGACGGTTGACCTCCACCTGTGTTTCGGCGGCACGGTGTTCCAACTCGGCGGCCCGCTCGGCCGAGACCGTCACCGGCTTGACCACGACCACCCACAGGTCGGTCACCCTGAGGTCCCCCCGGTCCACCTCGTCGGCGTAGTTCAGCAACGCGCGGCGCGCCGAACCGATCCGGTCGGCACCGGATTTCAGTGCGGCCCCGATGTTTTCGGTGTAGGTGGCGAACGTCGATGCGCTGTCTGCGCCCCGGCGGAACATCGCCACGGCCGCGGCATGCGCCTGGCCCTCCCATCCCCGCGCTTCCGGCATCCGGTCGATCTCGTCGTCGAGCCGCACCACGGCGTCGTAGACCGACCGGCCGGCTCCGGTCAGCCGGTCACCGGCCGCCGACAACGTCTCGGGATTCCAGCCCTGCAGCCGGGACCGCGTCGGCAGCATTCAGAACAGCCCGTCGAAGGTCTGCGCCAGCGCGGCGTCCTCGACCTCGTACCGGTCCCCGGCGCCCCGCACCGCGGTGCCCATCGCGTCGACCGCCTCGGCGATCGCGTCGGCCCGCTCCGCGATGTGCCCGCCGACCAGCATCATCGCCCACTGCGTCGTCGACCCGGGCACACCGTCGGCCGCGGTCACGGCCACGTCCCCGACCCGGGCGCTCCTCACGCCCTCGGCCGTCGCCTCGGCACGCGCGGCGAAGGCGCGCAGGATCTCGGGATCGACGAGCACGGGTCCTCCAGGGGTGCGACGGTGTTCGGATGCCCTGGTAGCAACCGTAGCGCCTGGCGAACCCCGCCCGGCGCACCAATTTCCGGGCCGCCGGCGAACGATCCGCTAGACCGTGGCCAGGACGGTGTCGAGCAGCGAGAGGAACATGCCCAACCCGTCGTCGGACGGGCCGGTGAGCGCGTCGATGGCGTGCTCGGGATGCGGCATGAGCCCGACCACGCGGCCGTTGGCCGAGCAGATGCCGGCGATGTCGCGCTGCGAGCCGTTGAGGTTCTCCCGGTAGCGGAACACCACCCGGCCCTCGCCCTCGAGCTCGTCGAGCACCCGCTGCGGGGCGACGTAGCGGCCCTCGCCGGACTTCAGCGGGATGAGGATGTCCGCGCCGGCGTCGTAGCGGGTGGTCCAGGCGCTGGTGTTGTTGGCCACTTCCAGCCACACGTCGCGGCAGACGAAGTGCAGCCCGACGTTGCGGGTCAGCGCGCCGGGCAGCAGACCGGACTCACACAGGATCTGGAAGCCGTTGCAGATGCCCAGCACCGGCATGCCCTGGGCGGCGCGTTCCACCACCGAGCGCATCACCGGGGCGAGCTTGGCGATCGCGCCGGCACGCAGGTAGTCGCCGTAGGAGAAGCCGCCGGGGACGACGACCGCGTCGACGCCCTTGAGGTCGGCATCGGCGTGCCAGAGCTCGACCGGTTCGGCCCCGGACACCCGCACCGCCCGGGCGGCGTCGACGTCGTCGAGCGTGCCCGGGAAGGTGATCACGCCGATGCGTGCGGTCATCACTGCTCCCTGCTCACGGTCCAGTCTTCGATGACGGTGTTGGCCAGCAGCGATTCGGCGATCTCGGCGAGGGTGGCGTCGTCGACGCTGTCGTCGACCTCGAGTTCGAACCGCTTGCCCTGCCGCACGTCGGACACACCCTTGACACCGAGCCGGTGCAGCGCGCCGACGATCGCCTGGCCCTGCGGGTCCAGGATCTCGGCCTTGGGCATGACGTGCACAACCACCTTCGCCACGGCAGCCACTCTACTCATCCGAGGTGGTGCCTGCGAAAACGACCCGGCGCGCAGAATATGGGCATGCACCTGACGCACTTCGGCCACAGCTGTCTGCTCGCGCAGTTCCCCGGTGCCGGCACCGAGACCACGGTGCTGTTCGACCCGGGCATCTTCTCGCACGGCTTCGAGGGCATCACCGGCCTGTCGGCGATCCTGATCACCCACCAGCACCCCGACCACGCCGACCCGGAGCGGCTGCCGGCGCTGGTGGAGGCCAACCCGCAGGCCGAGCTCTACGCCGATCCGCAGACCGCCGCCCAGCTCGGCGAGCCGTGGCAGGCCGTGCACGTCGGCGACGAACTGCGGATCGGCCACCTGCGGGTGCGCGGGGTGGGTGGCCGGCACGCGGTGATCCACCCGGAGATCCCGGTCATCGACAACATCTCCTACCTGGTCGGGGACGACGAGCACCCGGCCCGGCTGATGCACCCGGGCGACGCGCTGTACGTGCCGGGCGAGCCGGTGCAGGTGCTGGCCACCCCGGCGGCCGCGCCCTGGATGAAGATCTCCGAGGCCGTCGACTACCTGCGGGCGGTGGCGCCCACCCACGCGGTGCCGATCCACCAGGGCATCATCGACCCGGTCGCCCGCGGCATCTTCTACAGCCGCCTCGACGAGATGACCGACACCGACTTCCGGGTGCTCACCGAGGAGCGGGCCCAGACCTTCTAGGCCGTGTCGCGGGCGGCGGCCCGCCCGGCGGCCCGCCCGGAGAAGATGCACCCGCCCAGGAAGGTGCCCTCCAGGGCCCGGTAGCCGTGCACCCCGCCGCCCCCGAATCCGGCCGCCTCGCCGGCGGCGTACAGCCCGTCGAACGGCTCCCCGTCGCCGCGCAACACCCGCGAGTCCAGGTCGGTCTCCAAGCCGCCCAACGTCTTTCGCGTCAGGATGTGCAGTTTGACCGCGATCAGCGGACCGGCCTTGGGGTCGGTGATGCGGTGCGGGGCGACGACCCGGCCGAGCCGGTCGCCGAGGTAGCCGCGCGCGGCGCGGATGGCCGTCACCTGGGTGTCCTTGGTGAACCGGTTGGCCACCTCGCGGTCGCGGGCGGTGACCTCCTCGGCGACGGTGGCGTAGTCCAGCGGCACCACGTCGGGCAGCTCGTTCATCCGCGCCACCAGGTCGCGCAGGTTGGTCGCGGTGACGAAGTCCGGCCCGCGGTCGACGAAGGCCTGCACCGGCGCGGGCGCGCCCGGGGCCACCCGGGACAGCACGTCGCGCACGCTGCGGCCGGTCAGGTCGGGGTTCTGCTCCTGGCCGGACAGCGCGAACTCCTTGGCGATGATCCGCGCGTTGAGGATGAACCAGCTGTAGTCGTAGCCGGTGCGCAGGATGTACTCGAGCGTGCCGAGGGTGTCGAAGCCCGGGTAGTACGGACCCGGCAGCCGGCGGCCCAGCGCGTCCAGCCACAGCGGCGACGGGCCGGGCAGGATGCGGATGCCGTGGTTGGGCCAGATCGGGTCGTAGTTGGTGATGCCCTCGGTGTAGTGCCACATCCGGTCGCTGTTGATCACGTTGGCGCCGGCGGCCTCGGTGATCTCGATCATCCGGCCGTCGACGTGGGCGGGCACCCCGCACAGCATCGTCTCGGGCACCCGGCCCATCCGCGGCGGCCAGTTCTGCCGCACCATCTCCAGGTTGCCGCCGATGCCGCCGCTGGCGACGATCACCGCGGCGTCGCGGAACTCGAAGTCGCCGACCACGGTTCGCGACGAGGCGAACCCGCGCGGCACCGACGAGGGTTCCAGCACCGAGCCGCGCACCCCGACCGCGACGCCGTCCTCGACGATGAGCTCGTCGACCTGGTGGCGGAAGGCGAAACGCACCTGCCCGCGCTCCTCGGCGGCGCGCAGCCGGCGGTGGAAGATCTCCACCAGCGCCGGGCCGGTGCCCCAGGTGATGTGGAAGCGCGGCACCGAGTTGCCGTGTCCGCGGGCGTCGTAGCCGCCGCGTTCGGCCCAGCCCACCAGTGGGAAGATCTGCAGGCCGCGGGCCTTGAGCCAGTGCCGCTTCTCGTGGGTGGCGAAGTCGACGTAGGCCTCGGCCCACTTGCGCGGCCAGTGGTCCTCCGGCCGGTCGAACCCGGCGCTGCCCATCCAGTCCTGCAGCGCCAGTTCGTGACTGTCCCGGATGCCCAGCCGGCGCTGCTCGGGGCTGTCGACGAAGAACAGCCCGCCGAACGACCAGTAGGCCTGGCCCCCGACGCTGTTGGCGTTCTCCTGATCGACGATCAGCACCCGCCGGCCCCGGTCGACGAGCTCGCAGGCCGCCACCAGCCCGGCCAGTCCGGCGCCCACCACGATGACATCAGCATCGGCCATACCCGCCTACGTTAGCGGGCAGGTCCGCTCAGGCGACGTCGGTCAGGGCGGGTCGGCGCGGCTGCCAGCGGTAGACGTCGGGCACCGCGCCGTGCATGAGCGCCAGGTCGACGGCGTCGAGCACCGCCTGACGCACGCCCGGGCGGGCCAGCTGCCGCGCCGAGACCCGCAACCGCATCACGTCGCCGCGGCGGGCCCTGCGCCCGGCCGCCGACACCACCGCACGGCACCACCACAGCTGGCCGAACCGGGCGGCCGTGGCGCCGGGCACCCGCACCCGCAAGCTGGTGTCGCCGAGCAGGTCGCGGATCTCGTACCGGTTGATCAGCAGCCGGAAGCCGTTGCGGGGCAGGCCCAGCAGCGTGCCGTGCGAGACCGGCCCGGGCGCGGCGAACAGCCGGGTGCGCAGCCCGAGATGCTCCATGACCCGGTCGGCGGCGAGCAGGCGCAGGGAGGCCTCGTGCGCGCCGAGCACGGCGAACTCGGTGCGGCCCCATCGCGTGGTCCCGTCGAACCCGTTGAGCACGATGGCGTCCCCGCCCTCGCGGCGCTGCACCAGCCAGTCGGCGGTGTCGGGGTCCCGGTCCAGCCGGTAGCCGTGCGGCAACCGCGGGGTGACCAGAAACGACACCGGCACCTGCCGGGTGTCGAGTTCGGCACACAGGTCGGCCACGTCGTCTCGGGTATTCGCGTCGATGTGGGAGACGGAGACGAGCAGCAGTCCGGCCATGCCCGCAGTGTGACGTATGCAGGTAACCGAATGGTTTCGGGCGCGTGACGTCAGGCGGGCAGGACCGCCTCGATCGCGGCGATCACCTCCGGCGCGTCCGGTTCGGTGCGCGGCCGGAACCGCCCGACCACGCTCCCGTCGGGGGCGACGAGGAACTTCTCGAAGTTCCACTGCACGTCGCCGGCCTGCCCGTCGGCGTCCGGGGTCCGGGTGAGCACCGCGTACAGCGGGTGCCGGTCGGGGCCGTTGACATCGGTCTTGGCCAGCAGCGGGAAGGTCACCCCGTAGGTGGTCGAACAGAAGGTGCGGATCTCCTCGGCGCTGCCGGGCTCCTGACCCATGAACTGGTTGCACGGCACCCCGACGACGGTCAGGCCGCGCGGGCCGTAGTCGCGGGCCAGCCGTTCGAGTGCGGCGTACTGCGGGGTGAGCCCGCACCGGGAGGCCACGTTGACCACGAGCGCCGCGCCGGGGGCGAGCTCGGCCAGGGTGGTGGGTTCGCCCTCGAGGGTGGTCAGCGGGATCGACGTGAGCGGCGTGTCGGTCATGTCCCCGACGCTACCCACTGCCGCTATCCGCTGAACAGCAGCCGGGCCAGCCTCCTGACGGTGGCGTACGGATCGGCGTCGGTGCGCACGGCCCGGTTGCGCCACAGCGTGGCGAAGCCGTGCACCAGCGACCAGGCGGCCAGGGCGGCGCCGTCCGGGTCGGCGACGGCGTTGGGGTCGGTCAGGGTGGCCACGCCGCGGGCGAGTTCGGCGCCGGCGGCGGCCTCGGCGGCGACGAGCTCGGGGTCGGCGGCGTCGTAGAGGGTCTTGTCGAACATCACCGCGTAGTGGCCGGGGTGCTCCAGCGCGAACCGCACGTAGGCCACGGCGGCCTCGGCGAAGTCCGGGCGGGCCTCGGCCAGCGCCGCGGCGAGCATCCGGAAACCCTCGACCGCCAGCGCGGTGAACACCCCACGCCGGTCGGTGAAATGGTGCGCGGGCGCGGCGTGCGAGACACCGGCGGCGCGGGCGAGCTCGCGCAGCGACAGGCCGTCGGCCCCGCGCTCGGCGACGAGTTCGGCCGCGCGGGTCAGGATCGCCGCGCGCAGCGCGCCGTGGTGGTAGCTGTCCTTGGCCACGGCCCCAGCCTACGCCAATGTTGACACTGTCAAGATCGAGGCCTAGCATGCATCTTGACAGTGTCTAGATAAGGAAGTGGGCGGTGGCTCCCCTGCTGACCCTGATCACCGCGACCCTGCTCGCCCGGCTCGCCGGCGCGTTCGGCGTGGCCTATGTCGGCACCTGGCCGGCGGCCCTGGCCGTCGGCCTGGCGGCGATGTTCGTCCTGACCGGGGTGGCGCACTTCGTGAACCCGCTGCGCCGCGACCTGATCGCCATCGTCCCGCCGGCGCTGCCCGCGCCGGGACTGCTGGTGACGGTCACCGGGGTGCTGGAGTTCCTCGGCGCCGCCGGGCTGCTGCTGCCCGACACCCGGCAGGCCGCGGCGTGGTGCCTGTTCGCCCTGATGCTGGCCATGTTCCCGGCCAACGTGCACGCCGCCCGGATGCCCGACCCGCCGCGGTCGCTGACCACCCGGCTAGGCGTCCGGACGGTCCACCAGATCGTCTACCTGGCCGCCGCCGTAGTGGTCGGGGTCTGCGGTGGCTAGCACCCAGGCGTACTGGAAGGCGGTCTCCTTCCAGCGCTCGTAGCGGCCGCTGATGCCGCCGTGCCCGGCGACCATCTCGGTCTTGAGCAGCACCCTGGGCCCCTGCGCGACCGGGTCGGTCTGTGCATGACGAAGCGCGGCAACCCATTTCGCCGGTTCCACGTAGTAGACCCGGGTGTCGTTGAGCGAGGTGACGGCCAGGATCCGCGGATAGTCCCGGGTGGTGACGTTCTCGTACGGCGAGTAGGACTTCATGTACTCGTAGACATCCTTGTCCGCCAACGGATTTCCCCACTCGTCCCACTCGGTGACGGTGAGCGGCAGCGACGGGTCCAGGATGGTGGTCAGCGCGTCGACGAACGGCACCACCGCCAGGATGCCGGCGAACAGCTCCGGGGCCATGTTGGCCACCGCCCCGACCAGCAGCCCGCCGGCGCTGCCGCCGTAGCCGACCAGCCGATCGGCCCGGGTGACCCCGGTGTCGATGAGATGTCTTGCGGTGTCGATGAAGTCGGTGAAGGTGTTGCGCTTCTTGAGCAGCTTGCCGTTCTCGTACCAGGCCCGGCCCATCTCGCCCCCGCCGCGCACGTGCGCGACGGCGAACACCATGCCGCGGTCGAGCAGGCTCAGCCGCGCGATGGAGAACCGGGGATCCTCGCAGGCCTCGTAGGCGCCGTAGCCGTACAGCAGGGTGGGCGCCGGGAACTCGATGCCGGCCCGGTGCACGATCGACACCGGGATGCGGGTGCCGTCCTCGGCCACGGCCCAGTCCCGGCGCTCCACGTAGTCCTCGCGCCGGTAGCCGCCCAGCACCGGCTGCTCGCGCAGCAGGGTGCGCTCCCCGGTGCGCAGGTCCAGGTCGTAGATGCGGGTCGGGGTGATGAACGAGGTGGCCCCGATGCGCAGCTTGGGCGCGGCCCAGTTCGGATTGCCGGCCATCCCGGCCCAGGTCAGGTCCGTGTCGAACTCGATCTCCTGCGGGGTGCCGTAACCGCCGTCGGGCCCGAGCGGCCACAGCTGCAGCCGCGGCAGCGCCTCGCGCCGGTAGCTGACCACCAGGTGCTCGGCGAACGCGTCCACCCCGTCGAGCCGCACGTCGTCGCGGTGCGGGATGAGGGTGCGGGTGGCGGTCGGGTCGGCCACCGGCGCCTCGACCAGGGTGAAGTTCTCCGCACCGTCGTTGTGCAGGATCAGGAACCGGTCCTCGCCGCCGATCACCGCGTGCTCCACCGAGTACTCGACGTGGTTGCGGCGCGGCCAGACCACGGTGAACTCGGCCGAGCCGTCGGCGGCGTCGGCGTAGCGCACCTCCGAGGTCACCGCGCTGCCCGCGGCGATGAGGATGTAGCGGTCGCTGCGGGTGCGGCCCACGCCGAGCCAGAACCGCTCGTCGGGCTCGTGGTACACCTGCTCGGCGGGCTCGCCCGAGCCGATGCGGTGGCGCCAGATGGTGTCCGGCCGCCACGCCTCGTCGACCGTCGAGTAGTAGATGGTGCGGTTGTCGGCGGCCCAGGTGGCCCCGGCGGCGATGCCGGTGATCACGTCGTCGAAGTGCTCGCCGGTGCGCAGATCCTTGAACCGCAGCGTGTAGCGCTCGTCGCCGACGACGTCGTAGGAGTAGGCCAGGATGTTGCCGTCCAGGCTGACCGCCGCCGCCCCCAGCGCCAGGAACTCATGGCCCTCGGCCAGCTCGTTCTCATCGAGCAGCACCTGCTCGCCCGGGATCTCGGTGTGCTCGTCGAACGTCGGCGGCGTCCAGTCGTCCGGATCGGCGACCGGGCAGCGGCAGTGCACCGCGTACTGCTTGCCCTCGTAGGTGCGGGCGTAGTACCACCACTCCCCGCGCCGGGTGGGCACCGACAGGTCGGTCTCCTTGGTGCGGGCCTTGATCTCCTCGAAGATCTTGCGCCGCAACGGCTCCAGCGGCGCGAGCACCTCCTCGGTGTAGGCGTTCTCCTGCTCGAGGTAGGAGATCACCTCGGGGTTGTTCTTGTCCCGCAGCCACTCGTAGTGGTCGATGAACACGTCGCCGTGGTGCTCCCGGCGGTGTTCGACGCGCTTGGCGATGGGCGGTTGGGGTCGGTTCATGCCGTCGGTCCGATCCAGTCGGCGAAACGCAGGCCGGAGATGCGTTCGTAGGCTTCGATGTAGCGGGCGCGGGTGGCCTCGACGATCTCGGGGGGCAGCGGCGGTGGCGGGGTGTCGCCGGTGCGGTCCCAGCCGGACTCCGGGCCGGTCAGCCAGTTGCGCACGAACTGCTTGTCGAAGCTGGGCTGGGTCACCCCGACCCGGTAGGTGTCGGCCGGCCAGTACCGCGACGAGTCCGGGGTGAACACCTCGTCGGCCAGGGTCAGCACCCCGTGCTCGTCGACGCCGAACTCGAACTTGGTGTCGGCGACGATGATGCCGCGGCCGGCCGCGTGCTCGGCCCCCTGCCGGTAGATGCGCAGGGTGAGGTCGCGCAGTTCGGCGGCGCGCTCGGCGCCGACCAGCCGCACCACGTCGTCGAAGGTGATGTTCTCGTCGTGGTCGCCCTGTTCGGCCTTGGTGGCCGGGGTGAACAACGGCTCGTCGAACTTGCTGGCCTCGTCCAGGCCGGCCGGCAACTCGATGCCGCACACCGTGCCGGTGCGCCGGTAGTCGGCCAGCCCGGAGCCGGTCAGGTAGCCGCGGGCCACGCACTCCACCGGCAGCATCTCCAGCTTGCGCACCACCAGCGCCCGGCCCAGCACCTCGGCGGGGATGCGCTCGTCGTCGGGCGGGCCGGCCAGGTGGTTGGGCGCGTCGATGAGGTCGAAGAAGAACACGCTCATCGCGGTCAGGATGCGGCCCTTGTCGGGGATCTCGCTGTCGAGGATGTAGTCGTAGGCGGAGATGCGGTCGGTGGCCACGAACAGCAGGTGGTCATCGTCGACCCGGTAGATCTCGCGGACCTTGCCGCTGGCCACGTGCTGGTAGTCGGACAGAGCGGGTCGCATCGGGTCAGCTTATCGAGACCGGCGGGCCGGGGCGCCGCCCAGCCCGGTCGTGCTCAGCGCCGGAACGCCACCACCAGCCGCCGGATGCCGGTGTGCCGGTTGCTGCGGGTATAGCACACCGGCTCGACCGGCTCCACCCCGGCGAACCGGCGCGTCAGCTCCTCGAACAGCACCCGCAGCTCCAGCCGGGCCAGATTGGCGCCCAGGCAGTAGTGCACGCCGTGGCCGAACCCCAGGTGCGGGTTGGGCCGCCGGGCGATGTCGAAGGTGTCCGGGTCGGCGAACACCGCGGCGTCGCGGTTGGCCGAGCCCTCCCAGACCAGCACCTTCTGCCCGGCCCGGATGCGCTGCCCGCCGAGTTCGGTGTCGCGGGTCGCGGTGCGCCGTTTCGACGGCGACGGCGTGGTCCAGCGCACGATCTCCTCGGCCGCGCTCGCCAGCAGCGACGGGTCGGCGCGCAGCCGGTCGTACTGGTCGGGGTGCTCGGCGAAGGCCAGCAGCCCACCCGCGATGGCGTTGCGGGTGGTCTCGGCCCCGGCGCTGAACAGCAGGTTGAAGAACAGGTAGGCCTCGGCGTCGGTGACCGGTTCGTCCAGGGTCGCGTTGGCGACCACCGACAGCATGTCGTCGGCCGGCCGGCGGCGCTTGGCCGCGATGAGGTCCATGCCGTACCGGTGGATGCGGGTGCCGGCGTCCTGCACCGACAGCCTGGAAATGGTGGCGCTGCGGCGGGCGCCGAAGTCGAAGTTCGGTTCGACGGCCTCGAACAGCCAGTGCCGGTCCGCCTCGGGGATGCCGAGCAGGATGCAGATCATCTGCATCGGCAGCTCGGCGGCCAGCGCCGTCACCACCTCCACCGGGGTGCCGGGCTCGATGGCGTCGAGCAGCGCGGTGGCGCGGGCGCGCAGGTCGTCGGTGACGCGGGTGACCATGCGCGGGGTCAGCCCGGAACTGACCAGCCGCCGGATCTGGGCGTGCCGCGGGTCGTCCATCATGTTCAGCACCTGCCCGGCGATGGGCAGGTCCTGCAGCAGGGTGCCGCCGTAGCGCCGCGACCCCCCGGTCACCGACGAGTAGGTGACCGGATCACGAAGCACGGCAAGGGTTTCGGCGTAGGTGGCGACGGACCAGAAGCCCTCGCCGTCCGGGGTGTGCTCGGTGGGGTCGAACCAGCACACCGGGGCCTGCCGACGGTGCCTGGCGAACAGCTCGTGCGGGAACCCGTCGGCGAAGGTGTCCAGGTCGGTCAGGTCGACCCCGGCCAGTGTCACAAGATGTCGCCCGAGGTGTACTTCGCGGCGTCCGGGTAGCGGCGGACGACCTCGTCGACGGCGGCGACGACGCGGTCCACCTGGTCACCGGCCGCGCCGGTGAACACCTGCTTGTCGGCCAGGGCGGCGTCGAGGGCGGCCCGGTCCAGCGGCAGCCGCGGGTCGGCGGCCAGCCGGTCCAGCAGGTCGGGTTCGCGGCCCTGTTCGCGCATCGCGAGCGCGACGGCCACGGCGTGCTCCTTGATGACCTCGTGGGCGGTCTCGCGACCGACGCCGGCGCGCACCGCGGCCATGAGGATCCGGGTGGTGGCCAGGAACGGCAGGTAGCGGTCGAGCTCGCGTTGGATCACCGCCGGGTACGCGCCGAACTCGTCGAGCACGGTCAGGAAGGTCTCGATCTGCCCGTCGATGGCGAAGAAGGCGTCCGGCAGGGCCACCCGGCGCACCACCGAGCAGAACACGTCGCCCTCGTTCCACTGGGCGCCGGCCAGCTCGGCGGCCATCGAGGCGTAGCCGCGCAGCACCACCTGCAGGCCGTTGACCCGCTCGCAGGAGCGGGTGTTCATCTTGTGCGGCATCGCCGAGGAGCCCACCTGGCCGGGGGCGAAGCCCTCGGTGACGAGCTCGTGGCCGGCCATCAGCCGGATGGTGTGGGCCAGCGACGACGGGCCGGCACCGAGCTGCACCAGCGCGGAGAGCACGTCGTGGTCCAGCGAGCGCGGGTAGACCTGGCCGACGCTGCTGAACAGCTCCCGGAAGCCGAGGAACTCCGCGACCCGGCGTTCGAGTTCGGCGAGTTTGGCGGCGTCGCCGCCGAACAGGTCGAGCATGTCCTGGGCGGTGCCCATCGGGCCCTTGATGCCGCGCAGCGGGTAGCGGGCGATGAGCTCCTCGACGCGGCGCAGCGCGATGAGCGTCTCCTCGGCGGCCGAGGCGAACCGCTTGCCCAGCGTGGTGGCCTGGGCCGCGACGTTGTGGCTGCGGCCGGCCATCACCAGGTCGCGGTAGGCCACGGCGCGCTCGGCGAGCCGGGCCAGCACCGCCACGGCATGGTCGCGCACCAGTTCCAGCGACCGGCGGATCTGCATCTGTTCGACGTTCTCGGTGAGATCCCGGCTGGTCATGCCCTTGTGGATGTGCTCGTGGCCGGCCAGCGCGTTGAACTCCTCGATGCGCGCCTTGACGTCGTGGCGCAGCACCCGCTCGCGGGCGGCGATCGAGTCCAGGTCCACCTGGTCGAGCACCCGCTCGTAGTCCTCGATCACCCCGGGCGGCACGTCGACGCCCAGTTCGGCCTGCGCCCGCAGCACCGCCAGCCACAGCCGGCGCTCGGCCTTGATCTTGGCCTCGGGGGCCCAGATCGCGACCATCTCGTCGCTGGCGTAGCGGGAGGCGAGCACATTCGGGATCGTCACAACCCCACAGCTTACGGCCCTGCCCACGGCCGCCGGGCAGCCGCGGGCACCGGCGCCGGCGCTACCGTGGCGGGGCGGCCGGGTCGATGTCGTCGGCGCCGGCCGTCATCTGAATGCCCAACCGCCGGTTGACCATCGCGGTGCCCCCGAACAGCACCACCCCGACGGCGACGAGGACGAGGGCGAGCAGGTACTGCTGCACCGGCCGGCCCGACGCCGGGGTGACCAGGTACAGCGACGCCACCGCGCCGAGGATCGGCAGCGCGGTCGGGGCGCGGAAGGTCGTGCGGTCCTCCGGCACGTCGCGGCGCAGCACCAGCACCGCGATGTTGACCATGGCGAACACCGCCAGCAGCAGCAGCGAGGTGGTGCCGCCCAGCAGCGCGATCGCGTTGCTGTCGGCGAGCAGGGTGACGTAGACGATCACCGCGAGGGCGACCAGCGTGGTGAACACGATGGCCACCCAGGGCGTGCGCCGTCGCGGGTGCACCCGGCCGAGCACCGGCGGCAGCACCCGCCGGCGGGCCATGCCGTAGACGAGCCGGCTGGCCATGAGCATGTTGATCAGTGCGGTGTTGGCCACCGCGAACATCGAGATGAACGGCAGGATGTCCGCGATGGGCAGACCGGGGGCACCGATCCTGACCACCTCGACCAGCGGGGTGTCGCTGGCGCGCAGATCGCCGACCGGCACCAGTGCCACCGCCACGATCGACACCAGCACGTAGATCACCCCGGCGATGGTCAGCCCGCCCAGCAGCACCCGGGGGAACACCCGCACCGGGTCCCTGGTCTCCTCGGCCATGTTCACCGAGTCCTCGAACCCGACCATCGCGAAGAACGCCAGGCTGGTGGCGGCGGTGACCGCGACGAAGGCGTGCCGTTCCCCGGTGGTCTCGAACGCCACCACCCGGGACAGGTCGACCTCGGCCGCGCCGGCGAACGCCCACAGCCCGGCGCACAGCACCAGCAGCAGGCCGCCGAGCTCCATCACCGTCAGCACCACGTTCAGCCGGGCGCTCTCCCCCACCCCGCGCAGGTTGACCACTGCCAGCACCGCCATGAAGGTGAGCGCGATGAGCATGACCCCCGTTCTGCCCCAGTCGAATCCGAATGCGGTCTCCAGGTTGGCGGCGAAGAACCGGGAGGCGGTGGCGGCGGAGGTGATGCCCGAGCACATCACCGCGAACGCCACCAGGAACGTCACGGAGCGCCGGCCGAAGGCCTTCTGCACGTACAACGCCGCGCCCGCGGCCTGCGGGTACTTGGTGACCAGTTCCAGGTAGCTGCACGCGGTGACGGCGGCGACGCCGAAGGCGATCAGGAACGGCAGCCACGCCGCACCCCCGACCTCGGCGGCCACCTGCCCGGTCAGCGCGTACACGCCGGTGCCGAGGATGTCGCCGACGACGAACAGCAGCAACAGGCCGGGCCCCAGCACCCGCTTGAGTTCGGGTTGCTCCGACCCGGCCGGCTCCTCGCTCAATCCCCACCCTTTCTCGGCGGCGTCGCGGGTCGATCCCCACTCACCGGCGGGGACGGGGGCGGCCGGCGGTTCGGCAGCGGCACTCACCCGTGGTGGTGACTGCCGCCGTCGGCACGGCCATGCCGCCCGGCCGTCCCGGCGCCATGGTGTCGCCGATCGGGCGGCCGGTCAGAAGTCGACCTCGGCGCAGGCGAGTTTGGGCTGCACCCCGTCGCCGGCGTCGTGGGCGTGGTCGGCCGGGTCGTCGCCGGGGTCGTGGTCGTGCGGGCCGATCTCGTGGAGCACGAAGGTGGTCGCCTGACCGTCCGGCAGCGGCCGGTCCACCTCGGCGGTGGCCTCGGCGGCGCCGTCGGCGTCGCTGGTGAAGGTCAGGTGCACCTCGTTGGGCGGTTCGTCCGGGCCGGACGGGTCGAACCGGAAGTGCGGCCCGCCGGGATCGGCCAACTCGCAGGAACCGGCGTGCAGGTGCACGATGTAGTCGGTGTCCGGCGCCAGCCCGGTGAGCTCGACGGCGACCACCGCACCGTCCGGGCCGCGGCGCTGTTCGGCGGTGCCGGCGATGGTCTGGGCGGCGTCGGGACCGCCGGCCACCGGGGCGAACTCGCCGCGCAGCACGAGCACCTCGGCTTCGCCTTCCGGCGCCGCCTCGGCGGTGGTGGTCGCCGCGCTGGTGGTGGTCGCCGCGGCGGTGGTGGTCGCCGGCGTGTCCGGGCCGGTGTCCTGGCCGGCGTCCGGGCCGGTGTCGCGGCCACATGCGGCCGCCCAGAGCGGCAGGGTGCACAGCGCGCCGAGCGCCAGTGCCTTTCGCGTGTTCATGTACGGCTCCTGCGACGTGCGGGTTGCTGGCACCACCATAGTCCGCACGCCACCGGGGCCGTCCGGGCCGAGGCCCCGGTGGCATCATGGCGCGCATGCCACCGCAGTTGAACCGCCGTGCCGCGTTGCGCCTCGGCGCGGCCGCGGTCGGACTGGCCGCGCTGCACACCGGGACCGCCCCGGCCCCGGCCGCCCGGGCCCAGCCCGCGCCCACCTTCGAATCGGGGTCGTTCGTGTCGGCCGCACGCGGCGGGGTCGCCACCGGCTGGGCGATCGCCCGCCCGCCCGGGCAGACCGGGCCGCTGCGGCCGGTGATCGCGTTGCACGGCCGGTGGTCCAGCGCGGCGGCCGTGATGGCCGGCGGCGTGGAGCAGGGCCTGGCCGGGGCGGTGTCGGCCGGGCTGCCGCCGTTCGCCGTGGTGGCGGTGGACGGCGGCGACACCTACTGGCACCGCCGGACCTCCGGTGAGGACGCGGGCGCGATGGTGCTCGACGAGCTGATCCCGATGCTCGCCGAGCGCGGCCTGGACACCTCCCGGGTGGCGTTCTTGGGCTGGTCGATGGGCGGCTACGGCGCGTTGCTGCTGGGCGCGCGCCTGGGCCCGGCACGCACCGCGGCGATCTGCGCGGTCAGCCCGGCGCTGTGGACCTCACCGGCCGCGGCCGCGCCCGGGGCGTTCGACGGACCCCAGGACTACCGGGACAACAGCGTCTGGGGGCTGCCCGCACTGGCCGACATCCCGATCCGGATCGACTGCGGCACAAGCGATCCGTTCTACGCGGCAACCAGGCAGTACATCGCGCAGCTGCCGGTGCCCCCGGCCGGCGGGTTCTTCCCGGGCGGGCACGACGCGGCGTTCTGGAGCGCGCTGCTGCCCGACGAGCTGGCCTGGATCGCGCCGCTGCTGACGGCCTAGACCCGGATCCGGCCCTCGGCCGCCGCGAGCGCGATGTCGGTGCGGAAGTGGCTGCCGGGCAACCGGATCGAGCGGGCCACCCGGTAGGCCTCCGCGCGCGCGGCGACCAGGTCGGCACCGGTGCCGACCACGGCGAGCACCCGGCCGCCGGCCGAGACGATCGCGCCGTCGTCGCGCCGGGCGGTGCCGGCGTGCAGCACGCCCTCGGCCTCCGCGCCGTGGATGACGTCACCGGTGCGCGGCCGGCCGGGGTAGTTCTCGGCGGCGATCACCACGGTGACCGCCGCACCGTCGCGCCAGCGCAGCGGCGGCTGTTCGGCGAGCCTGCCGGTGGCGGCGGCGTGCAGCAGCTGCCCGAGCGGGGTCTCCAGCAGGGCGAGCACCGCCTGGGTCTCCGGATCGCCGAAGCGGCAGTTGAATTCGACCACGGCCGGGCCGGCCGAGGTGATGGCCAGACCGGCGTAGAGCACCCCGGTGAACGGGGTGCCGCGCCGGACGAGTTCGGCCGCAACGGGTTTGACGATCTCATCGACGATCCGCTCGACGGTGTCGGCCGGCAGCCACGGCAGCGGCGAATAGGCACCCATGCCACCGGTGTTCGGGCCGGCGTCGTTGTCGCCGACGCGCTTGAAGTCCTGGGCGGGCAGCATCGGCACCACCGTCTCGCCGTCGACCAGGCACAGCAGCGACACCTCGGGGCCGTCCAGGAAGCGCTCCAGCAGCACCGGGTGCCCCGCGTCGAGCAGGGCCGCGGCGTGCGCCCGGGCGGCGGCCCGGTCGGCGGTGACCACCACCCCCTTGCCGGCGGCCAGGCCGTCGTCCTTGACCACCCAGGCCGGGTCCCCGACGGGCGGGCCGAACCGGTCCAGCGCGGCGTCGAGGTGCCCGGGGTTGTCCACCACCTCGTTGGCGGCGGTGCGCACCCCGGCGGCCTGCATGACGTCCTTGGCGAAGGACTTCGAGCCCTCGATACGGGCGGCCTGTCTGGTCGGGCCGAAGCAGGCGATGCCGGCGGCCCGCACCGCGTCGGCCACCCCGAGCACCAGCGGCACCTCCGGGCCGATCACCACCAGGTCGGCGCCGATCCGGCGGGCCAGGCCCGCCACCGCCTCACCCGAGGTGATGTCGACGTCGTAGGTGTCGGCGACGGCGGCCATGCCGGCATTCCCGGGGGCGGCGGCGACCGCCTCGACCGCGGGGTCGCGGCGCAGCGCCAGCACCAGGGCGTGTTCACGGGCTCCGGATCCGATCACGAGGACGCGCACGCCTGCCAACCCTAGTGGCCGCACCCGCCGCCGGTCACCGGCCCACCGCCAAAACTCCGGCCATACACCTTGCGCGTAGGTGTATGGTCGTAGGTAACGTGCTCCACATCACACCTGGAGGTGGTCGGATGACCGCGACAACAGCCGCCGCACGCTCCTGCCCGTTCGGACCGGGCTTCGACTTCACCGACCCGGACCTGCTGCTCTCGGGCATCCCGGTGCGCGAGTTCGCCCAGCTGCGCAAGACCGCGCCGCTGTGGTGGTGCGAGCAGCCCGAGACGATCTTCGGCGACACCGGCTACTGGGTGGTCAGCCGGCACGAGGACGTCAAGAACATCTCCCGCAACAGCGACGTGTGGTCGACCAACCGCAAGGGCGTGATCATGCGCATGCCCGAGGGCTCGACTCCCGATCAGCTCGAGGTCACCAAGGCGCTGCTGATCAACCACGACCCGCCGGAGCACACCCGGCTGCGCAAGCTCATCTCGCGGCTGTTCACCCCGCGGGCGGTCGCCGAGCTCGAGGAGAAGCTCGCCGTGGCGGCCCGCCGGATCGTGGCCGAGGCCAAGGCGAAGGGCTCCGGGAACTTCGTCGAGGACATCGCGATGCGGCTGCCGCTGCTGGCCATCGCCGACCTGATCGGGGTGCCGGAGGAGGACCGCGAGAAGGTCTACCACTGGTCGAACTGCGTCATCAACACCGACGACCCGGACTTCGACTCCGATCCCACCGCGGCCAACGCCGAGCTGATGGCCTACGCCTACACCATGGCCGAACAGCGCCGCCGCTGCCCGGCCGACGACATCGTCACCCGGCTGGTGCAGGCCGACGTCGACGGCGACTCGCTCGGCGAGCTGGAGTTCGCGTTCTTCTTCATCCTGCTCGCGGTGGCCGGCAACGAGACCACCCGCAACGCGATGACCCACGGCATGAACGCGTTCCTGGACAACCCGGCGCAGTGGGAGCTGTACAAGCAGCACCGGCCGGAGAGCGCGGTGGACGAGATCGTGCGCTGGGCCACCCCGGTGCACTGCTTCCAGCGCACCGCGCTGGAAGACGTGCGGATCGGCGATGTCACGGTGCGCGAGGGCGAGCGGGTGGGGCTGTTCTACAGCTCGGCCAACTACGACGAGGAGGTCTTCGACCGCCCCTTCGAGTTCGACATCCTGCGCGATCCGAACCCGCACCTGGGCTTCGGCGGCCACGGCGCGCACTACTGCATCGGCGCCAACCTGGCCCGGATGGAGATCCGGCTGATCTTCAACGAGATCGCCGACCAGATCCCCGACATCCGCAAGCTCGGCGAGCCCGTGCGGCTGCGCTCCGGCTGGCTCAACGGGGTCAAGGAACTGCAGGTGGCCTACGGCGACTGAGGTGCGGTTTCAGTAGCATTCGCGCATGCGCACGCACGGGTGGGGCGGGGCGGCGCCGGCCAACGACGAGGAGGCGGTCGAACGCATCCTGACCGCGGCGAGCCGGGCCATCGAGGACCGCGGCCGGGACTTCTCCATCGCCGACGTCGCCCGCACCGTGGGGGTCACCCGGCAGACCGTGTACCGGTACTTCCCCAGCACCGACGCCCTGCTGGCGGCGGCCGCCGAGCGCGCGGCCGGCGGGTTTTTGGACCGGATGGCCGAGCACCTGCGCGGCATCACCGACCCGGTCGAGGCCGTCGCCGAGGGCATCGCCACCGCACTGGAGTGGCTGCCCCGCGACGCCCACATCGGTCTGCTGCTGGTGCCCGGCCGCACCGCCCACACCGAGTCGGTGACCTCGGACGTGGCCCTGGATTTCGCCAACGCCATGCTGCGCCGCTTCGACGTGGACTGGGCCGGGCTGGGCTACACCGACGAGGACCTCGACGAGCTCGCCGAACACCTGCTGCGGGTGATCCAGTCGTTCGTCATCGACCCCGGCCGGCCGCCCCGCACCGGTGCGCAGCTGCGCGCCTACCTGCGCCGGTGGGTCGGCGCCGCGGTGGCGCCCCGGGGGTGAGCGCCCCGGCTACACCACCGTCAGCGGCAGCGACCGGCGCGGCGCGAACGCGAACGTCGCCCCGCCGCTGACCTTGGTGACCGCGACCTCGTCGAATTCCTTTGCCGGGGTGTCGGTCTCGACGATTCGGGCGATCCAGTCCGATGCGGTGCCGGTGACCTCGACGTCCAGCCGGGGGTCGACGGCCCGCACCACGGCCTGCAGCGGCCGGCGTTCCTCGGGGCCCACCAGCGCCACCCAGGCGCCGTCGTCGTGGGCGGCCGACGGGCGCACCCGGACCACATCGGGACCGAACTCCGCGTCGACGTAGGCGGCCGGGTTGACCAGCGGGTGCAGCCGCAGCACCGCCATCGCCCCCTCGATCCCGCCGGGCAGCCCCAGCGCACGGTGGATGCGCTCGGCGGCGATCCCGGCCAGCCCGATGAGCTGTTTGGTGCAGATCTCGGTGGCCAGCGCGGCGCTGTCGCCGGCGCGCCTGCGCACCGCCTGGCCGTAGGACAGGTTCAGCAGGTGCATCTGCACGCACACCTCGTCGGCGATGCGCACCAGCGCCGACTTCGAGAACGCGGTGAAGTCCAGGTCGGACACCAGCGGGCCGGCGTAGTCGGCCTGCCCCTCGTCGGCGGGGTCGATCGGGTCGAGCTCGAGCCGGGCGGCCCGGCTGGCGGCGATGACCTGAAGCACCGGGTGGTCGACCAGATCCGGGTTGGCCTCGTCGATGGTGACGGTCCAGGCGCAGTGCGGGTGCCGGTCGGCGGGCTGCCGCGGTGGGCGGTGCACCGGCCGGAACCGGGCCTTGCGGTTGGTGGCCGCGGCGGTCGCGTCGAAGGTGGGGTCCTCGATGTCGTGGCACATACCGCGCACGTAGGCCTCGCCCATCGGCTCGACGTCGAGCAGCGCGCCGCAGTGGTCGAGATGGAACTCGCCGTGGTTGCGGTCGAGCACCCGGTAGCGGAAGTCCATGAACTGCGGCGGCGCCCCGATGTCGAGCTGCATGCCCTTGAAGATGGTGGCGACGTCGTCGCCCTCGAAGTTCAGGGCGCGCTGCATCCGCTTGGTGTAGATGGGGCTGGCCCCCATCCACTCCTCGATCGCGATCCGCACCATCTCGTCGCGGCCGAAGTTGCTGATGCACCAGGCCATCCCGGAGCGGTCGATGAGCTGACCGATGAGCAGCAGCTCGGGGGCGAGCACCGCCAGCTGCGCGCGCGACAGCGCCGCGTAGTTACTCGTCATGGACCGTCCCGCCGGAGTGCATCTTCACCGCGGCGTTGACATTGGCCTTGCGGTCCTCACCCTTGCCCTCCGCGGCGGCCTTGCGGCGCCGCCGGATCACCTTGCTCACCGCGCCGTCGAGCTTGGAGCCCAACGGGAAACCCAGGTAGTGGGTGAGGAACACCGCCATCTCCTTGAGCTCCTCCTCGGTGAGCTCACCGTTGGCCAGCGCGGCGTTGGCCTGGATCTCGGCGAGGTCCTGGGCGCCGACGGCGGTGACCGCGGTCAGGGTCATGATCCGCTTGTCCCGCATGGACAGCCCGGGCCGGGTCCAGATGGTGCCGAAGAGATGGTCGACGGTGAGGTCGAAATAGGGGTCGCCCTCGACGTTCGGCATCTCCCAGCCGTAGACCTCGTTCATCTTCTCGAGGCCCTTGCGGCGCAGTTCGTCCATCTCCGTTACTCCTTCGTGTGCGGCACACCCAGCGCGGCCGCCAGATGCTGTAGGGCCAGCCGCGCCAGCGGCAGCTCCACCCCGGTCTGCTCGCCGAGTTCCAGTGCCAGGCTCAGGTCCTTCTCCCCCAGCCCACGGGTGTGGACGAAGGCGTTGTAGAGCCAGTGGTCGGGGGTCAGGTCGGCCATGTCGTCGCGCACGATGATCGCGCCCGGACCGCCGCTCTGGGCGTCGCTGTGGCGCACCACCCGGCCCAGTGCCTGCAGGTTCAGCCCGGCGGCCGCGGCGAGCCGCATCGCCTCGCAGGCCGCGACGTAGCTGGTGAACGTCAGCATGTTGCGCGCCAGCTTCATCCGGGTGCCCGCGCCCGGCGGGCCGGCGTGCACCACCAGCGACGCGAACCGCTTGAACGCCGGCTTGATCCGTTCGTAGACGTCGCGGTCCGCCCCCACCATCACGGCCAGCTCGCCCTTGTCCGCGGCCCCGCCGCCACCGCTGACCGGGGCGTCGACGATGTGGATGTCCCTGGGCCGCAGCTGCGCCGCGAGTTCTTCGGCGGTCTCCGGCCGGATGGTGGAGTGAATGGCGATGACCGTGCCCGGGGCGGCACCGGCCGCCACCTCGGCGACGACGTCTTGGACCTGCTCGTCGTTGAGCACGGTGACACTGACGATGCCGGCCCGCGCGACGTCGGCCAGGCTCGCGGCGCGCTCGGCGCCGGCCTCGGCCAGCGGGTCCATCGCCTCCGGGCGCACGTCGTAGACGACCAGCCCGCCCGGCCAGTCCACCAGACGCCGGGCCATCGGGGCACCCATGTTGCCCAGGCCGATGTATCCGTACCGCGGTTCGTCGGTCATGACCGGATGATCTGTCCGCCGTCGACGTTGAAGATCTGGCCGGTGATCCAGCTCGCCCGGTCCGACAGCAGGAACAGGCACATGCCGACCAGATCCTCGGGAGTGCCCATGCGCGACAACGGAATCTGCTTCACGATGTCGTCGACCATCTCCTTGGGCGTGGTGGTTCGGGTGGCCTCGGTGTCGATCGGGCCGGGTGCGATGGCGTTGATCCGGATGTTCATGCCGCCGAGCTCGCGGGACAGCTGCTGGGTCAGGCCGTTGATGCCGACCTTGGCCAGGCCGTAGAAGTTCGAGTACAGCCAGGCCGCCGTCGAGGACTGGTTGACGATCGCCCCGCCGCCGCGCTTGGCCATCTTCTTGTACACCGCCCGGGTGCACACCAGCGCGCCGTCGAGGTTCACGCTCATGAACTTCTTGTAGTAGTCCCAGTCGACGGTGATCAGGAAGTCCAGCTTCATCCCGCCGTAGATCGCGGCGTTGTTGACCAGGTAGTCGATGCCGCCGAACTCGGCCACCGTGCGGTCGGCCATCGCCTTGGCCGACTCCGGGTCCGACACGTCCACCGGCACGCCGATCGCGGTGCCGCCGTCGGCGGCGATCTGCTTGGCGACGGCCTCGGCGGCCTCGGTGTTGATGTCGGCCACCACCACCGCCGCGCCCTCCCGGGCCAGCGCCTCGGCGTAGGCCTGGCCGATCCCGCCACCGGCACCGGTGACGATCGCGACCTTGTCGTCGAACTGCCCCATCAGCGTTCTCCCTTGATCTCCAGCCTCGTTCGCCGTCACCCGCCCGCGCTACTGCGCTGCCGCGGCCCCGTTCTGATTTGCCGCTGCCGCGGCCCCGTTCTGATTTGCCGCTGCCGCGGCCCCGTCCTGATTCGCCGCTGCCGCCGCGATCACCTTGATCTCCGTGTACTCCTCGAACCCGGCCAGACCCATCTCCCGGCCGATGCCGGACTGCTTGTAGCCGCCGAACGGGGCGTCGGCCGAGTACCAGATCCCGCCGTTGACGTTGACCGTGCCCACCCGCAGCCGGGCCGCGACCCGGTCGGCCCGCTCCGGGTCGGCCGAGTACACGGTGCCGCTCAGGCCGTACGGCGAGTCGTTGGCGATGCGCACCGCGTCGTCGTCGCCGTCGTGGGCGATCACGGTGAGCACCGGGCCGAAGATCTCCTCCCGGGCCACCCGGGCGTCGTTGGTCAGGCCGGCGATCACCGTCGGCTCGATGAAGAAGCCGCGGTCCCGGTCGGCGGGCCGGCCGCCGCCGCAGGCGAACCGGCCGCCCTCGGCGCTCGCGAGATCGAGGTAGCCCTGCACCCGGTCGCGCTGGCGGGCCGAGATGACCGGCCCGCACACGGTGCGCGGATCATCGGGGTCGCCGGGTCTCAGCGACCCCATGGTGGCCGCGGCGGCCTCGACCGCCTCGTCGTAGCGGGCCCGCGGCACCACCAGTCGGGTGGTGATCGCACACCCCTGCCCGGCGTGCACGGCCGCGGTGAACGCCGCCACCGAGCAGGCCCCGGCCAGGTCGGCGTCGTCGAGCACCAGGAACGCCGATTTGCCGCCGAGCTCGAGGAAGACCTTCTTGATGGTGGCCGCCGCGGCGGTCATCACCGCCCGCCCGGTGGCGGTCGAGCCGGTGAACGACACCATGTCCACCCGGGGGTCCTCGCTGAGCAGTGCGCCGATGCCGTGGTCGCTGGAGGTGACGATGTTGATCACCCCGGGCGGGAAGTCGGTGTGCTCGGTGATGAGCTCGCCGAGCACCGCCGCCGCCCACGGGGTGTCCGGAGCCGGCTTGAGCACCAGCGTGTTGCCGGCCGCCAGCGCGGGGCCGATCTTGGCCAGGTTGATCTGGTGCGGGAAGTTCCACGGGGTGATGGCCCCGACGACGCCGACCGCCTCCCGCACGATGCGCCGGTCGGTCGGGATGCCCTGCGGCGTGGCGTATCCGAGATCGGTTGTCCAGGAGTAGTTCTCGGCGGTGTCAGCGGCGAAGGACAGGTCCTCCACCGGCGACTCCAGCTGACCGCCGGCGGTGAGCATGCGCGGTGCGCCCACCTCGGCGATGGTCAGCTCGCGCAACGGTTCGATGTGGTCGCGCATGGCCTGCTGCAACTGGCGCAGGCAGCGCACCCGCAGCGCGGTGTTGGTCGACCAGTCGGTCTCGTCGAACGCGCGCCGGGCCGCCTCGATCGCCCGGCCGAGGTCGCCGGCGTCGGCGTCGGCGGCCACCCCGAGCACCTCCTCGGTGGCCGGGTTGACGGTGGGGAAGGTTCCGGCGGAACCGGCGACCAGCTTGCCGTCGATGAGCAGTCGGCTCTCGCGGTCGGCCAGCAGTGACATGGATGGCCCCTCTTCCAGGGTTCTGGACATGTGTCCGGCTGTTTCCTCCCGAACCATAGTCGCAGGCCGTCGGCAGCGGCAAGAACGAGTTCTCGCAATTCGTCGATCCGATATCGATAGCCTGCGATTTCTGCGGCAAAGCTTGCCGGTACACGTTCCTGTCATCTACGTTGGACACGTGTCCAGCGATGCAGTGGTCGCCGCCACACCACCCGGTGGCGAACCCGACGCGCCGCCACGCAACAAGCGGCAGGAGGAGACCTTCCGCAAGGTGCTCACCGCCGGCATGGAGATGCTGCGCGAGTCGTCCTACGCCGACCTGACGATCCGCGCGGTGGCCGCGCGGGCCAAGGTCGCGCCGGCGACCGCCTACACCTACTTCTCGTCGAAGAACCACCTGATCACCGAGATCTACCTCGACCTGGTCCGGCAGGTGCCGTACTTCACCGACGTCAACGAGTCGCTGGCCACCCGGGTGAACAAGACGCTGCGCGCGCTGGCCCTGGTCGTCGCCGACGAACCCGAGGTGGCGGCCGCCTGCACGGCCGCGCTGATGGGCGGCGGCAACGACCCGGCCGTGCGCCGGGTGCGCGACCGCATCGGCGCGGAGATCCACCGCCGGATCCGCTCGGCGGTCGGCCCGGACGCCGACCCGCGCATGCTCTCGGCGCTGGAGATGACCTACTTCGGCGCCATGGCACAGGCCGGCAGCGGCGTGTGGACCTACCACCAGATCGCCGACCGACTCGGTTACGTGGTCGGCCTGATCGTCGGAGAAGAACCCCCGTCCGCGGAGAACGACTCATGACCCTTCCGGCCAGTGACGTGGTCCTCAACCCCTACGACTACGCCTTCCACGAGGACCCCTACCCCTACTACAAGCGGCTGCGCGACGAGGCGCCGCTCTACCGCAACCCGGACCTCGGCTTCTGGGCGCTGTCGCGGCATGCCGACGTGCTCAAGGGATTCCGCAACAGCGACAACCTGTCCACCCGCTACGGCGTCTCGCTGGACCCGGCCTCCCGCGGCCCGCACGCGGCCAAGACGATGTCGTTTCTGGCCATGGACGACCCCGAGCACCTGCGGCTGCGCACCCTGGTGTCCAAGGGCTTCACCCCGCGCCGCATCCGCGAGCTCGAGCCGCGGGTCACCGAGATCGCGCTGGCGCACCTCGACAGCATGCTGGCCCGGGCCGCCGACGGTGAGACCGTCGACTACGTCGACGAATTCGCCGGCAAGCTGCCGATGGACGTCATCTCCGAGCTGATGGGGGTGCCGGAGCCGGACCGGGCCCAGCTGCGGGCCTGGGCCGATGCGGTGATGCACCGCGAGGAGGGCGTCACCGACGTGCCGCCCGCGGCGGTGGAGGCCTCCATCAACCTCATCGTCTACTACCAGCAGATGGTGGCCGAGCGGCGCCGCACCCCGACCGACGACCTGACCAGCGCGCTGATCGAGGCCGAGATCGACGGGGACCGGCTCACCGAGGACGAGATCCTCGGCTTCATGTTCCTCATGGTCATCGCCGGCAACGAGACCACCACCAAGCTGCTGGCCAACGCCATGTACTGGGGCCACCGCAACCCCGACCAGATCGGGCCGCTCTACGACGACCTGGACCGGATCCCGGAGTGGGTGGAGGAGACGCTGCGCTACGACACCTCCAGCCAGATCCTGGCCCGCACCGTGGTCGGCGACCTGGTGCTCTACGACACCAGGATCCCCGAGGGGGACACGCTGCTGCTGCTGCCCGGCTCCGCGCACCGCGACGAGCGGGTGTTCGACGACCCGGACCGGTTCCTGATCGGTCGCGAGATCGGGCCCAAGCTGCTGAGTTTCGGCAGCGGTACGCACTTCTGCCTGGGTGCCCACCTGGCCCGGATGGAGGCCCGGGTGGCACTGACCGAACTGTTCAAACGGATCCGCGGCTACGAGGTCGACGAGGCCCACGCCGAGCGGGTGCACTCCAGCAACGTCCGCGGATTCGCCCACCTGCCCATCACCGTGGAGGTCCGCTGAATGCCCCGGTTCGATCCGCACCCCGAGCGGCGCCCGACGATCATCGCCGGCGCCTCGTCCGGGATCGGCGCCGCCACCGCCGTGGAGATGGCCGCCCGCGGCTTCCCGGTCGCCCTCGGGGCGCGCCGGGTGGACAAGTGCGAGGAGTTGGCCGAGCAGATCCGCGCCGACGGCGGGGAGGCGGTCGCCCTGCATCTGGACGTGACCGATCCGGACTCGGTGAAGTCCTTCGTCCACCAGGCCACCGAGCAGCTCGGCGACATCGAGGTGCTCGTCGCGGGGGCCGGTGACACCTACTTCGGCCGGCTCTACGAGATCAGCACCGAGGAGTTCGACTCCCAGGTGCAGATCCACCTCATCGGGGCCAACCGGCTGGCCACCGCGGTGCTGCCCGGCATGCTCGAGCGCCGCCGCGGCGACCTGATCTTCGTGGGCTCCGATGTGGCGCTGCGCCAGCGCCCGCACATGGGCGCCTACGGCGCCGCCAAGGCCGGCCTGGTGGCGATGGTGACCAACCTGCAGATGGAGCTGGAGGGCACCGGGGTGCGCGCCTCGATCGTGCACCCGGGGCCGACGAAGACCGGCATGGGCTGGAGTCTGCCGCCGGAACGGATCGAGGCCGCCCTCAACGACTGGGCCAAGTGGGGCCAGGCCCGGCACAGCTACTTCCTGCGCGCATCCGACCTGGCCCGTGCCATCGCGTTCGTGGCCGAGACCCCGCGCGGCGGGTTCATCGCCCAGATGGAACTGCAACCGGAGGCGCCGCTGGTCGACGCCCCGGCCGAACGGCACCAACTCAAGTATCCGGAGAACCAATGACCAGCCAGCTCAAGGAGATTCCGCGCGTATCCGGCGGCGAGGAGGAACACGGCCACCTCGAGGAGTTCCGCACCGACCCGATCGGGCTGATGCAGCGGGTCCGGCGGGAGTGCGGCGACGTCGGCTGGTTCCAGCTCGCCAACAAGAAGGTGATCCTGCTGACCGGCGCGGAGCCCAACGAGTTCTTCTTCCGCGCCGCCGACGAGGAGCTCGACCAGGCCGAGGCCTACCCGTTCATGACGCCGATCTTCGGCAAGGGCGTGGTGTTCGACGCCAGCCCGGAGCGGCGCAAGGAGATGCTGCACAACTCCGCACTGCGCGGCGAGCACATGAAGGGCCACGCCACCACCATCGAGGGCGAGGTCCGCAGGATGATCGCCGACTGGGGCGACGAGGGCGAGATCGACCTGCTGGACTTCTTCGCCGAGCTGACCATCTACACCTCCACCGCGTGCCTGATCGGGCTGAAGTTCCGCAACCAGCTCGACCGGCGCTTCGCCGAGTACTACCACCTGCTCGAGCGCGGCACCGATCCACTCTGCTACGTCGACCCGTACCTGCCCATCGAGAGCTTCCGCATCCGCGACGAGGCGCGGGTCAAGCTCGTCGCGCTGGTGCAGGAGATCATCGACCAGCGGCTGGCCAACCCGCCGAAGAGCAAGGCCGACCGCGACATGCTCGACGTGCTGGTGTCGATCAAGGACGAGCAGGGCAACCCGCGCTTCTCCGCCGACGAGATCACCGGCATGTTCATCTCGCTGATGTTCGCCGGCCACCACACCAGCGCCGGCACCTCGGCGTGGGTGCTCATCGAGCTGATGCGGCACCCGGAGGTCTACGCGCAGGTGCAGGCCGAGCTCGACGAGCTCTACTCCGACGGCCAGCCGGTGAATTTCCATGCGCTGCGCCAGATCCCGAAGCTGGAGAACGTCCTCAAGGAGACGCTGCGGCTGCACCCGCCGCTGATCATCCTGATGCGGGTCGCCCAGGGCGAGTTCGAGGTCTCCGGCTACCCGATCCACAAGGGCGACTTCGTCGCGGCCTCGCCGGCGGTGTCCTGCCGCATCCCGGAGGACTTCCCGGATCCGGACGCCTTCGACCCGGCCCGCTACGACAAGCCGCGCCAGGAGGACCTGGTCAACCGGTGGACCTGGATCCCGTTCGGCGCCGGCCGGCACCGCTGCGTGGGTGCGGCGTTCGCACAGATGCAGATCAAGGCGATCTTCTCGGTGTTGTTGCGGGAGTACGAGTTCGAGATGGCGCAGCCGCCGGAGAGCTACCGTAACGACCACTCCAAGATGGTGGTCCAGCTGCAGCGACCGGCCAAGGCCCGGTACCGGCGGCGGATCAAGGCCTAGGAGGGCGAGATGGGTTCCTACCGAATCGAAGTCGACCTGGACCTGTGCCAGGGGCACGCCATGTGCGAGGTGGAGGCGCCGGACTGGTTCCGGGTGCCCAAGCGGGGCCAGGTGCAGATTCTCGACCCCGAGCCACCCGACGAGGCGCGGGCCGAGATCGAGAACGCCGTCGAGATGTGCCCGACGCGGGCGCTGTCCATTCGGGAAAAGGACTGACGTCCGGGAAGGAGAGAACACATGCCGCCGATTCCGCGCGACCGGCTCGACGACTGGGTCGAGCGCTGGCTGGAGGCCAACCGGGAGGCCGAGCGCAAGGGTGACTGGCGCGGCCTGGCCGAGTTCTACGCCGATGACGCCACCTACGGCTGGAACATCGGGCCCAAGGAGGACGTCATGTGCGTCGGCAAGGACGAGATCCGCGACATCGCCCTGGGCCTGGAGATGGAGGGCCTGGAGAACTGGGTCTACGAGTACCAGAAGGTGCTCGTCGACGACCGGCAGGGCGAGATCGTCGGGTTCTGGAAGCAGATCGCGAACAAGTCCGACGGCACCACCGCGGAGATCTACGGCATCGGCGGCAGCTGGTTCCGGCTCAACGAGCAGCTGCTCATCGAGTGGCAGCGGGACTTCTTCGACTTCGGTCACGTCGCCAAGGGCTACGCCAAGCTCATCGAATCCGGCGATCTGAGCCCGGGAATGCAGAAGCGCATCGAGCGCAGCCTGTCCGGGGAACGGCTACCGGGGTACTACCCGATCGGGCAGACTCCGGTGCCTCTATGGTGATCGTCACAGCAGCCGACCAACCCGGTGGTTGAGCTGTGACCCAGTTAACTTAAGCTGTCGGTCAGAGGTATCGGAGGAAGGCAGGTTTGATGAAGACCAAAGGCGCTCTGATCTGGGAATTCAACCAGCCGTGGTCGGTCGAGGAGATCGAGATCGGCGACCCCCAGAAGGACGAGGTCAAGATCCAGATGGAGGCCTCGGGCATGTGCCACTCGGACCACCACCTGGTGACCGGTGGCATCCCGATGGGCGGCTTCCCGGTGCTCGGCGGCCACGAGGGCGCCGGTGTGGTCGTCGAGGTCGGCCCGGGGGTGGAGGAGTTCCAGCCGGGTGACCACGTGGTGCTCTCGTTCATCCCGTCGTGCGGCCAGTGCCCGTCGTGTCAGGCCGGCATGCGCAACCTGTGCGACCTGGGTGCCGGGCTGCTCAACGGTGCGGCGGTGTCCGACGGCACCTTCCGCATCAAGGCGCGCGGCCAGAACGTGTACCCGATGACGCTGCTGGGCACCTTCTCGCCGTACATGGTGGTGCACAAGAGCTCGGTGGTGAAGATCGACAAGGACATCCCGTTCGAGGTGGCCTGCCTCGTCGGCTGCGGTGTCACCACCGGCTACGGCTCGGCGGTGCGCAGCGGCGACATCCGCCCCGGTGAGGACGTCGCGATCATCGGCTGCGGCGGTGTGGGCATCGGCGCGCTGCAGGGCGCGGTCAACGCCGGTGCGCGGTACATCTTCGCCATCGACCCGGTGGAGTGGAAGCGCGAGCAGGCCCTGAAGTTCGGCGCCACCCACGCCTTCCCGGACGTGGACACCGCGATGGCCGCGATCGCCGATCTGACCTGGGGCAAGATGGCCCAGAAGGTGATCGTCACCGTCGGCGAGCTCAAGGGCAAGGACATCGACGCCTACGTGAACCTGACCGCCAAGGGCGGCACCACGGTGCTCACCGCGATCGGCAGCCTGCTCGACAACGAGGTCAACCTCAACCTGTCGATGCTGACCCTGCTGCAGAAGCGGATCCAGGGCACCATCTTCGGCGGCGGGAACCCGCACTTCGACATCCCGCAGCTGCTGTCGATGTACAAGGCGGGCAAGCTGAACCTCGACGACATGGTCACCCGCCAGTACAAGCTCGAGCAGATCAACGAGGGCTACCAGGACATGCTCGACGGCAAGAACATCCGCGGTGTCATCCGCTACACCGATGAGGACCGTTAAAGACCGGTGACCGGTCGGCGGCGCATCCCCGGGTCGGCTCGGCCCGCGGGATGCGCCGCTTTCGTTTCCGGAAGGGAATCACCATGTCGCAGCAGACTCCCGAGCTGACCCCGGCCCTGCGCGCCTCGCAGGCCTCGTGGCGGTGCGTGCAGGAGCACGACCGCGAGGGCTGGCTGGCGCTGATGGCCGACGACGTCGTCATCGAGGACCCGATCGGGCCCGCCCCCACCAACCCGGACGGGACCGGGGTGCGCGGCAAGGAGGCGGTGGCGGCGTTCTACGACGCCAACATCGCCAACAACGACCTGCGCATCACCTGCGAGGAGACCTTCCCGTCGAGCTCCCCCGACGAGGTGGCGCACATCCTGGTGCTGCGCAGCCGGTTCGACAACGGCGTGACCAGCACGGTGCGCGGGGTGTTCACCTACCGCACCGACGCCGACGGCCGGATCGCGAACATGCGCGGCTACTGGAACATGGACGCCATGCAGTTCGGACAGGCCGAGTAACGCCGTGCCGGCGGATCGTGCCGCGGTCGTCGTCGGCGGCTCGCGCGGGATCGGCCGGGCCGTCGCCGAGCTGCTCGCCGCGAGCGGCGTGGCGGTGGTGGTCAACGGCCGGGACCCGGACGCCGTGGCCGCCGCGGTGGCCCGCATCCGGGCGGCCGGGGGCGGGGCGGCCGTCGGTTTCCCCGGCTCACCGGCCGACCCGGCGGTCGCCGACGCGCTGATCGGCACCTGTCTGCGCGAGTTCGGCCGGATCGACAGCCTGGTCAACTGCGCCGGCACCGCCGAGCCGCCCAGCTCGTCGATCCTGAACATCACCAGCGCGCAGTTCCGCGAGCTGCTCGAGGTACACCTGGGCACCGTGTTCGAGACCTGCCGGGCCGCCGCCCCGCACCTGGTCCGGCAGGGCGGCGGCGCCATCGTCAACACGAGTTCGTTTGCGTTCCTGGGTGATTACGGCGGCACCGGCTATCCGGCCGGCAAGGGCGGGGTGAACGGATTGACGCTGGCGATCGCCGCCGAGCTGCGCGAGCACAAGGTGCGCGCCAACGTGGTCTGCCCCGGTGCGCGGACCCGGCTGTCGACCGGGCCGGGCTACGAGGCGCACATCGCCGAGCTGCACCGGCGCGGCCTGCTCGACGAGCTGTCCATGCGCGGCGCCCTCGACGCCGCGCCGCCGGAGTACGTCGCCCCGACCTACGCCTACCTGGCCGGCGACCTGGCCGCCGACATCACCGGGCGGATCTTCGTCGCCGCCGGCGGGTTCGTCGGGGAGTTCACCCGCCCCACCCCCGCCGTCCTCGGCTTCCGCGACCACCACGACGCGCCGCCCTGGACCGTCGCGGAGCTGCACGGGCTGATCGCCGGGGCCTGACCGCTCCCCGTTCGCCGGGCCGCAGGCGCCCGCCGGACGGGCCGGACCCCGCCACTAAGCTCGACGCCATGGCGACCGTCTTCACCAAGATCATCAACCGTGAGCTGCCCGGCCGGTTCGTCTACGAGGACGACGAGGTGGTCGCGTTCCTGACTATCGAGCCGATGACGCAGGGCCACACGCTGGTGGTGCCGCGCGCCGAGATCGACCACTGGCAGCACGTCGAGCCGGCGGTGTTCAACAAGGTCATGTCGGTGGCCCAGCTGATCGGCAAGGCGGTGACCAAGGCGTTCGACGCCGAGCGCGCCGGGCTGATCATCGCAGGCCTGGAGGTGCCGCACCTGCACGTGCACGTGTTCCCGGCCCGCAACCTCACCGACTTCGGCTTCGCCAACGTCGACCGCAACCCGTCGCCGGAATCCCTCGACGAGGCCCAGGCCCGGATCAAGGCCGCCCTGGCCGAACTGCAACAGGGCAGCTGAGCCGGGCTCCGGCGGGGCCGCCGCGCCCTAGACTGGCCCCATGGCACTGCCGAAAGCGCTCGCCCAGCTCGCCACCGCCCCGGTGCGGATCGGGCTGGCGGCCGCCGACGCCGGGCTGAGCATCGCCGCCAAGGGCGTCGACCTGGCCCAGCGGGCGCTCGGCGAGGACGCGACCGCCGCGTCGAGCTCGGTGGCCGGGCTGCTCGGCCTGGACGAGACGCTCGAGCGGGTGAACCGGCTGGGCCGGCTGCTCGACGACGACGCCCCGCTCGGCCGCGCGCTCGCCCCGGACGGCCCGATCGAGCGGCTGATGCGCCCGGGCGGCGTGGTCGACCGGCTCACCGCCCCCGGCGGGGCGCTGGACCGGCTCACCGACGACGACGGCGCGCTGATGCGCGCACTGCGCCCGGGCGGCCTGGTCGAGCGACTGCTCGCCGAAGACGGCCTGGTCGAGCGACTGCTCGCCGAAGACGGCCTGGTCGAGCGACTGCTCGCCGAAGACGGCCTGGTCGAGCGGCTGCTCGCCGAGGAGGGCATCATCGACCGGCTGCTCGCCGAGGACGGGCTGATCGACAAGCTCACCGCCCGCGACGGCCCGCTCGAGCAGCTCGCCGACGTCGCCGAGACGCTCAACCGGCTCACCCCGGGCCTCGAGGCGCTCAACCCGACGATCGAGATGCTGCGCGAGGCGGTCGACACCCTCAGCCAGGTGGTCAATCCGCTCAGCAACATCGCCGACCGCATCCCGCTGCCGCGCCGGCCCGTGCGCCGGGCCCCGATGCCGGTGCGCTCCCAACGGATCGTCGACGTCGACGAGTGAGCCGGGCGGCGACCGCGCTACGCTAGTCGACCGACAGGCCTCCTTAGCTCAGTGGTAGAGCACTCGCCTTGTAAGCGAGCGGTCGTCGGTTCGAACCCGACAGGGGGCTCCAGCCACCCGGCGACCGGCGTTCGATCACCCGGATTCGTTGGGCCACAACACATTCGATCGAACCACCGACTGCGCGGCGGCCGGCAACTAGGCTCGGGCCCGTGCTGATGCGCGCGCTGATCCCGGCGGTGCTGCTGCTCGCCGCCGCGCCGACGGCCGCCACCGCGACCGCGGACCCGAGCTACGGCAGCAACGGGGTGTTCGCGGTGACGGGCCATGACGTCCCGGGCTGGGCGACGACCTTCATCCCGCCCGGCCGCTACCGCGCCGACCAGGCGCCCAGCCTCGCCCCCTTCCAGAGCGCACCGGGGTTCTGGCTGCGGTGCAGCGCGTTCCCCTGCTCGCCGCACCATCCGCAGCACATCACCGCCGGCGGCGCCCCGGTGCGCGATGCGCCGACGTTCGTCGACATCCTGCCCACCGACGTCGCGGTGTTCCTCGGCAACACCACCCTCACCCGGGTCGGCTGACCCGGGGTGACGCTGACCACCTTCCGGTTCCCACTGTGATCGGCACCACCCCTCGGGTAGTCTGCTGAGCGACTGCTTAGCATCGCACCGGAGGGGGACGACGCATGACCGAAACCGTCGCGGCGCGCTACACGGGAACCCGGGTGCAGCGGGTCGAGGACGTGCGGTTGCTCACCGGCCGCGGCACCTTCGTCGACGACATCATCCGGCCCGGCATGCTGCACGCCTGCTTCGTGCGCAGCCCGTTCGCCCGCGCCCGGATCAACGGCATCGACGTCTCGGCCGCGCTGGCCGTGCCGGGGGTGCGGGCGGTGTTCACCGCCGCGGATCTCAATCCCGAGGTCAGGGAGGCCTGGCACGCCGTCGCCGGCAAGGACGTGCCGGACACCCCGCGCCCGCCGCTGGCCGAGGGCGAGGTGAAGTTCGTCGGCGACCCGGTCGCGCTGCTGGTCGCCGACAGCCGCTACATCGCCGAGGACGCCGTCGAGCTCGTCGACGTCGACTACGAGCCGCTGCCGGCGATCGCCGACTTCACCAAGGCGGTCGGCCACGAGGTCGTGGTGCACGAGCAGTACCCGGACAACGTCGCCGGCGGCCTGTCCGGCGCGCCGCCCGACGAGGAGACCTTCGCCAACGCCGCCCATGTCGTCGCCGAGCACATCGTGCAGCAGGCCTACGTGCCGGTGCCGATCGAGTGCCGGGGCATCGTCGCCGAGTGGCACGCCGGCGAGCTGACCGTCTGGGCGGCCACCCAGACCCCGCACGAGCTGCGGGCGTTCGCCGCGCGGCTGCTGGGCATCCCGGCGCAGAACGTGCGGGTGATCATGCGCGACACCGGCGGCGGGTTCGGGCAGAAGGTGGTCCCGATGCGGGAGGACATGGCGGTGCTGCTGGCCGCGCGCAAGGTACCCGGCCCGCTGAAGTGGATCGAGGACCGCCGGGAGAACCTGATGGCCGCCCAGCAGGCCCGCCACGTCGCCGGGGACGTGCGGATGGCGTTCGACGCCGAGGGCAACATCCTGGCCGCCGACATCGACTTCATCCAGGACATCGGCGCCTACCCCACCCCCTACCCGGTGCTCACCACCGCCGCGATCGGGATGTTCTTCCCCGGCCCGTACCGGGTGGGCAAGGCCAGCTTCAACTACAAGACGGTGTTCACCAACACCGCCGGGCTGGCCGCCTACCGCGGGCCGTGGCAGTACGAGACGCTCAGCCGGGAGGTTCTGCTCGACATCGCCGCCCGCCGGATGGGCATCGACCCTGTGGAGCTGCGCCGGCGCAACCTGCTGCGCCGCGACGAGATGCCGTACTTCAACCCCAACGGCATGCCCTACGACCACGTCGCCCCGCTGGAGACCTTCGAGCAGGCGGTGAAGATCCTCGACCACGAGGGCTTCCGCAAACAGCAGCGCGAGGCGCTGGCCGAAGGCCGTTACCTCGGGCTGGGATTCGCCACCTACATCGAGCCGACCGGCGCCAACACCGGGCATCTGGCCGGCGAGGGCGCGACCATCCGGATGGAGTCCACCGGGCGGATCAACGTCTATGTCAACGGCGGCTCGTCCGGGAACAGCATCGAGACGACGGTGGTGCAGTTGACCGCCGACGTGCTCGGCGCCGACATCGACGACGTGGCCACCATCCAGGGCGACACCGCGGTCACCCCGTACGGGGCCGGCACCCAGGGCAGCCGCAGCGCCCCGATGACCGCGGGGGCGGTGCACGAGGCCGGCGCCATCCTGCGCCGCCGGATCATCGCGATCGCCGCCCATCTGCTCGACGCCGAGCCGGACGCGATCGAACTCGGCGGCTCCCGGGCGAGCGTGCGCGGCGAACCGGACCGCTCGGTGAGTTTCGGCGAGATCGCCTACCGCGCCTACTACGAGCCCGGCCTGCTGCCGCCCGGACTGTCGGCCACCCTGGAGGCCACCGCCCGGTTCACCTCCCAGGCTCCCATCCACTGGGCCAACGCCACCCATGCCTGCACCTGCGAGGTCGACATCGAGACCGGCCAGGTCAGGCTGAGCCGCTACATCGTCAGCGAGGACGTCGGCCCGATGATCAACCCCAACGTGGTGGAGGGCCAGATCGCCGGGGGCACGGTGCAGGGCATCGGCGGCGCGCTGCTGGAGCACATGGCCTACGACGACGACGGCAACCCGCTGGCCACCACCTTCGTCGACTACCTGCTGCCCACCGCCACCGAGGTCCCGATCATCGAATACGGCCACATCGAGGTCCCCGGCCCGGGCGTGGGCGGATACAAGGGCGCCGGCGAGGGCGGGGCGATCGGCTCCACCCCGGCGGTGATCAACGCGATCAACGACGCGCTGGCCCCGCTCGGGGTGACCGTCACCCGGCTGCCCGCCACCCCCGCCGCCATCGTCGAACTGCTGGAACAAGCCACCAAGTGAGGACCGAGAAGTGGAGCTGATCAACGAGTTTCGGGTACCGGTGCCGATCGGCCAGGCCTGGCAGGTGCTCACCGACGTCGAGCGCATCGCCCCGTGCATCCCGGGGGCGCAACTGCTCGGCGTCGACGGTGACGAGTTCACCGGCGCGGTGAAGGTCAAGGTCGGCCCGATCACCGTGCAGTACAAGGGCACCGCCGCGTTCGAGCAGAAGGACGACACCGCCCACCGCGCGGTGATCCGGGCGGTCGGCAAGGAGACCCGCGGCCAGGGCAACGCCGCCGCGGTGGTCACCGCGGAGCTCAAGGACGAGGGCGACGCCACGCTGTGCGTGCTCACCACCGACCTGACCATCACCGGCAAGGCCGCCCAGTTCGGCCGGGGGGTGCTCGCCGACGTGGCGGGCAAACTCATCGGCCAGTTCGCCGAGCGGCTCGAGGCCGACGTGCTCAGCGAGCTGCGCACCGCCCCGGCGCGGGACGAGCAATCCGCCGCAACCGCCGCACCGCAACCGGCCGCGGCGCAGCCGCAGACCGGCGCCGGCGACGCCGCCTCGGTGAACGTGCTGGCGCTGGTGGCCGCGCCGGTCGCCAAGCGGGTCGCCCCGGTCGCCGCCGGTCTGACGGTGGGCCTGGCGGCCGGGTACCTGCTGGGCCGGAGGCAGCGGTGAAGCCGGCGCCGTTCGCCTACCACCGCCCCACCGGGGTCGCCGAGGCGGCCGAGATGCTCGCCGAGTTCGGCGACGAGGCGAAGATCCTGGCCGGCGGGCAGAGCCTGGTGCCGATGCTGGCGCTGCGGTTGGCGTTCTTCGACCACCTCGTCGACATCGCCGGCCTCGACGAGCTGCGCGGCATCACCCGCGAGCCCGGCTGGCTGCGGATCGGGGCGACCACCACCGGCGCCGCCGTCGGCGCCGATCCGCAGGTGCGCGACGCGGTGCCGCTGCTGACCGCGGTCACCCCGCACGTCGGCCACTTCCAGATCCGCAACCGCGGCACCCTGGGCGGTTCCGTCGCGCACGCCGACCCGGCCGGCGAGTACCCGACGGTGGCGCTGGCCCTCGACGCCCGCATCGAGGCGGTCTCCCCACGCGGGCAGCGCGAGATCGACGCCGGCGAGTTCTTCACCGGGCTGTGGGAGACCGTGCTGGAGCCCGACGAGGTGCTCACCGCGGTGCGGTTCCCGGTGTGGGACGGCCGGTGCGGGTTCGCGGTGCGGGAGTTCGCGCGCCGCCACGGCGATTTCGCGATCGCCGGGGCGGTGCTCGGGATCGAGCTCGACGCCGCCGACCGCATCGCCCGGTGCGCGATCGGGCTGCTCGGGCTCGGCTCCACGCCGCGCCGGGCCGAGGCTGCCGAGCGGGAGCTCGCCGGCCGCGCGGTCACCGAGGTCGATCCGGCCGAGCTCGGCGAGCTGGCCATGACCGGCCTCGACGACGTCCCGTCCGATCTACAGGGTTCGGCCGCGTACCGGCGGCGGGTGGGCGCGGTGATGGTGGCGCGCGCCTTCTCCGACGCCGTCGCGCAGGCCGCCGCGAAGGAGCACAGCCATGCATGAACAACCGGTGTCGATGACCGTGAACGGCCGGCCGGTCGAGGCCATCGTCGAACCGCGCCTGACCCTGGCCGACTTCCTGCGCGAGCGCTGCGGGCTGACCGGCACCCACCTCGGCTGCGAGCACGGCGCGTGCGGGGCGTGCACCGTGCTGGTCGACGGTGCCGCGGTGCGCGGCTGCCTGACGTTCGCGGTGCAGGCCGAGGGCGCGGAGGTGACCACGGTCGAGGGCATCGCCGGCCCGGACGGCGAGCTCTCCTCGGTGCAGCAGGCGCTGCGGGAGTGCCACGGCCTGCAGTGCGGGTTCTGCACCCCGGGTTTCGTCACCACGATCACCGCGCTGCTGCGCGACAACCCGGACCCCACCGAGGAACAGATCCGCGAGGGGCTGTCCGGCAACTTCTGCCGGTGCACCGGGTATCAGGGCATCATCAACGCCGTGCGCCGCGCCGCGGAGCTGGCCCGCCGGGGCTGACCGCCCCGCGGCCGGCGCCGGGCGTCAGCCGGCGACGACGCCGCGCAGGCCCTCGGCGCCGAACAAGGGCTCGAGCATGCCGGACATGTCCGGGCCGCGGCGCAGCCCGTGGCCGCCGTCGACGTTGATGATCTGCCCGGTGATCCAGCCCGCCGCATCCGACAGCAGGAACACCGCGAGGTTGGCGATGTCCTCGACCTCGCCGAACCGCGGCAGCGGCGTGCAGGCCCGGTAGTCCTCCACCACCGCGGGCGTCTCCATGATCGGGGCGACCAGATCGGTGCGGGTCAGGCCGGGCCGGATCCCGTTGACCCGCACCCAGGACGGGCCGAGCTCGTCGGCGGCCAGCTGCAGCAGGTGGTCCAGCGCGGCCTTGCTCGGTCCGTAGGCGCCGAACCAGCGGTGCACATTGCTCGATGCGATCGAGGAGATGCCCACGAACGAGCCGCCCCCGCCGCGCACCAACTCCCGGCCGGCGTGCTTGATCAGGTACATGGTGCCGTTGACGTTGAGGTCGACGGTGCGCCGCCAGGCCTCCGAGTCGATCTGGGTGATCGGACCGATCGTCTCCGAACCGCCGGCGCTGTGCACCACGCCGTGCAGCCGGCCGTGCCAGGCGGTGGCGGCGTCGACCGCGGCGGCCACCTCGTCCTCCTTGGTGACGTCGGCCGGGTGGTAGCGCACCTCGCCGGCCCCCTCGGTGCGGCCGGCACTCAGTTCCCCGGCGGCCGCGGCCAGTTTGTCGGCGTTGCGGCCCAACAGCATCACGTCACCGCCGGCGGCCACCACCGCCGCGGCGACCCCCTTCCCGATGCCGCTCCCGCCGCCGGTGACCAGATATGTGCGCCCCGCCAAAGACAACTGCATCAGTGTCCTTCCCACCGAAATCCCAACCAGTTTCGCAAGTTATACCTCAGGGCTCATCGCGGCGGGCGGGCTTCGGCGCACCGAGGGTGCGCCAGTCCGGCACGTCCGGCGGCATCGCCACCGGCCAACGGTTCTCGTTGGCCGACGCCCAGTGCGCGTGCCCGAGTTCGTGGATGTGGAAGGCGTGCCGCAGCGCCTCGGTGAAGCCCATCGCATCGGCCGCGGCGTTGACGCTGTCCTTGACCAGCAGTGCGGCCATCGTCGGCCGTTCGGCGATGCGGCGCGCGAACTGCAGTGTGCGCTCCTCGAGTTCGGCGCGCGGGAACACCTTGGACACCATGCCCAGCCGGTACGCCTCCTCGGCGTCGATCGAATCCCCGGTCAGCAGCAGTTCTTTGGCCTTACGAGGTCCGAATTCCCAGGGATGTGCGTAGTATTCGACGCCCGGCATGCCCATCCGCACCGCCACCACGTCGGAGAACCGGGCGTCGTCGGCCGCACAGATCAGGTCGCAGGCCCACATCAGCATCAGCCCGGCCGAGATGACGTTGCCCTGCACCTGCGCGATGGTGATCTTGCGCAGGTCCCGCCAGCGGCGGGTGTTCTCGAAGTAGAAGTGCCACTCCTGCAGATAGGTTCGCTCGGCCACCCCGGCGGCCGTGGCGCCGTAGCCCCGGAAGGTGGGGTGCTGGTCCGGGCCGGGGGCGCGCTCGGCCAGCGCGGCCTCCGACCCCAGATCGTGCCCGGCCGAGAAGTTCCTGCCGCGCGCGCCGAGGATCACCACCCGCACCGCGTCGTCGGCCTCGGCACGGGCGAACGCCTCGTCGAGCTGCACCAGCAGGGTGCGGGTCTGGGCGTTGTGCGCCTCGGGCCGGTTCAACCAGATCCGGGCGATCCGCCCCTCGTCGAGGGTCTCGTACTCGACCTGCCGCGAAACGTCCGAATTCGCCATAGCTGTTCACCTCATTCGTCGCAAAGACCGCATCGATCGACCGGTGCCGAACGGCGTCCCGAATGGCATTCCAAACGGCACTGACATAACCACATCGACGCGGCGGTGCGGTGGGGTTTCGGGCGGAAGCCGGACCGGGCGACGCGGGTCACCCGGTCACCGGCCACCCGTTGCACAACTTGGGCAATTGCGCAAGCCATTCGTCGGTTTTTCGCCCCGAGGGTGGTTTGAGTGCAGGAATTGTGCGGCTTGCTTAGAATCCCTTCCGACGTTTCAGTGAAAACTACAGAAAGCACGATGATGGCGACCTTCCAGCTCCCCGCTCGACGACTCCTTCTCGCCGGCGGCTTCGCGGTCGCTGTGGCCGCCGCGCCGGCATTCGCCGTCTTCGCGGTCTCGGCCGCAGAGCCTGCCTCGTCCGTGGCCTCCTGCCCGCCCGGCGAGGAGGTCGACAACTTCACCGGCGTGTGCGTGCCGCACACCGTGCCCAACACCTCGGGAGCGTTCGTGCCGATCCCGGGCAGCCCCAACCTGCCCGCGGTGCAGTTGCCGGGCGGCGGCGGGATCATCCCGTGCACCGGCGCCAACACCGGTCAGTGCATCGGTCTGGCCGAGTCGCAGGTCGGCCAGGCGCACGCCACCCCGGACTCCCACGTCGGCAGCAGCCCGACGGTCCACGGGCACGTCGGCGGTCACTAGGACGGAGTAGGCGGCCGCGGGTCTCCCGCGGTCGCCTACAGTTGTGGTATGGCTGCCAAATCTGACCCCGCCGATATCGGCGACGTCGAGCCGCTCACCGATAGCACCGCCGACCAGGCGCGTCGCGTCGTGGCCGCCTACGCCAACGACGCCGACGAGTGCCGGATGTTCCTGTCGATGCTCGGGATCGGACCGGGGAAGCCAGAGGTCTGACATGGCTCCCGACGGTGACCGGGGGAACGGCGCCGGCAGCGGGGGCTCCGACTTCGTTGTCGTCGCCAACCGGCTACCGATCGACATGGAGCGACTGCCCGACGGCAGCACGGCGTGGAAGCGCAGTCCCGGAGGGTTGGTAACCGCGCTCGAGCCGTTGCTGCGCCGCCGGCGCGGCGCCTGGATCGGCTGGCCGGGGATTCCCGACAGCGACGAGGAACCGATCGTCGAGGACGGGCTGAACCTGTGTCCGGTGCGGCTGTCCGCCGACGACATCGCCCAGTACTACGAGGGCTTCTCCAACGCCACGTTGTGGCCGCTCTACCACGACGTGATCGTCAAACCCAGCTACGAGCGGGCGTGGTGGGAGCGCTACGTCGAGGTCAACCGGCGGTTCGCCGAGGCCACCGCCCGCACCGCGGCCCCGGGCGCGACGGTGTGGGTGCAGGACTACCAGCTGCAGCTGGTGCCCAAGATGCTGCGCGAGCTGCGACCGGACCTGACCATCGGGTTCTTTCTGCACATCCCGTTCCCGCCCGTCGAGCTGTTCATGCAGCTGCCCTGGCGCACCGAGATCGTCGACGGGCTGCTGGGCGCGGACCTGGTGGGTTTCCATCTGCCCGGCGGGGCGCAGAACTTCCTGTACCTGGCGCGCCGGCTGGTCGGCGCCAACACCTCCCGGGCGTCGGTCGGGGTGCGGTCCCGGTTCGGTGAGGTGCACGTGGGGCGGCGCACCGTGAAGGTGGGCGCCTTCCCGATCTCGATCGACTCCACCGCCCTGGACCAGCAGGCCCGCAAGCGCAGCATCCGGCGCCGAGCCCGGGAGATCCGTGCCGAGCTGGGCAATCCGCGCAAGATCCTGCTCGGTGTGGACCGGCTGGACTACACCAAGGGCATCGACATCCGGCTGCGCGCGATCTCCGAACTGCTCGCCGAGGGCCGGATCAAGCGGGACGACACCGTGTTCGTGCAGCTGGCCACCCCGAGCCGGGAACGGGTGGAGGCCTACCGGCTGCTGCGCGACGAGATCGAGCGTGAGGTCGGCCACATCAACGGCGAGTACGGCGAGGTGGGCCACCCGGTGGTGCACTACCTGCACCGGCCGGTCCCCCGCGAGGAACTGATCGCGTTCTTCGTCGCCGCCGACGTCATGCTGGTCACCCCGCTGCGCGACGGGATGAACCTGGTGGCCAAGGAGTACGTGGCCTGCCGCAGCGACCTGGGCGGGGCGCTGGTGCTCTCCGAGTTCACCGGTGCGGCCTCCGAGCTGCGCCAGGCCTACCTGGTCAACCCGCACCACCTCGAGAACGTCAAGGACATGCTGGAGGCGGCGATCAACCAGGACCCCGAGGAGGGCCGCCGCCGCATGCGGGCGCTGCGCCGCCAGGTGCTCGCCCACGACGTGGACCGCTGGGCGCGCAGCTTCCTGGATGCTTTGGCTACGACGAAGTCGTAGCGGGATGCCGGGGCTACGACGAAGTCGTAGCGGAATGCCGGGGCTACGACGAAGTCGTAGCGGATGGCCCGGGCCTACGACGAAGTCGTAGCGGAATGCTCCTACCCCGACGTCGTCACGGCGCTCAGATCGGCGTGATGTAGTCGATCAGCCACTTGCCGTCGACCTTCTCGTAGTCGACGCGCAGCCGGCTGCCGTCGTACACCGACTCCTTGGACTTGTCGGTCACGGTGCGGTTCATGTACACCATCACCGACCCGCGGGTGCGGTGCGCGTCGAGCACGCCGGCCCCCACCACGTGCGCCTGCGAGACCACCTCGCGCTCCCGGGCCTGCGGGATGATGTCGCGGGTCGCGCGCTCCTTGAACTCCGCCCGGTACTCCGGGGTGAGCAGGTTGTAGGCCTCGGTGAGGTTGCGTTCGACGGTCTGGTAGTCGTAGGTGAACACCGTCGGGATCTGCTCGGTGGCCAGCGCGGCGAGCTGTTCGCGGGTCAGCTGCTCGGCGCGCAGCTCCACCCGGTTCCAGTACAGCCCGCCGGCCACCGCACCGAGCGCGACGAACCCGACCGCGGCCAGCACCGCCAGCGCCGAAAGCGCCCGCCGTGCGCGCTCACTCATCAGTTGCCCCCGTCGGGGTACTTCAGGTCGTAGCCGGTCATGTTCCCGTCCTCGTCCTCGGCGACGATGACCCGCATCCGGTACGGCTGCGACGGCTTGTTCACCCCCTCCATGTCGGTGACGGTCACCCGCACCGACACCAGCACCGCGGCCCGGCGTCCCTCCGGGTCGTAGCTCTCCAGCGCCGCGCCGTTGACCACCGCCTCGGAGGAGGCGTTGGTGTCGCGGAACATCGCCTTGAGATTCTCGGTGTTGTTGTTGTGGCTCAACATGTCCCGCAGCGGACCGCTGGTGGACTCGTAGAACCGGTCGACGCTCTCCTCGACCGTGTCCTGGGTGAAGCTGAACATGTTGACCACCAGCTGCGCGGCGGTGTCGACGTAGCGCTGCTTGTGGTCGAGGTCGGCCTGGACCCGGTGCTGCTGCACGGTCATCACCGCGACCGCGGTGCCGAGCAGCCCCAGCGCGAGCACCGCGGCGACCGCGGACACCAGCACCACCATCCGGCGGTTGGGCGCGCGCCGCGGCGGCGGGCCCAGCGGGCCGGCGCCCGGACCGCGCACCGCGCCCGGCCACTCCGGCCGGGCCGCCCGGGGTGCCGGAGCCGCGGGGACGACCACCTCCGCGGCGGTCGCGCCGGCCGGGCCGGCGGGGCGGTGCGCCCGGCGGCGACGGCGGGCCGCGCCGGAGCTGGTGGCGGTCCCGTGATCGGTTCCCGTGTCGGTATCGCTCATCAGATCTGTCTCGGATCGAGCATCAGGTCGACCCACGTCTCGGCGGGCCGCAGCTTCTCGGCACCGGGAGCGTACACCCCGACGTTGCCGTCCGGATCGACGAACTTGCCGGTCTGCTGGTCGTACACGGTGACCTGCGGCCCGGCCGCCTGCGGCGGGTTGCCCGGCGGCACCGGCCCGGTGCCCACCGGCGGCGGGGGCGGCGGGATCTCCGCCGGGTACGGCAGCAGCGGGTCCTGCGGCGGGAACGGTGCCGGCGGCAGGTACGGCGTCACCGCGGGCGGCGGGCCGTCCGGCGGCGGCGGGAACGGCTGCCACGGCTGGTGCGGCGCCGGCCCCGGCCCCGGCGGCGGGGCGTCGGGCGGGTAGAAGCCCGGCGCGTACGGGATGCCCGGATCCGGATCGTTCTCCGGCGGGATGTACGGGTAGTGGTTCGGCGGCAGGATGTTGCGGCCGTCGGTCACCGGGGTGCCCACCGGGATGGTCGGCCCGCGCCACGGGTTGGTGCCGAGCGGCTTGTAGCCCTCCGGGTCGCGGCAGAGCTGCACGGTCGGGGCGCGCTTGCCCGGGAACTCCTGGCAGGGGTAGTTGCGCGCGCCGCGCACCACGCTCGGATCGTTATGCGGCACCTTGCAGTACATGTCCAGCGGCAGGTCGCGCAGCGTGGTGTCGGCCGGCGAGCGGATCTCGGTCGGCGGCAGGAAGCCCACCGAGCAGGGCGGCGGATCACCCAGGTCGATCTTGAAGTCAAGCTTGCCGCCCTCGTCCTTGGGCACCCCGTAGGCGATCGTCAGCAGTGCCTGGAACAGCGCCGGGAACACCACCAGCGCATGCTCGATGGACTTGCGGTAGATGACGCCCACCCGGCCGAAGTTGGCCAGGCTGGCCGCCAGCGCCGGGAACGACGGGCGGATCCCGTCGAAGGTCTCCTGCGCGGTCTCGGCGGTGCCGGGGACGGTGGCCAGCACGTTGCGGAACTGCGCGTCGGCACCGCGCAGTTCGGTGGTGAGCCGGGCCAGACCGTCGGCGGCGGCGCGGATGTCGTCCCCGCTGCGGATCTGCGCCTCCAGCAGCGGGGCGGAGCGGTCGATGAGCGCCTCGGTCTGCGGCCAGTTCGCGTTGGCCTCGTCGACCAGCAGCCGCGCCGACTCGACCAGCCGGGCCAGCTCCGGCCCGGAGCCGTTGAACGCCTTGAACGTCTCGGCCAGCAGCTCCTTGAGCCGGCTGTCGGCCAGCGTGGAGACCAACTGGTCGGCCTCGTCGAGCAGGCCGGCGACGTCCTGCCCGACGGCGGTGCGGTCCTTGCCGATCACATCGCCGTTGCGCAGCAGCGCCTGCCCGGCCGAGCCGTCCGGGGGCACCAGGTCGACGTACTGCTCGCCGACCGCCGACATGCTCTGCACGGTGGCCGTCACGTCGGCGGGCACGTGCGCGCTCGAGTTGATCCGCATCCGGGCGGCCACCCCGTCGTCGGTGAGCTCCACCGCCTCCACCCGGCCGACGGTCACGCCGCGGTAGGTGACGTTGGCGTTCTCGTACAGCCCGCCGGCGGCCTCGAACTCGGCCGTCACCCGGATCGCGCCCAGCCCGAGCCGGGCCGGCACGTGCAGGTAGTTGGTCACGATCAGGCTGACCGTCACCACCGTGACCAGGGCGAAGATCAGCAGCTGGATGCGCGTGGTGCGGGTGATCATCTACGGCGCCTCTTCCTGCCCCGACGCGGTGCCCGGCGGGATCTTGAACGGGTCCGCGGCCTGCCCGGACAGATTCGCCATCTGGCCGATCAGCCAGTCCGGCGGGTTCACCACCTCGTGCAGGTGGGCCATGTTCGGGTCGAACGGCGAGGTGGTCAGGATCGACTCGCCGATGCGGCGCATCGTCAGGTCGAACGTGGTGAACACGTTGAGGTAGTCACCGCGCACCGCCCGCCGCAGGTACTTGGTGGTGAACGGGAAGGTCGGCAGCAGGTCGAGGCTGCTGACCAGCTCGCGCCGGTGGTCGTTGAGCTCCTTGACCACCGGGTAGAGGTCCTTCATGTCGGCGGCGAAGTCCTCTTTGGTCTCGGCGAGGATGCGCGCGGCCAGGGTGCCGAACCGCTGCAGCGCGGCGAACGCCTCGACGATGGTGGCGCGGTTGTCGTTGAGCACCTGCAGCGCACCGGGCAGCGAGTCCAGGGTGCGGCCCAGGCTGTCGCGGCCCTCGGCCAGGATCGCGGCGAACCGGTCGATGCCCTGCGCGGCGGCGATGATGTCGTCGGTCTGGGCGTCCAGCGCCCGGGTCAGCTCGGCCAGCCGCGGCACCAGGTCGACGAAGTCCATGCTGCGCCCGGCCACCGCCGCGTACAGCTCGTCGGTGATGTCCTGCAGCGAGCCGAGATTGCCCTTGTTGACCACCATGCCCAGCGAGGACAGCACCTCCTCGGTGGACGGGTAGCGGCCGGCCATCCGGATGTGCGAGCCGTCGCGCAGCTCGCCCTCCGGCGGTTCGCCGACCGGCGGGAGCAGCTCGACGTGCTGCGAACCGAGCAGCGAGGTCTGCGCCACCCGGGCCACCGCGTTGGCCGGCAGCTTGACACCGCCGTCGAGCGACAGCTGCAGGGCGGCGTAGAAGGTGCCGTCCGGCCGCTGCACCGCGTCCACGCCGGACACGCTGCCCACGGTCACGTCGTCGACCATCACCGGCGAGTTCTGCGGCAGCGTGGCCACATCCGGCACCTCGACGGTGACGGTGTAGGAGCCGCGGCCGTGCCCGGCGGTGCCGGGCAGGTTCAGCGAGTTCAGCCCGCCGAACTGGCAGCCGGCCAGGATCGCCGCCCCGGAGCCGATCGCCACCGCGCGGACGCCGACGCGGACGAGACTGCCGCGCAACGCCGTTGTCCTCATCGCCCACCTCCTGCCGGGGTCGCACCCGCCTCGGCCGGCAGCGGGGCCGACTGGCCCGTGCCGTGCTGTGCCGACGAGGCGTCCTTCGTCCCCTCCTGCTCGGGCAGGAACAGTTCGGACAGGTCGGCGTCCGGCGACACCTGCGGCGGGGTCACCCCCGGGTTGGGCTTCCACTGCAGCTGCGGGATCGGGGTACGCGCCTTGGCCTCGGTGGCCGGGGTGTCGTAGATGATCTGGCCCTTGTAGGCGGTGATCGAGTTGATCGGGTGGAACAGCATCGGCGGGTAGTTCATCATGATCCGCCGCAGCACCGGCGCCATCCGCTGGCGGCACAGCTCGGTGCGCTTGTAGTTCTCCGGGGTCGCGCCCACCTCGAACGAGCCGGCGCAGATGAATTGCACCGGGTTGGCGAAGTTCGGCAGCGACAGCAGGCCGGCCATCGACCCCTGCGCCGGGTTGTAGATGTTGTAGAAGTTCGACAGCCCGTTCGGGGTGACGTGCAGCACCTGCTCGATGTCGTCGCTCTGGGCGTGCAGCATCGTCATCAGGTCGGTGAGCTTGGTGACGCTGTCGATCAGCGTGCCGTTGCGCTCGTCGAGGAACTGCCGCACGTCGGTCAGCGCCTGGCCCAGCAGGTCCAGCGAATGGTCCAGGCCCACCGAGCTTTCCGCCAGCACCTGCGACACCGAGGCCAGGTGGTCGGCGAACTGCACCACCTGCTCGTTGCTGTTGGACAGCGCCTCGACGAGCACCTGCAGGTTGCGCACCGTGCCGAACAGGTCGCCGCGCGAGTCGCCGAGCCGGCCGGCCACCGCGGACAGTTCGCGCAGCGCCCGCCGGAACGAGTCGCCGTTGCCGGTGAACGTGTCGGCGGCCTGGTTCACCAGTGCGGTCAACGGGCCCTGCACCCCGTCGGGCTCCGGGCCGAGGTGGCGGGCCAGCTTGGTCAGCTCCTCCTTGACCTGGTCCCACTCCACCGGCACGCCGGTCCGCTCCAGGCCGATGACCGCGCCGTCGCCCAGCGCGTCGCCCTCGGCGTAGGCCGGGGTGAGCTGAACGAACCGGTCCGACACCACGTTCGGGGCGATGATGACCGCCCGGGCGTCGGCGGGCACCCGCACGTCGTCGTCGACCCGCATGGTCACCCGAACCGCCTCGGGCAACGGTTCGACGGACTCGATCCGCCCGACCGGCACCCCGAGCACCCGCACGTCGTCGCCCGGGTACAGGCCCACCGTCGAGGTGAAGTACGCGGTGATGCGGTAGCTGCCGGCGCGCGGGAGCACCAGGGCCACCCCACCGATCAGGGCGGCCGCCAGCACGAGCCCGAGCGTGACCCGGAACCAGTTGCTGCGCAAGGTCTTCGCTTTCGTCATGGCGACTTCGGCCTCAGGATCAGGCGTTCGGAGATGAAGCCGCGCAGGTAGTCGGCCAGGCTGTCGGGCAGCTTGCCGGGCTGGAAGTAGGCATCCAGCAGCACCTCGGCCATCGGCCCGGGCGGCAGACCGTAGAGGTTGATGTGGAAGCCCGGCCCGGAACCGACCACCTCGCCGAGCGTGGTGGCGTAGGCCGGCAGCCGGCGCAGCGCCTCCGAGATGTGCTCACGGCGCTCGAGCAGGTTGTCGAGCACCAGGTTCAGCTTGCGCAGCGCCGGCTCGAACTCGCGGCGGTTGTCGGCGACGAATCCGGACAGCTGTTCGGAGACCTCGTCGATGCCGGCGATGAGCGCCGACAGCGCCGCCCGCCGCTCGTCGAGGGCGGCGAACAGCCGGTTGCCGTCGACGACGAGCCGGTTGACCTGCTCGGCCCGGTCGGCGAGCACCTTGCTCACCGACTGGGCCCGGCCCAGCAGCTCGGCCAGCGCGGCGTCGTTGGCGTTGAGGCTGCGCGACAGCGCGGCGATGCCGTCGAGTGCGCCGCGCAGTTGCGGGGTGGCGTCGCGCAGTGTGTCGGTGAGCACGCCCAGCGCCTGGGTGAACTGCTCCTGGTCCAGTTCGGCGGTCGACGAACCGAGGTCCTGCAGCGCGTTGTTGAGCGTGTACGGCGTGGTGGTCCGCTCCCGCGGGATCGTCGTCACCGCCCCGGCCCCGGCCGGCACCACCGCCAGCGACCGCTCGCCGAGCACCGTGTCGGTGCGGATCGAGGCACGCGACTGGTCGCCGACGCGGATCCCGCGGGAGACGGTGAAGGTGACCTTGGCCGAGGTGCCGGCCAGCGACACCGACTTGACCTCGCCGACCTTGATGCCCGACACGGTCACGTCGTTGCCCGGCGAGATGCCGCCCGCGTCGGCGAAGTACGCATCGTAGTTCTTGCCCTGCGGGAAGAACGGCAGGGTGTTGTAGCCGAACGCCACCAGCACCACGCACGCCACGACGACGATGCCGAAGATGCCGGTGCGCAACGGGTTGCGCTCCGCGGTGGCATCAGCCATCTTCGGAACACCTCCCCTTGGACGGGTCCGGCGGACCGCCGAACGGGATGAGGATGTCGCTGCCCGCCGGTCCGTTGATCTTGATCCGGGTCGAGCAGTAGAAGATGTTGAAGTACGCGCCGTAGGCGCCCAGCGACTGCAGCCGCAGGTAGTTCTCCGCCAGCGGCTCGATGACCCGGTTCACCTCGTCCTTGCGGTCGTCGATCTCGGTGAGCAGCGGCCGCAGGTTCTCCAGCACGCCCTGCACCGGCCGGCGGCCCTTCTGCATCATCTCGGTCAGGTCGCGCTCGGCCGAGGCCAGCGGCTCGATGGCACCGGCGATCGGATCCCGGCCCTCGGCCAGCCCGGTGACCAGCTGCTGCAGCCGTTCCACGCCGGTGTTGAACTCCGCGCTCTTGGCGTCGACGGTGCCCAGCACCGCGTTGAGGTGGTTGATGACGTCGCTGACCACCTGGTAGCGGTCGGCGATGGACTGGGTGAACGAGCCGGTGTTGGAGAGCAACTCCGCCAGCGCCCCGCCCTGGCCCTGCAGCGCCTGGATCACCGCGTTGCTGATCTCGTTGAGCTTGTGGCCGTCGAGGCCCTTGAGCACCGGCCGCAACCCGCCCAGCAGCGCGTCGAGATCCAGTGCGGGCTGGGTGTTCTCCACCGGCAGCGTGCCGCCGTCGGGCAGCTTGCGCAGCTCCCCGGGACCGGAGGTGATCTCCAGGTAGCGGTCGCCGACGAGGTTCTCGTAGCGGATCACCGCCCGGGTGGAGGTGTAGAGCTGGTAGCGCCTGTTGACGTCGAAGGTGACGTCGACGGTGTTGTCGTCCTTGAGCCGCACGCCGCGGACCGTGCCCACCGGCACCCCGGCGATGCGGACGTCGTTGCCCGCCTTGAGCCGTGAGGCGTCGGTGAAGATCGCGTGGTAGGTGTGCCCGGCGGCGAACCGGAACTCGCCGAACACCACCACCAGCCCGGCGGCGACGAGCAGCATCGTCACCGTGAAGACGGTGACGTTGATGAGCGTTCTCCTGTGGTTCACCAGTCGTCACGCTCCGCGAAGGCACCGTTGAACAGGAATTGCAGGGTCGACGGGGCGTCGAGCTGCAGTTCGGTGAACGGCTCGTACGGGATCAGCGCGTTGTCGGTCACCAGGAACGGCGCCTTGTACCACGAGCCGCCACCCTGCTTGCCCGGCATGTCCGGCAGGCCGCGGCAGTTCGGCCCGCCGCTGGCGTTCACGATGGGCAGGCTCTCCGGGTAGGTGTAGGACGGCGAGCCGAGCAGGAAGTTCGACGAGGTGAACAGGCCCGGCCGGGTGCCGCCGATCATCGGGGCGAAGTCCTGGATGGCCTTCTCGATCGCCACCAGCAGGCAGCCGTACTCCGGCGAGTAGTCGGCCAGCACCTTCAGCGGGGCGCGGGCCCGCTGAATGGCGGCGATGTAGTCGTCGGCGCCGTCGGCGAGCGCGTCGTGGCCGGAGTTGGCCAGGCCGGTGGCGGCCAGCAGGCTGGCGTTGAGGTTGCGGGCCTGGTCGGAGATGGTGCGGCTGAGCGTCGGCGCGTTGTCCAGCACGGTCACCAGGTCCGGCGCGGCGTCGCCGTAGATGTTGCCGACCGCGGCGGTCTGGGCCAGCAACGACTGCACCGCGGGCATCTTCGGGTTGAGCCGGCCGGCCAGCTCGTTGGCGCCGGCCAGCGCCGCGCCCAGGTTGTCGCCGTTGCCGCGCAGGCCCTCCGCGACCGCGGTGAGGGTGCCGTTGAGCTCGGTCGGGTCGATCTTGTCCAGCACGTCCATCAGCGTCTGGAACAGCGTGTTGACCTCGAGCTGCACCGCGTCGGCGTGCACGTGCGCGCCGGGCTCCAGGGAGGCCGCCACCGGCCGCTCGGGCGGCAGGAACTCCACCGCCTTGGCGCCGAACACCGTGTTGCCGGCGATGCGCACCGTCGCGTCGGCGGGCACGTAGCGCAGCTGGTCGCGGTTGATGGCCAGCCGCAGCCGGGCCTGGTCGCCGGCGTAGGCGATGTCGGCCACCTTGCCGATCTGGATGCCGCGGTACTTGACCTTCGCACCGCGTTCCATCACCAGACCGGCGCGCGGCGCGGTCACCGTCACCGTCTCGGTCGGCACGAACGCCGCCGTGTAGGACAGGTAGGTGAACACCACGAACGCCGCGATGATCACCGCGAGGACCGCCGCGGCGATCCGCACATGCAGCTTTCTCGACCCGGTATCCGCCATCGCCGCTACCCGGAGAGGTTGAAGTTGCCCGACGCGCCGTAGACGGCCAGGGAGACGAACAGAGTGATGACCACGACCACGACCAGCGAGGTGCGCACGGCCTGCCCGACCGCCACGCCCACGCCGACCGGGCCGCCGGAGGCGTTGTAGCCGTAGTAGGTGTGCACCAGCATCACCGCGATCGACATGACGATCGCCTGCAGGAACGACCACAGCAGGTCGGTCTCCACCAGGAACGTGGTGAAGTAGTGGTCGTACAGGCCGCCGGACTGGCCGTTGATGTAGACGGTGGTGAACCGGGCCGCGAAGAACGCGGCCAGCACGCTCAGCGCGTACAGCGGCACGATGGTGATCAGGCCGGCCACCAGCCGGGTGGACACCAGGTAGCTCACCGAGTGCACGGCCATCGTCTCCACCGCGTCGATCTCCTCGGCCACCCGCATCGCGCCGAGCTGCGCGGTGGTGCCGGCGCCGATGGTGGCGGCCAGCGCGATGCCGGCGATGACCGGGGCGATGATGCGCACGTTGAGGAAGGCCGACAGGAAGCCGGTGAGCGCCTCGATGCCGATGTCGCCGAGCGAGGCGAAGCCCTGCACCGCCACCACGCCGCCGGAGGCCAGCGTCAGGAACGCGGTGACGCCGACGGTGCCGCCGATGATCGCCAGCGCGCCGACGCCCATCGTCATCTCGGCGATGAGCCGGATCGTCTCCTTGCGGTACGTGGTGACCGCGTTGGGGACGTACCGCATCGTCTCGCCGTAGAACAGCGCCTGCTCGCCGAAGTCGTCGACGGCCTTGGGCACGCCGCGGAACGCGCGGCGCAGCCGGAACGTCAGGTCGTAGCTCATCGTCGGCGCCCCATCAACTCTCCAGCACCCGCACCCCGACCGCGGTCATCAGCACGTTGATGACGAACAGGCAGATGAACGCGTAGACGACGGTCTCGTTCACCGCGATGCCCACACCCTTCGGGCCGCCGGAGACGGTCAGCCCGCGGTAGCAGCCGACCAGACCGGCGGCCACCCCGAACAGCATCGCCTTGACCTCGGCCAGCAACAACTCCGGCAGGCCGGTCAGCACGGTCAGGCCGTTGACGAAGGCGCCCGGGTTGACCCCCTGCAGCAGCACCGAGAAGACGTAGCCGCCGATCAGGCCGATGGCGCAGACCAGGCCGTTGAGCAGCAGGGCGACGAAGGTGGAGGCCAGCACCCGGGGCACCACCAGCCGCTGGATCGGATCGATGCCCAGCACCCGCATCGCGTCGATCTCCTCGCGGATGGTGCGCGCCCCGAGGTCCGCGCAGATCGCGGTGGCGCCGGCGCCGGCGACCACCAGCACGGTCACCACCGGGCCGAGCTGGGTGATGGTGCCGAACGCGGTGCCCGCACCGGACAGGTCCGCCGCGCCGATCTCGCGCAGCAGGATGTTCAGCGTGAACGCCACCAGGACGGTGAACGGGATCGACACCAGCAGCGTCGGCACCAGCGAGACACGGGCGATCATCCACGTCTGTTCCAGGAACTCCCGGAACTGGAACGGCCGCCGGAACATCCCGGCGAACGTCTCGACGGACATCTCCACGAACCCGCCCACGGCCCGGGCCGGGACCGCGAGCTGTTCGATCAATCTCGGCTCCGTTCTCTACAGAGGGGGTTGCTGTCGGTCACCATGGCGAACACTATGACGAAAGAGCCTCCGTGCTGCTACCCGAGGGTAACCGACCGCTATGGCGGCGGTTACACGGGAAGGAACACCGTGAGCTGGATCATACTAACTAGAACGCGTTCACCGTGTCAAAGTTCGAACAAAATGCCCTTTTACGCAGGCGAAAGCCGTTTTTTGACAGCAGTGACTGAAACACGTTCTAGCCACTGACCGGCGGCTCGGCGACCGCGCCGCCGTTTCAGCTGTCCAGCACCACCGAGGCCGAGAAACCGCGCTCCGGATCCCGGTCAGCAAAGTATTCCTGCAGCGTCGTGCTGAGCTGGTCGGGCTCCCAGGCCTCCGCCGGCGCGCGGAAGTGCCGCTCCACCGTCGGGGCGTTCATCAACACCACATGCGGACCATAGACGATGAACAGCTGACCGTTCACCCGTTCCGAGGCCGGAGCGGCCAGGAACCGCACCAGCTTCACCACGTGCTCGGGCGACAGCGGGTCGACGGTGCCCTCGGGCAGCTCGGGCGCCTCGCCGAACACCCCGGCGGTCATCGCGGTGCGCGCCCGCGGGGCGATCGCGTTGGCCCGCACCCCGTAGCGCTCCAGGGCCCGGGCGGCGGTCAGCGTGAGCGCGGTGATGCCGGCCTTGGCCGCCCCGTAGTTGGCCTGGCCGACCGGGCCGGACAGGCCCGCCTCCGAGGAGGTGTTGATGATGCGGCCGTACACCTTGCCGTCGGCGGACGCCTTGGCCTTGGCCCGCCAGTAGGCGGCCGCGTTGCGGGTCAGCAGGAAGTGCCCGCGCAGATGCACCGCGATGACGGCGTCCCAGTCCTCGTCGGTGAGGTTGAACAGCATCTTGTCGCGGGTGATGCCGGCGTTGTTGACGACGATGCCCAGCCCGCCGAGCCGGTCGGCGGCGGCGACGAGCTCGTCGGCGGTGGACCGCTCGCTGATGTCACCGGCGACGGCCACCCCCTTGACGCCGGCCGCGGCGATCTCGTCGAGCACATCGGAGCGTTCCAGCGCCGGGGCGATGTCGTTGACCACCACCGACGCACCGGCGCGGGCCAGGCCGATGGCCTCCGCGCGTCCCAGGCCGGCGGCGGCACCGGTCACCACCGCGACCAGACCGGACAGATCGTTGGCGTCTTGACTCATGTCGCTCCTTTGTGCCGGGCGGGCGCCGCCCCTCGGGGGTTGCTTCGGGGCGAGGGGCGGCGTCCGAAACGAATGCCTCTAGTCGATGCGCTTCAGCGCGGCGCGCGGGCAGTCGGCGATCGCCTGCTCGGCGAGGGCCTCCTGGTCGGCCGGAATCGGGTCCTTGGTGACCACGGCGTACTCGTCGTCGTCCAGTTCGAACAGGTCGGGGGCGATCCCCACACAGACCGCATTGCCCTCGCAACGATCGCGGTCAACTTCAACACGCATGGCAACCTCCTGTCGGCGTCGTGTCCGGCCCGGCGGGACCACGGGCCCCACCGGACCCCCCATTGTGTGCGTGCCCCAGGCGCCCGCGCCTGGACCCCAAGACTAGAACGTGTTACAACCCTTTGGGAATCCGGGTCGCACGCCGGGTTCGCTTTCCCCCGAAAAGTAAAGGACGCGACGATGCGGATCGGCTACACCCCGGAACAGGAAGCCCTGCGTGCCGAGCTCCGCGCCTACTTCAAGAAGCTGATGACGCCCGAGCGGGTCGAGGCGCTCAGCTCCTCGGAAGGCGAGTACGGGCGGGGCAACGTCTACCGCGAGACCGTGGCCCAGATGGGCCGCGACGGGTGGCTCGCGCTGGGCTGGCCCAAGGAGTACGGTGGCCAGGCCCGCTCGGCGATGGACCAGCTGATCTTCACCGACGAGGCCGCGATCGCCGGTGCCCCGGTGCCGTTCCTGACCATCAACAGCGTGGCCCCGACGATCATGGCGTTCGGCACCGAGGAGCAGAAGAAGTTCTTCCTGCCGAAGATCGCCGCCGGCGAGGTGCACTTCTCGATCGGCTACTCCGAGCCGGGTGCGGGCACCGACCTGGCCTCGCTGCGCACCACCGCGGTGCGCGACGGTGACGAGTACGTCATCAACGGCCAGAAGATGTGGACCAGCCTGATCCAGTACGCCGACTACGTCTGGCTGGCGGTGCGCACCAACACCGAGGCCAAGAAGCACCGGGGCATCTCGGTGCTGATCGTGCCGACCACCGCCGAGGGCTTCTCCTGGACCCGGGTGCGCACCATGGCCGGGGTGGACACCAGCGCCACCTACTACCAGGACGTGCGGGTGCCGGTGAGCAACCTGGTCGGCGCCGAGAACGACGGCTGGAAGCTGGTCACCAACCAGCTCAACCACGAGCGGGTGGCCCTGGTCAGCGCGCAGCCGCTGTTCCTGGCCCTCGACGGGGTCCGGGAGTGGGCGCAGCACACCAAGGACGCCCGCGGGATGCGGATGATCGACCACGAGTGGGTGCAGCTGAACCTGGCCCGGGTGCACGCCAAGGCCGAGGTGCTCAAGCTCATCAACTGGAAGCTGGCCTCCAGCGCCGAGGGCACCCTCTCCCCCGCCGACGCGTCGGCGGCCAAGGTGTTCGGCACCGAACTGGCCACCGAGGCCTACCGGCTGCTGATGGAGGTGCTCGGCCCGAAGGCCACGCTGCGGCCCGACTCGCCCGGCGCGGTGCTGCGCGGGCGCATCGAGCGGATGCACCGCAGCTGCCTGATCCTCACCTTCGGCGGCGGCACCAACGAGATTCAGCGCGACATCATCGGCATGGTCGCCTTGGGCCTGCCCAGGGTCAATCGGTAAGGAAGACTATGGATTTCACATTGCCCGAAGCGGCCGAGGATCTCGGCGGCCTGGTGCGCACCATCACCGAGGCGGTGTGCACCCCGGAGCGTCAGCGCGAGCTCGACGGCCTGCCGCAGCGGTTCGACGATCAGTTGTGGGGCAAGCTCATCGAGGCCGACGTGCTCTCGGCCGCCGCGCCGGAGGCGCTCGGCGGCGGCGGGTACGGGCTGATCGAGCAGGCGGCGGTGCTCACCGCGCTGGGCCGCCAGCTGGCCGCGGTGCCCTACCTGGAGTCGGTGGTGCTCGGCGCCGGCGCGCTGGCCGCCTTCGCCGGCGAGGCGCTGCGGCGCGAGTGGGGTGCGCCGGCGGTGGCCGGGCAGAAGATCCTCACCGTCGCCCTCGACGGCGACCCCGGCGAGGGCCCGGTGCAGGCCGCGCCGGACGGCTCGGGCCGCCGGCTCACCGGTGCCCGCACCCAGGTGGCCTACGGGCCGCTGGCCGACGCGTTCCTGGTGCCGGCCGAGACCGGCGACGGCACAACGGTTTTCCTGGTCACCAAGGACGACCCGGGGGTGCGGGTGGAGTCCCTGCACACCACCGGGCAGGGCAGCGTGGGCCGGCTCGAGCTGGCCGGCACCGTGGTGGGCGCCGACCGCGTGGTCGGCGGTGCCGAGGTGGCCGACTGGCTGACCACCCGGCGCACCCTGGGGCTGTCGGCCTACGCGCTCGGGGTGCTCGAGCGGGCGCTGGAGCTCACCGCGACCTACGCCCGGGAGCGCGAGCAGTTCGACCGGCCCATCGGCAGCTTCCAGGCGGTGGCGCAGCGGCTGGCCGACGGCTACATCGACGTCACCGGGCTGCGGATGACGCTGACGCAGGCGGTCTGGCGGGTGGCCGAGGACCAGCCCGCCGACGTGGACGTGGCCACCGCGGCGTTCTGGGCCGCCGAGGCCGGGCACCGCGTCGCACACACCACCGTGCACATCCACGGCGGGGTCGGCATCGACATGGACCACCCGGTGCACCGCTACTTCCTGGCGGCCAAGCAGACCGAGTTCGCCCTGGGCAGCGCCACCGGGCAGCTGCTGCGCATCGGGCAGGTGCTGGCCGACAATCCCGTCTGAGCCGTGCCGACCGTCACCGCGCTGCTGGCCCCACTGGCCGAGGTGACCGACCGCGGCGTGCACTCCGAGGACGGGTTCACCTCCTGGCAGGAGCATTTCGCCGACGCCGCGGCGGTGGCCGCGGCGCTGGAGGCCCGGCTCGACCCCGGCCGGCCCCGCCACGTCGGGGTGCTGCTGGGCAACACCCCGTTCTTCTGCTCGGTGCTCGTCGCCGCGGCGATGACCGGCATCGTGCCGGTGGGCCTCAACCCCACCCGGCGCGGGACGGCGCTGGCGCGGGACGTCGAGCGCAGCGACTGCCAGTTGGTGCTCACCGACGACCCGGCCGTGCTACCGGAGGGGCTGCCGTTCGTCGACGTCGGGTCGGCGGACTGGGCGCGGGAGCTCGCCGGGCACCGCGGTGCGCCGGTGCGGTTCCGCGACGCCGCACCGGACGACCTGTTCATGCTCATCTTCACCTCGGGCACCAGCGGTGACCCGAAGGCGGTGCGGGTGACCCACGACAAGGTGGCCCACCCGGGCCGGATGCTGGCCGAGCGGTTCGGCCTGGGCCCGGCCGACGTCTGCTACCTGTCCATGCCGCTGTTCCACTCCAACGCGGTGATGGCGGGCTGGGCGCCGGCGGTGGCCGCCGGGGCGTCGATCGCGCTGCGGCGGAAGTTCTCGGCGTCGCAGTTCATCCCGGACGTGCGCCGCTACGGCGCCACCTACGCCAACTACGTCGGCAAGCCGCTGTCGTACGTGCTGGCCACCCCGGAGCGCCCCGACGACGCCGACAACCCGCTGCGGATCCTGTACGGCAACGAGGGTGCCCCGCGCGACATCGAACGGTTCGCCCGGCGGTTCGGGGTGACGGTGGTCGACGGGTTCGGCTCCACCGAGGGCGGGGTGTCGATCGCCCGCACCCCGGACACCCCGCCGGGCGCGCTGGGCCCGCTGACCGAGGAACTGGCCGTCGTCGACGTCGACACCGGCGAGCCGTGCCCGCCCGGGAAGATCGGCGAGATCGTGAATCCCAAGGGCCGCGGCTGGTTCCGCGGCTACTACAACGACCCGGAGGCCGAGGCGCAGCGGATGGCCGGCGGTGTCTACCACAGCGGGGACCTCGGCTACACCGACGAGCGGGGCTACGTCTACTTCGCCGGCCGGCTCGGCGACTGGCTGCGGGTCGACGGCGAGAACCTCGGCACCGCGCCCATCGAGCGGGTCCTGTTGCGCCACCCCGACGTCGTCGAGGCGGCGGTCTACGGCATCCCGGCGCCGGATGTGGGCGACCAGGTGATGGCCGCGCTGGTGCTGGTCGACGGGGCGGAGTTCGATGTCGCGGCGTTCCGCGAGTTCCTTTCCGCCCAGGACGATCTCGGTCCCAAGCAGTGGCCGTCGTACGTGCGGGTGGCCCGCAGCCTGCCCCGCACCGAGACGTTCAAGGTGCTCAAGCGGGTGCTGCAGGCCGAGGGCCTGGACTGCCCCGACCCGGTCCACCGGGTCTGACGCCCGGAGCCGCCCAAAGGCACAAACGGGCGGAAAAGTGCGAGAAGGATCCGCCATTTCGTCGATCTCGGCGGCGGACAGGAAGGACATCAGATGCGCATTGCGGTCACCGGCGGCACCGGTTACGTGGGCACCCACACCGTGCGGGCGTTCCTGGCGGCCGGCCACCAGGTGCGGCTGCTGATCACCGACTCCCCCACCGACGCCGAGATCGCCGAGCGGCTCGCCGAGCACGGCGAGGTGGAGACGCTGCGCGGCGACGTGCGTGACGAGGGCACCGTCGCCGACCTGCTCGACGGCGCCGACGCGGTCTGGCACGCCGCCGGGGTGGTCGGCACCGACTACCGGCGCACCCGGCTGATGTGGGAGATCAACGCCTACGCCACCGAGCAGCTGCTGCGCCGGGCGGTGACGGCGGGCCTGGACCCGGTGGTCTCGGTGAGCAGCTACGCGGCACTGTTCCCGCCGCCGAACGGCGTCATCGGCCCGGACACCCCGCCCGCGCCCGGGCGCAGCCCGTACGCCAAGACCAAGGCCTACGCCGACGGGGTGGCCCGCAAGCTGCAGGCCGAGGGCGCCCCGGTGGTGGTCACCTACCCGTCCAGCGTGGTGGGCCGGCCCTTCCTGTCCGCCCCCGGCGTCACCGAGCAGGGCTGGGCGCCGATGGTGCGCCGACGGGTCGCCCCGCGGATGGACGGCGGCATGCAGATGATCGACGTGCGCGACGTCGCCGAGGTGCACGCCCGGCTGATGGTGCCGGGCCGCGGGCCGAAGCGCTACATCTGCGGCGGCGAACTGCTGACCTTCAACCAGATGATCGACGCGCTGGAAGCCGGTCTGGGGCAGCCGATCCGGCGCATCCCGCTGCCGCAGGCCGCGTTCCGCGCGGTGGGCCGGATCGCCGACCTGGTGGCGCCGGTGCTGCCGCTCGGCGACGGGCTCAGCTACGAGGCGGCGGTCATGCTCACCGCGGCCACCCCGACCGACGACTCGCAGACCCGCGCCGAACTCGGCATCGCCTGGCGGGACCCGGTGCAGGCGATCAAGGAGTCGTTCGCCTGACCCGGTTCACCGCTGCTCGGCCGGTGCCGGCTCGTGGCGGCGGCCGACGTGCGACTCGGCCCGCATCCGCGCCACCATGTGCGGGTAGTGCAGCTCGAACGCCGGCCGCTCGGAGCGGATCCGCGGCAGCTCGGTGAAGTTGTGCCGCGGCGGCGGGCAGGAGGTCGCCCACTCCAGCGAGTTGCCGTAGCCCCACGGATCGTCGACGGTCACCGGCTCGCCGTAGCGCCAGCTCTTGAAGACGTTCCAGGTGAACGGCAGCACCGAGATACCCAGGATGAACGCCCCGACCGTGGCCACCACGTTCAGTTCGGTGAACCCGTCCGACGGCAGGTAGTCGGCGTAGCGGCGCGGCATGCCCTCGTCGCCCAGCCAGTGCTGCACCAGGAACGTGGTGTGGAAGCCGATCAGCGTCAACCAGAAATGCCACTTGCCCAGCCGCTCGTCGAGCATCCGGCCGGTCATCTTCGGGAACCAGAAGTACACCCCGGCGTAGGTGGCGAACACGATGGTGCCGAACAGCACGTAGTGGAAGTGCGCCACCACGAAGTAGGAGTCGTGCACCTGGAAGTCCAGCGGCGGGCTGGCCAGCAGGATCCCGGTCAGCCCGCCGAGCAGGAAGGTGACCAGGAAGCCGATCGAGAACAGCATCGGCGTCTGGAAGGTCAACTGCCCCTTCCACATGGTGCCGATCCAGTTGAAGAACTTGATGCCGGTCGGCACCGCGATCAGATACGTGGTGAACGCGAAGAACGGCAGCAGCACCGCGCCGGTGGCGAACATGTGGTGCGCCCACACCACCATCGACAGCCCGCCGATCCCCAGGGTCGCGTAGACCAGCGTGGTGTAGCCGAAGATCGGCTTGCGGCTGAACACCGGGAAGATCTCGCTGACGATGCCGAAGAACGGCAGCGCGATGATGTACACCTCGGGGTGGCCGAAGAACCAGAACAGGTGCTGGTAGAGCAGCACCCCGCCGTTGGCCGGGTCGTAGACGTGGGCGCCGAGGTTCCGGTCCGCGTACAGCCCCAGCAGCGCGGCGGTCAGCAGCGGGAAGACCAGCAGCACCAGGATCGAGGTCACCAGGATGTTCCAGGTGAAGATGGGCATCCGGAACATGGTCATGCCCGGGGCGCGCATGCACACCACGGTGGTGATCATGTTGACCGCACCGAGGATGGTGCCCAGGCCGGCCACCGCCAGGCCCATGATCCACAGATTCGCGCCCACCCCGGGTGAGGCGACCACGCCCGACAGCGGGGTGTAGGCGGTCCAGCCGAAGTCCGCCGCCCCGCCCGGGGTGATGAACCCGCTCAGCGCGATCAGCGCGCCGAACAGGAACAGCCAGTAGCTGAACGCGTTCAGCCGCGGGAAGGCCACGTCGGGGGCGCCGATCTGCAGCGGCAGCACCAGGTTGGCGAAGCCGAACACGACCGGGGTCGCGTAGAACAGCAGCATCACCGTGCCGTGCATGGTGAACAGCTGGTTGTACTGCTCGGTGGACAGGAACTGCAGTCCCGGCGCGGTGAGCTCGGCCCGCATCAGCAGCGCCATCAGGCCGCCGACGAAGAAGAACACGAAGCAGGTGACCACGTACATGATCCCGATCAGCTTGTGATCGGTCGTCGTGATCAGCCGGTAGATCAGGTTGCCCCGCGGCCCGAGACGGGCCGGGAACGGCCGCCGGACCTCGAGCTGTTCGATTTTCGCCGGTGCGTCTGCGGTCATGCCGCACCCCCCAAGTCAGGTCGGCTTGCCTCGATGGTAGGCCTCAGCCGCCACCGACGGGAGGGGTTACCGGCGAATTCCGGCTCGAGAACCGCCGCGGCCGTCCCGGACCGGACGGGTTCAGCGGTCCCGGATGTCGTCGAGCCGGCGGGTGGCCGTCTCGAACTCGGCGACCAGGTCGGCGATGATGTCGGCGACCGGGCGGATCTCGTTCATCCGGCCGACGATCTGCCCGACCGGCATGGACACCGTGTCGGGGTTGTCCGACTCGTTCATCCGCTGGTGTGCCTCGCTGACCAGGATGTTCTGCAGCGGCATCGGCAGCGGCTCCGGCGCGCCCGGGGCGTCCCAGGCGTCGGTCCACTTGGTCTTGAGCAGCCGGGCCGGCTTGCCGGTGTAGATCCGGCGGCGCACGGTGTCGGCCGAGGTGGCGCGCAGCAGCGCCTCCTGGATGGTGGAGATGCCGCTGGGCTTGCGGTGGCCGAGGTGGTACTCGGCGGAGGTGAGGAACAGCGAGCCCATCCACACGCCCTGGGCGCCCAGCGCGAGCGCCGCGGCGACCTGGCGGCCGGTGCCGATGCCGCCGGCGGCGAGCACGGGCACCTGATCGCCGACGGCGTCGACGATCTCCGGCCACAGCACCACCGAGCCGATCTCACCGGTGTGCCCGCCGGCCTCGTGCCCCTGCGCGACGACGATGTCGACCCCGTTGTCGACATGGCGCTGGGCGTGCTTGGCGCTGCCGGCCAGTGCGGCCACCGGCACCCCGGCCTTGTGCACCTGCTCGATGACGTCGACCGGCGGGGAGCCGAGCGCGTTGGCGATCAGCTTGATCGGGTGGCCGAGCGCGACCTCGACGTGGCTGCGGGCCACCGAGTGCAGCCACCCCAGCACACCCTCGTTGCGCTCCTTGTCCTCCGACAGCGGCGGAACCCCGAGGTCGGCCAGGGTCTTCTCGACGAAGTCCCGGTGGCCCTGCGGGATGAGCTTGGCGATGTCGACCGCGGTGCCCTCCTGCGGCACCTTGGCGGGCATCACCACGTCGACCCCGTAGGGCTTGCCGTCGGTGTTCTCGTCCATCCAGGTCAGGACCTGGTCGAGGTCCTCTGGGTCGTTGAACCGCACGCACCCGAGCACCCCGAACCCGCCGACCCGGCTGACCGCGGCGGCCACCCGTTCCGAGGGGGTGAAGACGAAGATCGGGTACTCGATACCGAAGCGGTCACACAGATCGGTACGCATCAGGCCTTGGCTCCCACATGGTTGGCGTGCACCTCGTCGGCCGGACGCGACTCGGTGACCTCTTTGGCCCACCGGTAGTCGGGCTTACCGGCGGGGGTGCGGCCGATCTCGTCGACCCACCAGATCTTGCGCGGCACCTTGTACCCGGCGATCTCCTTGCGCACGAACGCGTCGAGTTCGGCCAGGGTCGGGTTGGTGCCGGGACGGCGCTGCACGACGGCGGCCACCAGCTGGCCGAACCGTTCGTCGGGCACCCCGACCACCAGGGCGTCGAAGACGTCCGGGTGGGCCTTGAGCGCGCCCTCGACCTCCTCGGGGTAGATCTTCTCCCCGCCGGAGTTGATCGACTGCGAGCCGCGGCCCAGCATCGTCACGGTGCCGTCGGCCTCGACGGTGGCCCAGTCGCCGGGGATCGCGTAGCGCACCCCGTTGATGACCTTGAACGTCTCGGCCGTCTTCTTCTCGTCCTTGTAGTAGCCCAGCGGGATGTGGCCGCGCTTGGCGATCATGCCGCGCACGCCCGAGCCCGGCTGGACCTCGTTGCCGTTCTCGTCGAGCACCACGACGTTCTTGTCGATGGTCACGCGCGGGCCGCCGGTGTTGGCCTGCCCCTTGGCGACGACGCTGGTGCCGCCGAAGCCGGTCTCCGACGAGCCGATGGAGTCGGTGATGATGCGGTTCGGCAGCAGCTCGAGCAGCTGCTCCTTGAGTGCCGGCGAGAACAGCGCGGCGGTGCTGGCCAGCAGGAACAGGTTCGACAGGTCGTAGTTCGCGCCGGGCGCGGTGAGCGCGTCCAGCAGCGGCCGGGCCATCGCGTCACCGGTGAAGAACAGCAGGTTGACCTTGTGCTTCTCGCAGGTGGCCCACACCTGCTCCGGCTCGAACTCCGGCGCCAGCACGACGGTGTCACCGCCGATGAGCGCCTGCCAGGTCGCCGACTGGGTGGCGCCGTGGATCATCGGCGGGATCGGGTAGCGCACCATCGGCGTCTTCTCGACGGCCTGCCGGGCGTGGTCGTACTCGTCCTTGACGTACTCGCCGGTGGCGAAGTCGATGCCACCGAACAGCACCCGGTAGATGTCCTCGTGGCGCCACATCACGCCCTTCGGGAAACCGGTGGTGCCGCCGGTGTAGAGCAGATAGATGTCGTCGGCGCTGCGCGGCGCGAAATCCCGCTCCGGCGAGGCGCTCGCGAGGGCGGTCTCGAACTCCACCCCGCCGTAGCGCTGGAAGTCGGCGTCGCTGCCGTCCTCGACCACCAGGATGGTCTTCAGCAGCGGCGTCTCCGGCAGCACGTTGGCCACCCGGTCGCTGTACTGGCGCTCGTGCACCAGGGCGACCATGTCGGAGTTCTCGAACAGGTACTTCAGTTCGCTCTCGACGTAGCGGAAGTTGACGTTGACCGCGATCGCGCCGGCCTTCACGACACCGAGCATCGCGATGACGATCTCGATGCGGTTGCGGCAGTACAACCCGACCTTGTCGTCCTTCTTGACGCCCTGGTCGAGCAGGTAGTGCGCGAAACGGTTGGCTTTTTCCTCGAGTTGGCCGTACGTCAACTGCTCGTCGCCACAGATCAGGGCAACGCGGTCGGGCACGGCGTCGATGGCATGCTCGGCGAGATCGGCGATGTTCAGGGCCACAGACCCAAATTAGAACGTGTTACATTTCTTGACAAGTTCCCGGTGGATGCAGGAAGGCAGGAACGCGTGAGCGAATCCGGATCGCAGCCGCACGCCCTCATCGAGCAGCGCGGACATACCCTGATCCTGACGCTGAACCGACCCGAGGCCCGCAACGCGCTGTCCAGCGAGATGCTCTCGATCATGGTCGAGGCCTGGGACCGCGCCGACAACGATCCCGAGATCCGCTCGGTCATCCTGACCGGCGCCGGCGGGTACTTCTGCGCGGGCATGGACCTCAAGGCGGCCAGCGCCAAGCCGCCGGGGGACTCGTTCAAGGACGGCTCCTACGACCCGTCGAAGATCCCCGCGCTGCTCAAGGGCCGGCGGCTGAAGAAGCCGCTGATCGCCGCCGTGGAGGGCCCGGCGATCGCCGGCGGGACCGAGATCCTGCAGGCGACCGACATCCGGATCGCCGGTGAGAGCGCCAAGTTCGGCATCTCCGAGGCGAAGTGGAGCCTGTACCCGATGGGCGGCTCGGCGGTGCGCCTGGTGCGCCAGATCCCCTACACCATCGCCTGCGATCTGCTGCTGACCGGCCGGCACATCACCGCCGCCGAGGCCAAGGAGATTGGGCTGATCGGCTACGTGGTCCCGGACGGCACCGCGCTGGACAAGGCGCTGGAGATCGCCGAGGTGATCAACAACAACGGCCCGCTGGCCGTGCAGGCGATCCTGCGCTCGATCCGCGAGACCGAGGGCCTCCCGGAGGACGAGGCGTTCAAGATCGACACCAAGATCGGCATCGAGGTGTTCGTCTCCGAGGACGCCAAGGAGGGCCCGCGGGCGTTCAAGGAGAAGCGCAAGCCGGAGTTCAAGGGCCGGTAACCCCCAGACCTCTCTCCTCTCTCTCGCACCGAGCGTGAAGCCGCTGCGGCGAATCGACCGGATTCCCGCGGCGGCTTCACGTGCGTTCGGCCCGGGCGTCGTCGAGCATGCGCAGCATGCCGCCGCCCCCCGACCGCAGCGCCGAATGCGAAACGGCTGCGGACAACCGGGCGATTCTCCGCAGCCGTTTCACGTTCGCGCGGGAGCGCGCCGGGAGCGCGTCAGGCGAGCACCGGCCTGGTCGGGGTGAACACCACCGGCATCGCCTCCGGGCCGGAGACGAAGTTGGCCGCCCGCAGCGGCAGCGGGTCGTCGTTGGCCAGCCGCAGGTCCGGCAGCCGCTGCAGCAGCCGCCGCAGCATCAGCGTCAGCTCCAGCCGGGCCAGCTGGTTGCCGAGGCAGAAATGCGTGCCGAAGCCGAAGGCGATGTGGTTGTTCGGATCCCGGTCGATGCGGAAGTTCTCCGGGTCGCCGAACACCCGCTCGTCGAAGTTGGCCGACTCGAACAGCAGCAGCATCTTCTCGCCCTTGCGCAGCTGCGTGCCGTGGAACTCGGTGTCGGCGGTCAGCGTCCGGCACATGTTCTTCACCGGCGAGGTCCAGCGCAGCATCTCCTCGATCGCGCCGGGGACGAGATCGGGGTTGGCGACGAGCCGCTGCCACTGGTCCGGGTGGCGCAGCAGCTGCTCCACCCCGCCGGACAGGGTGTGCCGGGTCGTCTCGTCGCCGCCGATCAGGATGAGCAGCGTCTCGAAGACGATCTCGTCGTCGCTCATGCGCTGCCCGTCGACCTCGGCGTTGATCAGGATGGAGAACAGGTCGTCGGTGGGCTCGGCGCGGCGCTTGCCGATGATGTCCATGGTGTAGGTGGTGTAGCCGGCGAACGCCTCGGTCACCGCCTGCAGCATCGACTCGTCGGCGGTCGCGCTCAGCCCGGTCACCAGGTCGTCGGACCACTTCAGCAACTGGCCGCGGTCCTCCGGCGCCACCCCGAGCATGTCGCCGATGACGGCCATCGGCAGCGGGGCGGCGATGTCGCGGACGAAGTCGCACTCACCGCGCTCGCACACGTTGTCGATGAGGGTGTCGCAGATCCGGGCGATCGACGCCTCCCGGTCGCGCACCCGCTTGCGGGTGAAGCCGTGGTTGACCAGCTTGCGCCGCAGCAGGTGCTCCGGGTCGTCCATGTCGATCATGTACGGGAACGCCGGATGCTCGGGGCGGATGCCGCCGGTGTTGGAGAACAGCTCCGGATTGCGCTCCGCCTCCACGATGGCCTGGTAGGTCGCCGCGGCGGCCAGGCCGTTGCGGTCGCGGAACACCGGCTCGTGCTCGCGCATCCACGCGTATGCCGCACGGGCCGATGGGCTGTCGGCGTAGAACTTGCCGTCGGTCAGGTCGATGTCGGGCCTGGTCGCGGTCACGGCCGCCCCTTTCAGCTCAGGATCTTCGCGTCACCGAACGTCATCTCGACCTGCTCGGCCGAGGTCGTCATCACCGCACGCTTGGGCAGGCCAAGCGCGGCAAGCTCTTTGGCGTACGGGTGATCACCGAGGCGCACGGTGGCACCGCCGGGGCGGTAGCGCACCCCGGTCAGCCGCATCTCGCCGGGCGTCTCGCGCAGCACCCCGTCGAGGAACGAGTAGGTGTTGTGCACCTGCGGCTTTCCGACGAACCGGGACGGAACCGGCAGCCCCGGACGGAATTCCATCCCGACGGCGAACTGCCCGTCCACCGTGAGATCGAAGCCGAACCGGCGGCCCTCGCGAACGGTGAAGTCCGCCATCACCTTCGGGTAGCCCCAGATCTTCCGGCCGGCCTCGAGGGTGAACGACTGGTCCACCGGCAGGTGGTGCACGAACGCCCCGGCCGACTGCAGCGCCCGCAGCCCGCGCGCCTGCGAACCGGGCGGGTTGACCATGACGTTGGTGCCGTACTCGTAGTACGGCCCGAGATCGCCGTCGATGTAGTGCATCAGGATGAGCACGACCATCGCCCGGTTGCGCCCGAACCGACACACCTGCAGTCCGCTGTAGTCGATCATCCGCTGCGCGGCGTCGGCGTCGACGGTGAAGATCGCGGTGTGCTGGGTGGCCCGCCGGATCCGCACCGGCATGGTGAGCACGGTCCCGGCGATGGTGTGCTGCGAGGCTGCCATGGCGCTCACTGTAGAACGCGTTCTAATTCGACGCCAAGGGATTCGCCGATCAGCCCTCCGATTCCGAGATGAGCCGGGCCAGATCCCGGATCTGTTCCACCGAGCGGGCGCCGACCACCATCATCGTCACGCCGGCGGCCTCCCAGCGCTTGATCTGCTCGCGCACGTAGGCCTCGTCGCCGACGATCGCCGCGTCGTCGACGAGTTCGTCCGGGATGGCCTTGGCGGCCTCGTCCTTGCGGCCGCTGCGGAACAGCCGGGTGACATCGTCGACGACCTCGCTGTAGCCCATCCGCCGGTAGACGTCGGCGTGGAAGTTGAGCTCCTCGGCACCCATCCCGCCGATGTAGAGGGCCAAGAACGGCTTAATCATCTCGAACATGGCCGGCCGGTCGTCGGTGACCACGACCTGCGCCGTCGCGCAGATCTCGAAGGTCTCCCGGGTCCGGCGGGCGCCGGGCCGGGAGAACCCCTCGTCGAGCCACTCGTTGTACATGTCGGCCAGCCGCGGCGAGTAGAAGATCGGCAGCCAGCCGTCGCAGATCTCGGCGGCCAGCGCGACGTTCTTCGGACCCTCCGCGCCGAGCAGGATCGGGATGTCGGCGCGCAGCGGGTGGGTGATCGGCTTGAGCGCCTTGCCCAGCCCGGTGGTGCCCTCACCGGTCAACGGCAGCGGGTAGTGCGGACCGGGGCTGGTCACCGGCGCCTCGCGGGCCCACACCTGCCGGATGATGTCGATGTACTCGCGGGTGCGCGCCAGCGGCTTGGGGAAGCGCTGCCCGTACCAGCCCTCGACGACCTGCGGGCCGGACACCCCCAGCCCGAGGATGTGCCGGCCCCCGGAGAGGTGGTCCAGGGTCAGCGAGGCCATCGCGCAGGCGGTCGGGGTGCGCGCCGACAGCTGCACCACCGAGGTGCCCAGCCGCAGCCGCTTGGTCTCCCGGCCCCACCAGGCCAGCGGGGTGAAGGCGTCCGACCCCCAGGCCTCGGCGGTGAACACGGTGTCGAAGCCGGCCTCCTCGGCCGCGGCCACGAGTTCGGCGTGGTTCTCCGGCGGCTTGGCGCCCCAGTAGCCGAGCTGCAGACCCAACTTCATCTCTCGTCACCTTCCCGGACCGAGGGCGGTCCTTGCCACGATTCTTAGAACCTGTTCTACTCGTCTTGTGACAGCCAGCCAAAGCCGCCCGGCCTCGACGGATCATCGTGAGCCGCCACTTTCCGCGCCACTGAAACTGTCCTTCGACTACACCCGTTCGGTCGGCCCCGTGCTCGGTGAGTTCTTCACCGCCCTGCGCGAACGGCGCATCGTCGGCACCCGGGGTTCCGACGGCCGCGTGCACGTGCCGCCGGCCGAATACGACCCGGTCACCTACGAACGGTTGACCGAGATCGTACCGGTGAGCAGCGTCGGCACCGTCGTTTCCTGGACCTGGAACGCCGAGCCGCTGCCCGGTCAGCCGCTGGACCGGCCGTTCGCCTGGGCGCTGATCAAACTCGACGGCGCCGACACCCCGCTGCTGCACGCGGTCGCGGTCGACTCCCCCGACCAGATCGGCACCGGTACCCGGGTGCACGCGCACTGGGTCGACGAACCGGTCGGGGCGATCACCGACATCGCCTACTTCGCCCCCGGCGAACAGGCCGAGCCGGCCGCCGAACCCGGCAGCGACGACCGCGAGCCGGTCAAGATCCTGGTCACCCCGATCGAGCTGGAGATCCAGCACTCGGCCTCGCACCCCGAGAGCGTCTACCTGCGGGCCCTGCAGGAGGGCCGGCTGATCGGGGCGCGCACCGCCGCCCGCGACGGCCGCCCGGCGGGCAAGGTGTACTTCCCGCCGCGCGAGGCGGATCCGGCCACCGGGCTGCCGCTCGACGAGTTCGTCGAGCTCTCCGACAAGGGCACGGTGACGACGTTCGGGATCGTCAACATCCCGTTCGCCGGGCAGCGCATCAAGCCGCCGTACGTCGCGGCCTACGTGCTGCTCGACGGGGCCGACATCCCGTTCCTGCACCTGGTCACCGACTGCGACGCGTCGGAGGTCCGGATGGGCATGCGGGTGCAGGCCGTGTGGCGGCCGCGCGAGGAGTGGGGCCTGGGCATCGACAACATCAGCCACTTCCGCCCCACCGGTGAGCCCGACGCCGACTACGAGACCTACAAGCACCACCTGTGAGGGACTTTTCGTCATGACCGAACGCAACGTCGCGGTGGTGGGCTTCGCGCACGCGCCGCACGTCCGCCGCACCGACGGCACCACCAACGGCGTCGAGATGTTGATGCCGTGCTTCGCCGAACTCTACGAGGAGCTCGGCATCACCCGCACCGACATCGACTTCTGGTGCTCGGGCTCGTCGGATTACCTTGCCGGCCGGGCGTTCTCGTTCATCTCGGCGATCGACTCGATCGGCGCGGTACCGCCGATCAACGAGAGCCACGTGGAGATGGACGGCGCCTGGGCACTGTACGAGGCCTACATCAAGATCCTGACCGGCGAGGTCGACACCGCGCTGGTCTACGGCTTCGGCAAGTCCAGCGCGGGCGTGCTGCGGCGCACCCTGGCGCTGCAGACCGACCCGTACGCGGTCGCCCCGCTGTGGCCGGACTCGATCGCGATCGCCGGGCTGCAGGCCCGGCTCGGCCTGGACGCCGGCAAGTGGACCGCCGAGCAGATGGCGCAGGTGGCGCTGGACGCGATGACCGCCGCCGGCCGCACCGACTCGGTGGAGCCGGCCACCAGCGTCGAGGAGCTGCTGGCCCGGCCGTACTTCGCCGATCCGCTGCGCCGGCACGACATCGCGCCGATCACCGACGGCGCCTCGGCGATCGTGCTCGCCGCCGACGACAAGGCCCGCGAGCTGCGCGAGCGGCCGGCCTGGATCACCGGCATCGAGCACCGCATCGAGACCCCGGCGCTGGGCGCGCGCGATCTGACCACCTCGGCGTCGACGGCCGTCTCCGCCCAGGTCGCCACCGGCGGTGACGCCAAGTCCATCGAGGTGGCCGAGCTGCACGCGCCGTTCTCCCACCAGCAGCTGATCCTCGCCGATGCGATCGGGCTGGGTGAGACCACGCGGATCAACCCGTCCGGCGGCGCGCTGTCGGCCAACCCGATGTTCTCGGCGGGCCTGGAGCGCATCGGCTTCGCCGCCCGGCACATCTTCGACGGCTCCGCACAGCGGGTGCTCGCCCATGCGACGAGCGGGCCTGCGCTGCAACAGAATCTGGTCGCGGTCATGGAGGGGCGCCCATGAGCAAGAAGCTGGCCGCGGTGCTGGGCACCGGGCAGACCAAGTACGTCTCCAAGCGCCAGGACGTCTCGATGCACGGCATGGTGCGCGAGGCCATCGACCGGGCGCTGGCCGACTCCGGCACCACCATGGCCGACATCGAGGCCGTGGTGGTGGGCAAGGCCCCCGACTTCTTCGAGGGCGCGATGATGCCGGAGCTGTTCCTCGCCGACGCGGTGGGGGCGACCGGCAAGCCGCTGATCCGGGTGCACACCGCCGGCTCGGTGGGTGGCTCGACCGCGATCGTGGCCGCCAGCCTGGTGCAGTCCGGCAAGTACCGCCGGGTGCTGACCATGGCCTGGGAGAAGCAGTCCGAGTCCAACGCCATGTGGGCACTGAGCATCCCGGTGCCGTTCACCAAGCCGGTGGGCGCGGGCGCGGGCGGCTACTTCGCCCCGCACGTGCGGGCCTACATCCGCCGTTCCGGCGCGCCGACCCACATCGGCGCGATGGTGGCGGTCAAGGACCGGCTCAACGGCGCCAAGAACCCGCTGGCGCACCTGCAGCAGCCCGACATCACCCTGGAGAAGGTGCTCAGCTCGCAGATGCTGTGGGACCCGATCCGGTTCGACGAGACCTGCCCGTCCTCCGACGGCGCCTGCGCCATGGTGATCGGCGACGAGCAGATCGCCGACGCCCGGGTGGCCGAGGGGCATCCGGTGGCCTGGATCCACGCCACCTCGCTGCGCACCGAGCCGCTGGCCTACGCCGGCCGCGACCAGGTCAACCCGCAGGCCGGCCGGGAGTGCGCCAAGGCGCTGTGGCAGGCGGCCGGGATCAAGAGCCCGATCGACGAGATCGACGTGGCCGAGGTGTACGTGCCGTTCTCCTGGTTCGAGCCGATGTGGCTGGAGAACCTCGGCTTCGCGCCCGAGGGCGAGGGCTGGAAGCTGACCGAGGCCGGGGAGACCGCGATCGGCGGCAAGATCCCGTTCAACCCGTCCGGCGGCGTGCTGTCGAGCAACCCGATCGGCGCCTCCGGGATGATCCGGTTCGCCGAATCGGCCATCCAGGTGATGGGCAAGGCCGGGGCGCACCAGGTGCCGGGCGCGCGCAAGGCGCTCGGGCACGCCTACGGCGGCGGCTCGCAGTACTTCTCCATGTGGGTGGTCGGGGCCGACAAGCCCGCTCGCGACTGACCCATCCGGAACCGACCCGGCGGCGCGTCGATGGACTCCATCGGCGCGCCGCCGCACTTTCAACCGAACGACGAAGGGAAGCGGTGACCATGACCGAACAGACCGAACAGATCGACCACCCCGCCCACCTGGCCGGCAAGCGCTCCCGGGAGGCGGTGATGGCCCGCGACAAGCAGGCCTGGCTGGCGGTGTTCGCCGACGACGCTATCGTCGAGGACCCGATCGGCCCGTCGGCCTTCGACCCGGAGGGCAAGGGCCACCGGGGCAAGGACGAGATCTCGCGGTTCTGGGACAACGTGATCGCCCCGACCGACCGGATCGAGTTCCGGTTCGAGCGCAGCTACCGGTGCGGCAACGAGGAGGCCAACGTCGGCTGCATCGTGACCACGATGGCCGGCCACGAGATCACCGCCGAGGGGGTGTTCACCTACCGGGTGGACGACGAGGGCCGGCTGGTGGCGCTGCGCGCCTACTGGGAGATGGACAAGGCGGCGGCCACCATGCGCCCGGTGCAATCCTGACCAAACACCGGTTCACATCGGCACCGCGGTGGGTATGCCGCAGGTCACGCGGGCCTTCATTGCCATAACCCGCCTAAAAACTGTAACGTGTTCTAGTTAGAAGCGAAGGGTTTGGAGGCGCGACGTGACTACGGACACCACCGGCGGCATCCGCGAGATCGACACCGGTACCCTGCCGGACCGCTATGCCCGGGGCTGGCACTGCCTGGGCCCGGTGCAGAACTTCCTGGACGGCAAACCGCATGGTATCCATGCGTTCGGCACCAAATTGGTGGTGTTCGCCGACTCCAAGGGCGAGCTCAAGGTGCTCGACGCGTACTGCCGGCACCTCGGCGGCGACCTGTCGCAGGGCACCATCAAGGGCGACGAGGTGGCCTGCCCGTTCCACGACTGGCGCTGGGGCGGCGACGGCAAGTGCAAGCTGGTGCCGTACGCCAAGCGCGCCCCGCGCCTGGCCCGCACCCGGTCCTGGCACACCGATGTGCGCGGTGGGCTGCTGTTCGTCTGGCACGACCACGAGGGCAACCCGCCGCAGCCGGAGGTGCGCATCCCGGACATCCCGGAGGCCTACAGCGACGAGTGGACCGACTGGCGGTGGAACTCGCTGCTGATCGAGGGCAGCAACTGCCGCGAGATCATCGACAACATCGTCGACATGGCCCACTTCTTCTACATCCACTTCGGGCGGCCGACGTACTTCAAGAACGTCTTCGAGGGCCACATCGCCTCGCAGTACCTGCACAACGTGGGCCGGCCGGACGTCGAGGGCCTCGGCGGCCACTACAGCGAGTCCCGGCTGGAGTCGGAGGCCTCCTACTTCGGGCCGTCGTTCATGATCAACTGGCTGCACAACACCTACGGCGACTACAAGTCCGAGTCGATCCTGATCAACTGCCACTACCCGGTCACCCAGGACTCGTTCGTGCTGCAGTGGGGCGTCATCGTGCAGAAGCCCAAGGGCCTCGACGAGGAGATGACCAACAAGCTCGCCGACATCTTCACCGAGGGCGTCAGCAAGGGCTTCCTGCAGGACGTCGAGGTCTGGAAGTACAAGACCCGGATCGAGAACCCGCTGCTGGTCGAGGAGGACGGCGCGGTCTACCAGCTGCGCCGCTGGTACCAGCAGTTCTACGTCGACGTCGCCGACATCACCCCGGACATGACCGCCCGGTTCGAGATCGAGGTGGACACCACCGCTGCCAACGAGTACTGGCAGAAGGAGATCCAGGAGAACCTGCAGCGTCAGGCCGAGGAGAAGGAAAAGGCAGAGCAGCAGGCATGACCTCCGGCAGCGGACGCGAGGCACCGGACGTCGAACGGATCGCCCGGTCCATGCTGCAGTTCCAGGGCCCGGACGAGGCTCATCACGGGGAGGCCCAGCACGGGGACGCCCACCACGATGAGCACCGTCCGGGCCCGGACGCACCCGGCGGACGGCCGCACTGGATCAAGGCCCCGCAGCTGACCGGGGAGCGCGCCGCCGCCCTGGCCGAGGCCACCCGCCGCGACCGGGAGCGCTACCTGCGCTCCGGGCTGGTGCCGGTGGACTGCCGGTTCTGCCACGTCTCGGTGCTGGTCAAGAAGCTCGGCCCGGGACACACCATGGTGCAGTGGGACCCGACGTCGACCGCCCGCTGCGCCCACTTCGCCGAGATCCGGGCCGCCGGCGGCAACCCGGCCCGGGAGCGCGGCTGCCCGCGGCTGGCCGACAGCATCCGGCACGCCATCGCCGAGGGCTGCCTGGAGGAGTTCTCCAGCGCCCCGGCACCCGGGGACGGGGAGCCCGACAACTGGGGCCCCGACGACCGCGAGCCGGCCGTCGGGGCCTGAGCCCCGGGTCCGCTACAGCCCGGCGAACCGCTCCCGCACCTGCTCGGCGGTCAGGCCGTAGTCGGCCAGCGAGTAGGTGTGCTTCGGGGCGCGCGGGCCCTGCCGGCTCTCGGCGTGCATCCGCTCCATCGCGGCCCGGGCCTCGTCGGTGAGCTCGAGGCCGAAGTGGCGGTAGATCCCGGCGACGGTGCCGATCGGGTCGTCGACGAAGTCCTGGTAGTCCACGTCGCAGAACTGCGCCGGGTCGTACTTGGGCCGGGCCGCCTTGAACTTGGCCAGCCCGCGGGTCCAGGTGTCCAGGGCGTCCTCGCCGATCTGGGCACCGACGAACGTGGTGGACCAGCCGGCCGTGGTGTGCTGCGACAGCGAGCACATCGACGCCAGGATGGTCTCGGCCGGCCGGTGGCAGACCACCACCAGCGCGTCCGGGTACACCGCCATCAGCGCGTCCAGCGCGAACAGGTGGCTGGGGTTCTTGAGCACCCAGCGCTTCTCTGGGTCGTTCAGCCCGATCAGCTGCAGGTTCTTCTTGTGCCGCTGATACGACTTGGTCCAGTCCTGCCGGTCCAGCCAGTGGGCGTAGCCCGGGATGTGCGCCAGCGTCTCGTAGGACACCGAGTGCACCGACTGACGCAGCAGCTGCCAGCACTCCTCCACCTCGCCGGCGGTCATGTAGTGCAGGCCCATGTACTCGGGGTTCTCGTTGTGGTGCTGGGCGTACTGCGCCTCGAGCCGGGTGTAGAGCGGGTTGTCGGCCCAGGTCTCCCGCGGCGGGCGGGGCTGCGGGAACTCGGCCAGCCACAGCTCCAGGCCCTGGTTGGCCGGATCGGCCGACAGCAGCCGGTGCAGCGCGGTGGTGCCGGTGCGGGGCAGACCGGTGACGAAGATGGGTCGCTCGATGACCACGTCGGCGTGCTGCGGGTACTGCTTGAACGCCGCCTCGCTGACCAGCCGGGCCACCAGCGCGTTGCGCAGGAAGAACCGCGACATCTTGCTGCCCAGCTCGGTCAGGCCGGCCTCGCGCTGGTAGGACTCCAGCAGCACCGCCAGCGCCTCGCGGTAGTTGTCGTCGTCGCTGCCGAAATCCTCCAGACCGCAGGCTTTCACGGCCGAGGCGTGCAGGTCCTCGACGGTGCCGACATCGGTGCGTGGTGCCATCAGACTTTGTACTCTCCGCAGTTGACGTCGAGGGTCTGGCCGGTGATCCCGCTGGCCAGGTCGCTGGCCAGAAACAGGATCGCCGAGGCCACCTCGTCCTCGGTGGGCAGGCGTTTCAGGTCGGACTGGGCGGCGGTGGCCTGGTAGATCTGCTCCACCGTGGTGCCGTACTTGCCGGCCTGGTAGGTGAAGTAGGCCTTCAGCGTCTCACCCCAGATATAGCCGGGCACAACGGAATTCACCCGGATGCCGAGCTCGCCGAGCTCGGAGGCCAGGGACTGGGACATGGCCAGCAGCGCGGACTTGGCCATCTTGTAGGCGCCGTACTTGGGCTGGGAGTGCCGGATCACCATGGAGTTGACGTTGACCACCGCACCCTTGGCCTCGGCCAGCGCCGGGGTGAACGCCTGGGTGAGCCGCAGCGCGCCGAGCACGGTCAGCTCGATGGCCTCGCGGATGTGGTCGTAGTCGGTGTTGGCCAGCGGCTTCATCGACGGCACCTTGAACGCGTTGTTGATCAACACGTCCACCCGGCCGTAGGTCTGCAGGGCACGGTCGACGAGGTTGTCGACCTGCGCGGGATCGGTGATGTCGGTGGGCACCGCCAGCGCCCGGCGCCCGGCCGCGGTGACCTCCCCGGCCACCTGCTCCAACCGCTCCGCGGTGCGGGCGGCCAGCACCAGATCCGCGCCGGCCCGGGCGCAACGACGGGCCAGCGTGGTGCCCAGCGCGGGCCCGACGCCGCTGATGACGACGACTTTGTCGGTGAGCATGACTACCCCAGCATCCGGTTGGCGATCTGGATCTGCCGCCGCGCGATGCGCCGGCGCCACTCCTCGTCGCTGATCCTGTTGTGTTCGTAGAACGGCAGCACGTCGGGTACCGCGTCGATGTCGACCACCTCGGTGGTCGGCCCGTCGGCCTCGGTGAGCGGTCGCGACACCCGCTGCCAGCGGAACTGCATGATGCCGCGGCGGTGTCCGAGGGTCTCCACCCAGTTGGTCACCCCGGGATTGCGGTCGGACACCACGATCCGGATCTTGCCGTCCGGATCCGCCTGCGCCTGAGCGGCGTTCAGCGAGGTCTGGTGATTGATGTAGTCCAGCGAGATGTACCACAGGCTGCCGAGCTGGAACCCCATGTACGGGGCGTCGCTGACCGGCACGGTGATCACCAGTGCCTGGTCCGGCGCGAGCTCGTAGTGGCCGGCCGAGGAGTACTGGGTGGTCAGCCCACCGGGGGTGCTGCGCGGCGGCACCAGGGTGTTGACCGGGATGTTGAAGTAGAACCACTGCGGGAACTGCAGCCAGGTCTTGACCCGCTGCACCAGCTGCTTTCCGGCGGTGGCCCAGCGCTTCTCGATGGTCTGCGCCGACAGCGGCGGCGGGGCGGTGCCGGCCGTGTCGGTGCGCGCGATCGCGACCGTGCCGCGGCGCTGGTCCCAGTCGCCGTAGACCTCGCGGATCACCAACTGGGCGTTGGTCTTCGGCACGAACCGCCACTCGAACCGGCCGTCCTCGTCGATGTCGAGCTCACGGTCGTCGAAGGCGGCTTGGCTCTCCGGCACGCCCTCGTCGGTGTATTCGCCGCCGAGCAGCTGGAAGCTCAGGTCGGTGGTGGTGCCGCGTACGCCGCTGACGACGTACTCGTGACCGGCCACCACCCGGGTGCCGAAGTACAGGGTGTCCGGGTTGTCCAGGCCCATCTTGGTGAACGGGCCGGTGCCGCTGTGCAGGAACGGGTGGTCGCGTTCGTAGTCGAAGGCGACGTGGATACAGGCCGAGATGCAGCCCGCGAGGTACTGCAGGCCCTCGAGCAGGTCGGCCTCCGATTCGATGAACGGCGCCTCGGCGACCAGGCGCTCGGCCTCGGCGATCGCATCGGTCAACGGCTGCGAGTACACGCCTCGAAACTAGAACGCGTTCCAGCGTTGAGTCAATATATCGACCACCACGGTACAAATATGAACCACCGGTTAGGCTGTGCGGGTGGCGACCGAGACGACCGGGCGGTCCTCCCCGCCGACGGACCGGGTGATCCGGGTGCTGGACTTCCTGGCCGCCCGCCCCCGTGAGCGGTTCGGGGTGTCGGAGCTGGCCCGCCGGATCGGGCTGAGCAAGCCCACCTGCCTGGGCATCGTCACCGCGCTCGCCGACGCCGGCTACCTGGTGCGCGACCCGGCCGACAAGACCTACCGGCTGGGCCCGGCACTGATCACGCTCGGGCAGCGGGCCCAGGAGGCACTGCGGGTCAGCCCGGCCGCCCGGGAGGAGCTGCGGCAGCTCGCCTCCCGGTTCGGTGCGGCGGTGGCGCTGTCCGGGGTGGTCGACGACCGGATCACCGTGCTGGACCTGGTCGCCCCACCGGGCGCCCACCCCGGGGTGGAGATCGGCCAGAGCTATCCGTTCGCCCCGCCGGTCGGGCTGATGTTCGTGCTCTGGGACGACGCGGCCACCCGGGAGTGGCTGAGCCGGCAGCCCACCGTCCCGCTGCGCACCGGATCCGACCGGCTGCGCCGGGTGGTCACCCGCTGCCGCGCCGACGGCTACCTGGTGGAACGGCTCACCCCGGCGGGGCGGCGGCTCTACGCGCTGCTGGCCGGGATGCCCACCGACCTGCCCGACGAACTGCGGGCACTGCTGGGCGAGCTGGTGAGCGACATCGGCGAGCGCGTGTACCTGCCCGGGGAACGGCGCGCGGCCCGCCACGACATCAGCGTCATCTCCGCGCCGGTCTTCGACCACGCCGGCCGCCAGGTGATGGTGGCCTCGATGCACGTCGGGACCGCGCTCACCGACGCCCAGATCCGCGACCGGGCGGCGGCGCTGGTCGCCGCGGCCGACGCGGTGACCGCCCAGCTCGGCGGGGTCAAGCCGGGCAGCGCGTGACGCCGGTCAGCTCACCGTGGCCAGCGTGAACGGGAGCACCGCCGCCGCACCGGCCTGCCGCAGCACCCGCGCGGCGGTGGTCAGCGTCCAACCGGTGTCGGTGACGTCGTCGACGAGCAGCACCGGCCCGGCCGGCACCGCGGCCTCCGGCGGTTGCCAGCAGTCGTGCAGGGCGGCCACCCGGTAGGCGGAGTTCGCCGCCCGCACCGGGCGGTGCTCCGGCCGGTAGCGCAGCACGCCGAGGTCGGTCAGCCGGCCCAGCCGGGCCAGCCGGGCCGCCAGCGAACCGATCAGCACCGGATGCGTGGCCGAGTCCACCGCGGCGACGGCGGTCGGCCGGGTCTCCCAGTCCCAGGCGGCGAGCACCTGTACGGCGGCGCGCAGCACGTCGTCGGGCACCTCGGCGTCCGGGCCGTCCAGCAGCGCCCGCAGCCTCGGGCCCCAACCGAGGTCGGTGAGCCGGCCGACGGCGCGGCCGGCGGCCGGCCCGTCGGCGATCCGGCCGGACAGCGGCACCCCGAGCTTCGCCAACCCGGTGGGCCACTGCCGGCGCGGGGCGAGCTCCACCCCGGGGCGCAGCAACCGCCGGCGCACCGCGTCGGCCGCGGCGGCGTCGACCTCCGCCGGGTAGCGCACCCCGGTGCAGTTGTCGCAGCGGCCGCAGCGCTGCCCCGGCCGCAGCTGCGGGTCGTCGAGCTGGCGGCGCAGGAACGCCATCCGGCACTCGTCGGTGTCGACGTAGTCGAGCATGGCCTGCTGTTCGCGCCGGCGCGCCTCCTCCAGCCGGCGGTAGCGCTCGGCGTCGTAGGACCACGGCTGCCCGGTGGCGATCCAGCCGCCCTTGACCCGGCGCACCGCGCCGTCGACGTCGAGCACCTTGAGCACCATCTCCAGCCGGGTGCGGTTGAGGTCCACCAGCGGCTCGAGCGCCTGGGTGGACTGCGGCCGGTCCGGCTCGAGCGCGCCGATCACCCGGCGCACCACCGCCTCCGGCGGGAAGGCGACCGCGGCGAAGTACCGCCACACCTGCTGGTCCTCCGCGCCCGGCAGCAGCACGACCTCGGCCGCCGCGGTGGCCCGGCCGGCGCGCCCGACCTGCTGGTAGTAGGCGATGGGCGAGGCCGGGGCGCCCAGGTGGACGACGAATCCCAGGTCGGGTTTGTCGAATCCCATGCCCAGCGCGGAGGTGGCCACCAGGGCCTTGACCCGGTTGGCCAGCAGGTCGGCCTCCAGCGCCTCGCGTTCGGCGGCCTCGGTCGCCCCGGTGTAGGCGGCCACCGGGTACCCGTGCTCACGCAGCAGGGCCGCGACGTTGTGGGCGCCGGCGACGGTCAGGGTGTAGACGATCCCGGAGCCGGGCAGCTCGCCGAGGTGCTGGGCCAGCCAGGCCGCGCGCCGGGCCGGGTCGGCGACCTTGACCACCGACAGCCGCAGCGACTCGCGGTCCAGCCCGCCGCGCAGCACCACGGTGTCGGCGTCGCCGACGCCGAGCTGGGCGACGACGTCGCGCACCACCCGGTCGTTGGCGGTGGCGGTGGTGGCCAGCACCGGGACGTCCGCGCCGAGGTCGGCGATCAGGGTGCGGATGCGCCGGTAGTCGGGGCGGAAGTCGTGGCCCCAGTCCGACACGCAGTGCGCCTCGTCGACCACCACCAGCCCGGCGTCGCGGGCCAACGCGGGCAGCAGGTTGTCCCGGAAGTCGGGGTTGTTCAGCCGTTCCGGGCTGACCAGCAGCACGTCGACCGCGCCCGCCCGGACCCTGGCCCGGATGTCGTCCCAGTCGGCGACGTTGGCCGAGTTGATGGTCGCGGCGTGCACGCCGGCCCGCTCGGCGGCGGCCACCTGGTTGCGCATCAGCGCCAGCAGCGGCGAGACGATCACCGTCGGGCCCAGCCCGGCACCGCGCAACAGTTTGGCCGCGATGAAGTACACCGCGGACTTGCCCCAGCCGGTGCGCTGCACCATCAGCACCCGCCTGCGGTGCACGACCAGCGCCTCGATCGCGGTCCACTGGTCGTCGCGCAGCCGGGCGTCCGGCCCGGCGAGCCGTTCCAGCAGCGCCTGCGCCTGCTCTCTGGTGGCCATGGGCGTTATCGTGCCCGCCGGCCCCGACAGCCGGTCAGCGGCGGGTCAGTCCCGCGCGCACTCCGCCACCAGCGTGGCGGTGAGCTTCTCCGCGGTCTCCATGCGGTCCCGCTGCTGCGGGTCGCTCACCGGGACACCCGCGGTGGCGGCGGCGCCGATCTCGATCAGCTTGCGCGCCAGATCGGTGGCCGGGCCGGCGAGCTCCTCCGGGGTGGCCGGGCCGATCTCGGACAGCAGGTACTGACCGCCGACGGACAGCGCCAGCCGGGCGTTGGCCATCACCGCGATCCCACCGGCGACGTCGTCCTCACCGCCGGGCGGTGCGGCGTTGACATTCAGCGACACCCCCCGCCGCACGGTGTCGACCGCGGCGCACAGCCGCTGCCCGGCCGCGGCGCGCTCCTCGTCGCTGTAGGTCGGTGCCTGCTCGGCCCCGCCGTCGCCGCCGCCGGACAGGGCCGCCCAACCGGCAACCGCCAACGCCACGAGCGCGACCACCAGCGCGACCGCCGAGACCACCACCGGCCCACGGTGCGTCGCACCGGTCCCGGGCCGCGCCGACTCCGGGGCCGGCCGGGGGGCTGACTCAGCCACCATCACTCCTCGTTTCTTGTGTCGATCGGATTCGGGCCCAGCCTAGTTCGGGTCCGTCCCGATTCATCGGGCTCCGGCCGAAAGGCACCCACCGAAACGCACCGGGGTGGTGGCGGCCGTCGCGCGACGGTCGCCACCACCCCGGCATCGGTTGTCGTTCGGACGGATCAGTCGATACCGCCGCTCGGCCCGTCCTGCTTCGAGCCCTTGGTGCCGTCCTGGCCGGACTTGCTGAAGAGCCCGCCGCGGCCGCCGACCCCCTTGGCACCGGCAGTCGCCTTGCCGCCGACACCGAGCGCCTCGCTGTCGCCGCCGTTGCCACCGTTGCCGCCGCCGCCCAGGATCACGCCCTTGCCGCCACGGCCGCCCTTACCGCCGATCGCCTTGCCGTCCTCGGCCTTCGGGATCTCGTTGCCCGGCACGTAGGCGGGCTCGCGGTCCCACGGCTTGGACGACGCCTTGCCGCCGTTGCCGCCGTTGCCCGCGGTGCCGCCGCCGACGACGTCGCCACCGTTACCGCCGGCCCCGCCGCGGGCGGTGCGATTCGCGGCGTTCGCCTCGGCCTCGCCGCCGTTGCCGCCGTTGCCGGCGTCGCCCACCAGCGCGGTCCCGCCGTTGCCGCCGTTGCCGCCGGTGGCGTCACCGACGTTGCCGTAGTGGCCGTTCTCGTACACGCTCACCGACCAGGCGCGGCCGCCGTTGCCACCATGGCCGGCCTTGCCGATGATCATGAACCCGCCGTCGCCGCCGTTGCCGCCGACGGTGTTGCCCATACCGTTGGACACGGCCTGGCCGCCGTTACCGCCGCTGCCCGGTCCGTAGCCGCGGCCGCCGTGGCCGCCGTAGGCGCTGGTGCTTTCCACGTCCTCGTCGCCCGGGCTCGGCACCTCGCCGGGGGTGACACCGTGCCAGTGGTTGGCGATGGCCAGGCCGCCGTTGCCACCGTTGCCGCCGACGATGTCCACACCGAACAGGGCCGGCAGACTCAGCAGGGTGGCCCAGCTGGCCCACCCGCCGTCGCCGCCGTTGCCGGCGACCGCATCGGCGTAGGAGGTGTGGCTCTGACCGCCGTTGCCGCCGTTACCGCCGAAGCCCCACAGGATGCCGGCCCGGCCGCCGTTGCCGCCGTTGCCGGCGACGAGCCGGTCGACGTCCTCCCCGGCGGCGTCGGCGCGCACCGGATCGCCGAAGGCACCGACGTTCCCGCCGTTGCCGCCGTTACCGCCGTTGCCCCACAGCAGGCCGCCCCGGCCGCCGTCGGCGCCGTCGGTGGCGTGGAGGAACTTCTCCACGAGCTCACCGGTCTCCGGGTCGAGCACCGTGTAGACGCCGGCGTCGAGGCCTCTGCCGCCGTTGCCGCCGTTGCCCCACAGCAGACCGCCGTTGCCGCCGGCGGTGGCCGCGTGGAACACGCCGTTCTCGTCGACGTAGGCGTCGTGGCCGTCGAGCCCGTCACCGATCAGCAGCCCGCCCGGGCCGATGAGCCCGAGGAACGCGCCGTTGGGGCTCAGGGCCGCCGTGAACGCGGAGACGTCCACCGAAATGCCCTGCGGGGCGTTGAACAGCCCCGCGGTCGACCCGCCGGCCCCGCAGGTCAGCGGAAGCACGCTCTCGCAGGCGACGAGCCGGTACTCGTGGCTCACCGTCCGGCGCGCTTCATCGCCGACCTCCAGCGCAGAGACGCTACCGGGGCCCGCAACCAGCAACGCGGCCCCGCCGATGAGCGCGGCACCACCCATCGCATATCTCAAGACGGATCGGCGTCGAACATGCTTGGTCTCAGCCAATTTCATCCCTTCTGGAGATTCCCGATCTGGAGACAGCGTCTCCGGCAGGCACGATAACAGGGATTTCAGCAAAAATTAACGGGGGCGCGAGGGTGAATCGCGATACCAGCCGGCCCTCCGCAACGGCGATTCACACCGCCGTCGACGACCCGCCGTGCACCTGCGCGGATCGGTGCTCCCGACGGCCCGGCAACGAAATTACGGACTCGCAAATTGACACGGCCTTGCGATCCGGGCCGCAAAAAGGTGTTGCCCCTGCGGGAGATCGGCGAATCTCCCGCAGGGGCAACAGTTCGCGGAGGAGTTAAGCCTTGGCCTGTTCCTGTTCCATCTCGCGCTTGAGCTCGAGCGCGATGTCGATGAGCTGGTCCTCCTGACCGCCGATGAGCTTGCGCTGGCCGGCACGGTGCAGCAGCTTGTGCGCCGGGACGCCGTACCGCTCGGACTGGCGGATCGCGTGCTTGAGGAAGCTCGAGTACACGCCGGAGTAGCCCATGATCAGGGCGTTACGGTCCAGCAGGCACTCGGCCGGCATCGCCGGGGCGACGACTTCCTCTGCGGCATCGGCGATGTCGAAGAAGTCGATGCCGGTCTTGACGCCGATCTTGTCGAACACCCCGATCAGCGCCTCGACCGGGGCGTTGCCCGCGCCCGCGCCGAACCGCCGGCACGAGCCGTCGATCTGCTTGGCGCCGGCCCGCACCGCCTCGACCGAATTCGCCACCCCCAGGCCGAGATTCTCGTGCCCGTGGAAACCGACCTGGGCGTCGTCACCGAGCTCGGCGACCAGTGCGGCGACCCGGTCGCGCACCCCGTCGAGCACCAGGGCACCCGCGGAGTCGACGACGTAGACGCACTGGCAGCCGGCGTCGGCCATGATGCGGGCCTGCTTGGCCAGCGCCTCCGGCGGGATGGTGTGCGCCATCATCAGGAAGCCCACCGTCTCCAGGCCGAGTTCGCGGGCCAGGCCGAAGTGCTGGATGGACACGTCGGCCTCGGTGCAGTGGGTGGCGATGCGGCAGATCGAGCCGCCGTTATCGCGGGCCTCCTTGATGTCCTCCTTGGTGCCCACGCCGGGCAGCATCAGGAAGGCGATCTTGGACTCCTTGGCGGTCTCGGCCGCGAGCTTGATCAACTCCTGCTCGGGCACCTTGGAGAACCCGTAGTTGAAGCTCGACCCGCCGAGCCCGTCACCGTGGGTGACCTCGATGACCGGCACGCCCGCCGCGTCCAGGGCGGCGACGATGGAGCGCACCTCGTCCTTGGTGAACTGGTGCCGCTTGTGGTGGCTGCCGTCGCGCAGCGAGGTGTCGGTGATCCGGACGTCCCAGATCGGGTTGAAGAAAACGTCGGTGCTCACGCCTGGGCCCCCTTCACTGCCAGCCGCTCCTTGGCGATCTCCTCGCCGACCTTGGTGGCCGCCGCGGTCATGATGTCCAGATTCCCAGCGTACGGCGGCAGGTAGTCGCCGGCACCCTCCACCTCGATGAAGGTGGTGACGACGTGCTGGTTGCCGTTGACCACCGACGGCTCGTCGAACTGCGGCTCGTTGAGCAGCCGGTACCCGGGCACGTAGGTCTGCACCTCGGCGACCACGTCGTGGATCGACTGGGTGATCGCGTCCCGGTCGGCATCGGCCGGGATGGCGCAGAAGATGGTGTCGCGCATGATCATCGGCGGCTCGGCCGGGTTCAGGATGATGATCGCCTTGCCGCGCTCGGCGCCGCCGATGGTCTCCACGCCCTTGCTGGTGGTCTTGGTGAACTCGTCGATGTTGGCCCGGGTGCCCGGCCCGGCCGACTTCGAGGCCACCGAGGCCACGATCTCGGCGTAGGGCACGGTGCCACCCTGCGCGGCCACCGCGCGCACCACCGCGTGCACGATCGGGATGGTGGCCTGCCCGCCGCAGGTGACCATGTTGATGTTCGGGGCGTCGAGGTGCTCCCGCAGGTTCGCCGGCGGGATGACGCCCGGCCCGACCGCGGCCGGGGTGAGGTCGATCGCGCGGATCCCGGCCTCGGCGTAGCGCGGCGCGGCGGCCTTGTGCACGTAGGCGCTGGTGGCCTCGAACAACAGATCGGGCAGCTCGTCCTGGGCGAGCAGCCAGTCGACCCCCTCGTGCGAGGTCTCCAGGCCGAGCTTGCGGGCCCGGGCCAGCCCCTCGCTTTCCGGATCGATGCCGATCATCCAGCGCGGCTCGAGCCACTCCGACCGCAGCAGTTTGTAGAGCAGATCGGTACTGATGTTCCCGGATCCGACGATGGCGACGGATGCTTTCTCCGGCATGAGCGCGCTCCCTTATTCGAAAGTCAGCTGAACTGAACCTAGCCCGGTGAAGTCGGCGACGAAGTGACTGCCGGGCAGCGCGTCGATCGCGCGGGTGCACGAGCCCGGGAGCACGATGTCGCCGGCCTTGAGGCGCACGCCGAAGTCGGCGACCTTGCGCGCCAGCCAGGCCACCGCGGTCACCGGGTTGCCCAGCACCGCGTCGCTGCGTCCCTCGGCCACCACCTCGCCGTTGCGGGTGAGCACGGCGTCGATGGCCTTGATGTCGATGTCGCTCGGCGCCACCCGGGCCTTGCCGAGCACGAATCCCGCCGACGAGGCGTTGTCGGCGATGGTGTCGCAGAGCTTGATCTTCCAGTCGGTGATGCGGGTGTCGATCAGCTCGATCGCCGGGACGAACGCCTCGGTCGCGGCGAGCACGTCCGCCTCGGTGCAGCCCGCGCCGGGCAGGTCCTCGGCCAGGACGAAGCCGACCTCGACCTCCACCCGCGGATACAGGTAGCGGCCGGTGGGCACCGGCTTGTCCTCGAAGACCTCCATCTCGTCGAGCAGGTGGCCGTAGTCCGGCTCGTCGACGCCCATCATCTTCTGCATCGCCTCGCTGGACAGGCCGACCTTGTGCCCGACCACCCTGGCGCCCTCGGCCACCCGCTGGCGGATGTTGATCAGCTGGATCTCGTAGGCGTCCACGACGTCGATGTCGGGATGACGGTCCGTCAGCGGCGTGATCGGCACCCGGCTGCGCTCGGCCTGGGCGAGTTCGGCGGCCAGCTCCTGACGGACCTGGGTACTGAGCATCTTGAGTGAATTCCCCTCGTGTGGTCCGACCCGGCCGGTCGTGCACGGTTGTTGGAAGGCCGGGCAATTCTATAACGTGTTCTACATGACGGGACAGGAGTACGACGTTGTCGTGGTGGGCAGCGGTGGTGCCGGCATGGTCGCCGCCCTCACCGCTGCTCACCAGGGGCTTTCCACAGTAGTCGTGGAGAAGGCTCCGCACTACGGAGGTTCCACTGCGCGGTCAGGTGGTGGCGTGTGGATCCCGAACAACGAGGTACTCAAGCGGGCCGGGATCAAGGACACCCCGGAGGAGGCCCGCCGCTACCTGCACGCCATCGTCGGCGACGTCGTCCCGCCCGAGAAGATCGACATCTATCTCGAACGCGGCCCGGAGATGCTGTCGTTCGTGCTCAAGCACTCCCCGCTGAAGCTGTGCTGGGTACCGGGCTACTCCGACTACTACCCGGAGGTGCCCGGCGGCAAGGCCATCGGCCGCTCGGTCGAACCCAAGCCGTTCGACGCCAAGAAGCTCGGCCCGGACATGGACACGCTCGAGCCGCCGTACGGCAAGGTGCCGATGAACATGGTGGTGATGCAGCAGGACTACGTCCGGCTCAACCAGCTCAAGCGCCACCCGCGCGGGGTGCTGCGCAGCCTCAAGGTGGGGATGCGCTCGATGTGGGCCAACGCCACCGGCAAGAACCTGGTCGGCATGGGCCGGGCGCTCATCGCGCCGCTGCGCATCGCGCTGCGCGAGGCCGGGGTGCCGGTGCTGCTCAACACCGCGATGACCGACCTGTACGTCGAGGACGGCGCGGTGCGCGGCATCTACGTCCGCGACGCCAACGGCCCGCAGGACGCCGAGCCCCGGCTGATCCGCGCCCGCAAGGGCGTCATCCTCGGCTCCGGCGGCTTCGAGCACAACGAGCAGATGCGGGTGAAGTACCAGCGGCCGCCGATCACCACCGAGTGGACGGTGGGCGCGAAGGCCAACACCGGTGACGGCATCCTGGCCGCCGAGAAGCTCGGCGCCGCGCTGGAGATCATGGAGGACGCCTGGTGGGGGCCGACCATCCCGCTGCCCGGCGCGCCGTGGTTCGCCCTGTCGGAGCGCAACTCGCCCGGCTCGATCATCGTCAACATGGCCGGCAAGCGGTTCATGAACGAGTCGATGCCCTACGTCGAGGCCGTGCACCACATGTACGGCGGGCAGTACGGCCAGGGCCCCGGCCCGGGCGAGAACATCCCGGCGTGGCTGATCTTCGACCAGCGCTACCGCAACCGCTACCTGTTCGCCGGCCTGCAGCCCGGCCAGCGTATCCCGAAGAAGTGGCTGGACTCCGGCGTCATCGTCAAGGCCGACACGCTGGCCGGACTGGCCGAGCAGATCGGCGTGCCGCAGCAGGAGTTCCTGGCCACCGTGGAGCGGTTCAACGGGTTCGCCCGCACCGGGGTGGACGAGGACTTCCACCGCGGCGACTCGGCCTACGACCGCTACTACGGCGACCCGACCAACAAGCCCAACCCCAACCTCGGCGAGATCAGCCAGGCGCCGTTCTACGCGGCCAAGATGGTGCCGGGCGACCTGGGCACCAAGGGCGGCATCCGCACCGACGTCCACGCCCGCGCGCTGCGCGACGACGGCTCGGTCATCGAGGGCCTGTACGCGGCCGGCAACGTCAGTTCCCCGGTGATGGGTCACACCTATCCCGGGCCGGGTGGAACAATCGGCCCCGCAATGACATTCGGATATCTGGCAGCTCTGCATATTGCCGGGAAGGTGTGATACATGCCGATCAATCTCGACGAGGCGCTGGGCGCGGAACTCGAACCGGTCGAGTTCTCCTGGACCAGCACCGACGTGCAGCTCTACCACCTCGCGCTGGGCGCGGGGGCGGATCCGGTGGACCCGCGCGAGCTGCGCTACCTGGTCGACGACACCCCGCAGGTCCTGCCGACCTTCGGCAACGTCGCGGCCAGCTTCCACATGACCGAGCCGCCGAAGGTGAAGTTCCCCGGCATCGACATCGAGCTGAACAAGGTGCTGCACGCCTCCGAGGCGATCAGCGTGCCCGGGCCGCTGCCGCCGAGCGGATCGGGCCGGGCGGTGCAGAAGTTCACCGAGATCTGGGACAAGGGCAAGGCCGCGGTGATCTGGTCGGAGACCACCGTCACCGACCCGGACGGCAACCTGCTGTGGACGCAGAAGCGGTCCATCTACGCCCGCGGCGAGGGCGGCTTCGGCGGCGACCGCGGCCCGTCGACGTCCAACCCGATCCCGGACCGGGCGCCGGACCTCGAGCTCACCATGCCCACGCTGCCGCAGCAGGCGCTGCTGTACCGGCTCTGCGGCGACCGCAACCCGCTGCACTCCGATCCGGAGTTCGCCGCGAACATGGGCTTCCCGCGGCCGATCCTGCACGGGCTGTGCACCTACGGCATCACCTGCAAGAACCTCGTCGACGCGCTGCTCGACGGCGACGTGACCGGGCTGCGCAGCTACGGGGCCCGGTTCGCCGGCGTGGTGTACCCCGGCGAGACGTTGCGCGCCAACGTCTGGAAGGAGGGCGACGGCTACGTCGGCGTCGTCACCGTGCCCGAACGCAACAACGAGGTGGTGCTCTCCGGCGTGGAGCTGGTGCCCGCCTAGGTCTCTCCCTTTCTCCCCACCGGGAGCGAACGCCCCGCCACCAGGCAGCAGGTGGCGGGGCGTTCGTCTTCCGAACCGGGGCTAGGCGGCGCCGAGGATCAGCCCCGAGGTGGGCACCCCGGTGCCGGCGGTGACCAGCACGTGCTCCACGCCGTCGACCTGGTTCACCGAGGTGCCGCGCAGCTGGCGCACCGCCTCGGAAATGCCGTTCATGCCGTGGATGTAGGCCTCGCCGAGCTGGCCGCCGTGGGTGTTGATGGGCAGCCGGCCGCCGATCTCGATGGCCCCGTCGGCGACGAAGTCCTTCGCGTCGCCCTTGTCGCAGAAGCCCAGCTCCTCGAGCTGGATCAGGGTGAACGGGGTGAAGTGGTCGTAGAGGATCGCGGTCCGGATGTCGTCGGGCCGCAGCCCCGACTGCGCCCACAGCTGCCGGCCGACCAGCCCCATCTCCGGCAGCCCGTCCAGCTCCGGCCGGTAGTAGCTGGTCATCGTGTACTGGTCGGCACTCGAACCCTGCGCGGCGGCCTCGATCACCGCCGGGCGGTGCTTGAGGTCGCGGGCCCGCTCCAGCGAGGTCACCACGATGGCCACCGCGCCGTCGGTCTCCTGGCAGCAGTCCAGCAGCCGCAGCGGCTCGGCGATCCAGCGCGAGTTCTGGTGGTCCTCGATGGTGATCGGCTTGCCGTAGAAGTAGGCGTTCGGGTTGTTGGCGGCGTGCCGGCGGTCGGCCACCGACACCATGCCGAAGTCCCGGCTGGTCGCCCCGGACAGGTGCATGTAGCGCCGGGCGATCATCGCGACCTGCGCCGCCGGCGTGGACAGCCCGTGCGGGTAGGAGAAGCTGTTGTCCACGCTGGTGGAGTCGGCCCCGGCGATGA
>Ga0207874_1000188_pt1 | contig 93705 bp, 77 predicted proteins | sample HigsolmetaAR201D_FD_184833 | JGI IMG/M metagenome (GOLD analysis project Ga0207874, IMG submission 184833) | Ionic liquid and high solid enriched microbial communities from the Joint BioEnergy Institute, USA - AR20-1-D (SPAdes) (version 2) ...
GCCACTTAGCGACGAACCCGAGCAGCCCACTGAGTGTCACATCGACGTCTGCAGACCCCGGATTCTCGAGGGCCGGGGCTAGCGAGCTCGCGAGCTTCTTGCCTAGCTCCACGCCCCACTGATCGAACGCATTGATGCCCCAAATCACGCTCTGCACAAGCACCTTGTGCTCGTACAGCGCGATCAGACGTCCGAGCGTCTTCGGCCCCAGCCGCGGAAACAATATGACGGTGCTCGGACGATTGCCGGGATGCAGCTTGTGCGGGGTGAGCCGAGCGACTTCCGCTTCGTCTAGTCCCTTCTCGACCAGATCGGCCCGGACCTCGTCGGTGTCCTGGCCAAACGCGAATGCTTGCGCCTGCGCGAAGCAGTTGGCGAGCGCGAGATTCTGCTGCTCCTGATAGGGGCTCGAGCCGTTCACGGGTGCAAGGAAGTCGAGCGCCACCCTCGCCGTGCCCTGGTGCAGAAGCTGGAAAAACGAGTGTTGCGCATTCGAGCCTGGCTCGCCCCATATGACTCCGCACGTGTCGTACTCGACCGGGGTCCCTTCGAGCGTCACGCCCTTTCCGTTCGACTCCATCTCCAGCTGCTGCAGATACGCCGGGAAGCGATGCAGGCGCTGGTCGTAGGGGAGCACGGCCAGGGAATCCATACCAAGGAAGTTGCGGTTCCAGACCCCAAGCAAACCCATCAACACGGGAAGGTTCTTGTGAAAAGGCGCCGTGCGGAAGTGTTCGTCCATTTCGTATCCGCCCTGTAGCATCAGCTCAAATTGATCCATGCCGATGGCCAGGGCCACGGACAGGCCGACCGCGGACCATACTGAATAGCGCCCACCGACCCAATCCCACATCGTGAACCGGTTCTGCGGCGGAATCAGAAAGGCGTCCATGGCCGCAGAGTTGGTCGAAACGGCCGCGAAATGACGCGCTGGCGCACCGTCGCCCAAGCGATCCACGACCCACTGACGCGCGATACGCGCGTTCGTCATCGTCTCGAGCGTCGTAAAGGTCTTCGAGCACACGACGAACAAGGTGCGCGCCGGATCGATTTTTTCCAGTGTGTCAGCAAGCTGCACACCATCGATGTTCGATACGCAGTGGAGTCGGATGTTGCGATTGCGGTAGTTCGCTAGCGCCTCCGTCGCCATCACGATGCCGAGATCCGAGCCGCCAATGCCGATATTGACGACGTCCGTGAACGTCTTTCCTGTGTGGCCATGAATACGACCGCTGTGAACCCCTTCCACGAAGTTGCGCATCTTCTCCAGCGTCGCCTTCACTTCCGGCATGACGTCCTTGCCGTCGACGAACACCGGTCGATCGGAACGATTGCGCAACGCCGTGTGCAAGACGGCCCGCCCCTCAGTGCTGTTGATTTTCTCGCCGTTGAACATCGCGTCGATCCGCGCGCGCAAGTCGCAGGCCTCTGCCAACGCGATGAGGAGCTGAATCGTCTCGGTCGTCACCCGCTGCCGCGAGAAGTCGAACAAAAGATTGAGCTCACAGCGAGACAACGATTCGAACCGCTTCGGATCCGCCGCAAACAATTCGCGCAGGTGCCGCTCGCGCATCACACGCGCGTGCTGCTCCAAGGCCTTCCACTCCGGCGTTTGAGTAATCAGCGACATCAACAACTCTCCAATATCGTGGCAACCGAGAGCTCACATCGGCGAAACGAAATTACACCGCCCTCTCGCGAGCAATTGGCGAGGGCGTTACGCACGTCTGCCCATGGATCGCAAATATCTGATCGAGAATCGATGCGCCTCAAGCGCGGCGAGGCGTGCACTATATTGGATCGCTGTGCCACAAGCGGCAAGACGCGCGTGCCGGACGGCTCGCAAAGAAAACGTTGCGGTGGAACAAGAGTCTCACTTGGGCGCCTGAGCAGGAGTGACGTCAACCAGGGCGTTCTCGGGCAAGAAAACGCGCCGTATGCGTGAGGCTTGCGCCGCAACTCCCCGTCGCCCCGGCACACGAGCTGCTAATTACGAGTCACGAGCCGATCCATCTGCAGGTCCAGCTCCACGCCCTGGTGCTGCTAAGCGCCATCTTTGCCGTAATAGCTCAAATACCACTCGATGAACTTCCGCACGCCCTCTTCCACTGGTGTCGCGGGACGGTAACCGACGTCCCGAACGAGATCGTCCACATCGGCGTAGGTGTCGGGCACGTCACCCTGCTGCAAGGGCAGCATGTTCATCTTCGCCTTCTTGCCCAGATAGTGCTCGATCAGCTCGATATATCGCATCAACTCCACCGGCCGGTTGTTGCCGATGTTGTAGAGGCGGTACGGCGCCTTGCTCGTCGCCGGATCGGGATTGTCGCCATCCCATTGCGGATTGGGCGTTGCGATCCGATCGGTTGCACGCACGACCCCTTCAGCGATGTCGTCGATGTAGGTGAAGTCGCGGCGATGATTGCCGTAGTTGAAAACGTCGATGGGCTTGCCGGCCAAGATATTCTTCGTGAACAAGAAAAGCGCCATGTCGGGCCGACCCCATGGTCCGTACACTGTGAAGAAGCGCAAGCCGGTCACGGGCAGCTGATAAAGATGCGCGTACGTATGCGCCATCAGCTCATTCGCCTTCTTGGTCGCAGCATAGAACGAGAGCGGATGATCCACGTTCTGGTGAACCGAGAACGGCATTTTCGTGTTCGCCCCGTAGACCGAGCTCGTCGACGCAAAGCACAGGTGCTCGACTCCGTTGTGGCGGCATCCCTCCAGGATGTTTGCGAAGCCGACGACGTTGCTGTCGATGTAAGCAAGCGGGTTCTGGATCGAATAGCGCACTCCCGCTTGAGCGGCCAGATGGATCACGCGCTGGAACTTCTCGCGTGCGAATAATTCCGCAATGCCGCTTCTGTCCGCGAGATCCAGCTTGACGAAGCGGAAGTTGGGCGAGCGCTGCAGAATCTCCAGCCGCGCCTCCTTGAGCCGCACGTCGTAGTAATCATTGAGGTTGTCGAGGCCGACGACCTCGTCCCCTCTGTTCAGCAGGAGTTGTGCCGTATGAAAGCCGATGAAGCCAGCTGCGCCCGTTACCAAGATTTTCATAGGCAGTCACGCATTGTTGCTGTGTCGAAACGCGAGTTTATGGCGCTATCGCCGCATCACTCAGATATCCGTTGGAGCGCTGCGCACGCAATCCTATAGAGCGTCGCTAATCGTACCCTGACACCGTTCGCGCCACACGAAGGTCTATCCGCACCAGAAGCTCCATCTCTGGAAACGAGCCATCACCCGTTCTACGAGCTAATCCCATGCCAGGAGCAGGCCACCCTCGGCGCACAGCTGCCTCGAACCCACAGCGCCGTACCTGTCAGCATCGCCGAAGCTGCGGGCCGTCGCAATCGGACTGAAGGCCGGCAATATTTGCACCCACCACTGCACTCGCAGAACTGGAGACCGCGCTCTTGATCGCTAACTCGCAGATGTTGATCCAATCCGGCGCCGACGCGCTCGAAAAGAAGATCACCGAGGTTCGCACGCTGCTCGACCGTCTCGCATCCGCAGTCGTGACTGCGCGGCAGAAAACCCATGCCCGAGCCTGTCAATCTTTTCGACAGTATCGGGAGGCATCGAACATTGAGCGTTATTAGCGCGACGCTTGAGCTCCGGGTGGCCCGTAGTGCGACCAAGCCACCGAAGCGTCAATAGTTGGCACTGTCTGGGTCCGCACTCTCGGGCGCAACTCACACTGCAAGCTCAGAGTCGTCCGTCGACGTCGGTCGCTTTGAAGACATACTTGATGTCGTAGAGCACGTGCACCTTCTTGGCGAAGCTGCGCACCGTCTGCACGCCCATCTCTCTGAACTGACGATGGGCGACCGCAATGACGATCGCGTCGTATCGGCCCTTCTGGGGTCGACGGATGGGTCGAATGCCGTATTCGTGTAGCGCCTCCTGCGGGTTCACCCACGGGTCGTAAACGTCGACCTTGGCGCCAAATCTCTTGAGCTCGCGCACGAGATCAGCCACTTTGGAGTTGCGCAGATCCGGACAGTTTTCCTTGAACGCCAGCCCCATGACCAAGATGCGCGCACCTTTGACGTGGATGCGCTTCTGAATCATCAACTGCGCAACCCGATCGGCTACGTAGAGCGCCATGTTGTCATTGATACGGCGGCCGGCGAGGATCATCTCTGGGTGATAGCCGATCTCCTGCGCCTTGTGCGTGAGGTAGTAAGGATCCACTCCGATGCAATGGCCACCCACCAGCCCCGGCCGGAATGGCAGGAAATTCCACTTGGTTCCCGCAGCCTCCAAGACCTCCTCGGTGTCGATGCCAAGCCGGTTGAAAATCAGCGCCAGCTCATTGATGAGCGCAATGTTGACATCGCGCTGTGTATTCTCGATGACCTTGGCTGCTTCGGCTACGCGAATACTCGAGACCTTGTGCGTTCCCGCCTCGACGATGCTCCCGTAGAGCGCATCGACAAAGTCCGCAACCGCGGGTGTGGAGCCGGAGGTGATCTTCTTGATTGTCGTGAGACGGTGCTGCTTGTCGCCTGGATTGATGCGCTCGGGGCTGTAGCCGCAGAAGAAATCGCGGTTGTACTTGAGGCCGGACACGCGTTCCAGAATCGGTACCGCAACCTCCTCGGTGCAACCGGGATAGACGGTCGATTCATAGACGACGACGTCTCCCTTCTTGAGGATACCTCCGATCAGCTGACTTGCCCCTTCGATCGGCCTTAGGTCAGGACGCTTGTAGCCATCAATAGGCGTGGGCACCGTGACGATGAATACGTTGCAGGTCCGGAGGTCTTTGATGTTCGTGGAGTAACTGAGGTGTTTCGCTGCGCGTAAGTCGGCGCTATCCACTTCGAGGGTGCTGTCCTTACCCTTCCTCAGCTCAGCGACTCGCGACTCTTTGATGTCGAATCCGATTGTCTTGAAGTGCTTGCCGAACTCGACTGCTAAGGGCAACCCGACATACCCCAGCCCTATGACACCAATCTTGCAGTTACGGAGGCTGACTTGAGACTTCTTTGCTGAGACCACGGCCTCGACCTTCGGCTTTCTTATAAGAGGTGCGCTTGGCAGGGGCGCAAGAATGCCACAAGGCAGCGATCAAAATGGAGATCTCTATCACTCATATGGGTGCTGGGCTCTGGGCGCTGGGCTGCTGGCCTGACAGGCCGTGCACACAAGCCTCTTCCGGATGACCTATCCCCATTCCCTTAGATGAGCCTGCCGCGTCGATGCGGCGGCGCCGACTCGCCCTACGCGGTCGCTGGTTCGCTCACCGTGCTCTCGGGTGCAGACTCGGTCTCCAAACGCCGCCAAAGCGTCTTACCCCCGCTCGCCTTGTCAATGAGCGAGAGGATGTGCTCGTGAGCACGCCGCTCCTCCTCGGTGGCACGCACGACCCGCAACGGGCCCACCGTTCGCACGGACGCCGCCACGGGCTCAGCAGTCGACTCCAGCGACACCTCCGACTCCTCGCCCAGGATGAGCGCAGCCTGGCCGCCGGTCATCGCGAGATACACGTCGCACAGGATCTGCGCGTCGAGCAAAGCGCCGTGCAGCTCACGATGCGAGTTGTCGATCCCGTATCGCTTGCACAGCGCATCGAGGCTGTTGCGCTGGCCAGGATGCATTTGGCGTGCGAGCGACAATGTATCGGTGATCGTGCAGAGCTCGCGCACGGAGCGGATAGGCCCAGCAAGGCGTTGCAGCTCTGCGTCTAGGAACGCGACGTCGAATGCCGCGTTGTGAATGATCAGCTCGGCGCCTTTGAGAAACTCGATCAGTTCATCGGCGATCTCTGCAAACCGCGGCTGCTGTGCCAGGAAGTCGTTCGTGATGCCGTGGACTTGCAACGCTCCCCAGTCTACCTCGCGATCCGGTTGCAAGTAACGATGAAACGTGCGTCCTGTCTTGCGCCGATTAACGAGCTCGACGCAACCGATCTCGATGATTCGATGTCCTTGCTCTGGCTCTAGGCCCGTTGTTTCGGTATCGAGGACGATCTGCCGCATTTCTTGGTAAGAGTTCTAGGGCTCGGCTGGGCTCGGGGTCACGCTGGAGCCGGCAGCCTAGAGGACATGGCTAATTCAGCACGGCTTCCTTCAGCGCCCGCACCACGGCGACCTGCTGTTCCTCGCTGAGGTAAGGATGCATGGGCAGGCTCAGAACACGCTGCGATGCCGCTTCGGACACCGGGAAGCTTCCTGGGCCGTACCCGAGCGAAGCGAAGACCGGCTGAAAATGAAGCGGCACGGGGTAATGCACGGCCGTCGGAATGCCACGCGCCCTCATGCCAGCTTCCACCCGCTCACGCTCCGCTACCTCGATGGTGTACTGCGCATAGACGCTCGTGCAGCCGTCGGCAATGAAGGGCGTCGTGACGCGATGCTTCTCGTCCTGAACATTCTCGAACGCATCGCAAATCAGCTCGCTGTATCTTGCACCGATGCGGCGCCGTGCTTCGATCTCGTCCTCGAACACTTCCATCTTCGCCAGCAAGACGGCCGCCTGCAGCGTATCGAGCCGGCCATTGATGCCCAGCCGCGGATGATGATAGCGACGATCCTGCCCATGCACGCGGATCTCGCGCATCACCTTCGCGAGCTCGTCGTCATTTGTGAACAACGCGCCGCCCTCGCCGTACGCCCCCAAGGGCTTCGCGGGAAAGAACGATGTCGAGCCGATCTCGGAAAGGCCGCAGGAACGCCTGCCGCGATACAGCGCACCGAAGCTCTGCGCCCCATCCTCGATGACGGGTATTCGATGTCGTCGCGCAATCTCGTTGATTGCATCGAAGTCCGCACACTGCCCGTACAAGGACACCGGGATGATCGCCTTCGTACGAGGCGTGATGGCTTGCTCAAGCAGCCCCGGGTCCATGTTGTAAGTACGCGGATCGATATCGACGAAGACTGGCGTTGCGCCAACGAGAAGAATCGTCTCGCCGGTCGCAATGAAAGTGAATGGCGAGGTGATCACTTCGTCGCCAGGCCCGATGCCATACGCCATGAGCGCGATGAGCAGCGTATCCGTGCCGCTCGATGCAGTCACGCAATGTTTCACGCCCACGAACTCTGCCAGCTTCTGCTCGAGCTCGGCGACCTCCGCCCCGAGCACGAACTGCCCGTGGTCGAGCACGCGCTGAATGCGTGCATTAACGGACTCGCGAATGCGCCGATATTGGATCTTGAGATCGATGAAGTCCATGTCTGAGGGGTCGTGACTGGCGGTCGTGGGCCGCTGTGAACGAGGATCATACCGCACCACGGCGAGGCGATCGCAGCGTTTTCTGATTGCGACTGACTCGCCAGGCGCGACTTACTTCCCCAGCATGCGATCAATCGCTTCATTCGCGAGGCGATCGGCGCGCTCGTTGCCCGGATTGCCTGCATGCCCCCTGACCCAATGCCATTCGATCCGATGGCGTTGGATCTCGGCCTCGAGGGCCTGCCACAGATCGACGTTCTTAACGGGCTTGCGATCGGAGGTGCGCCAGTTACGTTGCTTCCATTGCTCCAGCCATTCGGTAATACCGCTGCGCAGGTACTGAGAGTCGGTGTAGAGCGCAACGTCGCACGGCCTCTTCAAGGCCGCCAGCGCGCGGATTGCTGCAGTGAGCTCCATGCGATTGTTGGTCGTAAGCGGCTCCGCGCCGCTCAGTTCTTTCTCGTGTGGTCCAAAGATGAGCACGGCCCCCCACCCGCCCGGGCCAGGGTTTCCTCGGCAGGCACCGTCAGTGTAGATCGTTACGCGCCGGTTTGCGGACACGCGAGGGGCTTGTTGGTTGGAGTCTGAAGCGTCGAGCACGGGAAAGGAATCGTTCGATGCCAGCTTTGGACGCGCGAGTTGTGGTCCTTACTTTAGTGCTTATTATCAGAGCTTGGGAGGTGAATCTTCGGTTCGCAGTCCCCAATCCCGCCGGCTCGTGGTCGGCTCGATGAGGCTCCCCACCACTTTCGGACGCAGACGCTTCCAGCGCGGACGAATCGGCGTCAACGCGTAGACTCGCTTGCGTGCCTTCAACAGGTACCCGCCGGCAAAGAGCGGCCATAGGCGCCGCCCGCTGCGCTCCAAAAAGCTATTGGACGATGGTGCCGACGAACCCCATGGCAACGTGAAGAGATAACGCTGCGTGTCCAGGATTTCGAATCCGAGCAGCTTCAGCCAATCCTTCAACCGCCCCTCCCCGATCATGCGCTCCAGCCCGGGAGGAAAACCGTCCCGCGCCAGCAGATGGCGCACGCCCCAGCTCGACAACGGTCGAAAACCGAGCACGAGCAGGTGTCCCTCCCCGGAGAGCACGCGCTCGACTTCTCGGAGGATGGCGTGTGGATCCGGCTCGTACTCCAGGGTATGCGGTAAGACAACCGCATCGATCGAATCCGACGCGATCGCAAGAGAGTCGGTGCGCGAACGAATCGTGCTGCATTGGCCTGACTCGCGCTCGCCATGCCACGTCAGCACGCAGCGTCGTTGCGTACGTGCTTCCACGATCAGACCGTCGTCATCGCCCCACAGGCCTATCTGTAGCAGCTGCCACCCGAAGACCTGCGCCAACGCCTGCGACACGAGCTTGCGCTCGAGCTCATAGACGCGCCGCCCAAGCGGCGTGCGCAGCCACGCTTGAAGGTCCGCTCGCGTGAAAGACGGCATAGTGCAAGTTTAACCGAAGCCTGAGCTCTGAGCGTGCAGGATGTAAACGCGCGCCGCACACAGATGATCCCACTTGCCTCGCGCTCTTCCCGCCAGGACAACACCTTGCTCCTGGCGGACACAGCGGGTTATAACAGCCCGCCTTCGCGGCTCGGATCGACTCTGAAATGCTGAAGGTCTCGCCCGTTCGGGCGTTCTCAGACAACTACATTTGGCTCATCCACTCGCCGCTGGATGCGCGGCAAGTGGTGGCGGTCGATCCTGGCGATGCGCGTCCAGTCGAGGAGCACCTTTTCGCGAACAACCTTCAGCTCGGGGGCGTTTTGATTACACACCATCATGGCGACCATGTTGGTGGCGTCGCAGCGCTGATACGGCAGCGACACGTGCCGATATTCGGCCCAGCAGGTGAACGACTGCCAGTGCCCGTGCATGCGTTGCGAGAAGGCGACATTGCGCGATTGCCATCGCTCGGGCTCGAATTCGAAATACTCGACGTACCGGGACACACGGGGGGGCATATCGCCTATGTGGGTCACGGCGCGGTGTTTTGCGGCGACACGCTCTTCAGCGCCGGATGTGGACGCCTCTTCGAGGGCACGCCAGAGCAGATGACACGCTCACTGGCCAAGCTTGCGGCGCTGCCGGACGACACCCTTGTCTACTGCGCGCACGAGTACACGCTGAGCAATCTCGCGTTTGCCCGTGCGGTCGAGCCTGAGAACGAGGACACTCGTGCATACCTTGAGGAATGTCGGGCACGACGCGCACGGAATGAGCCCACATTGCCGTCGACGATCGGGCGCGAGAAGAACGTGAACCCGTTTCTTCGGTGTGATCGACAGACTGTGAAACAAGCCGCGGAAGCCAGAGCGGCCCGCGGGTTACAGAGCTACGCCGAAGTGTTCGCGGTCATTCGCGAGTGGAAGGACGGGTTTATCAGTTGAAGTTCATGTTTTGACTGCGGTGCGCTGCGCCGCGGCTGTAAGACAGTTATCCGGCGCACGGGACCGATCCCGCGCGTGGAGGGGTCGGTCAGATGAAGAAAAAATCGGGCGCAGCGAGCACAATCGGAACGATCACCCTGCTGGTGCTCGCGTTGCTTGCGGCCGGATGCGCGAGCACCAAGAGAACGGACGAAGAATCGCCCTTATACAGCGATAAAGCCGCCGAGCTCATTGGCAAACTCGATGAAGCGCTCATCGGCACCTCTGGCCCAGAGCAAGTCGAAGACGCCATCGAAACCCTGGATCAGAGAACGCAGTCCGACCCACCCCTGGTCCGCGAGCTCGGTGCGAGCCCTCCGAGCTTGCCGGCTCCGAGCGACTTGTTCGAGCGCATTCGCGCGGGCTTCGCTTTGGAGGATGTCGACCACCCTTCCGTCGACAAAGAAGAGCGCTGGTTCGCGAGCCACCCCGCATACCTCGATCGAACCTTCAAACGTGGCGAGCGCTACCTCTACCACATCGTCAATGAGATCGAGGCACGCAAGCTGCCGATGGAGCTTGCACTTCTCCCCGTCGTCGAAAGTGCATTCAACCCAGTCGCCTATTCCCGCGCTCGCGCTTCGGGCTTGTGGCAATTCATCCCCGACACGGGAAGACGCTATGGCCTCAAGCAAAATTGGTACTACGATGGCCGACGCGACGTTCTCGCCGCTACCACCGCCGCGCTGGACTACCTCGAGTTCCTGGCGGCCGAGTTCAATGGCGACTGGCTACTCGCTGTGGCCGCGTACAACGCAGGCGAAGCCAACGTGGCACGCGCCATCCGCCGCAACCTGGAGGCGGGCAAGCCCACTGACTTCTTCAGTTTGAGATTACCGCCTGAAACGCGCGCGTACGTTCCCAAGCTGCTGGCAATCCGCCGCATCGTGGCAAATCCCGCTGCGCACGGTCTGGAGTTCGCGCCGATTCCGAATGAGCCATTCTTCGAGAAAGTCGACATCGATGGTCAAATCGATCTCAACGTCGCAGCAGAGCTGGCGGGCATCTCCAAGGAAGAGCTGCTCGCGCTCAATCCCGCCTTCAACCATTGGGTCACCGATCCAGACGGGCCTCACTACTTGCTCATACCTGTTGCACATGCCGCTCGCTTCGCAGAAGCGTTGAAGGAGCTGCCTCCGGAGCAACGCGTCCGTGTCGTGCACCACCGCGTTCGCAAGGGCGACACGCTGAGTGCAATCGCAAGCAGATACGGCGTCTCAGTGGCAGCGATTCGGCAGGCCAACAACATCCGCGGATCGATCATCTATCCGGGCCAGGATCTATTGATCACGGCCGCCCCTCCGCGCGCAGGCACGCGCACGGCGACGATGACTGCGTCGACGCAGGCACGCGCCGGCACTGCGGCGCATGGCGCGACGCGTCGCTACGTCGTGCGTCGTGGCGACACGCTGTGGAGCATCGCGCGCGCACATGGCACCACTGCGCAGCGCTTGGCCGCGATCAACGGCATCTCCCTCAATGGCACGCTTGCGGTGGGTCAACAGCTCATCCTGCCAGAAACTGCACGGCTTGCCGCGGCTGACACGAGCAGCATCAGCCAAGCAATCACTTACGTGGTTCGCTCCGGCGATACCCTTTCACGCATCGCGCACCGTTTCAGAGTCGCACTGAACGACCTCTTGGGCTGGAACGACCTCGAGCCAAACAGCATCATTCGGCCCGGCCAGAAGCTGGTCATGTACGTAGACAATCATCGGGCGGGCATCTGATTTGGGCTTTGGGCGCTGGCGGTGGCCAAGGGTGTGGTTCGTGCGCGCCTCCAGCCTACAGCCCCCGCCCGTCCAACGTCGCAACACGAGGCGCTCGACAGTACACTACCCCGCCCGGAATAAATTTCGTGGAGTTCGCCTCATGGGTTTTCTCGCCGGAAAGCGCGCGTTGATCGTCGGATTGGCGACGGAACGGTCGATTGCTTATGGCATCGCTGCAGCGATGCGGCGCGAAGGTGCTGAGCTCGCCTTCACATACCAGGAGCGATTCAAGGATCGCGTGCAGGGGCTCGCGCAGCAGTTCGACTCCTCGCTCGTGTACGAGATGGACGTGGCCAGCGACGAGAGTATCGAACGCGCGTTTTCGAATCTGAAGACCGCATGGGACAGCTTGGATATCGTCGTTCATGCGGTGGCTTTCGCGCCGTCGGATGCAATCCGCGGCGGCTTCCTGGAGTCGACAACGCGCGAGAACTTCAGGATCGCCCACGACGTCTCGAGCTATAGCCTAACAGCGATCGCTAAGGCGGCCGTGCCGCTCATGCAGGGTCGCGCGGGTGCGTTCCTCACTCTCACATATCTGGGCGCCGTACGCTCGCTGCCGAGCTACAACGTGATGGGATTGGCGAAAGCGAGTCTCGAAGCCAGCGTGCGCTTCCTCGCCGCAGACCTCGGCCCACAAGGCATTCGTGTGAACGCCATTTCCGCGGGCCCGATCAAGACGCTCGCGGCCGCCGGTATCGGCGGGTTTCGCAAGATGCTCGCGCATGTGGCATCGGTTGCCCCGCTGCGCCGCAATGTCACGATCGAGGACGTCGGCAATGCCGCCGCGTTCCTGTGCTCGGACCTCGCGGCAGGCATCACGGGTGAGGTCCTCTACGTGGATGCCGGCTACAACACCGTCGGGATGTCGTTCTCAGACGGGGAATGATCGCTTGGGCGGCCGGCTCTGGACGCTGGCCGCCGCTAGCCAAAGCAAGCGCACCGCGCTAGTGACAACCTAGGGTTTACTCAAACACCCGTTCGTTACGAACGATATCCGCCTTGCGCTCCGCCTCCTGAATATACGCGGTGAGCTCATCGCTGCCGATCTGCTGCTGCACGACCCGCTCGCGCGTAGACCTTTCATCCGGCGGCTCCGCCGAGGGATCGGCATTGCGCACCTGCATGATGCTGAAGACCGCGTAGTTACCGTCATCCGTCTCCGTGCCGCCGTGGTAGGGCCGTTCGGGCGAGATCTCGCTCTGCGGAGCTTCGAACACCGCGCTGACGACCGCTCGCGGCGCAATGGCGTCCTGGCGGTTGACGAATCTCCTGCCCACCGGCTGGACACCGAGCGCCGCCGCGATGTCGCTCCACGACTCGCCCTTCTGGAGTCGAGCCAAGATCTCGGCGCCCTGGGCAGCTGCGGCCTCGCGAGCGCGCTGGACCTTGATGTGCGAGACGATCTCGTCTTTCACTTCCGCCAGCGGGCGCGGCTCTGCCGGCACGTGATTCGTGACACGTAGGACTATCGCCCGATCATCGTCGACGGCGATAAGCGGGCTATTCTGTCCACGCTCGAGTACGTCATCACTGAACGCCGCCTCGAAGATCTCCGGATTCGAAGGCAGCTCGCCCCCACCTTCTCGGGTCACACCCGTTGCAGTCTTGATCGGCAGCCCCATAGCACGCGCCACCGAGTCGAGCTCCGTCAGGCTCTCGAACGCCAGATCACCGAGCTTCTCCGCTTGCTCGTAGAAGAACGCTTCGGACTGCTCCTTGCGGTATTCGGCCTCGAGCTCCCCGCGCACATCCTCGAACGAGCGCTGCTCGCCATGCTCGATCTCCTCGAGCTGGATGATGTGATACCCAAACTGTGTCTTGACGGGCCCGCGCACCTCACCCGGGGACATACTGAAGAGCGCCTCTTCGAACGGCCCTACGAACATGCCGCGCTCGGCCCACCCGAGGTCGCCCCCCTGGGCCGCAGAGCCGGGATCCTTGGAGTACTCTTCAGCGAGCTGTGCGAAATCGGCACCGCCTTTGATCCTCTCCGTGAGCTCGGTGGCCTTCTTCTCCGCCGCCGCTTCGTCGAGACCGTCGCCGATCGTGATGAGGATGTGCCGCGCCTTGCGCCGTTCGGGCGTTTGATACTTGTCCTTGTTCTGCTCGTAGTACTCGCGCAGCGCCGCTTCGGTGACTTCCACCGCGCCGGCTGCGTGCTCGCGCGTGAGCTCGATGTACTGCAGGTCCACCTTCTCGGGCAGCATGAACTCGGATTGATGCTCCGTGTACCACCGCTCGATGTCTTCGTCGGTGACCTCGATCTGGTCGCGAAACTCGTTCGCGGCGATCAGCACGTAGTCGATCTCGCGCTCTTGGTGCTGCAGCGCATAGCGCCGATCCAGCTCGTAGGGCGTGACGAATGCCGAGTCGAGCACGCCGCTTTGCAGCTGGCGGATGAGGGTGTCTGTGCGCAAGTCCTCCTCGAACTGCGCTTCGGTGATGCCGTTGGAACGCAGCAGGGCGATGTAGCGATCCTTCGAGAATTCGCCCTCGACCTGAAACTCAGGAATCGACATCACACGCGCAGCAAGCGTCGCATCGGACACCCGGTAGCCGAGATCTAGCGCGCGCTGCTCGAGCAGCGTCTCCCGCACGAACTGATCGAGGATCGCTCGTTGCTGAGCACGCACGAGCTCGTCAGGGAGCTCGGCGCGCAACATCTGCTGCAGTCGCGACTGCTGTTGCTGCCATACGCGGCGAACTTCCTGCGCAGAAATGCGCTCGCCGTTGACCTTCGCGGCGTAGGTCACCGCGCCCGCTTGGAAGTCAATGCCCCAGAAGACGAAGACGATCGCGATGACGCCAAGAAAAACCCAGGCGATCGGACCCGTGATCTTGTCGCGAATGGTTTGAAGCATCGGCGGGGCAACGATTCGTGATGGCGGACTCGTGACTAGGTAGAACAGCGTGCAGTAAACGGCTTTCCTGACTCGCGAATCACGAGTCACGAGTCATTTGCTTGTTATTGAAATGGCGGAGCGGACGGGACTCGAACCCGCGACCCCCGGCGTGACAGGCCGGTATTCTAACCAGCTGAACTACCGCTCCGCGTGTACCTGCATGCACTGCTAGGCAAGAAAGGCATTGGTGGGTGCTGAGGGGATCGAACCCACGACTTTCGCCTTGTAAGGGCGACGCTCTACCGCTGAGCTAAGCACCCCCTATGTGCGAAGTGTACTGTGTACGCGCCTGATTCGCGAACGAACAAACCGCACGTACCCCTCAACACTCTACACGGCACGCACCAACGTGCGCCCCTCCGAAAGGCGCGCTAATTTACAGCATCCTTGAGGGCCTTGCCAGCCTTGAAGCCGGGAACCTTCGTCGCCGCGATTTCGATCGTTTCACCCGTCCGCGGGTTACGACCGGCGCGCGCCGCTCGCGACTTCACCACGAACGTGCCGAAACCAACCAGGGACACGGAATCCCCTGCTTTGAGCGCCGCCGTGATCGCATCGAACACAGCGTCCACGGCGCGTGCGGCATCTGCCTTTTGCAGCCCAGTTCGACCGCTCACTGCGTCGATCAGCTCGGCCTTGTTCATGTGAGTTCCTGCCTTCTTGGTTCGTGCCACAGTGCGCGGCGCGCGCGTTATAACAGTCGCAACGAGAACGGGTCAACCGTAGAGACTGAAAGCTGCATTAAGACAAGAACGCGGCGAGATGTCTCGCCGCGTCGTCTCTCGGACCGTCGCCCTACGGCCGCCAGTGCGGCACCGCGCTTAGTGGGCGCGGACCGTCTTGCTGTTCTTGTTGGTACGCTTCGCCACCCGACGCGTTCGCGTCTTGTCTCTCGCGGCTGACGGCTCTGTCGTCGCGGCACCGACCGGCGTTGGCAAACCCTTCAGCGCGACCTCCAATACCTCGTCGATCCACTTGACTGGCTTGATCTCCAGGTTGTCCTTGATGTTTTGCGGAATCTCGGCGAGATCCTTCATGTTCTCGTCGGGAATCAGGACCGTGCGGATGCCACCGCGGTGAGCCGCAAGCAGCTTCTCCTTCAGGCCGCCGATCGGCAGAACTTGCCCGCGCAGCGTGATCTCGCCGGTCATCGCCACATCCGAGCGCACCGGTATCTTGGTCAGGGCCGAGACTAGCGCAGTGCACATGCCGATACCGGCGCTTGGACCGTCCTTCGGCGTTGCGCCTTCCGGCACGTGAATGTGGACGTCAGTCTTCTGATAGAAGTCCGGCTCGAGTCCGAGCATCGTGGCACGACTGCGCACGACGGTCATGGCCGCTTGAATCGACTCTTGCATCACTTCGCCGAGCTGACCGGTGTGCGTAAGCTTGCCCTTGCCCGCGACGACCGCCGCTTCGATCGTCAGCAATTCGCCGCCGACCTCCGTCCAAGCAAGCCCGGTCACTTGGCCGATTTGATCCTGCTCCTCGGCGCGACCATAGCGGAAGCGGCGCACGCCCAAGAAGGTGCTCAGGTTCTTCGGCGTCACATTAATGACTTTGGTCTCCGGCTTGGTGAGCAGCTGCTTGACCGACTTGCGGCAGATCTTCGAGATCTCCCGCTCGAGGTTGCGGACACCCGCTTCACGCGTGTAGTAGCGAATGATGTCGAGCAAGGCCGGGTCGGAGACCTTGAGCTCGTCGTCGCGCAAACCATTCTGCTTCATCTGCTTCGGCAGCAGATAGCGCCGAGCGATCGCAGTTTTTTCATCTTCCGTGTAGCCCGGGATGCGGATGACTTCCATGCGGTCGAGCAACGGCGCCGGGATGTTCAGACTGTTCGCCGTGCACACGAACATGACCTCGGACAGGTCGAAGTCGACCTCGAGGTAGTGGTCGTTGAATGTCGAGTTCTGCTCTGGATCGAGCACTTCGAGCAGCGCAGACGACGGGTCGCCGCGGAAGTCCATCGCCATCTTGTCGACCTCGTCGAGCAAGAACAGCGGGTTGTGAACGCCCGTCTTCACCATGTTCTGGATGATCTTGCCCGGCATCGAGCCGATGTAGGTGCGACGATGGCCGCGGATCTCGGCCTCGTCGCGCACGCCGCCCAGCGACATGCGCACGAACTTGCGATTCGTCGCGCGCGCAATCGATTGCCCGAGCGAGGTCTTACCTACGCCCGGCGGCCCGACTAGGCACAGAATCGGCCCCTTGAGCGTCTTCACGCGCTGCTGCACGGCGAGGTACTCGATGATGCGCTCCTTCACCTTCTCCAGGCCGTAGTGATCCTCATCGAGCACTTTCTCCGCGTAGGCGATGTCGTTGTGCACCTTGGTACGCTTCTTCCAAGGGCACTTCACGAGCCAGTCGACGTAATTGCGGACGACAGTCGCTTCGGCGGACATAGGCGACATGAGCTTAAGTTTGTTGAGCTCTGACATCGCCTTCTCGCGCGCTTCCTTCGGCATGCCCGCCTTCTTGATGCGCTGCTCGAGCTCTGCAATCTCGTTGGGCGCGTCCTCGATCTCGCCGAGCTCCTTCTGAATGGCCTTCATCTGCTCATTCAGGTAGTACTCGCGCTGGCTCTTCTCCATTTGTTGCTTGACGCGACCGCGGATGCGCTTCTCGATTTGCAGCACATCCATCTCGCCTTCGATGAGTGCGAGGATGTGCTCGAGGCGTTTGCGCACGTCCTGAATCTCGAGAACCTTCTGCTTGGACTCGAGCCTCAGGGACATGTGGGCAGCCACGTTGTCAGCCAAGCGGCCCGGCTGATCGATTCCTGCGAGTGCCGTCAGCACTTCCGGCGGCACTTTGCGGTTGAGCTTGACGTACTGCTCGAACTGCGAGGTCACGGACCGCATCAGCACGTCCATCTCGCGTTCGTCGTACTCCTCGATGTCCTTGTAAGGTGCGATTTCGGCCGAGAAGTAGGGTCCTTTGATCAGCTTCTCGATCTTGGCGCGCTCGACACCTTCGACGAGCACCTTCACCGTGCCGTCGGGGAGCTTCAGCAGCTGGAGAATGGTCGCGACCGTGCCCACCCGATAAAGATCGTTGGCGCCCGGATCGTCGATATCCGCCTGCTTCTGCGCGACCAGCAGGATCTGCTTGCCGGAACGCATCGCCTGATCGAGCGCAAGAATCGACTTCTCGCGACCGACGAAAAGGGGGATGACCATATGCGGATAGACGACGACGTCCCGCAATGGCAGGACGGGCATCGTTCCCGTCGCTGTCGTCGTCTCTCGAGCTGTTTCAGGAGTCTCAGTGCTCACGCGAATACCTTTGGCGTGTTTGCGAAGAAGAACGCGGCGCGATACGCAAAATACCGGAACCAGTCCAGCGTCGCCACCGTCGTGGGACACGAATCGCGTCCGAATTGTGCAGATACGTCACACATCGAACGACAAATCCAGGGCCCGACTGATTGCCTTACGCTCACCTACGCGCTCGTAAGAAAAAAGGCGCCCCGCCGGGCGCCTTTTCCACTCGCGGAACCGAGCTATAGTGCTGCTAGTGGTGATCGCTACCCGTCGGACGTCGTTCCTCGACGTTAGACACCCGAGCTTCCTCATCATTCCCGTAAAGCACGTAAGGCTTGGTCTCGCCCAGGATGACCGCCTCGTCGACAACGACCTTTTGCACGTTGCGCAACGATGGCAATTCATACATGGTCTCGAGCAGGACGTTTTCAAGAATGGTGCGCAATCCGCGCGCGCCGGTCTTGCGCTGCATCGCCTTCTTGGCAATGGCCCTGAGCGCCTCCGGCCGAAACTCGAGCTCGACACCCTCCATTTCGAAGAGCTTGCGGTATTGCTTGACCAGGGCGTTCTTGGGCTCGACCAGGATCGACACAAGCGCATCCTCATCGAGCTCGTCCAGCGTCGCGACCACGGGCAGACGCCCGACGAATTCCGGGATCAAGCCGTACTTGATCAGGTCCTCCGGCTCGACATCATGGAAGATGTCGGTGCCGTGGGGACGCTCGCTTTGTTGACGTACGTCGGCGGTAAAGCCGATGCCCGTCTTCTGCGTGCGGTTCAAGATGATCTTCTCCAGGCCGGCAAACGCACCGCCGCAGATAAACAAGATGTTGGACGTGTCGACCTGGAGGAACTCCTGCTGCGGGTGCTTGCGCCCGCCCTGCGGCGGCACCGAAGCGATCGTGCCTTCGATGAGCTTGAGCAACGCTTGCTGGACGCCCTCGCCCGAGACGTCACGCGTTATCGACGGGTTGTCGGACTTACGCGAGATCTTGTCGATCTCGTCGATGTAGACGATACCCGTCTGCGCCTTCTCGACGTCGTAGTCGCACTTCTGCAAGAGCTTCTGGATGATGTTCTCGACGTCTTCGCCGACGTAACCGGCCTCGGTCAGCGTTGTCGCATCGGCGATCGTGAACGGAACGTTCAGAAGGCGCGCCAAAGTCTCGGCGAGCAGCGTCTTACCGCAGCCGGTTGGGCCGATGAGCAGAATGTTGCTCTTGGCGAGCTCGACGTCGTCCTTCGAGCGGTGATCCGAAACCTTCGTCTGCAGCCGCTTGTAGTGGTTGTAGACGGCGACGGAGAGCACCTTCTTCGCCCGATGCTGGCCGATGACGTACTCATCCAGGACCTTCTTGATCTCGTGCGGGCGCGGCAACTTGTCGCGCGTGCGCTCGGCGCGCTCCTCGAGCTCCTCCCGGATGATGTCATTGCAGAGCTCGACGCATTCGTCGCATACGAATACGGACGGTCCGGCGATGAGCTTACGTACTTCGTGCTGGCTCTTGCCGCAGAACGAGCAGTAGAGCAGTTTACCGTCGTCGTGTTTGCCGCGGGAATCGTCCGACATGAATGACCCTCAATGTTCGAGCGTGAGCATCGCATCGGCCGGCGAAGCGATGTCCATCGCTATATAGCACGCGTCACCGCTGAGCTGCAAAGACGCCCGGCGCAATGGGTCGCGACGGCGCAGACGCAAAAGTCCAGCAAAATCCTATATGCTAGAATCACTTAGCGTTTGCAGACGCGGAATCGACGCGACGTTCCATTACCTTGTCAACTATGCCGTATTTCACGGCGGCCTCTCCGCTCATGAAATAATCCCGATCGGTGTCCTGACGGATCTTCTCGATCGTCTGGCCGGTGTGCTTGGACAGAATGCGATTGAGCCGATCGCGGGTCTCCAGGACCTCGCGCGCGTGGATATCGATGTCCGATGCCTGGCCCTGAAAGCCGGCCAGCGGCTGATGGATCATGATTCGCGAATGCGGCAAGCAATAGCGCTTGCCTTTCGCGCCGCCGGCAAGCAGCACTGCCGCCATGCTGGAGGCCTGTCCAAGGCACATCGTGCTGACGTCGGGCTTGATGAACTGCATCGTATCGTAGATGGATAGGCCCGCCGTCACGGAGCCACCCGGCGAATTGATGTACAGCGCAATGTCCTTGTCCGGATTTTCCGATTCGAGGAACAGCAGCTGGGCGACCACCAGATTCGCCATGTGATCTTCAATTGGACCCACGACGAAGATGACTCGTTCCTTCAGCAGGCGCGAGTAGATGTCATAAGCACGTTCGCCTCGAGCTGTCTGCTCGACGACCATTGGGACCAGATTCATAGCTGCCATTGATATTGGGCTGAGTTAGGCTGATTTCGAGTGTGGCCACAGCCAAGCACACAAAGCGGCGGCGGGCAAGACTCACAGGCGTTCTAAGCCCATTTTCGGAGCCCTGACCACCTTTGCGCCGCCGTTATGCGCCGAAATTCATCAGTTCCTTGAATGTCGACGGCACATCCGTGATCCGGGCGCGCTCTATGACCCAGTCGATGACCTGGTCCTCAAGCACCGCCGCTTCCATTTGACGCTGCAATTGCGGATTAGTGCGGTACAACTGCAACGCTTGCTCCGGATCAGGGAATTGTGCAGCCAGCTCCTCGAAGCGCTCCTGCACCCGTGCCTGATCGACCTTCAAGTCCGCGTGACGGACGAGCTCGCTGAACAGCAACGTCAACGCCACGCGCCGACGAGCGGGCTCGACGAACTTGTCCGCGGGCGGCAACTGCGAAGCGTCGCGGATTCCAAGGCGCCGCGCCGCGTCTAGCTGCAGCTCGCGCACTTGGTCCTCCACCATCGTTTTCGGCAGCTCGATCGGATTCGCGGCGATCAAGTTGTCCATCACCTGCTGCTTGATGCGAGCGCGCACGGCTGCAGCCAGCTCGCGCTCCATGTTTTCCTTCACTTCCTCGCGCAGCCGCTGCGGGCCGCCCTCTTCAATGCCGAAGGACTTCGCAAACTCCTCGTCGACCTCCGGCAGCCTGCGCTCCGCAACAGACTTGATCTTCACCTCGAAACGCGCCTGCTTTCCGGCTGTGCTCGGCGGTCCGTCGTCCGGAAAAGTCAGCTCAACAACCTTTTGCTCGCCCGCGCGCGTGCCGATGAGCGCCGTCTCGAAGGCCTCGAGCATGCGCTTTTCCCCGAGCACGACAGGCACGTCCTCACCCTTGCCCCCGTCGAAGGCCAGGCCATCAATCGTCCCTTCGAAGTCGACGATCACACGATCGGTCTCCCGCGCCTCGCGATCGACAACCACATACTCTGCACGCTGCAGCCGCAAATTCTCGATCATGGCGTCGATATCGGCCTCGGTCACCTCCGCCACGGGTCGCGACAGCTCCATGCCCTCTACGCCTTTCAAGTCGATGTCGGGAACGACCTCGAACACCGCGCGGTACTTCAGGTCGCTTCCCCGTTCCATGTTGAGGGGCTCGATCTTGGGGCCGCCCGCAGGCGTCAGCTTCTGTTGAACGATCGCTTCGGCAAAGGTTTGCTGGAGAAGATCGCCGAGCACCTCTTGCCGCACCTGCTCTCCGAACTGCTGGCGCACGACCTTGACCGGCACCTTGCCTGGCCTGAAGCCTTTCAGGCGGACTGTGCGGCTCAGCCGCTGCAGCCGCTCATTCACTGCCTGCTCGATCCGTTCTGCGGGGACTTGCACTTCCATCCGGCGCTCGAGGGTGCCGATCGCTTCTACCGAGACCTGCATTGCCTAACCTCAAAAACTTGTCGATGACGGCTGGGGACTTGAGGTTGAGGGCTGGGCGCAGCAGAAACACGCTTCTGTACCCCGGCCTCCAGCCTCTAGTCTCCAACCTGCAGAACGCGATGCGCTCTGCTCCTGGTGCGAAAGGAGGGACTCGAACCCTCACGGGGTTACCCACTGGAACCTAAATCCAGCGCGTCTACCAATTCCGCCACTTTCGCAGTCCTGACGCGACGCATAGGCCGCCCCGGCAAGCGAGCCGGCTTGTCAGTACGGGGCGGCGAGTATACCTGAGGGAAAATGGGTTGATGGCTCACAATTTGAGGTCGACAGAGGCGCGTTTTCGCGTTCTCTATGAACGTCTATGCCAACCGAGAATCGTCGACCAGAAGAGAGACGAGGAGAAGTGGTGGGCCGTATAGGAATCGAACCTATAACCAACTGATTAAGAGTCAGCTGCTCTACCAATTGAGCTAACGGCCCACGTCGGTGCAACCGGTCAGTGGTCGAGGGTGCGCAAGGCTACGGCTTTCGTCGCATTTTTCAAGAGCCGCCGACACCTCAGCGCGGTATACGATCACCGGCTGCCGAAAATTGGGGTGAGCGATGGGACTCGAACCCACGACGACCGGAATCACAATCCGGGGCTCTACCAACTGAGCTACGCCCACCATAGTGCGCAAGCGGATGGTGTTCAGAGGATAGGACATGGCCACATGGCCGCTCTCTGCCACTGAGCATCCCCTATCCCCTGATCGGCACCCTTCCTCGCCGCCTGCCAGGCGCTCACCCTGCCAGGTTGGCGCGCCCGGCAGGATTCGAACCTGCGACCCTCGGCTTAGAAGGCCGATGCTCTATCCAGCTGAGCTACGGGCGCAAGCCCTGGAACCGAGTGACTCGTGAGTAACGATGCGTGGGTCGTGAACCGTGGGCGCCTAGCCATGCTACCCGCGACCCGCCAGTCACGAATCACCTTCTGTTTGGTCGGGGCAGAGGGATTCGAACCCCCGACCCTCTGCTCCCAAAGCAGATGCGCTACCAGACTGCGCCATGCCCCGCCGTGATCAGCTCCGCGCCGACGAGGAACGGAACCTCCGCCCCGCGGGACGGCGAATCATACGGACCAGGCCGAAGAGCGTCAATTTTTCGAGGCAAGAGACTGGTGACCGGGTGCAGACTGAGCTACGTCCATCATCCGTTTTGCCGCATCCTGTAGCCCGTAGTCGCTAGACTCACTGCCGCCGCCACTCCGTCGACCCGTCCGGCTTGTCCTCCAGGACGATCCCAGCTTGCGCAAGTTGCGCGCGGATCTCGTCTGCGCGTTTGAAGTTTTTGACGCGCCGCGCCTCGCGGCGTTCCGCGATGAGCAACTCGATCTGCGTCTCGTCCAGCATGGCGACACTGGCCGGTGCGCCCGCATCCGCGCCGAGCCCGGACAGCTTCGGCCTGCGCAAAAACTCTGCGGGCGCGAGCTGCAGTATCCCTAGTACCTGCCCAAGCTTCGTCAGCTCTGCGGCACGAGCTTCAGCGAGCTCGCGCTCGCCGGCAGCCTTCGCACGATTGATTTCGGTGGCGAGTGTCTGCAGAACGGCGAGCGCCTCCGGCGTGTTGAAGTCGTCGTCCATTGCAGCCTCGAACGCCGTAGTGGCCTCGGACGGCGTGAAAGCTGCGGGGATCTCGATGTCGCGCAAGGCCGTGTAGAGGCGCACGAGCGCAGCATCGGCCTGATCAAGCTGCGCGAGCGAGAAGTTGATCGGGCCGCGGTAATGGCTCGATATCAGCAAGTATCGCAACACCTCAGGATCGCGCACGTGACCGGAATCGAGCACATCGCGAATCCTGAAGAAGTTGCCGAGCGACTTCGACATCTTCTCGTTGTCGACATTCACGAAGCCGTTGTGCATCCACACCTGCGCGAACGTATCGCCAGTAGCAGCACATGACTGGGCGATCTCGTTCTCGTGATGCGGAAACTTCAGGTCCACTCCGCCAGCATGAATGTCGAACCGTGTGCCCAGAATGGCACAGCTCATCGCGGAACATTCGATGTGCCAGCCCGGCCTTCCGTCGCCCCAAGGAGAAGGCCAAGACGGCTCGCCCGGCTTCGCCCGCTTCCACAACACGAAATCGAGCGGATCTCGTTTCGCTTCGTCCACGGCCACGCGCGCACCTGCCCGCAGATCGGAGAGTTGCTTGCCCGAGAGCTTGCCGTAGCCCTCGAACTTCGCCACGGCGTACATCACATCGCCGTTGCTCGCCACATATGCGTAGCCCTTGTCGATGAGCGCCTGCGTCATCGCGATGATGTGAGGAATGTGCTCGGTCGCGCGCGGCTCATGGTCCGGACGCAAGATTCCGAGGCGGTCGTAATCCTCGTGCATCGCCTTCGTGAATCGCTCCGTCAGCTCCTGTATGGACACGCCCTCTTCGGCAGCACGCGCGATGATCTTGTCGTCGATGTCCGTGATGTTGCGAACGAAGGTCACGGTGTAGCCGCGATACATGAAGTACCGCCGCACGACGTCGAAGGCAAGCTTCGAGCGCGCATGTCCGATGTGGCAATAGTCGTACACCGTATCGCCGCACAGGTACATGCGCACATGCCCAGGCGTGAGCGGTGTGAACGGTTCTTTGCGTCCGGTGAGCGAGTTGAAGATTTGCATGAGCGCTCTACCCTAACGGAACGAAGAAACGAAGCGGGCCCATCGAGAACTGCATCGAGCCGTGTGCTCAGCTTCGTGCCGCGTGCTCGGCACGCTCCAAGCGACGCGTGATCTCGGCACTTGGGAGCAACGTCAAAAGCGGCGCGAGCTCCGGTCCGTGTGTCACACCCGTCAGCGCCGCCCGCAAGGGCATGAACAGTGCCGGCCCTTTCTTACCCGTGCGTTGTCCGATCTCGCGCATGATCTGCTTGAAGTCCGCGCCGCCGGCAGCGAACACATCCTTGGCGCATGCAAAGAAGCTCGTGCCCGCCTCGCGTATCGCCGCCCTCGCCTCCGGCGCCAGCTCGAGCTCCGTCCCGAACACGATGTTGGCCCATCGTCGCACGTCCTCGGGGAACTCGACGTTCGGACGAACGGCGGCCAGGAAGCGCTCGAGTGTCGGGTCGTCGATCTCAATTGCCAAGCCCTCCGACGCCCAGTCTCTGAACTCTTCGGGCGAGAGATGCGCGACAGCCTCCTTTTGCCAGCGACGCAACTGCGCTTCGTCGAATTTCGCAGCGGCACGCCCTAGACGTTGTAAGTCGAACTCGGCGAGCATGGCTGCGGGATCGAGCCATCCGTCAGTCGTGCACGTGTGCCCGAGGCGAATGAGATGATTACGCACGGCTCCTGGCAAGTAGCCGCGCTCGCGCAAGTCGCGCAGGCTGAGCGCACCATGACGCTTCGACAATGGCGCGCCGTCCATTCCCAACAGAAGCGCCACGTGCCCGTAGCGCGGCACAGGCAATCCGAGCGCTTCCAAGATCAGCATCTGACGTGGCGTGTTCGTCATGTGATCGTCGCCGCGCAACACGAGGTTGATACCCATGAGCGCATCGTCGAGCGCATTCGAAAAAAAGAACGCCATGCTGCCGTCGGTGCGGCGGATGATGAAATCGCCGATGTCGTCCGTGTTGAAGCGCTGCTCTCCATGCACGAGGTCGTCGAAGACGACGACTTTGCCAGGTGGAACGCGAAAACGCAGCGCTGCCGGCTGACCGCGCTCCAGGCGCTCAGCGCGTTGCGCATCGCTGAGCATCCGACACGTCCCCGCATACCGCGGCGGTTTGCCTGCCGCCAACTGTTGCTTGCGCGAAATGCTCAGCTCCGCAGGCGTACAAAAGCAGGGATACGTCAATCCCAATGCATCCAGCTTCGTGAGCCATTCTTGATAAATGGCGCTGCGTTCCTGTTGTCGGTAGCTGCCGTGCGGCCCTCCGACGTCCGGACCCTCGTCCCATTCCAGCCCTAGCCAGCGAAGGTCGTCGAGCAGCGCCTGCAAGTAGGTATCCGACGAACGCGTCTCGTCCGTGTCTTCAATCCGCAGGACGAAACGTCCGCTGCTCTTGCGAGCCGCCAGATAGTTGAGTAGCGCCGTGCGCGCGTTGCCGAGGTGAAGATAGCCCGTGGGGCTTGGAGCGAAACGCGTGACGACGGGACCTGAAATCATATGCTGATCCAACTCGGTCAACGGCGCGAAGATCCGTTCGGAAACCACACGAATCCCGCCCTGAAACATCGAGAATCAAGTGTCGAAGGGAGCATTTTATACGTCGACACAGCCGACGTCCCCTTCGGCCCTTGCACCCCAGCTTTGCTAAGATCGTGGCGCGGATAACAAAGCTCGTTCGTTCCATGAAGGCACGTATCGTCCTGTCCTTACTGCTTGCGCTCTTTGCTAGCTCTGCGGCCACTGCGCAGGAACCAGTGCTCGTGCGCGTACATACGAACGTGGGTGCGTTCCTGATCCAGCTCGAGCCGACTCGTGCGCCCATGACCGTCGCCAACTTCCTCGAGTACGTGCGTTCCGGCCACTACGACGGCACGATTTTTCATCGTGTGGTCGGCAACTTCATCATTCAAGGCGGTGGCTACGACCAGGAATACAATGAGAAGCCGACACGACCCCCGATTCCGAATGAGTCGGGGAACGGACTTTCGAACATCCGCGGCACAGTAGGGCTCGCACGCACAGGTGACCCACACAGCGGCACTGCGCAGTTTTACGTCAACCTCGTCGACAATCCGATGCTCGACCCGCAACCAAGCCGCTGGGGATATGCAGTTTTCGGGCGCGTCATCGAAGGAATGACCGTCGTCGACGAAATCGGCGCGGTCGCGACCGGAGAGGTCGGCCCGTTCGAGAGCGATGCGCCGCTGAAGCCCATTGTGATCGAGAAAATGGAAGAGCTGTGAGCGGCTGGAGGTTGGGGACCGGGGGCTGGAGCTCGCGCGCTACGCGCGGATCGCGCCCTCCCCTGCGCAGCGGAGAGTGAGAGAGGGGCACACCAGAGGCTGTAGACGGTAGGCAGTAGCTGTAGACCCAACACCCAGAGCCCCAGCGCCCAATGATGAATCTGTTCATCTCTGACCTGCATCTCGATGGCTCGCAGCCGCAGATCACGGATCAGTTCGTCGACTTCCTGCGGGACGAAGCAAGCAAGGCGCAGTCGCTCTATATCCTCGGCGATCTGTTCGAGGCCTGGATCGGCGATGACGATCCCGACCCGGACAAGCGCCGCGCGATGCGCGCCCTCCGCGACACCACTGCGCGCGGTGTCCGGTGCTTTCTGATTCACGGCAATCGGGATTTTCTCATCGGCAAGCGCTTCAGCGCTGCCACTGGCGTACAGCTACTGCAAGATGGCACCGTCATCGAGATGTACGGACGGCGGGTGCTGTTGATGCACGGCGATGCGCTCTGCACCGACGATCACGCCTACCAACGATTGCGACGCATCGTGCGCAATCCACTCGTGCAATTCGCGATGCGTCGCTTGAGCCTGAAGCAGCGCCTCCGGCTCGCCGCGCGCATGCGCGCCGGGAGCAAAGCGCACATCGAGTCGGCAGCGCCGCAGATCATGGACGTGAATGCGCAAGAGGTCGTCGCAACGCTGCATCGATACGGCGTCGACTGCATCGTCCACGGCCACACACACCGCCCAGGCGTTCATGCTGTTCCGCTCGACGGGCGCACGGCGACGCGTATCGTGCTCGGTGACTGGTACCAGCAAGGCAGCGTGCTGCGCTGGGACGAGAACGGATATTCGCTCGAAGCATTACCAAGGTAGGCTAGCATCGCGCCCGCATGCTCGCCTGTAGCGTACAGTCGGCAGCCACCATCACACCGGCGTCCCCGAGTGAAATCGGAACTGTGTGTCTGGCGAAGTAGCAAGCTCCGCTTCGACGTCGGCGAGAATCGAAAGTCGCGTCGTGATTTCCTCCGCAGTTGCACGCTGTTCAGCCAACGCGAGATAAAGCGATTGATGGCGCGCTTCGGACTGTGCCAGCTTGCGGTAGAAGGATGCGAGCGGCTCGTGTAGACACGGCACGAGCCCCATGAAACGCTCACAGGAACGAGCCTCGATCAACGCACCGCACAAGAGCAGATCCAACTTGCGTCCTGGTTCGCGATGCCGGACCACGCGCCGCAAACCTTCGGCATAGCGTGATGGTCGCAAGCGCAGGAACGGCACGTCTGAATCCTGCATGAACTTCTGCACCTGCTCGAAGTGCCGCAATTCCTCCCGCGCCAAACGCGACAGTTTCGCAGCGAGGTCGCAATCATCCGCGTAGGCGAACATCAAGCTGAGCGCCGTCGATGCAGCCTTCTTCTCGCAGTTGGCGTGATCGACCAGCAACTCCTGCCAGCGCTCGCAGGCGACCTCGAACCACTTGGGGCTCGTGGGTGCCCGCAACAAAGACATGGCGTCCGAGCCGAACGACTCGTCACTCACGCAACACCTCCCATTGCTTCGATGTGACTGAGCAGCTCGCGCGCCGATGCAAAGCGCTGCTCGGGCTTGCAAGCGAGCAGACCTTCCAGCAGCGGCTGATAGCGCTGCAAGTCTCCTTCTAGCCGCGGTCGCGGTGCGTTCGCATGCCTGTAGATGACCGCCATGGGAGAAGAGCCAAGGAAGGGCTTCTTGCCAGTCAGCATCTCGTAAAAGATCACGCCGAGACTGTACAGATCACTGCGCTCGTCGAGCTCCCGCCCGTGTCCTTGCTCCGGGCTCATGTAGTACGGCGTGCCAAAGATTTCCCCGGCGGCCGTGATGTCGGGTGCCACCGCAACCTGCTTCGCCAGCCCGAAATCGATCAGCGCAAGCGAACCGTCTCTTCTCATCATGACGTTGCCGGGTTTCAGATCTCGGTGCAGGACGCCGACTTCGTGCACCACCGCCAGCGCGCTGGCCATCTGCGCGAGCAAGCTCAAGGCGGTGGCTGGCTCGATCCCCCGAGCAATATGTGCTCGCAAGTCTCCTTGCGGAAAGTACTCCATCGCGATGAAGGCATGGTCGTCGGCGATGCCGAGATCGAGAATGCGCACCACGTTCGGATGGCGGATCTTCGAGATGAGCTCGTATTCCTGCAAGAAGCGCATGAAATGCAGCTCGTCGGATCCGTCCGAATCATCGGCAAGCACCTTGAGCACGACCATCTCGCCCGCGCGCTCGCTTTCCGCCAGGTACACCATCGAGTTGCCACCTGCGGCAAGCTCGCGCACGAAACGATGGCCCAAGATCGTGACCGGACCAAAGCGCGATGCCTCGTCGAACGCACCTGAGGTGCGTAATAGCGCCAGCGCGTGCCGTCTACGCCGCACACCTTCGCGTATTGCCGTCGCAAGCCTGCGATGATCGATGCGCTGCCGCACGAGATACTCGAGCGCGCCAAGCTCGAGAATCGATGTGACGTCCCCTGGCTCGTGGCCCGGGCCGAAGTACACGACCGGCGGGAAATGCGGACGGCACAGCAGATCCTCGAGCCACTTACGTCCGAGGCCGTGCTGGACGCAGTGATCGAGCAGCACGCCGTCGTAGCCGATTGCCGTGAATGCCGGATGCAGCGTCCCGGAAACGAGCGGCGAGTGCACCCGACATTCCGCATCCGGGTACACGATCGATACGTGGTGTTCCAGCGCCCGGCCGAAATCAGTCTGGTCCGTCAGAATCAGGAAGCGCGGCGCGGCGTTGGCGTTCATCGCTCGACATGAAACCGACGTCGCGGCGTGCCGCTTCACACCGCACGCAACGCCTTCACGGCGCTCGCATGGCGCCGTCGACGCCCTCGCGCTTGATCCGACCGTTCCTGCTGAAGCCGATCCAGGTACTCAGGCGTGACGTCCCCTGTGACGTACTCGCCGGAGAAACAAGACGTATCGAACTCGCGGATGTGAGAATCGTGGTGCAAGCACGCGCGCACGAGATCCTCGAGGTCTTGATAGATCAGACGATCCGCGCCGATCAGCCTTGCGACCTCCTCCTCGGTGCGACCGGCGGCGACGAGCTCGGATGCAGCCGGGATATCGATACCGTACACGTTCGGGTAACGCACAGGCGGCGCAGCCGAGGCGAAATACACGCGTCGTGCGCCCGCCTCTCGGGCAAGATCGATGATCTGTGCAGACGTCGTGCCACGCACGATCGAGTCGTCGATCAAGAGCACATTCTTGCCGCGGAACTCGAGATCGATCACATTGAGCTTCGAGCGGACCGATTTGGCGCGTTGCTCTTGGCCGGGCATGATGAACGTGCGCCCGATGTAGCGATTCTTGACGAAGCCCTCGCGGTACTTCACGCCGAGGATCTGCGCTACCTGCACTGCGGCCGTACGACTCGTGTCCGGAATCGGAATCACGACGTCGATATCGTGATCGGGCCAAACGCGCCGAATTTTCTCGGCGAGCAAATCCCCCATGCGCAAACGTGCTTTGTGCACAGAGATGTTGTCGATGATGGAATCCGGGCGCGCGAAATAGACGAACTCGAAAATGCAGGGGGTGTGCCTCGTGACCGGCACGCACTGGTGCGAGTAGAAGCGACCTTGCTCGTCGATGAACACGGCCTCGCCAGGGCCGACGTCGCGTAAGCGCGTGAACCCGAGCATGTCGAGCGCCACGCTTTCCGAGGCAAGCATGTACTCGGGTCCGTGTGGAGATTCGCGTTTACCCAGAACGAGAGGACGAATCCCGTGCGGATCGCGAAAGCCGAGAAGCCCGTGACCTACGATCAATGCGACGACGGCATAACCGCCACGCACGCGCCGATAAACGCGCGTCACAGCCTCGAAGATGTCGGCGGCAGACGCACCGCGCGGGCTGCCATTGCGTGCTAGCTCGCTGGCCAGCACATTGAGGAGGACTTCGGAATCCGAGCTCGTATTCAGATGACGCAGATCTTCTCGGGTGAGGACCTCTGCGAGTTCGGCAGCATTGGTGAGGTTGCCGTTGTGACCTAAACAGATGCCGTAGGGCGAGTTGACGTAGAAGGGCTGGGCTTCCGAGGGCGTATCGCATCCGGCTGTGGGGTAGCGCACATGCCCGATACCTATATTGCCCTTCAGCGCGAGCATGTGCCGATGCTGGAAGACGTCACGGACCAACCCGATTTGTTTGCGTAGAAACAGCTCGCCGTCTTCATAGGTGATGATGCCCGCGGCGTCCTGACCTCGATGCTGCAATACTGTCAGCGCATCGTAAATTTGCTGGTTGGCCGGCGAATGCCCCACGAATCCGACGATGCCACACATGCTCTTACAACCTCACAATGAGGATTCACCGATGCGCGCCTGCTCTTCGAGCATTTGCATTCCGGTCTCCGCAAATGTCTGAATCCACCCAGCAAGTTCCGTCGCATACGGAAGAAGTCGCGATTCCTTCCACCAGTCCACGGTCGTCAACTGCACGAACTGACCGAGCAGCACGAACACGGCGATCACAACCGCCCCCCGCAAGACACCGAACGTTGCCCCGAGCAACCGATCGACGAGCAGGCTGAGCTCGGAGTGACGGAGAAGATGGCTGAGCACGGCGGCAATTAGCCAACCTAGGAGCAGAACGAATAAGACGATCAACACACGAGCGGTCCACGTACTGATTGGCGGTTCGCCAACGGCCCCGCCCAGGAAGGGCTCGAGCAGAGGAGCATACCGCCACGCGAGCCACAGGCCACCGAGCCACGCGAGCAACCCGATCGCTTCGCGAACAAAACCGCGAACGAGTCCCAGCAGCACCGAGATGATGAGCACGCTGAGAATCAGGAGGTCCGCACCATTCATACGAGCAGGCTGAGTACGAGGAGGCCGATCACCCGGAACATGTGTCTGCGACTACGACATCAGACCGCCGTCGCACGAGGCGATCGGTCGAGGCCGCGCGGATTCTATCAGCGGCCGCGAAAAGCTGCTCAACATCCGATACAAATCGATCACGGATGCTTTACGACAGCTGCCGCGGGCACCTTCGCGCGCACTTGCCGTAGCGTCGCTTCGGCCGCGCTTCGGTCCTTCATGGGCCCGATCCGCACGCGGTAGAGTGTCTTTCCCCCACTCCTGACGGGCATCACGAACACATCCCGACGGGTCGATCTGAACTCGGCGGCAAGCCGCTCCGCAGTCGCCGCGTTCGCGAAACTTCCCAGCTGGACTGCCCAACCTTCCAAAGTGGGGACGGCCGCAGCCGTTGCAACAGATCGTGTAGCAGATTCGCTGGGGGCCGGCGCCGACGGTCGTGTCCGCGGCGGCTCGGGCGACTTGGATGGCACTGCAGGTTTGCTCGGCGACGCCGCAGCCGCCTGAGGCGGCGCGCTTTCGACACGGCGCTCGGCATTCTGCTCCCGATCCGCAGCGGACTGAGCAGGCGCCGCAGCCGACGGGACCTGAGGCTCGCTCGGGCGTGGCACGGCAGCGACCTGCTCCCTCGGGGAAACTCGATCATCAGCCGCAGTCGGTGCGCGACTGGGTCCAGGATCGTTCAGCTCGATGGTGTACGTCCTGAGCCCGCTGCCATTGACGATGCGCTCGGCACTCTGCTCTCCGTCCTCCTGTACGCGTCGGGGACCAGAAAGCATCTCCGGGATGAGAATGATCGCAGCAGCCATCAGCACTGCTGCGCCGACCAATCGTTCTTTGACGTGACGTTCCACGGACGCGAAGTATAAGAGGCCAGCGCGCGCCGATTCATCTCAATGTGACACAATGCTCGCGCAGCCATTGTAGGGCAGGTCCGACAGTCAGGAACGAGCCGAAGACGGCAACGCGACCTTCCCTGCCCGCCAGATGGAGCGCCCGTGCGCACGCCTGCGGGACGTCCTCGCATGCGGAATCGATACGGGCACCAAGGTCGCGTAGTCTTCGCGCAAGCGTGTTCGAGTCGAGTGCCCGTTGGCCCTGCAAGCCAGCCACGACCCACACGTCGAGAACATCGGCAAGCTCGCGATAGATGTTGTCGAGATCTTTGTCTCCGAGCACACCGCAGACCGCCACACAGGGACGCCGGGCTGCCAACGATCGCAGCGATCGACCGAGTACGCTGGCGGCTGCGGGATTGTGTGCGACGTCCAAGATCCATTCGGTCTCACATTCGATACGCTGAAAGCGCCCCGGCAGAGCGACGGTGACGAGACCTCTCTCGATCGCGCTCCGCGCTACAGGTAAACGGTGCCGAACACAAGCCAGGCAGGCCAAGGCGGCTGCGGCATTGTCGAGCTGCACCTCGCCCGGCAACGCAGGCAGCGGCAGCCCCTCCATGTCGCTTGTCTCGTGCTTAAAACTCCAACTTTCGTCGGCGCGCTCCCAGTCGAAGTCCCGCCCCAGACACTGCAGCTGGCTGCCGAGCTCAGCCGCGACGCTGCCGACCGAACGCGGCATGTCGCGCGAGCCGAAAATCGCCGGACGACCCGCTCGCAGAATTCCGGCTTTCTCGGCGCCGATCGCTTCCACGTCCTGACCGAGCCACTCGCGGTGATCAACAGCGATCGACGTAATGACCGCCACGTCCGGGTCCACCACGTTCACGGCATCGAGGCGTCCACCCATGCCGACCTCGAGCACGAGCACATCGACGCCGGCCGTCTCGAATATCAGCAATGCTGCAATCGTGTTGAACTCGAAGAACGTCAGGGTATCGCCGCCCCGAGCTGAGTCGATGCGTTCGAATGCCGTCAGCAACGAAGCATCGGACACTTCCTTCTCTGCGATCGCGATGCGTTCGTTGTATCGAATCAGATGAGGCGACGTGAACGTGCCGACTCGATAGCCTGCTTCAGTCAGGATGCGCGTCAGCAACGCGACGGTCGAGCCCTTCCCGTTCGTGCCCGCGACCGTGATAACGGGCACCGTGGGGGGCCTCCAGCCGAGACGGGCGAGAGTGCGCCTGACACGCTCGAGCCCGAGCTCGATTGCACTGGGATGCAGCCGCTCCTGCCACGAGAGCCAGTCAGAGAGTCGAGAGAAGCGCATGCGCTGACGCCAAAGGGGAAGCAACGGGGAGTGGGGAAAAAGGACGTCCGTTCCGTTTTCTATTCCCTTTCCCGGTTCCCTGCTCTATTCCTTCCCTTCTCCCGTCCCCCGGCGCTCGCCCGTCGGCGAAGGCAAGTGCATCAGCATGGCGATGAGGTTGGCAATGCGATCGCGCATCTCGCGGCGATCGACGATCATGTCGAGCGCGCCGTGCTCGAGCAAGAACTCGCTGCGTTGGAAGCCCTCCGGCAACGTCTCCCGCACGGTTTGCTGAATGACACGCGCACCCGCAAAACCGATGAGCGCCTTGGGTTCACCGATGTTGATGTCGCCGAGCATGGCAAGACTGGCAGAGACACCGCCGGTGGTCGGGTCGGTCATCACGGAAATGTAGGGAATACGCGCTTCTGCAAGCCGCGTGAGCGCTGCCGCGGTCTTGGCCATCTGCAGCAACGATAACAGTGCCTCCTGCATCCGCGCGCCGCCGCTGGCAGAAAAGCACACGAGGGGCTTGCGGTGCTCGAGCGCGTGCTCCACCGCGCGGACGAACCGCTCGCCCACGGCCGACCCCATCGAGCCGCCCATGAAAGCGAACTCGAACGCGCATGCGACGATCGGAATGCCATGCAATGTCCCGGCCATCACGATCAAGGCATCCTTCTCGCCGGTCGTCTTCTGCGCCTGCGCAAGCCGGTCACGGTATTTCTTGCTGTCGCGGAACTTCAGCGGGTCCTGGGGACCGATGTTGCTCGCCAGCTCGACCACGTCGTGCGGGTCGAGGAACCGCTGCAACCGCTCGCGCGCGCTGATCCGCATGTGGTGCCCGCACTTAGGGCACACGTGCAGATTACGCTCCAGCTCCGCGCGATAGAGCACCGCATCACAGGCAGTGCACTTCATCCAAAGCCCCTCCGGCACCGAACGCGTCCGACGCTCGGTCTTGATCCGCGAGGGCATAATTTTTTCAAACCACGTCATCCAGGCGTCCTGGGTTCAAGTGAGGGCGCATCTATACTTGGTCCGACTAGGCTGGGCAAGCGACACTCAACGGGTCGCTCGGCTCGCTCGGAAGCCCCAAGGCAGGCGAGTAGCGCACCCCGGCGAGGTATAGGCCGGCTGCGGGGGCCGTGACACCGCCCTTGGTGCGATCGCGCGCCTCGAGCACCTCGCGCGCCCAGCTCACGGGACGCTCTCCGGTACCGATCGCGATGAGCACGCCCGCGATGTTGCGCACCATGTGGTGCAGAAAGGCGTTCGCGAGGACGGACAGGACAAGTAAATCGCCACGGCGTACCACGGTCACCTCGTACAAGTGCCGCATCGGCGTGCGCGCCTGACACTCGGCGGCGCGAAACGAGGAAAAGTCGTGCTCCCCGATCAACGCCTGCGCTGCCTCGTGCATCCGCTCGGCGTCGAGTGGCTCGCGGACCCAGCACACTCGGTGCGCGGCCAGCGCCGGGCGCGGCATGCGATTGAGAATCAGGTAACAGTAGCGCCGGGCAAACGCACTATACCGCGCATGGAAGGCGTCGGGCACGACTTTGGCCCATAGCGCGCTGACCTGAGGGGGCAAATTCGTGTTGGCTCCTAGTACCCAGCCGCGTTCGCTACGCTCGGACGTCGAGTCGAAGTGCACCACTTGCATGACAGCATGAACACCCGCATCCGTGCGACCCGCGGCTGTGACTTTGACAGGATGGTTGGCTACTCGAGAAAGCGCAGCTTCCACGCTCGCCTGGACGCCGCGCGCGTGTGCCTGACTTTGCCAACCCGAAAACGCGCTGCCGTCGTACTCGAGGCCGAGGGCGATACGCATGACAATGGGCTAGAGACTGGGGACTGGGACCAGAAAGAAAAGGCGGAACTTTAGAGCCAAAGTAGCGCAGCGACTACTCCCGCTCCAGTCCCCGGCCCGGAGTCCTTACCGGATCGACTCGAGCAACCGATTGGCTTCCTGCTTCTGGCTCTCATTACCTTCTTGGAGAACCTCTTCGAGGATGCTGCGCGCTCCGTCCGGGTCGCCCATATCCATGTAAGCACGCGCCAGATCGAGCTTGGTGCCGACCTCGCTCATGGTCACAGGCTCGAGCTCGGACAAATCCATCTCAGTCACGGCCGTCTGCTCGGTGCGCGGCACGTCGTCCTCCACCACGAGCGCCTCGCCGAGATCGAAGTCGAGCGAGGTGGCCTGTGCGGACCCGTCCGAGAACACCTCGTGCGAGAACTGGCCGTCCCCACCGTTGCCCAGACGCGGCTGCTGAACCGTGTCATTGCTCGCTGCCGCGTTTGCGTGGGCAGTATCGGCACCGAGATCGAGATCCAGACCGCTCGGCGACTTCATTGTAGCGGTGGCATCGATGTCGCTGGCGGGCTGCTCGGCCCCGTTGCCACCGGAGAGATCCACCTGATCGAGATAGATCGTACCAGTGCTCTCGGGATCGAACTGCTCGAGGTGCGGCGCCTGCATGGTTCGATCCCAGCTGCCTAGCGACGGCGCCAGCTGCGTCATCTCGTCATCGCCCAACGGACGCTCCCCCTCGAGCGTGTCTGCCACCGACTCCTTCTCGAGCGAGGTGGTGTCCTCGAGCGATCCGGAATGATCGATCGCCTCGGCATCCAGACCAAGATCGTCGAGCGAGATTTCGGCCGTCTGCTCCACGGATAGCTTGGGCATCTCGGCCGTGTCCGTTCTTACCCGAACCGTGTCGTCCTGTCGCTCCAGGATCGGCGATTCGATCGTCGGTGTCTCTTGCGTACGCGCAAGCGGGTCGATCTCGCGAGTGGGCTCGCTGTCAGCGGCCGGCTCAGACTCGTCGAGCAAGAAGTCGAGATCGTCACCCGCGGGCGCCTTGTGCTCGCCAGTGACCAGCTCGAAATCGAGGTCGACTGCCTGCTCGGCGCCGGGCTCGGCGAACAGATCCACATCGACGCGGTTCTCGCCTCCTTCCAGGTTGACGTCGACGAGATCTGCGTGATCCGCCGACGTGCTCTCGCCTTGGAACAGAGGATCGTCGGGCGCGATCTGCTTGCCCATGATGACGATCTTGTCCCACTCACCGGGCGCGGCCTCTGCGCGCGTGGCTTCGAGCTCTCGCGCCGTCTCGAGGAACAGCTCGCGGTTACCCCAGACGAAGTAGATCTCCAGCAGCTTCAGCTTCAGGTCGCGACGTGACGGCTCGCGCTCGAGGGCAATCTTCACGAGGTCGGCGGCCTGATCATACAAGCCGTACGCCATGTGGAAGTCCGCTTCGGCAAGTGCGTCCTGCTGATCGAGGCGAATAGCCGTCTCGCTGCTCAAAGTGTCATCGAGCGATGCTTGTGCCGGAGCCGTCGGCTCAGGCTCAGCCGCGTGCAAAGATGCGAGCTCGCTCTCGGGCACCGGTGGCTCGGCCACTGCTTGCGTCGCAGCGACACCAGCGGAGCTCGCCGCCATGCCCACGTCACTGCCTTCTTCGACTTGGAACGCCTCCGGCGCGCGCGATTTCGCCGCGCGGCGTCCAGGCTCGTAATCCATCGCCGGCGAAGCGATGGCATCCAGCGAGTCGAGCGATGACTCCTCGCGGCGTCGTCGGACGAAAATGAACACGAGCGCCAACACGCCGAGCGCAATGATGAGCCACCAGAACTGAGCGAGGCGATCGAGGATCGAGGGGCTCTCGCTCTCTTCGGAGACCGGCGTAGGTTGCGGGCGCGGCTGCACTGCCTGAGCCGGCGTCTGCTCTGCCTGCTCGGTCGCAGCTGGCGGTTCTTGCAGCTGCTCCGCCGTAGCCCCCTCGGGAACGAGCGGCTCGTCGGCGAGAGGCGCATCATCGACGCCCTGCTGCATGCCGGCCAGATCAGGGCTCTCGACCTGCAAGCGGCGATCCTCTTGGGCTGCCTGAGTCGGCGCCGTCGTTGAGGCAGGCACATCCGCCGGCTCGTCCGTAGCTGGCGTCGCGGACGGCGCAGCTGTGGATTCTTCCGGCGTGACAAGGCGCAGACGACCGGCCTCCACGACGGAGCTTCCCTCCAACGCCGCGCCCCACTCGGCTGCGTGACGTGCGACTTCCTGAGCCGCTTCCGATGCGGAAATCGCTTCGATCTCGGCGAGCTCGGGAATGCGCAGCACCGCACCGGCGCGCAGTCGATTGATATTGCCGTCGAATGCGTGCGGATTCGCGCGATACAGCGCGATCATCGTGCGGTTGACTTGCCGGGGCGATCCCGACGTCACCTGGCTCGCGATCCGCCACAATGTATCGTTTCGCTGAACCGTGTATTGCCCACTCAACGCGGGCGCACTGTCATCGAACGCCGCTCGTTCTGTGGCGGTGGATGTCTCGCTGGATGTCTCGGTGACGAGCTGCTGCGGCTCAGGCTGCACGGTCGAACGCTCGATGCGTCCATCGGTCTGCGCGCCAGCCTGTGGGGTGGTAACCGGAGCCGCCGCTTGTGACTCTGCCGGCATGTAGACCGGGGGATCGAGCAAGACCGTGTACTCGCGCACGAGTCGCCCGCGGGCCCAGCTTGCCTCGACGAGCAACGTGATGAACGGCTCCGTGATGGAGCGGCTCGAACGCACTCTGATCGTGGCGCGACCGTCGCGCGAGCGGCCAACCGAGAAGTCGAAGCTCGACAAGTACGCGGGACGCTCGATGTTGTATCGAGCAAACAGATCCGAGCTCGCCAACCCCACTTTCAAGCTCGCGAGCTCCTCGGGTGTAGGAGAGATCAATTCGATCTCAGCGTCGAACGGCTGATTGAGCGCCGAATTGACGCGGATCTCGCCGAGCCCCAAGGGCCAAGCGCTCAGCGGGGTCAGTAGTGCGCCAGTCAGCACCAGCCCAGGAAAATATCGTCTCATCAGCTCTCCCGGTACGTGACCTGAAGCGCCCAAAGCCTTGTGTGAAGCGCTCTTAGCTCGGCGCGAGCGGGGCTTATTGCTCATGTTTTTTGTGACTTTGCGCACGCAAATATTAGCTTAGAGATAGGTTTTTACCAAAATCTCGGCGATTTGGACGCTATTTAAAGCAGCTCCCTTGCGGACGTTATCTGACACAATCCACAGATTCAGGCCGCGCTCGTGACTGATGTCTTCACGAATGCGCCCCACATATACCGCATCGGTGCCCGCCGCCTCTGTTACCGCTGTCGGGTAACCGCCAGGGCAACGCTCGTCGATGACAACGACACCGGGCGCCCTCGACAAGATCTCTCTGGCTTCTGCCGCTGTCAGCTTGCGCTTGGTTTCGATGTGCACGGCCTCGGAGTGCCCCACGTGGACACCCACCCGGACGGCAGTGGCATTCACCCGGATCGCGTCATCCTCGAGAATCTTGCGCGTCTCCCAGAACATCTTCATCTCTTCCTTCGTGTAACCGTTGTCGAGGAAGACGTCGATCTGCGGCACGCAGTTGAAGGCGATCTGCTTCGGTATGAGCTGAGGCTCGGGCGCTGCGCCACGCGCAAGCGCGGCGTGCTGCGCTAGGAGCTCGTCGATGGCCTTCTTCCCCGCGCCTGACACTGACTGATAGGTGGCGACATTGATGCGCTCGATGTGAGCGGCATCGTGCAGCGGCTTGAGCGCAACGACCATTTGTATGGTCGAGCAGTTGGGATTCGCGATGATATTGTGATTGCGATAAGCCGCGATCGCGTGTGGATTGACTTCCGTAACGACAAGCGGGATGTCGGCCTCGTAGCGAAACTGCGAGGTGTTATCGATAACGACGCATCCGGCTGCAGCCGCGCGTGGTGCATGCACCTTCGAGACGCTCGCTCCCGCCGAGAACAAGCCGATCTGCACCTTCGAGAAGTCGAAAGTATCCAAATCCTGGACCGGAAGGTCGCGACCTTTGAACTTGACTGTGCGCCCGACCGAGCGCGCGCTCGCCAGTGGATACAGCTCACCTACCGGAAAATCGCGCTCCTCCAGAATGGACAGCATGGTGCTGCCAACGAGGCCCGTTGCCCCCACCACTGCCACATTCCAACGTCTGCTCATTGCTGCATGTACGTATTAGAAGAGAAAGCGAGAGCTCATGCCCCCAGTCGCCCTGTACGGCACGGAGCACCGTCGTCCGGCAGCTGGTTCTTGGAGGCGCGCCCCAAGAGCGATTGCAAACGTAGCCGTGGCCGCGTGTGAGCGCTTCGGTTCCTTGACCTGCGAAAAATGGCGCAACAGTACCCTAATCACTGCACATAATTAAGCTGCAGCGTGCCAAATTTAGGGATGAATCACATCACGCGTGCGGGGAATCACTGGCGTGCGACTCTGCACGTCGGCATTTTGCGCTCGATGACGCAGGTAATGGTCCATAAGGACCAGCGCCAGCATCGCCTCTGCAATCGGAGTCGCCCGTAGGCCGACGCACGGGTCATGGCGTCCGGTGGTCACGATTTCGACTGGATTGCCGTCCACGTCCACTGTCTGTCCCGGGACGATGATGCTCGAGGTCGGCTTCAACGCGATGCTCACGACGATGTCCTGTCCGCTGGAGATGCCGCCGAGGATGCCGCCCGCGTTGTTCGACAAGAACCCGCTCGGCGTCATCTGATCCCGGTGCTCGCTGCCCAGCTGCTCTACGACGGCAAAACCAGCACCGATCTCCACGCCCTTGACCGCATTGATGCTCATCATGGCCCGGGCAATGTCCGCATCCAGCCGGTCGAACACCGGCTCGCCGAGGCCGGGCGGCACACCCTTCGCGATCACGTTGACTCGCGCACCGACGGAGTCGCCTTTACGACGTAGATCGATCATGTACCGCTCGAGCTCTTCGAGCTTGGTCGGATCGGGTGAGAAAAACGGGTTGTCGTACACCGTCTCGAGCGATTTCGGCTCGAGCTTGATCGGACCGAGCTGCGCGAGATAACCCTGGATCTGAATCGACAGGCGCTCGCGCAAGTACTTGCGCGCGATCGCGCCGGCCGCCACGCGCATCACCGTCTCGCGCGCGGACGACCGACCGCCTCCGCGATAGTCGCGGATCCCGTACTTCTGCTGGTAGGTGTAGTCGGCGTGCCCGGGACGGAAACGATCCTTGATCTTGTCGTAATCGCGTGAGCGCTGATCCTGATTTTCGATGAGTAGCCCGATCGGAGTCCCGGTCGTCCGGCCTTCGAAGACCCCGGACAGGATCTTCACCCGGTCCGGCTCCCTGCGCTGGCTCGTATGACGCGACGTGCCGGTGCGTCTCCTCTCGAGCTCCGGCTGAATGTCGGCCTCGGATAGCTCGAGTCCCGGAGGACAGCCATCGACGATCGCGCCGAGCGCTGGACCGTGACTCTCGCCAAATGTGGTCACCCTGAATAACACACCAAAAGTATTGCCGGGCATGGGTTTGAGAGGAGGATCATGCTGAAGGAGCGATAGTGTATGTCGTTTGGCGCTCGCTATCTGCGCCCCTGCGTCAGCTGTCGAAGCTCGTCTGCCGTCAGCAGGAACACGCCCCCGCCGCCGCGCTCGAACTCCAGCCACGTGAACGGCACCTTGGGGTACGCCGCAACGAGCGTCTCTTCCGAGTTGCCGACTTCCACGATGAGGATGCCATGCGGCGTCAGGTAGTGCGCAGCTTCCCGTAGTATGCGATGGACAATCTCAAGACCGTCTTGTCCGCCGTGCAAACCCACACGTGGCTCACGCGCGTATTCAGGGGGTAAGCTCGCCAGCTCCTCGTCGCCGACATAGGGAGGATTGGAGACGATGACGTCGTAACGCTTACCCTGCACCCCGTCGAATACGTCTGAGCGCAGTGCACGCACGCGCGTTTGCAGACCGTAGCGCGCGATGTTGATGGCCGCGACTGCAAGCGCGTCGTCGGACACATCGACCGCGTCGACCTGCGCTTGCGGGAGCACCAAGGCACTCGCGATCGCGATGCACCCGGAGCCAGTGCCGATATCGAGCAAACGCTCGATACGATCGGGGTCAATCCAGGGCTCGTAGCGCGCTTCAATGAGCTCGGCAATAGGCGAGCGAGGCACGAGCACGCGCTCGTCGACGTGGAACTCGTAACCGGCAAACCACATTCGATTCGTCAAATACGCGGCCGGGATGCGCTCGCGGATACGCCGATCGAACAGTTCCAGCACGCGGGCGCGCTGCTGTTCATTGAGCGTCGTCTCATACACGATCGGCGCATCCTCGTGCCTCAGGCCCGCAGCGAAGAACACGAGCTCGGCCGCCTCATCGACGGCATTGTCGGTCCCATGCCCGAACCAGAGCCGTGCGCTTTCGAATGCGCGGGCGCCGTACTCGATGAGCTGCCGGACGGTTACGCCGGGTGAGGTCTCACGCGACATGCGATAATCTCGATGCGAGGATCATGATGAAACGACACGCTTCCATCGTCATTGCGATCATCATCGCCATTGTATCCGTGTTCGCGGGCATGCTGTTGTCGCGCGCGCTGTTCCAGCCGACCGCGAGCGCCGTGCACGGAGAAGGCCCCGCAAACGCGCTGGAGGCTGGCACAGTGCTCGACCCGCCGAAGCCACTGCCGAGCTTCCAGCTAATCGATCACACGGGCAACCCGTTCACGAACGAGCACTTGCAGGGGCGCTGGACGTTCGTCTTTTTCGGCTTCACGAACTGTCCGGACGTTTGCCCGATGACGCTACATACGCTCGCACAAGTGGAGCAGTCGCTGGCGGACTTGCCAGAGTCAGAGCGGCCGAGGGTGACGCTCATATCCGTCGACCCCGCACGCGACACGCCCGAGCAGCTCGCAAAATACGTGGCCTATTTCAATCCTTCGTTCGTTGGCGTCACCGGCGAGGAAGGCGCGTTGAATGAATTCACGCGCGAAGTCGGCGTGCCTGTGGTCATCACGAGCACAGGAGACGGCGCGTACACCGTGGATCACTCCGCGGCGATTTTCTTGATCAATCCACAAGGCGAGATCCGTGCACTCTTCTCGCCTCCGCACACGCCGCAAGCCATTGCGGCCGACTACCGTCAACTCGTGCTCGGCACGGACGCGCGCAGCGATGGTTGAGCAAGTATCCGGCGCGCGACCAAGCGATCGCTTGTTCGCATTGCTGCAATACTTACTGCCGAAGCACCTTCTATCGCGCATGGTGCACGGGCTGATGCGCCAGCAGTGCACGCCCGTGAAGAATGCGCTCCTACGCGCGTTCCTCGCCGGCTATCGCGTCGACATGAGTGACGCCGCGGAACCCAATCCTTATGCCTACGCGAGCTTCAACGATTTCTTCACTCGAACGCTGCGTCCCGGCGCGCGCCCCATCGCGACGGACCCGCACCTCATCGTCAGCCCGGTGGATGGCATGGTGAGCCAATGTGGGCATCTCGAAGACGACACGCTGCTGCAGGCGAAGGGACATAGATATTCCCTGGCTGCGCTGTTCGCGGGCGATCGTGAGGCGGTCAACACCTATCGAGGCGGCAGCTTCGCCTGTCTTTATCTGGCTCCGTACAACTATCACCGCATTCATATGCCGTTGCAGGGCACCTTGCGCGGCAACCTGTATGTGCCTGGCGACCTGTTCAGCGTCAACGCTGCGACAGTGCGCGCCGTGCCCGGTGTGTTCGCACGCAACGAGCGATTGATCTGTGAGTTCGATACCGTCGTCGGCCGCATGGCGATCGTGCTGATCGGTGCGCTGTTCGTGGGCAGCATCGAGACGGTGCATTGCGGCGAGGTCAATCCACCGCCGCGGCGCCGCAAGACACCGCTTGCCATTCCTGACGGGATCGGGCGGTCGTTCGCCAAAGGCGAAGAATTGGGTCGCTTCAACATGGGATCGACTGTGATTCTGCTGTTCCAGCCGCAACGCATCCGTTGGGACGCGACGCTCGCGCCGGACACAGAGGTACGTCTCGGGCGCCCTATCGGACGTATTTTGGAGAATCGCGCGGAGCCGCACTGAGCCGCCGGCCATGACAGCGGACTGGAAACCGACTGCCTCCATAGCGACACTCGAGCTGCGTGCGCGCATGCTGCGTGCGGCGCGCGAGTACTTCACGGCTACACGCGCGCTCGAGGTCGAAACGCCGGCGCTCTCCTGCGCCACTGTCAGTGACGTTCATCTCGCGAGTGTGACCGCGCGAGTGATGAACCAATCGCGCTATCTCCACACCTCGCCCGAATACTGCATGAAGCGACTCCTTGCGGCCGGGTGCGGTGACATCTGGCAGATCACCAAGGTATACCGCGATGGCGAATGCGGGCGCTGGCACAATCCGGAATTCACCTTGATCGAGTGGTACCGCATCGGCATCGATCATCATGCGCTCATGTCGGACGTGGAGCGCCTGATCACGGCGATGTTGCCACCGGATCGGCAATTCGACCGTGCCGAGCGGCTCTCGTATCGCGAAGCCATGCAGCTGCATGCAGGCGTCGATGCTTTCGAGGATCCAACAGCGGTACTGCTCGCCCGGCTTGAGAGTGCCGGCATCGAAATGCCGGAGGATCTCCGCAGCGATCGCGATGCCGTGCTCGATCTCATCATGGGCACGCTCGTCGGCCCGGCGCTCGGGCACGAGCGTCTGACGTTCGTGTACGACTACCCTGCTTCGCAGGCGGCGCTTGCCCGGGTACGTGGGCACGTCGCCTCACGTTTCGAGGCGTATCTCAACGGTCTCGAGCTTGCGAATGGCTTTCACGAGCTGACCGATCCACTGGAGCAGCGGGCGCGTTTCGAGCGCGACTTGGCAGAACGTGCCAGACGGGGCCTGCCCGTCCATCCTATTGACGAGCGCTTTCTGGCCGCGCTCGAGCACGGGTTGCCTGAGTGCTCGGGCGTCGCGCTGGGATTCGATCGTCTCGTGATGTGCGCTATTGGCGCACGGCACATCGAGGAAGTGCTGGCGTTCCCGTTCGATCGCGTCTAGGCGGACTGGCGTGCACTGGGAACCAGAAGGTGTACGCTGCTTGTCGCCTACCCTGGGACCCCGAAACCATGCACACTAGCCAGCTCGATCGTACCCTTCCCAAGCCGGCCTTCTACTCGCAGCTGTTACGTGAAGCGGCGGCGCTCATCGAGCATGAGTCGGACTGGATTGCAAACTTGGCAAACCTTGCAGCCCTGCTCTATCACTCGCTGCCGGATGTGAACTGGGCGGGTTTCTACTTGCTGAAGGGCGACACGCTCATCGTTGGTCCGTTTCAAGGCTTGCCGGCATGCGTGCGCATTCCGATTGGCAAAGGCGTCTGCGGCATGGCGGCAGCACAAGGACGAACGATCGTGGTACCGAACGTGCACGAATTTCCCGGTCACATTGCGTGCGATGCGGCATCGCGCTCGGAGATCGTGGTACCGATGATTCAAGCGGGCACCGTGCTGGGTGTCTTGGACATCGACAGCCCGCGACTCGCCCGCTTCGATGAGGAAGACCGCTGCGGACTCGAGCAATTGATCGCAATGCTGCTCGCGCACAGAGCGTCTGAGGGGTAGCTCGTAAGGTTGCGAGCAGGCCGTGACTCGTGACGGATAGAACCCTCACGAGTGATGCATCACACAGCTAACAGCTAGCCTTTCACTCTCGCGATGTATTCGCCGGTTCGTGTATCGACGCGGACGACCTCACCTTCGTTCACGAACAGCGGCACGCGAACCACCGCTCCCGTTTCCAGCTTCGCGGGCTTCGCCCCGCCTGTAGCGGTATCGCCTCGTACACCGGGATCGGTCTCTACGATCTTGAGCTCGACATGGGCCGGCGGCGTCACGTTGAGGGGTACGCCGTTCCAGAGCATGACCGTGCACATCATGCCGTCCTTGAGCCACATCGCGCTGTCGCCGACCGCCTCCTTGCCGGCCGCGTACTGGTCGTATGTATCCGGCACCATGAAGTGCCAGAACTCGCCGTCGGTGTAGAGATACTGCATCTCAGTCTCGACGACGTCGGCCGCTTCGACCGTCTCGCCCGACTTGAACGTGCGTTCGATGACTCGGCCGGTCTTGAGATTGCGCACCTTGACGCGGTTGAACGCCTGACCCTTGCCAGGCTTCACCATCTCGTTCTCGATGATCGCGTAAGGATCATTCTCGAGGATGATCTTCAGACCTGCCTTGAACTCATTCGTGGAATACGTGGCCATTTGGCACCGCCGCCCAATCTGTGAAAATGCGAGAAACGGTTGTAGTCGAATCGTTGCGACTGTCGAGCGCGCGGTTCGCGCACACCGGATCCGAGCCTCGGTCAGCCGAGCTTGGATTCAACTGTCAATCCCAATCCTACGTGTCGTGGCCGCCAGGGCCGACAAAGGGCGCAAATGATAGCCGCAACCCCCTCTGCAGGCCAATTGCAGCCGGGCAGCACCTCTGTGCCGCGCTGGCAACAAGAGCTCGCCAATGCGATCAGCGATCCGCGGGAGCTTTGCGAGGTGCTCGACCTCGACCCCTCGCTCATCGCCCCTGCGCTCGAGAGCGCGCGCGGGTTCCCGCTCAAGGTGCCGCGCCGCTTCGTAGCAAAGATGCGCAAGGGCGATCCCAAGGATCCGCTGCTGTTGCAAGTGCTGCCGGTGAGTGCCGAAATGGCGTTCGTGCCGGGCTTTGAGCTCGACCCGGTCGGCGATCTGCAAAGCCGCGCCGGAGCCGGCGTGCTGCACAAGTACCACGGACGTGCATTGGCGATCGCGACCGGCGCCTGCGCGATTCACTGCCGCTACTGCTTCCGCCGTCACTTTCCCTATGACGAGGAGTCTGCATTGCGCTCGGGCTGGTCACGAGCGATTGCCGCCCTCCAAGCCGATGCGACGCTCTCCGAGGTCATTCTCAGTGGCGGCGATCCGCTCAGCTTGAGCGATCGGCGACTGCGCGAGCTCACCGACAAGCTCGCCTGCATCCCGCACATCAGGCGCTTGCGCATTCACACCCGTTATCCGGTCGTGCTGCCCGCGCGAATCGACGAAGAGCTCCTCAATTGGCTGCAGTCCTTGCCGATACAGCGTGTGATCGTGATCCATGCGAATCACCCGCGCGAGATCGACGAAGAGGTGATCGCCGGCTGCCGGGCGCTTGCTGCCGCTGGCGCGACCCTGCTCAACCAGTCGGTCCTGTTGGCGGGCGTGAACGATTCGCCGGACACCTTGGCAGAGCTGAGCGAGGCGCTGTTCGCGGCAGGTGTGCTGCCCTACTACCTGCACATGCTCGACAGGGTTCAGGGCGCCGCGCACTTCGAGGTACCGATCGAGCGCGCGCTCGCTTTACACGAAGCGCTTGCCGCGCGCTTGCCGGGTTATCTGCTACCGCGACTCGTACGCGAGATCCCCGGAGCACCCGCCAAACGCCCCGTCGTGGCCGTCTGACGGTTCGCCAAACGGTGAGCTGCGGCGCAAAGTGAGCGCGTTCACTCGGCTACAATGCGCGCGCCTTCGCACGCTCAACCTCTTGAACACGGAGACAGGAACTTGGCGGAACCAAGCGCAGTGCCGATGATCGTCCTGACGCCTCACCAGGACAACGTCGAGGCCATCAACAGCACCCTGCGCAACGCCGGCCATGCGGTGCGCTGCAGTTGGATCCGCGACCTCAACGACCTCGGCGACGCGCTCCAGCAGATCAATGCGTACATGTTGATCGCCTTCGTCGGTCCCGACCCGGCCGAGACCTCCAAGGTGATGAGCGTGTGCAAACAATTCGGTGCCGAGGTCCCCGTGTTGATCGCCCGCGAGCAGGTCGACGAGGACATCATCGCTGCGGCCATGCAGCAAGGTGCGCGCGATGTTGTGACGCTCAAGCATCCTGCGCGTCTGTGCGCCGTGGTAGAGCGCGAGCTCGATGCCCACAAGCAAGCGCGCACCTTGCAGGCGACGATCAACGCGGCGCGCGAGTACCGCGAACAGCTCAAGTCCTTTATGGCTGGCTCGGCCGACGCGATCGCGCACGTACAGGAAGGCATCATCGTCGACGCCAATCCCGCCTGGCTTGAGCTGTTCGGCCTGCCGAATGCAGAAGCGATCGTTGGCACGCCACTCATGGACTCGTTCGATGCGGAGAGCCATGCGGCCATCAAGGGCGCGCTCGTTGCCTGCATGCAGGGGCGCTGGATGGATCACACCCTGCGCGCCAGCGCGCTGTTGAGCGATGGCTCGAGCGTGTCACTCGAGATCGAGTTGTTGAAGACGGAGTTTGACGGCGAGCCTGCGGTTCGCCTCTGTGTTCCTGCCAACAAGGGCACGAACGCCAACACGCTCGATCGCGACCTGAACGAAGCGCTGGAACGCGATGCCACAACGGGCGCCTTACAGCGCAAGTTCTTCATCGAGCGCCTCAAGGCAGCGCTCGCGCAACCCGTTAAGGCGGGCGTTCGCCAGCTCGTGTCGATCGAGCCGGACAAGCTCCCGGCCATCTGTGAGGAAGTCGGCCCGCTCGGCGTGGAGGACTTCGTCGGTCAGTTCGCGGGGCTCATTGACGAAGCGCGCCAACCTTCGGATCTCTTCGGAAGAGTCGGCGACGGCGCCTTCATGCTGCTCATGGAGCGCGGCACGCCACGTGACATAGAGGTTTGGGCGAACAACGTGATCCGCAAAGTCGGCGCACAGGTCTTTCGCGTCGGCGACAAGCAAATCTCCTGCACGTGCAGTGTCGGCATCGGCACCATCGATCCACGTGCCCCAGACATCGAGGCCTCGATCAACGATGCGATTGGCGCGCGACATCGGGCCCACGGGCGCGGCGGCAATCGCCTCGAGGTCATCGACCGACAGGACGAGGAGACTCGCCAGCAAGCTGCCGATGAGATTTGGGTGCGACAGATCAAGGCGGCGCTGATGGAGAATCGCTTCCGCCTCATGCAGCAGCCGATCGCCAGCCTGCTCGGTGAAGACCGTGGCATGTTCGACGTGCTAGTGCGAATGGTGGACGAGACGGGCGAAGAGCTCCTGCCGTCCGAGTTCATTCCCGCTGCGGAGCGCAACGATCTGATGAAGAACATCGATCGCTGGGTGATCGGCGCATCGATGACGTTCTGTGCGAGCCGACCCGTCAAGCGTCTGTTCGTACGCCTCTCCAAGGACTCCGTGCGTGACAAGTCGCTGCTGCAGTGGCTCTCGAACCAGCTCAAAGCGACCCGCATCGACTCACAGCGTATCGCCTTCCAGGTGAGCGAGCAGGTCGCCACGGAGTACTTGGCCGATACCACCGAGCTCGCCAATGGACTGCGCAAGCTCGGCTTCATGTTCGCCCTCGAGCATTTCGGCACGGGCCGTGATCCCGCACGTCTCATCGCCCACTTACCGCTCGACTACATCAAGGTCGACGGCACCCTCATGCAGGGGCTTGCGGTCGATCACAATCTTCAGCAGCGTGTCCGCGAGCTCGTCGACCACGCCAAGAGCAAGGAGATCGCCACGATCGCCGAGCGCGTCGAGGATGCAAACACCATGGCGGTGCTGTGGCAGCTCGGCGTCGAGTTCATCCAAGGGTTTTTCGTCAACGAGCCGGAGCGCGTGGTGATGGGTTAAGGGCGCTGTGCTCAGAGCCGCTCGGCTCTGGGGCACAGCGGCCTGAGTCCGTCACTCGACTTCGAGCCGATCGACGTTTCGCCAGCCGCGCGGCAGCACGGCGCCGCGCTGCGCACGCTCGCCGCGATAGGACTCGAGGTCCGCAAACTTGATCGTCATCTTGCGCTCGCCACAGCGCACGATGAGATTCTGTCCGGGTGCGACGACTGCGATCGCAACCAGATATTCCTCGCGCGCTTGCAGCTTCTTCGACGATATGCCGAAGATCTTGTTGCCCTTGCCGCGGGGCAGCTCCGGCAGGTCTTTCACAGGAAATGCCAGCAGCTTACCTTCCGAGCTCACCGCGCAGAGCAGCGCCTCCTCGCTCGGCGGAACCGGCGCAGGCACGAGCACGCCCGAGCCTTCGGGCACCTTGAGCACTGCCTTACCGGAACGGTTGCGTGAGTAGAGCTCTTCCAGCTTGACCACGAAGCCGTATCCGGCATCCGACGCAACGACCCAACGATCCTTAGGATCGCCGATCAATACGCCCGCGAACGTCGCTCCATCCGGTGGATCGATGCGTCCGGAAAGCGGCTCGCCCTGGCCGCGCGCAGACGGCAGCGTATGCGCGGGCAAGCTGTACGCCCGGCCCGTGCTGTCGAGAAACACCGCTTGCTGTGTGCTGCGACCTCGCGCCGCCGCCTGAAATGAATCGCCAGTCTTGTACGAGAGCGCTCGCGGATCGATCTCGTGACCTTTCGCCGCGCGCACCCAGCCGCGCTTTGACAGCACAACGGTCACGGGCTCGCTCGTGACGAGCTCGGTCTCGTCGAGAGCCTGAGCAGCGGCGCGCTCGACGATGCGGCTGCGCCGCTCGTCACCGAATAGATCGGCATCTGCCATGAGCTCGTCGCGCACGAGCTTCTTGAGCCGTGCCTTGCTCTGCAGGATCTTCTCGAGCTCGTCGCGCTCCTTGGACAGCTCCTTCTGCTCGCCGCGGATCTTCATCTCCTCGAGCTTGGCCAGATGGCGCAGCTTGGTCTCCAGAATGGCCTCGGCTTGAGCGTCCGAGAGCTTGAAGCGCTTCATCAGGACTGGCTTCGGCTCATCTTCGCGGCGAATGATGCGAATGACCTCGTCCAGGTTGAGGTATGCGATCAGCAATCCCTCGAGGACGTGCAGGCGCGCCTGCACCTTGTCCAAGCGCCAAGTGAGCCGCTTCGTGACCGTCTGGATACGGAACGTCAGCCACTGCTCCAGGAGCTGCTTCAGCCCCAGCACCTTCGGGCGGCCGTCGAGGCCGATCACGTTGAGGTTGACGCGATACGTGCGCTCGAGATCGGTGGTCGCGAACAAGTGCGCCATGAGCTGCTCGATGTCGACTCGGCTCGAGCGCGGCACGATGACGATGCGCGTCGGATGCTCGTGATCCGATTCGTCGCGGATGTCCTCGACCATCGGCAGCTTCTTCGCCTGCATCTGCGCCGCGATCTGCTCCTGGACGCGGGCGCCGGAGACTTGGTAGGGCAGCTGCGTGATGACGATTTCGCCGTCCTCGACCTCGTACACCGCGCGGGCGCGGATCGTGCCGGTGCCCGTCTCGTAAATGCGGCGAATTTCGCTGCGCGGTGTGATGATCTCGCCGCCGGTGGGGAAATCGGGTCCCTGTACATGCTTGCAGAGCTCGCGCACCGTGACGTCAGGATCCTCGAGCAAGCGCACGCATGCGGCCGCAACTTCTCGCAGGTTGTGCGGCGGGATATCAGTAGCCATGCCGACGGCAATGCCGGTCGCGCCGTTGAGCAGGACGTTCGGCACACGTGCAGGCAAGACAACAGGCTCTTCCAGCGTGCCGTCGAAATTCGGCACCCAGTCAACCGTGCCTTGTTCGAGCTCTTGCAACAACAAGGAGGCGTAGCGCGTCAGGCGCGCTTCGGTGTAGCGCATTGCGGCGAACGACTTGGGGTCGTCCGGCGAGCCGAAGTTACCCTGCCCATCGACGAGCGGATAACGGTACGAGAACGGCTGAGCCATCAGCACCATCGCCTCGTAGCAGGCTGCGTCGCCGTGCGGATGAAACTTGCCTATGACGTCGCCGACCGTGCGCGCCGATTTCTTGTGTTTCGCGGCGGCTGACAAGCCGAGCTCGCTCATCGCATAGATGATGCGTCGCTGTACCGGCTTGAGGCCGTCGCCGATGTGCGGCAGCGCGCGATCGAGGATGACGTACATCGAGTAATCGAGGTACGCCTTTTCGGTGAACGTCTTGAGCGAGAGGCGCTCGATACCTTCGAAGTTCAATGGAGGTTGAGTAGGCAAGCTACGCTCCGGATGATAGTTGATGCCTTGACGGGCTCAGGAACGACACGAGCAGCGGAGCGCGATGCGCTCTCTGCCCAGCATGATTCAGCGCACGCGCCCTAAACTTGTACGTCCGCCAAATTGCCTTTGGTCTCCAACCAAACGCGCCTGTCGGCCGCGCGTTTCTTGGCGAGCAGCATGTCGAGCATTTCATCAGCCTCATCGCCGTCGTCAACGGTGAGCTGCACCAGACGTCGTGTTTCGGGCGCCATGGTGGTCTCGCGCAGTTGCATCGCACTCATCTCGCCCAGACCCTTGAAGCGCGTGACGACCGGTTTGGCGCGTGGATTCTCCGCCGCGATCCGATCGAGTATGCCGATGCGCTCGGCATCATCGAGCGCGTAATAGACCTGCTTACCGACGTCGATGCGAAAGAGCGGCGGCATCGCAACATAGATATGCCCAGCCTCGACGAGCGGACGAAAGTGCCGCAAGAACAGCGCACACAGCAGCGTGGCGATGTGCTGACCGTCGGAATCGGCGTCCGCCAGAATGCATATTTTATGGTAGCGCAGGCCGTCGAGCTTGTCGGACCCGGGATCAACGCCAATCGCCGTGGCAATGTGGTTCACTTCCTGCGATTGCAGCACACCGCTCGCATCCACCTCCCACGTGTTCAGGATCTTACCGCGCAACGGCATGACGGCCTGAAATTCGCGGTCGCGCGCCTGCTTGGCCGAGCCCCCTGCGGAATCTCCTTCGACGAGAAACAGCTCGCTGCGTCTCGGATCCTGGCTCGTGCAATCGGCCAGCTTCCCGGGTAGCGCCGGCCCGCTCACGACACGCTTGCGCGCCACTGATTTCGACGCTTTCGCTCGTGCCTGCGCGCTGGCGATCGCGAGCTGCGCAATCTTCTCGCCCGACTCGGGGTGTTGGTTCAGCCAAAGCGCGAACTGATCCTTGACCACACCCGACACGAAGGCCGCTGATTCGCGCGACGACAGGCGTTCCTTCGTCTGTCCCGCAAACTGCGGATCCTTCATCTTGATCGAGAGCACAAAGCTCAGGTCCTCCCAGACGTCCTCGGGCGCGAGCTTCAGCCCTTTTGGTAACAGGTTACGGAACTCGCAAAACTCGCGAATCGCCTCAGTCAGGCCGAGACGCAATCCGTTTACGTGCGTCCCGCCTTGCGGTGTCGGGATGAGATTGACATAGCTCTCCTCGACCTTCGGACCATCATCGATGCGCCAAGCGACCGCCCATTCTGCGGCTTCCTGCTCGCCTTCGAGATTGCCGCTGAACAGCTCGGGCGGCAACCACTCCCCTTCGCCGAGAGCTTGACGTAGATACTCGTTCACTCCGCCGGTGTACAACCATTCTTCCTTCTCGCCCGTCTGCTCAATCGTGAGCGTGACGCGCAAGCCAGGGCACAGGACCGCCTTCGCTCGCAGCGTGTGCTTGAGTCGTGGCACCGAGAAGTTCACCGATTCGAAGAATTGCGGATCGGGCCAGAAGCGCACAGTTGTGCCCGTGTTGCTCTTGCCCACATCACCAACGACGCGCAGTTTCGAGGCAACCTTCCCGTTCTTGAAGCCGATGTGGTACTGCTTGCCGCCGCGCTTGATCCAGCACTCGAGCCTCTTCGACAGGGCGTTCACCACCGACACGCCCACGCCATGCAAGCCGCCGGAGAACTTGTAGTTCTTGTCCGAGAACTTTCCGCCAGCATGCAGTCGCGTCAGGATGAGCTCGACACCGCTCACCTTTTCTTTCGGGTGGATGTCCACCGGCATACCGCGACCGTCGTCGGCCACCTCGAGCGATCCGTCTTTGTAGAGCGTCACGTCGACGCGCTTGGCGTAACCTGCAAGCGCCTCGTCAACTGAGTTGTCGATGACTTCATGTGCGAGGTGATTCGGTCGGCTCGTGTCCGTGTACATGCCGGGGCGGCGTCGCACGGGATCGAGCCCGCTCAGGACTTCGATGTCGGAAGCGGTATAGGACTTTGCCATTTATTCGCGAAGCGCGTCAGAGTTGAAGGCGCGCGGATTCTAACAGAGAGGGCCGGGATGCAACGTCGGTGTTGGCGGTCGATGACTGCCGGCCACGTCCGCGTTGCCAGCCGCAGCGGCCCGCGGGCGCGACACACCGATATATTGCGCAGGGAAGCGACGATTCAACCGTGCTCAAGCGAGCCTGAGCAAGCACGCGCTGTGGCCGGCCGACGCTGAGCTCAAGCCAGGTCGCTCGCGATCGCGTCGCGGATCTGTTGCGGTAGCGGCTCGACGCTGTGTCGATACTTGTCGTGATCGATCCCGATGCTGACCGACGCGCCGTTCTTGACGGCCTCGCGCATCGGCTCGGTCAGCTCGAAGCGCATGAAGTGGACGGACGAGGTCTTCTCCGCGGTGTCGCGCTCGAGGTCCTCGTCCGCGATGGCCCAGACGCGTTCGAAACCCGCGACCTGCACCCAGCAGCGGTCTTCGATGCCTATGAGCTCTGCCAAACGGCGGAGTCGCTCTTCACGGTCCGGATACTCGATCAGCAACGTCACCTTCCAGTTGGTGCCGTCGGGGATGAGCGGGTTATAGGCATCGAGCTCTTCTTGAATGGCCTCCGGCTCGAAGATGCGCTCCACGCGCAGCATCTCCTGAACCTGATACTGAACGGTGAGCTGATCTTCAAAGCACCAGGTCGTATTAGGGCCGACGGGCACCGTACGTCGACGCTTGTGCTCCAGCACCTTCGCACGAAAGTCCTTGCGCGCGAGCGCGTACTGCTCGAGGCTCATGAGATCGTTGCGAGTCAGCTTCGCTAGGTGCTGCATGACAGTGCAACCTCAAATTCCATAGGCCATCCGCAACAGCTTGAGCGGATGCGTCGGCTCACGGTGGCCTTCGAGGCCGGACTGAATCTGACGCGCCGCCATGGGACAATCGCTCGAGTAATGATCGGCCCCGGCATCGCTGACCCGCCTCACAACCGGGCGCGCGATCTTGACCGATGCATCCCGAAATTCGCGCTTGACCCCGTACGTTCCATCGTGCCCAGAGCAACGCTCGATCGCATCGACCTGAGTGTCGGGTATCAGCATCAGCACATCGCGCGTCTTGAGACCAATGTTCTGCACCCGCGTGTGACACGGCACGTGGTAAGCGACCTTACCGAGCTTGTGTACGAAGTCGGTGCGAAGCAATCCTGCTCGATGGCGCGCCCATAGGTACTCGAACGGATCGAACGTCGCGTCGCGCACCTTCTGCACCAGCGGGTCGCCGGGGAACAGGAGCGGTAACTCCTGTTTGAACATCAGGGTGCACGAAGGAATGGGCGTGACGATGTCCCAGCCCTCGTCCACCCAACGCGCGAGCTCGGGAATGTTTTCGTTCTTGAGCTTCTCGATCGTTTGTAGGTCGCCGAGCTCGAGCTTCGGCATCCCACAGCAGCGCTCTTGCCGCGCCAGGGCGACAGGAATTCCGTTGTGCTCGAACACCGCGACGAGATCTTCGGCGAGCGACGGCTCGTTGCGGTTTCCATAACAAGTCACGAACAACACCACGCGCCCTTTCGTATCCTCGGTTGGCTTGGGCTCCAAGGCGACATGCCTCTTGGCGCGATGACGTTTGCGGTACGTCTTGCTGTGGTACTGCGGGATCGGCGCCTCTGGATGCACGCCGAGCGTCTTGTCGAGCAGCGAGCGTCCAAATGCCGTCTTATTGACGGCGTTCACGGCCTCTGCCACGACTGGAATACCAGCGAGCCGTCCCACCACATCGGTTGAGCTCAGGATCTTGTCGCGAAGACGAACCGAGCCCTGTCGGAATTTGTAGTGCTTCGCGCGCAGCATCAGGTGCGGGAAGTCGATATTGAAGGGATGCGGCGGCACGTACGGGCACTTCGACATGTAGCACATGTCGCAGAGGTAACAGTGATCGACCACATCCCAGTAGACCTTCTTGTCGACGGAATCGAGCTCTCCGGTCGCCGATTCGTCGATCGCATCGAAGAGCGTCGGGAAGGCGTTGCAAAGGCTGAAGCAGCGCCGACAGCCGTGACAGATATCGAAGACGCGCTCGAGCTCCTTGAGCAGCGACTCTTCATTTACGTAGTCGGGATCCTTCCACGCGATGGGGTGACGCGTGGGAGCTTCGAGACTGCCTTCGCGCTGCGGAAGGGATGCGGATGGCTTGGACACGACGTTCCTACACAGTCTGGAGCTGGATGAAAACCGTGGAGTGTGTGTGCACCCAGCCGCGGGCCGAGGTGGCTACTGCCACCCCGGGCCTCGAGACGGCCAAAGCGTCTCTTCGACTAGCTCCCAAGCGTGTCGAGCGCCTTCTGGAAGCGGTTGGCGTGTGAGCGCTCGGCTTTAGCCAACGTTTCGAACCAGTCTGCGATCTCGTCGAAGCCTTCTTCGCGTGCCTCCTTCGCCATACCCGGATACATATCCGTGTACTCGTAGGTCTCGCCTGCGATCGCAGCCTTCAAGTTCGAAGCCGTATCGCCGATCGGTAAGCCGGTCGCGGGATCACCCACTGCCTCGAGGTATTCCAGATGGCCGTGAGCGTGGCCGGTCTCGCCTTCTGCAGTCGAGCGGAACACGGCCGCGACATCGTTGTAACCCTCGACGTCCGCCTTGGCCGCGAAATACAGGTAACGGCGATTAGCTTGTGACTCACCGGCAAACGCTTCCTTCAAGTTCTTCTCTGTCTTCGTGCCCTTCAGACTCTTCATGTCGAGACCCTCGCTAACTCGCTAAGTGGACGAACCGAAGGTGCGGCGCGGTGGCACCGAACGTCGTGCCTGCGCCGACGTCGGACCTGTCTGAGGAGGTCGGCCGGACTCCTTAGACCTAGTCTAACCGCGAAGAATCTATGCCCGGCACTCCATCAAGTCAACGCCGGAAGGACCCACACGAGCGAATCGCATTTGACCGTCCGCGCGGCTGCATGCAAGCTTGCGTTGCTGTTATTGTCTTCAGTCGATCGTGAATACCTCCGCTCCAAAATCATCCGACGACCAGAACACGGTGGCGCCCGACTTCGAGCGTTCGCTCGCTGAGCTCGAAGCCATTGTCGAACGCCTCGAGCATGGTGAGCTCAGCTTGGAGGAGTCGTTGCAGCAGTTCGAACGCGGCGTACGGCTCACACGTGCGTGTCAGGCTGCGCTCAAGGAAGCCGAACAGAAAGTGGAGATCCTGTTGCGCAAGAGCGGCGACTCCGAGTCGCTCGAGACGGCTCCTTTCGAAGATCCGGTCGCGAGTGACGAAGATTGACGCCTGCGAGCCCCCTGGTGCAGACCCTCCCCGTGGATTTTTCTACACGGCTCGGCGCCTGGCAGCGACGCGTGGAAGAGCAGCTGGCCGCGCGACTGCCGGACGCGCGCACCGAGCCGAAACGGCTACACGAAGCCATGCGCTACAGCGTCCTGGGCGGCGGCAAACGCGTGCGGCCGGCGCTCGTCTACGCCACAGCCGACGTGCTCGGTGTACCCCTGACGCATGTCGACGGTGCCGCTTGCGCCGTGGAATTCATCCATGTGTATTCGCTCGTGCACGACGATCTGCCCGCGATGGACAACGACGAGCTGCGCCGCGGCCGTCCGACCTGCCATCGGGCGTTCGATGAGGCCACCGCGATACTCGCCGGCGATGCGCTGCAAGTCTTGGCGTTCCAGACGCTCGTGAGCGGTCCTGGTTTGCCGGACAGCGCTCAAGTCCGTCTCCGGCTGGTCGACTTGCTGGCCCAGGCGAGCGGCACGGATGGCATGGCGGGCGGACAGGCACTCGACCTTGCTGCGCTGGGCCAGGAGCTGTCGTTGGCAGAAATCGAGGCGATGCATGCGCGCAAGACAGGCGCTCTGATCCGGGCGTGTGTCCTGATGGCGGCGGCGTGCGCCGAGCAGCTTGCCGAATCCGCGCTGGTTGCGCTCGACGAGTACGCGACGTCGATCGGCCTCGCCTTTCAGATTCAAGACGATCTTCTCGACGTCGAGGGCGACGCTGCCGTGCTCGGTAAGGCGACCGGAGCGGACCTTGCGCTGAATAAGCCGACCTATCCGGCGGTCGCGGGAATCGCCGCTGCACGCGCGCGCGTGCGCGAGCTGCACGAGCGTGCGCTCGCGGCACTCGGTTCGAGCGGTTTAGCGAACACCGAGCCACTCGCCGCCATGTCGCACTGGCTGGTGGCACGAAGAAGTTAGCCTGTGGGCTCCGCACAAGAGCGTCTCGGTGCCACTTTCCCTGCCCTTTCCCTATTCACTCCCCTCCCTCGTTCCGACAGCCTACAGCCTAGCGCCACATATCCTGTAAACTCACGCGAGCCTCAGTCCGTTGTCATGATTCGGCCGACGAGCGCCCTCATCATCTGACACGGTCGCGCGAGATTTTTTGCTTGCTTGGTCGAACACAGCTCGATGAACGCTGGCTCTTCGTACCCGCTTCTCTTCGCGATCGATTCGCCCGCCGATCTGCGCAAACTGTCGGTGAGCGACCTCGAGCGCGTTTCCGCAGAGCTGCGGCAATACCTGATCGAGACGGTGAGCCAGATGGGCGGACATTTCGCTGCTGGGCTGGGTGCCGTCGAGCTCACGGTCGCTCTGCACTATGTCTTCGACACGCCTCACGACCGACTCGTGTGGGATGTGGGCCATCAAGCCTATCCACACAAGGTCCTGACCGGGCGGCGCGACCTGCTCAAGACCATCAAGAGCAAAGGTGGGCTTGCACCGTTTCCGACACGCAGCGAAAGCCACTATGACACGTTCGGGGTCGGGCACTCGAGCACTTCCATCAGCGCGGCCCTTGGAATGGCGATCGCTGCCGCACGTAACGGAGAGCAACGACGCGTGGTCGCGGTGATCGGCGACGGGGCGATGAGCGCCGGCATGGCGTTCGAGGCGCTCAACCACGCGGGCAGCTTGGACGTCGACATGCTGGTCGTGCTGAACGACAACGACATGTCGATCTCTGAGAACGTCGGTGCGTTCTCCAACTATTTCGCGCGCGTGCTGTCCGGCAAGCTCTACGTGACCCTGCGCGAGGGCAGCAAGAAAGTTCTCAGGCGCATGCCGACCGTGTGGGAGCTCGCGCGTCGCTCCGAGGAACACATCAAGGGCATGGTCTTGCCCGGCACGATCTTCGAAGAGCTCGGCTTCAATTACATCGGCCCCATCGACGGTCACGACATCGGCGCGCTGGTGGCCACGCTGAAGAACCTGCGGGATCTCAAAGGGCCGCAGTTTCTTCACGTCATCACCCGCAAGGGCAAGGGCTATCCCCCGGCCGAAGCCGATCCGATCAAGTGGCACGGCCCCGGTCCGTTCGATCCCAAGAGCGGCGTCATCTTCAAGGAAAAGATCAGCGGTCCGACGTACTCACAAGTATTCGGCGAATGGATCTGCGACATGGCGGCGCTCGACCCGAAGATCGTCGCCATCACGCCGGCGATGCGTGAAGGCTCGGGGCTGGTCGAATACTCGAAGCGCTTTCCAGACCGCTATTTCGATGTAGCCATCGCCGAGCAGCACGCAGTCACGCTTGCCGCTGGCATGGCATGCGACGGATTGAAACCGGTCGTCGCGATCTACTCCACATTCCTGCAGCGCGCCTACGATCAGCTGATCCACGACGTGGCATTACAGAAGCTCCCAGTGACGTTCGCGATCGATCGTGCCGGGCTCGTCGGAGGCGACGGTGCCACGCATCAGGGGGCATTCGACCTGTCCTATCTTCGTTGTGTACCGAACCTTCTCATCATGGCGCCCGCAGACGAGAACGAGTGTCGCCAAATGCTGTTCACGGCGGTGCAGTCGCAGATGCCCGCTGCGGTTCGTTACCCTCGCGGCCAAGGTCCCGGTGTCGCCATCGAGAAGACCATGCGTGCCTTGCCCATCGGCAAAGCGCAGGTGCGCCGAGAGGGACGAAGCGGCCTTGCCATCGTCGCGGTGGGCGCGATGGTCCCGACGTGCGAGCGAGTGGCAGCGACGCTCGATGCGACGCTGGTGAACCTTCGCTTCGTCAAACCGCTCGACGAAGAGCTTCTGCTCGAGATCGCCGCCACGCACCGCGCACTCGTCACGGTTGAAGAGAACGCTGTGGCCGGCGGCGCCGGCAGCGCGATTGGTGAGTTGCTGGCCGCGCACCGGGTCGAGCTGCCGCTGCTGCACCTCGGTATTCCCGACCGCTTCATCGAGCACGGCTCGCGCGAGGATTGCCTCGCAGCGGCGGGGCTGGACCTCGCTTCGATCGAGGCCGCCATCGCGCGTTGGTGGCGAGTGCCGGCTCGTGCCGCATCCTGAGAGCGACCGCGGATCCGAAGCCCGTGTTCGGCGCAGCCGGCCCCTCGCTCATATATTCGATTCACGACTCTGTTTCCGCGTCGCGCAGGGATCGCGGGGTGTCATGCTTTATACTGCCGTTGATCGCCGTCAGCGGCCTCTAGCCTCGGATCGTTCATGGCCATTCGACCGTCCAACGCTCCCCCACCGACCGATGCGTCCATCGAGGACGTGCAGGCACGCACGGATTCGCGCCGCATTCCCATCAACAAGGTCGGCATCAAAGATGTTTACCACCCGGTTCGCGTCAAGGATCGTTCGGGCGGTGAACAACACACGGTCGCCAGCTTCAACATGTACGTCGCGCTGCCCCACAACTTCAAGGGCACGCACATGTCGCGCTTCGTCGAAGTGCTCCATCGCAACGAGCGTGAGATCTCGGTGGAGTCGTTCCGCGACATCTTGATCGAGATGACCGAGAAGCTCGACGCAGAATCGGGGCACATCGAGATGGAGTTTCCCTACTTCGTGATGAAGAAGGCACCGGTCTCAGGCGTCGAGAGCCTTATGAACTACCGCGCTTCGCTGATCGGCGAGTTCCACCACGGCCACACTGAGCTGTGGTTGAAGGTCGTGGTCGCCGCAACGAGCCTGTGCCCCTGCTCGAAGCGCATTTCCAACTACGGTGCGCACAATCAACGTTCACACATCACGATCACGGCACGTATCGAGCAGCACATGTGGCTCGAGGAATTGATCGACATCGCCGAGCAGGAGGCCTCATGCGAGGTCTACAGCATCCTGAAACGGCCTGACGAGAAGTACGTCACCGAGCGCGCCTACGACAATCCCAAGTTCGTCGAGGACATCGTGCGCGACATTGCCGTACGACTGAACAATGACGATCGTGTGCGCGCCTACGTTGTCGAAGCCGAGAACTTCGAGTCAATCCACAATCACTCGGCCTACGCGCTGATTGAGAAAGACAAAGACAAGGATAGGCTCTAGGCTGTAGGCCACTCCTTCGATAGGCTGGAGGCTGGAGACTAGAGCGGCCTCCAGCCAGAACCCCGCGACCCGAGCCCCGGGCCAGCAGCCCGCATCACGATGCGCTCTGCAAGCGACTGATCAGGTTGCGCAAAAAGACCTTGTTGAAGCGGAGCTGACAAGCGGCCGAGCTCTGCTCGAGCAATGTCGAGCTCACCTTCATCAGCGTGACAGGGGTGAGCGCCTTGATCGTCGCGAGGCGCTTGGCACCTTTCACATAACTCGTCTCTCCGAAGCAATCCCCTTCATCGAGCTGCCCGACGACGACGCCGCCTCGCATGACTGCGACACTGCCCGAAACGATGATGTAGAAGCGATCGTCCATCTCGCCCTCTTTGACGATCTCCTCGCCTTCGTCGTAGTTCTGCCAGGTACTTGCGCGCAGCACCTCCAGAATTTCGGCCTGCGAGAAGTCGTGGAAGAACTTGAGCGTGCGCAGAATAGAGAATTGCTCTTGGCGATCGATCTTGGCAGAGCTCTCGCGCAGCGCTTGGTGAACACGCGTCAGGTCGGCAGCGAGCTCGAGCCCATTGCGATAGCGCTTCGCCGGATCTTTGTGCAACGCCTTGGCGACGCAGTTCTCCAGCATCTCTGGAATCTCCGGTCGCAAGGTGTGAATGGGTTGCGGCGTCGCATAGACGATTTGGTGTAAGAGCTTGGAGAGATTGCTGCCCCGAAACGGACGATAACCGGTCAGCAGCTCGTACATCACGGCACCAAGCGAGTAGATATCGGACCGGTTGGTGATCTCGAGTGACTGCACTTGCTCCGGAGACATGTACGAAGGGCTGCCGGCGATACCTTCGATGCGCGAGATCTCCGAATCGGACACCAGCGCGATGCCGAAGTCGATAATGCGCACGTCGTTGGCCTGGGTCAGCATCACGTTCGACGGTTTGATGTCGCGATGGATCACTCCCCGACTGTGAGCATAGTGCAGCGCTTTAGCGCACTTATACATAATCTCCACCACGTCATCGACGGGCAGGAGATTGTCGGGCTTGCAATAGGCCGAGAGCGTGCGCGCGCCGTGCACGTGCTCGGTGACGATGTAATAGCGACCGTTCTCCTCGCCTGCATCGTAGATCGGCAAGATATTCGGATGCTGCAGCATGCCGACCATGTGGGCTTCCGAGAGGAACATCTTGCGCGTGACGCGCGCACGCTCCTCGTCGTGCAGCTCGAGGTTGTAAACCTTGATCGCGACGTCGCGCCGATAGTACGGATCGTGAGACAGATAAACGACGCCCGTGCTTCCTCGGCCAACTTCCTTGACGATGACGTACTTGCCAATGCGCTCGGGGACGCGCTGCTCGCGCGACGCAGGGCGCTGTACCATTTGGGCGCTCGGTGGGTTCACGAGGTGATGACGATCGCTGGCTTACAGTAGAAGTCTCACTGCGAGCAAGATCGCACCGGCGAACAGGCCCGCAAGGATGTCATCGAGGATAATTCCGAGGCCCCCGTGGAGACTGTGATCAGCCTCCCGGATCGGCGAGGGCTTGACGACGTCGAAAAAACGGAAGAGCACAAATCCAGCGATAAGCCAAGCGGGTTCTGCCGGAGCTGCCAACATCGTCACGGTATAACCTGCGATCTCATCCCACACGATCGCGCGGTGATCGTGCACACCCAGCTTGCGGGCGCTCGCTCCGCAGATATAGATCCCGCCCACGCATGCGATCAATGCGAAAGAAAGGTGGTAGACCCAGCCGAGCTGCGACAGGCACCAGACGATCGGCACTGCGATGAGCGTTCCAAAGGTGCCGGGCGCGTACGGTGCCAATCCGGCACCGAAACCGAAAGCAAGCAAATGCACTGGATCGCGCAGCAGTGCGGGTCGCAGCGTATTATTCATTGTTCTTGGAGCCTATGCCCGGATAATGACGCTAGGTCAGCGCAGTGCAAAGTGATCATAGCCGCTGCGCTCGAGCACGAGCTCCTGGTCGCCGCGAAAACACCGTACCCCAGGTTCGGCCGTGATGGTCCCGATGCGTGCGACCTCGACACCCGCGAGCGTGCCGGCGTGCAGCGCTGCCTCGTTCGCTGGCGTAACGGTAAACAACAGCTCGTAGTCGTCACCGCCAGTGAGCGCATAGCGAAGGCAAGTCGGCTCGTCAAAGCGTGCCTGCATGGCAGGCGAGCGGGGCAACGCCTCGACTTGCACGCGTGCACCGCAACCGCTCGCGGCGCAAAGCTTTTCGAGATCAGCGAGCAAGCCGTCGGACACATCCATTGCCGCGCTGGCGATCGTGCGCAATGCACGTCCGAGCGCGACCCGCGGCTCGGGTCGTAAGAAGCGGCTCTTTAGATGCTGTGCCGAACGGTCGGCAGCGGCATGAGCGCGGATCAGGGCGAGCCCTGCCGCAGCCTCGCCGGGCACCCCGGAGACATACAACCCGTCGCCCGCCCGTGCCCCCGAACGCAACAGGTAGTGGTCGGGCTCTATCCAGCCGCCGACTTGTATCGTGACCACGAGCGGGCCGCGCACCGTATCGCCACCGATCAATGCGACTTTGTGTGCGTCCGCAAGCGCGAAGAGCCCGCGCGCGAACTGCTCGAGCCAGGTTTCATCCGCTTCAGGCAAGGACAGCGACAGAGACATCCAGGAAGGCTCAGCCCCCATCGCCGCCAGATCGCTCAGGTTCACCGCCAGCGCCCGGTGACCGACGTCCTGCGCCGGCGTGCCTGACGGAAAGTGGACACCCTCCACCACCGTGTCCATCGCAAGCACCAGCTTACGACCCGCAGGCACATTCAAGATCGCGGCATCGTCACCGATGCCGAGCGACACGTCACTGCGCGCAGAGCGGCTGCCGAAATACTTGGCGATGATGTCGAATTCGCTGAGCGGCATCGTCGGTTCGGGCGCTGACTACCGGGTCATCACCGCTCCGCGGCGCGAAACTCGCGCGCTGCTCGATCCAGCACCGCATTCACGTACTTGTGCGCATCAGTTGCACCGAAGCGCTTGCACAAATCGACTGCTTCGTTGATGACGACCCGATACGGTATATCGACCCGGTACTGCAGCTCGTACATACCTATGAGCAGAATCGCCGACTCGACAGGATCGAGCTGTTCGAGCGGCCGGTCCAGGAACGGAGCCAGTGCCGCGGTAATCGATTGGTGATGCTCGATACACCCACTTACCAGTTCTTCGAAGTGGTCGCGGTCTGCACCGGCTGACTCTTCGTCTTCCAGAAATTGTTGCTTGAGCTCTTGCGCGCTTTGCGCATTGAGCTGCCATTGATAGAGCGCCTGCATCGCGAGCTTGCGCGCAATGGAGCGTGCGCGCGTGCCTCGTGCAGGTTTGGGCTTCGGGGGCGACATGACACTCGCGGACAAAAAGGTGAGCGATCGCGTTCGCGACGCTGCGGATCGTATGCACTCGTTCCGTGATGATAATCTGGTTTCGTTACCAAGCTGCATTCCCTGCAGACATGTACTGAGGGGGCGCGATCAGCCCTCGATTCGGCGCAGCAAGTTGGCAAGCTCTATGGCGGTCAGCGCAGCCTCTGCACCTTTGTTGCCGGCCTTGGTTCCCGCGCGCTCGATTGCCTGTTCGATCGTCTCGGTCGTAAGCACACCGAAGGCAACCGGCACGCCCGTGTCGTTTGCGACCCGTGCGAGCCCTGCTGCGCACTCCCCGGCAACATAGTCGAAGTGCGCCGTCGCACCCTTGATCACCGCACCGAGCGCGATGATCGCGTCGTAACGTCGGCTGAGCGCGAGCTTGCGCGCCACGACGGGCAAGTCGAATGCACCCGGTGCGCGCACAATCTCGATCTGCTTCTCGCTTGCGCCGTGGCGACGCAACGCATCCACGGCGCCGCGTACGAGCTGCTCGACCACGAACTCGTTGAAACGCGCCGCAAGAATCGCAAAGCGCAGCTCGCGACACTGCAGATCGCCTTCGACAGTCTTGATGTCCATAGGAACCAAAGGGTGCTGGATATAAATTCCTGGTTTACCCGCCGACCAGCTTGACAGTATACCCGCACCAACACGCACCGTCTGGCCGGCTCCACCCGCGGTCGCTTCTGGGCGCCGCTCAGCTCACGTATCCGACGATCTCAAGGTCGAAACCGGACAGCCCCTGGAACTGCTTGGGAGCCGAAAGCACGCGCATGCGCGAGATCCCCAGATCCTTCAGGATCTGCGCACCGATGCCGTAGGTTCTGAGCACGCGGGTGCCGCTCGAGCTCGAAGACGCCGCTTGATCGCTACGGATCAGGGCCTGCACGGAGTCCATGACCTCCCGAGGCGACTCACCGGGACCGAGCACGATGATCACACCCGAGGGCTCCTGTGCGATGCGCTGCATCGCTGCGCGAATCGGCAAGCCCAGCCCGCCATCGCGAATGTGCAGCAAGTCGCGCAATGTATCGGGCAAGTGCACACGTACGAGCGGAACGGCTCCGTCCTGCAGATTGCCGCGCACCAGCGCGATATGCACCGTGCGATTGACGTGGTCCTCATAGCAGAACATGCGGAACGGACCGAACTCCGTGTTCACCGGGTGCTCCGCGATGCGCTCGATCAGGCGATCCTTCTCGAGTCGGTAACGAATCAGATCGGCAATCGTCCCGATCTTGAGCCCGTGCTCACGCGCAAACTTCTCGAGATCGGGTCTGCGCGCCATCGTGCCGTCTTCGTTCAGGATTTCCACGATCACGGCTGCAGGCTCAAGACCAGCGAGCCTCGCGAGATCGCATCCCGCCTCTGTATGGCCCGCACGCGTGAGCACGCCACCGGGCTGAGCCATCAGCGGAAAAATGTGCCCGGGTTGACGCAGATCTTCCGGCCTTGCGTCACGTCGCACCGCGGCGCGAATCGTTTGCGCACGATCGTGCGCGGAGATGCCGGTCGTGACACCTTCCGCGGCTTCGATCGACACGGTGAAATTCGTGCGATGGTCCGCGTTCGTGTCGGAGACCATCAGCGGCAGTCGCAGTTGCTGGCAACGCTCGCGTGTCAGCGTCAAACAAATTAACCCGCGTGCGTAGCGGGCCATGAAATTGATGTCCTCGGCTCGCACGAACTCCGCGGCCATCACCAGATCGCCTTCGTTCTCGCGATCCTCGTCGTCCATGATCACGACCATGCGACCGGCTTTGATGTCGGCGAGGATCTCCTCGATCGTGTTGAGACGCGTGCCCGGGCTCGAGCCAGTATCCGACCGAGAGCTCATCTCGTCACCTTCTGTTCGTTGGATTGGTCGAGCAGGCGCTCGAGATAGCGCGCAATGATGTCGACCTCCAGATTGACCAAACACCCGATTCGGCACTCGCCCAGCGTGGTCACCGCGAGCGTGTGCGGAATGAGATTCACAGTGAAGCGATTCACATCGACTTCGTTCACCGTGAGACTGACGCCGTCCACCGTCACTGAGCCCTTACGCGCGATGTAACGTGCAAGCTCTGTCGGCGCTTCAAGGGTGAGCCGACGCGAGTGACCGTCCTCCTCGCTCGCCACGACGCGCGCCACGCCATCGACGTGTCCGCTCACGAAGTGGCCGCCGAGTGGCTGCCCTGCCCCAAGCGCCTTCTCAAGATTCACGCGCGTGCCTGCGCGCCAGCGGCCGAGTGTCGTGACCTCGAGCGTCGCACGGGAGACATCAGCGGTGAAGGAAGAGCCATCGATGTGCGTGGCGGTGAGACAGCAGCCGCTCACGCAGATGCTGTCGCCGATGGCCGTGTTTTTCAGATCGAGCGTGCCTGCCTCGATCGTCAGTTGCACACCGCCGTCTTTGGGTGTGATGGCGCGCACTGCGCCAATTGCCTGGATGATTCCGGTGAACATGCTCGAGCGGAACGGTGCCGTTAGTCGCGGCGAAGAAAAGTCACTTTGAGGTCCGGACCGATCAGCTCGGCCCCCTGCACGCGGAATTGTAGACTGTCCTCCAGCTTTTGCAGCGCCGGCAGATCGAACATCGGACGCGCGTCGCTTCCCAATACCCTTGGCGCGAAATACACCACGAGCTCATCGCACAGATCGAGCGCCAGAAATCTCCCGGCGAGGCGCGGTCCAGCCTCGACCAGCACGTCGTTACACTCACGTCGTCCCAGCTCGACCATTAGCTGTTGCAGATCGACTCGACCCGATTCGTCCAAAGGCAGGGTCACAACCTCGGCGACCGCCCGCAAGGGCTCGATGGAGGCAGGATCGTTCGCCCCAGTCGCGACCAAGACCGGACCGCCAGAGCTGAAGATTCTGGCGCTCGCATTGATGCGCAGCCGACTGTCGACCACCACCCGCAACAGTGCCCGGCCAGCCATATCAATGCGCTCATCGCGCACGTTGAGCTGAGGATCGTCGGCGATGATCGTTCCGATCCCCGTCAGCACCGCGCTTGCAGAGGCGCGCAGGCGCTGCACGTCCGCGCGCGCTGCCTCGCTCGTGATCCAGCGGCTTGCGCCATTGGCAAGCGCGGTGCGTCCGTCGAGACTCGCACCCAACTTGACGATGAGCCGGGGCAGCCCTGTGCGCATGCGTTTAGCGAACCCCAGATTGAGCGCACGCGCCTCCTCTTCGAGCACGCCGACTTCGGTCTGGATACCCGCCGCACGTAGCTCTTCGATACCTCGGCCGTGGACCTTCGGGTTCGGATCGAGCATCGCGCACACGACGCGTGCCACGCCCGCCCGAATGAGCGCCTGCGTGCACGGGGGTGTCCTGCCGGTGAAGCAATGCGGCTCGAGCGTGACGTAGACGCTTGCTCCGCGTGCAGCTTCGCCCGCTTGCTCGAGCGCAAGCACCTCCGCGTGGGCCTCTCCCGCTCGGCGATGCCAGCCTTCTCCGACGACCCGCTCGCCGTGCGCGATCACGCAGCCAACGCGTGGATTGGGATGGGTCGTGTAGCGACCGAGCCAGGCAAGCTCGATGGCACGGCGCATGTGGAGAACATCGAGATCGGAAAGAGTCATGCTGAGCGGGGCCACCCTCTTCGTCGACGGCACGCAGGGTACGAATGCGTCGGCGCCCTGGCTATCGGACCGTCAACTTGTCATCCTATTTCTTCTTCCGACCGGTGTCGTTGGCCGCCCAGAGCGCGAGCTGCGATTCGGCCGCCGCGCGATTGCGTCGATGACGCATGCGTTCTATCTCCTCGCGAAAGGCCTCGACGTCCTGAAATGCGCGGTACACGGACGCGAAGCGCACATAGGCCACTTCGTCGAGGTTGTGTAGCTCTTCCATGGCCAGCTCGCCGACGAGCCGCGAGGGGACCTCGCGCTCTCCCAAGGTGCGCAACTTGTGGCAGATGCGACCGACGGCAGCGTCGAGGGCCTCACTGGACACCGGGCGCTTCTCGAGCGCCTTCAGCATGCTGGTGCGCAGCTTCTGCTCGTCGAACGGTTCGCGGCTCGCGTCGTTCTTGATGATTCGCGGCATGACGAGCTCGGCGGTCTCGAACGTCGTGAAGCGCTCGCCACACTTCAGACACTCGCGCCGGCGGCGAATCTGCTGCCCCTCGCCGGCCAAGCGAGAATCGATCACCTTCGTTTCCTCGTGATTGCAGAAGGGGCAGTACATGGATCCAACGCGTTCGAGGAAGCCAGACGGCGCGTGTCGACCCGCGACACGCTCGCTAGCGCGGTGCCGTCCTCACGCGGTCACTGCGTCACATCCAGTCAACCATAAACCGGGAACTTGCGACAGATCTCCTGCACCTTGCTGCGAACCTTCGCGACGACGGTCTCGCTACCGTTTTCGTCCAGCACGTCGGCAATCCAGTTGGCGAGCTCGGTGACCTCGGCTTCCCGGAACCCGCGCGTCGTCACCGCCGGCGTGCCAATGCGCAGCCCGCTCGTGACGAACGGTGGCCGTGGGTCGTTCGGCACCGCGTTCTTGTTCACGGTGATGTGTGCACGCCCGAGTGCCGCATCCGCGTCCTTGCCGGTGATGTCACGGCCGATCAGATCAACCAGAAACAGATGATTGTCGGTGCCGCCCGAGACGATCTTGTAGCCGCGCTCGATGAGCGTTTGCGCCATGGCCCGTGCATTGGCCACCACTTGCTCTTGATACGCCACGAACTCCGGCTGCGACGCTTCTAGCAGCGCAACCGCCTTGGCCGCGATCACGTGCATCAACGGCCCGCCCTGCGTGCCAGGGAACACCAGTGAGTTGAGCTTCTTTTCAATCTGCTCGTTCGCTCGCGCCAGGATCATACCGCCGCGAGGCCCGCGTAAGGTCTTGTGCGTCGTCGTCGTCACCACATCGGCGATCGGCACAGGGTTCGGATAAAGACCTGCGGCGACCAAGCCGGCCACGTGAGCCATATCGACTAGGAGCAGCGCGCCGACCGCATCCGCAATCTCACGGAAGCGCTGCCAATCCACGATGCGTGAATACGCCGAGAACCCCGCGACGATGAGCTTCGGCCGGTGCTCGTGCGCAAGCCGCTCGACTTGCGCGTAATCGATCTCGCCTGTCTCAGGATCCAGCCCGTATTGGACAGCATTGAACAGCTTGCCCGAGAAATTGACTTTCGCGCCATGCGTCAGATGCCCGCCGTGATCGAGGCTCATGCCAAGGATCGTATCACCCGGATTGATCAGGGCGAGGTAGGCGGCGGCATTGGCCTGCGAGCCGGAATGCGGCTGCACATTGGCGTACGCGGCACCAAAAAGCTTCTTGGCCCGGTCTATCGCGAGCTGCTCGACCACGTCGACGTGCTCACAACCGCCGTAATAACGCCTGCCCGGGTAGCCTTCCGCGTACTTGTTGGTCAACACGGTCCCCTGCGCCTCGAGAACCCGCGGGCTCGCGTAGTTCTCCGACGCGATGAGCTCGATGTGATCTTCCTGCCGGCGACGCTCCGCGTCGATCGCGGCCTTCAGCTCGGGGTCGAAGTCGGCAATGGTGAGATTGGCGGGAAACATGGGCACTCCGGAATGAGGAGCGCGGATTCTACAGGATCGCGACCCGTGATTCGCGGTCACGGCGCCACATAAGAGCCCTCACAAGCCGCGGACTGCTGAAAGCGCCGTCCGTGCACGCAACGCGCGACCCGCGACTTACGACTCGCTCTCCAAGAAGCTCTGCACCACCCGCGTCCAAGCACGGGCGAGATTACGGCGGTTGTAACCGCCGCCGCCCGTTGCGAGCACACGCCCGTGGCCAAGCTCGTCAGCGATGGCACAAAGGCGTCGCGCGGCGTGCGCATGGGCCTCTTCAGAAAGCTGCAAATGAGTGATGGGATCGCCTGCCAAGCTGTCCGCGCCACACTGCAGAAGAATGAACTCAGGTCGGCGCTCGCGCAGCAACGCTTCCACCCGCTCCCATTCCGCGAAGAACACCGTGTCGTCGGCACCCGGCGGCAGCGGAATATTGAGCTTTGTCCCGCGGGCCGGGCCGGCACCGGTCTCCTCCGCCGCACCTGTGCCTGGGTACAGGTACCGGCCGTCCTCGTGCAGATCCGCGAAGATGACGCTCGGATCCGACTCGAACGCATAGAAGACGCCGTCTCCATGGTGCGCGTCGATGTCGACGTAAGCGATGGTTTGCAGCCCGTAGCGGCTACGCAGGACCTCGATGGCCACGCCGCAGTCGTTGAACACACAAAATCCGGCGGCGCGGTCCCGCGCTGCGTGATGCAAGCCGGCGATCGGAACGAACGCACGCCGCGCTCGCTGCGACATGATCGCCTCTAGTGCGACCAGTGTGGCGCCGACGACGAACATCGCCGCTTCGAAGATCCCTTTTTGAGCAGGCGTATCGCCGCCATCGAGATAGCCATGCCCTGCAGCGGCACGGTCGCGTACGAAATCGACGTACTCTGACGTATGGAAGAGCTCAACCTCTTCCCGTGTCGCAGCACGCGGAGAGGCACGCAGAACGCGTCCATCCAGGCCCGCTTGATGAAGCTCGCGCATGAAGGCATCGTGCCGATCGGGCCCGAAGGGATGTCCGCCGCCAAAGCCGTAGCGCGCAATCTCGTCGCCGGCAACCAGCAGGACCGACGAGTGGTGCCTTGCCGAATCTTCAAGCATGGGGCTCGTCAACGTTCAGGGAACATGCCATTGATTACCGTGGCAGCGACGCAATCGTTGCACCCAAGAATACATGCGCCCACACATCGAGCGCGAGCGAATTGAAGCGTGGCGCGCAGACGCCGACGCCACTACGCGATCGGAGCGCCCGCGCGATAGTAAGTTCCGGTATCATTAACGGTTTTTTCCGGCTTGAGGGTTCGAATGGCCCAGTACATTTACACCATGAATCGGGTCTCCAAGGTCGTCCCGCCCAAGCGGGTGATCTTGCGGGACATTTCGCTGTCGTTCTTCCCCGGCGCGAAGATCGGCGTCCTGGGACTGAATGGCGCGGGTAAGTCGACGCTCCTACGCATCATGGCGGGCGTCGACACGGAATACGAGGGCGAGGCACGTCCACAGCCCGGCATCAAGATCGGCTACCTGCCGCAAGAGCCGCAGCTCGACCCGAACAAGGACGTCCGCGGCAACGTGATGGAGGGCGTGAGCGAGATTCAGGCGCTCATCGACCGCTTCAACGAGGTAAGCGAGAGATTTGCGGACCCCGATTTGTCCGAAGAGGAGATGAACAAGCTCCTCGACGAGCAGGCCAAGCTGCAGGATGCGATCGATGCACGCGGCGGCTGGGAGCTCGAGCGCAAGCTCGAGATCGCGGCAGAGGCTTTGCGCCTACCGCCGTGGGATGCCGACGTGACGAAAATTTCGGGCGGGGAGCGCCGACGCGTCGCGCTCTGCAGGCTGCTGCTCTCGCAGCCGGACATGCTGCTGCTCGATGAGCCGACAAACCACCTCGATGCTGAGTCCGTCGCGTGGCTCGAGCGCTACCTCGAACAGTATCCTGGCACGGTGATCGCCGTCACCCACGATCGCTACTTCCTCGACAACGTCGCCGGCTGGATCCTGGAGCTCGACCGAGGTCATGGCATTCCCTGGCAAGGCAACTATTCGTCTTGGCTCGAGCAGAAGGAGCGCCGGCTCGCACAAGAGGAAAAGCAGCAGGAAGCCCTGCGCAAGACTCTCGCGCGCGAGCTGGAGTGGGTGCGCTCAAATCCGAAAGCCCGCCAGGCAAAGAGCAAGGCGCGTTTGCAACGTTACGAAGAGCTCGCGTCGCAGGAATTCCAGAAGCGCAACGAGACGAACGAGATCTACATTCCGCCCGGTCCGCGGCTTGGCGATCTGGTGATCGAGGTCAAGGGCCTGCGAAAGGCCTTCGGCGATCGCCTGCTGTTCGACGACTTGAGCTTCAACCTGCCCGCGGGCGGCATCGTCGGCGTAATCGGCCCGAACGGTGCCGGTAAGACGACGCTGTTTCGCATTCTCACGGGCCAAGAAAAACCCGATGCTGGCGAAGTGCGCATCGGCCCGACAGTGCAGCTTGCCTACGTCGATCAATCGCGCCAGTCGCTCGACGACAACAAGACAGTATGGGAGGAGATCTCCGACGGGCTCGACATCATCCGGGTCGGCAACTATGAGACGCCCTCACGCAGCTACGTGGGCCGCTTCAACTTCCGCGGCACACAGCAGCAGCAGCGCATCGGAGAGCTGTCGGGAGGCGAGCGCAACCGCGTGCACTTGGCAAAGGTGCTCAAGTCCGGCGGCAACGTCATCCTCCTCGACGAGCCGACGAACGACCTCGACGTCGAGACACTGCGTGCGCTGGAGGAGGCGTTGCTGACGTTCCCAGGCTGCGCAGTGGTCATCTCGCACGACCGCTGGTTCCTCGATCGTATCGCGACCCACATCCTCGCCTTCGAGGGCAACAGTGAAGTCGTGTGGTTCGAGGGCAATTACGCGGAGTACGTGGAGGACCTGCGACGCCGCAAAGGTGATGATGCCGACCGGCCGCGCCGCATTCGCTACAAGAAGCTGGAGGCGTAACTTGCCTCGAGTCGCGAGTGCTGGTGCGATCTTGATGATCGCCGCTCGTCGCGGCAGTACGTGACTCGGCTGCTGGATCGCTGCGACCCAGCGGCTGTTTATCATCCGCTGATCTAGCCGGTTAGCCGCCAGCTCGATACGTATCGAGCTGGCGGCGCGCATCGTCCCTCCTTACGCGACCGTGACCCTCCCCGCCCGGGACTCGAGCTGTCCCACCATTCTTGCTCCCGCCCCCAGTCTCAGCCGGAATGCAAGCCGCACCGGTGTCGCCTGATGTCCACAGTTGACCTCAAGCCGAACAGTGAAGCAGTTCTTGTACCTCGCGGGTCACACGCTCTAGGCTGTCGCGAAGTCCGTGTTGGCGCCCAACGATAGAACGTTGACGGATCGATGATCGGCAATCCGAGCTTTGAGCGCAGCTCGCGAGCGAGCGCTGCCTCGTCGAAGGTCCATGATGTCTAACGCAATCACGATCTTGATCGCGCTGTTCGGCGCGGTGCTGCTGATCCTCGCCTTTCATCGCTTGGTGCGCGCACGGTTCGTGGCAGCTGGCGCCAGCGCCATCATGGGCGTGTTGCTCTTGGCGCTTGCTGCGTTGCTCTTCGTGGTCTCGCTCAACCTGCATACCTACGCACGTCTCACCTACGAGCAACCCGTCGCCGAGATAGTGTTCGAAGCGCGCGCGCCGCAAGAGTTTCGCGCCACGTTGGCCCATATTCCGAGTGGCAGGATGCAGTTGTTCACTCTCGCGGGCGACGAATGGCAGATCGACGCGCGCGTGCTCAAGTGGCGCGGCTGGGCCACGCTGCTGGGACTCGACGCGCAGTATCGTCTCGAACGCATCGGCGGGCGCTATCGCGACATCGAGCAGGAACGCAATGCGCCACGCACGGTGTATGCGCTGAGTGAGAATCCGGGGCTGGATCTGTGGATGTTGTCAACGCGTTATCCACGGTGGCTGCCATTCGTCGATGCTGTGTACGGAAGCGCCACATACATGCCGATGGCCCACGGAGCTCGCTATCAAGTCTCGATGACTCAGTCCGGTCTCGTTGCACGGCCGATGAATCAAGCGGCGGCAACGGCAACTGAGAGCTGGAAGCGCGTTGTTGATTAGGCAGGCCGCTGACTATCGGCACGAAACCTCTGCCAGCGACTGCAAGAACCTGGCAACCTATTACCCAAGGCTTACCCCACCCACACCCTTGCGTTTCTGAACATCCGCATCCACGGGCTGTCCTCGCCCCATTCATCCGGATGCCAGGAGTTCTGCACGGTGCGATACACGCGCTCCGGGTGTGGCATCAGGAGCGTCACACGGCCATCGCGCGAAGTGATGCCGGTGATGCCCTGTGGCGTGCCGCTCGGATTGGCAGGATAACGCTCGGTGACCTTGCCACGGTTGTCGACGAAACGCAGCGCCACGAGGTTGGCTGCAACGAGCTTCTCAAGCCCATCCGGCGTACTGAACTCCGCACGTCCTTCGCCGTGAGCCACCGCAATCGGCATACGCGAGCCTGCCATACCCGTGAAGAAGAGCGACGGCGACTTGGCGATCTCGACGAGACTCAGGCGCGCTTCGAACTGCTCCGAGCGATTGCGCACGAAACGTGGCCAGCAATCCGCGCCTGGAATGAGCTCCCGTAGCGCAGACAGCATTTGGCAACCGTTGCAGACACCCAGCCCGAACGTGTCCGGGCGCGCGAAGAAGCGACCGAACTCCTCGCGCAGCTGCGCATTGAAGAGGATCGATTTCGCCCAGCCCTCGCCTGCTCCGAGCACATCACCATAGGAGAATCCGCCGCAGGCCACGAGCCCGACGTAATCCGCCAAACGCGTACGCCCTGCGACCAGATCGGTCATGTGCACGTCGTATGGCTCGAAGCCCGCGCGATAGAGCGCCGCAGCCATTTCCACATGACTGTTGATCCCCTGCTCGCGCAGAATCGCAACCTTCGGTCGCACGCCCGTGGCGATGAATGGCGCGGCGACATCCTCGTTCACGTCGAACGTAAGCGAAGCATGCAAGCCCGGATCGTGCGGATCGCAGGCCGCTTCGTACTGCTCGCGTGCACAGTCGGGGTCATCACGCCTTTCAACGAGCTTGAAGCTCGTCTCGGACCAAGCTGCTCTGAGCGCAGTGCGGCTCTCGTCGAGCACGACCCGTCCGTTGGCTCGAATCCGGATACGGTCGGCCTCATTCACCGTGCCGATCGCTCTGACATACGTTGACAGGCCGTGGCGCTCGAAGACGGCTTTGACCTGAACAAGCACAGCATCGCGCACTTGCACGACAGCTCCGAGCTCCTCGGAGAACAGCGCCGCGACGCTGTCGGGGACGTCGCCGAGATCGATCTCGAGCCCGCAACGCCCGGCGAAAGCCATCTCGGCCAATGTCACGAACACACCGCCGTCGGAGCGGTCGTGATAAGCAAGCAGCAGCGATTGCTCGCGCAACGCTGCCATCGCCGCAAAGAAATTCGCAAGCCGCGCCGGATCGTCACAGTCCGGTGGCGTCGCGCCGATCCTTCCATAAACCTGCGCAAGGCACGAGCCACCGAGCCGGTCCCGACCTGCACCGAGATCGATGAGCAGCAGTGTCGTGGGACCGAGATCCGTGCGCAGCTGCGGCGTGAGCGTACGGCGCACATCACGCACCGGCGCGAATGCGGACACGATCAGCGAAAGCGGCGCCACCATCTTCCGCTCGCGCCCTTCTTCGCTCCACACCGTCTTCATCGACAGCGAGTCCTTGCCGACCGGGATGGCCAGGCCGAGAGCCGGGCAGAATTCTTCGCCGACGGCTTTGACCGTCGCGTACAGGTCCGCATCCTCGCCGGGCTCTCCGCATGCGGCCATCCAATTGGCCGATAGCCGTACGTCGCTGAGTGCGCGCACGTCGGCGGCAGCGATGTTAGTGATCGCCTCTGCCACTGCCATGCGTCCGGACGCGGGCGCGTCGAGCAGCGCAATCGGCGTGCGCTCTCCCATCGCCATCGCCTCACCCGTCACGGAGTCGTAGTCGCTGATCGTGACCGCAACGTCGCTCACCGGCACCTGCCACGGCCCTACCATCGGATCGCGACTGATCAATCCGCCGACCGTGCGATCGCCGATCGTGATCAAGAACGTCTTGTCCGCGATAGCAGGCAGCCGCAGCAACCGGTAGGCGGCTTCGCGCACATCGAGCCCGCGCGGATCGAAGCTGTCGGAGAAAGCGGGGAGCCGTTTAACGTCGCGAGTCATCTTGGGCGGCTTGCCTAGGATGACCTCGAGAGGCAGATCCACTGGATTTGCCTTGAACAAGCGGTCGCTCACCTTGAGCCAGCCGTCGTCGGTCGTCTCGCCGATAACGGCGAACGGGCATCGTTCGCGCGCGCACATCGCAGCGAACTCGTCGAGACGTTCGGGTGCGATCACGAGCACGTAGCGCTCTTGCGCTTCGTTGCACCAGATCTCGAGCGGCGACATGCCTGGCTCGTCGGATGGAATGTCTCGCAGCTCGATGCGACCGCCCCGATTGCTGTGAGCGATCGACTCCGGAACGGCATTCGACAAACCACCAGCGCCCACATCGTGAATGAGCAAGATCGGGTTTTCTTCGCCACGCCCCCAGCACTGGTCGATCACCTCCTGTGCGCGGCGCTGTATTTCCGCATTGCCGCGCTGCACGGACGCGAAATCGAGCTCCTCCGTGCTTGCGCCGCTCTCGACTGACGACGCCGCGCCGCCGCCGAGACCAATCAGCATGGCCGGTCCGCCGAGCACGACCAGCTTGGCACCAGGTGGCACTTGCGCCTTCTCGACGTGCATGCGCCGGATGTTGCCAAGGCCACCGGCGATCATGATCGGCTTGTGGTACCCACGCAGCGTCGCCCGCTCGCTGCCTTCGAGCTGCATCTCGAAAGTGCGGAAGTAACCGAGGATATTGGGGCGCCCGAACTCGTTGTTGAACGATGCCGCGCCGAGGGGGCCTTCGATCATGATGTCGAGCGCAGAGGCAATGCGGCTCGGACGACCATGGTCCTGCTCCCACGGCTGGATGAAGCCGGGTATGCGCAAATTCGATACCGTGAATCCAGCCAAGCCCGCTTTGGGCTTCGCGCCACGGCCGGTCGCACCTTCGTCGCGGATTTCACCGCCTGCTCCGGTTGCCGCCCCCGGGAAGGGAGAGATCGCGGTCGGGTGATTGTGCGTCTCGACCTTCATCAAGATATCGATCGGCTCGTCGTGGAACCGATAGCCGAGCGTGCGTCCGTCGGCGAACCAGCGTCGCCCAGGCGGCCCCTCGATGACCGCAGCATTGTCTCGGTAGGCGGACAACACACCTTGTGGGCTGTGCGCATACGTATTCTTGATCATCGCGAACAGCGATTTCGGCTGCCGCTCGCCGTCGATGATCCAGTCCGCGTTGAAGATCTTGTGACGACAGTGCTCCGAATTCGCCTGCGCGAACATCATCAGCTCCGCGTCAGTCGGATCGCGCTGCAGACGCACGAAGCTTTCGAGCAGGTAATCGATCTCGTCGCTCGAGAGCGCCAGCCCCAGGGAACGGTTGGCCTCCTCGAGCGCTTCTCGTCCCCTGGCCAATACGGGCACCGTGCGCAGGGGGCGCGGCGTTTCACGCACGAACAGGCGGGCAGCAGCATCCTCGAGCTTAAAGATCGCCGCCTCGATCATGCGATCGTAGAGGATCGGCGCAATCTCGCGCAGCGCCTCTTGGCTTAGCTCATCGGATGCATGCAGCTCATAGGCAATGCCGCGTTCGATACGCTCAACTGCATCCAGACCGCACACGTGAGCGATGTCGGTGGCCTTGCTCGACCAAGGTGAGATCGTGCCCGGGCGTGGGATGACGATGATGCGGCCGCTACGCAACCCGGGAATGACGTCGCGCTCGGGCATCTTCGGCCCGTACGTCAGCAAGGCATCGAGCACGCTTCTCTCGAGCTCTGTCAGCTCGCGACGAGTTGCAACGAAGTGAACGAAGCGAGAGCTCAGGGCTTGCACCACCGGGCAATGAACCCGAATCGTTGCAAGTAGCCTGGCTGTTCGAAAATCGGAAAGTGCGGGCGCGCCGAGCAGTGTGAGCATCGCGAACGGTCAGACCGCGTTGGCACCACGGCCGGAGTAAAAAGGGGCGCGAATGATACAAGAAAATCGCCCTTTCAGGGCCATCGGGCCGCGGCTCGCGCGACGATTACCGCGGTTGCCCTTGGACCGGCCTCATTTCTTCCCGTCGCCCGGCGAGTACATCAGCGGAAAGGGGGCGATATTCGAGCCTTCGAAGTTGCTGATCTTGCTCACCCCTTGCTTGCGGACCTCATCGACACGCAACACGGAGTGGATGGGCAGATAAGTGCGCTTTACGCCCTCGAACTCGGCCCGGATCTTCTCCTCGGTCGGATCCACGACGACCGCAGTGCGCTCCCCGAAGACCAGCTCCTCGACCTCTAGAAAGCCAAAGAGCGAGCCATGGTGAACCTTTCGGGCGTAGATCTCGTAGACCTTCCCCTGATTGACGAAAACGACTTTGAAAATGTGACTGGCTGCCATTTCGCTATTGGGCTGGGTTGATAGGCTGCGCGCATATTACATAGCGCAGTCTCAGGGCGTTAGCTTTCGCCTTCCTCCAATCTGCAAATTCTCGGCATGGCACTCAAACTTCGGGTCATTAGCGATCATTACAAGGCGTTAGGCAAGCGCAGCTCGTGCCTTTTTGGTGTCACGGGTGGTCGCATCGGCCGCGCCCAGGACAACGACTGGGTGTTGCCAGACCCTGACCGATATGTTTCGAGCTACCACTGCAAGATCTCCTACCGCGCGGGCGAGTGGATCCTCGAGGACACGAGCACCAACGGCGTCTTCGTCAACGGATCGGACACTCCGGTGTCGGTGGAGGGACCGTACTCGCTGCAGGACGGTGACCGCCTGCGTCTCGGCGACTACGAGCTGCTCGTCAGCATCGACGATCGCAACGATTTCCCCCCCGATGCAAGCGGTCAGATCCCAGTTCTCGAGCGAGGTCGTCGGCAGCTTACGGCTGCCGCCGAAGACCTTGGCGAAGAGCTGGATATCACCGATCTGTTGAACGACCCTTCCTTACACCCCGAACCGGGCTTGGCATCGTCGCGGGCATCCCGCAGCGATCCCCTCGCCCTCGAAACGGCGCTCGGCCTGAAGCCAGCGCCGCCGAAACCGACACCGACCCAAGCGCGCAGACCCGCGCGCAGTGGGTTTACCTCTCTGCTCGATGAGCCTCCCGAGGAGCCCCGGCAACGCACGACGATACCAGGCCAGCCGTCCGCCGACGACTGGCAGATGCAGACTCGTCCATACGATCGCAAGACGCTGACGGCGCTCTCCACTGCTGCGCTGACGCGCCGCACGGAGCCAAAGCAGCCGCCGCGCGCCAAACGTCCGGAGAGCGGCTCAACCTCCGACTCCGCCAGTGGAGTCGAAGCTTTTTGCCGCGGTGCCGGCATCGACCCCTCGTTTCTGCCATCTGATGCGCAGCACGCCTTGCTGACCGTGGCAGGTCAAATGCTACGGGAGGTCGTCCTGGGGCTGATGGAAGCGCTCAAGAGCCGCGCCAACCTGAAAAGCCGGCTCAAGCTCGCGCAAACGACGATTCAGCCCTCCGACAACAATCCGCTCAAGTTCTCGGCCAGCGTGGACGAAGCCCTGCTGAAGCTGTTGGATCCGCACAGCAGTCGCTACCTTGGACCCGTCGAAGCGATCCGCAGCTCCTTCGCTGATCTACGCACGCATCACGCCGCGTTGCTCGCAGCGATCCAAGCAGCCGTCGACGAGCTCATGACTCGTATCGAGCCGAGCGAACTGCAAGAGCGGTTCGATCGAGGACTGAAGCGCGGCTCCATCCTCGGAGCCGCGAATCGCATGAAGTACTGGGACCTTTACGTCGAGTTCTACCACGCGCTCAACCAACGCAACGAAGATGGCCTGCCCGTGCTCTTTGCTGAAGAGCTGGCACGCGCGTACGCAGAACACTCGACGCCGAAGAAATGATCGGGGGGGCTGGGAGAACTGGAGCCGGCGCCAGTGGCGCAGAACCTAGCGCCCAGCAGTCACCCGCCGCGAAGCGACGCGCTACTGCTCGACGCGCGCGGTAGCCATCTCACGCTGCGACGGAGGGCCTGAGTCCGTAGCGACCCAGTCCAGGATGTCGATATAGCTGCGTATGTTGTCGACGAAGCGCACCGGCTCCCAGCCTCGCGCGTAACCCCGTTTGACACGTGTGTACCACTTCGATTGCGTCAGCAGCGGCAAGTGCTCGCGCACATCGGCCCACGAATCCGGATTCTTGCCGTGCATCTGCGTGAGAATGCGCGCGTCCTCGAGATGTCCGAGACCGACGTTGTACGCCGCGAGCGCGAACCACGTGCGATCAGGCTCCAGGATTCGTTTGGGAATCTGATTGCGGATGTAGACGAGGTATCGCGCGCCACCGAAGATGCTGTCGCGCGGATCCAGGCGATCCTGGACCCCCAACGAACGGGCCGTTTGCTCGGTGAGCATCATGAGACCGCGCACACCCGTCGGCGAGGTGGCCAGCGGGTCCCACTGCGATTCCTGGTAGCCGATGGCCGCGAGTAGGCGCCAATCGACGCCAACCTCCGCTGCAGCCTCGCGGAACCACTCGCGATAAAGGGGCAAACGCGTCGCGATGTGCTCCAGGAACACGCGCGCCTGGATGTAATCGAAGCGCTCTGCGCCGGCGTAATAGCTGTCGAGAATTGCAGCCAGCCGACCTTCCGCCTTGAGCGACGAATAAAAAGCGGTTACACGCCGCAGTAGCGAGGCGTCCCGCGCATCCACTGCCCAAGCAAGCGCCTTACCTTCTGATAGATCGAAGCCGATGCGAATCTCGGGGTGAAACGCGCGACCGATCGCGAACTCGTTGGAATCGGCAATCGTGTAATCGAACTCGCGGCGCGACAGCCGATACAACAGCTCTTCTGTCTCGACGGCAGGGTTCTCGACCCATGAGAGGTTCGGATACCTAAGACGCAGCTCCTCGAGCGTTGCAGCGTGGGCGCTGCCAGCGATTACCTCGATGTGCCCCCGACTGGCTTGCTCGATGTCACGCGGCCGCGGATCGCCTTGCCGATAGATCAAGTGTTGCTTGACTTGCTGATACGGCGGACCGAACTCGGCTTTCGGCGGCAGCTGCAACCCGTGTGTGAGCCCGGCAGCAGCAATGTGCGCGCGGCCGGATTCGAGCTCTCGCAGGACATCAGCGACGGTGGGGACCGAGTAGATGAAAAGCCGCACTCCGAGCTCTGCAGCGAAACGGCTCGCCAAGTCGAACTCGGGCCCCTGCGGCCCAGCAGCACCCAAGTAATAGGCGCTCGGCAAGTTGCGCGTGACGACTCGCAACTCCCCGGAACGCATGATCTGCTCGAGAAGAGACGGCGGTCGCGAGCACGTCGCGAGCAAGAGCGTGGCGACGATGGCGAGGGCGGTCTTCAGAGCGTCCCTCCCGGCTCGAAGCCTTGAACGTGGCTGCCCGAAGGACCACTTATGGAAACCGCTCGCAGTGAGGTTGTTCGCTGCACGGCTCTCCGGACGGTCTGGACTGTCGGTAGGCGTAAGTTTACTGGCAGAGAGCGGTCTTACGACCTTTGCTCAAGGAATGCAGGTTTTGCCCGGCCAGCCGACTGGGGTTCGTGCGGGGGCGCGGTTGCGAACTTCGCTCGAATCGAGGCGTCTCAAGAATTGGCGAGAAGAGCGGCGCCGTGGTGCACGCTTGTGAGAGAACTCGAGGCGCGAAGGTTTGCGAGCATCAGCCGGCGAACCAGCCTTTTGTCTTCGCGCGTGGGTCCATATACAATCGCGGCCCTTTCAGTGTTGGCGCCGGAAGCGCGGTCTCTGGCATCCATCGGAGAGGTACCGAAGCGGTCATAACGGCACCGACTCGAAATCGGTTGGGGGCATTGCGCCCCACGTGGGTTCGAATCCCACCCTCTCCGCCATTTCCTCGTAAGTAAGAAGCTCTCCCCCAGGAGGGCTTTTTGTTTTGGGACTTGGCAGCCCTCCCTGGCCTTCCCTGCTGCGCGCTCCGGGCTCGTGGGTGAACCTCTTAAGCGCTAGCGGGTCGAAGCTGTGAGGCTTTACAGTCGTGCGACCCCAATTCACACTGCAACTGTGAAAGCGCTTGCCACACTCTTGCTCACCGCCACGATGGTGGTCGCCGCCGCGCCGGCGGCCTCTGCCAATCCGAATGATCTGCCGGACATGGGCAGCCCGGCAAGCGCCATCCTGTCCTTGGAAGATGAGTATCAGATCGGCCGAATGATCGTGCGGGGGTTGCGCGACTCGGATCAGATTCTCGAGGACCCGGAAGCCACCGAATATATCCAAGCCATCGGCGCGCGACTCGCGAGCCATGCGAATGATGGATCCCACAAGTTCACGTTCTTCGTAGCCAGAGACAATTCGATCAACGCTTTCGCATTGCCCGGCGGATTCATCGGCGTCAACGTCGGGCTCATACTCGAAACGAAGAACGAAAGCGAGCTGGCCGGTGTGCTCGCGCACGAAATCGCACACGTCACGCAGCGACACATTGCGCGCAGCATCGCCGCCCAGAGCAAGAACAACTTGGTCTCCACAGCCGCGATGCTTGCCGCGATTCTCATCGGTGCGGCCGGCGGCGCAGGTGGCGACGCCGCGATGGCCGGGGTCGCTGCGGCGCAAAGTCTCGCCATTCAGCAACAAATCAGCTTCACGCGCTCGAACGAGTCGGAAGCCGATCGAATCGGGCTCGGTATTCTCGCGAGCGCACAGTTTGATCCCTACGGCATGCCCGCGTTCTTCGAAACGATGAGCCGACTGTACGGCGGCAGCGAAGCGAACATGCCCGAGATGCTGCGAACGCACCCCATCAGCACCGCTCGTATCGCCGAAACCAAGGAACGCGCGCTGCAACTCAACGTCGAGCCGCTGCCTGAGAGCCTGGGCTATGCCCTGGTGAAAGAGCGGCTGCGAGTGCTCTCGACGCCTGCGGGGCGCGACCCTCGTGAGTACTACGAGGCAACGATCGGCAACGCTGCCGATGCGACACCTGCCCAGGAGTACGGCAAAGGGCTCGCGTTGATGGCTGCTGGCGAGGCCGCGAAGGCGGTGCCGATCTTCAAGCGCCTGCGCGATGCCAATCCCAGCGTGAGCCAATACCACACCGCTCTCGGCCAATCTCAGTTACTCGCCGGACAAGGCGATGCCTCGCTCGAGACGCTGAAGCGGGCGCACGAGCTCTTTCCGCGCAATGTGGCAGTGACGATCCGCTACGCGGAAGCGCTGATGCAGCTCGGCAACCCGCGACGAGCGCACGAGATCCTCCTTGATCTCTTCAACGTCGTGCCGCCCACGCCGGAGCAAGCGCGTTTGACCGCCCTTGCCGCAAATGCCGCCGGCGACGTAGCGGACTCGTATTACTACATGTCCGAATATCACGTCATGAGCGGCGATCTACCGCTTGCGATCAATCAGCTGCAACTCGCGCTCGCGGTCCCCAAGATCACGCCTGTTCAGCGCGCTAGATTCGAGGCACGCCTCGAAGAGATACAACAGGCCTTGCCGAAACGCGTGGCGCGCCAGCGACAAGCGGACAACGAACGTCGTCGCTTCGGCGGTTATTGATAAACTTGCCGTTCACGCGCAGTCGGCGCGGTCTTAATCTCGAAGGACTTCTCCGCATGTCACTCACGACGCACAGGGCGGACGCTCTTCGCGCGGCAGGGTTGCTGTTCGTCATGTTGCTTGCCGCAGGTTGTGCAGCGACGCCCGGACGCACGCCGCTCGGCGAAGATCCGCTCGAGCGCTTCAACCGTGGTGTCTACAAGTTCAACGACGCTGTCGATCGGGCCGCGTTGAAACCCGTCGCGAAGGGCTACAAGAAGGTCACACCACGGGTCATTCGTCGCGGTATTAGCAATTTCTTCGCCAACCTGTCGTATCCGATCACCATCGTCAACCAGTTCCTCCAAGGGAAACCGGGGACGGGGTTGAAGGACACCGGTCGCTTCCTGCTCAATTCGACGCTCGGCATTGCCGGGCTCTTCGATGTTGCGACGCCTATCGGCCTCGAGGCCCACGACGAGGACTTCGGCCAAACGCTGGCTGTCTGGGGTGTCGGCTCCGGGCCATATATCCACTTGCCGCTGGTCGGCCCATCGACCTTGCGCGATGCGCCTGGTCGCGTCGTCGATTGGTTCCTTGACCCGCTGACGCATGCAAACATTCCTTGGGAAGCGGAATGGGCACAACGTGCGTTGAGGGTCATAGATACTCGTGCCGAGCTCTTGACGCTCGACCCCACCCTCGAACGCGCATTCGACCCTTACGCATTCATCCGAGATGCATGGTTGCAGCGGCGCGAGTTCGAAATCTTCGATGGCAATCCGCCGCCGGAGACACTTGACGAGGAATTCGACGAAGAATTCTTCGAGGACGAGGAAAACGGGAATTAGAATGTAGACAGCGGATGTAGGGCCCTAGTAACGGCCTCGTTCGACTCCCTTACTCCAGCCTAGCGCCCGGAATTGATCAGCTCTTCCACTTCGCTGATGCGCGCGAGCGCAAGAATCTGCCCCGGCACGTTCGTGAAGCGCACGCGTTGATTTCGTCGTCTGGCCAACCGAAGCCATTCGATCAGCAGCGCCAGGCCGGCACTATCGCTTTCCGTGACTGCGCTCAGATCGATCAGCAGCTCTTCGCCTGCCGCTTTGAGGCGTTCAGTGCTCTCCTGGAGAAGCTTTGGCACAGTGACGGCATCGAGCACGCCGCTCACGCGATAGTGTCCGTCACCCAGTGCCTCCAATGTTGCTTCGCTCACGCGCCTGCCGCCTTCTCGGTTGGCTTCTTGACGGTACCGCTCGCCACTTGCTCCTCGAGCCGCTTGATCACGGCTTCAAGACCCTTTTGCTCGATCTCCGCGGCGAAATCAGTGCGGAACGATTTCACGTAGGAAATGCCTTCGATCTGCACGTCGTAGGCCTTCCAGCCGTCGGGCGTCCGCCGTAGCGAGTAGTTCACCGGCACACGTTGCCCATTGTCGCGACGCACTTCGCTGCGGACAGTCGCCACTTTCGCGTTGGGGTCGCCTTGGAATGGCAGGATCCTGAGACGATCAGGCGTGAACTCGACCAACGCCTCGCCATAGTTCTGCAGCAACGTTTGATAGAACGCATTGATGAAACGTTCCCGCTGCTCAGGCGTAGCAGTGCGCCAATGCTTGGCTAGCACCAGCTGAGCCGCGTAACGTGTATCGAAGTGCGGCAGCACGTGCTTGTCGACGACCTCTCGAACCTTGCTCGGATCCTTCTTGTATTCATCGCGCTTCGCGTCGAGGGCGGCCAGAGTGTCCTGAGCGACTTTCGTCACGAGTTCATACGGCCCAAGCTGCGCGGCACCTTCTCCCGCGGCCCCCGCCGTACCCACGAGCAGCGTCGCGATGACACCGATACACAACTGACGAAAGGTCCGCGCGAAACTCATTGCTCCGTCTCCTGCGTTTGCTCGCCGCGCCTGCTGAACGTCGCGACGAGCTGATTGATGAGATTCTCAAGCACCAGAGCATCCTGAACGAACTCGATCTGGTCGCCATCCTTGAGATACTCGTCGGCACCGCCAACCGTAATACCGATGTACTGACCGCCGAGCAAGCCGGACGTCATGATGCTGGCGTCGCTGTCGACGGGAATCTTGTCGTACCGCGAGTTGATCCGCATGCGCACGACGGCCTTGTAGATCTGCTGGTCGAAGACGATCGACTCGACACGCCCAACGGTCACGCCGGCGATGGACACGGCTGCTCCCGGCTTCAAGCTGCCGATGTTCTCGAAGTGGGCATACACCTCGTAGCTATCGTTCAGCGACAGCTGCCGATTCGTGATTTGCGTCACGAGAAAGAACAGCGCAGCAAACCCGAGCAGGACGAACAGCCCGGTCGAAAGTTCCACGGCTCGCGTCGAACGCATAGACGATCCTCGAATTGCACCACCGTGCTCAGAGCATGGCGGCAGTCAGCATGTAATCCAGTAACAGCGTCAAGACCGCCGAGATCACGACGGTGCGCGTGGTGGCACGGCCCACGCCCTCTGCTGTAGGCGTGGCGGTGTAGCCTTCATACACGGCAATCAGGCTGCAGGCGACGCCGAAGACGCACCCCTTGATCACCCCTTCCATCACGTCGGAGACGTCGACGCTCGCGCGCATCTGCGACCAGAAAGCTGCCGCATCCACGCCAAGCTGCTGGACGCCGATGAGCTGCACACCAAAGATACCGATAGAGATGAATATCATCGTGAGGAGCGGCACCGCTATGCAGCCGCCCAAGAACCGCGGCGCCACGACACGACGAAAGGGGTCGACTGCCATCATCTCCATCGCGGCGAGCTGATCCGTCGCGCGCATCAGACCGATCTCCGAAGCGAGCGCCGTGCCTGCACGCCCCGCAAACAGCAACGCCGTCACAACCGGGCCGAGCTCCTTGATGAGCGCAAGCGCGGAGCCAGTTCCGAGCGCATCTTCCGAGCCGAAGCGCTGCAGCAGGTCGTAGCCCTGCAACCCGAGCACCATGCCGACAAAGAGCCCGCAAGTCATGATGATGACGAGCGACAGAGCGCCGGCGTTGTATACCTGTTCCACGATGAGCCCAGGACGCAACAGCGCACGCGGAATCTGACCGAGCACGCGCACGAAGAACAGCGCCACCGCACCGACTGTGGCGACGAAACTGCGAAGACTGTCCAGGAGCTCGCGAAGAAGCGTCATGCAAGTAATTGTTCGTAGTAGTCGGGCGCCGGATAGTGAAACGGTACCGGGCCATCGGCGAGCCCGTTGACGAACTGGTGCACGATCTCGGATTCGGCGTTCTTGAGCTGCGAGAACGTGCCTTGGGCGGCGACCTTCCCGCCGGCAATGATAAAGCCCACGTCGGCCAGCTGCGAAAGCTCCTCGACATCGTGCGAGACGACGATGCTCGTGATGCCGAGCGCGTTGTGCATCTGGCGCACCAAGCGCACGATCATACCCATCGAAATTGGATCCAACCCAGTGAAAGGCTCATCGTAGATGAGCAGGTCGGGATCCGTTGCCATCGCACGGGCGAGCGCCACACGGCGCGCCATACCGCCGGACAGCTCCGCGGGCATCAAACGGGCGGCGCCACGCAAACCAACCGCTTGCAGCTTCGTGAGCACGATGTGCCGAATGAGCGCCTCGGGGAGCTTCGTGTGTTCGCGCAGCGGGAAGGCGACGTTCTCGAACACATCGAGATCGGTGAGCAACGCTCCGTTCTGAAACAGCATGCCCATGCGCCGGCGCAACGCATACAAGTCCCGCACGCTGAGGCGGGTGACGTCGACGCCATCAAAGAGGATCTGGCCGCGTTGCGGCTTGATCTGCCCGGTGATCAGACGCAGCAGCGTCGTCTTGCCAGTACCGCTCGGCCCCATGATGGCCGTGATACGACCGCGGGGGATGGACAGATTCAGCCCCGAGAAGATCGCACGATTACCGACTGAGTAATGAACATCGCGTATTTCGATGATCGCGGCGGTCTCGGGTAATGCAATGTGTGGTTCTTGCGCTAGCGCCATTCGGCCTCTCGAGTGCAAACACAGGAAGCGGCTCAGGCCGCTTCCTGCTCTTGTTGTGGATTGTAGTTGCCCGAGCGTGCGAGGGCGACGAGCTTAGCACGACGCAAGAAAGCCTTTTGCCCGGCTGCAAACCCCTCCGGCTTGCCGCCCCAGGCGCGCAATGCCTCCTCCTGCAACGCGCGCGCATACGAGAACGTCAGCTCCCATGGGAACGGGCCCATTTGACTCATCAGGTTCAGATGCTCCGTCGCCTGCGCCGGCGTCTGGCCGCCAGACAGGAACGCAATACCTGGCACGGCGCTCGGCACATAGCGCTTGAGCGTACGAACAGTCGCCTCGGCGACCTGCTGCGCGCTCGCCTGGTTCGGGCACTTCTTTCCGGCAATGACCATGCTGGGTTTCAAGATCATGCCTTCTAGATGAACCCGATGTGAATGGAGCTGCCGAAAGACCGTCGACAGCACCTCGCCTGTGACTTCCTCGCAGCGCTCGATGGTGTGTTCGCCGTCCAACAATACCTCGGGCTCGACGATGGGCACCACATTCGCTTCCTGGCACAAAGCCGCATAGCGCGCAAGCGCATGCGCATTGGCCTCGATCGCGAATTGTGTTGGAGTAGCTGGGCCAATGGTGATGACCGCGCGCCATTTCGCAAACCGCGCACCAAGCTGATAGTACTCCGCGAGTCGTCCGCGCAATCCGTCGAGCCCCTCGGTGATCGTCTCTCCTGGAAAGCCAGCGAGCGGTTTTGCTCCGGTATCGACCTTGATGCCGGGCAGGATGCCGACTCGCGTCAGATAGACAGGGAACGGCTCGCCGTCCTTGGTCTTTTGCCGCAGCGTCTCGTCATACAGGATGACACCGCTGATGTAGTCAGACAGGCCTGGAGCCGTAAACAGCATTTCGCGATAGCTGCGCCGTGTCTCCTCGGTCCCTTCGAGCCCGATCGCCTCGAAACGCTTCGCGACCGTGCCGGTCGACTCGTCGGCAGCCAAGATACCTTTCCCTTTCGCAGCCATGCGGCTAGCGATCGACTCAAGTTCAGCGCGATTCATAATTCCCTCCAGCGGATCCGCGCCGACCCCACTTTTGCCATCGCGTGCCACGCACGTCGGTTCTTGGGAGGCGCGTAGGATAACAAGCGATCTTTGTTCGGAGCTCGCGCCGTTCGGCAGACCATCGAAAGCCGCGTACGCTCTGTCGCTTCTGTCATCAGGCTCTCGCTAGAGCCGATCGGGCGGCGAGTTCAGTGGTCCAACGAAGCGCCGTCGCGAAAAGTTGCCCGTATTGACGGTCCGCGTGGTCATCCCGGTCAAAGTCGCCGCGCGCAGCGAAGATTCTGTCGCGGAAAACTTTTCTCCAACTTGGATTAGGACTAGAATGGTCCCATTTACAGGATCGAGCCGTCGTCATGCTCCGCCTCAGCAAACTGACTGATTACGGCACCGTCATATTGGCGTGCCTTGCTGCGCAGCCCGATCGGCTGTGGACGGCCGCAGAGGTCGCGGAACGCACCCGCGTCGCGCAGCCTACGGTCAGCAAGTTGCTGAAAATGCTGCAGCGAAGCGGCTTAGTGAGCTCGACGCGCGGCAGCCACGGTGGCTATCAGCTCGCCCGCCCCGCCGAGCAGATCACCGCGGCCGAAATCTTGGAGGCACTCGAAGGGCCGTTCGCGATCACCGAATGCAGCAGCGAGCGCGGCGCGTGCGGGCTCGAGTCGAGCTGTCAAGTAGGACATGCATGGCAGCGCGTCAATGCAGCGATCTATAGGGCGTTGAATGACACCTCGCTTGCAGAGCTGTCGGGTATCGAACGCAAGGTGTCTGCAGCGACGATTCCGCTGACGCGGCTCACCCGTGCACCGCACGACTGAGAGTTACGAGTACCTTATGGCCAGTCAACCACAGACCGATTCCACCCTCGAGGCCCTCATCCGGCAGAAATACCGGCACGGCTTCGTCACGGACATCGAATCCGATACGGTGCCGCCCGGCCTCGACGAGGACATCATTCGGCTGATTTCCCGCAAGAAGAAGGAGCCGAGCTTCATGCTCGAGTGGCGCCTGCGGGCGTTTCGTCACTGGCTGACGATGAAGGAGCCGAGCTGGGCGCACTTGCGCATCGAGCCCATCGACTATCAGGGCATTTCGTACTACTCGGCTCCCAAGTCGAAAGCGGACGGTCCGAAGAGCCTGGACGAGGTCGATCCGAAGCTCCTGGAAACCTACGACAAGCTCGGCATTCCGCTGCATGAGCGCGCGCGCCTCGCGGGCGTGGCAGTCGATGCCGTCTTCGACAGCGTGTCGGTTGCAACCACCTTCAAGGAGCGGCTCGCGAAGGCCGGTGTGATCTTCTGCCCGTTCTCGGAAGCCGTGCAAAAGCATCCCGAGCTCGTCGAACAGTACCTGGGCACCGTAGTGCCCTACACCGACAACTTCTTCGCGACGCTCAACTCGGCTGTGTTCTCGGACGGCTCCTTCGTCTACGTGCCGAAAGGCGTGCGCTGCCCTATGGAGCTGTCGACCTACTTCCGAATCAACGCCGCGAACACAGGTCAATTCGAGCGCACGCTCATCATCGCGGACGAAGGCTCGTACGTGAGCTACCTCGAAGGGTGCACCGCGCCCATGCGCGATGAGAATCAATTGCACGCGGCAGTCGTCGAGCTGATCGCGCTCGAGGGAGCGCACATCAAGTACTCGACCGTGCAGAACTGGTATCCCGGCGACGAGCACGGGCGCGGCGGCATCTACAACTTCGTCACCAAGCGTGGCGAGTGTCGTGGTGCAAACTCGCGCATCAGCTGGACGCAAGTGGAGACGGGTTCAGCGATCACGTGGAAATATCCGAGCTGTATCCTGCGGGGCGACAACTCGATCGGCGAGTTCTACTCGGTAGCAGTGACCAACCACTATCAGCAGGCCGACACCGGGACGAAGATGATTCACATCGGGCGCAACACGCGCAGCACGATCGTCTCCAAGGGCATCTCGGCCGGTCACGGACAGAACAGCTATCGGGGCTTGGTCAAGATCCTTCCGAGCGCGGACAATGCGCGCAACTTCACGCAATGCGACTCGCTCCTGATGGGTGATCGCTGCGGTGCGCACACTTTTCCGTACATGGAGGTCAAGAACCCGACCGCAAGCGTCGAGCACGAAGCGACGACTTCGAAGATCGGAGACGACCAGCTCTTTTATTGCTTGAGCCGCGGGCTGTCCGAAGAGGACGCGATCAACATGATCGTGAACGGCTTCTGCAAAGCCGTTTTCAACGAGCTGCCGATGGAGTTCGCCGTGGAAGCGCAGAACCTCTTGGCAGTAAGCCTAGAGGGTTCGGTGGGATGATGACTGCTGAGACCAGCGCATACGTGCCCTGGGCCAGTCTTTGAATTCAGCGCAAGAGCGGGAGAATTCCAGTGCTACGCATCGACAATCTTCATGTGCGCGCCGGCGAAAAGGAGATCCTGACAGGCGTCACGCTGCATGTTGCGCCCGGCGAGGTGCACGCCATCATGGGCCCGAATGGGTCCGGCAAGAGCACACTCGTGCAGGTGCTTGCAGGCCGGGAAGGTTATGAAGTGACCGCCGGCTCGGTGACCTACCAGGGCCGCGATCTGCTGGCGCTCGCGCCCGAAGAGCGAGCGCGCGAGGGCGTGTTCCTGGCGTTCCAATATCCGGTCGAGATACCCGGTGTGAACAACGCTTACTTGCTCAAGGCCGCGCTCAATGCCATCCGCAAGCATCGTGGCGAGCCGGAAGTCGATGCATTCGAGTTCCTCGCTCTCGTGCGCGAGAAGATGAAGCTCATGCAGATGGACGAAAGCTTTCTGAGCCGCGGTGTCAACGAAGGCTTCTCCGGTGGCGAGAAGAAGCGCAACGAGATCCTGCAGATGGCGGTGCTCGAGCCTACTCTGGCGCTGCTCGACGAAACGGATTCTGGCCTCGACATCGATGCGCTGCGCGTCGTGGCCAACGGCGTCAACAGTCTGCGTCGTCCGGATCGCGCCATCGTCATGGTCACGCATTATCAGCGTCTGCTCGATTACATCGAGCCGGACAAGGTGCATGTACTCGCAGGCGGACGTATTGCGAAGACCGGGGACAAGTCGCTCGCGCTCGAGCTCGAAAAGCGCGGTTATGATTGGATCAAACAGGAAGCAGCATGAGCGTGGCCCCTGCCCTGCAAGCGAATGCGACACTCGAGCGCTATCGGACACTGTTCGAGGAGCGCTTTACATCCGGGCCGTTGCTCGAGGCGCGGCGTGACGCGCTCGATGCTTTCCTGAAGCGCGGCTTTCCGACCCAGCGCGACGAGCAGTGGAAGTACACGAGCCTGCGCCGGCTCGAGGCGCGCACGTTCGTGCTCGGCGAAGCTGCACCCGTGTCGCTCGAGCCTGCTCGCCGACCCTGGATCACGCACGGCGGAGGCTTCCGGCTCGTTTTCGTCAACGGGCACTGGGCGCCCGCGCTTTCCTCGCCGATGGCGCAACCGCCCGGCGTCACGCTCGTGACGCTTGGCGAATGGGTCAAGCACGAACCGGATGCGGTACTCGAATACCTGGCGCAAGCATCACATCGTAGCGCCTCGGCGTTGGAGCAGCTGAATGCGGCGTTCTTCGAGGACGGGCTCGTCATCCGTCTAAGCCCCAACGCTCGCGTAGATGATCCCATCCATGTCGTGCACGTCTGGACCAGCACCACGCGACCTGCCATGGCGCATCCGCGCGTGCTCGTGCGTGCCGGGCATCACAGCAGCTGCACCCTGATCGAACAATACGTCTGCTGCGGCGAGCCAGAGTCGTTCACCAATGTCGTGGCCATCCTTGACCTCGAAGAAGGCGCGCAGGTGCAGCACTATCGGCTGCAGCAGGAGTCACCAAAGGCATTTCACATCGGGCACATCGATGTGTGCGTACGGCGCGATGCGCGCTACGGCATACACGACTTTTCCCTAGGTGCGACGTTGAGCCGCCTCAACATTCGCGTGCGCCTGCAGGAGCCGGGTGCGCATACCGACCTCCACGGGTTGCTGCCGCCTAGCGGTACCCAGCATCTCGATACGCACACGCTCATCGAGCACATCGCGCCGCATACTACGAGCACCGAGAACTACCGCGGCATTGCAGACGGACGCGGGCGCGGAGTCTTCAACGGCAAGGTGCTGGTCCATCCGGGCGCGCAGAAGACCGATGCGCATCAGTCCAGCCGTAATCTCCTGCTCTCGCCGACTGCCGAGTTCAACGCGAAGCCCGAGCTCGAGATCTACGCCGACGACGTCAAGTGCAGCCATGGCGCGACGATCGGTCAGCTCGATGCGACTGCTCTGTTCTACCTGCGCTCGCGCGGCATCTCCGAGGCCGATGCGCGTGTGCTGCTGATTCACGCCTTCGCGCATGCGGTGCTCGCCTCGGTCGAGACGCCGGCAGTACGGGAGCACCTCGAGGCACTCTTGGCAGCACGGTTCGGCTCGACGCAGGTGACCTCATGAGCGCGGCGCAGCCGACAATGACATCCACGACAGCGCTCGACGTTGCGAGCATCCGGCGCGATTTCCCGATTCTCGAGCAACGGATCAACGGGAAGCCGCTCGTCTATCTCGACAATGCCGCATCGAGTCAGCGTCCGCGCGCTGTCATCGATGCGATTCGTTCGTACTACGAAACCGATCACGCTAACGTCCACCGTGGCGTCCACACCCTGAGCCAGCGTGCGACCGATGCGTACGAAGGTGCGCGCGACATCGTGCGTAATTTCATCAATGCCGGCGACACGCGCGAGATCATCTTCGTGCGCGGAACCACCGAAGCCATCAATCTGGTCGCGCAAAGCTACGCTCGTCCGCGCCTCGGGCCCGGAGACGAGATCCTGATCTCGGCTCTGGAGCACCACGCGAACATCGTGCCGTGGCAGCTCGTATGCGAGCACACTGGCGCAGCGCTCAAGGTGATCCCGATCGATCGCCACGGCGAAATCCAATACGAAGCGTTCGAGCGCCTCATTGGGCCGCGAACGAAGCTGCTGGCGTTGGCGCACGTATCCAATGCGCTCGGCACGATCGTGCCTGTGGATAAGTTCATTGCGCGAGCACGCGAGCTCGGCGTGCCAGTACTGCTCGACGGTGCGCAAGCAGTTCCACACGGTCCGGTCGACGTGCGCGCACTCGACTGCGATTTCTACTGCTTCTCCGCGCACAAGATGTGCGGGCCGACCGGCATCGGCGTCCTCTACGGTCGTCGGGAGCTGCTGGAAGAGATGCCGCCCTGGCAAGGCGGCGGTGACATGATTTTGACCGTATCGTTCGAGAAGACGACTTACAACCAGCTGCCTTGGAAATTCGAGGCAGGCACACCACACATCAGCGGAGCAGTCGGGCTCGCGGCCGCGATACGATACTTGCAGAGCATCGGAATGGAGCGCATCGCGCGCTACGAGCGCGAGCTGCTCGCCTATGCAACTGAGCGACTTCAAGAGGTGCCGGGCCTCAAAATCATCGGCACAGCGGCGCAGAAGGCGGCAGTCATATCGTTCACGCTAGAAGGCATTCACCCGCATGACATCGGCACGATTCTCGACACCGAAGGCGTGGCGATTCGCACCGGGCATCATTGCGCGATGCCCGTGATGGACTTTTTCCAGGTGCCAGCTACGGCCCGTGCATCGCTGGCGTTCTACAACACGTTCGAGGAAATCGATCGGCTCATCGCGGCGCTGGAACGTGCGCGGAGCCTGCTCTCATAGCGAACCCATGGACCTCAAGGACCTTTACCGCGACGTCATCGTCGATCACAACCGCAATCCCCGTAATTTCGGCAAGCTCGAAGCTGCCGACAGCCACGCGGAGGGACACAACCCGTTGTGTGGCGATCGGCTGACCTTGTACGTCAACTTCGACGGCGACCGCATCCGAGAAGCAAAGTT
>Ga0207874_1000193_pt1 | contig 93008 bp, 90 predicted proteins | sample HigsolmetaAR201D_FD_184833 | JGI IMG/M metagenome (GOLD analysis project Ga0207874, IMG submission 184833) | Ionic liquid and high solid enriched microbial communities from the Joint BioEnergy Institute, USA - AR20-1-D (SPAdes) (version 2) ...
CCGCCATCGCCGCGGGCGACCCGGCCGCGGCCACCGAGGCGCTGTCGGCGGCGGTCGGGCTGTGGCGGGGCCCCGCGCTGTCGAACGTGGACTCGCCCACCCTCCACCGCGACGAGGTCGAGCCGCTCACCGAGGAGTGGCTGCGCGCCCAGGAGCAGTGGATCGACCTCGGCCTCGACGCGGGGCGGCACACCGAGCTCGTGCCGCAGCTGCGCGAGCTCACCCGCGCGCACCCGCTGCGCGAGCCGCTGTGGGAGCGGCTCATGCTCGCGCTCTACCGGTCCGGCCGCCACGCCGAGGCGCTGCGCGCCTACCACGACCTCGCCGAGCTGCTCGCCGACGAGCTCGGCGTCGACCCCGGCCCGGCGCTGCGCAACCTCCACCAGGCGATCCTCACCGGCGACCCCGCGCTCGACCCGCCCGCCGGGCCGTACCCGGCGCGCCGTACGGCCTGGCCCGCCGGGCCCGACCGACCGGCCGAAACCCCGCAGGCGGCCGCCGCGACCGTCTCGCCCACGGCGGCGGTGGCGCCCCTGCCCGTCGCCCCGGCCGTCGCGCCGCCCGTGGCCTCGCCGATCGCCCCGCCCGCCGCCGACGTCCCGCTCCCCCAGCCGGTGGGCGCGATCCCGGTGCCCCGCCAGCTCCGCCCGGACATCCCCAACTTCGCCGGGCGGCGGGCCGAGCTCGCCGTACTCGACCGGCTGCTCGAGGAGGCGCTCGGCGACTCCCCCGACGCCTCCCGCCCGCCCGTGATCGTCTCGGTGCAGGGGACGGCGGGCGTCGGCAAGACCGCGCTCGCGGTGCACTGGGCGCACCGGGTGCGCGACCGGTTCCCCGACGGCCAGCTCTACCTCGACCTGCGCGGCTACGGCCAGGGGCGGCCGGTGGAGCCCGCCGCCGCGCTGGAGACGCTCCTGCGCGCGCTCGGCACCCCGGCCGACCGCGTCCCGGTCGGCGTGGACGAGCGCTCGGCGCTGCTGCGCACCCTGCTCGCCGGGCGCCGCGTGCTGCTGCTGCTCGACAACGCGGGCGGCAGCGAGCAGGTGGCACCGCTCATCCCCGGCTCGGGCGGCATGGTGCTGGTGACGAGCCGCAACCAGCTCCGCGCGCTCATCGTGCAGTACGGCGCGCGCCGGGTGGTGCTCGACCAGATGCCCGGCGACGAGGCCGTCGAGCTGCTCGCCGAGGTGCTCGGCCGGGACCGGATCGACTCCGACCCGGCGGCCGTCGCCGAGATCGTGGAACGCTGCGCCCGGCTGCCGCTCGCGCTGCGCATCTTCGCCGAGCGCGCCGCCCGGTTCCCGGACACGCCGCTGCGCCGGCTCGCCGCCGAGCTGCGCGACGAGCGCGGCCGGCTCACCGCGCTCGACACCGGCGACGGCGACGACACCGACCTGCGCATGGTGTTCTCCTGGACCTACCGGGCGCTCGACGAGGCGGCCGCGCGCATGTTCCGGCTGCTCGGCCTGCACCCCGGCGAGGAGATCGGGGTCGGGGCCGCCGCCGCGCTCGTCGGCCCGGAGGCCGCCCCGGACGAGGCCGCGGCCACCCGGCTGCTCGACCGGCTCGCCGCCGACCACCTGCTGCGCTCCCGCTCCCCCGGCCGCTACGACTTCCACGACCTGCTGCGCGCGTACGCGGCCGAGCGCGCCCGGGAGGCCGGGGAGGTCGACGAGCCGCTGCGCCGGGTGCTCGACTGGTACCTGCACACCGCGCACAACGCGGCCCGGCACCTGCCGCCCGGGGACCGCACGGTCCCGGCCGAGCCGCCGCCGCGGGAGGTGACCCCGCTCGAGTTCGACCGCCGGGAGGACGCGGTCGGCTGGTTCGAGACCGAGCTGGCGAACCTCATGGCCGCGGTGCGCGCCGCCGCGGCGCACGGCCGGTACGGCCACGCCTGGCGGATCGCCGCGGTGCTCGTGCTGTTCCGCGACTTCCACGTGCCGGGCCCGGCGTGGGCGGACGTGCACCGCATCGCGGCCGACGCGGCGCGCCGGGACGGCCGGCCGCAGGAGGAGGGCCGCGCGATCAACCACCTCGCCGAGGTGCACGCCCGGCTCGGCGAGCTCGACGCCGCGGTGGCCCGCAACACCGAGGCGCTCGCGCTCGCCCGGAAGATCGGCGACCGCGACCTGGAGGGGTTCGTGCTCGCCGACCTGGGCGGGGTCTACTTCCGCCTCGGCGAGTTCGAGGAGTCGAGCCGCTGCTACAACGAGGCGCTGGCGATCGCGCGGGAGCGCGGCGACCGGCGGCTGGAGGCCGAGACGCTCGAGCACATCGCCCGCAACGACAACGGGCGCGGCCGGTACGAGGCCGCGCTCGACGGGGCGCAGGCCGCGCTCGCCATCTACGACCGCATGCGCGACCCCTACCACCAGGGCGAGGCGCTGCGCACGATCGGCATCGCGCAGGCCGGGCTCGGCCGACTCGACGAGGCGGCCCGCTCGTTCGAGCGCGCCCTGGAGCTGATGCGCCGGTACGAGGACCGGCGCGGCGAGGCCGAGGTGCTCGACCACCTCGGGCGGGCGCTGCTCGCCTCCGGCGACCTGGCCGGCGCCCGCGACCGGTGGACCGCGGCCCTGCAGATCTTCACCGAGTACGGCGACGCCCGCGCCGCCGCGCTGCGGGAACGCCTCCGGGAGGCCGGCGACGCCCCCGTCCGCGCTCCCGCCGACCTCCCGAAGACGCCTCGCGCCTAGGAGAGCCTCATGCCCGGCGGGGGAGGAGCGCCGCAAGCCCCCCGCTGCGACCGCGACCGCCGTTTGGCGGGCGTGGCGCCCGCCGCCCCCCTCGTGGCGCGGCCGCCGCGCGGCGCTCCTCTCCTGCCGGACCCACCAGCGGTATCGACGGTAGGGACGGGGATTGGCAATCCACTCACAGACCGCTCACAGGCGGATCGCGCTACTCCGGCATCCGTGACCACCGGCTCACACCGGATATGAGCCGTTTTCGAGTGGAATGCCGATAACGCTCCGTGTCGGCCGGGTCTCGGGCCCGAGGTCGCCGGCGGCGTCGCCGTACCGGCCCGGCGGCGAAGGGGTGTGACCCGGCTTTCGCCGGGGCCGCCCAAGAAACAGGGGGATCGGGGAAGAAAGAGGGCATTTCACGCGTAGAGCGGGATGAGTGATCCTCGCGATGAGGCCCTGGAGCGGGACCGGCGGTGCCCGTCCTCGCGGGGCACGGATCACCACCCCGGGCGTACCGGATGGTGACGTGCTGTTACCGTGGAGAGGGGGAGACGATGCGTAAGCGGAGATTCACCGTGCTCGCATGCACGGCTCTGGTCCTGTTCGCCGTGACCGGCGGCCGGTCGGCGGCCGACGGCGATCCCAGGGTCCTGCCCAGGCAGCAGGTGAGCCGGCAGCAGTACGACACCCTGCTCGCCCAGTGCCGGTACGCGGGGAAGGGCGGCAAGGCGCGGCAGCGCTGCGAGGCGAGGGTGGCCGAGCGGTACCGCGTGGGGCGGGCGAACCCGGGCCTCGACTGCCGCCGGTACGCCGGGGTGACCGTGTGCGGCGAGCTCGAGCTCACCCGCGCCGAGCGCCGGTGCGTGACCGAATCGGTCGCCAAGGGGATCAGCCGCCGCCGGGCCGAGGTCGAGTGCTTCGTCTACCGGTGATCCGGGTACGGCACGGCCGGGAGCGTCGCCGGGCGCCGAAGAGCGCACGAAAGGCAGGTGGCGGCGCCCCGGGACGAGCTGTCCGCGCCGCCACCGTCACACCTGGAGCCCTCAGCCGAACCCGGGAGGTGCATCGCTCGGCGAGTCACGGCGGGCACCGGACCGGCGGGGTACGCCGGTGGACCGGAGACGTCGCCGTCCCGCCGGGTCCATCGCCGCGGAAGGTCGGTCAGGCGGTGGCCGTGACCATGTACGCGATCCCCAGCAGCAACACGACGGGGATCAGCCACACCACCAGCTCGGCGGCGAACTCCTTGTTCATCGCGCAACTCCCTCACTACGACCAGGACTCGGCCCGTTAGAGGCAGCATAGGGCCACCGGCGGCCAGGGGGTGTTGCAGGGTGGGCCGCCCCTTTGCACGGAGATTGCCGTGCACCGGCCCCGGCGGCGCGTTCGCCCGTGGAGAAGCCGCCCTCCCCCGGCCCGCCCGATGCCCCACACTCGCCCGGGCACGGCGGCCACCCCGACCGGGTACGGCACGGCCGCCGGGCCGCGGCGAGACCACGATCACGGGAGGCCCGGTTGCACACACCCCCGCTCCCCGGCGCGATCCGGCTGCCGGACGGCACGTGGATCCGCGGCCGCGGCCTGCGCCACGGCACGCCGCCCGGCCCCGCGCCCGACTACGGCCTCTACCTCGGCGGCGCCCGGCTGCGGCGGCGCCACGGGCCCGAGCCGGCCTGGCCGCACGACTGGCTCGACTGGCCGGACTTCCTGCTCCCCCGCGACCGCGACGAGGCGATCGAACGGGTGCGCGCCCTGTACGGCCAGGCCCGCGCGGGCCGGCGGGTCGAGGTGGCCTGCGGCGGCGGGGTCGGCCGCACGGGCACGGTCATCGCCTGCCTCGCCGTACTCGCGGGACTGGAGCCGGAGGACGCGGTCGCGTGGACGCGGGCGAACCATCACCCCCGGGCGGTCGAGACGCCGTGGCAGCGCCGCTGGGTCGTACGTTTCCCGCGCGCCTGACCCGGCCGCGGCGCGCGGGCACGGCGGCCCGGCGCGGCCCGCCATTCCCCCGCACGCCGCGAGGCCGCCAGAACATGATTTCGTTTGTCGTCCACGGAACGCCTTCGACGTGGCATTTTCATTGGCGACGACGATTAACACCGAACATTGGTCTGATGTGCGGTCGATCAGCGAGATGTCCACTTGGACCTGATTACGACATGAATGGAGCACAGCGTCCGCAGACGTCATTTTCGGCAAACGTTTGAATGGCGGACGGTTTTCCGCATGATCACATAGTGCGACAAGGTAATCTGGCCGCGACATTCGTTGATCAACCGAGCCAGACGGGGTGAATGGTGACGAGTCCTCGAGGGCTCAGGTCCAACGAGCCGCGGCAGATCGGTGAGTATCGGATCCTGTCATTGCTCGGCAAGGGCGGCCAGGGAACGGTCTACCTCGGGCTGGCGCCCGACGGCAGGAGAGTCGCGATCAAGGCGCTGCTCCCGCAGTGGGCGTCCGACCCGAAGACCTGCCGCCGGTTCCTCCGCGAGGCCGAGGTCGCCGCGAAGGTCGCCGGGTTCTGCACCGCCAAGATCGTCGGCACCGGCATCTTCGCCGGCCGGCCGTACATCGTCAGCGAGTACGTGCCGGGGCCCTCGCTCGACGAGAAGGTGAAGACCGAGGGGCCGATCTCCGGCAGCGGCCTGGAACGGCTCGCCGTGAGCACGCTCACCGCGCTCGCCTCCATCCACGCCCACGGCGTCGTGCACCGGGACTTCAAGCCCGGCAACGTCATCCTCGGCCCCGAGGGACCGGTGGTGATCGACTTCGGCATCGCGCGGGCGCTCGACTCCAGCATGAGCACCACCTGGCTGCTCGGCACCCCGGCGTACCTCGCGCCCGAGCAGCTCACCGAGGAGCCGGTCACCGCCGCGTGCGACGTGTTCTCCTGGGGCAGCACGATGACGTTCGCCGCCACCGGGCGGCTGCCGTTCAACGGCGCCACGGTTCCGGCGATCATGCACGCGATCCTGCACGCCGACCCGGACCTGGCCGGCGTGCCCAACCCGCTCCGCGAGCTCGTCGCCGCGGCGCTCGCCAAGACCCCGGCGGCCCGCCCGACCGCCGCCGAGCTGCTGCGCGTGCTCACCGAACGCCACGCGCTCCCCGCATACCCGATCCCGGGCCCGCCGCCGCACCCGGCGGCGAACGGCGCCGCGACCCGGCCCGTCTTCGGCCCGCCGACCGGTGCCGGCGCCCCCGGCGGGACCTCCTCCTGGCCTCCGCCCCCGCCCGCCCCGCCGCCCCACCTCGCGGTCGCGCACGCGGCGCAGCGGGCGGCCGGGCCGCGGCAGGCCGACGCCGCGGGCGCCCCGGTCCAGGCCCTGGCCGCAGGGCTCGGCACGGCCGTGGCCCTGCCGACGCCGCGGGAGGATCCCCTCACCGACGCGGTACGGCCCGCGGCGGAGCCGGACGCCCCCGTCCCGGAGGCCGAGACGACGACCGCGCCGAGCGGGCGCGGTTCGCACCGAAAACCGTGGCGGCCGCGGCGGTGCGTGCTCATCACCTCGGCGACCGTGCTCACCCTGACCGCCGCGACGATCCTGGGTTCGCCCTGGCTGCGCGGCGGCGACGGCGAAAGCGGCGCGACGACGGCCGCCGCGAACACACGCCAGGAAGCGGCACGCGCTCCCGCCGCGCCCCCGGGCGAGGCCGCCTCCAGAGGCGACTTCGATCTCGGCATGTTCCCGAAGCTCGACGTCGAGGACCGCTTCACCGCAGCGGAGAACGTCCAGCAGTACGTCTCCCACCAGCCGGAGGAGCGGGAGATGGTGCCGAGCATCGCCACCGACAACGGGGTGTTCACCGCCTCCGGGCCCACGCCGTACTTCACCATGCTGTCCGGCCCCGGTGGGCTCTCCGGCGCCACCTCGCTCAGCATGGTCACCCTGGGCGAGTTCACCGGGAAGGGCGCCAAACAGGACACCGTCTACGTGGGCTGGGTGAAGGACGGCAACAACTACATCTCGGCCTGGTACAACAACGCACGGAAGATCTCGGGCCTCAGCGTCCGGCTGGACGGCAGGCTGCTCAAGCTTCCCCGCACCATCTACGTGGAGCTGCGGAAGGGCGACCGCCTCGCCCTGGTGCACAAGGACGGGATGATCACCTCGTACGCCGAGACCCACGGCATGTGGCACCGGCTCCAGGAGACCACGATCGACAGCCTCCTCGACAGCCCGGTGAACCGCCGGGACTACCGCTACGGGTTCGGCCTGCGCGCCGAGTCCGGCACGATCACGCTCACCAGCGCCGTGGGCCGCAGCGCCCCGTAGCCGCCCGCCGGACACCGCCTCGTCCGGCCCGCGGCATCCCTGCGGGTGCGCCACGGAAAATGATTCCTCTTCATATCCGGCAAGCGCGGTAATTCGTTTTCGCAATCGGTTGCGGCTCATTAGCCTTGGAACGCCCCGGCAGCGGCCGGGAGACGGAATCGCCGTAAGGAGGGGCGTTCGCCATGCGTTCCGCGCTGCGCCGTACCGTCGCCGTCATCGGCGCGACCGCCGTCACCGCGTCCCTGTCGCTCGTACTCTCGAGCGGACCGGCGTCCGGTGCGGCCGCCATTCCCAGATTCCGGATGCCGAAGATTTACGGCACCACGTTCCAGCCCGACCCGAAACACGACTTCAGCAGGCTCAGCCCGCGGCGCGACGGCATCCTGCGCGGCTGGGTCACGAGCTACGCGAACGGCCGCGCCGTCTACGAGCCGATCAGGTGGGTCAAGGACAAGTACACGGAGGGGTACTTCGCCGGCCCGCCGAAGGGCCGCCGGATGGCGTACCGGTCCCGGGTGGCGCCGAACGCGAAGCTCTACAGCGCGCTCGACTGCAACCCGGCCCGCGCCACGCGGCTGACCGTCGACCGCCGCGGTCTCGGCAACAAGCCCTGCTCCCGCAAGGTCCGGGACGCCTACCTCAAGCGGGGGCGCTTCCCGTCAATGATCACCGTCTACCGCGGCCGGATCGTGAGGATCCAGGAGATCTTCCGCCCTTAGGCGGGCCGTCAAGGCGATCCGGTGCGCGCCCATCGGCGCGTGACGCGCCGCCCTCTTCCCGCCGGGCTATGATGCGATCTCTCCGGCCGGTCACGTCCCGTCCACGCGCACCTCGCATCGCCGGCGGCCGCCCGGCCGATCCGCCATCGTGGACAGCCGCAGCCCTCACCGCCGAAAGGAACGACATGAAGGCGCTCATCGCGCGGATCTGGCGGATGTTCTCCGGCTCCCTCCAGTGGCGGATCCTCTGGATCCGGAACGCCAAGTTCATCGTCGGCGTCACCGGCGTGGTCCGCGACCCCGACGGCAAGGTGCTGCTGCTGCGCCACCGGTTCTGGCCGCGGCACAGCCAGTGGGGCCTGCCCTCGGGCCACGCCAACAAGGGCGAGCCGTTCGAGCAGACCGTCGCCCGCGAGGTGGCGGAGGAGACCGGCCTGACGGTCAAGGTCGGCCGCCTCGTGTCGCTCAACAGCGGCTACCGGTTCCGGGTCGAGGTGGCCTACGAGGCCGTGGTCACCGGCGACCGCGAGCCCAAGGCCGACGGGTTCGAGGTCCTGGAGGCGCGGTGGTTCGAGCCGCATGAGCTCCCCCAGGGGCTGCTGCCGTCGCACCGCCGCCTGATCGAGCAGACCGGCGGCTGACCCGGGTACGGCCGGGCGTCGCGGCCGGGCCGTACCGCGCCGAGTTGTCGGTGCCGAATTGTCGGTACGGCCTGCCACCATGCCTGCCATGACGGCGACGATCGATGGATTAGCCCCGTTCCGCTGGCTCGGCCTGCCCGAGAGCGATGGCGGCGGCCCGCCGCTCGGCGTGATCTTCAGCGTGGCGTACTTCCGGGGGCTCGGCGCGGCGGAGGTGGCGCGGCGTTTCAGCCGCGGCACGGATCCCGGGACGGTGATGGGCTTCGACGGGCTGATCGAGCGGGTGTGGGAGTTCGTCGAGGAGACCGAGGGCGGCTACGGCGGCGGCCACGTCGGCATCGTCGAGGCCGGCGAGTGGTGCGTGGCCGTCGAGCCGCACGGCTGGCTCACCATCCTCTCGGACGTGGTGGCCGAGTTGTCCCGGGGCTGCGAGATGCTCTCGATCAACCGGCACGACTACGCGTCCGTGAGCGACCTCGTGTACGCGATCGACGGCGAGATCGTCACGACGTTCCCGGTCGGGCGTCCCCACGACCGCCACGGCGCCGACCCCGACCTGCTCAACGACCTCCTGCACGAGCTGGGCATGTACCCGGACCTGCTGGACGACCCGCCCGGTACGGCCACGCCGGACCCCGCCGCCCTGTCGCAGGCGTTCGCCCTGGCGGCGCGGATCACCGGCGTCCCGTTCACGGTGGACATGCTCGACCACCCGATGCTCGTGGCCCGCATCGCGGACCTCTGACCCGGCCGTGCCGTACCTGGGCACCGGAACGCTCCAAACCCCGGCCCCACCCGCAGGACGAGGAAGGGCGCCGGGTGCCCCGCCGCGGTCACCCGCCGCCCTTGTCCGCGGGCGGACGTGCCCCTCGAAACGCCCGCCCGGTCCTCCGGTTCCGGCCCGGCTAGCCCTGCGGGCGCTCGCCCAGCCGGTCGGTCCAGCCGAAGTCCTCGTAGGTCACGCGGAGGACGTTGTCGTCCTCGTCGTTCGAGTCCACGGCGTACTCGAGCAGCTCGGCCGAGTCCTTGTCGATGACCAGCGTGAACTCGGCGCCCTCGGCGTCCTTGACCGCCAGCCCGACCCCGGTACGGCCGACGCCGTCCTCGACCTCCCCCAGGGAGGTGATCCCGGGCTGGTCGGCGAGGACCTTCAGCAGGGCCGCCCGGGTACCCGGGGTGGTCGGCGCGGTCATCAGGTCGACGGCCGTCTGCCAGAGGTAGACGGGGAACTCCTTGTCCGGGTCGGGCAGCCTCTCGAACCGCTTCCGGAGCTGGTCGGCCAGCTTCGTCTTCGACGTGGGCAGCTTGCCGACGTTCCCCATGGTGATGTCCGGGTTGCTGATCGACAGCGGCTGCGGAAGGGTGTCGTCGACGGCGCGCGGCCTGCGGTTCGGCAGCAGGTTCGGCGAGCCGAGCTCCTTCCACTTCGCCTCGTCCTCGGGCGTGGGGAAGACGATCTCCGGATTGCTCGGCAGCACCCGGTTGGTGCCGCCCGCCCGCCTGGCCCGCCACGTCTCCTCGGTCTGGACGAGGTACGCGGTGTACGGGAACCCGTTCGGCCAGTACTTCTTCCTCAGCTGCGCCAGCTTGCGGTTGTACTTCTGGTTGATCGCGTCGAGCTTGCTCTCGTCCTCACCGGTCCGCTTGTACTCGGCCGCCTCCTGCTCGAGAAGCCGGCCGGCCTCCTCCTGGAACTCCTTGGGCATGTGGTGGGTGGTGGAGGCGGTGCGGGTCCGGACGTACCAGTACTCGCCGGTCGTGGCGGTCTCCCGCAGCGCGGTGTCGGCGGCGGCGAGCAGGAACGACCGGGCGTCGACCCGCGTGGCGGCCGGCGACGCCCCCGTGCCGCCGGCCGTGCCGGTGCTCGACGAACCCGCCGCGACCCGGTGCTCCCCGGTGGGCGTGCCGGACAGCACGCCGGTGGAGACCGTGATCGCCCCGGCGGCGATCGCGGCCACCGCACCGGAGGTCGCGAGCAGGAACAGGGGACGGCGAGACATGAATGTCCTCCAAATGGGCTGCTTGGGATGCTGGGTGCTGCTGGTGAACGCCCTGGCGAGGTCGTCGGCGCGGCGCCGCCGGTAGCTCGCCTCGGCGAGTTCGTCCAGCTCATCCGGCCTGAGCCGGGCGAACATGCGATCGATCATGTTGTCCTCCGGGTCGGATTCGCGGACGTCAGCTCTCCTCGGCGAACCGCCTGTGGGCCCCTCGCACCGTGCGGCGCGCCGCCCCTGTCTCCTGGCGAAGCCTCGCCGTCAGGCGTTTGCGCGCCCGGTGCAGCCGGACGTTGAACGCGCGCACCGAGCACCCCATGACCGAGGCCGCCTGCTCCGGCGCCAAGCCGTACCAGGTGGCCAGGATCATCGCCTCCAGGTCCTTCTCCCGAAGGGCCCGGAGCGCGGAGATGGCCTGCTCCCGGTCCACCACGTGCTCGGCGACGTCCCAGACGACCTGGTCCCGCTCGGTGGTCAGCGCCGCGATCCGATCGACCAGCGCCTTCCGCCGGTACCGGACCTCACGCTGCTTGGCGAGCATGTTCCGCGCGACCCCGAGCAGCCACGGCAACACCTGCTCCGGCAACTCGTCCAGCCGCCGCCAGGCCACGAGGAACGTCTCACTGCACACGTCCTCCGCCGCGCCCTGCTCGACCCGCAGCAGCACGTAGCCCATCACGCTCCGGTAGTACCGGTCGTACAGCGCGGTGAATCGCTCTTGGGGATCGTCCACACCCAGTACTCCCGCCCGCCGCCCCTCGATTACCACCCAACCCAAACTTTTCTCGCAAACCTGGATACGCCGCGGGCGCGAGGAGCCCGGGTCGGCCGCGGCGGCCACCCCCGCTGGATCGCCGTGTGCGTACGAGACCGGCCGGGCGGGGAAACCGACCTCTCCATCCGGAATCACGGGACGTTGCCAATGGTCGCGAGCGGCGACCGGCGATTCATCACCACAACGGCCGGAACCGCGGACGAGCCGGCCGGGCGGGCACGCGGGCCGGCGTCGGACGCCATACGCCACAACGGCGCAGCTTTCGGTCGGCCCGGATCTTAAGGTGCTGGCATGAAGGTACGACACCGCGAACCCACCGATCTCCCGGTGGTGAAGGCCTTCCTCGCCGACAACCACAGCACCCGTGTGGCCCGGCTGGGGCGGATGGCGCATCCGCTCGACCATCCGGCGCTGCTCGCCGAGACCGACGACGGGACCTTCGCCGGCCTGCTCACCTATGTGCCGGACCCGGATGACGGGTCGTGCGAGATCCTCACGCTGCACGCGGTGAATCAGTGGCAGGGCGCGGGGACCGCGCTGATCTCCGCCGTCGAAAGGGTCGCGGCCGAGCAGGGGATCCGCAGGCTGTGGCTGATCACGACGAACGACAACGTCGACGCCCTGCGCTTCTACCAGCGGCGCGGCTTCCGGATCGCGGACATACGCGTGGGCGGCGTCGACGAGTGCCGAGCCAGGCTCAAGCCGGAGATCCCCGAGATCGGCGACTACGGCATTCCGATTCGCGACGAGATAATCCTCGAGAAGGAGGTTGCGGCGCACTGAAGCGATCAGAAGGGCGGCCGGATCACCACCGACCGCACCCCCAAGTCCCCGGCAGCACCGACTCCTTCGAGGCCGCGCGTTCGGTGCTCTTGTCATCGCTCTCGCCGAGAGCGGGCAGACGGATCGAGCCGAACAGGCGGCCCGCGCCATCCCCGACCCCTCCGAGCAGGCCCGGGGTGCTGAGCTCCCTGGCCGAAATCCTCGCCCGCCACGGCCAAGCCGACCGTGCCACGCGAGCGACGGACCAGGCCGAGCAGGTGATTCGCAGCATCACCGATCCCTACGCGCGGGTCCGCGCGCCGAATGCCCCTGATCGGCTCTTTGGCGTCCATCGGGCGGGCCGACAGCGGCGCCGCACAACTGGCCGACAGCGCAGACCGCATGGCCCGCGCCATCACCTACGCTCCCGAGCGAGCCCGGGCGCTCAGTGCCCTGGCCGCCACCCCTCACCTGCCACGGACATGCCGACCATGCCACCCGACTGGCCGAAGCCGCAGAGCACGTAGCGCCATCACCGAGCCCGCCGACCAGGCACGGGCACTGAGCGGTCTTGCCGACGCATTGGCCGAGAGCGGGCAGACGGACCGGGCCGAAGCGATGGCCCGTGCCATCACCGGCCCTGCCGAGCGAGCCCGGACACTGGGTACGCCGGCCGTCACCCTTGCCCGCCACGTACAGGCCGACCAGGCCACTCGATTACCAAACAAGCCGAGACGGCAGCCCGTACGATCACCGATCCCGCCGACCTGGCCTGGGCACTGAGCGCCTTGGCCGGAACCCTAGCCCGCCTCGGCCAATCCGACCGCGCCACACGCCTGGCCCACGAAGCCGAGCGCGTAGCCCGTACCATCACCGACCCGACAGCCAAGCCTTGAACGATTTGGCCTTCGGCTCCTCTCCAAAGCCAGGCGAGGAGCCGAAGGTCAGCAGGTCTCCGACCACCACCGCCACCCGGTCACTAGCTCGGTACCCGCTCACCCAGGATGCGGAGACGCCGACACCCAAGGTGGAACAGACCATCGGCCATGGCCCAGTAGCCGTAACAGGCAGGAACGTCCGGCCAGGGCACCCGGTCCGGGGCCGACCAAATCCATCGATCAGCTGCCGCCTGCTCCATTTGGGCGGGCGTCCTCTCTCCGAGCTAGCGGGCAGGTGCGGCTCGAGGGCCGCTTGGACCTATGCCCCAGTCCGGATGACGGCAGCTATACGTCGATGTCCTTCGCCGCGGTGACGGGGAGAACCGCACGGAGGTCGGCTACGACCGGCTGATTGCGCTGGTGGATGGGCACTGCGCGGAGCACGCGACGGGCGGTCTCAGCGATCATGAAGTTGCAGTAAGGCTTGGGAATCGCTGCAAGAACCGCCGTCGCCTGCCGTACGCCTTCGCCGATGCCGCCGTTCACTACCGTGCACTGGGCGGCATGCAGGCGTGCATTGATGCGAACGTCGTAGCCAGCCGGGTTGCCGGTGAGTATGTACTCGTGGGCCTGAGTCGCCGCAGTCTCATCGCCAATGGCTGAGTAGACCTGGCTTTGGGTGAAGTAGATGCGATAGTCGGACGGCTCCCAGAATCCCGGAACGACAGGAAGGTTCGCCTCGGCGATATCAGTGAACCGCTGCACGGCCTTTCGGGCCTCGCTGCGACGGTTCATCAGCGCGAGTGCGTGCGCCTGTACTCGTGTGACAGATGCCAGACCGACCGAGGGACGTGGGTTCGAGCCAGCGATACGCAGCGCGTCCTGGGTCAGCCGCAGCACCGCCTCCGGGCTGCGCACCCCGTACAGCGTGTGGCCAGCCTCGTGTCCGCGGATGATGAGGCGCAGATCACGGTCGCCGGAGTTGTCGGCGGCGGCACGTGCGGTCTCGTACCAACGCAATGCCGACCCTCGCTCCCCGAGCCGGATCAGGACGCTGGCGTGGAAGGCGGCGAGCATGGCCGTGATGCGGTACAGCTCGCTCCGCTCACCCTCCTCGGCGTGAAGCAGTTCGCGGTGAATACGGAGGAGATCGACCAGTAGATCGTCGCGCACCTCGGCAGCCGGCCTGGTACGAATTGCATGCAAATGGTCGTCGCGGACCAATTCCCAGTCTTCGACACTGCGCGGTGCGCTGTTCAGCGCGATGTCAACCAGGCGGCGTACCGATTCGTCCGGCACGGCGAACGCGCCGACCCCCATGCCGGTGGCGGCGAGTTGCAGAAGCCTTCGGCGCTCCGTTTCGTCCTCCTCGGCCTGTGGTGAACTCACGGCGAGAGTACACCGAGATGCGTGATCGAATTTAGTGAGCAGGCGGTAAAACTCCGCTATCTTCCCTTCCGCACGATAGGCCCGATCCAGTTGTGAGACGAGATCTGCCGTTAGAGGCCGCCGGTTACGCTCCAGTTTGCTGAGATACGAGTGGCTCAAGGGAATGCGCATACCGGCCTGACGAAGGCTCATCCGAGCGATGCTCTCGCGCCACCAGCGGAGCGCGTAGGCCATCATCTCGGCCGCGAAATCATCCGGGCTTGCCGGTACAGGAGGCCTGTTCATGTGTCTCCTTGCGGCGGTTCCTCGGCGGGTGCGACGGAGGCACCACAATGCGCCGACTGAGGCTTGCGGTACGTAAGCGCCGCTTCAAGTATGTCCATGGCGCCGATCAATGTGATGGAAAACCGAAAACCCGTCAGGCTCGCGCGGCCAAGCGGGCTTTCCAGGAAGCGGAGTTACCCGACTCTATGCACAGATGCCACTATTCAGGCGCACACAAAAACGCGCAAGCCATACTTTCCGTCCGATCACCTCTACACACACGCAGCCCACGACAGATATCAGCATCTCTCGTGCACGGCAGAAACTCTGCTTTCACGACATATAGCGACAAGTGCAGCACTCTGAACAATTCCGACCACAGGAAGGCCGCGCTCTCATCCGAGCTCAACGAAGTGCCCGGCACTGTCAGCGATCCCTGGAACGATCCAGATCACAGCGATCCACCGCGCCGGCGGTACTGCGGACACCACCGTGGCTGTATCGTCCGGCATCGAGGAAGCGGGGTGCGGCCTGATGAACGTGCCCGATGACGCCCGGCTGCTGACGCTCCCCGGAGACCGGCGTGCGGCAGGAGAGGCACGCGAGTTCGCGAGCAAAGTACTCAGCGATTGGGCCATACAGAACGAGGCCGCCAATGACCTCCTGCTAATCATCTCCGAGCTGGTCGCCAACGCCGCCGTCCACGGCGCTCCCCCAATCCACCTACGGTTGTGGATCGCGGACGGCATGGTGCACGGGGCGGTCGACGACCATGGACCCGGCAGACCGCAGTTCGCTACCAGCGGCGTCCCGCACATCCTGGATCTACGCGAACACGGACGCGGCCTGACACTCGTGTCCGCGATCGCAAGCGCCGTCTGGTGGAAACGGCTTGCCAGCGGGGATCTGCGTGTCGGGTTCTCCTACGCCCTTGACGGCGAAAGCACACTCTGAGACTTGCTTCCTACGCACGGCACCACCTCAGGAACGGCGGATGCGGCTCGCTCGGCCGCAGGGCACCGAACAACTATTCGGAGGCAAGGACGTGCACCAGGGTGTCCGAACTGGCTCAGCCCTGGCCACCCTGGTGTTCCTCTCTTCAGCTGTTTTCGCCGAGTAGGTCCGCGTCCAGCACGCCTTCGCCGTCGACGTCCATGCAGTCTAAAGGCAGCCGTCGCCGATCACAGACGCCGCCCACGACCAATCATTCTCCAATCAGCTCAGAGACAAGCTCCTCGATCTCTTGGGCGTAAGGACCAGCGGCGAGCGCCTCTCGTACTCTTCGGCGGAGGACTACAAAGTTTCCCTGCTCGTCAATTTCAAGCTGCTTTATCAGATCAGCCTCAGCAGCTCCGAGTTCAGCAAGACGATTGTGCACCGGGTTCGAGGAATCATAGAGGGGAATAGGAAGTTTCCAAAGGTGCTTATCCACATCCCGCTCGTCCTTGCCGTAGGACATAAGTGGTCTCACCAGTTCGGTGAGTACCGGGCTATTGAGAATGGCGCACAGATACATTGCCTCATCCCGGCTCTTCACAGCCCCCCAGTACAGCTTGTGGTCAATGATGGCGTTGCGGTCCTCTACTAGGGCAGCTGCCACATGCATTCCCGCTTTACCGTAAACGACCCTTAGTTCTGCCCCAGGAAGCTGCTCTGACAAGCCACGACGGAAATCGAGCCGTTCCAGCAGGCTGAGCCGCGCACTACTCCGATGTGCTTCCCACTGGCTTTGAGCGTTTTGCCACCAGTCCGCCATGCCAGGATAGAGGTCAAGATCAGATGCACTCTCGTCAATAAGCTGGTGCCCGACGAGGGGAAGCACTGCTTCGCGTGGTGGCAGTATACGGTATGGAAGGACGCTCTCCCCAAGTAGCACGGGGCGGACGAACTCGCTCTCCACGACCCCGGTAAGGTCCGGAAGGTTTTTCCACGGCGGTTTCTCCGTACTGCTGCGTTCGGAGCGCACGGCACGACGGCCAGCACCAAAGCCCAGAGGGCTGGACGGCTGCGGTTGGACGAAGAAGAGCACCCGCGGAACGATCGTCGCTCCTTGCACGAAGCGAGGCCCGTAAGGGGATGGTCCTTCATCGTCGTCTCGGACAACAAGTCGGGCCAGCTCCTGCGTTAGGTGCGGTGCGACATCAGCCCACGAATGGGCCGATCGGGGGATCGTTCCGGTCCAGCGGATCGTTTCATCCGGAAGCGTACGGGTTTCACCTCGTGTTCTCTTCCCGAAGACCACGGCCGATCCCCGAGGGAAGAGGTGCGGACGGATTCGCCGCAGGTCCCAGGAGCCGGAGAATGCAACGGTTGCAGGCTCCTCCGCTTTTCCGATGTACTTCCCCGCTCGGAATCCCGAGAAGTATCCGCGGTCGAGGACCGGATTGGGCAGTACAAAGGCAAAAGAGCCGTCCACCTTGAGGTACTGCTGAACCGCACGGGCGACGAAGAGGCCGGAGAGGTCCTGGTGCGTGGCTACCGTGTTACCCCGCCACAGCCCACGCGCCTTCGACATCTCCTTAAAGGTCTCTTGCATGTAGTCGGGCATATGCCGATAGGCCAACCACGGCGGGTTGCCGATCAGCACGTCCACCCGGTTCTCGTCCCGCTTCAGCCAGACCGGTCGAACCAGGTTGCGTATGTAGTAGCTCCAGATATGGTTACGCCCCTCGTCGAAAAGGCGGCAGAGAACGGCGAAGCTCTCTTTGATAACTTCCTGGTCGCCGGAATCGATGGCATACCGACGGAAGATCCCCTTTAGAGACGGGACTGTGCCCTTGGCACGGTTCTTGTTGCCGGCGAGGTTTGTCAGTTCCTCCACGAGCCGGTCGAACCTACCGGCGTCTGCCATGAGGTGGTCGGGGAACCGAAGCTCTTGTTCGAAGAGCTGATTCCCTGAGCCTGTCGGGATGACAAGGAAGCCTTCCGAGAAGAGATCGTTCCGCTGGGACCACTGGAGGCTGTCCCCCAAGTAAACGGGGACGGTGATGGGGCCCCGCGTGGGGTCGGTGAGGCGCTCACGACCGATGGCGAGCAGGTAGGTCACACGGGCCAGAGCCACGGCGACGGGATGGAGATCGATGCCGAGCACATGGCCACTCAGATCGTTCAGGGCCGAGTCCAATGGAATGCCGGCCTCTTCCGCGGCGTCCAGATACCGCCGAACAGCATGGAAGAGGAACGTTCCCGACCCACAGGAAGGGTCAAGTACACGTTGATGAAGCGGATCGGTCACCACCTCGGCGACCATACGTTCCGCGAGCCAGTCGGGAGTGTAGTACTCTCCGAGTTTCTTGCGCGTCTCGCTAGTGATTACCTCTTCGTAAAGTACCTTGAGCACGTCATGCTCAACGTTGGCCCAATCGAATCGTGACAGCCGACGGGCCATCGTCCGAATGAACGAGTCGCCTCCCGGAACCTCCAGCACCCAATCAAAAAAGTCCTCTTCTACAACCCCGAAGATGTACGCCAGATCGAACTGCCGCCCGCTGAGCAGACTGGCGGGGTGCATGTCGGTGACATCCAGGCCGAGAACCAGGTGCGCAATGATTTCCGCGCTGTTGACCAGGAGGGTGTGTTCCAGGAACAGCTCGTCATCGTCGGTGAACTGCGTTCCCAATGCACTGCGCAGCAGCTTTGCCCAGAGCTCACGCTTTAGGCGAACGGTGGGCAGATCGCCGTACTGGGCGTACATCACCCCAAGCACTGCCCGATCGAGGGCGTAGGACGAGCTTGCCGCACCGAGCTGCCGGGAGATCTCTGCGGGCGTGGGCTTGACACCCATGCGCGTTGCCAGGACGCCCTCCAGCCATGACAGCGTGGCGGATGTGTCGATACGCCCTGGCTTCAGCTCATACCGAGTGGCCTCGACGAGCTTCTCCCCTTGCAGGTGGTAGGCCCGCCACTCGGCTCCATCAGTCAGTACACCGACATACCACTGCCCGGTCTCCTCTGTGCGGGTCCTGACGTAGCCCGCGAGCTGTTTCTCAGCGCTCTCACGTACGGTCTTACTCCGAAGGTCCCTCTTAACCTCGATGACCGTGCAACCCGCTTCGATATCAATACGTCGACGATCACCAACCGGGACCTCGAGATCAACCGTCAGGTCATGCTCGCCAAGTCCGAACCCACCGGTCAGCAGGAGGTTCCGGACATCTGCCTGAATGGTTGCTTCGCTCCGGACTCGATCACGGTCCGCAAGACGTGTGAGCAGGGTCTGAAGATGGTCTTCGATCGGCGACTCAGGCGACACAGCAAAGGTTTATCACGTCGAGCCGACACCTTAGGAGATGCCGGAAGGTGTTCGGTGTCGCCAAGCACCGGTACTGCGGCGCGCTCACCGTGCCGTGCAGGATGACCAGCCCAAGTGCGGGATAGCGGGTACAGCGCCGAAGCACTATCGATGGCCAGAAACAATGAGCACTAGATGGTGGAAAACAGCTTTGATCTATCGGCCTTGTCGAAAAGGCCCCTTGCATGATCGCAAGGGGCCTCTGGGTGGGAGCCGACGAGGGGAATCGAACCCCTGACCTGCTGTTTACAAGACAGCTGCTCTGCCGATTGAGCTACGTCGGCCTGTCACACCCAGAGTTTAGTCCGAGGAGAGGCACGTCGTCACCGGCGTCGGGGAAGGTCAGCGGCGGCGGGCGGTCTCGTAGAGGGCGATGCCCGCGGCCACGCCGGCGTTGAGGGACTCGGTGGCGGTGGCCATGGGGATGCGGGCGGTCACGTCGCAGTGTTCGCGGACGAGGCGGGACAGGCCCTTGCCCTCGGAGCCGATGACCAGGACGAGCGGCTCGGTGAGGAGTTCGACGTCGGAGATGTCGAGGGGGGCGTCGCCGTCGAGGCCGACGATGAAGAGGCCCTGCTCACGGTACTCGCGGAGGGTGTTGTTGAGGTTGGAGGCGCGGGCCACCGGGAGGTGGGCGAGGGTGCCCGCGGAGGTCTTCCAGGCCGAGGCGGTGACGCCCACGGAGCGGCGGCTCGGCACGACGATGCCGTGGGCGCCGAACGCGGTGGCGGAGCGGGCGATGGCGCCGAGGTTGCGCGGGTCGGTGACGCCGTCGAGGGCGACGATCAGCGGGGTCTCCTCGGCCTCGCGGGCCCGCTCGACCAGGTCGTCCGGGTGGGCGTAGTCGTACGGCGGGACCTGGAGGGCGAGGCCCTGGTGGGCGGCGCCGTCGGTGAGCCGGTCGAGCTCGGGCTTGGTGACCTCGAGGATGGCGATGCCGCGGTCGGCGGCCATCTTGATGGCCTCGCGGACGCGGTCGTCGCTCTCGATGCGGTTGGCGACGTAGAGCGCGTTCGCGGGCACCTTGGCGCGGAGCGCCTCGACGACCGGGTTGCGGCCGGCGACCGTCTCGGGCGCGTCGTCACGCTTGACCCGGGTCGGCCGCGCCGGCTTGGCCGCGGCCGCGGCGGCCTCGGCGCGCCGCTGGCGTTCCTTGTACCAGTGGCGCATGTGCGCGGGCGGGGTCGCGCCCTTGCCCTGCAGCGCACGCTTCCCGTGCCCGCCGCTGCCCTTGGTCGGGCCCTTCTTCTTCGCGGCCTTGCTCGATCGCTTGCCTCCGCCTGCCATGGAACGAAAGCCTACCGGCGCTCGGGAGTTCACCGTTGCGCCGATCGGTCATCAGCCCACAGGTGCGCCGAACCCGTCGCGGCTGCCGTACGGCGTGGCTGCCCGAGGAACGCGACGGCCGCCGCTGACCGGTGAGCGCGGCGGCCTTGTCTTTGCGGCATCCCGCATCAACAGTCCATCGAAGCCTTCCGGCATCCTGCCCGCGACCGGCACCTTTCAGTCGCGTCGCGCTCCCTCCGGCCAGATGACACGCACCGGCAGCCCGTGCGCACGCGCCTCGGCCACCACGTCCGCGGTTCCGCCATAGCCTCGCGCCGGTTTGCCGTCCCACACCGCGTACAGCTCATCGGCCTTCTCGAGCATGAATCGGCTGGCCTCCATGTGGGCTTCTGACGTGGACTCGACGAAGTCGAGCCGATGCACCCGTACGGCCCGCCGCATCAGCTCGTCGTACGCCGGATGCGACTCGGCGGGCAGGCCTTCGCGGTATCGCTGGGCGGGGACCACGACCTCAAGGGCTCCGCCCAGGTCGACGACGGCGCGAGCGAAGATCTGGTCGGCCCCGTCCGCAAGGCATGAGATACCGATGAGCCGACCGGCATCGTGCTCGGCGAGGGCGGATCTGATCGCGTCGTCGACCAGCCGTACGATGTCCGCAGGCAGGCCTCGATGGCCCGAGATCGCTATCCGCACCATGGTCGCCTTCCTAGATGAGGGTCGCACGAAGTTTGTCGTCGAACTCCCGGACCGCGGTGGTCACCGGCCCGGAGTAGTTACGACGGAAAACCCTGACATGGTGGATGATCCGCTCAGATCCATACGACAGGCCAACCGACAGCGCTTCCTCTGCCAGGCCGAACGCCTCGTCGACCTCTCCGGCCTGACACCTGGCGGCGGCGATCTCGGTCAACACGACTCCGCGCTGCTTGGCCGAGGGGCGGACGGATGCCAGCGATTCGGTGAATGCGGCCACGGCATCCTCGACACGGCCGAGTCGCACCATGACCGAGGCCCGGTATCCCGCCAGCTTTCCGTGGTCGAACGGGAAGACCCACGGCCATGGCGGGGCGGCGTGACGTTCGCTCGCATCGACCGCCTGCTCGGCTTCGCTCAGCGCGGCGAGCGCGGACGCCTGGTCGCCGCAGGAGGCGCGGCCAAGGGCTTCGACGCTGGACAGCCAGGCGTGTGCGATCGGCGGTGGCCGGTCTCCAAGGGTTCGCCGGGCCTCGCCCACGAGGCTCACGCCCAAGGCGGCGTCCTGGTTCTCGATCTCGAATGCGGCGAGGCTTCCGATCATGTAAGCCGCCAGCAAGGGGTGATCGGCTTTGCGGGCTGTGGCGATGGCCAGCCGGTAATACCTGCGCGCTGTACCGATGTCGCGCATGTCCGCGTGGAGCCAGGCGGTGAAGCCCGCAGCCTCACTCGCCGCCGCGCAGATGTCCTGGGCGAACTCGGAGTGGGCGGCGCGGCCGAGGATCTTGTTGGCCATGTCCAGATGTGCGACAGCCGCACGAGCGAGATCGCGGGCCGGCGTGGTCGCTTCGATCCGGCGCTGCGCGCCGGTGATCGACGTCAGCATCGGTGCGGTGGTCTCGTCGGCCTCCACGCGTTTCGGTGCAGGGCCGATGGTCAGGATGAGCGGCGCAAATGCCAGGGCCTTGCCGAATTCTCGGCGTTTGGCCGGATCCTCGTCTCCTGGTCTGCCGACCCTAAGCAGGTGGAGCGGGACTCCAAGTCGGCGCGCTATGTCTCTCATTTGATCAATGGAGAGTTTCTGTCGCCGTCTTACCACTTTTGAGACCCAGCTCTGCGAGTACCCAAGAACGTGGCCTAGATCCTTCTGCGTCCAGTTTCTGGTGCGCTGGATCTCCGCGAGGATGGTGACGATATCGCCCACTGCCAGTGCCGCCGTGATACGTGGCGCTGACCAGAAGTTCGCGGGGAGCCTCTCGTCTGGCCGGTCCATATGGCCAGGTTAGGGGCGTTCCACGTCTGGCATCGATATTCGTGCGACGAATAATCCCATCGCTGTCCGTACTTCCGTCTTCACCGCATACCCCAGAGCGACCACCATCAGCACCGATCCCTGCTTGCGCACGACGCCCAACGTCGCGGCATGGCAAGACCGCCGGGCGTACCGACCGGGTCGGCGGTCCCTGATAGATGGAGGTGCCACCGTGCCAAACAGTAACGCCGAAACCGGCGAATTAATCAACCGTCTTCCCGTTGTCGAGTCCGAACACCTCATGATTTACGGTGCACCGCTTGATCTCAGCCGTCCCAGCCCGGCCCGCGTATACGACTATCTGCTGGGCGGCAAGGACAACTACGCGGTCGACCGGGAAGCCGCCGAGCGGCTGCTGCACGAGCTGCCGAACGCGCGGCTGGGGGCGAGGGCCAGCCGGGCGTTTCTGCGGGAGGCCGTCACTTATCTCGCGTCGGTGGGCGTCAGGCAGTTCATCGACATCGGCGCCGGCCTCCCCATGGCCGACAACACCCATCAGATCGCGCAGCGGATCGCACTCGACGCGCGCGTCGTGTACGTCGACAACGACCCGCTGGTGTTAAGCCATGCCCGCGCCCTGCTGGCGGACTCCCCGCAGGCCGACGCGCAAACCATCGTGGTCGACGGCGACCCGTGCGACCCATGGGGGATCATCCAGCACCCCCACGTCGAGGATCATCTGGACCTCACACAGCCCGTCGCCGTCCTTCTGGTCGGGGTACTTCACTTTGTCACGCGACAGCCGGTCGCCGAGGAGATCGTCCGTATCCTGCGCGCCACGATCCCAGCAGGCTCCTACATCGTCATCTCTCATTTCTGGGACGACGGGACGGCCAGAACCAAGGCGGCCGCGCAGGTGTACTCCGAAGTGGTCACGCCCGTCACCACACGCACCATCGACCAGATCCTCCCGTTTTTCACGGGCCTGGAGCTGGTGGAGCCAGGCGTGACCCCCATCGGCAGATGGCTGCCCCCGCTGGTGACATGCGACGACATCATCCCGATCGCCGAGCGCGCCGACGTATGCCGCCTGCCCTTGGTCTGCGGAATCGGTCGTAAGGGTGTCGGATGATGTCCCTCTATGTTCGGTTCGTGGAGCACCTTGGGCATGTTTACTTCGGTGACAGCACGACCAGGACGTCCGTGAAGGTCAGCCTTGCGGCCTGGGAGGAATTCCGGAAAGACATCATCGACGATGCGATGACCCCGCAGATCCGCCGCGGGGTGCTCTCCATTCACATCGGAGATGTCCCGTCCGCACCGATATTGGGACGTGGCACAGAAGTGATCACATCGTGGGAGGCCTGGAAGACGTTCACCAGGCAGGTCAAAAGCGGGGCGTTCGCGATCGATCCGTCAAACGGCCCGAGAACCGCTGTACGGCCGCCAAGCCCTGCGCGGCTGCCTCTCCGTGAGACTTTCCATCTCCCGGATCCGGATCGCCGCAGGTCGCCGGTGTCTGAGCCGTACGGCCGATGACGCACCACCTGTAGGGCCTTGGGCCAAAGCATGCGTTCCGAGCAAGGCTGACCGGGACGCCCAAGTAGGCCGAGGGGTCGAAGGGAGGACGTACGTCCGCCTTCGACCCCTTGTCATCGCCGCTGTCGGCCAGCGGCTTCCGGCTTGTGGGGCAGGGCCTAGCGGGCCAGCTCCCAGCGCGGGCCCTGCGGGGTGTCCTCGACGACGATGCCCGCGGAGGCGAGCTGGGCGCGGATGGCGTCGGCGGTCGCGTAGTCCTTGCGGGCGCGGGCCGCCTGGCGCTGCTCGAGGACCACGGAGACGAGGGCGTCCACGGTGTTGCGCAGGCCGGTGTCGTCGCCGGCGGTGCGCCACTGCTCGGAGCGCGGGTTGAGGCCGAGGATGTCGAGCATCTTCTCGGTCTCGGCGAGGATGCGGGCGACCCGCTCCTTGTTGCCCTGGGCCAGGGCGGCGTTGCCCTCGCGCACCGACTCGTGGATGGCCGCGATCGCCTGCGGCGTCCCGATGTCGTTGTTCATCGCGTCGACGAACGCCTGCGGCAGCGGGACGTCGTCCTTGTCCACGTCGTGGCTGATCTCGGCGGCGCGGGTGACGAAGCCCTCGATGCGGCGGTACGCGGTCGCGGCCTCCTGCAGCGCCTCCTCCGAGTACTCGATGGGCGAGCGGTAGTGCGCCGACACCAGGTAGTAGCGCAGCTCGACCGCGCGGACCACCTTGAGCATCTCGGAGACGAGCAGGGAGTTGCCGAGCGACTTGCTCATCTTCTCCCCGCCGAGGGTGAGCAGGCCGTTGTGGAGCCAGTACCGGGCGAACCCGTCGCCTGCCGCGCGGGACTGGGCCTGCTCGTTCTCGTGGTGCGGGAAGAGCAGGTCGACACCGCCGCCGTGGATGTCGAACGTGCTGCCGAGGTACTTGGTGGCCATCGCCGAGCACTCCAGGTGCCAGCCCGGACGCCCGGGGCCCCACGGGGTACGCCAGGTCGGCTCGCCCGGCTTCGCCGCCTTCCACAGGGCGAAGTCGCGCGGGTCCCGCTTGTGCGTGTCCGTGTCGGTGTCGGCGGCCGGCCGCATGTTCTCGAGCTTCTGGTTGGACAGCTCGCCGTACCGCTCGGCGTAGGAACGCACGTCGAAGTAGACGTCACCGCCCGCGGCGTACGCGTGGCCCTTGTCGATGAGGCGGGCCATGAGCTCGATCATCTCCGGGATGTGCCCGGTGGCGCGCGGCTCGACCGTGGGGGGCAGGCAGCCGAGCGCGTCGTACGCCCAGGTGAAGAGCCGGTAGTTGCGCTCGGCGACGACGAACCAGGGCACGCCTTCCTCGGCGGCCACGCGAATGATCTTGTCGTCGATGTCGGTGACGTTCCGGCAGAGCCACACGTCATACCCGAGGTGCGTCAGCCAGCGCCGAAGCACGTCGAAATTAAGACCGGACCGGATATGTCCGATGTGTGGCGGAGCCTGCACGGTGGCACCACACAGGTATATCGACACTCGGCCGGGTTCGACCGGTACGAATTCGCGGACCGTACGCGTGCTGGTGTCGTGTAGGTACAAGCTCACAAACCAAGGCTAATGCCTTCGGTGACATCACAGGTCACGTTGGCGACCGTGAACCGTGACAGCGCGCCAGAGTTTCGTCCACAGCCCCCGCGTGTGCGATCGATCGTTTCGGCCTTGGTTCTGTAGTCTGCAAAGAGTGGTGAAAGCGCATCCCCCTGTGACGGCAGGTCCGTCCGCCAATGTCCGTTCGGACCGGCACCGGCCGTCAGGCTTCGCCTTGGTGCTGCGCCGGCTGGTGATCGGCGCGGCCGGCCTTCTGGTCGCCGCGGTCGCCGCCGCCGCGTGCGTGCTGTCCTTCGACGACCTGCGCGCGCTCGCCCGGCAGGCCGGGGCCCGCGAGAACCTCGCGCACCTCTACCCCGCCGCGTTCGACGCGCTGCTGCTGATCGCGCTGATCGGCTTCCTCGCGCTCGGTACGGCCCGGCCGCTCGTGCGCGTGCAGGCCGGGTTCGTGCTGCTCGTGCTGCTCGCGGCGGCCTCGTGGGCGAACGTCGCGGTGGCGATGCGCTTCACGATCGACGCCCGGCTCGGCGCGGTGATCGTCGGCGTGGTGCCCTGGGTGATGCTGCTCATCGCCCTGTGGCTGCTCACCCTGCTCATCAAGCACGCCCAGGTACGGCGAGCCGTCGTGGACGAGGCCGACGACGCGGAGCCGCGCGACATCGTGCCGTTCACCCGGGCCGGCTCCGCCGAGGAGGAGCGTCGGCCGGACGCCGCCACGCCGGACGGTGAGCCCACCGCGCCCCGAGCGGCCGTTCCCGCGCCGCCCGCCCGCTCCGCGGCCGCGACCGCGCCGGAGGCCGCCGATCGGTCCGCCGCCGCTGCGGATGACGCCGGGCAGGCCGACCGCCCGGCCGCGAGCGCCGTGGTCTCCCCTGCGCCGACCGGGGTCGGTCACGAGCCTCCGATTCCCGAGTCGGCCACCCTGCCGAGTCCCATCCCGGCCCTCGCCACGGCACCCGCCGCCACCTCGGTTGAGTCGCCGGGCGCATCCGGTGAGCCGACGTCCGCGGAGCGCGCCTCGGCCCACCCGCACGCCTCCGTCGCGGAGGAGCCGCAGGCCGCCCCGGAGGCAGCGGCCTCCGTTACCGAGCCCGCCACCGTCGCGGATGAGTCGGCCGACACGCGCCCGGTGAAGGAGAAGGGGCGTCGCCGCCCGTGGCGACGGCGCTCGGCCGACGCGGGCGCGGAGGCGGCGCCGACGGACGTCCGGCCGGCGGGGGTTGGGGAGGCCGCAGGGCCGGTGTCCGCAGGCGAGCCGCAGCCGGAGCCGCGCGACGACGCGAACGCCGGGGATGTGGCCGAGACCGCGTCCGCTCCGGAAGGAGGCGCCGCCGCCAAGCGGCCGATCCGGTGGGGTGACCTGGTGCGGCGGCCGTCGGGAGGCGTTCGGGCCGGTGCCGCTGCCGACACGGCGCTCGCCGAGGGCGGCGTGACCGCTTCCGATGACGCGATGGCACATGGCGCGGCACGCGGTGCCGGGGCAACGGACTGGGAGCCGGAGGAGACCGATCTGGGGCCGCGGGAACGGGACGCCTCGACCGACGAGGCCGAGGTCGTGCCCGCCGAGACGGGCACCCGGGTCTGGCCGCCCGCCACGTCGCCCGCCTCGGTCGAGCGGGGTGCCGTCGAGACGGACGAGGCCGGCTCACCCGTGGAGTCCGAGGCGGACCGGGACACCCGGCCGTACCCGCACATTCGTGGGCGCTCTCAGCCGCTCACGCGGGACGCGGCGGAGACCGAGTCCAGCGGCTCGCCCACCGTGCCCACCGTGCCGCTCGCGCCTCCGTCCGTGCGGATGCGCAGCACCCCGACGCCACCGCAGGACTGACATCCCGGCGATGGCGGTCGGCCGCTCTTCCTCAGATGCGGAGGGCTGGAACGCCCGCCGAAGCCGTGATCGGCGTCAGCGGACGCGGTACGGCACAGGCGTCAGGGCCTGGTGGCGCCACGGCGCCCGCGGATGCCCGCCACGATGCCGACACCGACGATCGCGAGGACGACCTGCATGAGCAGCTCGATCCAGTCGATGCCCGGCGTCGTCGCGACCCCGAGTACCTGGGCGATCGCGGTACCTATCAGTGCCGCCACGATGCCGACGACGATCGTGAGGATCCAGCCGATGGCCTGGCGGCCCGGAAGCAGCAGCCGGGCGAGGGCACCGATGATCGCACCGACGATGATGGCGCCGATGATGGACGAGACGGTCATTGCGACCTCCCCTTGAGGGTGACGACTTCGCTCTGCTCCTGAGCGCTACCCTTCTCGGGCCGGTTCATCCGTGTGTTGAAAAACTCGCAGGTCAGAAGGTAAATCGTCGCCAAGCCCGCCCTCGTACCACGGCTCGGGACGCCCCTCCGCAGGTCGCGTCGACGGTCCTCCGAGGTATACGGCGATCGACCACTCGTGGGGAACACCGCCTGGCGTCGTGAGGCCGTGAGGGTGTTCGGCCGGTCTGTCGGATCATGCGCCGACATGGGTAAGACACGCCGTGTATCGGCGAAGGTGCGAAGACGGCTCCGGCTCCCATACCGAATCGGTGGGAAGCGCACCCGCGCCTGCCGCCAACATCGCGCAGGTCTTCGCGCGCAAGCGCCCGTCAGGCACGGTGCGTCGCCGCAGTGGTCACGAGCCCAGCGCAGACGTGGCACCGCCGGTCAGGCGCGAGGCGTCCGAACGGCCCGGTGAATTCGAGGAGCGGTACCCGCACCTGGTGAGCAGCACGCCCGGCTGCAGCACCGCAGGCGGTGGCCGGAGGGCACGCACAGCGCACGCACCCCCGCGGTGGAGATGACGGACAGCTCGTGCCGCCACAGGGACGGCACGACGATGCCAACGCTCCAAGCAGGTGAGCGCCGAGAACGGCCTGCCGCGACGCGGCTCCGGTGTTCCGCCGAGCCGGAGGGAGCCGGGCGCGCCGTACTTCGGGCGCGGTCAGCCGCGGGTGGTGGGATCGGCGGGGATGACGAGGGCGGTGGCGATGGCGGCGATGCCCTCGCCGCGGCCGGTGAAGCCCAGGCCGTCGGTGGTGGTCGCGCTCACGCTCACCGGGGCGCCGATGGCCCCCGATAGGGTCTTCTCCGCCTCGGCGCGGCGTGGCGCGAGCTTGGGACGGTTGCCGATGACCTGGATCGCCACGTTGCCGATCCGGTAGCCGGCGGCGCGGACCCGCCTGGCGGTCTCCTCCAGCAGGGCGATGCCGGAGGCACCCGCCCAGCGCGGGTCGGACGTACCGAACACCTGGCCGAGATCGCCGAGGCCGGACGCGGACAGCAACGCGTCGCACGCGGCGTGCGCGGCCGCGTCGCCGTCCGAGTGCCCGGCCAGCCCGGTCTCATCGGGCCAGTAGAGCCCCGCCAGGTAGAGCGGGCGGCCCGATGCGAAAGGGTGGACGTCTGTTCCGACGCCCACCCTGGGCCAAACCTGTAAAGCCTCGGCGTCCCGCCCGGGAACGTCGTTCAACACGAGGTGGCGAGGACCTCGTCGAGCAGCGCCTCGGCCTTGTCCTCGTTCGTCTTCTCGGCGAGCGCGAGCTCGCTGACGAGGATCTGCCGAGCCTTGGCGAGCATGCGCTTCTCGCCGGCGGACAGGCCGCGCTCCTTGTCCCTCCGCCACAGGTCCCGGACGACCTCGGCTACCTTGTTGACGTCACCGGACGCCAGCTTCTCGAGGTTCGCCTTGTAGCGGCGGGACCAGTTCGTCGGTTCTTCGGTGTGCGGCATGCGCAGCACGTCGAAGACACGCTCGAGCCCTTCCTGCCCGACAACGTCGCGCACACCGACGAGCTCGGCGTTGTCGGCGGGAACCTGTACGGTAAGGTCGCCCTTGTCGACCTTGAGGACCAGGTAGGTCCTCTCCTCGCCCTTGATGACGCGGGTCGTAATGGCTTCGATCCGAGCAGCCCCGTGGTGGGGGTAGACGACAGTGTCGCCGACCTGGAAAGTCATGTGAGAAGTACCCCTTCCGCTATCTCCAGAGTACCACGCCTTTACAGCCTCCCGGAACAGTGAAATCAACATAACCGCAGGTCAAACGGTCATTTTAGGGCTTGACAAGGGCTCGATGATGTGCTTCGTGATCCTTTATCCGGGACATGACCTGCGCTCCGAGCGGCTTTATCCACCACACCAGGGTGCCTCATCCACGGCCGGACGGCACGGATAAGGTTGTCTGCCGACAAACATCAGTTGTACCAAGGAGACCACAGCCGTGACCCGCACCAGCCGACCCAGGGTGCTCGCCGTCGCCGCGCTCCTCGCCGTCGCCCCGGCTCTGGGCGCGTGTGGCGCAGGTTTCGACGCCAACCTGGCTCAGCCGTACACCCCGACCGAGGCCGCTGAGGCGTCGCACAACGGCATCACCGTCGCGCAGGCGTTCATCCTCGGCCCGGAATCGGGTCAGACCCTTCCCGCGGGCTCGGCCGCGCCTCTCTACCTCACCATGGTGAACGACAACGCGTCGGCCGACCAGCTCACCGGCATCACGGTCGACAACCAGTTCGCGGACTCCGCCCGGACCGCGAGCACGATCTCCCTTCCGCCGGGCACCCTGGTGAAGAGCGCGAACCCCGAGCCGCAGATCGTCGTGGAGAACCTCAAGACGCCGCTGCGGGGCGGGGAGAGCGTCAAGCTGACGCTCCAGTTCCAGAACGCCGGCGCGATCTCCATGAACGTGCCGGTGATCACCCGCAGCCGCGAGTTCGCCACCTACCCGCCCGCGCCCAACGCCACGCCGGGCGCCGAGGCGACCCCGACCGCGACGCCGACCGAGACGCCCGCCGACGGCGCGTCGCCCGAGGCGACCGACTCGCCCAGCCCGGAGGCGACCGAGGCCGCCGAGTAAGGCACCGGCGCAGGCCACACCTAAGGCACGTCGGCGCCCGGCCGTACCCGTGGGGGACGGCCGGCACAAGCCTCCCGACGGGCCGGGCCACGCCGAGCGCTCCACCGGTCCGGCGCGCGCGAGCGGCCGCGCCGGAAAACGCCGACGACGAGGGCCGAGCCGGGCCACTCCCCCTTCCGCAACGCCACCACGCCGCGCCGGTCAGGCGGCGGGCTTCCGTCCGACCGGTGAGATTCGCCCGGCACGGCCCAAGGTCCACCACGCGCCCGCCGTACGTCACGACGCGCCACGGCCGGCGTTCCTGCACGTCGACGACCGGGGCGCGCTGCGGCCTCAGGCGGCCACGCCTGCGCGGCTGGCGTCACGCCACGGGTCCGCGGCAGGCCGTACCGGACACCTGCGGCATGCGGTACGGCCGGGCCGCGACGGGCACGCGGCATCGTCGCCCCGGCTCCGGGCGGCCCGGCGGCCGGGCGGGGACCATGCGGTCCGCTGCCCGGTGGAGAGCGGCATTCGTCAAAGCGGCATGCCGTGCCGGCGCCCCACGCGCGGCACCGGCGCGGTCTCCGGCACGCGGGCCCGAGGGTGCGTCACTCCTCGTCAGCCGGGTCGAACTTGTAGCCGAGGCCGCGCACGGTGTGGATGCAGCGGGGGCGCGACGGGTCGAGCTCGATCTTGGCGCGCAGCCGCTTGATGTGGACGTCGAGGGTCTTGGTGTCGCCGACGTAGTCGGCGCCCCAGACGCGGTCGATGAGCTGGCCGCGGGTGAGCACGCGGCCGGCGTTGCGCAGCAGCACCTCGAGCAGCTCGAACTCCTTGAGCGGGAGCTGCACGGCCTGCCCGCGCACGGTCACCACGTGCCGGTCCACGTCCATGCGGACCGGCCCCACGCTGAGCACGGACGGCTCGGGCTCGTCGGCGTCGCCGCGGCGGCGCAGCACGGCGCGCATGCGGGCGACGAGCTCCCGCGAGGAGAACGGCTTGGTGACGTAGTCGTCGGCGCCGAGCTCCAGCCCGACCACCTTGTCGATCTCGCTGTCCTTCGCGGTCAGCATGATCACCGGCACCTTGGACCGCTGCCGCAGCGAGCGGCACACCTCGGTCCCGGGCAGGCCGGGCAGCATGAGGTCGAGCAGCACGAGATCGGCCCCGTCGCGGTCGAAGACCTCGAGCGCCTCTGGCCCGGTCGCGGCGACCACGACCTCGAAGCCCTCCTTGCGGAGCATGTACGAAAGGGCGTCGGAGAACGACTCCTCGTCCTCGACCACGAGTACCCGGGTCATCAGCCTTCCTCCATCACGGGTTGGACCGGGGGTGTCGCGCCGGCGCGGCCACGGGCGGCCGGCGTGCGTCCTGCTCTGGGTTCCGCTCCCGGGGTACGGCCTGCGGCGGCCGATGCGGTGCGCGTGGGCGGCCGGTCGGGCCGGGGTGGTCACGTCGCGGCCTCCATGGGGGAGCTCGGGCGGGGTTGCGGCACGGCGGCGTGGACGGGCAGGCGCAGGGTGAACGTGGAGCCGGAGCCCTCCTTGCTCCACACCGTGACCTCCCCGCCGTGCGCCACGGCGACGTGCTTGACGATGGCGAGGCCGAGGCCGGTGCCGCCGGTGGCGCGGGAGCGGGCCGCGTCCACCCGGAAGAAGCGCTCGAAGATGCGCTTCTGCGCGCTCTCCGGGATGCCGATGCCCTGGTCGCTCACGCTGATCTCGACCACGTCGCCGACCTGCCGGGCGCTGACGACCACGCGGGTGTGCTCCGGGCTGTAGGCGATCGCGTTGTCGATGAGGTTGCGCAGCGCGGTGACGAGCAGGTCCTCGTCGCCGTAGACGCGCAGGCCCTCGGCGCCGCCGGCGACGAGGGTGATGTCCTTCGCCGCGGCGCGGGTGTTGCAGCGGTCGATGGCCTCGTGCACGGCCTCGTCCACGGAGACGGGACCGGGGTTGGGGATCGGCTCCCCGCCCTGGATGCGGGAGAGCGTGATCAGGTCCTGGACGAGGTGGGTGAGCCGGGCCGCCTCGTGCTGCATGCGGCCGGCGAAGCGCTTGACCGCCTCGGGGTCGTCGGCGGCGTCCTGCACGGTCTCGGCGAGCAGGTGGAGCGCGCCGACCGGGGTCTTGAGCTCGTGGCTGACGTTGGCGACGAAGTCGCGCCGTACCGCCTCGACGCGGCGGCGCTCGGTCTGGTCCTCGGCGAGCACGAGCACCTGGCCGTGCGGGCCGAGCGGGGCGACGCGCACCGCGAAGCTCGTGCTCTCCTCGCCGAACTTCCGGCCGGGGACCTCGATCTCGCTCTCCCGGATCTCGCCGTCCATGCGCACCCGGCGGGCCATCGCGCGCAGCTCCGCGGGCACCAGCTCCTCGCCGCGGACCAGGCCGAAGGCGCGCGCCGCCGAGCTGGCGCGCAGCACCCGGTCCTCGCGGTCGAGCACCACGGCCGAGGACGGCAGTACGGCGAGCACCGAGGCGACGCCCGCGGGCAGGGTGCGCTCGGCCCCCTCGCCGGCGGGCCGCTCCCGCCGGTCGGTGCCGCGCATCGCGGCCATCGCCAGCGCGCCCACCAGGAACCCCCCGAGCGCGGCCAGGCAGGCCAGCAGTTCGTCACTCATGCGGCCGCCCCCTCGCCACGGTCGCTCCCACCGCTCGTCCTCACCCCGCCTCGCCGTACCGGGTCGTGCGGCGCGCGGGTGTCGCGGCGTCCGGTCCCCTACCCACCGTGGCCGGGATCCTCCGGCCGTCCCGCCCGGGGCCGGGAAGCGTGCCGGTGCACCCGTCGCGCCCGCTCACGCCTCGATGGTAGGCACGCCGGCGGGCCCCTGACGGGCCCACCGGGCCTCTTACCGCAATGTTCACCTTCTGGTCGAAGTTCGTTCATCGACCGCCGCGTACCGTTTGCGGCATGCGCGACGCTTATCACGAGGAACTCGACGCGCTCACCGCCCGGCTGGTGGAGATGACGCGGCTGGTGCGGTCCGCGCTCTCCCGGGCCACGACCGCGTTGCTCGACGCCGACCTGCAGCTCGCCGAGAGCGTGATCTCCCGCGACGAGGAGATCGACGCGATCCACGCCGAGGTGGAGACCCGCATCTTCGAGCTCCTGGCCACCCAGCAGCCGGTCGCCGTGGACCTGCGCACGGTGATCTCGGCGCTGCGCATGGCCACGGACCTGGAGCGCATGGGCGACCTCGCCGAGCACGTCGCGAAGGTGGCCCGCATGCGGCACCCGGAGACGGCGGTGCCGGTGGAGCTGCGGGACGCGATCGTGGAGATGGATCAGATCGCCGAGCGGCTGGTCACCAAGGCGGGCACCTGCGTCGCCACCCGGGACGTCGAGCTCGCCAAGGAGCTGGAGACCGACGACGACGCGATGGACCGGCTGCACCGCCGCCTGTTCCGGGTGCTGCTGTCGCAGGACTGGGCGCACGGCATGGAGGCGGCGATCGACCTCACCCTCATCGGGCGCTACTACGAGCGGTACGCCGACCACGCGGTGCGGGTCGCCCGTGAGGTCGTCTACCTCGTCACGGGCTCCCGCACCCCGGCCGGCGTGCCGGTCTGATGCGGGCGCCCGCCCGCGCGCCGGACGCGCGGGCCTGCGTCCGCGGGTCGCCTGCGAGGGCTTCGCCCGCGGGGGTCGCGCGGGCACACCGCCCGCGCGGGAGGTCACCGGCCCTGGTTGGCCACGGCCTGGATGGCGGCCTCGGCCGCCTCCGGGTCGAGGTACTCGCCGCCGGGCTTCACCGGGCGGAACCTCTCGTCGAGCTCGTACCGCAGCGGGATGCCGGTGGGGATGTTGAGCCCGGCGATCTCGTCGTCGCCGATGTCGTCCAGGTGCTTGACGAGGGCGCGCAGCGAGTTGCCGTGCGCCACCACGAGCACCGTGCGGCCCGCGGCGAGGTCCGGCACGATCGCGTCGTACCAGTACGGCAGCAGCCGCGCCACCACGTCCTTGAGGCACTCGGTCCGCGGCATCAGCTCGGGCGGCAGCGTCGCGTAGCGCGGGTCGCCCACCTGCGAGTACTCGTCGTCGTCCGCGATCGGCGGCGGCGGCACGTCGTAGGAGCGGCGCCACAGCATGAACTGCTCGTCGCCGTACTGCTCACGGGTCTGCGCCTTGTTCTTGCCCTGGAGCGCGCCGTAGTGGCGCTCGTTGAGCCGCCAGCTCCGGCGCACCGGCAGCCAGTGCAGGTCGGCGGCGCCGAGCGCGAAGTAGGCCGTCTGGATCGCCCGGGTCAGCAGCGAGGTGTGGACCACGTCGGGCCGCAGCCCCGCCTCGACGAGCAGCCGGCCGCCCCGGGCCGCCTCCTGCTCGCCCGTGGGCGACAGCCGTACGTCCACCCAGCCGGTGAACAGCCCCTTCGCGTTCCACTCGCTTTCGCCATGCCGCAGCAGCACCAAAGTCGCCATGGAACGGAGCTTATCCGGTGCCCTGCCCGCGGTCTGCGGGGGCGAGGCCAACTGTGGAAAACCCCTCAGCCGCCGGTCCCGCCGCCGTCGGCCGAGGCCCCGTTCCCGCCCTTGGCCGCCCCGCCGGCACGGCGAGCAGGGTCGGCGAACCGCGCGAACGCCTGCAGGTTCGCCAGCGACTCGCCGCGCTTGACCCGCCAGTCCCACTCGCGGCGGATCGCCGAGGCGAAGCCGAGCTCGAGCGCCCGGTCGAAATTTTCATCCGCGTAGGTGAGCACGCAGCCGAGCAGCCGGTCGATCTCCTCGGCCGACACCGACTCCAGCGCCACCCGGCCCACCAGGTAGACGTCGCCGACCGGGTCGAGCGCGAAGTGCACGCCGTACGTGCCGCCGTTGCGGGTGAGCAGGAAACGATAGAACTGCGCGTGGTTCTCGTCCGGCTGGCGGCAGAAGAACGCCTCGACGTGCAGCGCGTGGTCCTCGACGATGAGCCAGCACATCGTGACGAGCTTGTGCCGCCCCTCAAGGCGGACGAGGAACGCCTCGTGCCGCGGGCGCTCGAAGGTCACGCCGGACTCGGCGAGCGCCTGCTCGATCACCTCGATCGCCCGGGCGGCCGCGGGGGTGACCGTGCCGGACGTGGACAGCCCGCCCATCACCGGCCCGTCGGTGCCGCCGGCCGGCAACGTCGCCGAATCGCTCACAGGTTCACCACCACCGGGGTGCGATGCAGTTCGGCCATGGCACCGGTATACACCTCGGCGAGCCGGGCCGCGGTGGCCGACCAGCCGAACGCGGCGGCGTGTTCCCCGGCGGCGCGGGACATCGCCGCGCGCAGCCCGTGGTCGTCGAGCAGGCGGCGCAGCGCCCGCGCCCAGTCGCGCGGGTCGTGGCCCTCGACGAGCAGCCCGGACACCCCGTCCCGTACCGCGGTGCGCAGGCCGCCCACGGCCGCGGCGCACACCGGCGTGCCGCACGCCTGGGACTCCAGCGCCACCAGGCCGAAGGACTCGTTGTGCGAGGGCACCACGGTGACGTCGGCCGCGCGGTACCAGTCGGCGAGCTCGTCGTGCGGCACCGGGGGCTCGAGCCGTACCACGTCGGAGATGCCGAGCTCGGCGGCGAGGTCGACGAGGTGCGAGGGACGGGCGCGGCCGTTGCCGCTCGGCCCGCCGACGCAGGCGACCACGAGCCGCCGCCGCAGGTCGGGGTCCTCCTCCAGCATGCGGGCGGCGGCACGCAGCAGCGTGTCGGGGCCCTTGAGCGGCTGGATGCGGCCGACGAACAGCAGCACGTGCGCGCCGGGCGGCAGGCCGAGCCGGGCGCGGGCGGCGTCCTTGGGGCCGGGGCGGAAGGTGGTGAGGTTCACCCCGGGGTTGACCACGGTCACCCGCTCCTCCGGCGCGCCGTACAGCTCGATGAGCTCGCCCGCCTCGGCGGCGGTGTTCGCCACCAGCCGGTCGGCGACCTGGACCACCTGCTCCTCGCCGAGCACGCGCACCGTGGGCTCGGGGCGGTCGCCCTCGGCGAGCAGCAGGTTCTTCACCTTCGCCATGGTGTGCATGGTGTGCACCAGCGGCACGCGCCAGCGCTCCTTGGCGAGCCAGCCGACCTGGCCGGAGAGCCAGTAGTGGGAGTGGATCACGTCGTAGCGCCCCGGCTCGAACGCCGCCTCGGTGCGCAGCACGCCACTGACGAACGCGCAGAGCTGGCCGGACAGGTCCTCCTTGTCCAGCTCCTCGTACGGCCCGGCGGTGACGTGCCGTACCAGCACGCCGGGCGCGAGCTCGACGACGGGCGGCAGGTCGCGCGCGGTGCGGCGGGTGAAGATCTCGGTCTCGATGCCCATCTCGGCGAGGCGCTTGGCGACCTCGACGATGTAGACGTTCATCCCGCCTGCATCCCCGGTCCCCGGCTGGTCGAGCGGGGACGTGTGCACGCTGATCGTCGCGACCCGGTTGACCCGGCGCCTGCCGACCGCGAGTCGCGGCATGAACACCACCTCCGATGCAAGCGGGCACATCCCCCGAAAGCAATACAACCTTGGGTATATCACCCGGCATTCCCCGGCATTCGGCGCGCGCGGACGCCCGGATCCGCGCCATGCGTCCGGTTTCACGCGTTCCTCATTGTTAAGGTGCGATCCGGGCGAACCCCCACGGACCGCCGCCGGGGCCGATGAAACGTTCGCCGCGCGCCCGCGCCCGGGCCGGCCGGGCGTCCGGCCGGATCGGCTGGTAGGAAGGACGGCATGACGAAGACGGCAGTGGTGACGGGTGCAAGCAGCGGCATCGGCGCGGCCACCGCACGGCGGCTCGTCGCCGAGGGCTACCACGTGGTCGCCGGGGCCCGGCGGCGCGACCGGCTCGACAGGCTCGCCGCCGAGGTCGGGCTCGCCAAGGACGGCGGTCCCGGCATCACCCCCGTCACGCTCGACGTGACCTCGCAGGAGTCGGTGGACGCGCTCGCCGCCTCGCTGGCCCGCTGCGACGTGCTGGTGAACAACGCGGGCGGCGCGATCGGCCTGGAGCCGGTCGCCGAGGCCGACCCCGCCGACTGGCAGCGCATGTACGAGGTGAACGTGCTCGGCTCGATGCGCGTCACCCGCGCGCTGCTGCCCAGGCTCATCGCCTCCGGCGACGGCGTGATCGTCATGCTCACCTCGACCGCGGGCTTCGTCGTGTACGAGGGCGGCGGCGGGTACACCGCGGCGAAGCACGGCCAGTCCGCGCTCGCCGAGACGCTGCGCCTCGAGCTGTGCGGCGAGCCGGTCCGGGTGGTGGAGGTCGCGCCCGGCATGGTGAAGACCGAGGAGTTCTCGCTCGTCCGGTTCCGCGGCGACGCCGAGCGCGCCGAGAACGTCTACAAGGGCGTCCCCGACCCGCTCACCGCCGACGACGTCGCCGACGCGATCGCCTGGTGCGTCACCCGCCCCGCGCACGTCAACATCGACCGGCTGGTGATCCGGCCGCGCGCCCAGGCCGCGCAGCACAAGGTGCACCGCGTGACCACCGGCTGACGGCCGCCGGTGATCCCCCGGACCCGTTGACCCCCGACCCGCCGCGCCATGACGTTCCCCCACGCCGCCCCGGACCCGGCCGTGCCCGCGGCCGGCCGTACCGCCCGCGGGGGCGGGCCGCCGGTGAGGCCGATCGGCACGATCACCCGGGGCACCACCGGGCACAACCGGCTGCGCCGCGCGGACCGGTGGGTCGCCGCCGTGTACGGCCGGCTGCTGCGGTCCCACGACGCCCCGCTCGTGGTCGACCTCGGGTACGGCGCGTCGCCGGTGACCACGCTCGAGCTGTTCGACCGGCTGCGCGCGACCTGCCCGGCGGTCGAGGTGGTCGGCGTGGAGATCGACCCGGAGCGGGTCGCGGCGGCGTTGCCGTACCGGCGGGAGGGGCTGTCGTTCGTGCGCGGCGGGTTCGAGCTGCCGGTCGGCCGGCCGCCGGTGCTCGTGCGCGCGTTCAACGTGCTGCGCCAGTACGGCGAGGCCGAGGCGTGGGCCGCCTGGGACACGCTGCGCGCCCGGCTCGCCCCGGACGGCGTGCTCGTCGAGGGCACCTGCTCGGAGATCGGGCACCGGGCGGTGTGGGTGGCGCTCGGCCCGGAGGGGCCGCGCACGGTCACCTTCGCCGCCCGGTTCACCGGCTTCGACCGGCCCTCGGACCTCGCCGAGCGGCTGCCCAAGACGCTGATCCACCGCAACGTGCCGGGCGAACGCGTGCACGCGTTCCTGCGCGACTTCGACCGGGCCTGGGCGGCCTGCGCCCCCTACCGGTCGTTCGGCACCCGCCACCGCTGGATCGAGACCGCCGCGCTGCTCGCCAGGGACTGGCCGATCCCCACCACGCCGCCGCTCGGCGGGCGCGCCCGCTGGCGGCTCGGCGAGCTCACCGTCGCCTGGGAGGCGGTCGCCCCCTGATCCGGCCGATCAGCCCAGGGCGGCGGCGAACACGTTGTAGGCCCGGGCGTCGAAGAGCACGAACCGCACCTCCGCCACCGCGGTCTCGGCCCGCCGTACCGCCTCCACCGCGATCTCGGCCGCGCTCTCCAGCGGCCACCCGAACGCGCCGGTGGAGATCGCGGGGAACGCCACCGTGGCCGCGCCGAGCTCGTCGGCGACCGCGAGCGAGGTGGTGTAGCAGGAGGCGAGCAGGTGGGAGCGGTCCTCGGCGGTGGAGTGCACCGGGCCCACCGTGTGGATCACCCAGCGGGCGGGCAGCCGCCCGGCCGTGGTCGCCACCGCCTGCCCGGTCGGCAGGCCGCCCGGGTACCGGGTCTCGCGCAGCCTGCGGCACTCGGCGAGGATCTCCGGGCCGCCCCGCCGGTGGATCGCGCCGTCGACGCCTCCGCCGCCGAGCAGCGAGGAGTTTGCGGCGTTGACGATCGCGTCGACGCGCTGCTCGGTGATGTCGCCCTGGACCAGGGTGATGTGCACGCCCACGTGAGCCTCACTCCCTCGACCGTTGCCGTGCCGAACGCCGTCGCCCCGCGGCCGGGGCCGACAGGCCGGGCGGTACCGCCCGGCCGGGGTTTCGCACTCTAGACCGGTCCGGCCGGCGGCACCACGGCTCCGGTACGGCCCGGCGGCCATGATCGGGACGCAGCGGGCGAGGGGCAAAGATGCGGCGAAACCTTCCTCAAACCGTAGAGAGGGAGGTATCCACGCAGGCGGGGACGGAAATGAGACGCGTGGGCCGCACGTGTGATCGCAGCATCTGATCGCAGCACTGTTCGAGGTTGTGGCCTCAGCAGGGTCCAGGCCGGCAACCCCTCCACTTCGTCATCGTTCTTCGAGATCGTCGTAGTTACGGAGGATCTGTGATCATCACCGGCATGCCCGACGAGAACGGCCAGGTCGAGCTGACGTTCGTGCTGCGGGCCGACGAGGTGCCCGGGCCGACGTCGGTCGTGGGCGACTTCAACGGCTGGGACCCCTACGCGCACCCGCTCCGCCCCGCCGAGGACGGCACCTGGCGTGTCACCGCCACCGTGCCCGCCGACCGTGAGGTGACCTTCCGCTACCTGGCCGACGGGGGCGTCTGGTTCGACGACAGCGCGGCCGACCGGTACGACGAGCACGGCGGCCACCTCACCGTCGAGCGGCTGAGCCGGGGGGCGTGGGCCCAGGAGGAGGCCGAGCTCGCCACGTGCCCGGGCGCCCTCCACGCCATGGACCTCGGGCCGATCGGCTTCGAGCGGCCGACCTTCGGCCCGGTGCCGTCGGTCTGAGCCGGGCCGCGCGGCCGTCGAGCGACGTACCTGCCCGGTCGTGGACGGGGTCCGCGACCGGGAGGCCGCATGCCGTCGGCGAGCCCGCCCGCCCCGGGAGAGCGACACCGAACCCGCAGGGCCACCCGAGGTGACGCCCGGTTAGGCTGGTTCACGTGAAGGGCCTGGGTGAGCTTGAGCGCAGCATCATGGACATCCTCTGGGGGCAGGGCACTCCCCTCACCGCCCGCGAGGTCGGAAAACTGATATCCGATCGCGACCTCGCCCCCACCACGGTGATGACCGTCCTGGATCGTCTCACCAGAAAGGGCTTCCTCACCCGGACGCGCGACGGGCGGGCCTGGCGGTACCAACCGGTCAGGAGCCGCGACGCGTACGTCGCCGAGCTTATGCTTGAGGCGCTGGATCTGACGGGCGACCGCACGGCCGCCCTGACGAGATTCGCGCAGGCCGTCTCCGACGACGAGGCCGCGGTCCTGCGTAGAGCCCTCATGGAGCTGGAGGAAGAGTGATCGCGGCGGTCGCCCTGGCGTTGCTCTCGATCGGGTGCGTCGTGGCGGCCTGGCGACTCCCCTCCGCCCGATGGACCTGGCGGGCGCCCCGGACGGCCATCCTGCTGTGGCAGTCGATCGGCCTCACCTGGGGCCTGGCCAGCACGGGCGCGCTGCTCGCCTACGCGCTCCAGCCGTACGGCCAGGGCGTCATCTACGGCCTGCACAGCCACCTGAGCTCGGTGCTCTCGCTGGGCCCGGACTCGAACCTCACCTACGACCTGTCCCGCACGATCGCGCTCGTGGCCGGCCTCGCGCTGCTCGCCGTGCTCATCGGGGTGCTGCTCGCCGCGCTCTGGCAGACGCTCCGCGCCCGGCAGCGGCACCGCGAGCTGCTCGCGCTCGTCGCCCGCGAGGACCCGCACGTGCCGGGCGTCCGCATCCTCGACCACCCCGGGGCGACCGCGTACTGCGTGCCCGGGCTGCGCTCGGAGGTGGTGGTGAGCGCGGGCGCGCTGCGGCTGCTGTCCCGCGACGAACTCGCCGCGGTGCTCGCGCACGAGGACGCGCACGTGCGCGAGCGGCACGACCTCGTGCTGCTGCCGTTCGCGGCGCTGCGCCGGGCGATCCCGTGGGCCCGGGTCGTGCGCGAGGCGCAGTCCTCGGTGGCGCTGCTCGTGGAGATGGCCGCCGACGACCGGGCGCGGCGGCACTGCTCGCCCCGCCGCCTCGCCACCGCGCTGCTGCGGTTCGGCGCCGCCGGGTCGCTGCCCGCCCCGCAGGGCGCGCTCGGCGCGGGGGGCGACGTGATGGCGCGGGTGAACCGGCTCATCTCGCCGGCCGCCGAGCTGCCCCGCCTGTTCCGGTATGGCGTGGTCGCGCTGTCGGCGCTGCTCACCGCGTCGGCCCCGCTGCTGTGGGCGATGCCACACTGATAGTGCTAGCAACTGTTAGCCGACCTGTTTGCTATTGCAAGCACCGGGAGGCATACTCAAGGTATGGAACTCCCGAAGGTCGGCTCGATCGGCGAATACATTCGCCAGCAGCGGCAGCAGGCGAAGATCTCGCTGCGGCAGCTCGCGGCGCAGGCCGGGGTCTCCAACCCGTACCTCAGCCAGATTGAGCGCGGGCTGCGCAAGCCGAGCGCCGAGATCCTCAACCAGATCGCCAAGGGCCTGCGGATCTCGGCCGAGGCGCTGTACGTCCAGGCCGGGCTGATCGAGCAGCGCGAGCCGGACACCGGCGTGCTCGCCGCCCTTCGGGCCGACACCACGCTCACCGAGCGCCAGCGTCAGGTGCTCATCGACATCTACGAATCGTTCCGCAAGGAGAACCGCGAGGAGGCCCGGTCCCGGTCGGCGCAGAAAGGCCAGGACGCGCAGACCGAGGCCGAGCCTCGCGATCAGGCGGTTCCCGCCGAGGGCGAGACGCCCCGGCGGACGCGTTCCCACGAGCGGAGCCACGCGGCGGACGGGGACTTGGGGGCAACGTCGTCCACGTCGCCGCAGACCTCGGGGAACGGGCAAAGCCCACCCGAACCGAAGGAAGGTTAACCCATGCCCATCACCGACGAAGTCAGGAAGCTGACCGAGTCCAAGCCGTTCTACGCGGTGGCCGGCGCCGGCGACTACGCCGTCGAGAAGCTGCGTGAGCTGCCCGAGCGGCTCACCCGGCTGCAGTCGCGCCGCGACGAGTTCCGGCAGACCGCCCAGGAGCTGCCGCGCAAGGCGCGCAGCTACGCGATCGAGTGGCAGAGCAAGGCCGAGGCGTACGCCAAGGACCTGCCGGAGAAGGCGCGCGAGTACGCCGACGCGGTCGCGCAGAAGGCCGCCAAGCTGTACGACGAGTTCGCCGACCGTGGCCGCAAGGTGGTGAGCCGGGTGAGCGGCGAGGCCGCCCTCGAGCTCGAGGAGATCTCCGAGGCCGCCGAGCCGCCCGCGGCCGCCGCGATCACCGCGCCGAAGCCCGCCGAGCCGGCGAAGAGGTCCACCACCCGCCGGTCCACGCCGAAGGCCTGACCTCCGGCACCGCCGCCCCGGCGTGCCCGCGCGCCCGCCGGGGACGTACGGCGGGCCCGCCCGGCCGCCGGCCACGGCGCCCGCCGTCACGGCACGACCCACGCGGCCGCCTGCAGGAGGGCGGCCCGCGCCGGTCGGCGCGCGACCGGGAGCCGCGCCCGGGGCGCCTGCGCCGGGAAATCGGGTCGCGGCAGGCAGGTACGCCGCGGACCCGTGCGCACTAGGCTGGGGATGCTGTTGACGATCTGGTGGGAGTGGGCATGTTGGGCGGAATCCACAGCGTTCTCGACCTCATCTTCTGGCTCCTCAGCATCGGGGCGTTCGTGCTGTGCGTCTGGGCCCTGGTGCACGCGATCCGCACCCCGGCGCGCAACTTCGCCATCGCCGGGAAGCTGACCAAGAACATCTGGCTCGCCATCCTCGGCTTCGCCACCCTGTTCACCTTCGCCGCGGCGGCCCTCTACCTCAGGGCGATCAGCATCCTCAACGTGGCGGCCGTGATCGCGGCCGGCGTCTACCTCGCCGACGTGAAGCCCGCGGTGAGCGGGCAGGGCCGCAACGAGGGCCCGTACGGTCCCTGGTGACCGGCCCGTTCCCCGGCCCGCCGCGCCTCCCCGGCACCGTCCTCACGCCGGGATGGCTAGTCTTCCGGCATGCGCACACACCGGCTGGAGCTTGAGGACCAGAACCTGCGCGAGTGGGACGCGACCGTGCTCGCCGCGAGCCCCGAGGGCATCGTGCTCGACCGGTCGGCGTTCTACCCCGGCGGCGGCGGTCAGCCGCCGGACCACGGCGTGCTCATCTGGCAGGGCGTCGAGACCCGCATCGTCGGGGCGCGCAAGGGCGAGGAGCCGGAGCTGATCCCCGCCGAGGGCGACCCGATCCCGGTGCCCGGCACCACCGTACGCTGCGCCATCGCCGACGAGCGGCGCACCGCCCTGATGCGCACGCACTCCGCCCTGCACGTGCTGTGCGGCGTGGTGTTCCGGGACTACGGCGCGCTGGTCACCGGCGGCAACATGGAGCCGTACCAGGCCCGCATGGACTTCAACCTCACCGAGGTACCGCCGGGCTTCAAGCAGGCGGTGGAGGACGCCTGCAACGCCGAGATCGCCGCCGACCGGCGCATCGAGGTCCGCATGCTGCCGCGCGAGCAGGCCTTCCAGATCCCGGACATCATCCGCACCGCGAAGAACCTCATCCCCGAGACGGTGGAGATCGTCCGGATCGTCGACATCGTCGGCCTCGACTGCCAGGCCGACGCCGGCACCCACGTCGCCTCCACCAAGCAGATCGGCCGCGTCCGGGTCGCCAAGATCGAGAACAAGGGGAAGGGCTTCCGCCGGGTGCGCCTCGAGGTGACCGACTGAGCCGCCGCACGACGCCTGACCGCCGTCCCGGTACGGCCTGCCGCGCCGGGGCGGCGGTGCCGTACCCGGGCGTCCCGACGAGGAGTGCCAAAGCTCGCAACGCGATTTTGTCAGGGAATGCCTGAAAGGTCACTGCGGCCACACACGTATTGGATCGCCCCATTAGGCTGACGGCCCATGAGGGACCTTGCTCGACGGCTCGCCCTGACCCTGGCGCTCGCCTGTTTGTCGATCGCCCCGGCCTCCGCGGCCGCCGCGGCAACGGCGTCCGGAACCGGTACCGCCTCCGGCGCCGCCGCGGGCTCGGGCGGGACGTCCGGCGCGGGCGCGGACATCACCGCGATCCGGGTGACGATGGAGCCGCGCACCGACGGGGTGGTGCACGTCAAGGAGGAGATCACGTTCTCCGGCAAGCCGCCCGTCCGCAGCCTGCTCACCCGCGTCCGCCACGACGACACCCACGACCGGCTCTACCGCGTCACCAACCTCAAGGGCGACGGCAGGCTGAGCGGCGATGTCATCACGCTCACCGGCTCGGGCAAGGCCACCCTCGAGTACGACGTGACCGGCGCGTTCACCCCGATGTCCGGGGTGGAGGAGCTGCGCTGGTACGCGGTGAACGGCTGGTCGGTCCCGGTCCAGCAGGCGGTGGTGACCGTGTCCGGGTCCGCCCAGATCCAGAACCTCTCCTGCTTCGCCGGTGACCTCACCTCCGCGGTCGGCTGCACCGTCGCCGAGATGGACCACACCGGCACCACCGCCACCTTCGAGCAGCAGAACCTGCGCCCCGGCCAGGCGCTCACGATCGTGATCGGCTACCCGGCGGGCGCCTCCGGCGGCGCCAAGCCGATCCTCGAGCGCCGCTTCGACCTCGCCACCGCGTTCACCCTCAACGCGGTCACCGGCGGCGCCCTCGCCGGCCTGCTCGTGCTGCTGCTCGGCGGCGTCGGCCTGCTGTACTGGACGCGCGGCCGCGACGCCCGGGTGATCGGCCACGAGGCCCAGGAGATCAGCGGCCTGCAGAACGGCACGTTCTCCCCGCCCGACGGGGTACGGCCCGGCCAGATCGGCACCCTCATCGACGAGCAGGCCGACGTGGTCGACGTCACCGCCACCATCGTCGACCTCGCGGTCCGCGGCTACCTGCTCATCGAGGAGCAGCCCCGGCAGGCCTACGAGGCCCCCGACTGGGTGCTGGTCAAGCGGCCGAACGCGCCGGTCAACGCGCTGCTGCCGTACGAGCGGGCGCTGTACGACGCGATCTTCGACGGCCGGGACGCGGTGCCGCTGTCGCAGCTGCGCGGCACCTTCGCCGAGAAGCTCGACACCGTGCGCGACGAGCTCTACAAGGACGTGGTGCGCCAGGGCTGGTTCGCCCACCGCCCGGACACCGTGCGCAGCCGGTGGACGGTGATCGGCCTGATCCTCGCCGTGCTCGGCGTGATCGCCACCGTGCTGCTCGCCTGGTTCACCACGTACGGCCTGCTCGGCCTCGCCGTGATCATCGGCGGCGCGGCCCTCGCCTGGGGCGGCCAGTACATGCCGGCGAAGACCGCGAAGGGCTCGGCCGCGCTCGCCCACACCCTCGCCTTCCGCCGCCACCTGCTCTCCGGCCAGGTCGACACCAACGTGCCCGCGGCCCAGCGGGTGGAGCTGTTCTCCCGCTACCTGCCGTACGCGATCATCTTCGACAGCGTGGAGCCGTGGGCCCGCCTCGTCGCCGACGTGAGCGGCAACGGACGGCAGGCGGACAACCTGTACTGGTACCACGGCCCGGCCGAGTGGGACCTGTCCCGGTTCGCCGACTCGATGCGGGTGTTCACCACCACGACCTCCGGCGCCATCTCCGCCGCCCGCAGGCTCCGCTCGCTCTGACCGGCGTGCGGGTCACTTCTCCCGGACCCGGATCTCCCCGACCGGCTCGCCCCCGCCGAGCACCGGCGTGGTGGTGTAGCCGATGAGCTCGGGCGCGTCGAGGCCGAGCGAGCGCAGCGCGGTCACGATCACCGGAAGCCGGGCGCGCCGGGCACCGTCCTCGATCTTGATGGCGGCGGCCCGGCCGTCCTCGTGGGCGAGGGCGAAGAACCCCTCCGCGCCCGCCTTGGCGAGCAGCCCCGGGATCGCGCGCATGAGCACGTTCTCCGGCCGGAACGTGCCGGAGGTCCACTCCGGGTGGGCGCGCATCGCGTCGGCGACGCGCCGCTCCGGGGTGCCGGGCTCGGCGAGCACGAGCGTGCGGTAGGCCCGCACCACGCCCGCCATCGAGACGAACAGCAGCGGCGCGCCGCACCCGTCGATGCCGGTGGCGATCACCCGCTCCCCGGTGAGCTCCTCGGTGGTACGGCGGATCGCCCGCTGCAGCGGGTGGGTGGGGTGGCGGTAGTTCGCGATCGGCCAGCCGTTCGCCACGCAGGTGGCGAGCATCGCGGCGTGCTTGCCGGAGCACTCGCCGAACACCCGGTGCGGCTCCCCGCCCGCCCGGATGATCTCGCGGGCGGAGTCCTCGTGCTCCGGCAGCGCGGGCGGGCACTGCAGCGCGTCGGCGTCCAGCCCGGCCCCGGCGAGGATCTTGCGCACCCCGGACACGTGGAACGGCTCGCCCGAGTGGCTCGCGCAGGCGAGGGCGAGCAGCTCGTCGTCGAGCTCGAGGCCCGCGCGCAGCATCGCCAGGGCCTGGATCGGCTTCATCGCCGACCGCGGCGACGCCGGACCCGTCACGTCCCCGTGCACCCGCACCGGCTCGCCGCCCGCGCCCACCGCGAGCAGCCGTGCCCGATGCACGGCCTCCGCAAAGCCCGAACGCACGACCTCCACGATCAGCGGCTCGTCCGGCACCGCTCACCCCTTTTCGGCGCAGCCTTACCGGGCACCCCCTGATGCCCGTTTTCCCGGCAAGTCTACGTACCGGCCCTCTCCCGGGCCGCCGCTTTCCGCCACCCGGCGTCCCGGCCGGGCCTGCCGGCCGGAGGTGGGAGAATGCCGACCATGCGTGCAGTGGTGCAACGGGTGAGCTCGGCGTCGGTGGTCGTGGACGGCGCCACGGTGGCGGAGATCAACGAGACGGGCCTGCTCGCCCTGGTCGGCGTCACCCACACCGACACCCGCGAGCAGGCCGCCAAGCTCGCGGGCAAACTGTGGAACCTGCGCATCCTGCCCGGCGAGAAGTCCTGCTCCGACGTGGGCGCGCCGATCATCGTGGTGAGCCAGTTCACCCTGTACGGCGACGCGCGCAAGGGCCGCCGCCCGACCTGGCACGCCGCGGCCCCCGGCCCGATGGCCGAGCCGCTGGTGGACGCGGTGGTCGAGGAGCTGCGCGCGCTCGGCGCCCAGGTCGGCACCGGGGTGTTCGGCGCGGACATGAAGGTCCACCTCGTCAACGACGGGCCGGTCACCCTCATCCTCGACGTCTAGCCCGGCGCACGGTCCCGTCCGTCCCGGCCGCGCCGGCCGGGACGGACGGCCTCCGCCCGGGTCAGCGCAGGCGGCGGCGCAGCGCGGGGTCGATCTTGACGTTGCGGCCCGCGTCCGGCGGCACGATCACCGTCTGGGCGGCCGCCACCCCGGCCGCGAGCAGGGTGGCGTCGACCGGCACGGTTCGCTTCACCAGGGCGAGCGCGATCGGGCCGAGCTCGTGATGCCGGGCCGCGGAGCCGACGAAGCCGACCTGCTCGCCGTCGAGCGTGACCGGGTCGCCGTGCCGGGGCAGGATGTCCACGCTGCCGTCGAGGTGGAGGAAGACGAGGCGGCGCGGCGGGTGGCCGAGGTTGTGCACCCGGGCGACCGTCTCCTGGCCCCGGTAGCAGCCCTTGTTCAGGTGCACCGCGCTGCCGATCCAGCCCACCTCGTGCGGGATCGCCTTATGGTCGGTCTCGAAGCCCAGCCGCGGCACGTGCGCCTCGATGCGCAACGCCTCGTACGCCCACAGCCCGACCGGCCGCCGCCCCAGGTGCTCGGGGAGCAGCCGCCGCGGCAGCAGCAGGTCGTCGCCGAGCGCGATCGCGCCGTCCGGCAGCTCGGCCGGGGCCTCGGCCGTACCGGCGGGGCCGCCGCGCAGGCCGGACACCACGGCGTAGTCCGCGGTCACGTCGGCGACCTCGACCCGGAGCATGAACCGCATCTTCTCCAGGTAGGCGACGAGCGGGCCCGCCGTACCGGGCTCGACGTGGCCCCACACCGCCTCGCCGTCGTCGACGAGGACAAGGTGGTGCTCCACCCGGCCCTGCGGGTCGAGGAAGAGCGTCTGGGTGGGCTCACCCGGCCGCAGCGTGTCGAGCTTCTGCGAGCTCAGGTCGTTGAGCCATTTCAGCCGGTCGGCGCCGGCGATCCGGATGACCTCGCGGTTGCTCCGGTCCACCACGGCCTCGCCCGCGACGAGGGCGCGCTGCTCGCCATAGAGATCACCGTAGTGCGCGGCGACGTCCGCGTCCGGCGCGTCCGCCGCGACCGCTCCGGGAGTGTCCAGCAAAGGGCTCCGCATGCCCACAGCGTACGCCCGGCACCGGCGTGGATCACCGCGGCACCTCCGGTACGGCCCGGCCGCCCGCGGGCGGGGCGGTCAGCGGCAGTTGCGGCAGGTGCCGAATACGGTGAGGTGGTGCACGTCGGTGACGAACCCGAGCTCCTGGTCGAGCGCGGTGACCAGGCCGTCGACGAGCCGGGGCGCGACCTCGGTCACCTCGCCGCAGCCGCGGCACACCAGGTGCACGTGGTCGGCCTCGGCGGCGAGGTGGTAGGTGGGCGCGCCGTGGCTCAGGTGGGTGTGGGTGACCAGCCCGAGCTCCTCGAGCAGCTCCAGCGTGCGGTAGACGGTGGAGATGTTCACCCCGCGCGCGGTCTGCTGCACCCGGGCGCAGATCTCCTCGGGCGTGGCGTGCCCGAGTTCGCTGACCGCCTCCAGGACGAGCTGGCGCTGCGGCGTGACCCGGTAGCCCCGCGACCGCAGCTCCTCGTGCCAGTCGGTCGGGGCGGCTTTCGTGCTGGCGACTCCCTTGCCCGGCTCGGCCATGCCCCGAGTCTAGAAGCTCTCCCGGGTGGTCCGCGCGTCGGCTCCGGCCGGTGCCCGGCCGTACCCCGCGAATAATCGGTTGCCCCTGCCCGGGGCGTGACATACGGTCGTGGGCACGCAGAAAGGAGGTGGTCCGAACAATGGTTGATCTTGATTGGGCCAGCGAGGTGGCTGTCCGCTAGGACGGCGCCGATCCGGACCACCGTCCGGATGTCGTGGCGACGTCCGGCGTAATCCCAGGCAGACACCGGAACCCCGGGCGGCCGGCGGGCGGGTACCAGGGCCCCGTCCATGGTCCAGCCGGCCCGTCTCCCGCGACCCCGCGCTGCGGGGTCCTCCGGCGAGGCGGAGCGCGCCCGGGGTTCTTGCCGTTCCCGTGCCGTCTCGGCCCGCCCTTCCGTCCGCTCCCCGAGCGCCCCGTGCCGGGCCCCGCCGGTACGGCGCGGCGGGCGTTCAGTCCTCGGGCGTGAAGTCGGCGACCTTCTTCAGCTCGGCCGAGGCGTGCGACTGCAGCGGCTGCCCGACGGCCGCCATGTCGTAGGCGTACATGAGGTTGCCGTTCACCAGGCCGTAGAGGCGATGCCCGGCCGTGTACTCCTTCGCCGACGCGGTGCGGGCGACCATGTCCGTGCGCAGCTCGATCTTGTGGAAGACCACCTCGCCGACGTAGATCTCCACGATGCCGGTGGGGTGCGCGAGCAGCACCTCCAGCCGCCGGTTGGGCTGGGCGCGCCAGTAGCCGGTCTCGGTGGCGAGCGGGCGGACCTTGTTGCCGTCCTGGTCGAGCAGCCAGGTGCGGCTGCGGTAGGTCAGGAACGGCTTGCCGGTGTGGCCGAAGACGATCTCCTGGCCGAAGTTGACGCTCTCCATCGTCGGATAACCGACCACCCCCGCCCCCTCCCAGCGGCCGAGCAGGAAGGCGATCGGCTCCAGATCGGAGTGCAGCTCAGGTGCATCCATGGTGCCCCAGCCTACGGCGTCCCGGACGGCACCGGCTCCGCCGCGGGGCACCCCGGCCGCCCCGCCCGCGTGTCCCGGGCGTGCCGTACCCGTGGCGTATCCGTCGCCGCTTTGATGCGCCGCGGTGCACGCCCGGCGCGAAGATGGGGGGTGGCAAGGAGGCCAATGTGACGGAAGTGCGGATTGTTCTCATCGTCGTCGGCGTCGGCCTGATCCTCTGGGGCGCGTACATGGGCTACCGCAGGCGCGTGATGGCCGCCACCCCCACGATCGGCGCGGGTGACGTCGCGCTCGTCGCCGACGCCGGGCGCGAGGTGCGGGTCGAGGTGACCGGGGAGGCCGCCCCGGGGCCGGACGGCCTGCTCACCGCGCCGCTCTCCGGCACGCCGTGCGTGTGGTACCGGACCTCCATCGCCCGCATGTACGAGAAGTGGGAGACCGACCGCAACGGCAACCGGCGCCAGGTGAGCGGCCGGAACATCCTCTGCGACCAGCGCTCGTCCGAGCCCTTCCTGATCACCGACGTGAGCGGCCAGGTCCCGGTGTACCCGGGGAAGGAGGAGCCGGACGGGGCCGAGCGGGTGATCGACCAGCGCGAGTACGCCCGGGGCAGGCTCGCGGACCGGGCGCGGGAGATCGGGGTGCGCGCGATGGAGTCCGGGCCGGGGACCACGCGGGGCCACCACTACCAGGAGTGGGTGATCCGGCCGGGGACGCAGCTCTACGTGCTCGGCGCGGTGCGGGCGGCGGAGGGGATCGCCATCCGCGAGCCGCACGACGCGCCGTTCATCATCTCCACCCGTGACGAGGAGACGCTGAGCCGTTCGGCGCGGCTGCAGTCGATCGCCGGGTACGTGCTCGGCGCGCTCACGCTGATCGGCACGGTCGCGTGGTGGATCGCGGCGCCCACGGCATAGGCTGCCGGTATGGCACGATCACTGGTGATCAAGGTGACGGCGGGCGCGGACGCGCCGGAGCGCTGCAACCAGGCCTTCACGGTGGCCGCCGCGGCCCTGGCGAGCGGGGTTCCCGTCTCGCTGTGGCTGACCGGCGAGTCGTCGTGGTTCGCCCTGCCGGGACGGGCGAAGGAGTTCCAGCTCCCGCACGCCGCCCCGCTGTCGGAGCTGCTCGACGCGGTGCTCGCCGGTGGGCGGGTGACGCTGTGCACGCAGTGCGCCGCCCGGCGCAACATCACCGCCGACGACGTCATCGAGGGCGTCCGGATCGCGGGCGCGCCCACGTTCGTGGAGGAGATCCTCGCGGACGGCGTGCAGGCGCTCGTCTACTAGCGCCGTCATCGGCGCCGCGGGCTCAGCGGACCTTCCCGGCGCCCGCGTGCGCGTCGGCGGGGGCCGCGCTCCCGCACAGATAGGGCGACACGTCGAGCTCGACCCACACGGTCTTGCCGCCGAACGCCGACGGCTGGTAGCCCCACCGGCTGCATAACGCCTCGACGAGGAGCAGGCCCCGGCCGCTGACGTCGAACTCCCCCGGGCTCGCCTGACGCGGCACGCCGACGGCATCGTCCCAAAACTCCAGCGTCAGGCAGGTCCCGGTCAGGTGCGCGCCGACCCGCACGTGCCTGCCGGGCGCCGCTGGGCGGCCACGTAAGCCGGGCACACCGCGGTCGGCGACACGGCCGGCACCGTGTTCCGCACCGTGTTCCGCACCGTGTTCCGCACCGTGTTCCGCACCGTGTTCCGCGCCGTGTCCGGCGTCGTGGTCGACCTCGTATTCGGTGCCGTAGTCATCGTCGTGTTCGGCGCCGTGTCCGGCTCCGGTGCCGGTGGCGGCACCGTGCGCCAGGCCGCTCCCCCACCGGCCGGGCCAGGCGCCGGCGCCGCCGTCGCCTCCGTTCCCCCCATCGCCTGCGAGGCCCGCCGCCCGGCCGCCTTCCGCGGCGGAGGCGGCGGTCGCGGTGATCGCGTTGGTGACGAGCTCGCTGGTGATGAGCTGCACGTCGTCGAGCAGCTCACGGCTGGTCAGGCCGAGGGACGCGAGCACGGCGGCGACGTGCTCCCGCGCCCAGGAGACACTGGCCGGCTCCGCCGGGAGCACCAGATACCGTCGTCCTGCCGTACCTGCCACAAGATCGGCCATCGAATTCCCCACCCAACTCCTGGTGATCGTCACGTTCCAAGGGCCTGACGGTACGGCCGCACTCCCCCCTCATCCGTACCCGGAACGCAGTCGAACAGTTACGGAAAGTAAGCCATTCCCCGTACAGGCTCACCTCGCGCGTGCGATGATTACCTTAAGTTTGAGGTCGATGACGGAACGTCCGCAACCGCTATCCCGCAATTGCATCGAAAGACCCGCACCATCATCGGACAAACCTCTGAAAGAGGAAGCATGACGACGAATCGGTACAGCCCGACCATCCGGCGCCGTCGTCTCGCCGCGGAGCTGCGGCGGCTACGTGAGGAGCGCGGGCTGACGATCGAGCAGGTGGCGGCGCAGATCGACTGGCATCCGACCAAGCTCAGCCGGGTGGAGACCGGCAAGCAGGCGGTGCAGCCGAGCGAGGTGCGGGGCCTGCTCGAGGTGCTCGACGCGCCGCCCGAGCAGCGTGACGCGCTCATCGCGCTCGCCCGGGAGGCGCGGCTGCGGGGGTGGTGGCGCGCGTTCGGCGAGGCCGTCCCCGACTGGTTCGCGGTCTACGTGGGCCTGGAGTCCGAGGCGACGTCGCTGCGGCTGTACGAGTCGGAGTTCATCCCGGGCCTGCTGCAGACCGAGGACTACGCCCGCGCGGTGCATCGGGCCACGCGGGTGGGCGCGAGAGAGGAGGAGATCGATCGCCTGGTGGCGGTCCGCATGGCCCGTCAGGAGCTGCTGCACAGCGACAAGGCGCCGCAGCTCTGGATGGTCCTTGACGAGGCCGTCATTCGCCGCAGGGTGGGCGGGCCCGACGTGATGCGGGCCCAGCTGAAACGCCTCGTCGAGGCGTCTCGGATGCCGAACATCACCCTGCAGGTGCTCCCGTTCTCCGTGGGAGCACACGCCGGTATGGACGGCGGATTCCACATCCTGACGTTCGAGCCGTATGCGGATGACGTCGTCTACATCGAATACCGGACAGGCAGCTTCTATCTGGAGAAAAAGTGGGAAATCGAGCAGTACACCCTGGTATTCGACCATCTACGTGCCGCCGCGCTGCCGACAGAGGCGTCCACGGATCTCATTGCCCAGGCGGCCGACGAACTTCAGTGATCCCGGCGAGAGCGAGGAATGGTGGTGGACATGCGCACTTCTAGCCACCCGATCGACCTGTCCCGAGCGGACTGGCGTAAGAGCACCTACAGCAACGGCAACGGCGGCGCGTGCGTCGAGGTCGCCCGCAACATCCCCGGCGTGGTCGCCGTGCGCGACTCCAAGGACCCTTCCGGTCCCGCCCTGGTGTTCAGCCCCGGCGACTGGAGGGCGTTCCTCGCCCGGGTCCGCGCCGAAGGCGCCGCCCTGCGGTAGGCGTCTTCCCTACCTTCACGGTCGCACCGTACGCGGCACCCCCGAGGTGCCGTGAACCGAATGTGGCCATCTGGGCCCGGAGACCCGCCCGGCAGGGCATCGTCTCCGGGCCCGGCGGCGTCTTGGGGCCGTTCATGCGGGAGACATCGTGCTCTCGGCGTTCCGCCGGCGTTTTCCCGGGTCGCTCGTCCGCGTGCCGGCGTCCGGTTCGGTCGTCCCGCGGGGCCGAGCGCCCGCGCCGGGGCGTACGGACCCGCCCGGTGGACGGCCGTGGCCACCGGACGTCACCGCTACCGGGACAGCACCGCGTCGAGGCGCTCCTTGCGCAGCTGCTCGTACCAGGTGTCGTCGATCGGCGCGAGGTCGCCCACCACCCAGCGCAGCAGCATGTCGGCGAGGGCCGGGTTGCGCGCGAGCGCCGGGCCGTGCAGGTAGGTGCCGACGATGCGGCCCGCGTACGCGCCCTCGGTGCCGTCGCCGTTGCCGGTGCCGACGAGGGTGCGGGACAGCGGCTTCACGCCCGGCCCGAGCCGGGTGACGCCCATGTGGTTCTCGAACCCGGTGAGGGTGGGCAGCCCGAGCTCCGGGGCCACCTCGGCGGCGAGCTCGCCCACCGCGCGCTTCTCGCCCCGGCCGCTGGTGATGTCGAGCAGGCCGACGCCCGGCACCGGCTGGCCCTCGTCGCCGCCGAACTCCCGGCCGATGAGCTGGTAGCCCGCGCACACCGCGAACACCACCGCGCCCCGGTCCGCGGCCCGCTGCAACCCGCCGTCCCGGCGCAGCCGCTCGGCGCCGAGCATCTGCGGCCGGTCCTCGCCGCCGCCGAGGAGGTAGATGTCCCCGCTCTCCGGCACCGGGTCGGCGGAGCGGACGTGCAGGGTCTCCACCGGGATGCCCCGGGACCGGGCCCGGTGCTCCAGCACGAGGACGTTGCCCTGGTCCCCGTAGGTGCTCAACAGGTCCGGATAGATCCAGACCAGCCGCAATGCGCTCTCAGACGGCACGACCGAACTCCGCTCGAATCTGCTGGAAGGCGGTGTAGTTGGCGATCACGTCGATCTTCCCGGGCGCCAGCGCGTCCACCGCGTCGCCGAACGTCGGGCAGAGCCGGAACTGCACGTCCGCCACGTGCAGCCGCAGCGCCAGGTCGTAGCGCCGCTCCCCGGTCACGTACACCGGGCGGCCGCGCAGCACACGGTAGTCGACGTCGTACAGCCAGGAGGTGTCGCGCCCGTCCGGCACCTGCGCGTTCACCGAGAGGATGATCGGCAGCGCCGGGTCGCTGACGTCGAACGCCTCCAGCCAGCCCGCCGGGTTCTTGGCGAGCAGCAGCCGCAGCACCCGGCCGTCGCGCTCCACCGTGGTGTACCGCCCGGCGACCGAGCGCACCTCGCGGATCCGGGGCAGCGCCCGCTCGATCGGCACCCCGAACGCCTCGGCCGTGGCGAGCGCGATCACCGCGTTCGACTCGTTCGCCCGGCCCGGGAGCTGCAGGTCGAGCGGCCAGGTACGGCCCTGCGGGTCGATCACCGCGTTCTCGGCGAGGAACCAGGTCGGCTGCGGGCGGCGCAGCGGGCACTCCCGGCAGGCCCAGTCGTCGTCCTTGCGGTCGAGCGGGCCGCCGCACTCGGGGCAGCACCAGGAGTCCTCCCGCCAGCGCTGCTTCGCCGACACCCAGGTCACCCGGGACGCGCCCATCGCGGCCCACGCGACGAGCGGGTCGTCGGCGTTGGCGATCACGTGGGTGTCGCGCCCGGCCAGCGCCCGCCGCCACTTCTTCGCGAGCAGCCAGATCTCGGCGGCCCGGTCCATCTGGTCCCGGCTGAGGTTCATCAGGCAGACCACCGCGGCCCCGGTCGTGTCGAGGACCTCCGGCAGGTACTTCTCGTCCACCTCGAGCACGCCGTACGGCGCGTTCTTGGCCTGGGAGAGCGCGGTGACGTGCCCGGCCGGCATGTTCGCACCGAACGCGTTCGTCGCCACCTCGCCCAGCTCCTGCAGCGCCGAGGTGATCAGCCGGGTCGTGGTCGTCTTGCCGTTGGTGGCGCTGACCAGCGCCAGCCGCCGGTTCGCCGCGAGCCGCCGCAGCAGGTCAGGCTCGAGCAGCAGACCGACCCGCCCGCCGATCACCGAGCCGTCGCCGCGGCCGGTCATCCGCGACAACGTGGCCGCCGTACGGCCGAGGGCAGCGGCGAGCTGCGCCCGCAACGGAAGCTGTGTCATGGAGCGATCCTAATGGGGACGGCACCGCACGGCGCGCGATCACCGGCGAACCACTCACTAACCGTGCTGCTCGGCGAAGGTGAGCTCGGCGTCGTGATCCACACCACTCTCGAACGGCAGCACGAACCGCTGCGGCCACGACAGCACCGCCTCGAGCCAGCCCGCGCCCATCATCTGGGCCACGTGCCGCACCCGGTCCCGCGGGTCGACGCCGATCGCCACGGTGGCGATGTCCTGCTGCACGCTCTCGTGCTCGTCGTCGCCGAGGATCACCCGCCAGGCGAGCGCCCGGTTCCGGTCGACCTCCATCGACAGCGGGTGGCGGCGCAGCGCCTTCGCCCGGTGGCCGAGCAGCTCCACCCCGGCCGCCCCGTCGGCGCCGGACCCGTTCACCCCCGGGTGCGGGTACGGCCGGCCGGTCGGGTCGGTGCCGAACAGCGGGTACTCCATCGGCGGGGCCGGGCTGCGCAGGTTCGGCGCCGGGTGCCCGTACGGGAACAGCCGGTCCACCTCGTGCAGCCAGCGCACCTGCGGGATCACCCAGGCCGGGCCGGGCCGCTCGCCCACCGGCGGGCGCTCGCCGTTCTCCGGCGACAGCAGCGCGGTCGCCGCCTCCACCGCCTTGCGGGTGAGCAGCGCGGGGTCGTAGCAGGTGCGCAGCGACCAGGCGCGGCGGGACACCGCCTTGTCGATGACCGTGGCGAGCATGCACTCGCGGCGCCGTACCGGCAGCTCGTTCCAGCCCTCGGCGAGCACCCGCGGCACGCCCGGCAGGGTGCGGTTGACGCAGAACGCGAGCACCAGCGTGTCCACCCAGATGCGCAGCCACGCCCACTCCGGCGCCGCGGCGAGCAGGTCGGCCTCGCGCAGCTCGAACAGCGTGCACGCCTTGCCGGTGCGGCACTCGTGGCCGCACGCCGCGGACCGCCGCCCGGCGATCGGCGGGATCGGGCTGAGCATCACCCGCTCCCGGTGCTCCCCGAGCGGCACCCGGATGCGCAGCGGCCGGTCCATGCCGTCGGCGAACACCGCCGCCTGGCCGGGCTCGAGGGAGACCACCTGGCGGGACTGGTCCTCGCTGAGGTTCATCGCCGCGCCGACGAGCTTGCGGTCGTCCTCCGCGGGCAGCCGGTGGACGATCTTGAGGGCGGTGTTCTTCACCACGTCGGAGACGAGCTTGGTGGGGATCTGCTCGGCGACGATGATGCCCTCGCCGTACGCCCGGATCTCGGCGAGCATGCCGGCGAGCAGCTCGACCGCGTGCGTGGAGGCCCGGCCCGCGCCGCGGTCGCGCAGCAGCCGGTGCGCCTCCTCGATGATGATCACGTGCTGCAGCCCGGTGGGCGGGCGCTCCAGGTGCTGCTCGGCCCGGGCGCGCATGCGCAGGTGCTCGACGATCCGGATGATGAGCGTGCCCATGAGGAACGCCTTGTCCTCGTCGTTGGCGACGTCCTCGATCGCGAGCACCACGTTGCGCTGCAGCAGCCCGCCGATGTCGGCCGGGTGGCCGCCCTCGAAGAACCGCCCGGCCGAGCCGACCCGCAGCGACCGCAGCCGCAGCGAGATGAAGCCCTCGACGTCGGCCTGGACCTCCTTGCCGTACCCGATCTCCTCGATCACCTCGAGCGCGTGCTGCTGGAGCTGCTCGAGCGTGGGTACGGCGGGCGCCACCGCGGCCCCGGGGATGCCGTGCCCGGTGACCACGTCCCAGCCGTTCGCCTCGTACACCCGCTGCAGCGCGAGCGACATGATCTGCGGGAACGGCTCCTCGGCGTCGAACGCGGCCATGAACAGCGCGCGGACCATGTCGATGTGCGCCTGCACCGGGTAGCCCGGCTCGGGCGCGAGCGGGTTGATGCTGATCGGCACGTTGTCCGGCGCGGACGGGTTGATCACGGTGAGCGGGGCGAGGTGCTCGGTACGGCCCGCCATCGCGGCGTACTCCGACTTCGCCGGCTCGATCGCGAGCCACGGGATGCCCGCCTGGGTGAGCTGCTCGAGCAGGTGCCGCACGGTCTGCGACTTGCCGGATCCGGTCGCGCCGGTGATGAACACGTGCCGGTTGATCGTGGACAGCGGCACCCGGAAGGTGCCGACCTCCCGATCCTGGCCGTCGATGATCGCGCCGAGCTCGATGAGGTCGGAGCCGCGCTCGTCGGTCTCCGAGGTGACGTCGAAGAACCCGGTCTCCAGCACCCGCACGCCCGGCACCTCGCGGCGCGGCAGCCCGGCGAGGGCGACGAGCGCCCCGGCGGTGGCGGCGAACGGCGAGGCCGCGCCGTCGGTGGAGTCCTGCAGGGTGACCGAGAGCGCCTCGTGGAAGCTGTAGGCGTGCTCGATGCCGCGGCCCTGGCTCTGCCCGGAGGAGGACTGGTTCACGCCGGAGGAGATCGCGCTGCGCAGCCGGTAGGGGTGGTGCGACATCTCCACCGAGCCGACCAGGACCGGCGCGATCTGCCGCAGCTCGTCGTACCCGGCCGCGCCGGCGAGCACCCGCACGTTCCACAGGCCCGCCTCGCGGAACGCGTCGAGCTCCTGCATGCGCCGCTCGGCCCGCTCCGCGTCGAACCGGCTGCGCTCGGAGGCGTCGCCGTACTGGCGCAGCACGTTGAGCTGGGTACGCAGGTGCGCCACCTCGGCGTCGAGCAGGTCGGTGGGCTCGGCGATCACCAGCCAGGCGAACGGCCGCGACATGAGCGTGACGAGCGTCGACTCGAACAGCGTGGGGCGGCGGATCTCGTCCGGGTCGGGCTCGCGGCGGCCGCCGAGCGGCGGGGCCTGGCGGCCCGGGCAGGGCGTCCACACCAGGTCGGCGAGGTCGGCGAGCCAGTCGTCGCTCACCGGGATGCCGCGGGCGCCACCGGGGAACAGCAGCGGCTGCGGCCCCTGCGGCTGCGGCTCGGGGGCGACCGCCGCGCGGCGGGGCGGGCGCGGCGGGGTGAGCGGCCCCGCGTTGGTGATCAGTTCGAGCGGGGCGCCGGACCCGCGGGACAGCCAGCCGATCACGAAGGGCCGGTTGCGCTGCGCGGCCGAGAGGACCGCGGGCAGGACGGTGACGAAGTCCCACTCGGCCGAGGAGCTTCTCGACGGTGCGGTGATCGCCTGAATGCGATACCAGGGCCCGCTGAGCGGGACGGGTGCCGCCGAAACGCTCGCCTGCATCTCTCCTCCTGGTGCGCCTGTCGCACCTAACCTGGGACAACCGATCATGCCCGTACGTCGACATTGACGTACTCATTACCCGGCGTCGACTCACCGGTGAGGCTTACGCCAGTCGAGCCGGGGCGGCGGCGGACCCAGGTTGGGGGGCGGGCGGTCCTTGGGGTGGGCGTTCCGTTCCCGCTGCGCGGCCTCCATCGCCCGCCGTACCTCCTCGAACTCCCCCAGCGTGGTCTTGGGGAAGGTGAGGATCGCCGGGTTGGCGTCGGCGAGGCGCACCTGACGCCCCTCGGCGGTGGTGTGCGTGACGATCACCGAGGTGGTCGGAAGCTGCTGGAGCCGCTCCGGCTCCACCAGGAACTCGCGGGAGCGCTGCAGCACCACGCGGCCGTTCTCGGCGGCCCCGCCCTCCGGCGGGTTGCCGCCTGCGCTCCCGGCGGTGGTCTCCAGGGCGGTGCTCGCGCGGCGGCCCCACTCGGTCGACCGGGTGATGTCCTCGGCGAGGTCGCCCCCGCCGGTGCGGGCGGGCTCGCGCGCGGCGCCGCCGGACACGGTGGAGGTGTACGTCGCGCCCATGCCCTCGGCGGCGGCGCCGGCCGACTCGGTGAAGTGGGCGATCTCGAGGCGGTGCTGGGTGCCGATGTGCTCGGCGGCCACCCGGGCGTCCTCGGCGTTGCCGAGCCGCATGAACGCGACCGCGGCGTTGCCGCGGCCGAGCCGTTCCCGCACGGTCGGGGTGAGCGCGCGGTAGGTGAGCACGAGGCCCGCGCGGGCGGTCTCGCACGCGTCCATGAGGCGGTCGAGCACGTCGCCGCGGAGCTTCTCCGCCCCGGCCACGATGATCGTGTGGTACCAGGGGCGCTCGGACGGCGGGGACTGGCGCAGGATGTGGGTGAGCGCCGCGGCGACGTACGTGCCGAGCACGCGGTTGCCGAACACGCCCGACTGGCGGTCCATGGACACCACCCGCAGCCGCGCGGGCGGCAGCCGTACCGCGGCGGTGCCGAGCGGTTCGAGCTTGCGGAGCTGGGACTCGAGCGCCCAGGCGCGCTCGATCACCACGCGGTCGCTCACGCCGCGGCCGAACATGGTGCCGATGCGCTCGAGCTGGTGGGCGGTGAGCAGGCCCTCGCGCAGGTCCTCGCGCGGGTCGCCGACCTGGGCGAGCGCGCGCAGCGCCGCGGTCACCTGCCGGATCGACGCCTTCTCGCCGAGCACCTCGAGCACCCGCTCGAGGATCGCGTTGTCGAACGACAGGTCGCGGGTGGTGTGGTGGTCCTCGCTCACGCTCACCACGTGCGCGAGCACGTCGGCGAACGCCTCGGGCTTGAGGTCGACGCCGAGGTCGAGCCGGGGCAGGTCGCCGGGGAGCACCCAGACCAGGGGGTTGTCGCCGCCGCGCCGGGCGAGCTCGATCAGGTCCCTGGCGATCGCCCCCTCCGACAGGTCGAGCACGGTGATGTGCCCGCCGCTGTACAGCCGGGTCGCGCCGATCAGCGTGACCAGGGCCGACCAGCCGGGGATCGTGCCGCCGGCCACGTCGATGCGGTCGACCTCGTCGGGTACGGCGACCGCGTACCAGGTCATCTGGTTGTCGTAGATCGCCTTGCGCTCGGCCCACTCGCGGTAGCGCTCCGCGTGCTCCTGCTGGGCACGCACGATCGCCTTGTCACGTTCCTGTCGCAGCCGTTCAAGGCGCTCGGCACGGGCGGCGGCGCGGGCGCGCGCGGCCCGGCCGCCCCGGTAGAGGTTGTAGCCGGACACGGCGGCGACGCCGCCGGTGGCGAGCGCGCCGACCAGCGCGAAGCGCCAGTCGAGCCATCCGCCCACCCCCGCGACGCAGATCAGGGCGGTGGCGCCCACCATCACCGCGCGGAGCACGCGGAGGGGACGGTTGAGCAGGTCCTCCTGGAGGCGTTCCCGGCGGAGCCACTCCGGGTCCTCCTCCGGGATCGGCGGCTCGGTGTCCTCACGGGACGGGCGCTTCGGCGGCGGGCCGGGATCCGGGTGCAGCAGGACATACTGCCAGCCCAGGTAGATGCGGTCCGCCTGGAGCTGCGCAGCGTCGGGGGGCACGCCGACCACAGAACCTCCGCCTCGTCACGTCCGCCTGCGTGACAGAGTAAGAGCTTGACCTCGCATACGGGCGGTGTTCGGTCAACAGACTTATTCCGGTGCCACCGCCGGGCAAAGAGCCCGCTCGGTGATGCTTGTCAACTTGGTACCAATGCGGCGGATACGTCAAGTCACTGCCGTTACCCTTGTGTCTCATGACGTCATCCCGTCGCGGCACCCGACGGCGGCGCCCGGTTCTGGTATCGGTGTCCGCCCTGGTCGTCGCCGCGGGATCGGTCGCCATCACGGTGCTCGGCGGCTTCGCGGAGGCGCCCGAGAAACCGCCGCCTGCGGTACGGCCCGGCGAGGAGATCGACCAGGACCTGTTCCGGACCACGGTGGTGGACGCGGTGGTGCGCACGCTGCCCGCCGGCGACTCGGGCGGCACGGGTGACGCCGGGGCCTTCGGGTCCGCCGGGGCCGGCCGGACCGTGCTCGACGTGACGCTCAAGGTCTTCAACAACGCCACCTCGTCGGTGCCGATGCCGTACCTGGAGCGGTCGCTGCTGCGCGTCGCGCCACCGGAGGGGCGGCCGCTGCTCGAGGCGCCGTCGTCCGCCCGCGGCGGCGGGACGCCCGCCACCCCGTCGCCGGACGCGAGCGAGCCGGCCTGGCGGTACGAAACGTTCATTCCCGCGCAGGGGGTGGACAGCAGGATGCTGCCGCCGCGGCTCACCTCCACGGTCGTGCTCCGCTTCACGGTGCGGGACGGGCTCACCCCGCCCGAGCGGCTCGTCATCGACTTCGGCGCCTACGAGCTGTACCAGGACTGGTTCACCAAGCGCACGCGGCCCGAGCTGGTCGTCGACGACGAGGAGGAGAAGGTCGTGGCGGCCCGGGTGACCCTGCCTGTGAAGCGGGGTGAGGAATGACGCACCGGCCCGCCGCGGCCCCGGGGCTGCCGGAGCACCCGGATCCGCACGCCGCCGCCCCGCACCCGGCATCGCACGGCCCCGCGGGTCCGCCGGCGCCCGGCCAGACCCCCGCGCCGTACCCGGCCGGTGGCCCGCCGGTCCCCGGCCCCGCGACCGGGCCGGGCCGTACGGCGACGCGGCCGGAGCCGGGCGCGCCCGTCGGCGCGGCCCCGGCACCGCCCGCCGGCCGGGCCGGGTCCGAGGGCGCCGCGGCCGGTGGGAGGAAGGGCGCGCGGCGTCCCGCCCGGCCACGGCGGACGCGGCGGATCGGCAACGCGGTCGCGACGCTGGTCATCATCGCGCTCGCCGCGTACCTCCACACCCTGGTGCTCACCCCGGACGACCTCGCCGCCCGGCTCACCTCGAGCGCGGCGCCGGGCGAGGTGGCGGAGACCGGCCGGTTCAGCGCGCGCCTCGACCGGGTGGAGTTCGCCCGGTCGATCGAGCTGCAGAGCACCCGGGTGAACGCGGCCACCGGGCAGGAGGAGGTGGCCCGGTCCACCCGGATCGAGACCCCGCACATCTTCGTGATCGCGTCGGTGAGCGCCACGGCGCCGAAGGAGCCGACCAAGCTGGCCGAGGCCGGGCTGGAGACCGCCGACGAGCTGTTCTTCGTGGCGACCGACCGGGTGGAGCGGCGGTTCACGCTGGGCGAGACCTATATCCAGCCCGGGTTCTGGTCGAGCGGGGTGCTCGTCTTCGAGGTGCCGCCCGAGGTGCTGCCCGGATCGAGGGTCGTGCTGACCGTGCCGTCCACCAACGGCATCTACGACTCGATCTATCCCCAGCGGTACGACCAGCTGCTCCCGGAGGTCGCCCTCGACCTCGGCCTCGACGAGGCCAAGGCCAAGTCGGCGGTGGCCGCCGCCAAGGACGTGTATCGGTTGAAGGCCGCGGAGTGAGCCGGTGAACCAGAAGTCCTCCGGTCGCGACCAGTCCCCTCGCCCGGATCGGCACGGTGTCCGTCCGGGTGACGGCCCGTCCCGTCCCGGGCCGGGCGAGGCCCACGACCCGGGCCGGCTCACGCCCCCGCACCGACCTCGCCGCCCGGTGCCGCCCGACGTGCGGGTCTGGCCGCCGTTGCCGAAGGATGAGCCGGAGGAGTCCGGCCCGTCCACGCAGCCGTTCCCGGTTCTCGAGGACGACGAGCCCGCCGCGTCCGCGGCCGGCTCGTCCGCGCCGGTTCCGGACGAGCCCGCGACGCCCGCCTCCCGGCCCGGCCCCGCCGCCCCGGCCGAGGCGCCGCCCGCTCCTCCTCCGGCCGCGCCGCTTCCGCCTGCGCCGCCACAGGCCGCTCCTCCTCCGCCGCCTGCGCCGCCTCCGGCCGCGGCCCCCGGGATATCCCCGGCCGGCCCGCGCACCCCTGAGAGCTCGGGTGGAGGCCGTGGCCCGGGCATGCCCGCGCCAAGCCGCGGCGCTCCTGACGTTCCGGGCCCCGGTGCCTGGAGCACGGGTCACCCGGGTCAGCGCCTGCCCGCGCCCGGGCCGGGGAGTCCTCCGGCCGGGCACCGTGGTCTCGAAGGCTCCCCGCCTGGTGCCCAGGCCATGGGCATGGCGGGTCCTGGCGCGCCGGGTTCCGCAGGGCGGGCCGCCCCGCGACCGGGCACGCCGGGCACGGGCTTCCCCGGCCAACCGCATTCCCTCGCCGGACCGGTGGGCCCAGGTACGGCACCCGGTGCTCCCGGCGCCGTCACTCCGGGCGTCCTGCCGCGAGGCGCACCGGACCAGGGTGGGCTCCGGCCGCCGACGCCCTCCGGGGCTGCCGGCCCGAGTCCGGGCGCGGCCGTACCCGGGCCGGCGGCTCCCCGGGTGGAGGCGACCGGCCTCACGGGATCGGGCCCGTTGCCCTCCCAGACGGCGGGACCGGCCTCACCGTCTCGGCCTGCGGGGCCGGCGGTGCCCTCCCGGCCGCAGGGACCGGGCACGGAGGCGCCTCGCGGCACGGCCCCGGCGTCCCCTCCCTCAGGTTCCGTCCCGGGGGCCGCGCCCGCCGCGCCACCGCCTCGCGGTACCGAGCCGCCCACCATGACGCCGACCGGCATCTCCATGACGGCCCCGCCGGTCCCGGGCATGCCCTCGGCCGCGAAGTGGGTGTCCGGGGGTGAGCCGGACGGCGGACAGGCCGCCGTACGCCCCGGCGGGCCGGGCACGCGTCCGCCCGGCCGACCCGGAGCGGACACGCAACCGGCCCGGCCGCCACAGGCCACAGGAGCACCCGCCGGACCGGCCGCCCCCGGCCTGCTCACCGGAGCGCACCCGCAGGTCCCGCCGTACGGCACGCCCGCCTCGCCGCCGCGCCCCGCGCCGGCCCATGACGGTGAGACGCCGGACGCAGGTGGATCGGCGAGGCCGCCCGCGGTCGTGGCCCAGGACGGCGGCCGGGCGCCGGCGAAGCGGAGGCGTGGCCTGCCCGGACCCGCGCGCATCGCGGTGCTGGGTGTGGCCGCGGTCGTGCTCGGCACGGCGACCGTGGGCGTCCAGATGTGGGACCGGGCGCAGTGGGTGGCGGAGCGCTACCCGGCGGAGGACGTGCGGGACGTGCGGGCCGGCGAGCCGGTGACCCGGTCGGGCATCCGCTGGTCGGTGGAGGTGACCCGGGTGCCGCGCCCGAACCAGAAGCCGGGGCGGGTCATGCTCGAGGTCACCGTCGAGCTGACCCCGGAGGAGCGGCAGGCGATCGAGGACTTCGTGCAGCCGACGATCGAGCTGCGCGACACGACCGGACGCAGCTGGGTGACGATCGTCCCGCCCGGGGGCTCGGTGTACCGCGGTGACCTGAAGGTGGGCGAGACCGCGCGGCTGACCGCCTACGGCGTGGTGCCGAAGGAGCTGGAGAAGACCGCGAAGGTGGCGCTCGTCTACTCCCGCGAGTCGGGCTCGGACGTGCTCCTGTTCAGCCGCTGACGGGTCGCCGACAGGTCGAAGGTCGCGGCGAGCAGGCACAGCAGCAGGGTCATGAACAGCAGGTCCACGCCGAACCGGACCGGGATCTGGTACACCTCCCACTCGAGCTGCCGGTGGGCGGTGCCGATCAGGTAGTAGGCGCCGCGCTCGAGGTACCCGGCGCCGACCGACAGCGCCACGTGGCAGAGGCAGGCCATCGCGAACAGCGGTGCCCCGCCGCGCGCGACGAACCGCAGCGCGTTGAGCAGCGGGGGCCACTTGTCGAGGCCGAGCCGTACCGTGAGGTGGCCGGCGCTCCGCCGGGTGAGCTCGTGGGTGCGCTCCTCGACGAACGTGCCGACGCGCTCCAGCCGGGTGCCCTTGATGACGTCGCGCACGTCCTCCGAGTACGGCCCGAAGACGAGGATGGCGAGGGTGAGCCAGATCAGCGTCGGCACCACCACGTCCATCACGTGCGGGCGGATCTCGCCCACCCAGCCCCAGACCGTCTCCCAGCCCGGTACGGCCTGCTCGAGCTGCGCCCACGCGTCGTTCCACCACTGGGCCACGGTGCGCCCGGCGAGCCAGCTCTTGCCCGCCGAGGAGGACTCGACGATCACGGCGAGGCTGTAGAAGGTGAAGGTGATCTCGCAGAACGCGAGCGCGAAGGAGAGCACGGTGCCGCCGCCCCGGCGCTCGTACAGCAGCATCACCAGGTACCGCAGGGCGAACGCCACGACCGTGAAGATCAGGGCGATCCGGACGTCCATCACGAGGTTGGTGCCCGCGTCCGGCGGCTCCGGCGGCCGGGCGTTCCCGCCCCCGTCGAGCGCGTTCATGATCAGCGCGGCCTGGTAGCGGTCGTACTGCTCGGCGTACCGCTCCATGTCGGCGTCGGCGAACTCACGGGCGTCGTCGACGAACCATCCCCAGGCGAGGTAGACGGCCGCGAACGGGACGATCGCCCGCCCGATGCCGCCGAGGAAGGGTTCGCGCTCGTCACTGCCCTCGGCGCGCCGCGCCTGGATCTCCATCAGCGCGCCGCGCACCGAGTGGAGCATGCCGATCGTCACGACCATGGTCACCATGACCATGACGATGAAGAGGAACATGACGCCGGCGAGCCGCCACTCCCGCCCCGGCCCGTGCGAGAACTCCGACCCGGCGACGGTCAGCGCGAACCGGAGCAGCTCCCCGACGCTGAACCAGATCGACATCGGCAACAGGCAGCGCACCCACAGCCGCAGCGTGTGCAGCGGGAGCGCGTACGGCGAGACCAGCCACGCCCTCGGTCGGCTTCGCGGCCCGGCGGCGGGCTCGCCCCGCGATACCGTTGCCAACCCCGACGATCCAGACATCCGGACCATGCTAGCGACGCGGTCTCCGCGGCCGCAGCAGCATCGACCGGCCCGTTGCTCACCGTTCTCACGAGCGGATTTGGAACAAAGGGCAGCGAATTAGCGAAAACACCTCGGGCCGCAGTGACCTCGGCCACTACCATCGAGCGCATGGCGCCGCACCGTCGCCACCCGCACCGACGCCGCAGGCCGGTCCTGGTACCGGTCTCGCTGCTCGTGACCGTGGCCGGGCTGGCGGCGGCCGCCGCCCTCGGCGGGCTGGAGGAGGCGCCCGACCCCGCCCCGGAGCGGCTGGGCAAGGGGGACGTCTTCGACCAGGTACGGATCCGCACGAAGTTCGAGGACGCCGTGGTGCTGCCCGGCGGCCGGGACGGCGTCGGCGTACAGGGCCAGCGCTGGCTGCACGTCCGCCTCCAGGTGACGAATCAGTCGGACGAGACGGTCCAGGCCTTCGGCATGGTCGACCGGACCATCCCGGCCGTGCGCGCCGACGGCAAAACGATCAAAAGCCCGGACCAGAACATCACCGACGGGCCGCGGATCGTGATGTACGTCAACGAGCGCAGCTACAACCAGATCCACCCCGGGGTGACCGCCCCCGTCACGATGGCGTTCGAGCTGTCCCCGACGGACCCGCCGCCGAAGAAGGTCGAGCTCGACGTCGGGCGGTTCGAGCTGGTCGAGGGCTTCTGGACGGAGCTTCCCGAGTGGCGGGTCGAGGCGGACAGCGTGGCCGCCGCCGACACGGAGGACAACAAGGCACGCCTGGTCACGCGTGTCCACGCACAGGTGGAGCTGCCGGTCCGGGTGGAGGAGGGGTCGTGACGGGCGATCCGAACCGGCCGTCCGGCTCGGGGCTGCCGAAGCGACGCCGCGGCGAGTCCCTGCGCGCCGCGCGGACCGCCGCCTCGCCGTCCGCTCCGGCCCCCGGGCACGAGTACCGGGCGGGTCCGCAGCCGCCCGCGGCGACCCCCGGGCCCGGATGGCCTGCGTCCCCTCCGGGCGTCGCGGGATCGGGCGGCGCCACGGCCGGGCCCGCCGCGCACGCTCCTCCGGCATGGCCGGGCGCGCCCGCCGTCCCGCCGGGGCACGGCGTGCCGCACCCGCCCGCACCGCAACCGATCCCGGCCTTCGGCCCCGGCGCTCCGCCACCGGGGCGGGAGCCGTACGGCGGGGCGACGCCGGCCGGGCCGCCCGGGACGCCGCCGGGCGCGGCCCCGCTCACCCTGCCGCCTGAGCCACCGCCCGTGCCGCCCGCCGGGCCCACCCCGGCCGCCCGGAGGACGAAGGAGGCGCGCCGGTCCGGGCGGCGGCGAATCCTGAACGCCGTGCTCGGAACCGTTCTCGCCGCCGCGGCCGTGGGCCTGCAGACGACGGTGCCGTCGGCCGACGACCGGGACGACCCCATCACCTCGAGCGGCACCGTCGGGGAGGATGTGCGCACCTCGCTCTTCACCCTGCGCGTCGAGCGGGTCTCCCTGGCCCGGCGGTTCAAGAAGGAGAACTCGGACCCCATCCCCGCCTTTCCCGGTCACGTCTATCTGATCATCGCCGTGGACGCGACGGCCACGAAGCGGGCGCTGCGCCTCCAGTCCGCCCACCTCGAGACACCTGACGGGAAGACGTTCGAGTCGAGCGATCAGATCACCTCGCCCGAGCTGCTGAAGAACAAGTGGGTGCAGCCGATGATGTGGACGAAGGGCCTGATCGTCTTCGAGGTTCCGCCGTCCGCCCTGCCCGGGGCGAGCGTCGTGGTGCAGGAACAGGCCTTCAGCCTGTACCAGGACAAGTACGTGCCCGAGGCCGCGATCGACCTGGGCCTCGACGCGGCCGCGACCCGCTCCGTGCAGGACGTCGCCGAGGTACGGACGACATGAGCCTGTTCCGCCGGAACCGCCCCGCGCAGGAAGGGGCCGGGGCCGATCGGCCGGGCCAGGACGCCCTCCGGCCGGGGACGTCACCGGACGCGGGCGAGACCACCTCCTGGTTCCAGCCGGTCACCGGCCCGGCGCAGCCCGGCACCGGGCGGCCGGCGCCGTACCTGCCGCCCGCCATGCCGGGTGGCCGGACCGCCGCGCCGGGAGGCCCGTGGCCGCCCCAGCCGCCGCCGGCCGAGCGACGGGGGCCGGTACCGGGACCCGGCGCCGCCGCCGGGCCGCCGCCCGCGGGCCTCGTCCCCGGCGGTCCCGCGCCGGCGGTACCTCCCGGGTACGGCGCCGCCGCGCTCGCCGCGGGGACGCCGCCGGCGGGCGCCCCGGCGGCCGGAGGACCGCCGAGCGCCGCACCGCAGGGCGGGCCCGGCGCACAGGCCCGGGAGCCCGAACGACGCCGGGCGAACCACCGGCGCCCGATGCGGAAGGGCAGGCGGTTCGTCCTGCGGCTCCTCGCGGCCGTGATCATGACCGCGGCGTTCCTCGGCGCGCGGCTCATGGACGAGCTGATCCGGTACGAGATGATGGACCCACCGCCGAAGATCCGGAACGTGCCGGTCGGCGAGACCGTCGCGGCGGGGCACGCCCGGTGGCGGCTGGTGAGCATCGAACGCATGCCGAACCCTCCGCCGAACACCCGCCCGGACCGCACCTGGCTGACGATGAGGCTCGAGGTGACCCCGGTCGACAAGGAGGGGACGAACTACCGGTTCGGCACTCCGCCGATGGAGCTGCACGACGATGACGGGCACACCTGGCACGTCGAGGTGCTGCAGCGGCCGGAGAAGGACATGGTGCCGGGGCGTACCGACGAGTTCACCCTGGTCGCCGTGGCGCCGAACCACCTCGCCGACCGGGTCGAGCCGGTCCTGTGGGTCGACGGAAACACGGGCTCCGGTCTGGGGCTGCGCTTCGACCGCTGACCGCCGGGCCGCCCGGCCGGCGCTCACCCGCGGCCGCGGTCACCGCTGCGGCGATGCCGCCCCAGGCGCGGCGCCGAATCCGCCGGACGCGGGTCCCGTCGGAGAACCCGGTGCGGCCCCGGCCGAGGATCCCGCCGGCGCCCCTGTCGCGGACATCGCCGAGGCCGCCACCGCCGGGGCCGAGGGCGTCGCGGAGGGTTCGCCGGAGGAGCCGGCGGACTCACCGGCGAGGGCCCGTCCGCGAACGGCCGCCAGGTCGAAGGTCGCCGCGAGCAGGCAGGTGGTGAGGAGCGTGCCGAGGACCTGGCAGACGAAGTCCATCGGGACGAACAGGATGTTCCACCACATCAGCGGATGCGGGCCGTCGAACAGGTAGACCAGGCCGCGCCACAGGTACCCCTCGGCCACCTTGATGGCGACGAAGCACACCGCGAACATGCCGAACAGCGGAGCGCCGCCGCGCACGGTGAGCCGTACCGTGTTCGCGAGCGCCACCCAGTGCGCCCAGCGGCCGAAGAACCGGCTCAGGCCCTCGCGGGTGAGCGCGTGGGTACGCCGCTGGAGCGCCTGCTCGGCCCGGTCCGCCCCGGTCTCCAGGCGGGTCCCCCGGATGACCGTCCGCACGTCCTCGGCGTACGCGCCGTACACGATGATCGCGACCGTCAGCCAGGCCGCGGGCAGGACGAGCCCGTCCCACACGTACGGCCAGACCTCGCCGAGGAACTCCATCGTCACCTGCCACCCGGGGAGGTTCACCTCGAGGGCGTCCCAGGCGTCGTTCCACCACTTGACGATCCGGCGCTCGCCGACCCACTCCCGCTGGGCCAAGATCACGCCGGCGCCGTAGTAGAAGAAGGTCAGCTCGCAGAAGGCCGCGCCGAGCGCCGCGCCACGGCTCCCCCGCCGCTCGTGCCACACCACCATGAAGAACCGCAGCACGAACGCCGCACCCGTGATGATCATCGCGGTGGTGAGGTTGAGGCTGGTGAGCCCTGCCGCGGTGCCCTGGGACTCGCCGGTGAAGTAGTCGGCCCACGCGCCGAGCACGCCCTTCTCCGCGGTCTGCCGCTCGATGTCGGTGTTGACGAACGCGCGCACGTCGTCGACGTGCCAGCCCCAGGCGAGGTAGAGCGCGGCGTACGGGAAGATGGCCCGGCCGAGGCCGTTGAGGAAGGACTCGTCGCGCTCGCCCTCGGCCCGCCGTAGCCGCATCTCGGTCAGCTCGCCGCGGAGCGCGTGGAACATGCCGATGGTGACGATGAGGTTGATCATCACCATGACGATGAACACCAGCATCGTCAGCGCGTACCGGACCTGCTGCCAGTCACCGTGCGACATCTCGGTGCCGGCGACGAGGAGCCCGAAGCGGACGAGGCGACCGAACGAGAACCAGATGAGGAGCGGCAGAAAACACCGCCCGGCGAGACGCACCGTCCGCCAGGGCAGGGACCAGATCGACGGGGTCCGCTCCAAACCCGACATCCAGGGCATCGTAACGGCGGTGCCTTACCGCGCGCAGGCGGTCACGCAAACCCAATGAACGTTCACGTTCCGCCCACCTGCGCGGCCGCCCGCCACTACCCTCGACGACCATGGGGTCGCCCGACCGCGCGGACGCGAGCGCGCAGGCCGCCCGGCCCGCCGCCGCGGCGCGGCCGAGGGACCGCGTCCTGCCGCCGGTGCGCCTGCCCTGCTCGTGGTGCGACGCCGAGTTCGGCGTCGCCGACTTCCTCGACCGGTGCCGCTTCTACTGGCGGGACGCGCGCAGCGTGCGCTGGGACTGCCCGCGCTGCGGCCGCTGGGAGGACATCGACCTGCACCCCGGCGAGGTACGGCGCGGCTACGTCTACTGGGCCGGAGCCTCCCGCTTCGCGCACATGCGCACCGCGATCGTCCCCGGCCTGCTCCCCTACAGCGGCGACGGCGGCCTCACCGTCGAGTACGGCGGGCGCACCTGGCGGGTACCCGACCTCGGCTCCTCCTGATCGCCGCCGAGGCGGCCCCGGGCGGGCCACCGGCGCCGGGCCGCGGGGCGGCGGCCCGGCGCGGGAGCGCGGGCGGGTCGCCGCGCGCCGCCCTTCGCCGGGCGGAGGCGCGGCCACGACGACCGGCTACGACGTCGGCGGTTCGATGCCCGGCTCCTCCGGATCGGGCTCCGGCTCCTCCGGCGCGTCCGTGGGCGGTTCGTCGTCGTCCGGATCCTCGATGGGCGACTCGCCCGGCGGCGTGGTGTTCGTCGCGGGCGGGCTCGAGCGCGGGGTGGTGGACCGGGTGGCCGAGCGCGTGGGCGTCCGGGACGGCCGCCGGGTGGTCGGGGTCGAGCTCGATCGGCTCGACCGGCTTGCGGTGGGGCGCCTCGCCGGGGACCGCTCGGTCCGTTCACGGTCCTGCGCCGGGTCGGCGGCGGCGGTCCGCGACGACGCGGGCTCGGGCGCCCGTGTCGGCTGCGGCGTGCCGGTCCCGGACGGTACGGGGGAGGCCTGCGCGGTCGCGGGCGCGGGCGTGGGCGTGTGGGTGGGCGTGGCGGAACCGGGGGTGAGCGCGGTCGCGGCGACCGGCACCTCGGGCACGGCCTGGGACGTGGTCGGCGCCGGTTCGCCGAGGATCGCGAACACGGCGATGATCGCGGCCACGGTGACCACGCTGAGCGCGCCCACGACGGCGAGCTTCGCCGTGGGGTTGAGCAGGTTCAGGGCGAAGGGGCCGCCCGGCGCGCCGAGGGCCCGCCGCGGCGCGGCCGCCGCACGCTCGGGCGGTGCCGCCGACTCCCGCAGCGCGGCGCGCCCGCACTCCTCCCAGTCCTCGCCGTACCCGGCCACGGCCGCCTCGGCCAGCCGCTCCAGGAACCGCTCCGCCGACTCGGGCCGGTCCTCGGCCCGGGCCGCCGTGCCGTACCCGACGAGGTCGCGCAGCGGTTCGGGGAGGTGCTCGGCCGGTGGCGGATGCCGGTCCCGGTCGGCGTCCGCGACGGCCTCCCCGGGCCGCTCCCCGGTGAGGGCCTCGGCGAACGTCACCGCCGCCGCGTACAGGTCCGCCGCGGGCCCCTCCACCCGCTCCCCGCCGGGCGGCGGGTACGGCCCGGCGTCCCCGGCCGGGCGCACGAGGTGGGCGACGCCGAACCCGGCCAGCCTGGCGGTGCCGTCCGCGGTGACGAGGACCTGCTCCGGCCGGAGGTCGCCGTGCGCCACGCCGGCCCGGTGCGCGGCGGCGAGGCCGTGCAGGGTGTCCTTGAGCAGCGCGAGCGCGGCCTCCGGCCGGAGCGGGCCGGCGCGGTCGAGGATCCGGCGCAGCGGCTCCCCCTCGGCCGCCTCCCGGACGATCGCCGCGCCCTCCTCGCCCTCGGCGTACTCAAGGGGCCGGACCACGCGCGGCTCGTCGACCGCCGCGAGCCGCCGGGCGTCCTCGCGGAACCGCGCGACCGCCTCCCCGTCGCCGGGCCGCGAGTCCAGGTACCCGATCACCACCTCGGTGCCGTCGGCGTCGCGGCGGGCGAGCACCACGCGGCCGTCGTCGCTCACCTCCCGGATCGGGGTGTAGCCGGGAACCTGCCACGCGCCCCCTTGCCCTTCCATCGACGGCCCCCTCCAACCGCGAGTCAGGTGATCTTCGCTACCAAAGGTAACCATATTGTGACGACAGAGAAACGGCCGATCGCGGACATCGGCCCGCGACATGCCGACGCACCGCGCGGCGAGCGGACCGCGCCACACCCCCGGATACGCAAACCGCCCCAGAAAGCCGAAAACCGGCACCCCCTTTGGGGATGCCGGTTTCGGAGTCCGGCCTCGGGCGGCTCGGCTCAGACCGCGACCTCGAGCTGGGCGACCTCGCCGCGCTTCGCCTCGACCTTGAAGTCCTTGGTCACACCGCCGCCCGCGATGATCCGGACCGTCCACGAACCCGGAGCGGCGAAGAACCGGAAGATGCCCTCGTCGGAGACGACGACCTCGCCGGTGAACTCACCGGACTCGTCGAGCAGCCGCGCGTAGGCCGGGCCACCCCCGGTCACCACGCCCTGGATGACGGCCTGCGTCGACAGGTCGACGCCCGCCGGAAGGGTGATCGTCTGCGCGGGTGCCCCGCACCCCTGAGCCTGCGTCATCGGGCCTCCCCCAACTCGATCGGCACGCCCACCAGCGAGCCGTACTCGGTCCACGAACCGTCGTAGTTCTTCACGTTCGGCTGGTCGAGCAGCTCGTGCAGCACGAACCAGGTGTGCGCGGAGCGCTCGCCGATCCGGCAGTAGGCGATGGTGTCCTTGCTGAAGTCGACGCCCGCCTCGGAGTAGAGCTTGCGCAGCTCCTCGTCGGACTTGAAGGTGCCGTCGTCGTTCGCGGCCTTCGACCACGGGATGTTGCGCGCGGTCGGCACGTGGCCCGGACGCTGCGCCTGCTCCTGCGGCAGGTGGGCGGGCGCGAGCAGCTTGCCGGTGAACTCGTCGGGCGAGCGCACGTCGACGATGTTGAGCTTGCCGATCGCGTTCACGACCTCGTCGCGGAACGCGCGGATCGACAGGTCCTGCTCCTTGGCGACGTAGTTGGTCCGCGGCCGGTTCGGCACCTCGGTGACCAGCTCGCGGGAGTCGAGCTCCCACTTCTTGCGGCCGCCGTCGAGCAGCTTCACCTTCTCGTGCCCGTACAGCTTGAAGTACCAGTACGCGTAGGCGGCGAACCAGTTGTTGTTGCCCCCGTAGAGGATGACCGTGTCGTCGTTCGAGATGCCCTTCTCGGACAGCAGGGCCTCGAAGCCGGCCTTGTCGACGAAGTCGCGGCGGACCGGGTCCTGCAGCTCCTTCTTCCAGTCGATCTTGATGGCGTTGCGGATGTGGCCCTTGTCGTAGGCGCTGGTGTCCTCGTCGACCTCGACGATGACCACACCGGGAGTGTCGAGGTTCGCCTCGACCCAGTCGGCATCCACCAGTGCGGCGGAGCGGCTCATGTGATCCTCCCCTATCGGGTTGCGGCGGGCAGTAGACGGCGAATGATCTGGTGCTTCTCGCAGCCCGGGCGAACGCCGAGGGCCGCGGTGAGGAAGGCGGCGACAGGGGCGGGCGCACCGGTCCCCGAGGCCGTTCGACCCCTACCCACGCCCGTGCGGGCCAGTCGGGCCAGGGCACGGGCCGGGCCGGTCGGCCGTACGGCAGGGCCGGGCGGCAGGCCGTACGGCGGGCGTCCGGTGGCACCGAGCGCGAAGGCCAGGGCCGGCACCGCGAGCGGCCACAGCGCACCGGTCGACGCAGCGATCACGAGAGCCGCTGTGGTGGGTCCTGCCGCGAAGCGCGTGCCAAGAGGATCGACCTGGCGTTGAGGAGACATCGTGGAGACTCCGCATCGTGTGCCCTGCCGGGGACGGCCGTGATCGGTCGGGGGTCGGCGCCCGCTTCGATCGCCCTCAGGCAGCGCGACAGAGCGCGGTGGCGACGCGGCAGAAGTCGACGGCGCGTCGCTTGGTGAGCAGCTCTGTCCTCGGAGTCACGCCCATGACAGTACCCCGCCGTTCCGCCATCTGTCACATCCCTGTCCGCCTGATGAGACAGAGTGGTCAAAAAGGTCAAACGTCACAAGATCGGCTTTCCGTGCACAAGTACCGTCACATCACCCGTTTACGCAGGTCACCGGCGGCGTCTTCGGGCGCGCGCCGCCCCTGCGGCGGCGTTCCGCACGATGGCCGCGCCGGCGCGACCCCGCCGACGGGTGTCCATATCGCGAGACGGGTGTCCGAATGCGGACACGCGCGCCGGGCCGCGGCGGCGGTGCCGTACCGGCCCGGTCAGGCCGTGGCGGGCACGCGCAGCAGCAGGTCGCCGTCGGGCGTCTCCAGGTCGATCCGGCTGATCTGCTCCATCGGGATCGCCGTGGAGCCGGAGAAGCTCGCCACCTCGCCGTTGGGCGCGCGGATCGTCCAGCTCGCCGCCTGCTCGCGGGTGCCGTCCTTGGCCACCACGATCACGTTGCACTTGGTGCCGCGCGGCACGCCGCCCAGCGACACCCCGACCTGGGTGCCGCCCTCGCCCGAGCGCAGCCGCAGCACCGCGTGCACCTCGCCCCGGCTCGCGGTGAGCTCGCGCGTCGTCCGCGTGCTCGGCGCGACCGTGACGGTCCGGGTGGGCTCGGCCGCCTGGGCGTCCGCCGCCGCGCGGTCCTCCGGCGCCGACTCGGGCGCGATCGCGACGGCCGCGGTCTCGTCGCCGCCGCCGCCCGGCTGCGCCGCATAGAGCCAGATCGAGCCGCCCACCGCGCAGATGACGAGCGACGCGGCCACCGCGAGCACCGCCTGGGTGATCCTCCGCCGCCGGGCCCGCACCTTCAGCATGCGGTCGAGCACGGCCCGCGGCGGGCGGGAGGCCTGCTCGATGTCGGCCTCGGTGACCCGGCCGAGCAGCCGGGGCAGCCCGAGGAACTCGTCGGCCTCCACCCGGCAGAACGGGCACCAGCCGAGATGCTCGTAGACCTCGGCGGCCTCGCGCGAGTCGAGCGCCCCCAGGGCGAACGCCCCGAGCGCCATGCGGACCTCGTCGCAGTCCACGCTCATGGCGCCAGCCCCCGTTCCTCAAGCGCGAGCTTGAGCGCGCGAAGCGCGTAGTAGGTCCGTGACTTCACCGTCCCCGGGGGGATCCCGAGGATCTGCGACGCCTCCTTCACCGAACGTCCGCGGTAGTAGGTCTCCAGCAGCACCTCACGGTGCTCCGGACGCAGGGACGCGATCGCCTCGGCGATGGCCCACGACTCGACGGCGCGTTCCACCTCGTCGTCGCCGGGCAGTACGGCCAGTGCCTCGTCCCCCGTCTCCTGCGGTCGTGACTTGCGGGCGCGGTGCTGGTCGACGACGAGGTTGCGCGCGACCGTGAACAACCAGGCCCGTACCGGCCGGTCGGCCAGCACGTCCGGGTTGCGCCAGGCGCGCAACAGCGTCTCCTGCACAACGTCCTCCGCCCTGCCTGGGTCGCCGGTCAGTCGCAGTGCGTAGCCGTACAACGGCCCCGCGTGATCGTCGAAGAGGCTCCTGAGGAGCCGCTCGTCGGCGGTTCCGGCGTGACTCACACTCAAATGACGTACGGCGCGCCGGGCGGGTTCAACCGGCTCAGCCCTTGAGCACGACGTCCTTCGCCCGCGCCTCGACGGCGAGCCCCTCGGCGGTCGGCGTCACCTTGGTGATCTTCAGGCCGAGCGGGAGCCGCCGTACCGGCACGGTCCAGGACAGCATGCGCTCGGCGTTCGGCACCGCGAGGTTGCCGCCCACCTTCACGTCGTCGGGCCGGATCCGGATGCCGCCGGAGACCACCTCGAACCGCAGCGTCGCGGACACCCGCACCGGGACGTTGCGCACCGGCAGCTCGCCGGTGACCCGCAGCGTGTCGCCCTCTCCGGCCTCGACCTTCAGGCCCTCGGGAGCGCGGTCGCTGATGGTCTGCCGCGACACCACGACGGTGGCGACCACCTCGTCCACGGTGATCTCGGCGTTGCTCGCCAGCAGGTCGTTGAGCTCGGCGTTGAGGCCGAGCAGCCGGCCGTCGATGCGGGCGACGCGCACGCTGTCCCGGCGGAACGGCCCGATCGAGATCGAGATCTCCTCGTAGCGGCCCGCGATCGCCTGGGTGAGGAACGGGATGCCGTGCACCTCGACCTTCGGCGTCTCGTCGAGGTCGTAGCGGGCCTCCACCTGGCGGGCGATCTCCCGTTCCACGCCGGACACCGCCACCCGGTCGAGGACCCCGAGCACGACGGCGAGCAGGATCAGGAACACCACCAGCTTGCGCATCCCGTCTCCTTCAGGGCACGCCGAGGAGATCCACCACGGCCAAGGGTATCCGGGCAGGGGTCGCCCGCCGGGCCGTACGCGACCGAAAACCGATCAAAATCAGGTCCGTTTCCGACCGGCCCGGTGACCTCGGATTCCCCCCGCGGGGCCGGGCGCTATCCGCCGGCGAACGGCGGCAGGACCTCGACGGTCGCGCCGTCCGGCAGCACGATCGTGTCCGGGTCGCGTGTGCCCGCCGGGTTGCCGTCGATGAGGAAGGACGAGCGGCGCAGCACCCGCTCGAGCTCGTCGTTACGTGTGATTTTCTTCACGAGCTCGCCCAGCGTCGCGGCCTCGAAGGGCTCCTCCGCGACCCCCGCGGCCGCACGCGCCGCGGCCCAGTAGCGGACCGTCCCAACCGCCATTTTGCCTACACCGTCCAACTTTTGAGCCGTACCGAAACAATTCCGGCCATATCCACCATATACACTCGGTGCACGGATGGATACGTGGGTTTTCCGCGTACCTCACCGCTCACAGCGTGGCACGCGCTATGGCCGCGCGCTGTCGTCGGTTATTCTCACGTACTGACGGACCTGGGCGACGTGGCCCCCGGGTCCTTCTGTGTTTTTCGGCCGAACGCCGCGTGCACGGCAAGGCGGGTCGTCCACCGGACGAGCCGACGACGAAGGAGGTTCCGTGAGCAACCTGCTCCTGCTCACCAACGCACTCGAACCGTCCTCGGAGGTGCTGCCGGCACTGGGGCTGCTGCTCCACTCGGTCCGCGTCGCCCCTGCGGAGGGGTCGGCCCTCATCGACGCGCCGCCCGCCGACGCCGTCCTCGTCGACGCGCGGCGTGAGCTCGTGCAGGCGAAGGGCCTGTGCCGGCTGCTGCGCACCACCGGCATCGACTGCCCGCTCATCGCCATCGTGACCGAGGGCGGCCTCGCCGCGGTCACCGCCGAGTGGGGTGTCGACGACGTGATCCTCGACACCGCCGGACCGGCCGAGGTCGAGGCCCGGCTGCGCCTGGCGATCGGGAAGCTGTCGCTGGCCGCCAGCCAGGACACGCCCGACGAGATCCGCAGCGGGGACCTCACCATCGACGAGGCCACCTACACCGCGCGGCTCCGCGGGCGGGTGCTCGACCTCACGTTCAAGGAGTTCGAGCTGCTCAAGTACCTGGCGCAGCACCCCGGCCGGGTGTTCACCCGGGCCCAGCTCCTGCAGGAGGTCTGGGGCTACGACTACTTCGGCGGTACCCGCACCGTCGACGTGCACGTGCGGCGGCTCCGGGCGAAGCTCGGCGCCGAGCACGAGTCGCTCATCGGCACGGTGCGCAACGTCGGCTACCGCTTCGTGCCGGACCGCGGCGAGCAGCAGCAGAACGAGAACACCGGGCCCACCCCGGTGCGCCAGTAACGGCACCGGAGCGTACGGCGAGCCGGGGGCGTGGCCGCACCCCGGCGGGGCGGCCGCGTGTCGCCGCGGCCGTGCCGTACCCCCGGGGGTGAGGCACGGGGTCCGGCCGCTCGCACCGGACACCGGGCGCATATGGTGCGCTTATGAACTCGCGCGTGGAAATTCGGGGACGGCTCGGCGCGGACGAGGTCGCCGCCGTCCTGGCGGTGGTCGATGCGGCGACCGAGGCGGACGGGGTGCGCCCGCTCAACGAGCACGTGATGCTGCACCTCAGGTACGGCGGGGAGGAGCAGGCCAAGAGCGCCCTGCTGTACGTCGGGGACCGGCTCGCCGGGTACGCGCACGTGGACCCCACCGACGTGGTGGAGGGGCCCAGCGGGGAGCTGGTGATCCATCCGGAGTTCCGGCGGCGCGGCCTCGGCCGGCGGCTGCTGGACGCGGTGCTCGCCGAGACCGGGGGACGGCTGCGGCTGTGGGCGCACGGAGGCCACCCCGGGGCGGAACGGCTCGCCGCCGCGGCGGGCTTCGCGCGGGTGCGCTCGCTGTGGCAGATGCGCCGCAGCCTGTACGCCGCGTTCCCCGACCCGGTGCTCCCCGAGGGCATCCGGATCGCCGCCTTCCGGCCCGGCGTCGACGAGGAGGCGTGGCTCGCGGTGAACCGCCGCGCGTTCGCCGACCACCCCGAGCAGGGCGCCTGGACGCTCGAGGACGTCAAGCGGCGCGAGCAGGAGTCCTGGTTCGATCCGGAGGGGTTCTTCCTCGCCTGGCGTGGGGAGCGGCTCGCCGGCTTCCACTGGACGAAGGTCCACGGAGACGGCGAGCACGCTCACGAGCCGATCGGCGAGGTGTACGTGGTGGGGGTCGACCCGTCCGAGCAGGGCACCGGCCTGGGCCGGGCGCTCGTCCTCACCGGGCTGCGTCACCTGCGGGCCCGTGGCCTCGCCCAGGTGATGCTGTACGTGGACGAGGCCAACACCCCGGCGATCCGGCTGTACGAATCGCTCGGCTTCACCCACTGGGACACGGACGTGATGTACCGGCGGTGACCCCCCTTCCGACCACCGGTCCGGGCGTCACTCCAGGATGCCGTGGAGGATGAGGTAGGTCACCGCCGCCACCGCGGCGGCCGCGGGGATGGTGAGCACCCACGCGGTCACGATGTTGCCGGCCACGCCCCACCGCACCGCGGACAGGCGCTTCGTGGCCCCCACGCCCATGATCGCGCTGGTGATCGTGTGCGTGGTCGAGATCGGCGCGCCGAAGCCCATCGCCGCGATGTAGAGGATGGCCGAGGCCGCGGTCTCGGCCGCGAAGCCCTGCGGCGGGGTGAGGGCGATGATGCGGCGGCCGAGCGTGCGCATGATCCGCCACCCGCCCGCGTAGGTGCCCAGCGAGATCGCGGCCGCCGCCGCGAGGATCACCCACTGCGGGATCGGGTCGCCCGGGGAGGCGTACCCGCCGACCACGAGCGCGAGGAAGATCACGCCCATCGTCTTCTGCGCGTCCTGCAGACCGTGGCCGAGCGCCATCGCCGCGGCCGAGAAGGTCTGGGCGTACCGGAACCCGCGGGCGGCCCGGCCGGGGTTGGCACGCCGGAAGATCCACAGGATCGCGATCATCACGGCCCCGGCGAGCACGAACCCCATGAGCGGTGAGACGATCATGGGGATCACGACCTTCTCCACCACGCCGTCCCAGTGCACGACCGACGCCGAGGCCAGCGCCGCGCCGACCAGGCCGCCGATCAGGGCGTGGCTGCTCGACGAGGGCAGGCCGAAGTACCAGGTGATCATGTTCCAGGTGATCGCACCGACCAGCCCCGCGCCCACGATCACCAGGCCGTGGGTGCCGTCGGGTGCGTCGATGATGCCGCTCCCCACGGTCTGCGCCACCTTCGTGCCGAGGTGGGCGCCGAGGAAGTTCATCGCCGCCGCCATGAGGAGGGCGGCGCGGGGGGTGAGGGCTCGAGTGGATACCGAGGTCGCGATCGCGTTGGCGGCGTCGTGGAAGCCGTTGGTGTAGTCGAACACCAGCGCTACGACGATGACGCCGATGACGAGTGCGAGCTCCACTTAACCGTCCTTGAGCGCGATCGACTCGATCGTGTTCGCCACGTGCTCGAAGGCGTCGGCGGCCCCTTCCAGCTGGTCGATGACCTCCTTCATCTTGAGCACGGTGAGCGCGTCGTACTCGCCGCCGAACAGCTTGGCGAGCAGGCGCCGGTAGATCTGGTCCGCCTGGTTCTCCAGCCGGTTGATCTCGATCCAGTACTCGTTGAGGTTCTTCATCGAGCGCAGCCGGGGCATCGCCTCGGCGGTGAGCTCCGAGGCACGCTCCAGCACCTCGACCTGGCGCACGACCTCCTTGGGCAGGTGCTCGATCTGGTAGAGGCCGATCAGATCCGCCGCGGCCTCCATGTAGTCCATGATGTCGTCGAGGCTGGAGGCGAGGCGGTAGATGTCCTCACGGTCGAACGGCGTGATGAAGCTCTCGTTGAGCCGCCTCATGATCGCGTGAGTGTGCTCGTCACCCGCGTGCTCGCACGCGGCCATCTTCTCGATCAGGGCAGACCGATCCGCGTCGACGCTGATGATCTCGACCAGTAACCGGGATGCCGTGACCAGGTTGTTCGCGGCGGCCGCGAACAAGTCGTAGTAACTGTCCTCACGGGGTGTGAGACGGAGGCGCACGTCAATCTCCAGATGTGCGGGGACGGTCCGCCAAGAAGAGTACGGGCTACCAGCGGAGATGCACACACTTCACCGTCCGCTCTCCGGCTCGCAGCCTTGCCCTCTCCCTGACGTTGCCCGACCAGTGTGCGTTAACACCGCTCCCCGACCGGCACGAGGGGGGCCGGATCGCGTGTGGGGACGGACGAGGAGACGTCCCGATCTCGGCTAGATCCGGGTGCGGTGGAAGTTGAGGTAGGAGCGGCTCGGCGTGGGCCCGCGCTGCCCCTGGTAGCGGGACCCGACCCGGCTCGAGCCGTACGGGAACTCCGCAGGAGAACTGAGCCGGAACAGGCACAGCTGCCCGATCTTCATGCCCGGCCACAGCTTGATCGGCAGGGTCGCGACGTTGGACAGCTCCAGCGTCACGTGCCCCTCGAACCCCGGATCGATGAACCCGGCCGTGGAGTGCGTGAGCAGCCCCAGCCGGCCGAGGCTCGACTTCCCCTCCAGCCGGGCGGCGATGTCGTCCGGCAGGCTGATCACCTCGTACGTCGAGGCGAGCACGAACTCCCCCGGGTGCAGGATGAAAGGTTCATCCCCGTCCGGCTCCACGAGCCGCGTCAGATCAGGCTGCTCCACCGCCGGATCGATATGCGGGTACCGATGGTTCTCGAACACGCGGAAGTAGCGGTCCAGCCGCACGTCGATGCTCGACGGCTGCACCATCTCCTCGTCGTACGGGTCGAGCTTCACTCGCCCCGACGCGATCTCAGCCCGAATATCCCGATCGGAAAGCAACACGCCCGCAACCTATCAACCACCCGTCAACAGACAGTTAACCTCCCCCGCCCCTCACGCCCCCACACCGGTTCACCCCGGCCCGACCTGCACCGACATGCCCACACGCGGGCGGTACGGCACCGCCGGGCGCCCTCGCCGGATCCCGGGACGGAGCACGACGTCGGTGGCACGGTCCACGGCGGGCGACCGGGGACGATCCGGCGGCCGGAACCGCCCGCAACAACCGCCCCGGGGCTCCCAACACCATGCCCAACTTTCCGCTAAAGTGGTGTACGCCGGTCGGTACCCCAGATCGGCGATGCGGGTGTAGTTCAATGGCAGAACATCAGCTTCCCAAGCTGATAGCGCGGGTTCGATTCCCGTCACCCGCTCCAGGTGGAGGCCCAGGTCAGGGACGAGATCCCGGCCCGGGCCTCAATCATGTGCAGGCCGGCCGCATGCCGGGACCGGATCACCGGCGGGAGAGGCCAAGCCGTCCCAGCCCCGGGAGGAACCGGCCCACGGTGGCCGCGTAGCGTCCGTACGCCTCGCCGTGGGTGCGCAAGGTAGGGCTCCTCGACCACGCGGACCTGCAGCTCGATCGCGGCGAAGGTGAGCAGCAGGGCGGCGAGCGAGACGACGTTCGGCACCATCGCCGCCAGGCCGACGGCGGTGATCATCAGCGCGGTGAACACGGGGTTGCGCACCAGCGCGAAGGCTCCCGTGGTGACCAGGGTGGTGTGCTCGGACTCGTCCACGCCCACGCGCCAGGAGTCGCCCATGGACCGCTGGGCGGCGAGCGTGGCGAGCGCGCCGAGCAGGGCGAGGACCAGGCCGGTGCCGCGGACGGCCGGCGTGTCGAGGGCGCCCACGGCCGCGAGGCCGGCCATCTCGGCGGCCGGGCCCGCCACCCCGGCGAGCAGGGCGGCGGTGAACATCAGGCGGGCCCACCACTGCACGCTTCCCCGCGGCAGGTTCGCCCCGCGGAAGCCGGCGTCACCGGTGCGGCGCCACTGCACCCAGGTGCGCACGCCGAACGCCAGGGCCAGCCAGGCCAGATAGATCAAGAGCGCGGTCAGCGCCATGAGGTCTCCTCATGAACGATGCGGCACGGTCGGTGTGCGGTCACGAGCGGCAGGCTCACCCGGCGGTTCGGCACCGGCCGATGCCGGGGCGAGGGGCGTGCGGTCAGCGTGGTCACGTCCCGTCTCCTCTCCCGGCCGCGGTCTCGGCGGACGACGCGGCATCGGCGGAGCAGGTGCCGTAGTTCGGGCACAGCGCCACGGCCCGGTCGGTGGCCGCGAGCAGGGCCTCGGCCGAGCGCAGCAGGTCGAGCAGCTCCGGCGCGGCGATGAAGTAGAAGGACTGGCGCCCTTCCGCCCGGTAGTCGACCAGCCGGCAGTCGCGCAGGCAGGCCAGGTGCTTGGACACCGTGGACTGCGCCATCCCGAGCTCCCGCGTCAGGTCCACCACCCGGGCCTCGCCCTGCGCCAGCCGTCGCACGATGGCGAGCCGTACCGGATCGGCGAGCGAGCGGAACAGCGCCGCGGCGGGGGCCAACCCGTCACGTGGATTCATCCCGGATTCAGAATCAATCACGATTCCGTGATGATAACGCCAAAACGCGATCGGTCAACCTTCGCCTCCGCGGCCACACGCCGCCGCCCGGCCAGGTACGGCCCGGCGAGCGGTGCGGGCACCGGGTCCGGGTTCGCCGGAGTGTCTCTTTTGCGGCCAGAAGCGGGAATCCCGGTGAAACCTAGACTTGTGGCATGCCGATCGACCTGCGCCTGCTCGCCGACGTGCAATGGCAGGGCCGACCCCTGGTCGGTGAGCGAGTTCAGGCGCTGCTCGGCGCCCTCGTGCTCGCCCGCCGTACCGTGAGCGCGGAACGGCTGGTCGCCGAGGTGTGGGGGGACGACGAGCCGGCGAACCCGGTGAAGGCGCTGCAGGTGCTGGTGTCCCGGACCCGGTCGGTCGTCGGGTCGCGGGTGCTGGTCACGGAGGGCGGCGGGTACCGGCTCGAGGTCCCGCCCGACCGGATCGACGCGGAGCGCCTGCACGCGCTCGCGCACCGGGCGCGGGCGCTGCTCGACGCGGATCCCGCGGCGGCGGCCGAGGCGGCGCGGGAGGCCGTCGGGCTGGGGGCCGGGGCGCTGCCCGGCGAGGGCGACGGGCCGCTCGCCGAACTGCGGCGGCGGGCCGCGCGGGACCTGGCGGACGCGCGCGTCGTGCTCGCGCGGGCGCGGAGCCGCGGCGGGGACCACGCCGCGGCGCTCGCCGAGCTGGAGGAGGCGGCGCGCGCCCATCCGGAGGACGAGGGGCTCCTCGCCGACCTGCTGCGCAGCGAGGCGGCGGTGCGCGGGGTGGGGGCCGCGCTCGACCGCTTCGAGCGCTACCGGTCGGAGCTGCGCGACCGGGTCGGCGCCGACGTGGGCCCGGAGCTGCGGCGGGTCCACCACGAGCTGCTGGCGCTCGACCGTCCGGTGCGCTCCGGGGTGCGGTTCGACACGACCTCGCTGCTCGGCCGGGACGACGACCTGCGGAAGGTGCGGGCGCTGCTCGCCACCTCGCGGGTGGTGTCGATCCTCGGGCCGGGCGGGCTCGGCAAGACCCGGCTCGCCCACGCCGTCGCCCGCGAGGCCCCGCAGCCGGTGGTGCACTTCGTCGAGCTGGTCGGCGTGACCTCGCCGGAGAACCTGATCGGCGAGATCGGGTCGGCGCTCGGCGTGCGCGACTCGGTGACCGGGCGGCGTACGCTCACCCCGCAGCAGCGTGCCGACGTGCGCGCACGCATCGCGCGGCAGCTCGACATGGCGCCGACGCTGCTCGTGCTCGACAACTGCGAGCACCTGGTCGAGGCCGTCGCCGACCTGGTCGCGTACCTGACCGCGACGACCCGGGACCTGCGGGTGCTCACCACGACGCGGGCGCCGCTCGCGATCGCCGCGGAACGCGTCTACCCGCTCCCCCAGCTCGGCATCGCGGACGCCGTCGAGCTGTTCCGTGACCGCGCCACCGCGGCCCGGCCCGGGGTACGGCTCGCCGAGGAGGACGTGCGCGCCGTGGTGAGCCGCCTGGACGGCCTGCCGCTCGCGATCGAGCTCGCCGCGGCGAAGGTGCGGGTGATGTCGCCGGCGGAGATCGCCCGCCGGCTGGAGGACCGGTTCGCGCTGCTGCGCGGCGGCGACCGCAGCGCGCACTCGCGGCACCAGACGCTGCTCGCGGTGATCGACTGGTCGTGGAACCTGCTCGGCGAGCGGGAGCGCCGCGCGCTGCGCCGCCTGTCGGCCTTCCCGGACGGGTTCACCCTCGAGGCGGCCGAGGAGGTGCTCGGCGGCGACGCCCTAGAGGCGATCGAGGAGCTCGTGGCGCAGTCCCTGCTCACCGTCGCGGACACCGGCCGCGGCGTCCGCTACCGGATGCTGGAGACGGTGCGGGAGTTCGGCCGCATGCGCCTGGAGGCGGCCGGGGAGACCGCCGAGGCCCGGGCCGCGGTACGCGCCTGGGCGGTCGGATACGCCGGACGGCACGGCGCCCGGCTGTTCTCCCGGGAGCAGGTCGAGGCGATGGACCGGCTGCGGGCGGAGGAGACGAACCTCACCGACGTCCTGCGCGAGGCGGTCGCCGACCCCGACCCCGAGGCGGCCGTGGTGCTGTTCTCCTCGCTGAGCGGTTACTGGTCGATCCGCGGCGACTTCCCGCGCTGCCTCACCTTCACCCCGCCGGTCGCCTCCGCCCTCGCCGGCTGGACGCCGCCGCCCCGGCTCCTCGACCGGACCCGGGTGGCCCTCGTCGTGGCCCTGTTCAACATCCTCTTCATGTTCTACTCCGAGGAGTTCCGGGACATGCTGGCGAAGCTGTCCGGCCTCGGCGCCGACTCGGCGGACCCGCGGGTCCGGGCCCTGGTGACCGTGCTGCTCACCCTGGTCACGGACCCCGACCACGGCTTCGACGAACTGGTCGCCGACCCCGATCCGGTGATCCGCAAGGTCGCGCTGCACCTGCTGAGCCACGGCCGGGAGAACGCCGGGGACCGGGCCGGCGCGATCGAGGCGGCCAAGGCCGCGCTCCGGCTCGTCGACGAGGACGACGGTCCCTGGCAGGGGGCGGTGCTGCGCATCCAGCTCGCCTCCCTGCTCGCGCAGATCGGCGACCACGCCGCGGCGGTACGGCACGCCGCCGAGGCGGTGCCCGTGCTGGAACGGCTCGGGTCCCTGGACGAGGTGATCCAGTTCCGCTCCATCCTCGCGATGAGCGCGCTCGCCGAGGGGCGCCGCGACGAGGCCGAACGGATGATCGCCGAGCTGGAGCGGCTCGCCCCGCTGGGCACGTCCGGCGAGGCCCTCTCCGCCGACCTGTGCCGGGCGCAGCTCGCCCTGGTCGACGGCGAGATCGCGAAAGGCCTCCGCCTGCACCGTGAGGTCGCCGAGGAGCTGCGGAGGCGCAGCGTCCCGGGCGCGCCCGACGGCATCACGCCCTGGTCGATCCTGGCCGACGTGCTCGCGCTCGCCGCCTACGCGCAGCACGGCGAGGGCGACGAGGGCGCGGACCTGTTCGAGCTGCTGCGCGGCAAGGTCATGGGCGTGTTCGAGATGGACCGCCGCTTCCTCGACTTCCCCGCGGCGGGCATGGTGCTCGCCGGGCTGGGCCTGTGGGGCCTGCTCAAGGGCGCGCTGCCGGTCGAGGACGCGGTCCGGCTGCTCGTGCTCGCCGAGCGGTTCGCGTACAACCAGTACACCCTCACGATGCGCTGGCCGGTGCTCGCCGCGCACGCCGAGCGCGTCGCCCCCGGCATGCTGTCCCGGATCGCGGCCGAGTACGGCGAGCGGCGCGGCCCCGACCTGCTCGCCGAGGCGCGCGCCGTGCTGAAGCGGGTGGTCTGACGCACCGCCTAGAGCTTCCGGGAGTAGGAGCGGACCGCGATCGGGGCGAAGATCGCGATGACGACCGCGCACCCGGCGAGCGCCCAGCCGACGTCGGCCGTCACGGTCCCGGTGTTGAACAGGGCCCGCACCGCGGAGACCACGTGCGACACCGGGTTGACCGCCACGAACGCCTGCAGCCAGCCGGGCAGCGTCTCGGCCGGGACGAAGGCGTTCGACAGGAAGGTGAGCGGGAACATGATCGCCATGGAGAAGCCCTGCACGGCCTGTGCCGACCGGGCCAGCGTGCCGAGCCAGGTGAAGATCCAGGCCAGCGACCAGCCCGCGGCCACGGTGAGGGCGATGCCGCCCAGGCAGCCGAGCACGCCCCCACCGGGGCGGTAGCCGATGGCGAGGCCGGAGAGCAGGGTCAGCACCGACGCGATGCCGTACCGGAGCAGGTCGGCGACCATGGGGCCGGCGAGCGGGGCGAACCGCGCCATCGGCAGGACCTTGAACCGGTCGAAGACCCCCTTGTCCATGTCCTCGCGAAGCTGCACTCCCGTCGACATGCAGACGGTCAGGGCGGTCTGCGCGAGGATGCCGGGGATCAGCACCGGGAGGTAGTTCTCCACGCTGCCGGAGATCGCGCCGCCGAAGATGAACGCGAACATCGCGGTGAACAGCAGGGGCTGGATGATCACGTCGAAGAACTGCTCCGGCTTGCGGCGCATCTTCTTCAGCGCCCGCCATGCCATCACCAGGGTCTGCACCAGGGTCTCCCGCACCGAGGGGTGGGACGCGGTGCGGGCGGCCACGGCGGCGGTGTCGAGGGTCCGGGTGGCGCGGGTGACGGTGATGCTCGTGGTGGTCATCAGGCTGCCTCCGTCCGGGTTTGGTCGTCCGTGCCGTGGCCGGTCAGGGCCAGGAACACCTCGTCGAGCGTCGGCTTGGCGACGCTCATCGAGGAGATGCCGACGCCCGCCTCGCGCAGGCCGATCAGGACGTCGGCGGCCCGGTTGGGGTCGGGCAGCGGGACGTTCATGCGCCCGGCCTCCGGGCTGAGCACCGGCTCCTCGCCGAGCAGCCGGCGGACGACGCCCACGGCCGCGGGGACGTCGGCCTCGCTCTCCAGGACGAGCTGCAGGGTCGACTCGCCGACCTGGGTCTTCAGCGCGTCCGGGGTGTCCTCGGCGACCTTCCGGCCGTGGTCGATCACCGCCACGCGGTCGGCGAGCTGGTCGGCCTCATCCAGGTACTGGGTGGTGAGCAGGATCGTCGAGCCGTCCGTGACGAGCTCGCGGATGACGTCCCACATCTGGCCCCGGGTCCGCGGGTCGAGGCCGGTGGTCGGCTCGTCGAGGAAGATCAGCGGCGGGCGGGTGATCAGGCTGGACGCGAGGTCGAGGCGGCGGCGCATGCCGCCGCTGAACTTGGCCAGGGGCCGGTCGGCCGCCTCCTCCAGGCCGAACCGTTCGAGCAGTTCGCGGGCGATCGCCTTCGCCCGGGCGCTGGACAGGCCCTGGATCCGGGCGAACAGCCAGAGGTTCTCCCGGGCGGTCAGGTCCTCGTCCACCGACGCGTACTGGCCGGTGACGCCGAGCAGCTGCCGGACCCGGTGGGGTTCCCGCCGCACGTCGACCCCGAAGACCTCCGCGCGGCCGCGGTCGATCGGCAGCAGGGTGGCGAGCATGCGCAGCGTGGTGGTCTTGCCCGCCCCGTTCGGCCCGAGCACGCCGAAGATCTCGCCCTGCCGTACGTCAAGGTCGATGCCGTCGACGGCGCGGAAGTCCCCGAAGTCCTTGACCAGGCCCTCCGCCCGGACGGCAGGAAGTTCCGTCATGGGGCGTCTCCTCTCTCCCGCCGGGCGCCTCCCGGCGGTCGGGAAAGAGGTTCGCCACGGTCGGCTTCACGGCCGCTTCACGCCGGTTTCATCCGCCTCGCCGCGGTTTCACCGGCCGCGGCGGTCGTCGCGGGGGTACGGCACGGCATGCGCGACGCGACCGGTCGCGCGGGCGGCGCTGCGGGCGGACGGGCCGCGGGCGGCCGGCCGGGCGAGGGCGTGACCTGCGGAAGCGCCCGCTTGACCTCAACCAAGCTTCACGTCGCAGGATGGTCGGCCATGGAGGCGGAATCGCCGGCGCAGGCCGCGGAGATCGAGGCGATCAAGCGGGTGGTCGCCGCCGTCGAGCGCTCGCAGCGGCGGCGGGATCCCGACGAGTTCCTCGCGCTGATCCATCCCGACGCGGTCTGGACGACGATCCGGGGCAGGGTGCTGGTCGGCCTCGGCGAGATCGAGGAGTTCACCCGCAAGCTGCTCGCCTCGGCCGAGCGGGAGGGCACGGTCTCCTACGAGGTGACGCACGTCCGGTTCGTCCGGCCGGACGTCGCGGTGGTGAAGGTACGGCAGCGCTACCGGGGGCCGGACCACGACCGGGAGGGCGCGCCGCTGTACGTGCTGAGCAAGGACGAGGCCGGCAGGTGGATGCTGGTCGCGGGCCAGAACACCGTGGTCACCGCCGGGTGAGCGACGTCCGGCGCGGCGAAGCCCGACGTGACGGACCGGGCGCTTCTAGGGAAGACCCTCATCCACCTGTCTCGGCGATGGCGCTCGCGACAGTCGACCGCATCAAGTCCCACGGGGAGCGGCCACAGATGCCGGCGCAGGCGGCACGGCACCCCTTGGTGGGCGACGGCGAGCCCGTGTCCGTCCCGGTGAGCCTGTGCGGGACCACCCTGATGTCCCCCGGTGCCAGGCTCTCCTGCGGCTCGGCCAGGGGCTCGGACGACGACGGCCGATCCCTTGCGACCCGCGGAAGACCAAGGCCCGGATCGGTGGCGGCTCCCCGCCGATCCGGGCCTTGCCCTGTCCCACGCCTGGCCGGCGCTCAGGCGAGCAGGTCGTCGATCTGGCCGAGCGCCTGGGAGATGCCCTCCTCCATGCCCATGGCGATGACACGCTCCATGTACTCGGCGTCCGCGAACGTGGACACCATGGTCATGCGGGTGCCGCCCGCAAGCGGCTCGAGCGTGACGACGCCGTGGATCGGCCTATCGGAGTCCAGCGGCCTGCCCTCCTCGTCGGCGAAGCCGTCGTCGAACTCCAGCCGGTGCGGCGGCTCGATCGCGGTGATCCGCCACCAGCCGTGCGACCGCTGCCCCTCGGGGCCGGTCATGTAGTAGGCGCAGCGGCCGCCGACGACGAACTCGTGCCGCTCGAACGTGGCGGGCCAGCCGGGCGGGCCCCACCAGCGTTCGAGCAGGCGCGGGTCCTCCCAGACCCGCCACACCCGCTCGACAGGTGCGGCGAACTCGGCGACGACGGTGAGGCGCAGCGCCTCGGCGTCCCGGTACGACTTGACCACGGGCATGGTCCGATCCCTCCTCAGTCCTCGTCGAGCAGCCGATCGATGGCCTCGACGCGCCGGTGCCAGATGCGCTCATACGCCTCGAGCAGGTCGATCGCCCGCCGCAGGGTGGCCGGTTCGGCGTGCACGACCTGCTCCCGTCCACGCCGCTCCTTGTGTACGAGCCCCGCCCGGTGCAGCACCGCGACGTGCTTCTGCACCGCGGCGAAGCTCATGGGGTAGTGCTGCGCGAGCGCCGACACCGAGAGCCCTTCCCGGGCCACCCGGGCGAAGATGTCGCGGCGGGTGGCGTCGGCGAGGGCGTGGAAGATGCGGTCGGCGTCCGCATCGCTCAGCTCACGTACAACCATTTGGTTGTACGTTACGCCCGCCTGCGGGAACGCGCAACCACGGATCGGTGCCGGAAGGCCAAAGAACGCGTGGGCCCGGCGCGGCTCAGAGCCGACCGGCGCGGCGCTCGGTGATCAGCAGCCACACCAGGTAGCCGCCGCCGATCACGCCGGTGATCACGCCGACCGGGAGCTGGCGTTCACCGAACGCCCGCTGCGCCACCAGGTCGGCGGCGACGAGCATCGCGGCGCCCACGCACATCGAGGCGAGCAGGTTCGGCCCCGGCGACCGGGTGAGCCGCCTGGCGAGCTGGGGCGCGGTGAGCGCGACGAAGTTGACCGGGCCCGCCGCGGCCGCGGCGAACGAGGTGAGCAGCACGGCCGCGCCGAGCAGCAGCATGCGCAGCCGCTCCACGCGCACCCCGAGCCCGCTGGCGAGGTCGTCGCCCATCTCGGTCACCCGCAGCGCCCGACCCGAGCCGGGCAGCACGAGCGCGACGAGCACGCCCACCCCGGCGAGCAGCGGCAGCACGTGCTCCCAGCCGCGCCCGTCGAGGCTGCCGGTGATCCACAGCAGCGCGCGGGCCGCCTCCATCAGCTCGGCCCGGGTGAACAGGTAGCCGTTCACCCCGGTGAGGATCGCGGTGGCCCCGATGCCGATGAGGACGAGCCGGAACCCGTGCACGCCCCGCTTCCAGGCGAGCAGGTAGATCGCGGCCCCGGTGAGCAGGCCGCCGGCGAGCGCCCCGGCCGACAGCGCCGCCGTGCCGCCGCCCGCGACCACGACCGCGAGCGCCCCGACCGTCGCCCCCTGGGTGATGCCGAGCAGGTCGGGGCTGCCGAGCGGGTTGCGCACCAGCGTCTGGAACAGCGCCCCGGCGAGCGCCAGGGCCGCGCCGACGACCAGGGCGCAGATCGCCCGCGGCAGCCGCAGCTCGACCACGATGAACCGCTCGGCCGGCGTGCCGCCGCCCAGCAGGGCCGTCACGACCTGCGACGGGGTCATCGGGAACTCGCCCCCGCCGATCGCCACGACGGTGAGCGCGAGCGCGACCAGGGCGCTGCCGAGCCCGACGACGAGCGCACGCGGCCGGAAGACCACGGCGCGGGCTCCCAACCATACGACGCTCATCGCGCCACCCGCCTTTCCCATCGGCTGTCCTCGAACTCGGCGTACCGGGGCGTCACACCCGGGCCATCCTGGCCCGCCGTACCAGATAGAGGAAGAACGGCCCGCCCAGCACCGCGGTCACGATCCCCACCTGGAGCTCGCCCGGCCGGGCGAGCACGCGGCCGAGCACGTCCGCCACGAGCAGCAGCACCGGCGCGAGCAGCGCGCAGTACGGCAGCAGCCGGCGCATGTCCGGCCCGGTGAACGGCCGGACCAGGTGCGGCATCATCAGCCCCACGAACACGATCGGCCCGCAGGCCGCGGTGGCCGCGCCGCACAGCAGGGTCACCGCGAGGATCGCGGCGACCCGGATGCGCGCGGGCCGGGCGCCGAGCGCCCGGGCGGAGTCCTCGCCGAGCGCGAGGGCGTTGAGCGGCGCCGCGAGCAGCAGCGCGACGACCACGCCCGCGGCGATGAACGGCAGCACCCGCAGCACCGTGGTGTGGTGGGCGTCGGCGAGCGACCCGACCGTCCAGAACCGCATCTTCTCCAGCGAGCCGCTGTCGAGCAGCATCGCCGCGCTCACGTACGAGTAGAGGGTGGCGTTGAGCGCGGCCCCGGCGAGCGCGAGCCGGGCCGGGGTGGCCGACCGCCCGCCGCCGACGGCGTACACGAGGGCGGAGACCACCGCCGCGCCGGCGAGGGCGAACCACACGTACCCGGAGAAGCTCGTCACGCCGAACAGCAGGGTGCCGGTCGCCACCGCGGCCGACGCGCCCGCGTTGATGCCGAGCAGCCCGGGGTCGGCGAGCGGGTTGCGGGTGAGCGCCTGCATCACCGCGCCCGCGAGCCCCAGCGCGACGCCGGCGAGCAGCCCGAGCAGGGTGCGCGGCAGCCGCATCTCGTGGACGATCGTGTACGTCTCGGCGCCCTCGTCGACGAGCCCCGCCCAGACCTCGGCGAGCGAGAGCGGCCTTGCCCCGACCCCGATGCTCAGCGCCAGCACGACGACGAGCACGGCCGCCGCGCCGAGCAGCCCGGCCGCGTGCAGCGCGGCCTTCCTCGCCCGCGCCGGCCGCCGCTCGGTCCGCGCGGTCGCCGCCGCGGCCGGCATGAAGGTGGACACGTGGGCCTCCGCAGGTGCTAACGGGGTTGTTGGGACAGGAACCCCCCAATGGTGATCCTCAATAAGGTTAGGCTAGCCTAAAGGCCGCCGTTTGATTAGGTATGCCTTACCAGAGAGGGTCACTCCCATGGCGCTTGCCCGACGACTGTCCCGGCGTAGCGTGCTGGCCGCGGGCGGTGTGGCCGCCCTCGGCCTGGTTCTGGCGGCCTGTGGCGCGGGCGACTCGACGACGAGCGGGTCGACGACCGCGTCGAACACGGGGAGCGCCTCGTCCGGGCCGTGGTCGTTCACCGACGACCGCAACGTGACGGTCAAGCTCGACGCCGCCCCCACGCGGCTGGTCGCCTTCACCGGCGCCGCGGGCGCGCTCGCCGACTACGGCCTCGGCGACAAGATCGTCGGCGTGTTCGGCGAGACCAAGCGCCAGGACGGCTCGCCGGAGCCGCAGGCCGGCGAGCTCGACGTGAACAAGGTGACGATCCTCGGCAACGTCTGGGGCGAGTTCGACATCGAGAAGTACGCGAGCCTGCGGCCGGACCTGCTCATCACCCACGAGTTCGAGCCCGGCTCGCTGTGGTACGTCCCGGACGAGAGCAAGGACAAGATCACCGCTCTGGCCCAGAGCGTGGCGATCAAGACCGGCAAGATCTCCCTGGTCAAGCCGATCGAGCGGTACGCCGAGCTCGCCAAGGCCCTCGGCGCTGACATGAACGCGCCGAAGGTCGTCGAGGCGAAGGCCCGGTTCGACGCCGCGGTCGAGCGGCTGCGCAAGGTGGCGGCCGAGCACCCCGACATCCGCGTCCTCGCCACGTCGGCGAGCGCGGACCTGTTCTACGTGTCCTCGCCCAAGACCACGAGCGACCTGATCTACTTCGCCGAGCTCGGGGTGAACATCGTCGAGCCGGAGAAGGTCGACGACGGCGGCTACTTCGAGAGCCTGAGCTGGGAGAACGCCGACAAGTACGCGGCCGACGTGATCATGCTGGACAACCGGCCGTTCACGCTCCAGCCCGACGCCCTCAAGGACAAGCCGACCTGGACGAAGCTGCCCGCGGTGAAGGCGGGCCAGGTCATCCCGTGGGACACCGTGCCGCGGCACTCGTACGCGGGCGTCGCCCCGCTGCTCGAGCAGCTCGCCGACGCGATCGAGAACGCCAAGAAGCTGAGCTAGCCGTCACCCGTCGCGTCGCCGGGCAGCACCCGGAACACCGGGTAGCGCCCGGCGATGCGCGCGAACTCGCCGAGCGGGGCCCGCCGCGTCACCGGGAAGTGCGGCCGGGCCCCGGGCGCGAGCTC
>Ga0207874_1000194_pt1 | contig 92675 bp, 67 predicted proteins | sample HigsolmetaAR201D_FD_184833 | JGI IMG/M metagenome (GOLD analysis project Ga0207874, IMG submission 184833) | Ionic liquid and high solid enriched microbial communities from the Joint BioEnergy Institute, USA - AR20-1-D (SPAdes) (version 2) ...
GGCGGGTGATGGTGGGGGTGCACGCTCGGCGGAAATTGGCGGTGTGGTCTGCTTTTTAGGTGTTTGTGTGTACAGCAGCGCGATCTTGAGTTGTTCACCTGGTCACCTTGTCACCTTGTCACCTTGCCTGGCCCGTCACTGTGTCACCAAGTCACCTTGTCATCAGCGGCGCAGCCATGCGCTGCGGAGCAGCGGGTAGAGTGCGCGCGTTGTGGCGCGAAGCGCCATTTCTGTCCGAGCGCGCACACGTTATGCACGACGTTGTTCTCCCGTAGCGACGGGCGTTGGGGTTGCCTGTGCTTCTTTTTTCCCCAAACCAACAGCGGCTTGTTGGATGAGGGAATCACCCATTTTATCACCCACTGGCTCGAAACAGCTTTGTGTTGCGCTAGCGTCCAAGTGAGCAGTTGGGAACAGAGAGTTCCCAGTTGTGAGGAGGATGCAATGCAGACGATGGTTTCGGAACAGACTGTGAAGGTTGCGCCGCGCCGCTCGCGTCGAGCATTTGTAGTGCTGGCCTGGGTGTTTGGATTGGGTGTGGCCGCGCAGGCGTTTTTAGCTGGTGCTGGTGTGTTCGCGGGTGGTTCGTGGATGTTGTGGCATATTGGCTTGGGGCATTTTCTATCTTCGCCGATCCCAATTATTCCACTGGCGATGGTGATTCTGAGCTTTGTGGCTCGCCTGCCGCGCTACGAGAAGCAGTTGGCGGGGCTGTTGCTGGTGTTGGCGGGAATCCAGCCTGTGTTTGTGTACTTGCGGGGCGTCTCGTCGATTATAGCGGCGTTTCACCCGTTAAATGCGCTGTTGTTGTTTGTGCTGTCGTTCTATCTGGTGTTGCGCATGCGGAACGTGGAGCAGGGGGCGGTGCAATGATGTGGCGCTGGTTGATGTTGCCGCTGCTCTTCGTGAGTTTGGTCGCTTGTGACGCGAAGTTGGAGTCGGGGCCGCATGTGGATACGGGTTTGGCGGGTGAGTTGCAGGTGGTGGCGCAGGAGTTCAGTTTTGCGCTGAATCGGACGACGCTGCCCGCGGGCGCTACGACGATTGCGATTAGTAATCGGGACCATGCGCCTCACGATTTTCAGTTGATCGGACCCGGCGTCGAGGTGCAGACGGCGATGCTGGATGCGGGCGGCGTGACGCAGTTGAGCGTGGATTTGCAGCCCGGCACGTATACGTATCTCTGTACGATCGGGGGACACGAGCAGATGGGAATGCGGGGCACATTGCTTGTGGAGGGCTAACTGTTGCGCTCGCCGGATTCGCTTGAAAAAGGGTACAATAGGCCGACGCTCGTAAGGGCGCGGCCTATCTGTTATTTAGGGGCTTGATATGCGCGATATAACTCGCAAAGAGCGTTTTTTTGGCACGTTGTTGATGTTGGTGATGTGCCTGCTGTTTGTGCGTTTGTCGGTGGTGAAGTGGTGGTTGATGTTGCCGGTGAGCGCTACGTTGCTGATCTGTTATTGGTTGAAGGTGCGTAAGCCGTTTACTGTGATGTTGGTGGTGGCTGCGGTGATGTTGGTATTCGGTTTTCTGTTTTAGACGAGGTTTTGTATGGATTTCCTGATTCGTGCCGCTACGCCTGCCGATACTGAGCAGATTTTGGCGTTGTTCCCTCGTTTGGCGGCGTTTGAGATTCCTCCGCAGCGACGCCCCGAGTTTTTGTGGCAGGGCGATGCTGAGCAGGTGCGACGATGGAGCGAGGGCGCGCTGCCGGAGTTGTTGGTGTTTGTGGCGGTGAACGCGACAAACGAAGTGCTTGGTGTGTCGGTGGCGCGCATGGGTAAGGAGTTGCTGAGCCACGCGCCGAGCGCGCACTTGGAGGCGCTGATGGTGCGCAAGGAGGCCGAGGGCCGCGGCATCGGCGGGCAGTTGGTCGATGCGATCGAGCAGGAGGCGCGGGCGCGCGGTGCTACGAGTATGACGCTGCATGTGTTCGGAAGCAATACACGAGCACGGGAGTTGTACCGACGCAAGGGCTTCAACGAGGAGTTGATCCGCGCGATTAAGTTTTTTGATGAGTAGTTTTGGCGGCGTGCTGCGCTTGTTGGTGCGGCACGCTTGTTGTTGGTCTCCACGGTGTTCTCGCGCTCATTTGAAAGAATGCAAGCATGCCTAGTCTGTCTGATCTTGCGTTAGCCACCAGTGTGGCTGATTTGTTGCGCGCTGCCGCTGAGACTTCTGAGCAGCCGATTGTGTTTGTGCGCCCCGATGGGGGCGAGCAGTTGGTTTCGTATGCTGAGTTGTTGGGCGCTGCCGAACAGGTCGCCGCTGCGTTGCGGGAGGCTGGTGTGGCGCCCCGCTCGACGTTGTTGTTGGCGTGCGATCAGGGGCCGCAGTTTCTGCCGACCTTCTGGGGTGCGTTGCTGGCGGATGTGGTTCCGGTGCCGCTGGCGAACGAGGCCGAGCGGGTTGTGGCCGTGTGGCAGGCGCTCGATCGTCCGGCGATGGTGTGCGATCCGTCGTTGTTGGAGGCGTTCGGTGAGCAGGCGCCGAGCGGGCAGGCGTGGCGTGATGGCTTGGTGTTCTGCGCGGCCCTTGGCGATGCGCCGCCGCTCGATGCGAGTATCGCCTACTTGCAGTTTTCCTCGGGCAGCACGGCCACGCCGCGTGGTGTGGAACTGACGCACGCGGCGTTGTTAGCTAACCTGCGGCAGATCATTACGGCGTGTTCGATTACGAGCGCCGATGTGGTGGTGACGTGGATGCCGTACTACCACGATATGGGCCTGATTGCGATGCATTTAGTGCCTGTGGCGCTGGGCTTGAAGCAGGTTTCGATCGATCCGCTGCACTTTGCGCGCCGCCCGAGTGTGTGGCTGGAGGCGGCTTCGCGGCACCATGGCACGCTGTTGACGGCGGCGACGTTTGCGCTGGCGCTGGTGACGCAGCGGGTCGGTTCTGCGCAGGTGGCGGCGCTGGATCTGAGCGCGGTGCGGATGCTGGCAGTGGGCGCGGAGCCTGTCGCGCCTTCGATCTGCCGCGCGTTTGTGGAGCATCTGGCGGCTGCGCGTTTTGATCCGCTGGCGTTGATCGCGGTGTACGGCTTGGCCGAGGCCTGTGCGGGTGTGACGTGTACGCCGCTGGGCACGGGGTTGCGCACGTATTCGTTCGATCGGGCGGCGCTGGTGCGCGGCGAGGCGGTCGTCTGTCCGCCCGGCCCCGATGCGATTGAGTTGAGCGATGTGGGTGCGCCGCTGCCCGATTGCGAGGTGCGGATCGTCGATGATGCTGATGTGCCGCTGGCGCCCGGTCGGCTGGGCCACGTGCAGATTCGTGGGCCGCAGTTGATGCGCGGGTATCATCGCGCCGCTGATCCTGGCGCGGCGTTCTGCGATGGTTGGCTGCGCACAGGCGACCTCGGCGTATTGCTGGATGGCCGCTTGGTGGTGAACGGGCGCAGCAAGGAGATCGTGGTGGTGAACGGGCGCAAGTTTCACGCGCCCGATTTGGAGGAGTTGATCCGCAGTGTGCCGGGCTTGGAGTTGAGTCGGGCGGCGGTGTGCGGTAGTTATTCGGCTGCGACGGGCCGCGAGACGGTGGTGGCCTGCGTGCCGGTGCGCGCTGGCGGTTTGGAGCGCTTACGGCCTGCCCTGCACGAGGCGGCGCGCCGTCTGCGCCGTGCGGTCGGCAGCCCGGATGTGGCGATCGTCGCGCTGCCAGCCCGCAATTTTCCCCGCACCACGAGTGGGAAGTTGCAACGTGTGCGGCTTCGCGAGCGCTACGAGGCGGGCGATCTCGACCAGTACGTGCTGGTTGCGCCGCCTGCCGAGCGTCCTGCGGTTGCTGCTGCGCTGCCCGCCCCCGCCGACCTTGAGCGGGAGTTGCGGTCGATCGCCGCTCGTGCGCTGGCGTTGGATGCGGCGGAACTTGATCCGCATCGCTCGCTGCTCGATTTGGGCGCAACATCGATTCAGTTGATGGAGTTGCTGGGGGCGATCGGCGAGCGGTTTGGGCGCGAGCCTGATCCGGCGGCGTTGCGCGCCCGCCCGACGTTGGCTGCGTTGGCGGATTGGCTGCGCGGCCAGCATCCCGAATCTGCGCCTGCTGTGAGCGCCAATCCCACAAATGCGCCGAGCGCGATTGTGGCGATGGCGTGTCGCTTCCCGGATGCCGATACGCCGGAGCAGTTCTGGACGAATCTGGCGTCTGGGCGCGATTCGGTGCGCGATCTGGCGATCGGTCGGGCGGATGGCGCGCCAAGCCCGCGCGGGCCGGGTTGGGGCAGCATGCTCGATCAGGTGGCGGGCTTCGATGCGGCGTTCTTCGGGATTAGCTCGGAGGAGGCCGATGCAATGGACCCGCAGCAGCGCCTGTTGCTCGAACTGGCGTACGAGGCGCTGGAGCAGGCCGGATACGCTGGGCAGCGCTGTCGTGGCGTGCGGATCGGCGTGTTTGTGGGTGTGGGTGAGCCAGGCTACCAGGAGTTGATGCTGGAGGCGCTGGGGCGGGGCGCTGAGCCGAGCCAACACAGCGCGGTCGGCACGATGCGCAACCTGGCGGCGGCGCGCATTGCTCATGCGCTGGACCTGAACGGCCCCGCGATTGCGATCGACACCGCCTGTTCCTCGGCGCTGGTGGCGCTGCACTTGGCGCATGCCAGCATCCAGCGCGGCGAGTGCGATTTGGCGCTGGTCGGCGCGGCGAACCTGAATTTGACCGATACGCCGTTGCGCTTGCTGCAACGGGCGGGCGCGCTCTCGCCGACGGGTCGCAGTCGGGCATTCGACGATAGCGCCGATGGCTTTGCGCCCGGCGAGGGTGCTGCGATCGTGCTGCTGGAATCGCTGGAGCGCGCCCAGGCCCAGCGCGATCCGCTGTTGGCGCTGGTGCGGGGCGGCGCGGTGAACAACGATGGGCAGGCGCTCAGCCCGATGGCTCCGAATCCGTTGCGTCAGGCCGAGGTGTTGCAGCAGGCCTACGCGAACGCGGGTATCGATCCGGCCAGCATCTCGTACATCGAGGCGCACGGCACGGGCACGCCGATCGGCGACCCGATCGAGGCGCGCACGCTGGCCCAGTCCTACCCGAACGATGGGATGCCGCGCTTCGTCGGCTCGGTCAAGACGAACGTGGGGCATTTGCTGAACGCCGCCGGGATGCCCGCGCTGATCAAGGTGGTGCTGATGCTGCGCCACGGCCAGATCCCGCCGACGCTGCACCAGCAGCGCCCCAGCCGCCGCTTCGATTTGGCGAGCGCCGGGCTGATCATCAACCGCGAGTTGCGCCCCTGGGATGCCCCGCATCCTCGGCGCGCTGGCATCAACAGTTTCGGCTTTGGCGGCACCAACGTGCATATGATTGTTGAAGAAGCGCCTGCGGCAGAGGCAGCGCCGGTATCGCATGCCCACGTTGACCGTGTACAGTTGTTGGCGATTTCGGCAGGCTCGTTGGCCGCGCTCACGGGGCTGGCGACCGGAATCGCCGCCCAACAGCGCCAGCATCGCCACAGCGCCGCAGACCTGTGCTACAGCGCGAGCCTGCGTGCGGCGTTGCCGTACCGCGCCGCGTTGCTGCTCGGCCCGCAGTCCCAGGCGTTGCCCGCAGCTCGGGGTGTGCCCGCCGCCCTGCACGATTTGGCCGAGGCGCTTGGCGGTGTGCCGATCGCGCTTGGGCATGCGCCAGCGTTGCGCCGCCGTCGGGTGGCGTGGCTGTTCGCAGGGCAGGGTGCGCAGTATCCGCAGCAGGGCCGCGCGCTCTACGCTGCTGAGCCGGAGTTTCGGCGGGCCTTCGATGCGGCAGCGCAGGCGGCGGGGCCGATCCAGGGGCGCACGTTGCAGGCGTGGTGCTTCGATGAAGATGTCAGCGCCGCCGATCTGGCGCACACGGCGATCACGCAGCCGCTGCTGGTGGCGTTCGAGATCGCGTTGGCGAAGCTGTTGCTGCACTGGGGTGTGCAGCCTGAGGCGTTGCTTGGGCATAGCGTCGGTGAGATCGCGGCGGCTCACGTGGCTGGCGCGTTGTCGCTCGACGATGCGATGCGGCTCGCGGTGGTGCGCGGCCAATTGCTCGCCGAGACTGCGCCGGGTGCGATGCTGGCCGCGCTCGCTCCCGAGCCGTTTGTGCGCGATTTGGTGGCCCGTAGGCCGGGTGCGCTGGCGATCGCCGCATTTAACAGCCCGACGCAATTGGTGATCGCTGGCAAGTCTGAGGCGGTGGCGTGGGCTGGTGAGCAATTGCAGGCGGCAGGGCATCGGGGCGTGGCGCTCAATGATCGGTACGCCTTCCACTCGCCGCTGATGCGTCCGGTGGCCGAGGCGCTGGTGGAGCAGGCCAACCGCTTGGCGTTTGCGGAGCCGCGCATCCCGCTGCTGAGCACGGCCAATCCGGCGTGGCTGCGCGATGCCGAGTCGCTCGGCGCGGCGTATTGGGGCGAGCAACTGGTGGCGCCCGTGCAGTTCAGCGCGGCGCTGAGCCGTCTGCGGGCGGAGGGCTTCGATACGCTGATCGAGATCGGGCCGGGCAATACGCTGACCAACCTGGTGCGCCACGCCGACGCGCCGCCGGACGAGGTTGCTGAGGCGCTGTTGCAGCGTGGCAGCGATGATGCGGCGCAGATCCGCGCTGCGCTGGGCAGGCTGTGGGTGCAGGGCGTGACGTTCGATGTGGGCGCGCTGGTGGGCGACGAATCGCCGCAGCGTGTGCCGTTGCCGCCAACGCCGTTCGATCGGCGGCGACATTGGTTGCCGGAGCCGCCGCGTCCGCGCCATGCGTCCGATGCGCCGTTGCACCTGACGCTCGATCAGCCGCTGGTGCTGGAAGGACAGGTGATCTCAAGCGCGGTGCTGGAGCCGACCGAGCAGGGTTGGCAGTTGGTGCTGCGCAATGTCGATGGCAGCGCGGTGCTGGAGCGCAGCGCGCAGTCTGTGAAGCGGGCCGTGCCCGTATCGCTGCCGCCGTCGATTCAGTTGCAGCAGTTGGTGTGGCACGATGCGCCGTTGGGTCAGGCGGGCGCACTGCTCGACGAATGGCGCATTCTGCCCGATGCCGATGGCCATTTGGCGGCGGAACTGCGCGCGCAGTTGGCGAAGGCGGGCGCGTCCTGCGCGCTGATCGAGCCGGACTTCTCGCCGCCAACGCGCCCCTACGGCGTGGTGGTGCTGGCCGGGCGCAGCGCTCCCGATGCCCCTCCCTCGCTGGATGAGATGTTCCGCTTGGTGCGGCTGGTGCGCACCATCTCGGCGCTCCCGCCGTCGCAGCGGCCAGCCGGGCTGTGGGTGGTGACGACCGAGGCGTACGCGACGGGTCAGGGCAACGAGCGACCATCACCGAATCAGGCGTTGGTGGCGGGATTGGCGCAGGCGCTGCCGGATCAGCGGCTTGGGTTACCCTGCTTCGCTATCGATCTCGATGGGGCCGATGATGCTGAGCGTGCGCGGCTGTTGCTGCTTGAGTTGCGTAACCGCGAAGGTGAGGCGGTGACGGCTTGGCGTGCGGGTCGGCGTTTGCAGCGCGCGTTGCAGGCGGTTGCGCCGCCGAGCGAGAGGCTGCGCCTGATGCCGGGTGAGGTGGTGCTGATCGTGGGTGGCGCAGGTGGCGTTGGTGGGGCGCTGGCCCGTGCATTGGCTCCGCAGCGACCGCGCTTGGTGTTGCTGGGCCGCTCGGCGCTGGGCGCGCCGCAGGAGGCGCTGTTGGCGGAGTTGCGGGGCTTGGGCGCTCAGGCGCAGTACCGCCAACTCGATTGTACCGATGCTGCGGCGCTTGATGCTGTGTTGCCCGTGCTGATCGCTGAGTTCGGCGCGATTGGCGGGGTGATTCAGGCGGCGGGCGCTGTGGAACTTGGTTCGCTCGATGTGAAGGACGATGCGCGGATCGCGGCGCTGCTCGCGCCCAAGGTGCAGGGCACGTGGCTGTTGGTCCGGGCATTGGAGCGCCTGGGGCAGCGTCCCCGCTTCTTCCTCACCTGTTCCTCGATCGCGTCGTCGCTGCCGGGCTTGGGCGGCGGCTTGGCCGAGTACGTGGCGGGCAACGCCTACCTCGATACGCTGGCCGCCTCGGAGCGGCGCGCCGGCCGCCCGATGACGGCGCTGGGTTGGCTGGCGTGGCAGGGCGTGGGCATGGCGGCTCACCCCGCGATTGTGGCGCGCTTGGCCGAGATGGATATTGCGCCGTTGGCTCCTGCTGATGCGGCACAGGCGCTAGTGAATGTGCTGGGCTATCCCGCCGCTCACGTGGTTTTGACAGGTCAACCGAGTTCAGTAAAGACCAACGCACCTTTACCACAGCTCAATCGGCCCTCGGCTGAGCTCACTAAGGATCAGATTACACCCGTAGATCTGTCGTATGCGGAGGTCGCACAGTTTGTGCGGGAGTTGTTGGCCCAGGCGTTGCGCTGCCCACCCGAGCGTATTGCGCTGGACACGCCCTTCCTGGCGATGGGCCTGGATTCGTTGCAGGCCGTTGATCTGGTGCGGCGATTGGAGCGCCAATTGGGCCGCACGTTGCCGCTCACGCTCTTCTTCGAGTTCCAGACGGTCGATGCGCTGGTGGGGTACCTTACCCAGCAGAGCGCCGCGCCATCTGCCGATGCGCCTGAGCCGCAGATTGAGGCGGCTCCTGCCGTGCCATTCCCGTTGGCTCCGGCGCAGTTGGCGTTTTATGCCAGCCAGCAGTTGTACCCCGAGTTGCCCGCCTTCACGTTTTTGCGGCAGCGGGTGAGCGGGCCGCTGGATACGGCGCTGCTCCGCAGGGCGCTGGAGATATTGGTGGCGCGCCACGAGATGCTGCGGGCGCAGTTCGCGCCGCTCGCTCCCGAGCAGACCGCGCCGGAGCAGCACATCCTGCCTGCCGATGCGCTGCTCGCCGAGCAATGGCTGGTGCTGCGCGACACGCCTGCCGAGGCCGAGGCGCTTCAACGCGAGTTGTTGGCGCAGCCCTTCGACTTGCACCGTGCGCCGCTGTTCCGGGTGATGGTCGCGCCCTCGCCTTTGGGTGGGTGGGAAGTGTTGTGGTCGCTGCATCACATCATCGCCGATGGCTGGAGCATTGGGGTGCTGGCCAGCGAGTTGTGGCAGGTGTACACGCATTTGGCGCAGGGCCGCTCGCCGTTGCTGCAGCCTGCCGCGCAGTTCCGCGAGTATGTGTCGCTACGTGAGGATGCAGCGCAGCAGCAGTTGGCCGAGCAGCACCGGGCCTGGTGGGCCGAGCAGTTTGGGAAGCACGGCGCGGCGCTGGGCTGGACGCTGCCCCAAGATGGCGATGGGCAGTCGGATGGGGAGGTGCGGGTGATCCACTGCGACTTCGATGCCGCTACGAGCGCTCGGCTCCGCGAACGGGCCGCCGAGGCGGGCGTATCGCTGTTCCACTGGCTGTTGGCGGCGTATGCGCGCTGCCTAGCCGAGTGGAGCGCCGCCGAGGCTGTAGCGATCAATGTGGCCGAGCATGGCCGCGCTGTGCGGCTGCCCGCCATTGAGCGGATGGTCGGGTGTTGCGCCGACCAGTTGCCGCTGCTGATCGAGATGCCGCAGCACGAAGCGCTCGCTATGCTTGCCGCACGGGTGCGCGACGGCTGGTTAGATGTGCAGCGCCATAACGCCGTCTCTGCGCTCGACCTGGCGCGGCTGCGTCCGGCGCAGCGGGGCACAGCGTTGCGCAGCGTGGGCGCGGCGACCTTCAGCTTTGCACGCTTCTCGCTGGACGAGCTCGCCGATTTTCCGCTGCGTATCGAGGAGTTGCGGGCCAACACTGGCTCCGCCGCCACTCGTCTAACGCTAGTGGTGGGCGAATACGATGGGCGTTTGTCGCTGGCGTGGCACTACGCGCCGAGCAGCCTGCGTGAGGAGACGGTTGCGCAGTTGGCTGAGCGCTACGCGGAGTTGCTGACCGAATCTCCAGTTGTGTTGCCTTCCAGCGCATCCGATGAGCCGCTGGTGCCGCACCGGATTCTGCACTTCTGCGAGACAACGCCGGAGGCTGTGGCGGTGCGCTTCGCAGGGCGCGACCTGACCTACGGCGAGTTGGGCGCGCAATCGGGCCAGTTGGCGGCGCTCCTGGCGCAGCACGGCGCGACGTTCGATCAGCCGATCGGCCTGCTGACGCTGCCGGGTATCGCGACGATCGTGGGGATTGTGGGCATCCTGCGCTCGAACGCGACGTGGCTGCTGCTCAATTCGGAATACCCGACCCAACGGCTGTGCGCGATGCTGAAGCTGGCCGGGGCGCGCATCGTCCTGTACCAGCAGGAGACGGAATCGTTTGCGCGGCAGGTGCAGGCCGAGATGCCCGACCTGGTGTTGCTGCCCGCCGACGCGCTGCCCACGCAGCCGAGCGAGCCGCCGCTGTTGCGCATCACGCCGGACAACTTGGCGTATGTGATCTTCACCTCCGGCTCGACGGGAACACCGAAGGGTGTGCCGATCCCGCACCGTGCGATCGGCAACTACGTGACGTGGCTGATCGAGCAGTTCGGCTACACCCCCAAGGATCGGCTGCTGCAGGCCGCTGCGATCAGTTTTGGGGCGGCGGTGAGCCAGATCCTCGGGCCGCTCTGTTCGGGTGGGACGGTGGTGCCGTTGCCCGCCGCGATTGTGCGCGACCCCGACGAGTTGCTGGCGCTGGTGGAGCGCGAACGCCCGACGATCTGGCGCTCGGTGCCGTCGCTGTGGGAGCGCTTGCTGAGCGTGATCGAGCGGCGGATCGCGGCGGGGCAGCCCGCGCCCGCGCTGGACGAGTTGCGCTGGATCGGGGTGGGTGGCGAGCCGCTGCCGCCGAGCCTGGTGCGCCGTTGGATGGATATCTACGGCGAGCGCCACCGCATCGCCAATCACTACGGGCCGAGCGAGACGACCATCAATGCGACCTGCTACGTTGTGCCGGGCCGCCCCGCGCCCGAGGTGACGCGCATCCCGATCGGCACGGCCATCCGCAACACCGTCACGCTGGTGGTCGATGAGCAGGGGCAGCCGTGTCCGCCCGGCCAGGTTGGCGAACTACTGGTTGGTGGCGTGTGCCTCTCGCCCGGCTACCTTGGTCGGCCCGACCTGACCGCCGAGCGTTTTATCGCGCCGACACCCGCGCTGGCGGCGCTGCTGCCGCCGCAGATCGATCGGCTGTACCGCACTGGCGACTTGGTGCGCGCGCTGCCGGATGGCAACCTGGAGTTTATCGGGCGCAGCGATGATCAGATCAAGATCCGTGGCTATCGAGTGGAGTTGGGCGAGATCGAGGCGGTGTTGCTGCAACATCCTGCGATTGCGCGGGCCGCTGTGATCGCGCACGCCGCCGACGATGAGCATGTCGAGCTGGTGGCGTACCTTGAGACGAATCGCCCGTTGCCGCCCGATGCTGAGTTGCGGCGCTGGCTGTTGCAAACGCTGCCGCAGTACATGGTGCCGCACCGCTTCCTGCCGCTGCCGCTGCTGCCCACCACGCCCTCCGGCAAGATCGACAGGCAGCGTTTACGCGAGTGGCAGGCCGCGCCGCCAGAGATCGCCCCGCCGCCCGCCGATGATGCGCCGACCACGGAATCCGAGCGCCTGCTGGCCGAGGTCTGGTGCGAGGTGTTGAAGCTGCCCAATGTGAGCAGGTACGACAACTTCTTCGAGTTGGGCGGCGATTCGCTGTTGATTCTGCAGGTGCTGGCGCGGCTCAAGGCGCGATTGGGCATGCCGCTGCGGGCTGCACAGATCTATCAGCATACGAGTTTGGCCGAACTTGCTGCGGAGATCGATCGGCAGGTGGCGGCTGCTGCCCAGGCCCAACCGCCCATCGAGCGCCCTGCGGTTGATGAGTCGCCGTTCCCGCTCTCCCCGGCACAACTCGGCTTCGCGTTGGCCGAGGCGTTGACGCCCGACCAGCCGACGACATGGTGTGCGCGGTTGCGGATCGTCGGCGCGCTGGATGTGACGCGGCTGGAGCAGGCGCTGAACGGAGTGGTGGCCCGCCACGGGATGTTGCGCACGCAGATTTTGGCCGACCAACGCCCGATTATGCAGCGGGAGTTGGCTTCGGTGCCGCCGTTGCGCATCGCCGTCGAGGATCTATCGCCGCAGATCGCCGCTGGCGCCGATGCTTCGGCGCTGGTCGAGGCGCGCTGGCAGGCCGAGCGGGCGCGACGTTTTGCGCTGAGCGAGTGGCCGTTGCTGCGGCTGCGGGTGCTCAGCCTTGGCGAGCGGGAGCATGTGCTGCTGATCGCCGCGCACCATATCATCGGCGATGGGTGGAGCGGCCTGCTGTTCGGGCAGGAGTTGCTGCACCTGTACGATGCCCTGATGCGTCGCACGACGCCGGAATTGCCGCTGGTGCGCAGCAGCTTCCGCGAGTACGTAGCCGCGCTGGCGAGCCAACAGGATACCGAGGCTGCCGAGCGGTTTTGGCGGGCGCAGTTCGCTGAGCCGTACCGTGCGCCGACGCAGTGGCGCAAGCCCAGCCACTCTACCTCGCCGATGGTGCAGGCCAGCGTGCTGGTAGAGGCCGAGACGTTGGCGCGGCTGCGACGGTTCGCTGCGCAGCACGCGACGACGCTGTACGTGCTGCTGCTGGGCTTGTTCGCCAGGGCAGTGCGGCGTTTGGCCGCCTGCGACGATGTGGTGATCGGTACGGCGCTGGCAGGGCGTGACCTGCCCTTGCCCGATATCGAGCGGTTGTTTGGCTGTTGTGCGACTGCGCTGCCGCTGCGGGTGCGTGGCCAACTCGGTGACTTGCAGAGCGATCTGCGCCAGGTCGGCGATGCGTTTGCGCAAGCCTACCAGCACGCCCTGCCGCCGGGACAGATCGCGCGGTTGCTGCCGCCGCAAACGTCGGCGCTCACAGTGACGGGCGCGCAGTTCTTCTTCACGTTTGTGGACCTGGATGCGCTCGGTCCGCTGCAGAGCGACCTGTTGCAGGTGAGTTGGGACGATTCGGAGGTGCAGCCGCCGCCGGCAGGCACTGATCTGCTGTTCTCGGCGCGACCGCTGGCCGAAGGGCTGCGCCTGATGATGCAGGGCGCGGCGACCGCCTGCGATACGCCGATGCTGGAGCGGGCGCTGGCGGAGTTGCGCGCTGAGATCGCGGCGCTGCTCGGCGATGAGCCACCGTCGCCGCCGCCTGCGCCGATTGTGATCCGCAGCGAGCCGCTGACGTTGGACGATCCCGGGCGGCTGGATGCTGCGTTGGTGGGGTATCTGCCGAGTTTTGCGTCGTTGGCGACGCTTTCGGGCTGGCCCGTGGAGAACGGGGCGGCCCGCGAGCAGTGGCGGGGCTTCCTGTTCCCCAATCGGCAGCCGCGCTGGCTGGAGGCGCTTGAGACGCCGCTGGGCCGCTCGGGGATGGTCTGCCTGCCGTGGTTCGCCGATGAGCTTGTGCCGGAGGCCAGCGAGCGCCTGTTGCGCGACGTGGTGGTGGGCGTGCAGTTGGCGAGCGATCTGGGCGCTCGGGCGGTGTCGCTGGCTGGGCTGATCCCCGCGCATTGCGGCTACGGTTACGCGTTGGAACAGGCGTTGGCGGGTCGGGCGGCACCGCGCATCACGACGGGGCACGCGACGACGGTGGTGGCAGTGGTGCGCACGGTGGCGGCGGCGCTGGCAGCCTGCAAGCGCGATTTGGCGGCGCTGGACGTGGCGGTGTTGGGCCTTGGTTCGATTGGCTCGGCGGCGTTACAGGTGGTGTTGCGCCTGTTGCCGCATCCAAGGCGGATCGTGTTGTGCGACCGGGCGGGCAGCCGAGCGCGCTTGGCGGTGCTGGCCGAGGCGCTGCGCGAGCAAGCGGGCTTCCGTGGCGAGGTGGTGCTGGCCGAGGCTGATCCGCTGGCGCCGGAGGTGGTGTACGAGGCTCAGGTGATTGTAGGGGCGAGCAGCGCGCCGAATAGTTTGTCGGTGGCGCTGTTGCGGCCCGGCACGCTGGTGATCGACGATTCGTTCCCGCCCTGTGTGGAGAGCGCCGCGGCGCTGCGGCGGATGCGCGAGCAGCGCGATGTGCTGATCTGCGGCGGCGGGATGTTGCAGTGCGGTTTGGGCCAGCGCACAGTGTTCCTGCCGCTGCGCGATGAGCGGTTGCAGCAGCGTTTGTTGGGCGAGTTGTTGCCCGGCGCGACCGCCAGTTGCCAGTTAGAGTCGCTGTTGTTGGCGCACGATGCCAGTTTGCCCGCGACGCTGGGCTTGGTGACGCCCGAGGGCGCGCTGCGCTACGCTGAGGCGTTGGAGCGCTTGGGTTGGGGCGCAGCGCCGTTGCACTGGGGCGGCTGGCAGTGCGATGCCGAGTTGTTGGAGCGCCTGGCCTTACTGGGGCGCTAGCCGTTCGGGCGTAGCATCCAAGCGATGGCTTGGCGCGTCACCTCGTTGGGGTGGTCGTGTGCCGCTTGAAGGAAGGCGCGGGCGGCGGGGTTGCGCTGCCCCAGCAGTTGCAGGGCGTGTTTGGCGGGCGAGAATTGGAAGTGCGTCTCTGGGCCAAGGTGCGGCAGGCCGATATCAAGGAGCCACTGCAATAGCTCGGCGCTGGGTGCGAGCAGCGAGGCGATCCACAAGCCGCAGGCACCGCGCTCCTGCATGCTGTCGGCGGCTAGGACGCGGGCTTTGAGTTGCGCTTCGCCTTCTGCATCAGGAATGAGCAGGCGACAGAAGGAGCAGTGGCAGAGGCCGCTCCGCTGAACGGCGTCGAAGTACGCTCGTTCCTCGGGTGTGAGTTGATCGAGATTCAGTTGTTCGCGGTCGTTCCACGTTTGGCTGAGCAGGTAGGGTTCGCTATTGTCGAAGCTGTTGATACTCCAATTGCGATCGCGCAAGGTGAGCCAGCGCGCATTGCGCACGCACTGGTGGAGCGGTGTGACCGCCGAGAGCAGCCGCACATTGTAGCGTTTGAAATACAATTCTAGTTCGCTCTCCCAGAGCGCTAGGCAGAGTTCGAACCAGTGCTGGGTAAGCTCGGCGGCGACACCTGCCGCGCCGAGGAAACCGGGGAAGATGTAGTCGAGCGATTGGCGGGAGTAGGGGCGTTTGCCGTTGTGGATTTGTTGCCTTTCTGGGCCGCTGATTTCGTTGATGTAGTTTCGCACATCGGTCTCGATCGGCACGCGGAATTTTGTGGTGACGTTGTCGAAAATCCACCAAGCCAGCCGATAGGCATCGGCGGATTTGATCGGCGGTGTGAGCGGCTCGATGGCTAGTCGCATGAAGGTGGCTCCCATGCTGCTTCCTTTTCGGGTGCATCTTCGAGTTACAAGGATAAGACGTTGAACGAGCTGGTTCGGTGTCGGCGTGGCGTTGATCGGAGCGCCTTGCGCTGGGGTTGCGGGGCGTTTGCGCGAAGCGGCGCGCAGCGCCATCAGACGAGCGCCCACCGTTGCGGATGCGGGCCGTGTGCCGTAGCGACGGGCGGTGTTGAGGCGGCTGCTTTTCTTTCACCCAAAAAAACTGCGCTGTAAGGTAAGTGGAATGTATCTTCCGTTTCTCACGTATTCGTGCTATACTGGCGGAGGCGCGGCTTTTTGCGCGCTCCAAGGCGGAAGTGATAGGACGGAGCTCAGGATGGATACCAACGATATGCCGACCCGTGGCGAGCGCCGCGATGCCCAACGCAACCTTGCGCGGGTGTTGCGCGCGGCACACGAACTGTTTGCCGAGCGTGGCGTCGATGTGACGATGGAGGAGGTTGCGCGGCGGGCGGGCGTTGGTGTTGGCACGATTTATCGGCGGTTTCCCAGCAAGGAGCAGCTGTTTGCGGCGGTGAGCCACGAGGCGTGTGTGGATGCGCAGCATCAGTTGGAGAGCGTGGCGCAGGCTGAGCACGAGCCGCTTGGGCGACTGCGGGCGCTGGTGCTGGTGCAGTATCGGCGCTGTTCGCGACAGGCTGCGCTGATCGACCCGCAGCCGGGCATCGCGCACGAGCAGCAGGAGTTGTACGCCGCGCTGCAGCGCATGTTGGTGCAGGCGATCACCGATGGGCAGCGCAGCGGCGTGGTGCGCGCTGGCGACCCGACGGTGCTGGCGACGCTGTGCCTTGAGTTGCTGAGTCCCCGCGCGTTTCAGCGGTTGGCCAGCGCTTGCGGCGAGGACGCCGACGAGATGGCCGAGCAGGCTGTGCAGTTTGTGCTGGGTGGGCTGGGCGCGCTCTAGAGCTGTTCCTACTTTTTGGTTTTCCCCTCGTTCAGAGAAGCGCTTGGCGAGCAGCTAGGTGGCCTCGCTGCGAAATTCCCCTACTGAACATTCCTCAACCTCATCCCCTATGCACGTTTAGCAATCTTCATCTTGAAACTCAATACTTTGAAGAAATCGCCTACAGCTGGCAGAGAATGATTGGTGCGGAGGTTGGCACGACCGCGCCAATAATAGGTGTCTGCATCATCGGAGTGAAACTCACTAGCCCTGGAGAAATCGGTTAGGTGTATTGTGCTGTTCGCTCATGCGGCGCTCCGGCGGTTTGTAGCGGCGAACTGAACTGCGGAGGGTGCGATAGCCATCATCAAGCGATGGTTCGCGGAGATCACCTGCTCGAACTGGCGGTCGATGAAGGTATTTGGATTAAAACGTTTATCATTCATAGACAACCGTAGTTAAGGGGTACAAAGCCAATTGTAACATGCTTTAGTTTATGTGGTTAGTTGAGATATGGTTGTGAATTCGTGGAATTGATGGGCTTGTTGGTATGACGGTGCTGTTGAACGGCTGCTCGGACACGAACTTGTGCATACGTAGGCATGCGCGCTCATCAATCAGACATCCAATTGTCTATACTAAATCTGTGTAATCTGTGGATGATCCCTAAACCCTCATCCTCCTCGCGAAACTTCTGCTATACTATGCCCCGCAAGACAACATAAGGACAACCATGGCACGTCAACACGCCCGACCTTCGGCGACAGCCATTTGGTCGGTCGCCGCGCGACACGGCCAACTCGTGCTCGCCCCAATACTACTGTTTCTATTGCTCGCTTGTGTGCGTCTCGATCTGCCGGGCCTGCACTACGATGAAGCGCTGGAGGGCAGCCTGCCCGCCGCGCAGTTGCTCGCAGGCCAGCCGATCACCGCGCTCAACGGCGTGGCCCTCCATATCGGCGGCGTCGCCTTCCCGCTGATGGTGCAGAACCACATCGGCGCCACGCAGATCTACGCCGCGCTCCCGTTTATCTGGCTACTGGGGCCGACCGCCGTGGCGCTGCGCAGCATGACGGTGCTGGTCGGCGCGCTCACGATCATCGCCTCCTACGCCTTCGTCGTGCAACTGTGGGGCCGTACCGCCGCCTTCTACACCGCGCTCTGGCTGGCGAGCTTCGGCTCGTTCATCTTTTGGTCGCGCCAAGGCGTGTTCGTCACCACGCTGGCCCCGTTCTTCGCGATCTGTGCGATGGCGCTGGGTGTCGCCTGGTATCGCAATCCGCGCCCCTGGCTGCTCGGCGTGGTGGGGCTGTGCGTGGGGTTGGCCGCCTACAGCAAGGTGAGCGCGCTGTGGCTGCTGAACGGCGCGGTGCTCTGGGCGATCATCGCCCTGAACCGCCGCCTGCCTGCTCTGGCAGTGGAATGGATTTCCAAGCGCTGGCGTGAGTTGATCGTCTTAGTGCTCGGCTTGCTGCTGGGCACCTGGCCGTTTATCCTTTACAACATCCGCTCTGGCTGGGCCTCGGTGCGGGTGGTGCAAGAGAGCGCGGATCGCACCTACCTCGGCATCAGCAACGCCGATGTACTGGGCAACCTGCGCATCCGCATCGAGCAACTCGCCGATGTGCTGCGCTCCGGCGAGCACCTGTGGTACTTGGGCGGCACGTTCCCCAGCACGTTCGCGCTGGCCTCGGTGATCGTGGCGCTGCTGGTATTGTTGCTCGACAGCGCGCTGACGCGGGGGCGCGATTGGCGCATCACGCTGTTCGTGCCGTTCCTGTTGCTGGCCGCGCTGCTGCAGAGCTGTTTCACCATTTCGAGCCTGTGGTACACCCACTTCGCGATTGTGGTGATGCTGCCCGCAATCATCTTTGGCTCCGCCGTACAGCGCCTGCAACGCTGGGTGCAGCACACGCCGTCCTTCCTGAGCCAAGCCGCCTACACGGCGATGCTGTTGCTGGCCGCGCTCACGTTCCTGAGCCAGTTGCGCAGTAGCATCAACTACCTCAACACGACCATCGCCACCGGCGGGCGCTCCTTCCACTCCGCCGCGATCTACGATGTGGCGCGCTTCCTGCGCGACCAACCCGAGCCGATCGTGGCGCTCGATTGGGGCATCTCGACCAGCGTGGAATATCTGAACGGCGCGCGCAAGCCGATCAAGGAGATCTACGGCTACGACCAAGCGCCGCCGCCCAATTTCGCCGAACTCCTCCAGCCCGCGTTCGATGAGGGCGCGCTGTTCGTCACGCACGCCGAGAATCAAGAGGCCTTCCAGCGGCGCGCGGCGTTCCTCGAAATCGTGGCGCAAGCGGGCATGTGGGCCGAGCCGATCAATGTCTCGATCGATAGCAACGGCTGGCCGATGTATGAAGTGTGGCGCGTCCACCGCCCCTAGCGGCGCGCCCCGATGGAGAAGGTTGTGCTCAAGCTCGTGCGTGTCATCGTGTTGCTCCTGCTGATCGTCGTGCTGGCGGTCGAGTTTTGGGCGCTCCGCATGCCGCGCAGCCTGCACCTGCCCGAGCAGCAACAGGTCATCACCAACAACCCCAAGATCGGCGTGCACACCCGCCTGGCTGGCGTAGCCGACGAAGCGTACATCGCCCAAACCTTTCAGCAAGTGCGCGAGATGGGCGCAAGCTGGGTCGTCGATCTGTTCCCGTGGTCCTACGCGCAGCCCCGTTCGCGCTACGGCTACGATTGGAACGGCGCCGATATGATGGTGGCGCACGCCCGCCGCCAAGGACTCACCGTGGTGGCGCGCATCGACATCGTGCCGCAGTGGGCGCGCCCGCAGGGCACCACCGACCGCTATCTCGATCCTGAGCAGTACATTGACTACGCCGACTTTGTGGTGGCCTTTCTGGAGCGCTACCGTCCGCAAGGCGTCCGGCACGTGATCATCTGGAACGAGCCGAACCTCTCGATCGAGTGGGGCCGCCGCAAGCCCGACCCCGCCGCCTACGCCGAGCTGCTCAAGGTCGTCTATCCCCGCGTCAAGGCCGCCGTGCCCGACGCGATCGTGATCGCGGGTGCGCTCTCGCCGCAGCCCGACATGGTCGATAACGACGAGCGCATGAACGACTTCCTGTTCATGCGGCGCTTCTACGAGGCGGGTGGCGGCGACTTCTACGATATGTGGGGCGTGCACACCTACGGCTACCGCAGCCCCAACGACGCCCCACCCGACCCTGAGCAGATCAACTTCCGGCGCGTCGAACTCGTGCATCAAGAGTTGCAGGCGCTCGGCGACGGCGACAAGCCGATCATCGTCACCGAGGGCGGCTGGAACGACAATGTGCGCTGGACCGCCGCCGTGCTGCCCTCGCAACGCCTGCGTTGGACGGTCGGCGCCTATCAGCAGGCCCAAGAGTGGGAATGGCTCACCGCGCTGTGCCTCTGGCAGTTCAACCTGCCGAACGCCACCCACACCTACCACGACAACTGGACGTTCGTCGCCTCCGATGGCACGCCCAAAGCGATCTATTGGGCCGTGCGCGAATCCGCCGTGCCAAACACTAACGTCACCTCACCCTAGCGTCGTTTTCGTTTGGGTGAAGAAAGCGCATCGGCAGCCGAAACGCCCTACCATCATGCCCCCATGAATGTTGAAGCGGCTGCGCATCCCTCACACTCTACGCAGCGCTGTGGCGCCGCTCTGGCGACTTGGTGACAAGGTGACCAGGTGACCTGGTGACTTAGTGATACCAAGTTCGACTGGCTCGTTGTCGTTGAAAGCTGTCATATTTCACTGTTTTCATTGTCATTTCGAGCGAGCGGCTAGGCGACGCGAGAAATCTCGTTGTTCTGCATTGCAGTACGCATTGAGATCTCTCCCCATTCGCTTCACTCAGGGCTTCGACCGTTCAAGATGACAGTGCTTTTCATTGAAAGGAAAGTGGCACATCTGCTCAATATTGCGATTCTGCATTGCTGCCGCAGGCGAAAACTGCTTCTATCGTGATACTGACCAATCGGGTTTGAGATGACTTGGTGACCGGGTGACTTGGTGAAAAACCAAATTATGCAGACCACACCGCCAATTGCCACCGAGCGTGCACCCCACCCACATCAGCGTGACGTACCGCAAGGCATAACCACGGGCGCATCAAATGAGGTAGCCTTCCACTTTGGGGTCCAGGGGCGCTAAGCCCGTGGTCGGGGTTTCCAAAGGGCCGCGACCGGCCCTTTGGGCCTGTACAGCAGCCTACGTTCTCGCGCGTACTCGCCTACCCGCCGAATGGCGCATCTCACGTCCTCGTGAGAATGCCACTCCCACGCCCTCACGAAATGGCGACTTGGTGCGCAAATTGCGCTGATACATCGTGCAGATTATTCCATAAACCCAAACAATATCCCCAACAACTCAATAAAATATATTTGGGTGGCATACGACTTGCTCTAAACAGGCTAGAAATGTATAAGAAACAAGCAAGATTGGGAGATCACCATGAGATTTGGCTTTCTACGCGCCGCCTTAAATATTGCTGCCCTAGCTGGTACAATCGTTGTAAATTGGCTTTCCAATGCCTTACCGCTGAATGGCAAGAGCACAGAAGAGCTTTCTGATTTATACCCCGTGCTCACCACTCCCGCTGGTTACGCATTTTCGATCTGGGGCTTGATCTACCTTGCTTTGATCGGTTTTGCCGTTTACCAAGCTCTGCCCAGCCAACGCAGTAACCCGACGATCGATCGCATCACGCCACTCTTCTTGGTGAGTTGTGTGGCGAATGTCGGTTGGTTGTTCACCTGGCACTACGAATTGCTGCTGCCGAACATCCTCCTGATGTTGATGCTGCTCGTGACCTTGATCGGCATTTACAGACAATTACGAGCCGATGGTACTCCCGCTTCGACAGGCGAGCGCTGGCTGCTCCGCGCGCCGTTTAGCATGTATTTGGGCTGGATCACGGTCGCCACAATCGTCAACCTGAGCACAGTGCTCTACGCCTTCGGCTGGCGCGATGTGAGCATGTTCGGGCAGTTGTTGGCCGCCCTGCTGTTTGTGGTGGCGGGTGTGCTTGGCTTCTCGATCCTGCGCAAATTCGACGACCCAGTATACACCTCGGTGATCATTTGGGCGTTGGTGGGCGTGGCGGTCAAGCAGTCGGACAGCATGCTGGTGGCTGGCACGGCGCTGTTGGTCGCTGTGCTGTTGGCGCTTTCCATCGCCTATCGGTTAGTTACGCGTCCGGCTGGCGAGGGTCGGCTCTCCTGGCTCACCTAAAGTTTAATCGTAGTTCGATGATGCAGACGACGGGCTTCTGGCCCGTCGTTTGTGTTGGGTGCGAAAGCTGCGCTGGCTGAGACGACCACACCGTTTGAAAATTGCCACTCCCCCACTCGCTGCGATGCGCGCACATTTAAGCTAGGCATGCGCCCATCACGTTGTACATGTCCACCACTCTTCTCTTCCCCAACCAATGCACACATGCACGAGTGAGGCGGCATCTGCTCCTTCAACAGATATGCGAATTGTGGTGTTTGTCGCGTTCGTTGAGAGGTGGTGATACGCCATATTAGAGGTGTGTTAGAGTTGCTCCAAATGCCTGTTTTTTGCTTGACAATGCTTCTTATGACTTTCATAATACATTACGGAATTATTGTTCCGTTTTGTTGTGCAGTGCTATCACATCGTTTACTAGAGATGTGTTAGAGTTCCCCTCATCGAGCCCTAAATCTATTGACAAACCGGAATGCACATTCCATAATACATTCGGAATTTCCATTCCGTTTCGTGCAAACTCGTTTGGGTACTGATTGCACAACGGTATACAGGAGAAACATTATGAGCGAGCAAACCACGACCGAAAATGGTGCTACGCAATCACTTCCGCTGATTATCTTAGACGACGCTGTCGTTTTTCCATATACAGTCGTGACCGTGCCGCTGAATGAGGAGAGTGCTCCGGCGGCCGAGGCGGCGCTGAAGGATAATCGGCTGGTATTGCTGGTTGCTCGCCGCGCCGATGCCGACGAAGATGCGCCGCTGGATATGCAGTTGCACCGTGTTGGTACGATTGCGCGGATCGAGCAGGCCGGCACGCTACCAAACGGTACAAGCGGTTTGGTGGTGCGTGGCACGGTGCGCGCTGTGCTGGGCGAAATGCAGCAACAGTCTCCTTACATTCGCTATTCGTTCACGGAACGACCCGATAAGGTGGAGCGCACCCCCGAGCTTGAGGAGTTGATGACCGAGGTGCATGCGACGATCGATGCAGTGTTGGATCTGCGTCCCGGCGTGCCCCAGGAGATCCGCAACTACGTGCGCAGCATCACCGACCCGGGCCACTTGGCCGATAACACGGGGTATTCGCCCGACTACACGTTTGCGCAGCGCCAAGAACTGCTTGAGACGTTCGATGTCGTCGAGCGGTTGCGCAAGGTGCGCGATTTCTACCGCAACCAGATGTCGCTGTTGCAGGTGCAGGCGAAGTTGCGCCAGGAGGTGCAGGATAGCACCAACAAGCAGCAGCGCGAGTTCTATCTGCGCCAGCAGTTACAGGCTATCCGCAAGGAGTTGGGTGAGGATATCGACGAGGAGGCCGAGCTCGACGATCTGCGCAAGAAGTTGGCTGCGGCTGATCTGCCCGAGGCGGCCCGCAAGGAGGCCGATCGCGAGATCGCTCGTTTGGCGCGGATGAATAATACGTCGCCCGAGCATCAGATGGTGCGCACGTATCTTGAGTGGCTGGCCGAGTTGCCTTGGAACAAGGTGAGCGGCGGCGAGATCGATATTGCGTATGCTCGCAAGGTGCTCGATGAGGATCACTACGGCCTTGAAAAGATCAAGGAGCGCCTGCTGGAGTACCTGGCGGTGAAGAAGCGCCGCGAGGCGTTGCAGGGCAATGACGACAATCGTTCGCGCGAGCCGATCTTGGCGTTCGTTGGCCCTCCCGGCGTCGGTAAGACGAGTTTGGGCCAGAGCATCGCCCGTGCGCTGGGCCGCCAGTTTGTGCGGATGAGCTTGGGTGGTGTGCGCGATGAGGCCGAGTTGCGCGGGTTCCGCCGCACGTACATCGGTTCGCAACCGGGTCGTTTGATCCAGGAGTTGCGCCGCGCTGGTACGTCGGATCCGGTGATCCTGCTCGACGAGATCGATAAGCTGGGCTTCGATTATCGCGGTGATCCGGCTTCGGCACTGCTGGAGGTGTTGGACCCTGAGCAGAACCATACCTTCACCGATCACTACCTGAATGTGCCGTTCGATTTGTCGAAGGTGTTGTTCATCGCGACGGCGAACACGTGGGACAATGTGCCGCCAGCCCTGCGCGATCGTATGGAAGTGATCGAGCTGAGCGGTTACATCGAGGATGAGAAGGTGCGCATTGCGCAGCAGCACCTGTTGCCGAAGCAGATTCGCGCCAATGGCTTGCGTCCCGAGGAGGTGCGGGTCGAGGAAAGCGCATTGCGCATGATCATCAGCGATTACACCCGCGAGGCTGGTGTGCGTAACTTGGAGCGCCAGATCGGTACAGTGCTGCGTAAGGTGACGCGGCAGTTGTCCGAGATGCCGGAGCAGACTGCGCAAACCGAGCAAACGGCGCAAGCCGAGCAGGCCAAGCAGCCTGTCGAGGCCAAGACGACGCAGCAGTTGCCCGAGACGCCCGAGCAGACCGCGCAGACGGCGCAAGCCGAGCAGACCGAGCAGCCAGCCGAGGCCAAGACGACGCAGCAGTTGCCCGAGACACCCGAGCAGATTGTACAGGCCGAGCAGACCGAACAGCCTGCCGAGGCCAAGGAGAACACGCTGCCGATCGTGGTGGACAATGCGTTCGTGCGCATGGCGCTGGGTCGCCCGCGCTTCCACAACGAGGCGAAGGAGCGCATCGATCAGCCGGGCGTGGCGACGGGCTTGGTGTGGACTCCGGTTGGCGGTGATATCGTGTTCGTCGAGGTTTCGACGGTCGATGGCAACAAGGAACTGCGCTTGACGGGCCAGCTTGGCGATGTGATGCGCGAGAGTGCAGAGGCAGCGCTGACGTATGTGCGCTCGCGGGCGAACAGCTTGGGCATCGATCCGAAGTTCTTCGAAACGCACGCGATCCACATTCACGTGCCGGGCGGCGCGGTGCCGAAGGATGGCCCTTCGGCGGGCATCACGATGGCGACGGCGCTGGCTTCGGCGGCCACCGGGCGCTTGGTGCGCGACGATGTGGCGATGACTGGCGAGATCACGCTGCGCGGCAAGGTGCTGCCGATCGGCGGTATCAAGGAGAAGGCGTTGGGTGCGCACCGCGCTGGCATCCGCACGATCATTCTGCCGCGCCGCAATATGGACGACCTGGACGATCTGCCGCGCGAGGTCTTCGCCGAGATGACCTTTATGCCAGTGGATACGCTGGACGAGGTGTTGGCGACGGCGTTGCACACGCCGGAGTCGCAGGCGGCGCTCAATGGGAGTGTGTTGGACCTACGCCAGGGTGAGTTTGTTCAGTAATCGCATAACCAATCGGTCAGAGCGCAAGGGGACTCGTTCTCCTTGCGCTCTTTGTTTCCATCCTACTTCAACGCTCCCCGGAAGCGTAACGCCGCCTCATCGGTGTGGTCGTAGTTGCCCGTCAGGATGCCATCGAGATCGCGCAGTGTCGCGGCGAGCGTAGCAGTGTTTCGCCCAACGTGTGCGATTGAATATATGGTTAGACATCGGGAGCAACCTTTCTTGCTTGCTGTGAGACGTTTGCAATAAGGCGAGCAGTGTTGAATTCCCTTTTAGGCGTGCCCAACCGTGCGGCCTTGGATGTCGGGTGCGCACCAGCCACCAGCAGCTGCCTCGCAATGCTGGGGCGCTCCCGCATCACCGCGAAGTGCAGCGGCGTCTGGCCCCATTGGGTCGCGCTGTTCGGGTCGGCCTCGGCCCGCAGCAGCACCTCCACGATCGGCGCGTGATTGCTCGATACCGCCACGTGCAGCGGTGTGTGGCTCGCCGACGTGCGCTCCTCGGTATCGGCCTGATGGTCGAGCAGGAGGCGTGTGAGCGCAAGATCACCGTTGTAGGCGGCGCGGTGCAGCGCTGTGAATTGGCTGACTAACGGCAGGCCGTGTTGCAGGGCGGTCGCGGCATCCCAACGCTCGTGGGCGTTGCGCAGCGCTGGCGTAGCAGTGAGCAGACGCTGCACTTGCGCTGTATCGCCGAGCCGCACAGCGATGAAGAACTGCACCGTCAACGTGAACATCGCGCTGTCGCTGGGTTGCTCGGGCCGCCATGCGCGCATCGTCTGGTCGAGTTGGCTGCGGAGGCATTGCCGCGCACGGAACAAGCGCTTCTTCACCACCGCCGCCGAGAGATCCAACACTGAGCCAATCTCGGCATGGGCATACCCAGCCAAGTAGAACAACCACACCAATTGGCGGTCGATATCGGGCAGGCTGTTGATGGCTTGCTGCAACTGTTGGCCTATCTCACGGGCCTCGAACTGCGCAGCGAGATCGGGCGTGGGGCTAGCGTGCGTGTCGGCCATCTCGAACGGTGCGATGCTGAGCGACTTGCCGCGCACCAGCCTATCGCTGCGCTTGAGCACGATGCGCCGAAACCAGCCAGGGAACGCCGCAGGCTCGCGCAACTTCGCCAAGTTCAGGAAGGCTTCGATAAACGCCTCTTGGGCGGCGTCTTCCGCCAAATGCGCGTCGCCGAGCATGGCGTAGGCCACCGCATAGGCCATGCGCTGAAACTGCACGACCACCCGCCTAAAGGCTTCGAGATCGCCGTGTTGTGCCGCCACAATCGCCTGTTCAAGCTGTTCGTTCATTGCTGCCACCAATCGTGTCTGTCGTTCTACAGAGAAGTCCCACCTGCGAGCGAAAAGCTTCCATCCCTTGACTCTGTTCCTATTTCAGGTCATCATATCCTGGTGATATTGTTCGGCGTTTAGCACAGAAGGATACTTCCATGCTGCGAATGACCCTGCTCGGTGTTGGTACTGCTGTCCCCGATCCTGACCGTGAGAACACACACATGGTTTGGGAGTCGCCCGAAGGCCTATTGCTCATCGATGCGGGTGGTAGCACGTATCAACGCTTGTTGCGTGCGAACTTGGACCCGTTGAAGTTGTATGGAGTGTTTCTGACCCATTCGCACGCCGATCATATCAATGGTCTGCCTGCATTGCTGTTTCAACTAGCAGTGATGAAGTACACAAAAACGCTGCCGATCTACGGCAATGCACCGACCCTAGCATTGGCGAAGCGGGTAGTGGAGGCGTTCGAGTTAGAGCAGTACCAAGTCGCTGTCGATTGGATCGAGGTGGTGGGTGGACAAACGGTGCCGTTACCTGTGAGCAGTTATCGCCTGCTGACCGCGGACACCGTTCATTCTCGTCCTGGTTTAGGTTTGCGCTTCGAGGCAACCAGCGGCGGCGGGGTGCTGGCCTATTCCGCTGATACGGAGCCGTGCGATTCGATTCAAGCATTGGTGCAGGGTGCCGATGTGCTCATTCACGAGGCCACCAAGGCCGACCCGTTCCCGGGCCATACGTCGCCACGACAGGCTGGGCAAGTAGCGGCGCGGGCTGGCGTCAAACAACTGGTTCTGGTGCATTTCAGCCCACGCTGGACGATCAGCGCCTCGCAGGCGATTGAGGAGGTGCGAGCGGGTGGCTTCGTTGGCGATGCCGAGATCGGGCGCGAATTCGGCACCTACACGCTGCAGAAGTGATGCAACCTGTTGCCGAAGCCTCACACCGCATCTGCCGATAAAACACGAACATCCCTGTCTCGCAGTACAGGGATGTTCGGTCAAATAAAAAAGAGCTTTGCGTAGAGTATCTCAGAGACGCATTACCACAATATTACCAAGTGGGCACGGCACCGATCGAACAATGTATTGGCCGATGCCATGCCCAACAATTCGTACCTATTCCCCATTCAGCAGGATGAAGAGTCGTGCCCGCACCGCACCTTTATCATCGAGACCTGGTGTGCCCGATGCGGTGACCGCCTGGATGGGGTGGAACAACTCGTACCCCTCGGAGTCCTCATCGATCATGTCAAACTCGGTCAGGACATCCTCGATCTTATCGGTATTGATGTAGAACAGACCAGTGTTCGGCGTGTAGACCTTGCCCGTCGCCAGCTTGAAGGTCGCCTCGTCGCTGATCGGGTTGGGTGGGCCGCCAGCCGTGTCGAGCGCGTGCTGGCCGACTGCGAACACCAACTCGGGGCCAGCGAAGCCGTAGCCGCCCAGGCTCGTGCCCGAATCGTCCATCGGTGAGCGCACCACGGTCCACAGCACACCGTTGAACGTCTCCTCCTCCAACTCGATGCCCTGGCTGTTGGCCAGCTGCTTCAGCACCACACCGATCTTATCCATACCACGCTCGGCGGCGGCGAGATCAACCGGGCGGATCGAAATGAAACCCGTGACAGGAATGGAGATATCGCCGACCTGCTCGCCTGGCAGCACTACCAGCGAAACATCGCCGTGCATCCAGCTCAAAATATCTTGCTCAAGGTTGATGCCGATCTGATCCTCGATCTCGGCCAGTGTCTCCTCGATATCGCCATCCGCAGCCATCGCCTCCATCACCTGATCCTTGAACGTCGATGGTAGGCGGAAAGTGATCAGGCCAAGCGCATCTTTGCTGATCAACTTCAGCCGCTCGGGGTCTGTGCCAGTCTTGGACTCTTTAAGCTGGGCAGCGTAGTCGGGGCTGAGCTTGCCAGCATCGATCTGCACGGTGGTGTCGAATTGCAAGCCCTCGGGATCGATCGAGATCGACAGACCCATGCCCTGCAGCGCCTTGACGTTGTTCAGCTGATCCTCGAACTGTGCGCGCTGCTCGAAGGTCATCTCGTTGAGCGATGCCTGCACCGCCTCGCTGAATACCTCGTTCAGCGATACGCCGTCCATAAAGGCGTAGAAGACGGCCTTCTGGGGCAGGTCGGCTAGCACGTTCTTGAAACGAGGGTTATCGGCCAGCGATTCGCCACCCTTCGAGTGCAATTCCATAATCCGGTTGAGGGCTGCGGCGTTATTGCCGAACAAGATGTAGCCGTCAACCTGCGTGAAGGCCGACAATGGATTCTTCTCACCCTCGGTCTTCTCGTAGATGGTTCGGCCAAACGCCTCGGTGGTGGTGAAGCTATCGCCCAAGCCTTCGCGGTGAGCGCGCTGCTTGTCGAGGAACGCCTTGGCGGCGGCATCATCGCGCGATGTCAAAATCAGTGCAATTTCGGCTGTGTCTAACATATCGCCGATAGTGCTATCATCGAGATCGTCGAGTTGCGAATTTGCTGGAATACCACGGATCACGAAGGACATTTCGGTGCCCAACCAGGGCAAAATATCTTCTTTAAACGTCACGCCAAGGTCTTCTTTGAGATCCTCGTCGAGCGAGCTGCTATCCTGCTCGATGAACAGTTTCGGGTACGCGGCTTTCAAGCGTTGTACACCTTCGACGGCGCTCAAGTTCGGCGTGAGCGAGATATAGAGCTGTGTATCGGCGCTCACGATTTGTGGGATATCGCGCTTGCCCTGAAACAGGGTCCGCCCAAGCACAACTGCAAAACCAGCACCGATCAGGATGACCAACAGTGCGCCAATGCCGACGTAGAGCAAGCCACGTCCACCCTTTTTAGGTTCGGAAGGAGGTGTTGGTGAGGGCAGATCAGTCTCTTCGAGACGGGTGGTTGCATAGTACGAAGACGAGTTCGGCTGCTGCGGATCGCTCATGCGTCATCTCCTTTAATAATGATGCTTGTATAACGTTGGGGGACAAGCTAGGCATGGCTTGAGGTGGTACGAGGATGAACACGAACATCGATTATCGTGTCCACGTGTTTGACTATACCACAAAGCTCTTGCCAAAACAGGTTCCAAATAGTAACGAAATTTCGGACTATTACAATACGTAGGTCTCAATATCACAAATAGATACGTGTTATTGCGGAAAAAAGTCACACCGATTCCAGACAATCATACCAATGGAGTAATTTAATGGGGAATAGTGGGGGAATTTGAGCGCGAAGGCCTTATCTATCGCGAAAAAAGAGAAGAATCGACAGATACATGGTGGTTCTACCATATCACTCATTAAAATAATGTTTAATGAGTGATATGGTAGATCTGTTGTGGGGAGCGGCTATTTGCTTGTGCGCAGCGTAAAGATCGTGGCTTCGGGCGGGCAGAGTAATCGGAACGGCCCACCGCTCAGGCCGCGCGATACATACAGCTGCATCGCGCCAATCTGATAGTGGCCGATCGAGTAGCGCCAGCCGTGGCGTGGCAGCGCGAACGCCCCCAAGCCTGGCAAGCGCATGTGCCCGCCGTGCGTGTGGCCCGAGAACTGCACAGACACCCCGCGGGCCGCAGCCTCATCGGCGAAATCGGGCGAGTGCGAGAGCAGCAGCGTGAACGCACCGGATGGTATGCCGTGCATTGCGACATCGAGATCGGGGTGGCCGTCCCAGAGGTCATCGACAGCCACTAGCCAGAATTCGCCGCCGTTCCAACTGAGCCGCCGATGTTCGTTAATCATCAGTGGGATGCCGCAGCTCGCCAGAATGGAGTGTAGCTCGCTCAGCCCCTCCCAGTAGTCGTGGTTGCCCGGCACGGCGTACATCCCCAACGGTGCGCTGAGGCCGCGCAGCAACGGGGCCACATCGCCGAGCGCGCGGTGCTTGCTGACAAAATCGCCAGTGAAGATCAGCAGATCGGGCTGCTCACGCTGCATCTGCTCCTTGGCCCAATCCAAATTGGCTACACTGTAGGGGTGCCCAAGGTGAATATCGCTGATCTGGCCGATCCGCAGCCCATCCAGTTCGGGCGGCAGATTCGGCAGGTTCAAGGTGACGCGCTCGAATCGCGGTCGACTCGGCTCGATCAGCGTGATATAGGCTAAGCTCGCCAACCCCAGCGTGCCCATGCCCAACGTCGCGGGCCAACCCCAACGCCGCATCCCCAGCAGGCCAACCCCGGCTGCTCCAGCGCCCAAACGCAGCCAACCTGACGAATAACGGACTCGTGAGGTGTTGAAGGGGTGTCGGCCCTCTTTTCGGGAAGGGACCGCCGCCATGCCTGCCATTGGATGCTTGCCGCTTTGTTGAACTGAGTGCGGTGGGTGATGCCCATTCGTGTGTGTCGGGGCTGTTTGGGGTGAACTCATGGACAACTCCTTAGCAATGCGTATGAAACGATCTTCAAGCGTGGGCGCGAAGCAGTGTGTCCAATCGGCTGTGTGAGCCGTCTCAGTAGCACCCAAACGCTCTGTCCAAAAACGCTTCGCTCGTTCAGTATACGTCTCTAGTATACGCGATCAAAATGACAAACTGATGAAGGCATGCCACGGAGAGAGATAACATCGCATGTTTGCCTGCAGATGAGGTACGTTCGGTGCGATTTCATGCTATGCTACCAAGCGAGAGAAACGATGTTAGTTGGAGATGAGAGTGTAATGAACTGCCGATTTTGGCGTTTTGCTGGTATTGCCTTTATCATGTTGAGCCTGCAAGCCTGCGCGAGCCAGCCTTCCGCGCAATCGCCGCCTCCCACCCCGACACTCGCGCCCCTACCGCAGCCCAGCGTCACACCCGAGCCGAGCGCCACTGCCACGCAGCCTCCAACGCTCGAGCCGAGCGCCACGCCAACGCCTAAGCCGAGCGCCACGCCAACGCCAACGCCTGAGCCGAGCGCCACACCGACCGAAACGCCCATCCCGGCGGCGACCGCCACCAGCCAACCGACTGCCGTCATCCCCGATGCCACTGCCAGTCCCGAGATGACGGCCTATCAATACGTCTTTCCCGTGCGCAGCAGCGGCGAGATCTCCTACGGCGCAGCGCATCACGATTACCCCGCCACCGACATCTTCTGCCCGATCGGCAGCGAGTACGTGGCGGTGATCGGCGGCGTGATCGATTTCGTGAGCACCGAGGATCTGTGGAGTCCATCCACCGACGATCCCGCCTTGCGGGGCGGCATCTCGGTGGCGTTCATCGGCGATGATGGCGTGCGCTACTACGGCTCGCACTTATCTGCGGTGGCCGAGGGCATCGAGCCGGGTGTGCGGGTGGAGATGGGGCAGGTGCTCGGCCTGAGCGGCAAGAGCGGCAACGCGGCCAGCACGCCCCCACACGTTCACTTCGGCATCTCGCGCCCCACCACCCCCGACGATTGGCGGACGCGGCGCGGCCAAGTGTCGCCCTACCCCTACTTGCAGGCGTGGCGCAGGGGCGAACATATCACGCCCGAACTGCCCTAGCACGAAATACAACGATGAGGCCGCTCCACGTGTGGAACGGCCTCACCATCCTATTCCAGCAAATGTGTCGCTATACCAGCGCCGCCTGCCAGAGATTCGCCAATTCGGCTTGTGGGCCGCGCAACAGCGCCTGATCCACGGGCGCGACTTGCCGGAGCAGCACCGCTGCCCGCAGCGCATCGAGCGTCGTCAGGGTGCCTGCGGGTGGTGCGCTGAGCGGCGGCAGACTCGCCTGCGCCGCCTGTGCCGTCTGCGCCAAGTTCGCATCGCCGATCGCCTGCGCCAACTCGGCCAGCGCGACGGCCCGCGCCAGCGCCGCCACACCAGAACCGCTCGCTGCCAACAGCCACTTCAGTGCCTTGGCCAACTGGCGGCGATAATGCCCCGACCGCGTGGTGTGGCCCGCTCGCACAAACGCCAGCAGCGCCACCGCCGTGCGTTCCACCGCCTCATCGCCCTGGCCCCACGAACCATCGACGTTTTGACTGCGGGCCAGGTCGCGCAGACTGACCGTACTGCTGGAGGGCATCGCCTCCTCTCGCGAGAGCACCTCACCCAACGGTTGCGCCATCGGCGTAGGCTCGGGCGCAGGAGCGGGCATCGCCATCGGCGAGAACGCTGCGGTGGGCATTGCCGAATCGCGGGCTTGCATCCGACTACGCTTGCTGAGGGCTGTCCTGCTGATGTTCGATATTGAGCGGAGCACCGCACCACCGGCAGCGGCGGCTCCACCGCCTTGGAAGCCGCTCAGATCGAGACCCTCGGGCAGCGGCACTGCCACCTGCACCAGCGACGAATCGCCCGTCGTGTTCGCCACCGCGCTATCGATCGCTACAAAGGCGGTGTACGGCGACAACACGCGCTGCTCGATTGACAGGCCGATGATCTCGCCGCGCAACGCATTCGTCTTCGTCGAATCGTCGCGGATCATATCGAGCAGTGCGGTCATACGGGCCTGTGCCCACGCCCGCTCGATGCTCGGCTCAACCGTCGTCGTGTTTGGCAGGTCCACCGCCAGTTCGACCTGTTCCTCCCCACGGCGACCGCGGATCAGTAGGCGAGCCGGAGCGGAGCCGCTGGGCTTGAAGCGCGCCACCACCTCCAACGGCTGGCCGATGTACAAGTCTGGCAGCCGCGATGGGTAGACATCCCACGCCGCGCCGCCCTGCCACGTCAACTGCAAATCTTGCAGCACTGGGAAGGCCACGCGATCCTGGAAGCGCACAATTGCCGCTTCGATGTCCTCGTTCAACTGCAAGAACTCCGCCGTACCGTGCCCAAACTCGGCCAAACGCATCAACAGCATGCGGTTCACCGAAGGGCCGATGCCGAACGTGAACAGGCGGGTGCGGCCCAAACGCTGCTCGACCAGCCGCAACGCCTGCTCCTCCGTGGAAACCGCGCCATCGGTCAGGAACACCACGTAGCGTTGGCGCTCGGCGTCGCTCGGCAACTGCAACGCGGCATCGAGCGCGCCGATGATATCGGTACCGCCACGGGCCGTCACCTGCCCCAACCACGCATCGGCCTGCTCCACCGTCGCCTGTGTCACCGGCAGCGCGGCCTCCGACAGGCGCTCGATCACATTATCGAACGTCAACACTGCAAAGGTATCGAGCGGGCCGAGCGTGCGCAAACACGCCCGCAGCGCATTGCGCGCCTGCAACAGCGGGCCGCCCTGCATCGAGCCGGAGCGGTCCAGCACAAACACAAACTCGCGCGGCGCAGGCTCGAAATCATCGGACATGCGGGGCGGCAGCGCCGTGACCATCACCGTGCTGCCGTTCGCCGAAGGCGTGGCCCAAGCCGCCGCCTGCAGCGCATCCTCGGCCACCGCGTAGCGCAGCACGAAATCCTTGTTCGGCAGCACATCGCCCGGCACCTGCACCGTGCAGCGCCGCTCATCGACCCGCGTTACGCTGATCTGGTGCGACGGGCTGCGCGGCTCGCCCAACGCCACACCCGCATCGATCGACACGTTCAGGTAGACTGGGCCGATCGGCGCGCCCGATTCGGCCAGCGGCGCATCCACCTTCGCAGCCTCCCTCGGGTCGGCGTGGAACTTCGGCGTCAAGCCCATCGGGAACACAAACTGATAATCGCCATCGTCGTAGCGCAGCCGTTCCTGATACCGCACCGTCACCACGATCTGCTCGTTCGGCATCACATTCGCGATCGTCACCTCGAACAGGTTCGGGCGGCGCTGCTCGATCAGGCTCGCCTGCTGCCCGGCCCGTCGCGCCTCGTCATACGCCGTGTGCGCAGCCTCAAGCTCCTGAATATCCGCACGGATCACGCGCTGGCCGATGCGCAACTCATAATCGACGATCGCCGCCTCGTGCGGCAGCGGGAAGCGGTACGAAAGCTCGATCGGCTTCGTGAACGGGTTCGCGAAGCGTTGCGTCACCGCGACGCTAGCGAGCGGCCCGTACAACTGCGCCGTAACATCGGTCTGCTCTAAGGGCAACGACGAGGCCGCTGGCACACCGGTCGCAACCAGTGTCCCCAAGCGCAACTCATCGGAAGAAGGAGCAACTGTCATGAATGGCCTCCATTCTGATGGTGGGTCTGCTCGCGCCCCAACACCCGCTCAATCGCTTGCATCAACTCTGCCTGCTTCACGCGCCAGAGCGGCGCAGCCTCGGCGCTCACCAGCAACTCAATACCAGGAGCCAATCGATACCGCATCAGCGCTTCGCCGCGCGGCTGAGGCCCAGGGACAACAGGAGTTGGCTGGGGATGCAGCAATGACTCCACCGATGCCGCATCCATCCCAGACAACTTCGCGCGGATCTCATCCAAGCGCAAGCCCTGGCTTCGCAGTACCGGAATCGCCCGCAACCGCAGCAAATGCTCATCGGAATAGCGCGCCCCCAGCCCAGCGCCTTCCGGCGGCGGCAACAGCCCTTGCTGCACGTAAAAATGGATATTCCGGCGCGCCACGCCCGCTAACTCGCTCAATTCGGCAATCGTATAATCGGCCATAGTTACCTCCAATATGACAGTGAAAGCATATCACTGTTAAGTTTTACTGTCAATACTTGATCTGGCCGATTCGCCGTTTTTTTTGGGAAAAAGAAAACAACGCCCTGCCAGCCGCAAACTTCCCTTTTCTGCCCTGTTGAGGCACTGGGCTGGCGCGCTCACGTCTATAGCGCATTGGGCTGCCGAAAAGCTGTATGCGCAAGTTGGGTAATGGGTGGGGGATACAATAGCGCCACGACACTGGTTCGTACCACCGAGGCCGCCGATGGATGAAGCACCCGCCAAACCTCAGCGCACTCTAGCCTACCAGAGCGTCGTACTGCTGCTCGTGCTGTGCGGCTTGGTCTGGTACGATTGGCCCGACGGACGGCTGCGTGTCACGTTTATCGCCACCAAAGGCGATGCTATGCTGATCCAGACGCCGCGCGGCAACCACGTGCTGATCGACGGCGGCAGCGATCCGGCCACGCTCACCGCCGCGATAGGGAGGCAGATGCCCTTCTGGCGGCGGCACCTCAAACTCGTGGTGCTCACCACCCCCAGCGCTCGCCAGATCTCCAGCCAAGTCGCCGTGTTCGCCCGTTACCGCCCCGATGCCGTGCTCACCGACCGACCGAAACAGCGCAGCGCCGCCCTCGACGAATGGCAACGGCTCCTCAAAGAGCATCGCACGCCCATCGAGATCGCCCGTGTCGGCGCGCGCATCGACCTCGATGGCGCTACGTTGCGCATCCTCGCCCTCGGCGACGGCGAAGCGCACGGCTTGGTGATGCGGCTCGACTATGGGGCCACCAGCATCTTCTTCAACCACGCGGGCAATGCGCGCAACGAGGCGGCGCTGTTGGCTCAGGGTGCTCGCCGCGTGAACGTGATGGTGTTCCCGTGGGAGCGCGACCCGCACACCGCCTTGGTGGAGCAGCTGCGTCCGCGCGCCTTGGTGCTCACCGACGGTTGGGCCAGCGAACGCCCGGCGCTGCTCACCACCACGCAGCGAGCGATCGGCGGCGCGGCCATCTACCACGAAGATCTGCACGGCACCATTACGTGGATCAGCGACGGGAGGCGCAACTGGATCGAGACCGAGCGCCCCTAAACGCTCGCATGGCCGATTCGATGCGTGAAAATATAGCTTGTCGTGGCCGCTTGACTAGGCTATAATAGCGGTGGATGCGGGCGTAGCTCAATGGATAGAGCAACGGTCTTCTAAACCGTAGGTTGTGGGTTCGACCCCCGCCGCCCGCGCCACATTGGAAGCGGTATTCTGCTATTTGGCGGAGTGCCGCTTTTGTGTGTTGTGGGGTATACCGTAATATAAGGACATCAACCCACCTTCCCCTAGAATCGCCATATCAACCAGCAGGAGCACGCCGATGATTCTTCCCAAGGTCCGTGACCCGCGCTTTATCACTATTCGCCGTGGCGGCACGCTCACCGATGCAAACCACCGACTGCTGGCGCTGTGGGCCGCCGACTGCGCCGAGCATGTGCTGCACTTCTTCGAGGCGGTGCGCCCCGACGACACGCGACCGCGCCAGGCTATCGCGTTGGTGCGCGCATGGGTGCGCGGCGAAGTCTCGATGACCGAGTCGCGCACTGCGGCGGGGCACGCCAATGGCGCTGCCCGCGATCTCCGTGGTGCCCCGCGCTACGCCGCCTACGCTGCAGGCCAAGCCGCCGCCGTCGCTCACGTCGCCGCGCACGAGCTTGGTGCCGCCGCATACGCCATCAAAGCCGTGCAGGCCGCCGCACCGAAGGGCCAAGCGGCAGAGGCGGGTCGGCGCGAATGCGCCTGGCAGCGCGAGCAACTGCCGGAAGCGATTCGCGAACTGGTCCTCGATGACCAACGCCTGCGCAACGACATCTGCTGGTCGGTGTTCGATTGCTGAATCCTGTTTCCGCCACCCTCACTTTGCCCACAAACTTGACACCACTGCTGCAAACGCGTACACTCACCCCGCGATACTCGTCGCTGTCTGAATACGATTGGCGGATATGGGCACACTTTATCTCGTAAGCACGCCGATAGGCCATCCCGACGATTTCACACTGCGGGCATTGCAGGTGCTGCGCGATGTGGACCTGATCGCGGCGGAGGATGTGCGCCTCACACGACGGCTGCTGGCGCGCCACGGCATTGAGACGCTCTGCGTGCCCTACCACGAGCACAACAAACTCGGCCAACTCGACGATGTGATCACCGCGCTCGCCAACGGCGATGTGGCACTTGTCTCGAAGGCTGGCACGCCCAACATCTCCGATCCTGGCTTCGAGTTGATCAGTTCGTGCATTGTGATGGGCTTCGCGGTGGTGCCCATCCCTGGCCCTTCCGCCCCCATCGCGGCCCTCTCGGCGGCTGGTCTACCTAGCGAGCAGTTTGTGTATCTCGGCAACCTGCCCCGTCGTGGCCCCGAGCGCCGCGCCCTGCTGCAGAGCGTCGTCGATCTGCCGATGACCTTGGTCGGCCTGGAGGAGCCGCATCGCCTCGTCGATACGCTCACCGATATGCTGAACATCCTTGGGGATCGGCGTATGGTGCTGGCCCGCGACCTCACCAAGCCACAGGAGAGCTTCCGCCGCGAGATGATCAGCCAAACGCTGGCCTATCTATTGGCGCACCGCCCCCACGGCGAGTACACGCTGCTGGTGGCTGGACGCCCATTGCGAGCCAAAGCCAAAGCGAAGGCCCGCCCTCAGGCCGATTCTGCCGTACCAAACGTCTCCGATGTGATCGTTGAGGAAACCCTGCCGAGCGAGGCGGAGATCGCCAATCGGCTGCGTGCCCTGCGCGAACAGGGCAAAAGCGGGAGCGCCGCATCACGCCAAGTCGCGCGCGAATTCGGCATCAACAAGAGTTTGGTCTACCAGATCTGGATCTCGCTCGATCTGCCGCCCGATGGCGAGTGATCGCGCGAACGTCCCACACGCCACCTGTGACAATGAGGAAAAACGTGGATCTCACCAACAGCGTGATCGTCATCACGGGCGCATCGAGCGGTTTTGGTGCCGATATCGCGCGTTGTGCCGTTGCAGCGGGCGCACGTGTGGTGCTCGCCGCCCGCTCGGCCACCGCACTTGATCAACTCGCCGATGAGCTTGGCCGCGACTGCACCCTGGTGCAGCCCACCGATGTGACCTCCGATGCCGATGTGGCCCGCCTGGCCGAAGCGACATTCGAGCGTTTTGGGCGGGCCGATGTGTTGGTGAACAACGCAGGCTTCGGGGTGCTCGACCGCATTGCCGACGCGCCGCTGGCCGACCTGCAGGCCATGGTCGATGTGAATGTGTACGGTATGGTGCGCTGCACTCACGCCTTCCTGCCCCATATGCTGGCCCGCAACAGCGGCCAGATCGTGCTGATGGCCTCGCTGGCTGGGCTGATCGCCACCGCCAATATGGGCTTCTACAACGCATCCAAGTTCGCCGTGGTCGGTTTCGGGCGCACGCTGATGCTCGAACTGCAGGGCACCAATGTGCGCTGCGCGATGATCTGTCCCGGCGTGGCGCAGACGGGCTTCCAGCGTACCGCTCCACTCGCGAAGTACAGCCGCGCCAGCAGACTCGCGGGCTTTATCACCAGCGAACAGGTCGCGCAGGCCACCGTGCGGGCCATCCAACGCCGCACTCACGGCGAAGTGCTGATCCCTCGTCGCGCAGGTCCACTCGCTGCTTTTGGTGCCGCGTTCCCTAACGTAACCCGCCGAATCCTCCATTTTTTAGGATGAGAGTCATTGCCCAACAATGGTACTGAAATGATTCAACGAATAGGACTACAGGCATAAGCATAGGATGGCAAGCACCGAACGATTATGGTACTATAGTTCAACGAACGTCTACGCATCTTATACGGATGCAACCAGGAAGTTCTGTTAGTGGTGCTCACCGCTAACTCTGTTGAGGGGGTGTTTCGTGGCGATACATCTTTCACAGCGCGTGGAAAAAGTGCCTGCATCGGGTATCCGGCGCTTTTTTGATATAGCGGCAACCATGCCCGATGTCATTTCGTTGGGGATCGGTGAGCCAGATTTTGTGACACCAGCGGCGTTTCGTGCGGCCAGCCAACGCTCGTTAGATGCGGGCCACACCGGCTATACCTCGAACTCTGGCTTGCTGGAACTGCGTGTTGCACTTTCCGATCACCTTGAGCGTCTGTATGGTGTGCGCTACGATCCCGAAAGCGAACTGTTGATCACCGTAGGCGTCAGTGAGGCGTTGCAGAACTCAATGCTGGCGACGATCGATCCTGGCGACGAGGTGATTATTCCTGAGCCATGCTTTGTGGCGTATCAGGCTGCCGTGATCTTCGCTGGCGGCACACCTGTGCACGTCGCCACCTCAATGGAGCACTCGTTTCAAGTTGAACCAGCCGCGATCGAAGCCGCGATCACGCCCCGCACACGGGCCATCCTGATCGGCTACCCGAATAACCCCACGGGCGCGGTAATGCCCCGCGAAAAGCTGTTGGAGATCGCCGCGATCGCCGAGCGTCACGACCTGATCGTGTTCTCCGACGAGATCTACGACCGCCTGATCTACGGCGTGGAACACACCTGTTTCGCATCGCTGCCCAATATGAAGAGGCGCACCGCGTTGCTCGGTGGCTTCTCGAAGGCGTATGCGATGACAGGTTGGCGCTTGGGTTGGCTCGCAGGCCCAGCCGATCTCACCGCCGCGACGCGCAAGATCCACCAGTATGCGATTATGTCTGCCCCGACGCCGGCGCAGTATGCGGGCCTCGAAGCGCTACGCAATGGCGAACAGGCTGTGCAAGAGATGGTCGCTGAGTACGATCGACGGCGGAAGGTGCTCGTCGAAGGGTTTAACTCGATGGGCTTGCAGACGTTTGTGCCGCAGGGCGCCTTCTACGCCTTCCCGCGAATCGCCCATCTTGGCTTGACGAGTGAGCAGTTCGCCGAGCGACTGCTGCACGAGCAACATGTCGCAGTGGTGCCTGGCGATGCGTTCGGCCCGAGCGGCGCAGGTTTTGTGCGGGCATGTTACGCCACGTCTATGGATAAGATCGAGGCCGCACTCGATAAAATTGAGCGTTTTGTGCGTTCTGTCTCATAAGTATTGCAGTAGCAACGGCACGCTTGACTGATCTGGGTATTGCCATCAGCAAGTTGAATCGATCTACGACGATCGATCGCTGCATATACCACCACAACTAACTTTCACATCTTGTAAGGAGGTATTGGTATGGCGATTCAAAGTTCACTCGCTTCTGGCTCGACCAACACAAACGAACAACCGAAGATCGTCGAAGAACAGCTCTTCTGCTCGCTTACTGGCAAGCCAATTAGCAGAGAAGAAGCGTATTGGGCTCCACCTCTGATCACGGCAAAGCAGCTCGTTACTACTATTGTTACCACATTGGTACGCTCGCCGGGCAGCTTGGGCGAAGTACTGTTGGCCGAGCAGCCGAATGTACCGTACGCTCAGGATGCTCGCGATCTCTTAGCATCCCGCCGCAGCACCGAGCAGATGAAGCTGCTGCTCGGATTGTTGGTCATAATCGCGCTGATCGTAGCGCCGATTATCCTGTTAACGATGTAATTGAGGTTCCATGCGCCTTTCGATCATTATGCCCTGCTACAACGAAGCGCGTACCCTCCGCGAAATTTTGGCGCAAGTACGTGCAGTTGAGTTCGATAAGGAGATAATCGCTGTTGACGATCATTCCCAGGATGGAACGTATGAGATTTTGTGCGATGAGGCCGCCTCGGATCCATCAATGATCGTAGTGCGTCATCCCTCCAATCGAGGCAAGGGCGCTGCTGTTCGGACCGGTTTGGCTCGGGCTACAGGCGATATCGTCATTATCCAGGATGCTGATCTCGAGTACGATCCGCAAGATTATTACGAATTAGTCAACCCGATCGCGAGCGGACGCGTGAATGTCGTGTTCGGCTCGCGTTTTATGGGCCGACACACAGGTATGTATTTTTGGAATGCGCTCGGCAACAAAGGGTTGACCTTCCTCACCAATTTCCTGTTCAACTGCTGGATCTCGGATATGGAGACCTGCTACAAGGTGATGCGCACCGATATTATGCGCAGCCTGCAGTTGGAGAGCAACGACTTCCGGTTGGAGCCGGAGATCGCCGCCAAAGTGCTTAAGCGCGGCGAGCGTATCTACGAAGTGCCAGTGAGCTACCTTGGGCGCACTTACGAGGAGGGCAAAAAGATGAAGCCCAGCCAGGGCTTGTTTGCCATTCTCGCGCTATTGCGCTACCGCTTCTGGAACTAGAACCCATCGCTGGAACCCAACGGCTAGCACAAACGGCAACGTGCTAGCCGTGTATCTCCCTATCCCACCTGATACAATAGGCTTCAACCATAGGCAGCACTACGCACACGTCGCTTTTGGCGGCTTCACGTTGGCCGCCCAACAGTTGGTGATGCCATGATCAAAACCCTGCTCCTTGGTGTAGCGCTCTGCTTCGGGCTGAGCAGTTGCGGCGAAGCAGTGAGCCAGCCCTTACCGACCGCCCATGTGCTGATCGGCACCTCCCTCGCCGAAACGAGCGCTCTGCCAAGCCACACACCCACGACACTCCCTACGCCCACCGCGCAACCCTCACCCACCACACCGCCCACGCCTGCCACCGACCTAGAGCAATACCGCGTTTGGATGCACGAAGCGCGCATGCAATACCCCTACAGCGAATCGCTCGATGCGATGTGGTCGGTGATGATCTGCGAATCGAGCGGCAACCCGACCGTGGTGGTTAACGGCTATTACGGGCTGTTTCAGTACAGCAGCGACACCTGGCTCGGTGAATGGAATCCCTACCGCGAGCAGCCCATCCTCGATCCCAAAGCGCAGATCTTCGCTACCGCCAAAGCCTGGTACGATGGCAACCAACACTGGTGGGGATGCCGTTAGGCACGGTGGTATAATGCCTCAACGATAAACCTCCGTAGACAAAGGAGCTTGGAATGGATGCTACGCTCACGATGTTAAAAGAGCTAACAGATGCGCCTGGTGTTTCCGGTTTTGAGGCACCTGTTCGCCAAGTGATGCGACGCTACCTGGAGCCGCTCAGCACGATCATCACGGATAATCTGGGCAGTATCGCGGGCCATAAAGTTGGCCAGGCCGATGGGCCGAAAGTGATGTTGGCGGGTCACCTCGATGAGATCGGCTTTATGGTCACGCGCATCACCGACGATGGCTACCTCAAGTTCCAAACGCTGGGTGGCTGGTGGGAGCAGGTGATGCTCGCGCAGCGCGTCGAGGTGTACACCCGCAACGGCCCCGTGATCGGTGTGATTGGCTCGAAGCCGCCGCATATCCTCTCGCCCGAGGAGCGCAAGCGCGTCTACGAGCGCCGCGAGATGTACATCGACATCGGGGCGAGCTCTCGTGAGGAGGCCGAGTCGTTTGGCATCCGTCCGGGCGATCCAGTCGTGCCGCACAGCGAATTCGCCCTGATGAAAAACCCCAAGCTCATGATGGCGAAAGCCTGGGATAACCGCTTCGGTTGCGCGCTCGCTATCGAGGTGCTACGGCAACTACAGGATCAAGCGCATCCCAATCAGGTGTACGCTGTGGGCAACGTGCAGGAGGAAGTCGGTCTGCGCGGCGCCGTCACCACCACCAATCTCATCCAGCCCGATATCGGCTTCGCGCTCGATACGGGCATCGCTGGCGATACACCCGGCGTCGGGCCGGACGATGCGGCCAGCAAGCTCGGCAAAGGCCCAGTGGTGCTGCTCTACGACGGCAGCATGATCCCGCACGTTGGCCTGCGCGATCTGGTGATCGATACCGCCGAATCGAACGACATCCCCTTCCAGTTCGATAAAATTGCGGGTGGCGGCACCGATGCAGGCAAGATCCACCTGTTCGGCGCAGGTGTCCCCTCGCTGGTGATCGGTGTACCAGTCCGCTACATCCACACGCACACGGCGATTATGCACCGCGATGACTTCGAGAACGCCGCCAAGTTGTTGGTGGCCGTCATCAAGCGGCTCGACCACGATACAGTGCAACAACTGAAGTCGTAGTCGGCCCAGAGCATTTCTGTGAAGCATCAGGAGGATATGAGCAGCTAAGTTGCTCGTGAGTACATCCATATTCGCCGTATGGCGCTTCCCACACTCTCGCAAATGAGATACATCTCAACATGCGCAGAATGTTTCTCCCAGGATGCCCACATCTCCCGAAAAAAGGTGATGACGAGGTGCTGCGCGTAGCAGCGCCTCGTCATCACAAAAAGAAGAAAGTATCTTGCTGCCGCAGGCTATAACTGGTTTTCTATCACAACAATCCAACCGGATGTAGCTTCATCCCATCGAATGTACTACAACAAGAAGCGGTTGAGACGTGTAGTCCCAACCGCTTCTTGTTGTTTGAGGTGTCCCAACCGCCCCATCTAAAACAACTTGGTGTACACCAAGTGACCCCCTACGTTATGGGCCCACTGTTATGGCGATTTAAGCTGGCCGCGATAGCCAACTGGCCGTTCACCGGGGAACTGCACCGAGCCGATAAATGAGTTTGCGTCGTTGAAGAAGGTGATGCAGCCACTGCCGTGTGGCCCCGACCACGACAATATCGTGCCGGTGGGTGCTAACCCCGAGTGCGGAACTACGTCTAAGCGATTCTGAAACTCGATCACAAGATCAGCATCGTCTTCCCATTCGCCATCTGCACCATTTCGCTGAATCTGTGTTCGATAGACTGCCATGCATCGATCTCGCTTGATTGTAGTCTACAATGACCCAGTTGATTTCATTATAGAAAGCCAATCTCACGCGATCATCGTGTAAATTACGTAATCGGGGTCAGTAACATTACTGGTTTATACCGATAGGAAGCGGATTGCGCGGCGGTTAAGGCTTGCGGGCCAGGATGATCTCGGTATCACCGGGCCAGTCCCAGAAGAGGCCGCTCGGCGAATGCGCGTGCAGCAGCGCACGAAACTCGGCTTGGAAGGCGGACAGGCGCTCACCGAACAGATGCGGGGCGGTGAATGAGGTGGAGAAGTAGTTCGCCATCACGCCGTCCACATCCTGCACGAGATCGGGACGGCCCGGGCAGAAGATGCTAGTGGGACGCCCGAAGCGGGTCTTTGCGAGCAGGTCGGCGAAGCGCTCGCTATGCTCGGGCGCGAAGCCCTGCCCCGCCCGACGACGCGGCCCCAGATAGGCAGCGATCAACGCCTTGATCGCGTCGTGTGGGATTCGCGGGTGCCCTGGCCCTTCCGGTATTTGGCATTCATCGGGGTTATGCACGATCAGCGCGAGCGCGCCGCCCGGCTCCAGCAGGTCGTAGACGATCTCGGCCACGCGCTGCCGATCCGTCCAGTGGAACGACTGCCCGAACGTCACCAGCCGACACGCATCGATCTGCAACTCCGGCAGATCCTCGGCGCGGGCCTGTATCCAGCGGATGCTCGTGATCCCGGCGCGCTCGGCGTGTTTGGTCGCCTCGGCCAGCATGCCGCTGTCGGGGTCGAGGCCGATGCTCTGCGCGAAGTGCGAGGCCAGCGGAATCGTCAGCGAGCCAGGCCCGCAGCCCACATCGAGCAGTTGCCCGCTGCCATCGAGGTCGAGCGTGCGCACCAAGGTGCTCTCCAACTGCGCCGAATAGGCGGGGCGTCCGGGTAGGTAGTAGGGTGCGGTGCCGAGGAACAGGGTGGGATCGTAGGTCAATCAACCACTCCTTGTGTTGTCGGTGCGTTCGACGAGGATGCCACTGCGGTACGCATCGACGAGTTTGCGCAGATCCTCAAGTTGGCCCCGCAATTGCTTGCCGGTATCCGTATCGGCGATCATCACCCGGCGCGGGAACGCCTCGATCTGCTCGGTCTGCGGTGTCAGGTCGATGCCCTCGCGGATCATCACCTCGGTCGAGGTGAACGGCTCGTGGGCCGCTAGCACCAGTTCGTGCGAGTTGCCGATCAGCGTGTAGCCCGCGATGCCTGTGACGGGCTGGTACGCCTCGCTCATGCCGCCGTCGATCACGATCAGTTTGCCGTGCGCGAACAGTGGCCGCTCACCCTTGCGCACCTTGACGGGCGTGTGCCCATTGATGATCCGCCCGCGCTCTACATCGCCGCCGAACGCCGCCAGGATCTTTTTGCAGAACGCTTCATCTTTGCGCAGGGCGTAGTACGGCCCGCCCGGCTCCGCGTGGGTGGCCGGATCGGCGATGAAGTAGCGCTCGAAGGTGGTCATGCGGCGGCGACCGAACAACGGCGAGTATTGGCCGCACCACAGGTACCACATCGCATCCTGCCCGGCTTGGCGCGCCTGCGGGTCGTGCCCGAAGTACGCCTCGCGGGCCATCTGCTCGTAGCGTTCGAGCAGCGCCGGGCCTGCCAACAGTTCGCCGCCCAACGGGAAGGCGATGAACTCGCCGTGCTCATCGACGGGCAGACAACCGTGGAATTTCAGGTTGCCATCCTGTACACGGAACATATTGCCGTAGCTGTACAGGAAGCGCATATGCTGGTCGAGCCGCTGGCTGTGTTGGAACTGATAGCGCAGGTCGTCGATCAGTGCTTGTTCCTCGCTGGTGAGCGCGGTGGGATTGCGTGGATCGAGCGTGGGCCAGTTCGTGTCGAGCAGCGGGTAGCGCTTCCCATCCAGCAGGATCGTGTCGCTGTCGAGGTCGATTTTGTCGAGCAGAATGCGATCCTGCATTTCGTACTCGGGATGACGCATGATGATCTGCGCATCGAGCTTGAACTGGATGATCGTGATGGCCTTGTGCATCCGGGCGAGTTGCTCGGTCGTGTAGCCATCGGTGGCGGCGTCGGCTTTCGGCTGGAACTGCGCGCACGGATCGTTGGCGTAGGTGGCATCGGCGAAGCGCGCCAATCCCCGCAGGTTGATGTTGTATCCGTCGAGCAGCGTTTCGAGTGTGCCGTAGCGCAGCGCGAGCCGCACCACATTCGCGATCAGCGCATCGCAGCCGCTCGCGGCCCCCATCCACGAAATATCGTGGTTGCCCCACTGGATGGAGACGTAGTGGTACGCCATGAGCCGATCCATCACCTTTTCGGCGGCTGGGCCACGATCGTAGATATCGCCCAGAATGTAGAGCCGATCGACCACCAGGCTTTGGATGAGATTCGCCAGCGTGATGATTACCCGTTGGCCTTCACCAAGCTCCAGAATCGAGTTGATGATGCTCAGGTAATACTGTTCCTTCTGCAGGTTATCGATCTGGCTCTCGCTGAGCAATTCTTCGAGGATGTAGGCGAACTGCGGTTGGAGGCGCTTGCGCACCTTGCTGCGGGTGTACTTCTGGGCTGCGGTGCGGGCCACACGGGCCAAGTGCGCGATGCTCTCGGCCATCCACTGCTGCGGATCGCTGAGTGTGGGCAGGATCTGGCGTAACTTCTGCTCGGGGTAGTAGATCAGCATCGCCAGATCGACCTGCTGCTGGGGCGTCAGTTCGTCGCCGAGTGTCTGGCGGATCTTGCGGCGGATGGCGCCCGAGGCATGGCGCAGGATGTGGTCGAACTGCTCGTATGCGCCGTGAATATCGGAGAGGTAGTGATCGGTGCCTTTTGGCAGCGCCAGGATCGCGCTCAGGTTGATCATCTCGATATGCGCGGCGGTGATGCTTGGGTAGCGATTGCTGAGCAGTTCCAGCATGCGGAGTTCGAGATCGGTGTATTTAGACGGCGTTGTCATAGAGCGCTCCTCCTCAACGCGATCGATCTCGGCTAATAGTTCCACCAACTATCCACTTCGCCCAGCACGCTCGTCGCGCTCAGTAACAGATCTGGACCGCCGAGCGCCGCTAGGATATCCGCCGCCCAGCCGAGGCAGGTAAACGTTTCTTTGCGCCCGAGCGATGCCGCCACGCGGAACGCCTCGCCCAACGCTTGGCGGCTCAGGGCGGGATCACTCGTGCTGCTCGCGCGGGCCACGGCGATCAGCGCGCGCGTCCGGTCGAGCGGGCGGGGTACTGCGCGGGCCATGCCGTGCGCGGCCTGCAACTCGCCGTGCTGCGCGAACGCGGCAGCCACCGCCGCCTGGTAGCGGCTGCGGATGTTCGGATCGTGCAGGTGCGTAAGCGTGTTGAGCGCGATGTTGCGGCCTCCCTGCTCGATCAGCACATCGACGATCGCGGCTTGGGCCCGGTGTCGCTCGTTGGCGATCCCGATCTGGGCGGCTCGCTCGTGGGCCTTGGCGGCGTTCCCCGCTCGCGCCCAACTGATCACCAGATCCACCTCGGTGCGGGCACGCTGCTGCGCATTGGTGATCTGCATCGCCAATTCGAAGGCGCGCTCCCAGTCGCCGTGCTCCGCGATGATCCGCGCGATTTCGTCGAGCGCCCAGTCGCGCTCGTCGTCGTCGGCGATGGCCTGGGCCACCCGACACCCCTGCTGTATCGCGTTGTTGCGGGCCAGCGCCACCGCCACGCGCGATTGTGCGCGGTCGCGTTCCTCGCCCTCGGGCAGCGAGTTGCTGGTCTCTAGCGCCAACTGCATCTGGCCCGCCGCCGCCTGCGCTGCAGCCAACGCAGCCACCAACGGGGCGCGCTCGCTCTCGGGCAGTTGCGCGGCATCCTGGGCCGCATACGTCAGTGCCTCGTGTGCGTTCGGCAAACCAGCCAACGACAGATCGATCAGCGCCCGAATGCGTACTTCGCGGTCGCCCGCCTGCAGTGCGGTCGCCAGCGCGAGCGCGTGCTGTCGCTCATCCGCCAGGGCTTGGGCCACCAGTGCCAGCGAACGGTCGCGCAGCCGCTGGTTATCGAGCGCGATCACGCGGTCGATGGCGTGCTCGTCGCCACGGTGTGCGGCGTCGCTCGCCAATTCGGCCAGCGCCCAGGCGATCGCCGTCTCGGTCTTGAGCGTGGAGAGCACCACCTCGGCGCGTGTGCTATCGCCCGCTCGCACATGGCCAACCGCCACCTCGGCCATCGCCCACTCGTGCATGGCCGTGTGCCCGATCGCGTAGGCGACCTCCTCGGCCCGCGTGCGCTGATCGTGCGTGAGCAGCCAACGCACCACTTCCGTCTCGATCATGCCGCGCCGTTCGGCGTGCCCGATCTGCGCCGTGATGCCCAGCGCCGTGTCGGTGGCGTTGATCGCCACCGCTGCCCGTGCGAAGGCCACCAGCGTCTCCTCGCGCTCGTCGCGCCACACGCGGGGCAGGCCGGGCGCTTCGAGGTCGAGCGCCTCCGAGAGCATACGCATCGCCGGAGCGCGGATGCCGTGAGCATAACATGCCTCGCCCAGCCGCCGCAGCACCAGCGCTTTGTCGTGGTTCTCGGGCAGTTGTTCGAGGATGGCGCGGGCGTGCCGCAGCAGTTCGTCGCGCGCGTGGCCACGGACATTGCCGATCCGCGCCAGCGAGTCCATAAACGTGTCCGCCAGCGCATCGGGTGGCAGCGTGCGGGCCAGCAAGGTCAGCGTGCCCGCTAGGGCTGTGGTGCGCACTGTGTAGAGCAGCGGTCCGTGTTGCGCCTGCGCCTGCAGTATCCACGTCGTATCGTGAGCCGCCGCCCACAGCACGCCGCTGTGCCGCTCGCGGGCGCGCACCCAGGCACGGCTCGCCAACTGCTGCGTCGTCTCGATGCCCGTCACGCTCACGCCGAGCGCGGTGTGGCGGGCGATCTGACGTACAAAGTAGCCGTCGCTCGTATCGCTGAGATGCTCGAAATGTTCGCCGGAGCGCTGCTGTGCGAGTTTGACATAAGCTGCGTGAGCGTGCGCCAACGTGCCGCCGTTCTTCGCCACGATAAAATCGCGGGAGGCGCTGTGATAGATGCGCGCGCCCTGTTCGATCTCGACGATGCCCCGCCAGCGCTGCAAGTAGCGCCGCACCTCGTTCGGCTCCAACTCCGCCAATTGCGCCAGCAGCGGGATATCGATCGGCTCACCCGCCGCCGCCAGCAGTGTCGCCACCTTGCGCCCCTGCTCGTCGAGTTGGCTCCACCAGTACTCGTGCAGCGCGTCGAGCCCTTCCGGTAGGTCGCCGGAGAGCAGCATGCCGGTGCTCAGCATTTCGATCGCGATGTGCATGTACAGGAACGAGCCACCCGCCGCTTGCGCGATCTCTTGGGCCGATTCGGGCGAGCGCCCCCGCTCCACCGCCGCCTGCGCGATCCGCCGCGTGGTGCGGCTGCTTTTGACCGGCAGCGCCACGCGAGTCTCCAGCAGACTCGTGGTGCCCGCTTGGGGTGAGCCTGCCAGCACCACGATCACACCGGGCGGGATGATCGCGGGGAAGGGCGGCGCCATCGGCACATCTTGCAGACTCGGCGGACGATCGATCAGCACGATTAGCGGGTCGCCGGGCGTGCGCCGTTGAGCCGCTTCGGCCAGCAGGCGTTCGAGCGTGGTGGCGTCGCGGCCCGCCGCTGGCGGCACTAGTGGCGCGGGAAGGTCGTGCAGCGCCTGAATCTGCGCGCACAGCGCCTCCAAACCTCTGCCCGCATCATCGTCAGGCAACCAGATCGGGTAGGGGCGCGTGAGGGCCAGGTAGCAGAGCAACGATGTGGTGCCGCTGCCGGGGATGCCCTCAAGCGACACGATGCCGCCCGACGAGCGCGCCAAACGCTCATCGAGCACCTTCATCATCGCAGTACGCGGGATGAAGTGAGCCGTGCGCTCGGCGATCCGGTGCGCTTGCGCCTTGAGCGATGTAGCAACTTGCTGGTAGAGGTGCGGATACGCTTCGACCGCAGCCAGCGCAGGAGGTGTAAGAGCCATGACGATTCCAGTACGTTCGGTGCTTGAGAGCCGTACGAAGAGCTACAAAGCAGAACGATATCTCAACAGTGATCAGCACCGCAAAGGGGCGCTCGATACCTCAACAGTTTGGCGAAACCAACGGGGCGAATACCACGGCCTCAGCGCCGATGCGTCGGGCAGCGGTTACTCTTTTGTTTCCTGCTGTGTGCGGAGTTGCCCTGCCGGACATGTCCATTCGAGCCAGGCGATCAGGGCGAGCCCTGCCAGCGCCAACAGGCCTGCGGCGATATAGCCATCGGGGAAGCGCGATTGGGCGATATACACCGCGAACATCCCGCAGACACCGCACATCAGATAGCAGGTCAGCACTGCCTCGCGGCGCGTCAGCCCGAAGGCCACCAAGCGATGCGAGAGATGATCTTTGCCCGGGGTTGTGAGCGGGTTCTTGCCCCGCCGCAGCCGCGAGAAGAACACCAGCGTCGTATCGAGGATCGGCACCGCCAGCACACACACGGGTACCAACCACGTGATCCACGGCACGTTCGAGGGAAAGCGCAACTTGATCGCCAGTGCCGCCAACACAAAGCCTAAAAACAGACTGCCCGTATCGCCCATAAAGATCGTGGCTGGGTTTAGATTGTAACGCAAAAAGCCGATGCACGCGCCGATCAGCGCTGCTGCCAGCGCGCCCACCAGGAACTGGCCGCTCATCGCCGCCAACAGCAGGAAGAACGATGCCGCCACCGTCGTGATGCCGCCCGACAACCCGTCCATATTGTCGAGTAAATTAAACGCATTGGTGATGCCAACCACCCAAAACAGTGTGATCAGCCAATTCATCCAAGGGTGGTTGGGGAACAGGTACACCTGCGTGCCACCCAGGATCAGCACCGCGCCAGCCAGCAGTTGGCCGAGCAGCTTCGGGTAGGCGTGCAAGCCCCACCGATCATCGGCGAAGCCGAACAGCGAGACCAGCGTCGCGCCCAGCAGAATACCGATCAATTCACGCAGATAGCCGCGATCCCCAAGAAAAATAAGACCCAAGATAAATGCGGAGTAGATCGCAGCCCCACCCAAGAGAGGCACAGGTGTACCGTGGATCTTCCGTGCGTTCGGAGCATCGAGCACACCCGCATATAGTGCAAGTTGCCGCGCCAGTGGCGTACCCAAGATCGAGAACGTGAGTGCAGATACAAAAATGAGGAGAATCTGGGCCATCCTGTCCCCCTGCGTGAACAATCGTCAGCAACAAGCCGTAGGATCGTAGCATGTGCAGTCTGGCTCGTCAACCCTTTTCGGCGTGCGAAAAGCCCTCGTGCTGGTATAATACCAGCATGACATGCGATTTAAGGATGATATATGCCACAATTGAGCAATAGCCAACGTGATTATTTGCGGCGCGAGGCGCACAGCCTCAAACCGCTTGTGCAGATCGGCAAACAGGGGCTTACCGAAGCGGTTCAGGCCTCGATCGAACAGGCGCTCAGCACGCGCGAACTGATAAAAGTCAAATTCCTCGATTTCCGCGATCAGAAGCAGGAGTTATCCGAGGAACTCGCTCGCAATCTGGGTGGCATTTTGGTGAGTGTGATTGGCAATATCGCCATCATTTACCGCCAGCACCCCGATGCCGAAAAACGCCAGATTGTGTTGCCCCGTTAATCACCTCTGTGCCGGGCAGGTGCCCCCGTTGCCTGCCCGCACCGCCTCTACCTCCACCGTGTCCGCTCGGATGCGCTACCGCAGGCTAACTCGCTTCAGTGTGGGCTGCGCTTCTGCCGCTCCGAACGCAGCCGCGTGAGTATCACCACTCCCTGCCACGTCGCCACGACTGTGACCGTAAGCGGAGGCATGGGGCTTCCACGTTTCGCACGATACCCAGGTTTCTCTTTCCAAAAAACAGACTGCGCTGCACGGGAGGCGGCGTAGTAACTATCGCGGATAGAAGATGGTTGTTATCATCGCTGTTTCCGCAGATTTGGGATAAAATGCCCAAAATATCCTTGACAAGCGCTGTTCAGCTTGTTAGAATGATTACAAATAACTTGGAAGGCAGACTAAGGATGGCAACCGATACTCGGCTAGGGAAATTGTTAGCGCAACTCGAAGCAGCAGGCAAGCGTGTGACACCGCAGCGTGTGGCGGTCTGTGAGGCGTTATTGGCTCACGGCAACCACCCCACGATCGCCGATATCTGGCAGACAGTGCGCGAGCAGCATCCCAACATTAGCCATGCCACCGTCTACAACACGTTCGCTATGCTCGAAGAAGAGCGCCTGATCCAGAAGTTGGAAGTCGCAGGCGACGAGCACGCCCACTACGATCTCAACGTTGTTCCGCATGTCAATGCCGTTTGTACACGCTGCGGCGGTATCGCCGATGTGTACACCGATACGCTCGAAGCGTTGCTCGGCTTGGTGGCGGCGCGTTCGGGCTACGAGCTCGATACGTCCTCGGGAATGCTGGTGTACGGTTTGTGCGCCTCATGTCGTCGTTCTAGTTAATCCAGCCTTTGCGGTTCGGTTGTGATTTGATTACTGGGCGGGAACGCTTGTTTAGTTGCGCCGTCGATCTTTGTGCTATGCTCAAATCAGAGCTTTTTTGTTGGCCGTTATTTAGAATGATTATTAGTATTTACGAAGAACGCATGCACGGCTCTACGAAGTTGGCGTGTTCGCCTCTACGAAGCTTGCTTGTTAAGAAAGGCTGAAAGCCATGGCAGTCAATCAGCAATCGCTAAAGCCACTCACCCCGCTACCTCAAGCCGGAGAGCGAGCCAATACACCCCTTTCGGAAGAAGAGGCCGAGATCGCGCAGTTGCCCTGGATGATTCGTTTGACGGTGACGACGCTCATCGCGACGGCGCTGGGCTGGGTGCTCTCGGATATTTCAGGTGTGCCAACTTGGTTGCCGTGGGTGCTGTACTTAGTGGCGTATATCGCTGGCGGTTTCTTCAGTGTGCAGGAGGCTTGGGAGACGCTGAAGCAGCGCCAGTTCGACGTGAACTTCTTGATGATTATCGCAGCGGTTGGCGCGGCGGTGGTCGGGCAGCCTCGCGAGGGCGCGGTGTTGATGTTCCTGTTCTCGCTCTCGAATACGCTCGAAACCTATGCGATGGGCCGCACGCACGCTTCGATCCGCGCGCTGCTCGATATGGCGCCCAAGCAGGCCGAGGTGTACCGTGACGGTGAGTTGAAGTTTGTCTCGGTCGATGAGCTAGTGGTGGGCGATGTCATTCTGGTGCGCCCCGGCACGCAGATCGCCGCTGATGGTGTGGTGAGCAAGGGCGAATCGGCGGTGAACGAGGCTGCGATCACTGGCGAGTCGATGCCGGTTGAGAAGCAGGTCGGCTCGCGGGTGTTCGCTGGGACGCTCAACGGCCAGGGTGTGCTGGAGGTGCGGGTCGATACGGCTGTGGAGAATTCGACTCTGTCGCGCATTGTGGCGGTTGTGAGCGAGGCCCGCGCGCAGAAGGCGCAGAGCCAGGATTTCACGGATCGTGTGATCGGCCAATACTATGCCTATGCGGTGGTTGGTATCACGCTGCTGGCTATCATCATTCCGCTGGTGTTCTTGGGTTGGGATGTCTCGACCACGCTGTACCGCGCGATGACGTTGATGGTGGTCGCTTCGCCCTGTGCGCTGGTGATCTCGATCCCGGCGGCGCTGCTCTCGGCGCTGGCGAGCGCGGCGCGGGCGGGTGTGCTGTTCAAGGGTGGGCGTCACTTGGAGGCGGCTGCCCGCGTGAAGGTGGTGGCGTTCGATAAGACTGGTACGCTGACGAGCGGTCGGCCCGGCGTGGTGGCGATCATTCCGGTCGGTGGCCCTGGTCGCTTGCCCGCGTCGCTGCCCTGCAACAACTGTTATCCGCGCCCCGACGATGATCAGCTCGGCGATCTGACGCCCGATCAGATGCGTTTGCTCTCGGTGGCGGCGGCGATCGAGCAGTATTCGGAGCACCCGTTGGCGCGTGCGGTGGTGCAGAGCGCTCGCGAGCGCGAGTTGCCCGTGCCCGTTGCTTCGGATTTCGAGGCGTTGCCTGGTGCTGGTGCCCGTGCGCTGGTGTGTGGGCAGGTGCTGCGCATCGGACGGCCCACGCTGTACGGCACGCTCTCGCCCGATGTGGCGATCGAGGTGGAGGCGCAGGAGCGCCAAGGTCGCACGGTGGTGGTGCTCGGCGACGAGCAGCAGCCTTGGGGCTTGTTCGCGATCGCTGATACGGTGCGCGCCGAGTCGGCGGCGGTGGTTGCGAAGCTCAAGGAGATCGGCGTTGAGCGCGTGGTCCTGCTGACGGGCGATAATCACTTGGTGGCGCAGAGCTTGGGCGCTGCGTTGGGTGTCGATGAGATACGGGCCGAGTTGATGCCGCACCAGAAGGTGGAGGCGATCCGCGAGTTGCAGGAGCGCTACGGCCCGGTGGCGATGGTGGGCGACGGCGTGAACGATGCGCCTGCGCTGGCGACGGCGGCGCTGGGCGTGGCGATGGGCGCGGCAGGCACCGATGTGGCCATCGAGAGCGCCGACGTGCTGCTGATGAGCGATGACCTGGCGCGACTGCCGGGGGCGTTGGGGCTGGCGCGGCGCGCTCGCCACGTGATCCGCCAGAACTTGGCGTTCGCCTTCACGGTGATGGCGTGTTTGATGTTGCTGGCCTTGGTGGGCGATATTCCACTCTCGCTGGGTGTGATCGGCCACGAGGGCAGCACGCTGATCGTGGTGGCGAACGGTTTGCGCCTGCTGTCGCGGTGGTAATGTTCTATCCGCACTCTCAATAATGTGACCTCGGCTCTCTGCTATACGCAGAGGGTCGATGTCACGTTAAGGGATGACTCAGAAGCTATAAAATCTGTGTAATCTGTGGATGATCCACCACCCCTCTCACCCCTCGAACGCCAGCACTTCGGCGATCTCAGCCTGAAGCGCCTCTTGAAGGGCATTGCTGGGCTGGAAGTCTTGCTCGAACCACTCGACCGTGATACCGCCTGTGCGCCCCCGTTGCTTTCGCCAAAGTCCCGCTACCTCGCCATCGACGAGCACTGTCGCTGCCACCATGCCACCGCCACTGTTCACACGTTTGCTGTGCGCGGCGGGCAGCAGTAGGTCGCGGTCGCGGTAGCCCAGCAGGTATGTGTCGAAGCGTGGCAGCAGCCGAACATGTGGCTCGCTCAATGGCTCGCTGGCTTGCTTGCTCCCCGCGAGTTGCCATAACGTTGTGGCGCCGCAGCGCAGCTCCTTCAACTGGTGCGCCTGCTGCTTCCAAGCGGCGCGCACCGTGGTGAGCGGCAAGCCCGACCAAGCGGCGTAATCATGCGGGGTTGTCGGGCCGTAGGCGCGCAGATAGCGCAGCGTCAGTTCGTTCAGCGCTTGTTCGGTATCCCAATCTGTTGTAGTTTGTGGCAGCCAATCGGCCAGGAGCACATAGCCCGGTTCGCCCGCCACATCAGGGCCGAAGCAGATCCGCCCGTGCAGTGCGGCGTAGCCCAACAGGTGCGGACGGGCCTGACCTTCGAAGTGCAGGTCGCGGGAGGCCAACTGCTCGAAGATCGCGGCGCGAGTGAGCGGGCCTTGGGCCGCCAGCAACGCGCACAACTGCTCGGTCGCCCGTTGGCAGAGCGCATCATCGAGGCCAAGTTCGGCCCGTCGCCGTGCGCTTTGAGCAAGAAAGACAGGTCCGAACAGTTTCAGCATCCACGGTAGATCCTCGGCGGATAACAGGTGCAGCGTATTGCGCTGTGCCCACGTTCGCACCACCGAGCGCTCCTGCTCGCGCGCGTGCTCAAGCGTCTGCGCCTGCATGCCGGGGTTGCGCGCTCGCACGCTCAGCCGCGCGGCTGCCCACTCCTGCGCCTGAAAGCCGCCAACATCGCGCACAACCTGTGCAGGATGCTGAACAGTGTCGGAAAGCCGTATCAACTGTTGAGCATGGAGCCGCTGTCGGCGAACATAGGCGGGAGATACCTCAGTTACCATGTGCATGCTTCTCTATTGTTGCTCTACCGCGAACGGATCATTGTTTGCGCTGTCGTGACGCTGCTTCAGGGTGCACCAATGCTTGTGGAGGCTGTTCGTAAGCCCTTGAACCATCAATCAACGAAGCGGCATAAAATGCAACTTGTTCAATCTCCCTCCTGCGTGTGAAGTCGATGCAAGTATCGTTTTAATGGTGCTACAGAAAATATGCTACAAAGAAACCGAGCGCTACGAGGCAGATCAGAAAAGAGACAATGCGCGCTGCCTTTTGCATCGTCGCCTCAGGCAGGAATGGTGAAGCTCCACTGACAAGAAATGCGATGCCAACCAAGATCTGTGCGATTGTGAGTGGTGATCCGATCGATCCTTGCCCTAGCCCAAGCAAAACCAAGACCCCTCCAAAGATGAGCTGATAAATAGAGGTTCGTTTTGTCATCATCCTGCTCCCTATTGCTTAAAAAGGCTCTAATCGCTTATCGGAGATCACCATCCGCGAAATATGATACAGCACTTTCTAGATTTCATTGCAGCTCGCTAACCAATGTTTATCCGGCGCTAGATGATGTGTAATGGGGCGAACAGATATATTTCGAATATAAAAATGAAGTCGAGGTCCAATATGCATCGAACCTCGACTTCATTCGCTAGCAGCGCTGAATGAATCGGTGATCGCCGGATCACAAGCCGAGCAGCGCTTTAGCGATCAGCAGATAGATCGCCAGGCCAGTTGCATCCACCAGCGTTGTGATCAGCGGTGCTGATACCGTCGCCGGATCGATCTTGAGTTTCTGCGCGATCAGGGGCACCAATGAGCCGATCGTGTTCGCCCAGGTGCAGATCGCCACAATCGACAGCGCAATCACAACCGAGATCTGCATACTGTTGCCCCACAGGTACACCCAACCAAACGCAATGATGCCCAGCAGCACTCCCAGCACCAAACCGTTGCGCAACTCGCGCAGCACTACCAGCCAGGCATCGCGCAGGCGGATCTCGCCCAGCGCCAAGCCGCGAATCACAGTCGAAACCGTTTGAGCACCTGTATTACCGCCCGTACCGATCAGCAGTGGGATAAACGCCGAGAGCACAATCATCTCAGCCAGTTCGCGCTCGAATAGCTGCACCACCGCACTCGTCAGTGTGCCCGCCACAAACAGCAGCAGCAGCCACACAATGCGCCGCCGGATCGCCTCCGGCAGCGATACGTCGAAGTACGGCTGATCTACTTGCCCGCTCTCAACACCACCGAATCGCAACACGTCCTCGGTTGTTTCCGCGACTAACACATCGACCACATCGTCGATGGTGATGATGCCCAGCATGTGACCGTCGCTGTCCACCACTGGCAACGCCAATAAATCATACTGCGATACTAGCCGCGCCACTTCCTCTTGGTCGGTTTCCGGCAGCACCGTCACCGGGTTGCGTAGCATCAGCGTTTCGAGTCGAGTGTCTGGTGCCGAAGTAATCACCGAGCGCAGGGGTACCACACCCAACACTTGGCGCTGTTCATTCAAAACATACAACTCATTCAGCGTCTCGATGCCAGCATCGATTTGGCGCAACAGCTCAATCGCCTCGGCGGCTGTCAGTTCGGGCTGCACCTGCACGAACTTGCCGATCATCAAGCGCCCAGCCGTTTGTGGCGGGTACTGGAGCAGCGCACGCACTTCCGCAGCGTCCAGCGGCTCCATCTCAGCAAGGAGATCCTGCTGCCGCTCCGGCACATCCTCCGACAAAATCTCGGCAACATCGTCCACCGGCATGCGCTCAAGCAACTCAACGGCTTGCTCGGCTGGCAGTTGTTCGAGCAGCTCGCGCGTCGCATCGGCGCTCGTCTCGCCAAGTACATCGGCGGCTTGATCGGGCTCAAGAAGCTGAAAGACTTCGAGTTGCAGGTCATCGTCCAAGCGATCGATCACGTCGGCAACATCGGCGGGGTGGCGATCGCGGAGTAGCGCGCGCACCGCCTCAAGGTTCTGCAGCTCAAGCGCCTCGCGCACTTGCAACTCTAAGGTTTCGATACGGCTCGTCGTTGTTAACGTCATTCAGCGCTCCTTTGCTGCTTCAGCCACGGCAACACAATATCCAACAATTGAGCGCTGTGGGTTTTGATCAACCAATGCCCGGCTTGTGGAATGGTATGAAACTGCGCCTGCGGCAGCCGCGCGGCCAACTCCTGCGACAGATGGGGCGGTGTGGTTGGATCTGCCTCGCCTGCGATGACGAGCGCGGGGCGGTCCAATTCGTGCAGCCAACTGCGGCTATCGAAGCGCTGCAGCGAACGTGCGATCGGCGCAATGCGGCGGCCATCGTTGTGGCCGATCACATTGCGCACAAAGGCCGCTTCGCCGGCCAGGGCGCGCCGCGCCGCCAACGCGCCCACCGTGCTTGCGCCGAGCAGTCGGAACAGTTCGGGCCGCAAATAGCTCTCGATCTGCTCGCGCACCGTGGTGGCCTGTCGCGCGAATGCGCAGACCATCACCATGCCCCGCAGGCGATCCCGATTCGCGCGGGCGAACTGCTGCAAGATTGCACCACCGCTGGCATGGCCGAGCGCGTAGCACGAGCGGATCTTCAGCAGATCCAACAGGTTCACAAGATCATCGGCGAGGCGTTCGGTGGAGTGAGGCCCCGGTAAGCGGCAGCTTTGACCATGCCCCCGCAGATCGGGGATGATCAACTGAAAATGTGGTGAGAGCGCATCGATCAACGGCTGGAAGATCGCGCCGCTCGCCCCCAAGCCATGGATCAACAGCAGGGGCATACCGTGGCCGTGAACGGCGCAATACAGTGCGGAAGCGCGACGCGCGGCAGCACCGAGCCGTGGTGAAACGATCGTGGTCATTCTTATTCCTCCTGGTGAGCGGCACAGCTTCATACGAGCGCGCTGGCGATCAGGAGGAACAAAAAAGCCCTCACACCGAGCGGTGTGAAGGCGCAAACAACCACAACAAGGCTAAGAAGCGCCGGGAGGCACCTCCTGCACGAGTCGTAGGTAATGAGCCGGTTCACACCGCAAGTTCACCAGCGCGCAGCGTTCCGGGCCGGGCCGCGTGCATGAATGACTAGCGTCCATAATGCTCCATAGAAAGCCCCCTCGGGTGGCCCAAGGGGGAATACATACACACAAAAACGTTCGAGTGCTCGGCGCAACATCGCGCGTGTCACTGAACGCCCGTGTATCTCCCCTACTTGAGCTTTGGCACTACACAGCGTAGCGTAACCATCGCAGTCGCATTAGAGCGAGCCTTATCGTCGAATCGCCCTGGTCAACCCCTGAGCGTCTTTCGACGGGCCGGGGCAGCGACCTGTTTCTGTGTAGAAGCCGCACCTAACGAGAGAACAGATTACTTCGTGTTGGATCTTTCCAACAGTGTGAGTATACACCCCGGTTTAACGGTGTGTCAAGCGTAAGCGCCTGGCGTGGAGCTGACAAATTGTTCACCGATCGTGGAGGTTGCTGGTTGGGGAGGAGTGATGTTGCGTGCCTTTGAGATGCGTTGCAGACAAGAGCAACATCGTCATTTGAGAGTTTTGTGGAGAGATAAAGAGGGCGTGTCCAAATGTATCGCCACCCCTGCAAATACGCTTTTGGTCCACGCCCTCGCATGAAGCGAGCCGTCTAAGGTTAGGTACGCTCGCTTCAGAGCCTACCGTTTAGAGTGTTAGTTTTGTGAGCGAGATTTCGGCAAGAACAGCCAGCTCATCACGCTAAGAGCGAACAGAGCAAATGCAACTGCAACCATGGGAAACCTCCTTTATATTACGTGATACTAAGGACTGACGAGTAACGAACGATTCGTCCGTGAGAATTACAATTGGTAAGCGACCTCACCGTGCTGGGTCGTATCCAAACCAGCCTCTTCCTCCTGCTGCGAGACGCGCAGGCCAATCGTCATGTCGATCAGCTTCAGCAGGACGAAGGTAACGACTGCCGCGTACACAGCAACCACTACCACAGCGATCAACTGCGTAACCAGCAAGCCAGGGTTGCCGTAGAACAGGCCATTCGCGCCACCCTCGTTGACTGCGGTTGTGGCGAACAGGCCAGTGGCCAACGCGCCGATGACGCCGCCGACGCCGTGGACACCGAACACATCCAGGGCATCGTCGATGCGACCGCGCACCACCAACTCAACCACCACGAAACAGCCACCGCCAGCGAGGAAGCCGATGATAATCGCCGACATCGGGGTTACAAAGCCAGCCGCAGGCGTGATACCGACCAGACCAGCCACAGCACCACAGGCAGCACCAAGCACGCTCGGCTGCTTGTGGCGAATCCAGCTCGCGGTCATCCACGTGAGGGCGGCCATCGCAGCAGCCGTGTTGGTTGCCACAAACGCGCTCACCGCCAACGGACCTGCGCCCAACGCGCTACCAGCGTTGAAACCGAACCAACCGAACCACAGCAGCGCCGTACCCAAGATCGTCAGCGTCACATTATGTGGCTGCATCGGGGTGGAGCCATAACCGATGCGCTTGCCCAATACGAGGGCGCACACCAGAGCCGAAACACCCGAAGTAATGTGCACCACCGTGCCGCCAGCGAAGTCGAGCGCGCCCAACTCGCGGATCCAGCCGCCAACGCCCCAAACCCAGTGCGCAACCGGGGCGTAAACGAACGTGGCCCACAGCAGCGAGAAGATCACAAATGCCTTAAAGCGCTTGCGTTCGGCGAAAGCACCCGAGATCAGCGCCGGGGTGATCACCGCGAAGGTGAGCTGGAAGACCATAAACGCCTGGTGTGGGATGGTAGCTGCATAATCGGGGTTTGGCTCTAGACCGACACCGTTCAGACCGATCCAATCGAGGCCACCGATAAAGCCTCCGATATCTGGGCCGAATGCTAGGCTATAGCCCCACAACACCCACTGCACACTGATCAAGGCCAGGATGAAGAAGCTGTGCATGATGGTCGAGAGGACGTTCTTTCCTCGGACCATACCACCATAAAAGAAACCCAAGCCAGGGGTCATCAGCATCACAAGGGCTGCACCTAGCAGCACCCATACTGTATCTGCCCCATTGATTGCATCCATCGGTCAACGCTCCTTCTGTGTCTATAGCCAAACCTTAAGCATCTCACCAAAGTAAACACCTGTGCCCGTTCGTCTGGAACAACATCGGTATTGTTTCAATAGCGCTTGAGGCTGAGACGCTTAGCTATCAGCTTCAACACATGCGACGACCTGCGCTACGCTGCGCACAAACAGCATCAGAGCTGATGTGCCGTATACCAAATGTTGTTTACAACCTCCTATTCATCTCCTGGTAGCGAGTGGTACATTGCTATGCGAATAAGGCATCTTAGCAACGAAGTACCACTCGTGCGATAAGGTTTCTCCCGATTCTGTATTCGCAATGAGCAAAAAAAACGCCGTATGGATCAGTCATCGATCCAAATCGGCGTTGCTCCAGCGCACATATCTTTTCAGAGAAGAACAGTTTAGTGGGTGATGCCATAATGATAAGAGCTGAAGTCGATCTGTGCTATGTCTACAGCATCTAAATCTTATGGCTTTTGGTTGTGCAAAATATCTAAAAACGAACCGAATAGAGGTGAAATTTGTTCTTAATGGAAAATGAAAATACCTCTAAACATCGTTAACGAGATAAAATGTACAAGCCCGTGGTTGATCACCCTTCACCTTCACAGATTGTGCATTCGGCACATCACCGTAGCCGAGATGCATGCCAGCACAACCATGCTGAACATTCGAGCGCCGTCATAGATGATTGAGAAGCCATAAACTATCGCTACACCATAGCACCATGCACAGAACCATTGGCCGTACAAGCGCTGTGTACAGATGCAACGCTCGAGGTATGAGCTTTCTTCGAACCGGGTTGGGATTACTGTTCAGAAGAATAATGGAAAAGTGCTCGTCTGACTATAGCGATTCGATACAAACATCATCGTCACTCTATTGGATAGATTGTCTAGAATATCCAATACCGCCTATTCGGCGACAGAAAGCCCAATAACGTCATGATGATGGTGATGAACTGTTTTGGGAGCGTATCGGTACCGCGTTTTTTTGGGAGGATGATGCGGCGGCATGTAGAGGAATTGGCAGAAAAGTGTCGCACAAAAGAATGTTGTCGCTCTGCTTGTGCAAAACGACAACATCAACAATCGTTCTCGCAGTGGAAAACCTAGCGACGTTTCCAGCGTAGAAAACCAGTTATCGCGATCGAGATGAGCAGGATCGCCACCCACGGGATCGAGAAACGGTACACATTGGCGATGGCATACATCGCGCCGAGCAACGCCGTAAAAATCAGAGCGAATGCCAGGAAGGTGCCCTCCCAGCTTGGTTGGTTCGATGGCATATCAGCCTCACGATAAAGCGACCATTGTTGGAGCCAACGTTACCGTTGTCCCCAGATCAGATGCATCGCCAGAATATCCGATAACAGTGCAAAACCTGTCGCTACACCACCAGCGCCCGGCCCGATCAGCGTTACATCGCCCAGCAGATCGGTGGTGATCGTGATGGCGTTCGTCACGCCGCCCACATTCGCCAGCGGGTGGCTGCTCGGCAGGCGCACAGGCGCCACTTGCGCGCGCACCTGATCGCCATCGCGCCACACACGCGCCAACAGCTTCCAACGCTCGTTGGCTGCCGCCGCCTCGGCCACCATCTCCTGGGTCAGCTTTGTGATACCGCTGCACGCCACATCGCTCAACTTCAGATTAGCGTCCAGCAGCACATTCGCCAGGATCAATGCCTTGGCTGCCGCATCGTGTCCTTCCACATCGCCGGTCGGATCAGTCTCAGCATAGCCGAGCTGTTGGGCCTCGGCGAGCGCATCAGCGTACGAGCGGCCCTGCTCCATCTGCGTGAGAATGTAGTTGGTGGTGCCGTTCACGATACCACTCAGTTCAAGGATCTCGCAGCCCGCCAGATCGCCCCAACCCAAGCGCAGAGCAGGCGTTCCCGACATCACTGTGCCTTCGAAGCCGAAGTAGACGCCTGCCTCGTTTGCCTCACGCCGCAGTTCCGCGAACCGCAAGGCAACTGGCCCCTTGTTGGCGGTCACGACGTGCATGCCCCGCGCCATCGCCGTCCCAATATAATTCGTGGCGGGTTGGGCTGTCTCCAAATTGGTGGGGCTGACCTCCACAAAAATGTCGGCCTCCGCACGCTCGATCAGCGTAAGCGTATCGCCATCGAAGGCGCCCGCAAGCCCGCGCAGATCGCCGCCCTGCTCCGCAGTCTCCAACAACAACGCCGGATCAATGCCTGCCGGGTTGTACACCGTGCCACGGCTGCGCGTAGCCACGCCAACGATCTGGAGCGTCACGCCGTAGCGCTTAGCAAGCCATTCGCTATGGTAACGCAGAATCTGCGCAAGCCCCTGCCCCACTGAGCCGAACCCATTCAACACCAGACGATATGTCGTCGTTTCAGCCATGATTATGTCGCTCCTCAGGCGCTTATTCAACAGCACACACAAGCCAAAACAGATCGCAACAGACCTGTATCACGTCACCATTCAACCAGCAAACCGCAACATGTTTTGCTCAACGTATCATACCAGAAAGCAGCCGGATGGGTGACGAAGCCTGACAAGGTGACGAGTCTGACAAGGTGACCGGGTGACCAGGTGATACCATTCCGAATGATTGATTACAGGATCAGTGCACTGTTTTATAAGTCTTTGATAGTTCTGATTGTCATTCCGAACAAGCCGCTAGGCGAAGTGAGGAATCTCATTGCTCTGCATTGTATTGCGCTTTGAGATCTCTCCCCATTCGCTTCGCTCGGGGCTTCGACCGTTCGAGATGACAGTGCTTTTCATTGAACATAAAAATGTCCAATACTTCCAAAACAGAGCAATCAGTATGCTTGCCGAATACCATTTCTTCGGCGTTAGACGAATACCAACATGCTCAGGGAAGGTGATGATGAGGCGCTGCTACGCGCAGCGCCTCATCATCACAAGAAGAAGAACTGCCGCAGGCTAAGACTGCTCTTAATGACTATTGTCCAACCAGATTGAGAATCAGAGCATTGCTGACAAGCATCAAGAGATTGATAGCAGAGACACCTGCATATCAGAATGCAAAAAATGCATACAGACCACCGAACAAGGACCATACCGAGGAAGCAAACGATACAGGCTTAACAGAGCGGATTCCTTGGGGTCCAGGGGCGATAAGCCCCGGTCGGGGTTTCCAAAGGGCCGCGATCGGCCCTTTGGGTTTGCGCAGCAGCCTACGCTCTTGTGAGAACTTGCTCGCCCGCCGAATGGCGCATCCCACGCTCTCGTGAAGAAGGCACATCAAAATGCGCAGTACGTTTATCTATTTGCCCACCTGATGTTTGTTGCCTCCGAATTAGAATGCTTTCCAGAAAGATACTGATTTCGCTGCCGCAGGCGAAAACCACCTTCAAACGACAGTGGCCTCGGCGGAAGCCGAGGCCAGCAAAGATGCGTAGTTGAAACTGTCTGTTATCAGAAACCCGCCAGGGTTGAGTAGGTTGTAGCTGGGACGTGTTTGATCGGTTTTTGGCTAAGTTGTGTGCTACGACGTGACTACGATGTAAATTGGCTACGATGTGCAGCAGGGTTGCTAGGTTGTTAACTACGACGTTCGTTGGTTGTGACTACGTTGCTTGCTAGGACGATGCTTGGTCGAGAGTACAGTGTCTGCAAGAACGAGGCTAGGTTGTGTGCTACGACGTGACGACGATGTTGCCAAGAGCTACGACAATGACGAAACAATAGAGTACGACCGACTAGATTGGTTGTGTGTTGTATGCTACGATGCTGCTGCAATGTCATCAAGAACGCTGTTTCGACATAGGCTACGATGATTGGCTAGGTACAAAATCGTGCTGTGATGACATGTCGCCTTAAATGTAAGTTGGACGTGAGTGCGATGTTGTTGAACGACCGATCAAACTGGCGGGTCTGACAACATTTCGACGGGCTTGGCGAGGTTGTAGGTGTTGGTTGCTAGCCCGTTTTGTTTACATAGGTACTATAGCATAGGGGATAGGGCATCTCAACCCTACAGGGGTATGGTTCGATTTGCACCAGAGGTACCACAACCCCTGAGGGATAAAGTACTAACGGAATCTGTCATTTCTGTCATAAACCGACGCAGAGGATCGTAAAAAGCGCATACCAAAGCGGTGAAGTTGGATGAGCAAAGCGTGAAAAACCCTAACAACTTTCTACCGCTCACACACGTTGCGCATGGCTTTATGATGACCAATAGTACGAATTTGCCGCATATTTTGTGTCTGTCATGTGGCATATATCGTAAATGCCGATGGAGAGGGTACTACTAGCGACTGAGTGCTCGCCGCTGGGGAGTACTCTATGGTACTTGAGGTGTTGTGGTGTCGATACCTGCTACGCACAGCGCTCGACACCACTGGGTTGGGGATAGGGAGTGGCATCAGCAGGGATGCCACGTTGTTTGGTACAGGAACTCAAAATGCGCGAGTATTAACCGACAGGCCTAACGCGGCTAAAGGCGGTAATGCTCGGCCAAAAACGACATCAACTCTGCGCGGCTGGGTAGCGCCGAAGCTGCCCCACTGCGCGTCGCTGTTAGCGCGCCCATCGCGTTCGCCATCAGCGCACAATCCTCGATCCGCGCATTCGATAAGCGGGCCGCGATAAAGCCGGCCACAAACGCATCGCCGCAGCCGTTGGCATCGACCGCCACCACCGGGAACGCCGGAGCTGTGTGCCAGAACGAAGGCGCCACCACGATGCAGCCCTGCTCGCCGCATTTCATCACCACAATGCCATCGCAGCGCGCCCGCGCCGCTATCAGCGCCTCATCGCGGGTGGAGCCTGGGAAACACGCCTGCAACTCCTCTTGATTGGCGAACAGTACCGTCAAGCGCGGCATAATATTCAGCAGTTCGTCGTGGCGCGCCCGTACTGTTGGCAGCACCAGGTCCAGCGAGATCGGGATGTCTCGTTGGTGCGCCGCCTCGATAAGCTGCAGTGTTGTTTCGCGCTGCGCCCCTTCGAGCAGTGAGTGACCGCCGATATGCAGCCAGTTGGTCTGCGCAAGTGTGGCGTCGAGATCGGACGGGCTGCTGAGTGCCGCATTCGCACCTCGGAAGCTGAACATCGTGCGCTCGCCGTTCGGCGAAATCACCACGTAGCAGAGGCCGGTCGGGAGCTGTGGGTCGCGCTGCACCAAGCTCAGGTCAACACCCGCTTCGCGCGCCTTCGTCAGCACAATCTCGGCAGCGGGATCGGTCCCAACTCGCGTCAACAATTGCACGGGCATCTGCAACAGCGCAAGCCCGATCGCCACATTGGTAGCGGAGCCGCCACTGCTCCACCCTAACGATTCGATCAGGCGATCATCACCTTCGTGGGGAAACTGCTCGACAGTTGCGCTGAGATCGGCGTTTGCATCGCCAACAACCAAAATATTCATTTGCATTCTCGTTCAATAGTTAGCTTGGCAATGCCAAAAACACAATAGCAGCAGTGGTGAATGGCACAGCCAGATTATCCAACCCATGGGGCGAGATCGCCTCGGCCAGTGTCGCCCCGCAAGCTGCCACTACCGCCACCAACACCGCAGTACCAGTCGCGATTGGCGGCGCGTAGGGGCTCAAGCTCGACCCAGGCAACACCAACAACGTGATAGCGATCGCGAGCAGGCTGACGAACAACATCGTCAGCGAGCCCTCCCACGAGCGGGTACTATTCCCGATGCGGTAGCGGTGCGCGCCCCAGCGTTGGCCCACCAACGCTGCCAGTGCATCGCCCCAAGTGAGCGCCATGATACCAGCCATCGCGATGGGCAAGCGATCGAGGGGACCATCGGGCCGCCAGCAGATCACAAACAATACGGTGATAGCCAGCGCAAAGTAGATCGTGCCGGGAGAGCTATCCTCGGCATCCATCGAATCGAGCACCCGGAAGCGATACAACAGGAAGTTGATCACAATAAAACTGGCGAACGGTATCAGACCGATCTGCCAGCGTTCGAACAGGGCTGGGATGGCCCAAACCCACATACCGGCGCCGATATGCACGATCTTGCGCGTGACCGATTGCGGCCACCGCAGTTTGCGCCACAGCAACTCGCCAAACGCAAGCAGCCCTGTTGCGTATGCGTACGAAGCGAGCAGGCCTAACAATTCGGGCGTCGTTATCATACGTATGAAGATGGACGCGCCCATAATCGAACGCATCCATCACTATGATCACTCTGATTAAATTCCAGCGACGAAACGGCCTTTGTTGAGCACCCCGAGCGGATCGAACTCCTGCTTGATGCGGCGCATCACTTCGATGCCCGCGGGTTCAGCGCCCCAACGCGGTGTGCCCGGCACATTCGTAGCCACCCATTGTAGGGCATCCAACCGCGCCAGGATGCTTTGCAGCGTCGTGGTATCCACGCGATCGAGGCGCGCATACACAACGCCGTTGAACGCACGGGCGTTGACCGCCACCTGTACGCCGTTGCTGGCGAACGCTTCGAGTTGGGCGACCGTCGCTGGCACATCGGCGGGTAGGACCGAGAGCTTGAGCAGCGCCTGGTTATCGGCGAGCGTGCGGGTCTGCGCGAGGTCGGTGATCGCCGACCACAGTGCGCTCTCGGCGGAGCCATCGAACTGCTGCACGGCCTGGACGCCGTGCTGGCGCAGCAGTGCTTGGAGATCGTGTAGGTGGCGCTCGACGGCGGCGGGCAAGCCTTCGGAGCGCAGCGCCACACCGTAGCGCCCTGTCTGACCGAGCTGCTGGAGTGCACCAGCGCTTAGGTACTCGACGGCGGTGGGGGTGAGTTGCGTGGCGTGCAGGGCATCGAGCGCGGCGAACAGCGCTTTGGCATCGTCGTGCGTGGCGAGCAGCGAGGCCGAGGCCCGTGGGATGGGCTGGAGCTTGAAGTTCGCGCTGACGATCACGGCGAGCGTGCCGAAGCTGCCCAGGTAGAGCTTCATGAGGTCGAAGCCGCTGACGTTCTTCACGGCCATGCCGCCCGCTTTCGTCAGGCGTCCGCCCACTTCGGCCACGCCGATGCCGATCATCAGGTCGCGGATGGTGCCGTAACCTAAGCGGCGCGGGCTATCGGCGGCGGTGGCGATCAGGCCGCCGATCGTGGCCTGATCGGGCAGGGCCGGGTCGATCGGCAGCATCTGGCCGTGCTTGGCGAGGTGTTCGCGCAGGGCGGCGAATGTCATGCCCGCCTGAACCGAGATGGTGAGGTCGTCTGGCTCGTGGATGAGCACGCGGTTCAGCCGCTCGGTGCGCAGCACCAGGTCGATCTGGGCTGGCGGCGTGCCGATGGCCTGTTGGGTGCCGCCGCCCCAGGGCACAACGGCGAGGCGTTGTTCTTCGGCCAGGCGCAGCAGGCTGGCGACTTCTTCGGGGGTGCCTGGCGCGACCACGCAGTTTGGCACCACGCCTTGAATGGCGTAGGCGGCGCGGGTGGCGTCATCGGCCCACACAGACGCTTCGCCCACGAGCGAGGTGCAGCGCTCGGCGAGCGCTTGAGGATTGCGCACATTCATGGTTGGTAGAACTCTTTCCGGCGATCTGATCGCAAAGATATGTCCCAAGTCGTGTCGAACAGTCGGCCTAGAGCCACGCGCCTTCGGGGGCGTGGCGGTGTTCGCCGCTGAAATCGGCGAGGCTTAGGCCACCGCGCCGCAGTGCAGCAAGCTCGCCACAGCCGCGCCCAGCCGGAAAGACCTTGCCTGGGTTGAACAGTTCGTACGGGTCGAAGCACTGCTTCAGGCCAGCCATAGCCGCCAAATCCTCGGTGGTGAACAGCAGCGTCATGTAGTCGCGCTTCTCGATGCCGATGCCGTGCTCGCCGCTGATCACGCCGCCCTGGTCGATGGAGGTGCGCAGCACTTCGGTGGCGGCGTTCAGGGCGCGGGTGAGTTGGCTCTGGTCGCGGCGGTCGAACAGAATCAGCGGGTGCAGGTTGCCGTCGCCCGCGTGGAAGACGTTGGCGATCGGGATGTTGAAGTCGCGCGAGATGTCGCCGACGGCTGCCAGCGTGTGCGGCAGGCGCGTGCGGGGCACGACAGTATCGACGAGGTAGTAGCTGGGCGCCAGGCGACCCATCGCACCGAAGGCATTTTTGCGGGCGGCCCAGACGCGGGCTTGCTCATCGGCTGTCTTGGCGGGGCGCACTTCCATTGCGCCGAAGCCGCCGCAGATGCCCGTCACTTCGGCCAGCAGGTCGTCGATGCCTTCGTTGACGCCGTCGAGCTCGATCAGCAGGGCGGCTCCGGCGCTGTCGGGCAGGCCCAGGCGGTACATGCCGTTGACGGCTTTGATGGCGAGGTGGTCCATCATTTCGAGCGCGGCGGGCAGGAAGCCACGGGCGATCACGGTCGAGACGGTCTGCGAGGCCGATGGGATGTCGGGGAACAGGGCGAGCACCACGCGCTGCGCTTCGGGGAGGCGTGTGAGCCTCACCCAGGCTTCGGTGACGATGCCGCACATGCCTTCGCTGCCGGTGAGCACGCCGGGCAGGTCGTAGCCGATCGTGTCGGGGCGGCCATCGCCGGTCCACAGCACGCTACCATCGGGCAGCACGACTTTGAGGGCGAGGATGTGGTTGGTGGTAGTGCCGTATTTGAGGCAGTGCGGGCCACCGCTGTTGTTGGCGATGTTGCCGCCGATGGTGCAGGCGCGCTGCGACGATGGGTCGGGCACGAATTGGTAGCCGTAGGGCGCGAGTTTTTGGGAGAGTTCCCAGTTGATCATGCCGGGTTGGACGCGGGCACGCTGGTTGCGCGTGTCCACCTCCAGCAGTTTATCCATGCGGGTGGTGCTGATGACGATACCGCCGTTGATCGGCGTGGCGCCACCGGTGAGGCCAGTGCCCGCGCCGCGCGGCACGATCGGCACTTGGTAGCGGTTGGCGAGGCGCACCGTCGCAGCCACTTGTTCGGTCGTGGTGGGGAGCACAACTACGTTCGGCGCGTGGAGGTCCATCACACACGCATCGGCTTCGTATGTCATAAGTGCCGCAGCATCATCAACTACAGCGTTAGGGCCAACAATGCGGCGTAAGTCCTCGATCAGTTGGCTGCGATTCATGGGCTTTTCCTTCTTTGGATCCATTGGTGATGTGCGTTTGTTGTGGCGTATGGTAGCACGTTTTTGCCGGATGACAACAGGCGATGGGATGCGATCTTGGCGGCGCTCCGGTGTTGTTGAGTTGCTGCGTGCGGAGCGGCGCGAAGCGCATCCTGTCCGAGCGCGCAACGTTGTACACGACGGAGGTTGTTCCGTAGCGACGGGCGCTCAGATCGTGGTTGCTCCTTTTCCCAACCCTCAAAGGCGTGTTGGTGGGGTATGGCCTGGGTTTGGCTCGCTGTGCAGGCCGATGAGATTACAAATACATCAAAATTGTTTGCTCGGTTGCATGGCTTGCGTTGATGCCATGTAAAATGGATATGGCGCGCTTTTTTGAGGTTTGGGTGCCAAAATGTGTCCATCTGTTTGGCCTAACGTCGGGTCGTTTGGTTGGTTGAACAGGCGGATGCTGCGAGATACCGCAACCTATTGCGTAGCCTGCCTTTTAGCATGTTCTGTTATAATAGCGCCGTCACTCCAGCAGCACGCTTGGATACAAAGCTGAGGAGGAGAATCGGGTGTATGGAGCAGAAGACTATTTTGGTTATGGATGACGATTTGGCACTGCAAACGGTGCTTGAAATCGCTCTACGAGAAGCGGGCTATCATGTCGTTTTGGCAAATGATGGTCAAGAGGGCATTGAAAAGCTTACAACACTGAATCCCGATTTGGTGATCAGCGACATTATGATGCCGCAAATGGATGGCGTCGAGACGTTTCAGCGCATTCGGGAGCGTCTCCAAGATAATGGCATTCCCATCTTTATTATGACTGCGCTTTCGCGTAAGCCCTGGTTCGCCGATCTCGAAGCCGAGGGTGCGGTTATTATTCAGAAGCCATTTGAGATCGATCGACTCATCCACCTTGTGCGAGACATGCTGATGTAGGCTGTTCTGCGGCTGGCTCTCCTTATTTGTCCTCACTCTCTGGCAAAGAATCGAAGAGAGGGCGCAATTCTGCAAAAGTTTGTTCAAGCGTTGCGGGAATCAACTTTGTTCCGCCGAGGATAGGCATAAAGTTGGTATCGCCATTCCAACGCGGAACAATGTGCATGTGGAGGTGTTGATCAATGCCTGCTCCTGCGCTGCGTCCTAAGTTCATACCGATATTAAAGCCATGCGGCGAGAACGCATGGCTTAATTGTTTGACCGCGAGCCGCGTGAGGTCGAACAGTTCTGTGGCGGTGGCGTTGTCGAGGTTCACGAGGTCGGCGGTGTGGGCGTAGGGCGTTACCATCAGGTGGCCGGTGTTGTAGGGGTAGAGGTTCATGAGGATGTAGCAGGTGCGCCCTTGGTAGAGCACGAGGTCTTCGGTATGGTTTTGTGAACGCCCTTTGGCACAGAGCACGCATTCCGTCTCAGCGGTCTCGTCGCGTTTGATGTAGGTGCTACGCCAGGGGGTGAATTTCACTTCCATCGCCGTTTCCTTCTGTTTGTCGGTGAATGCTCCTGGAATGATACCAAATCCTGCTGGTGATCTGGTAACGTGATGTCGATGGGTTGCTCTGCGCAGCCTATCGACATCACGCTTGATGGGCGGTGTTCCACGGGTGAACGTGTTTCCTCTTGCGCCTGCGGGGTTGGCGCTACACTTCGGCTTCGCGCCCGATGTTCCAGCGCAGGTACGCTTCGGCGAATGGGTCGAGGTCGCCGTCGAGGACGGCCTGCACGTTGCTGGTCTCGTACTCGCTGCGGTGGTCCTTCACGAGTGTGTAGGGGTGCAGGTAGTAGGTGCGCATCTGGCTGCCGAAGTCGGCTTGGCGGTGTTCGCCTTTGAGTCGGGCGCGCTCCTCGCGTTGCCGTTGCAGTTCGCGTTCGAGCAGCCGCCCACGCAGGACGCGCATGGCGGTCTCTTTATTTTGCAGCTGCGAGCGCTCGTTCTGGCAGGTCACGACGATCTGCTCGGGTGTGCCCGCCTTGTAGGTGAGCCGCACCGCCGAGTCGGTGGTGTTGACGCCTTGGCCGCCGTGCCCACCCGCTCGGAAGACATCAACGCGGATATCCTCGGGTTTGATGATGACTTCGGGCGCGTCATCGACCTCCGGCAGCACCTCGACGAGTGCGAACGAGGTTTGGCGGGTGTTGGCCGAGTTGAACGGCGAGAGCCGAATAAGGCGATGCACGCCCGCTTCGGATTTGGCGTAGCCGTAGGCGTATTCGCCGCGCAGTTCGAGCGTGGCGCTTTTGATGCCCGCTTCGTCGCCGGGGCTCTCGTCGAGCAGCGTGACTTTGTAGCCGCGTTGTTCGGCCCAGCGCGTGTACATACGCAGCATCATCTCGGCCCAGTCTTGCGCGTCGGTGCCACCCATGCCTGCTTTGATGGATAAGAAGGCGTTGTTATTGTCGTAGGGGCCTGAGAGCAGCAGTTCGACCTCTAGCTTATCCATCGCTTGTTGAGCGGAGGCGAACTCGGCGGCGATCTCGGCGTTCAGCGAGTCGTCGGATTCGGCGGCGGCGAGCTCTTGTAGCTCGGCCAGCGTGGTGATCTGGTTTTCGAGGTTGGTCCAACGCTCGACCTCGGCCTTGAGTTGCGTGAGGCGTTGCATCGTGCGTTGGGCTTCTTGTTGGTTGCTCCAGAGGTTGGGATCAGCGGCGCGCTCTTCTAGCGTCGCGATCTCGGCTTGCTTCTTTGCGAGGTCAAAGCCGCCCCCGAACGCTTGCAAAGCGTGATCGGAGGCCCTCCAATTCTATCAGTTCCATGCTTGCTCCCTCAGGACGATAAGTCTTCGTATCGGTTCGTTGGCTCAGGTTATGCGGCCAGGGCTGCCTTCACGATCGCTGGTAGCGCTTCGGCCACATCGTCGTGCAGCACTACGTCGGCGCGTGAGTCCAGGTAGGTTTCGCTCTTGTTCACGATAATCAGGCGCGCGCCACGGTTCAGGGCCGTCAGCGGCAGGTCGCACACGGGCGCAACCTCAAGCGCGGTGCCAGCCACGATCACCAAGTCGCAGCGCTCGAAGGCATCTTGGGCCAGCCAGAACAGGCCACGGGGCAGCCCTTCGTCGAACAGGACGACATCGAGTTTGAAGAGGCCGCCGCAGGAACAGTAGGCGATCGAGCCGTTGCGCACTTGCTCGTAGAACACGGTGGCGGGCACCTGCCGCTCGCAGTTGAGGCAGGTGGCGGTGCGCATATGGCCGTGCAACTCGAACACAGCCCGCGAGCCGGCCTTTTGATGCAGGCCGTCGATGTTCTGCGTCACGAGGGCTTTGAGTTTGCCTGCCTGCTCAAGCTCGGCCAACGCGTGGTGCGCTGGGTTGGGCTTGGCGGCTTGCACCTTCGATAGCAGCGGGCGAAACCAATCGTAGAAGCGCTTTGGGTTGGCGGTGAATCCGCGTAACGAGGCGACATCCATTGGGTTTTCCTGCTGCCACAGCCCGGTATCGCTTCGGAAATCGGGAATGCCCGAGGGCACGCTAATGCCAGCACCTGTTAACGTCACGATGCGCTGTGCTTGACGTACTAACTGTGCCGCAAAAGCTATGTCGGGTGCATTCATGCCAATTGAATAATTTTCAACCATTGATTAAGCATGCTACCATATCCCTTTCCATGCCGCAAAAAATGGTAGCATCTGTTGGTGCTAACTCCAGTTGGATGTATGGGATAAATCGCAGCGATAATAGCTCATTACAGAGCTTGATAAATCGAATATGCTATACTGAATAGACGAGAGGTTCGAGAGGAAGGTTGCCCATAGGTGCTAGCAACCCATCGCGTGCGAGGAGGCCGCAATGATTTTTCGACAAATCGTGCGAAGTGAGAGTGGGTGTGCGTCGTATCTGATCGGTTGTGCTGCGACTGGCCAAGCAGCGGTCATTGATCCGCTTGCCGATCTCGGCGCCCAAAGCTATCTGTTGGAAGCTGCTGATCGTGGCTTGCGCATTTCGTATGTGATCGATACACACATCCACGCAGATCATCGCTCGGCTGCGCAGGAGCTTGCTCGCATCAGCAACGCGACGCTCGCGCTCCCCGCCGATGCCGATGTCGATTACCATTTCCTTTCGTTGTACGATGGTGACCGCATTCAATTGGGCAAGGTGTATTTGACGGTGATGCATACGCCCGGCCACACGCCGGAGAGCATCTGCCTGCTCGGCACCGATACTGCCCGCTCCGAGCAGCCTTGGTTTTTGCTGAGCGGCGATACGTTGTTCCCCGGCGATGTTGGCCGTCCCGATCTGCAGATCGATGAGGACGCCTCAAGGCGCACGCAAATTCAGGTTGGTCAACTCTACGACAGTCTGTTTGGGCGCTTGCTCAAGCTCGATGATATTGTCGAGATCTACCCGGGCCACTTCGGCGGGTCGGCCTGCGGCGGCGTGAATATGAGCGGCAAGCCGATATCGACGATCGGTTTTGAGCGGCGCTGGAATTTGGCGCTGCAGCACCACGATCGCGAGGCGTTCTGCAAATTCGTTATGGAGACGCTGCGTCCGCAGCCGGAGCAGTATCAGCGCATCAAGCGCGAGAATATGCAGCCGTGGCAGCCCACGCGCCGCCGCACCACCGAGAGTGCGAGTCCTGCGGCGCTCTCGCCCGCGAGCCTGCAGGCGTTGCGCGAGGAGGGTGTGATTCTGCTTGACCTGCGGCCCGCCCTCGATTTCGCAGCGGCGCACGCCCCCGGCGCGATCAGCATTCCCTTCAGTCGGGCCGATCTGACGACGAACGTGGCGACGCTGTTGCCGCGTGGCGCCGCCGTGGTGTTGGTGGCCGACAACGAGATCATCGCGAACGAGGCGGCGGCGTTGCTGCGCAGCGATGGCTGGGCCGTGCGCGGACATCTTGCGGGTGGGATGGCGGCTTGGTGGGGCGCTGGCCTCGGCGTCGAACAGCTCGAACTGTGGCCGCTGGAACGCTTCCACGAGCACCGCGACTCGTTCACGATCATCGATGTGCGCGAGCCGCACGAGTGGGAGCATGGTGTGATCGACGGCGCGCTGCTGATCCCGCAGGGGCAACTGTGGGCGCGTCAGCACGAGATCCCCCGTGATCATCCGATTATGACGATCTGTGCGGGTGGGGTGCGCAGCGCCCGTGCCGCGAGTCTGCTGCAACACCTTGGCTTCCCCAAGGTTGCGACTGTTGATCGGGCCGGTATGCACGATTGGCAGAAGCGCGGCTATGCTGTGAGCGTGCCTGTATGATGTTGCGCCTTCGCAATAGAATCGGCCACGCCTGGCGTCGTCTCAGCCTCGACGGCCAGATTCAGACACGGCAGGTGTGGCTGCTGTTGCCAGGCCCATTGTTGTTTATCTTCGCTCTGATCGCGCCCTATCCAGGGCTCTTTTTGTTGGCGTACGCGGCTCTGCTGTTGCCGCTGCTCTCGTATGCCTGGGTGCGCGTGTTGGGGCCGCGTATCGCGCTGACACGCCATACGCACGATACGTGGGCGCAGGTTGGCGATGAGTTGCACGAGGATTGGCAGCTCTCGAACAACGCGCCGTTGCCGCTGCTCTGGCTCGAAGTCGCCGATTCCTCGAATGTGCCGGGCTACAGCACACGGCGCATCGCGGCGAGCGGCGCGGGGCAGACGTACCAGTGGAGCACCAGCGCGGTCTGTACGAAGCGGGGCGTATACAATCTGGGGCCGCTCACCGCTCGCACAAGCGATCCGTTCGGTATTTTCGAGTACACGTGGCGCAACCAATCGACCCGCCAGTTGGTGATCTATCCGCCGTTGGTGCAGTTGCCGCCCTTGGTGTTGCCGCACGGCCAGCGCGGCGGTTTGGCGCGCGCTGATCTGCTCCAGCAGCACGTTACGCCGAGTGTGGGTGGCTTGCGAGCCTACACGCCTGGCGATCCACCGAGCCGCATCCACTGGCCCACGGTGGCGCGCACCAATCAGTTGATGGTGAAGGAGTTCGACCAGGAGCAGGCTGGCGCGCTGTGGATCGTGCTGGACCTGCACCAGGTGGGCGATGCACCTTCGAATGCGCCCACTCCCACGAGCGCTCCCCCTGATGCGCCGAGCTACGGCCAGAGTTCGCAGATCGTGGATACGGCGCCCGAGTTTCATAACAACCCCACGGAGTTGGCGATTATCCTGGCGTGTTCGTTGGCGGCGCAGGCGCTGGCCGAGGGCCGCAGTGTGGGCTTGCTGACGCACGATTCGCGGCAGCGTTTGGTTTCGCCGGGCCAGGGGCCGCGACAACTGTGGCGCATTATGAGCGAGTTGGTGGATGCTCAGCCCAATCAGAGTGTGTCGCTCGGCGAACTGCTGCAGCGCAACGCCGATCAGCGGGGCCACCAGGGCAGTGCGCTGGCGATCATCACAGCGGATCTGGCTGGCGAGTGGATGACGAATCTGGCGAATTGGCTGCGTGGCCGAACCAGCGCGTTGGCGCTGTTGATCGCTGAGCAGGCTGTGCAGGCCCAGCCGCTCACGTTGCAACTCGCGAGTCAGGGTGTTGCGGCGCATACCTTCGAGTTGGGGCGTGCGCTGCCGTTGCTCAACCCGCCTAAGCCGCGCACGACGCTGCGGGTGAGTCCGCTGGGCAAGGTGGTGCGGGCTGGCTAGGCCTTCGTGACGCTGTACGCCCAGTTGTTCGCCTCAACTGGGCATGACACCTGGCGTTTGGGATGACGACGCGGGTGGCGGTCCTTTCCCCAACAACCTCTGCACGCCGAATTGCGAACCCTTTCCCTGCGGTAGCGGCTCCAACGTGACGGATGCTTATGTGCTTCTCAGGCGTGACCTGGTGTGGCGTGCTATGATTCAGCCGCAAAACCACGACGTTACACGCATCCCACCAATCGTTACCTTGTCGATTGTACGAGTTACGCAAAGGAGGAGCGCATGGGCCAGAAACCACGTCCGCCGTTTTCGGTCGATCAGCTCAACCAGATGCAGCGGTATCTGGGTGAGGAGATGATCGAGGATTATCGTGAGGGTGAGCTTACTCGCCGCCAGATGCTACGGCGTTTGCTTGGGATTTGTGGTGGTGCCGCTGCTGCCGCTGCGCTGTTGGCGGCTTGTGGCGAGACGGTTGGCTCGCCGACCAGTGCCCCCGCCGCATCTAACCCGACCTCGCCCCCAGAGCCGACCGCTGCACCAGAACCGACTGCTGCACCAGAACCGACCGCCGCTCCTGAACCGACCGCCGCTCCTGAACCGACCGCTGCTCCCGTTGCCACTGCTGCGCCTGGGCCGAGCGCTGGGCGTAGCCCGCTCTCGGTGCCCGCCGATGATCCGGAGGTGAGCGCGGGGCCGATCAGTTACGAGAGCGATACCACAATCAACGCCTATATCGCCCGTCCGAGCGCTGAGGGTACGTATCCGGGCGTGATCGTTATTCACGAGAACCGTGGCCTGACCGACCATATCCGAGATGTTGTGCGGCGCGTCGCGAAGGCGGGGTATATCGCTCTCGCGCCGGATCTAGCCTCGCGTGGCGGTGGCACGGATCAGATCGGCAATGATCGGTTGCCCGGTTTCTTCGCCAATGCGAACCCCGAGGAGTTGCTGCGCGACTTGAATGCGGGCGTTGAGACGTTGGCGATGCAGCGGGGCATTGCTGGCGATACGTTCGGTGTGGTGGGCTTCTGCTTCGGCGGGGCGTACACGTTGCGGCTCGCGGCGAACAACCCGAAGATCGCCGCCGCCGTGTGCTACTACGGCGTGACGCCCGAGCCTGCCAGCCAGATGGCCCAGACGAATGCGGCGATTCTGGGGCAGTACGGCGGCAACGATAACCGCGTCAATAGCACCATCCCGCAGCTTGAGGAGGTGATGCAGGCCAACGGCAAGATCTTCGAGTCGCGGGTGTACGAAGGGGCCAATCACGCCTTCAACAACGATACTGGGCCGAACTACAACGAGGCTGCGGCGGTTGAGGCTTGGCAGGCTACGTTGGATTGGTTTAACACGTATTTGAAGGGCTAGGGCTGTATCGGTTTGGCCTGTTTTGTGATGTCGATGTGCGGTGATGTGTCGCGCATCGACATCACGTTTGTTGGGTGTGTTCGCGTTGGTGAGTTGGATGCGGGAAGTGTGGTGTTAGCGCATTTCGCGCAGGGAGTTATAGAGCGCCACGGTCTCGGGCAGGGGTTCCACGCCGAGCTCCTCGCGCAGCACTGCCACGCAGCGTTCGTAGATGCGCAGGGCCGAGCTGCGCTCGCCGAGGGTGGCGTGGGCGCGCATCAGCAGGCGGTAGGCGTCCTCGTGGGCGCGGTCGGTTTCGAGCACGCGCCAGGCGAGGCCGATCACTTCGTGGGCGGCGCCTTCGTCGAGAAGCAGTGTGCCAAGGCGGATCGCCGCGTCGTTGAACAGCATGGCGAGCCGTTCGCGCTCGACCACCGTCCAATCTTCGTAGAGGTTGTCGGGCAGGTAGGGGCCGCCGTACAGGCTGATCGCCCGACGGTATGCGGCGATTGCGGCGCTGCGCTGGCCTCGACGCTCGGCTTGCTGGCCCTCGGCCACCGCCGTCGAGAAGTCAACGCTGTCGAGGTAGTGGTCGCAGGCGATGTTGAAGCTGTAGGTATCGCCCTGTTGGAGGATGAAGCTCGGCGGCGCGCCATCGGGGCGATCTGGTTCCAATGCCTTCGACAGGCGATTGACCGTCACCCGCAGGTTGTTGGCGGCTGGCTCCTGATCCATTTCGGGCCAGAGCGCGTCGAGCACGCGGTCGCGTGGCAGGGCGCGGCCCCGTTCGGTGATCAGCAGTTGGAACAGTTGGCGGGCCTTGCTGCTCCGCCAATCGCGGTCGCGCACCTCTTGGTCGCCCCGCGAGAGCGAGAACGAGCCGAGCGTGCGGATGCGCAGGGTATAGGGCGGGCGGTAGACGAGCCGACCCAACGCGTTTTCGGCGGATTGGCGCACGGCAGCATTGCGATCTTTGAGCAGTGCTCGCAGCGCGCTGTACGCGCTCACCGCGCCTAAATCGCCGAGCAACTCGGCTGCCACGGCGCGGACGGTGGGTTGAGGGTCGTTGAGCAGGCCTATCAGCAGGTCCATTGCGTGTTCGGGCATTTGGCGGCGCAACACGACGCCAACGACCGCTGTCGCAATATTGGAGCGCAGCGCTGCCTGGGCCACATCCTTGATCGCGCCCTCCGGCAGCATTGGCAGGTATTCGGCTTGTTCCTCCTGGACGATCTGCCAGCCCCGTTGCAGGGCTGCTTGTCTGGTCGCTTCGTCTTTGAGTTGGCCCGCCAGATACGCGCTGTACAGTTCGGCCTCGGCGAGAAAGAGGCGATATCCGGCTTGGCGCATCTGTTGCGCGGTCTCTTGGGCGAGCGCGAGCGCACGCTGGTGTTCTCCGCTTTCGCCCAGCACGAGCGATAGGAGCAGCCAGAGGCGTAGGTCGGGCGCGGGGCCTTCGGCCTCCTGCAGGCGCCGCAGCACGCTGCTGACCGCCACGCGCGCTCGGTCGGTTTGGCCGCGCATAAATTGGCCGTAGACTTCGATGACCTGTAGGCCCGCTAATGCCGGCAGCGCATCGAGTTGGTGGAACACTGCGCGGGCTTGCGCCACGTAGGTGGTCGCCTCATCGACGCGACCCTGGAGGGCTAGCATCAGCGCGAGTTGTGCGGCGCTGAAGCCGGTGACGCCTGTGGCGTAGTAATCGGCGAGGTAGCGGTGCGAACTGAGCGCGAGTGCGAGCGCCTCGGCGGTTTGGCCCTGTTCGTAGAGCGCCATCGCTCGTTGACGCAGCAGATTCTGGCGCAGGCGGTCGTCTTGATCGACCTGCGGGAGTTGGAGGGCGGCATCGATCGACGCGAGCGCGGCGGTTGGTCGGCCCAGTTGCACATCGATCGTCGCGACGATGATCGACAGCAGCCAGCGCCAGGTTGGGCTGAGTGGCTGCGCAGTGGCACGCGGCGCGATCCGCAGGGCGGCGGTGTACCTGCCTTTGCTGTAGAGGATGGCTGTGACGCAGGTCAGCATCGCGCCGCGCGACCAGGCATCGCGCACGTGGTTGGCTACTCGCACGGCCCGCACACAGACCGCCACAAACTGATTTTGGCGGTGCTGCCAGAAGAGCAGTGTCGCAAGGTCGGACAGGGCGCGCAGTTCGCGGTCGGCCCGTCCCTGTTCGTTGTACAGATCGGCGGCCCGTTCGATCGCGTCGAGCGCTCTATTCGGCTCGGCTGTGACCTGGCTCATCCCCCAGATATGCAGCAGATCGGGGTCGTGCTGACGCATCTCGCTGGGGAGACTTTCGAGCCAGCGGCGGATCGTATCGCGGCGCGGCGATTGGAGCAGGGGCCAGGCGTGTTCGCGCAGTGCGCGGGCAAGGTCGTTGATTGCGCCAGCGTTGGTGTAGTGATCGAGCGCCGCTTCGAGATCGCCACGAGCTTCGAGCACTTGGCCGAACCGTGTGTTGAGCGCCGCGAGGGCGGCTTCATCGAGCATGGTGGGCAGGCCACGTTGCAGCAATTCGCGCCAGAGCGGGTGGAAGCGCAGACGTTGGCCCTGTTCATCCAGCGGCAGGATGGGCAAGCCGAGCGCTTGGCTGCGCCGCAGCAGGTAATCGATATTGTCGTTCTGCAGCACCTGAGTGAGGAGCCCAGCATCGAAATAGGCAGGTATCGAGGCCAGGCGCAGGAACTCCAACACTTCGGGCGGGAGTTCGTGCAGCACTTCGGAGGCCAGGTAGTTTAGCAGTTGTTCCTGGCCGCCGCTGAGCGTCTGCAGGAAGTCGCCACGGCGTTCTTTGGATTGGCTGGCCAAGGCGCGGGCGGCCAGCTGCACGCTCAGCGCCCAACCTTCGGTGCGGGTCAGCAACAGTTCGAGCTCTTGGTCGCTCAACTCGACGCCTTGGGCGCTCAGCACTTGGCGCGCTTCGTCGGCGGAGAGGTTGAGTTCGCTCTGGGTGAGTTCGAGCAGGCGGCCCTCGGCGCGCAGGCGCGGCAACGGCGCGAACGTCAGCGCGCGGCGCGAGGCCATGATGATGTGCAGGGTGGGCGGGGCAGCACGCAGAATATACCCGAGGATCTGGCTGATCACCGCCGAATCCAGGATGAGGTGCAGGTCGTCGAGCACTAGGAAGGTGGCCGTTACCAGTGTGCGCTGCAGGTCGCTACACAGCGCGCCTGCCACCATCGGCCAGTCCTTATCGATATTTGCTGCACTGTGCAACACGCGCCAGGCATCTGCGCCAAGCTGCGGGAAGTGCGTTTGGAAGCTGCGAATCAGGTACGCCAGAAAGAGCGAGGGCGCACGCTCACTGCTGTCGAGCGTCAGCCAACACACTGCGGTGCCTGTGCGGCTCAGATCTTGTGCCCACTGCGATAAAAGTGTTGTTTTACCGTAGCCCGCAGGCGCGACAACCAGAGTCAAGGGATGAAGGCGTGTTTCTGGCAATAACGCTTGAAGGTCTGGGCGTAGTAAAACACCTTCTCGCGGCGGCGGTGGAGTATGCTTGAGTGGTAACAACGGCTGCACAGCACGCCCTATTTCCTGATTCCTTCTAACGGATGAGGGAGCGAGCATAATCCCGACCATCGGTTATGGAGAACGTCAGGCGACGTCTTGTAAGGATTATAGCATAGCGCGGCGATTTTTGGCCACAGATGGGACAAACCTACTATTTTATGGTACGATAGGGTCCTAGTAATTCAACTCGTAGGAGCAAAGCGGCACAGCTATGCCAAGAATACTCATCTTGCATGCCTCGGTGGGGACGGGCCATAAACGTGCGGCTGACGCGATCAGCCAGGCTTTTGCGGTGAAGCAAGAGCCTGAGGTACGTGTTGAAGATACGCTTGATCATGGCAATCCGCTCTTCCAGCAGGCCTACCGTCGTTCGTACCTTGACCTGAGTGAGCGCTCGCCGTTGCTTTGGCGGTGGTTTTACGAAACGACCGATACCACTTCCCCAGAATTGATCGAGCTTACGAATTCGCTTCGTAGCGTGGTTGAGCGTTTGGGGGTGACTCATTTAGAGGAACTTGTCCAATCCTACATGCCCGCGGCCATTATCTGCACCCATTTTCTGCCCATCGAAATGTTGCTGAGTTTAAAGAACGAGGGCAAACTTCCCCCACCTGTTTACTGCGTTGTGACTGACTACTTTGCTCATACCTTCTGGGTCACGCCCGGTGTTGATGGTTATTTCGTCGGCAGCGAGTTGACGCGCGATCTGCTCGCGGCGCGCGGTGTATCGCCTTCCATCATTCACATCACTGGTATCCCGATCGATCTCAAGGCAGCCGAGCCAAAGGATAAGCAGGAGATGTGCATCAAGCACAACCTGCCCACCGATAAACCAGTGATCACCCTTTTTGGCGGTGGCATTAACATCGAGCGCGTCCGTGTGATGATCGAGGGCATCCTGAAGTTGGAGTTGGCGGGCACACTGTTAGTGGTGGCGGGGCGTAACGAGGCGCTCGTCGAGGCGTTGGACTCGATCGCCGCGCAGCCGCCGATGGAACTGCGCATCCTGAGTTATATCGATTATGTTGATGATCTGCTGGCGGCTAGCGATATCGTGATCACCAAAGCGGGTGGTCTGATCGTCAGCGAGACGATGGCGCGTGGCACGCCAATGTTGCTGATCGACCCCATCCCTGGACAAGAGGAATGGAACGCGGATTACGTGGTCAGTTCGCAAGCTGGCCTACAGTTGCGCATGGTTGAAAGTGTGCCCGGGGCTATCCGAGAACTGTTTACACAACCCGATATGCTGAAGCTCTTGCGTGCTGGTGCTCAACGAACTGGACGCCCGCGCGCCGCTCTCACGATCGCGGAGCATGTTCTCAACGATCTGCGTTCGGGAAAACATGATTAACTTGTGTTGAACGATTAGCTGCCATATGCGGCTTTCCAAAGCCAATATGGATAGTGCCGAACCCGATAATGCGCTGTTCCTCGGTGGAACGGCACCTTCTCCAGCAGATATCCGATGATGGAGCCAGGGGCGACAGGCCCTGTCTGATGGCGAACGGCTCTATACTTCCTGCTAATCGGATCTATCCCATCAATTTTGTAATGAGAGGGACGAGGAGACTTCGTGGGTAACACTCCCAGTATTCTGTTTGCCATTTCCGATACTGGCGGCGGTCACCGCGCAGGCGCAGATGCGATTGCTGCAGCCCTCAAACAACTTGCCGGTGATAGCATTCAAATACATATCGTTGATCTGCTGGCCAGCACCGATGTTCCGATGGTGCGTGATGCGCCTAGTCTGTACGATCAACTCTCTACGCGTTGGCTCCCAGTATTCGACTTCTTCTTTCAGCTCACCGATGGGCGTCGCCGCGTCGATCTGCTGACGCAGATCGTCTACCTCCGAGCGCATCGCAACATTGTGCGTGTGCTTGAGGAGACGCGGCCCAATCTGGTGGTTTCGGTGCATCCGCTGGTCAACCGCCTGATCGGCAATACTCGTCGCCAATACCGCCTGTCGTTCCACTTCCTGACGGTCGTGACCGATCTGGTGAGCTTGCACGCCGCCTGGGCCGATCTCGATGCCGAATTGTGCATTGTGCCCACCAACGAGGCGCTTGAGCGCTTGCGGAAGGAGGGCATGCCCGAATCGAAGTTGGTGCGCACTGGCTTCCCCGTTCACCCGAAGTTCACCGCCTATGTGAAGTCGAAGGAGGAGGCGCGGGCTTCGTTGGGGGTGGCGCGCGAGCCGTTCACGCTGCTTGTGACGAGCGGCGGCGTTGGCTCCGGTAACTTGCGCGAGTTGGTGGTGGAGTTGCACCGCGCGTACCCTGAGTTGCAGTTGCTGGTGGTGACGGGTAAGAACGCTGCGGTGCGCGAGGAGCTTCAAAAACAGGGGCTAGGCGAACTCGTCCATATTTATGGCTTTGTGAATAATATGGAAGAGTTGATGGCCGCCAGCGATATCATCATCACCAAGGCGGGGCCGGGCACGCTGATGGAGGCGTTGGTGATGCGCCGCCCGGTGATCGTGACGCAGGCGGTGGGTATGCAGGAGCGCGGCAACATCGACTTGGTGTTGAATAATGAGCTTGGCGCGTTCTGCCCCACGGTTGATCGCATTATCCCGGCGGTGGCCGAGTTGATGGACCCCGAGAGGTATGCGGCTACGTCGGAGCGTTTGGCGGGTGCAGTGCCGCGCGATGGCGCGTTTCAGATCGCTTCGTTGCTGCTTGAACAGTTGCAGTTGGCCCCACCGCGCGTGCGGCGGGGGCTGCGTTTGCCGAGCATCTCTGACCTGCGGCAGATCAGTCGGCAGCGCCTCCAGCGCCTCAACCCGCAGCAGTTGCGTTTGCGCCTGCGCAATCAGAATGCCCCGAAGCGTACGCGGTCGAGCCGTCGCTTGCCGGGTACCACGCGCTTCTCGCCGTGGCGACGACCGCGCGATAAGTGATGCGCGGTCAAAGCGAAGACCCGCCTCACGTGATGTTGAGGCGGGTTTGTTGTGGTGGTGGGTGTGTTTTAGCCTGAATAGCCCATCAAATCAGCAGGTGCTCGCCTTGCCAGAGGTAGCCCGGCGCGGTCTCCTTCGTCACGATCCCGCCGTCGATTCGGATGAACTTCGGCACGTTGGCACGTTCGCCTTTGGTGGCCAGGAAGTAGCCGATCCACATCGCGCCGCTGTAGATACGCCCCGCAGGATTCATCACCGTCACCACGAGTTCGCCCCGCGCGACTGCCGCGCAGGCATCGACCATGCCGTCCACGCCGCCGACCATGATCTGCTGTTGTTTGTGTGCTTTGGCGATCACCCGCAGGGCTGCAAGCGCCATTTCGTCGTTGTGGAAGAATGCCGCGCGAATGTTGGAATGCTCCTCTAGCAGCCGCTCCCAGATCGCCGTGGTCTTGGCGACCTCCCAGTCGCCCGGGGTCTCGTCCACCACCACGATGTTCGGATGGCGCTCGATCACGTTGTGGAAGCCTCGCGCCCGCCCCTGCGCGCCGGTGTGCGTCATCACGCCCTGCGTATGCACGATCCCGAAGCTATCGCTCTGCGTGGCGCGTCGGGCCGCCTCGATCACTGCGGTGGTGACCTGCTCGCCCATCCACACGTTATCCGGCTCCAGGAACGTGACGATGCCCAAGCTGTCGAGGTCGTCGGCGAGGCGCGTGTCCAGGTCGATCACGGGGATGCCGCGGCTGACGAGGCGCCGCACCGGCTCGACATAAGCGTTGATGGCGAGCGGATGGATCGCTACGAAGTCCCAATCTTGCTCGGCGATCTCCTCAAGATCGCGGCGCTGTTTATCGACGCTCAACTCGCCATCGTAGTTGACGACATCGATCCGCAGCAGTTGACCCATAAATTTGGCGGCTTCGCTGCCATGTTTGGCCCATGCGGTGCTCAATCCCAAGTGCGAGAAGGCAGCCCGAAGACGGGGCGCTGGTGTGGGCGAAATCGTTTCGATGAAAGTCTCAGGTTGCTGCGATCGGGTTTGGCAGCCACTCATCAGCATGCCCGCCAGTACTCCAGTGAGGGCGAAGCCGCGTGCGAACGTGCGGCGATCCATACGGCGCCCCTCTCCTAGTGCTGAGAGCGCACTTGCCATTGGGTGAATGTCTTCATGCATACATGCTACCTCCTGCCTCATCACAGCGGGTGCAAATGCTGGTATAATGATTCAACCCACTTCGATCATTTTGTTGCGATCTTTCACTGAGAGATGTGCTTACCGCATATTAGGGTGCGAGTTCGAACTGTCCATTGCGTGCCCCGTGGATAGCAGAATCTCGTGTACGACTTAGGTTAGTCGTAGCACTCTGCCAATGGAGGCAAGGATGGTCGCAGTATCAAGCAGTTCAACGTTTCCATCCAAGTCAAATAACTACTTGCCTGGTCGTGCGCCGCTGTTCGACCGCTATGAAGTGCGGGCCGAGTTGGGGCGTGGAGGCATGGGCATCGTGTATTTGGCCTTTGAATCTGCGTTGGAGCGCTTCGTTGCACTGAAGATTCTGCCTCCCGAACTTGCTCATCGACCCGATAGTGTAGCGCGGCTCCGCCGTGAGGCGATCAGCACTGCCCGTTTGCGCCATCCCAATATCGCATTACTTTATGAGTTTGGGCAGGTTGATAATACTCCATTTTTGGCGATGGAGTATGTGCCGGGATGCTCGCTCAGCCAACTGCTTGAATCTGGTGCGCTGACGCCCGAGCGGGCGCTGCACCTGCTGAGCCAAATCGGCGATGCTCTTGATTATGCGCATGCTCAGGGGATTGTACATCGGGATATTAAACCAAGCAATATTTTGGTGACACCCGATGATCATGCGTTTTTGATCGATTTTGGTTTGGTCGATGTGGCCGAGAGCACCATCCAAACCGCCGATGGCGTGGTGCTCGGCACGCCCCATTATATCGCTCCTGAACAAGCCGAAGGGCGCGACGCTAGCCCGGCGAGCGATCAGTACGGTTTGGCCGCTGTGGCCTACGAACTGCTCACTGGTGTGCCGCCGTTCCAGGGCCGCAATGCTACCTCCGTCATCTACGCCCACATTCACGAGTTGCCACCCCCACCCAGCGAGCGCCAACCTTCACTCCCATCCTCTGTTGATCGTGTGCTGCTGCGGGGCCTCGCCAAACAGCAACAGCATCGTTACCCTTCGGTTTCCGCATTTGTGGCCGATCTTCGAAAGGCGTTGGCGCAACCCCCGCCGCGCCGCATGTTGTGGAAGTCGCGCTTTGCTTACGTTAGCCTCGCGCTCGCTGTGGTGATGCTGGTAGCGCTCGGGGCAACCTGGTTCTTCACTCCTGCTGCCGTCGAAACGCCCTCATCGCCCTACGCTACATCCTATACCCGCAGCGGCGTGCCTTTGCCACAGCGCATCATCTGGCGACAGGGATTCCGGCTCAATGGTGAATCGGCGCCTGTCGTGCTCGATAACACGCTGGTGCTCGATACGCTCGATGGCATGCTGGTCGCGCTCAACGCCGAGACGGGCGCCATCCGCTGGCAACTGCAGAATGTCAGCGGCCAACGCAGCACGATCTTCGGCGCGCCCGGTGTTGGCTCGGGCATCGCCTTCGTTGGCTCGACCGATGAGGAAGTGGTGGGCCTCTCGATCAATAGCGGTGGGTTGATCTGGCGAAGTTCGGTGCGGGGACACGTGCAACGGGCACCGCTGCTCTACCACGACCGCTTGATTGTCACCACCTCCAAGGGCTATGTGTACGTGCTGCGGGCGGGCAACGGCCAGATCATCTGGGGCCGTCCGCTGGCCGATCATCTTGGCGAGCCGGAGGTCGGCAACGATCAGATCGTTGTGGCGGCTGAGAACACGCTGACCGCGCTGGATCTGCAGAGCGGCACGGCCAATTGGGAGTTCGAGGCCCAGAGCGCGATCACAACGCGGCCAACCTTCTTCGGGCAGTTGGTGCTGGTTGGCACCGAGCGTGGCGTGCTGCACGCCCTCCGTGCTAGCGATGGCACCGAGATGTGGCGCTCTCAGTTCAGTGGTGTGCTCAGTGCGGCGCCCGCAGTCTCCGAGGATACGATCTATGTGGTGGACCGCGCGGGTGGCATTACTGCGCTCAGCAGCAACGCCCAGCAGGTGTACTGGCACTTCAACGCTGGGGCGGCCATTAACGCGACGCCGCTGTTGGTCGAAGGGAAACTGTTTGTTGGTGCGAGCAACGGGAGTTTCTACACGATCGATGCGAACGATGGTCGAACGCTGGCCCGCATCCAGTTGGGTGGCAGCATTGAGACGACGCCAGCGCTCGGCAATGGGATTATCTACGTACGGGCCGATCAAATTTACGCGTTAGGTTCATAGTACTGAGGTGCAATCCGATGACGCACACCGCCGCACTTCTGATTCAGCAACCCAACGGCGAACTTCACGAATGGCCTTTAGATACGGAGTATATGGTATTGGGGCGCGCCGATACCTGCGATCTGGTACTGAACAGTCAATTGATCTCGCGCCGCCACGCCAGCATCACACGAACCCCACACGGTTATCTGCTTGAGGACTTGGGTAGCCACAACGGCACGCTCGTCAATGGTCAGCGCATCAGCGAGCCGTATCTGCTTCACGATGGCGATAGTATTGTGATCGGCGGGGTGCGTCGCCTCCAGTTCGTCGATAGCGATGCGACGAGCACTCGCCCCCTGCCGCCGAGTCGGGGTATTTGGCTCGATACCGCCAGCCAAAATGTGTGGATCGATGGACAGTGCTTGCAACCGCCGCTTTCACCCGCCCAATTCTGTCTGCTACAACTGCTCGATGCTCATCGCGACCAAATCTGTACCCGCGAACAGATAATGCTCGCCGTTTGGCCGGATGTGAGCGACGGCATCTCCGAAGATGCGATCGATGGCCTCATCAAACGCACCCGTGCCCGGTTGAGCGAGCTCAACCGTGGCGATCGCTACATCAAAAATGTGCGTGGGCGCGGCCTCATGATCCAGAGCGCCCACTAAGCGCCCACTAAGCGCCCCCAATCCAACCAGTATCTTGCGAGAGAGCCTGCTAGAGTCATTTCAACCCAAGACTCTTTCTCTATATCGGCGCGATCCGTCTCAACTCCTGGTGAAACTACAGCTGCAGTGGTGCGGCTGTGTGGTCCATATTGCATTCGTGTGTTCAGTGTTGACACTATCGAAGACTCTACAGTGTCCTCTGCAATTGGAACAAGGAGGTCGGCAATGGCTGGCGACAAGGAAAATGGGGCGCAATTGTCCGAGTTCATGGAGTTCGTGAATCGGCGCGGATTCCTACGTGGCGCGGCTGCAGCGGGCGTAGCGAGCTTCTTGGCAGCTTGTGGTGTGAATGCATCGTCAAACTCTCAGGCCGCTACCGATGGTAACTACGCCTTCGGCAAGCCATTGAAGGCAGCCTTCTCGAATGCTGGACTTGGCGCAACCTGGTGCGCGCAGGGCAAAGAGACTGCCGAGCGCTGGGGCAAGTGGCTTGGCATCGAAGTTACCTGGTACGACGGCGGCCTGAGCATCGACACGCAGCGCGCTGCGATCGACGATATGGCCACCAAAGACTGGGATTTCGTGGCCATCCAGGCATTCGGTATCGACACCCTCGTCGATCCCGTCAAGCAGATGATCAGCAAAGGCATCCCCGTCATCCAGATGGACACCACTATCTCGAAGGATGACATCGGCATCACCACCTTCCTCGAACCAGATAACGTGTTGATGGGCTCGGTTGTGACCGATGCTCTGTTCCAGCAGATCGGCGGCAAAGGCAACGTGATTATGACGCAGGGCGCGGTGGGCCACACCGGCGCGATGGGGCGTGCAGAGGGCTTCCGCCAGACACTCGCCAAGTACCCGGAGATCACGCTGCTGGCCGAGGACCCCGCCGACTGGGACGTGAACAAGGTCGCCAAGCTGTGGGAGGACTATCTCGTCAAGTACCCGAGCGGCCAGATCCAGGCTGGCTTCTTCCACAACGACGATATGGCGCTCGCCGCCGCCCGCGTGATCAAGAACGCCGGTCGCGAGAAAGAGATCGTCTTGGCGGGTGTTGACGCGATGCCACCAGCCGTCGAGGCTGTGCAGAACGGCACGCTTGCGGCCACCGTGCGCAACCCATCCTGCCGCATCCACTGGGGAGCCCTGGTCATCGGCGCGCTGGCGGCCACTGGCGTCACGAATATTCCCAAGTACATCCTCACCGATGGTCCATTGGTCACACCCAAGATCGCTGCTGGTCTGATGTTCATGGAAGAACAACTCCTCTTGTAAAGTTGCCGAGTTGCGTTTGGTTGGCCGCAGCGCCAACCAAACGCAACCGCACACCGTAGGTATGATGACCACTACCACAACCACAACCACTCCCATCCTCGAACTGCGTGGCGTCTCAAAGAGCTACGGAGGAGCAGTGGCTTTGAATTCGATCGACTTCGATGTACTCGAAGGAGAAGTACACGGTCTGATCGGTGAGAATGGTGCTGGCAAAAGCACCATGATGAAGTTGTTGGCGGGTGTCTACAACGACTACAGCGGCGAAATGAGGCTGCACGGTGAGCCTGTGCGCTTTAGTTCGCCGGCCAATGCCCAAAGCCGTGGTATTGGTATGGTCTACCAGGAGTTGAGCATCTTCCCGCACATCAGCGTGGCCGAGAACTTGTTCGGGCGTGCCACTCCAACGCGCTTCGGCATGATCGACTGGCGCAAGATGAACAGCATCGCTCAGGAGCATCTGCAAGAGTTAGGGCTGGACATCGATGTGACCACGCTGATGGGTTCGCTCTCGGTCGGCTCACAGCAGTTGGTCGAGATCGCCCGTGTGATCTTCAGCGGGGCGCGCATCATCATTCTCGATGAGCCAACCTCCGCGCTCTCGCCTCCGGAGACCCGCCGCCTGTTCGAGTTTATCACCAACCTCAAGCAGCAGGGCAAGACCATCATTTTTATTTCGCACTTTTTGGAAGATGTGCTCGAGATCTCCGATCGCATCACGGTGCTGAAGGACTCGCGGAAGGTCGCCACGCTCAATGCTGCCGATGCCAGCAAGCACCAGTTGGTCGAGTTGATGATCGGGACCGACGCGAAACTTCTGCAGAAGAGCTACGAGGAGCAGACTGGCGCCGTCGAGCAGCGCACCTTCGATCAGGTGCGGCTAGAGGTCAAGAATCTCTCGAAGGCCGATGCGTTCCAAGACATTTCGCTTACGATCCATCGTGGCGAGGTGTTGGGGTTGTTTGGCTTTATGGGCGCGGGGCAATTGCAGTTGGCCCGCTGCCTGTTTGGGGCCGAGCAAGCCGATAGCGGCAGCATTTTTCTGGATGGCCAAGAGTACAAGCTAAAGAATACGACCAAGGCTCGCGCGGCGGGCATCGCCTATGTGCCCGAGAATCGCCGCGATAGCCTGATGTTAGGTCAAGAGATTTTCAAGAACATTACGTTAGCGCACTTGGGTCGCTTGTTGAGCGGCCTGCTAAACCAACGGACCGAGCTCGAGATCGCCCGTGAGCAGATCGGTAATGTGGGGTTGCGTCCTCCTGAGCCGAACCGCCTGGCGGGAGCGCTGAGCGGTGGTAATCAGCAAAAAGTGGTGTTGGCCAAATGGCTCACCCAATTGCCTCGGCTGCTGATCCTCAGCGAGCCGACACGCGGTATGGATGTTGGCGCGAAGGAAGAAGTGATGTCGATTGTGCGAGGTCTGCGCGAACAGGGCGTCGCCATTCTTCTTATCACCACCGAGCCGGAGACACTGCTCAGCATTGCCGATCGGGCTGTGGTGTTGCGCAAAGGGCGTATCACCGCCGAGTTGAGTGGTGCCGATTTGACCAAAGAAAACTTAATGAGGAACGCCTAATCAGCCGAGCAGTCAACCAGCGCTCGCCCTACAACCATTCGAAGGTGCTGGTTGTAATGCTCTCCACGAGGTAGCGATTCATGAGCGAGACAGCAACGATCGATACGCAGGCCACCCCAGCCCAGGCGCTGCTAAACTGGTTCCGACAACGAGCACGCGATTTGGCGCCGTTCATTACGTTGGTGGCGCTCGTGCTGTTTTTTAGCATCACCACCGATAGTTTCTTCAATCTCATCAACTTCCGTAATATCCTCGCCCAGATCTCCACGCTCGCAGTGGTATCGACAGGTGTGACCTTTGTGCTGCTGTGCGGTGAGATCGATCTGAGCATCGCCGCCGTCTCGATGATGACGGGTGTGGTGGCAGCAGTGATCTACGGTACGCTGGGCCTGCCGGGTGGCGTGGCGATCCTGTTGGGCGCGCTCTCGGCGGCGGCGTTGGGTGTTCTCAACGGATGGAGCGCCACCCGCATAGGGCTGCCATCATTCATCGCCACTCTGGCCACGATGCAGATCGCTTCGGGCTTGGCGCAGTACATCACCAAGGGCAAGATCATCTACACGCTGGCCCCTGAGTTGGAGTTCTTGGGTGGCGAGTACTTGGGCACCACCGATCCCTGGCGCTTGCCGGTCGTGATCTTGGTGGGCATCACGGCCCTGTTGATCGGGCACTTTGTGCTCACCTATACCAAGTTTGGCCGCTACATCTATATGACGGGTAGCAACCGCGAGGCCGCCCGACTGAGCGGTATCAACACCAAGAATATTGTGGCGGGCTGTCTCACAATCTCGGCGTTCTGCGCGGGGTTGGCGGGCATGATCAACACGGGTCGCTTGGGCAGCGCGCAGGGCTACGGCCTCGACGATATGCTGCTCGATAGCATCTCGGCGGTGGTGTTGGGTGGCACGTCGCTGTTCGGCGGCGAGGGCGGCATCAAGAACACGATGATCGGCTTGCTGATCTTCGGCGTGCTGAACAATGGCCTCAACCAATTGCAGCTCGATATCTTCGTGCGTCTGTGGGCGCGCGGCGTCATCCTGCTGATCGCCCTGATCATCAACATTTACGCTTTGCGGCTGCGCAACCAAGCCGCGAAGATCTAGAATCTCCCCCTCTTCACATCCCAACAAGCAGGCAGCCCATCATCGGGTTGCCTGTTTGTTTTTGTGTTGGTAGCAATGTAGCGTAAAATCAATTTAAGTTCACATCAAATGCGCTCTTTTGCGGTAGAATGCCAGCGCCGTCGATGCTGCCTAGCAGAATATGTGGAGGCTGTATAAAGAAGCTTGTTGTGTCAGCTGGGTATCGTTCTTTGTTGCTGGTTATGTGTGTCCTGCTGATGCTATTGTTGAATAGTTGCGGACTGTTTGTATTAGCAGAAGTTTGAATGTCGATGAAATTAATAAAGCGATTGCTGAAGAGCATTTGACAGTGTTGAAAATACAAGATGTTGATGGTAGATATACTGTTCTACTGTATGAGAAGGATCTTGGTGCTTGGGGTAAAGAGATCGTTTGTTCGGTGAGAGAAATTAGCCTTGATGGTTCTTGGACATCTAATTTATCGACACATTCCCGGGGAGATGGGAGCAAAGCGAACAATCCGGTAACTATTTTTTTCGTGGAGGATTAGCGATCATTACTTGACATGTATTTCTATCAATGATCCAATGCTCAGGAACAACATTCATCAAATAACAATGGCTTGTAGCGACGCTCGACATACCGAGATGAAAGACTTTCAAGTGACAAGCAGCGAGCCTGGGATCATTTTTATGCATCCAACTTTGAAGTGTTCAAGCGCGATCTTTTACGATAAGGATCAGCAAGAAATCCTGAATATGCCAATTGAACCATTTGGCCGATGAACGCTTCTTGACCCATCGTATGTTGGGGTAGAAAGTCCTATGCAGAACTACAAAGAGTATCACTACTATCTCCGTGTTGCGGCTACGCTGCTGATGGCAATTTTGATGATTGTTATGGGCACAAGCCAAATGTCGGATGAGAACTTCCTGATCGCTTCTATCCCGTTGTTGACGGGGATGGCTGCGTTATGCATCGGCATCAGCATGCTGGTGTATCTGAAGAACGAGTTGCTCGGCAGCATCATCAGCCTGACCGGGCGCATACTGTTTTGGTTTACAGAAAAGGCGGCAGAAAGCCCCGTGCCTTTAGGCCGGGGATGAATGCCGTCCTCGATAGCCAATGAAACGCACTGGCACACACGGATAGCACTTGCGTTCTATCCGAAGTTAAGCCATAATAGACGGTATGAGCGTTCTGCCTAAATCCGCATATCAGTATCGTCTGCATCTGACGAAAGGCCAGCAGCGTCTCCTTGAGGAGCAACTTGAGGAATGCCGCTGGGTCTACAATCAGACGCTTGCGGCCCGTCGTGATGCCTGGGAGCAGCACCAGAAAACGCTTGGACTCTACGACACTTAGGCCATGCTTCCCGACTGGAAAGCCGTACGCAAGTCGCTCAAGCGGGTGCATAGCCAGGTCTTGCAGAACGTTCAGGTTCGTGTCGATCTGGCATTCAAGGCGTTCTTTCGCCGCCTCAAGGCCGG